>Ga0268291_1001_pt1 | contig 720144 bp, 672 predicted proteins | sample MetcocultureBM_FD_191347 | JGI IMG/M metagenome (GOLD analysis project Ga0268291, IMG submission 191347) | Soil microbial communities from Anza Borrego Desert, Southern California, United States - Methanotrophic co-culture BM | ecosystem: Environmental > Terrestrial > Soil > Desert | place: USA... | reverse complement strand
GATCCGCAAATCCTCCGACAAAGGTTTGGCCATGTGTGCCGGCCTCCTCGTCCAGCACACAGGGTGAATCAGATTTTGACTCCCATGGGAATCCCTCCCGATCCAAGTCGGTCAGATTTTGCTCTAGGTACGTGGATGCGCTCATGCCCGATAGGCCCGAGCTCGATCCTTGAAAGAGGTTGAGCAAGGGAGACTGCGCCTGGCCCGTGCTCTCGCTGTTCTTGATGTCATACATGGCTGAGAATCGATTCAGCAGCTTCGCGACCTTCGCAGGATCGGACAGATCCTTGATTTTCATGAATTTGTCCACGTACTTGGCTTGCCGGTCGATCGGCATCGCCGCCATCTGGTCAGGCAGATTGAAGGTGGTCCTGAACACCTCCGAAAGAGCCTTGTCGGCGAGGATGTCGTATGCCGACGTGATGTCGCCCGCCTTTCGCTGGAAGTAGAGCGCCAGCCGGACGCCGGGATTTGTTTCCCCTTGCTGCTGCTCCAGGCTTTGCTGAAGATAGCTCGCCTGTGTTTCCCGGAATTGATCCCGATTCTGGGGACCCATCATCGGCAGGCGTGCGACGTTGCCCTTGCTGTCGAAGTTGAACGACGCCACGATGTCGGCAAAGCGGGAATCGCTCTGCGTGTTCGCAAGACTCTTTGGATCGTTCAGGTCGGAGGCGAAGATCTTCTTGAGGAATTCGGTGCTGACCTTCCTGGGGTCCAGACCCTTGGCCAGGAGAATGAAATCGACCATCGGCCTGTTTGCAAGAAGATCGGACGCGCTGTCGATACCTGCGATCGCCTCCCGATAATCCGTCGCATCCTTGGTGGCTTGTGCCCGCACGGCCGCCTGCTGCTGGGTGCTCGCCGTGCTTGCGCTTTTCACCGCTGAAATGACGTAGTCCTTCGTAATCTCGAGCACTTCGGCGGCGTCCTGAGCCACCAGGGGAGTGGTCAGATTGCCCTTTGCATCGAAGTTGAAGGCGCGGGCGAGCTGGACATAGCGGTTGTCCTTGAGGGTATAGACGTAACTCTTGGGATCGCTGAGGTCGCTTTCGAGAACGGCCTTGATGCTGTCCCGGGTGACCTCCTTGGGATCGAGGCCGACGGCGCCCAGCGCAAAATTGTACACGTCCGGTTTCGACAGGAACGCGTCGAGCGAATTGACGGTGAGAAGAGCCGTCCTGAATTGCCTGATGGCAAAGGCCTCGTTGAGCGGGCTTGCCGCCGAATAGACGGCGGACTTGCTGTCGTCGAACCGCTTTGCCGTGAGCGTAACGTTTGCAGCAGTCTGCGCGGACACGCCTGGCGGAAGTGACCCGTCAGGCGAAAACTCGAACGCGCCAGCCAGATCTACCAAGTCACCTATCGTCGCGATCTGGTCGCTGAGGCTTGCTACGCTGCCCGTGTATGATTCCAGGTGATATTTTTCGACCAGGATCTGGACCTTCAACTGGCTCACGTCGGCGCCAGGTTGCGAGAGTTGGGCCGTGTAGTCGGCGATCCTCGTGTTGGTGGCGCTCACGTCCGACTTGGCTTGAGCTAGCTGGGCGTTGAGGCCGCTCAACTGAGACGCGAAGGTGGTGTTGACGTAGCTGCTCGGATCGGACGGATCGCTGCGCAGGACCTGACTGATCGTGTCGCGCGGCCACTTGCTCTGATCGATCCCGTATGCCGAATAGACATAGTTGCGAAGGCGATCGTTGTTCAGGAGTTCGTCCGCACTGCTGATGTTGCCGATCTGTGCACTGTAGTAATTCGAGTCGCTGGCGAGTGCATCGACCTGACTCTTCTTGGTCGCCGTGTACAGACGGATCATCTCGTCGGTCTGGTTGTCCGATTGGGCAACGGGCGTTGCAGCGCCGTTGAAGGAAAATGCGGCGGCAAACTCCCGGTAACGCTTGTCGACCAGCTTGTTGACGAAGCTCTTGGAATCGTTGAGGTCGCTCTCCAGCACCTGCTTCATGAAGGCCTTGGCATATGCCATGTCCTCCAGGCCATACGCCTTCATCGCGTAATGATACAGGCGGTAGTCCTTCATCAAATCGTCGACGGTTTTCACCTTGCCGATGTTGGCCTTGTAATAGGCGGCCTCCCGTGCGACGTCCGGCTGCTGTTCGACCCGGGTGAGGGACTGCTTGAGATTGCGCGTGATGTAGCTGTAGCCGAAATACGTCGTCACCATCGCGGCATTCCTGGCGGCCTTGCGGTCCCGGACGTCCGGCAATCATTGCGGAGTCGCGAGGTGGGAGCTGACCTCATGCCAGCAGATTGACTCGTAGCTACGTCTTCCCGGGGCGGTTTCGCAGCGCAAGCTGAGGTAGCGCTCTGCGCCCGAGTGACGTAGGTCGGGTTTGTGTCTGGTTGTTTCCATATGTTTCTCAAATGCAGCTTTCGCGAAGGTTTCGTTCTCGGTATGTTCAAATTGAGGATGGCCGGATTGGAGTTGGCATGAGCCGAAGAAGCAACCGAACGATCAACCTGCCCGCGCCATACCTGAAACGGGTCTGGCTCGATCCGTCGCAAGTTCACGATCGGGAGGCCTATCCGTTTTGCCTGCCCATCTTCCCCGATGATTTCGAGCTCAACTTCGATGCGGCCATCACCATCATCGTGGGAGAGAACGGGACCGGGAAATCGACGATCCTCGAGGGCATCGCGGCGCTCGCCGGCTATGACGATGCCGGTGGCGGCAAGGGCTACAGGCCGGTCGATCATTCCGAAGCACGCGAGAAGATGGGCGGCCAACTCTCGAAGGCGCTGCGCGCAAGCTGGCTGCCGAAGATCACCAATGGCTGGTTCTTCCGTGCAGAGAGTTTTTTCTCGGTTGCGCGATATCTGGACAAGGCCGCACGGGACGCCGGCCAGGCCGGTCCCGATTTCCTCTCGCACTCCCACGGTGAAGGCTTCCTGCGCTTCTTCGAAGAACGCTGCCAACGCCAGGGCATCTTCATCTTCGACGAGCCGGAATCGGCGCTGTCGCCGGCACGCCAGATCGAATTCCTGAAGCTGCTGCGCCGCATGGAAGAGTCCCGCATCTGCCAGGTGATAATGGCAACGCACTCGCCGGTGCTGATGGCCTATCCCAACGCGCGGCTGCTGCGACTCGGGAAATACGGCCTGGAGCCGACGACGGTAGAACAGACCGATCATTACCGGGTGATGCGGGAGTTTTGTGCCGATCCACGCGGGTTCGTGGAGGCGACGCTGGCGGAGTAGGAGTGCGAAGTGGCATCATTTTCCGCGCTCGTGTCCCGGACAAGCTGCAACGCGTGAGCGTTGCGGCGCAGAGCCGGGCCCCAGGAATCCGCGCGTCGTGCTGTTGCATGGGCCCCGGCTCTGCAGCGCATCGCCAAAGGGGCGCTGCGCTGCGTCCGGGGCACGAAAGCCCGAATTTCTCTAGCATTGCTACCTGCATCATACGCGTGGCTTTGCATTCTCGCGGCACACCGTGCCCGAGCTTTGCGTTAAACGCCGCCCTCAAAAGTGCCGAGGGCGCAGGGAAGGCCGGGTGCCGGCTGGCACCCGCGGTCCACTGTGCGAAAGCGTGTGCTAAAAACACTGCACAGCGGCATACAGGTGAAGCCAAACATCCGGCCTTCCCTGCGCAGTGGTTTTACGGCTTATGTCGTGATCTCCTCGGGGAGCGATGCACTATTGCCCCCGTCGCCTTGCGGATGGCTGACGATGCGAACCCGGTCGGGCGGCAACGTCACCACAAGCCTTGGCGCGCAGACCCCGGGCGCCGGGACCACACGATTTTGCCGTACGCTGGCTGCGCCCGTCGTGTGCGCGCCTCGTCTGCTCACGGAGTGACCCGCCCTGCAAACCGTCTGCGCGCGACGCGGGCTGCGTCCACCACATTCCCATCCCGCGTTCGTGACGATCGCGATCCGCCCCTCGGCCCGGGCTGGGATGGCCAAAACATGCGATAATTCCGAATTCGAGTAAAGCGAATTATTTCCGCCCGCAGGGCTTGACCGTGGTCTGGCGTGTTTTGCCCGTCAGGCACCGCAACGGATGGTGTGATGGTGGGGAGCGCGCCGCCACAGCCGCGCCACGAACCGGTCTCCCCACCGTCCAAAAATGCGCTACGCTGCTTCCAGCGCGCGTCAAGTCGCGCAGGATCAAGTGAGGAAACGACATGAGGATGACGATGGGACCGGCGATCGCCGGGGTGGCGGCGCTGGCGGTGGCGGGGATGGCACTGACGACGGCGTTCGAGCCAGTCTGGGCCCACGGGCCGACCCGGCAGAAGGTGAGGGAATCCATCGAGATCAACGCGGCCCCGGCCAAGGTATGGGCGGCGATCGGCAATTTTCAGGACATGAGCTGGCTTCCACCCGTCACCAAGACCACGGGCGAGAAGGGCAACGAGATCGGCGCGACGCGGACGCTGACCCTCACGGGCGGCGCAACGGTCGAGGAGGAGCTCTACAAATACGAGCCCGACATGCTCAGCTATTCGTACCGGATCACCAAGGTCGACGTGAAGGTGCTGCCGGTGACCAATTATTCCTCGACGCTGACGGTGTCGCCCGCGCCGGACGGCAAGGCGAAGCTGGAATGGGCCGGCGCGTTCTATCGCGGCTATCCCAACAACGATCCGCCGCCGGAGCTGAGCGACGAGGCCGCCAGGACCGCGGTGAGCGGTCTGTACAAGACCGGGCTCGAGGCGCTCAAGAAGAAGATCGAGAGCGGAAGCTGACAGTGCGGGCGCTGGTCTTGCAGGCGCTGGCCTTGGCGGCGCTCGCCGCCAGCCTTTGCCCTGCCGGTCTCGGCGGCGCGTCCGCCGAGGAGGCGTTCGTCACCAACCAGCTCAGCGATGATCTGATGGTCGTGGATCTCGCGACGTCGCGCAGCGTTGCGACGATTCCGATCGGCGGCAAGCCGGCGGGCGTGGCCGTCAGCGCGGACGGACGTTTTGCCTATGTGACGAGTCCCGACGCCAAGGCGGTGACGGTGGTGGACGCGGCCGCGCGGCAAGTCGCGGGGCGGATCGAGGTCGGCGGCGGGCCGCTCGGCATTGCCGTCGCGCCCGACGGCCGCACCGTCTATGTCGCCGACTGGTATGCCGCAGCGGTGCGGGTGATCGATACGGCGAGCCGCAGCGTCACGGCCAGCATCGCAGTCGGCGCCTCGCCGTCGGGCCTTGCGGTGACGCCCGACGGCAAGCTGCTGCTCTCGGCGGACCGCGACGACGACAGCGTCTCGGTGGTGGACACCGCGATGGGCCAACGCAAGGCCATGATCAAGGTCGGCACGCGCCCGTTCGGCGTCACCATCGACGCCGATGGCAGGCGGGCCTACACCGCCAATGTCGGCTCCGACGATGTCTCGGTCATCGATATCGCCGAGGCCCGCGAGATCGGCCGGGTGCCGGTCGGGATGCGCCCCTATGCGGTGGCGCTGACGCCGGGCCGCGGCTTCGTCACCGACCAATATGGCGGCACCGTCACCGTGTTCGACCTTACGACGCTGAAGCCGATCAAGCGCATCACTGTCGGCGACTATCCCGAAGGCATCGCGGCGACCGCCGACGGCAGACGCATCATCGTCGCCTGCTGGGAGAGCAACACGCTTCATATCATCGATGCGGCCGAGTTGAAGGTGATCGGAGAGGTCAAGACCGGCGACGGCCCGCGCGCGTTCGGGGCGTTCTTGCGCAGGACGGAGTAGGGGTGTGTAGGGTGGGTTAGCCTTGCGGCTGCGCGAAGCGCAGTCGGAAGGCGTACCCACCTCTTTGGATTCCGCGGAGACAGAAGTGGTGGGTTACGCTGCGCAGATGCGCTTTGCGCATCTGCAGAGCTAACCCACCCTACCAGTCCGCGCTAGCGTCGGCGCAATCTCATCCATCCGCTCGAACACATGATCCGGCCTCAGCGCCCGCAACGCCGCCGGCGCCGCATAGCCCCAGCACACCGCCCCGCAGGCAATGCCGACCGCGCGCGCCGCGTCGATGTCGCGGACCTCGTCGCCGATCGCGATGACCTGGCCCGGCTCGACGCCTGCGCGGCGCACGACCCGGCGGAATTTCGCAGGCTTGCCGAACAGCGACGCAGAGCAGTCGAAATGCGCGAACAGCGACGCAGCCTCGCCGAGCTTCTCGCGCGCATTGGCCTCGCTGTCCGAGGTCACCAGCGCGAGCTGAATGGCATTCTCGGCCAGCGTCCGCAGCATCGTCTCGACGCCAGCGAACAGCGGAATCTCGCCAGCTGCCTCAGCCTTCAACCGCCGCGCATGCCGCGCGATCGCCGGGAGCTTCCACAGGGGCACTTCGAGCCGGGCGAGGATCTCGCGGCTCGAAGCATGCCGCAGCTCTTCGATGTCCTCATCGGCGACACGGCGAAAATTGAAGTGATCGGCGACATCGTTGATGGTGCGGAGAAACCACGGAAAGCTGTCGGCGAGGGTGCCGTCGAGGTCGAAGATGGCGAGGGCGTAGGGCATGGAGGTGGAGGTGCCGAGCGGATCGTGCGTCAGGCCGGCCGCGATGCGCTGACAGATATCATTTGAGGTGCTATATTGACGTTTCCTAGAGGTGACAGATGTCGGAGCTACTGGCAAGGATTACGGTCGATCCGCAGCGCATGCACGGGCGCCCATGCATTCGCGATCTGCGCATCACGGTCGCCGACGTCCTGGGACTGCTGTCCGCGGGACAGTCGCGCGAGAGCATTCTCGACGATTATCCATATTTGGAAGAGGCCGACATCGACGCGGTGCTTGCTTATGCCGCCCGTCAGGTCGACCACCCGATCATAGCGGCCAAGTAGCGTACTTTATCTGATCGACGCGCAGCTTCCGCCTGCACTCGCGGAGGCCATGCGTCGCGCTGGATACGATGCGGCTCATGTGGCCGAGTTCGGGATGGCAAACGCGATCGACGGGGTGATCTGGAACGAACCATTTCTCGATCGCCTCGTTACCAAGGATCGCGACTTTTCGCTTCTCGCGTCGCGAAGAGTTAGGGACCGATCGTGCTATGGGTGCGCGTGGGCAACATCGACAATCGCACGTTGATCCGCCGGTTTCTAGGCGCCATGCCGCAAATTGCGGAAGCCGTCGCGCGGGGCGAGGCGGTGATTGAATTCGTCGGCAGAGCTAGCGGGACCGCAACCCGCGGACGTCAACGTTGATATCGAGATCGATGTCGCTGACGCAAGTCTGAGTGGTTCGATGCGAGCCACCTTCATACCAGTGGCCGTCCCGCGCCCGGGCACCACTGACATTTGCCAGCTTCAGGCAGCGCCATTGCGGTAGCGATCCGCTGCTCTCTCCGGCAAATTGCCAGGCCAGCACGGCCTCCTCGCCGGACTTGTTGGTGCCGATGATATGTGGACAGAGCTCGCGATGGCGCCCCTCGTAGACGCAGGTCACCTGGCGTTCGGCGAGGATGGCGTTCCGAAATAGCGCATAGGTCCGGCTTGGCATGGAGATTCCTCCACCTCGCCTTGATTCCGGCTGGTCAAGGCAGCGGTGTTACTCCGCCGCCTCGCTCGTGCTCCGCCGCTTCGGCTTCCGTGCCTTCTTCAGCACCGGCTCCAGGAACTTGCCCGTGTAGCTCCGCGGCGCTTTCGCGATGTCCTCCGGCGGGCCCCAGGCGACGATTTCGCCGCCGCCGTCGCCGCCTTCGGGGCCGAGGTCGATGACCCAGTCGGCGGTCTTGATGACTTCGAGATTGTGCTCGATCACGACGACGGTGTTGCCCTGTGCCACCAGCTCGTGCAGCACCTCCAGCAGCTTCTTGACGTCGTGGAAGTGCAGGCCGGTGGTGGGCTCGTCCAGGATGTAGAGCGTGCGGCCGGTGGCGCGCTTGGACAGCTCCTTCGCCAGCTTGACGCGCTGGGCTTCGCCGCCCGAGAGCGTGGTGGCCTGCTGCCCGACATGGATGTAGTCGAGGCCGACGCGGTGCAGGGTCTGGAACGTCTCGCGGACGCGCGGCACCGCCTTGAAGAACTCGGCGGCTTCCTCGACGGTCATGTCGAGCACGTCGGCGATGCTCTTGCCCTTGAACAGCACCTCCAGTGTCTCGCGGTTGTAGCGCTTGCCCTTGCAGACGTCGCAGGTGACGTAGACGTCGGGCAGAAAGTGCATCTCGATCTTGATGACACCATCGCCCTGGCACGCCTCGCAGCGGCCGCCCTTGACGTTGAAGGAGAAGCGGCCGGGCTCATAGCCGCGCGCCTTCGCTTCCGGCAGGCCGGCGAACCATTCGCGGATCGGCGTGAAGGCGCCGGTATAGGTCGCCGGATTGGAGCGCGGGGTGCGGCCGATCGGCGACTGGTCGATGTCGATGATCTTGTCGATGTGCTCGAGGCCCTCGATGCGGTCGTGCGGCGCGGCGCCCTCGCTGGCATTGTTGAGCTTGCGGGCGATGGCGCGGTAGAGCGTGTCGATCAGCAGCGTCGACTTGCCGCCGCCGGAGACGCCGGTGACGCAGGTGAACAGGCCGAGCGGAATCTCCGCCGTGACGTTCTTGAGGTTATTGCCGCGCGCGTTCACGACCTTGATGGTGCGGCGATGGTTCGGCGGGCGCCGCTCCGGCACCTCGACCTCGAGCTCGCCGGTCAGATACTTGCCGGTCAGGGATTTCGGGTTGCGCATGATCTCGGCGGGGGTGCCTTCGGCGACGATGTTGCCGCCATGCATGCCGGCGCCGGGGCCGATGTCGAGCACGTAGTCGGCGAGGCGGATGGCGTCCTCGTCATGCTCGACCACGACCACGGTGTTGCCGAGGTCGCGCAGCCGCTTCAGCGTGTCGAGCAGGCGGGCGTTGTCGCGCTGGTGCAGGCCGATCGAGGGCTCGTCGAGCACGTAGAGCACGCCCGTCAGCCCCGAGCCGATCTGCGAGGCCAGGCGGATGCGCTGGCTCTCGCCGCCGGACAGCGTGCCGGAGGAGCGGGACAGGGTGAGGTAGTTGAGGCCGACGTCGAGCAGGAAGGTCAGGCGCTCGCGGATCTCTTTCAGGATGCGGCCGGCGATCTCGTTCTGCTGCGTGTTCAGCGTCTCGGGCACGCCCGCGAACCATTCGCCGGCCTTCCTGACCGAGAGCTCCGAGATCTCGCCGATATGCTTGCCGCCGATCTTGACGCAGAGCGCCTCGGGCTTGAGGCGAAAGCCCTTGCAGCCCTCGCAGGGGACGTCATGGAAATATTTCGCCAGCTCCTCGCGGGCCCACTCGCTCTCGGTCTCGCGATAGCGGCGGTTGATGTTGGTGATGACGCCCTCGAACGGCTTCTTGGTGTCGTAGGAGCGCACCCCGTCCTCGTAGGAGAACTTGATCTCATCGTCGCCGGAGCCGTAGAGGATCGCGTCTCTCGTCTTCTTCGGCAGATCCTTCCACTTGGTGTCGAGCGTGAACTTGTAGTGCTTGCCGAGCGCGGTCAGCGTCTGCACGTAATAGGGCGACGACGATTTGGCCCAGGGCGCGATCGCGCCCTTGCGCAGCGTCAGGTCCTTCTCGGGGATGACGAGATCCTCGTCGACATGCTGCTCCACGCCGAGGCCGCCGCAGGCCGGGCAGGCGCCATAGGGATTGTTGAACGAGAACAGCCGCGGCTCGATCTCGGGGATGGTGAAGCCGGAGACCGGGCAGGCGAATTTTTCCGAGAACAGGATGCGCTCGGGGCCGCTCTTGTCGTGGATCTTCGCAGTCTTCTTTTTCTCTTTCTCTTCCGCAGGCGCGGCCGCCGGCGCGTCGGCGAACTCGACCACGGCGAGGCCCTCGGCGAGCTTCAGCGCGGTCTCGAAGCTTTCCGCGAGGCGCTGGCCGATGTCGGCGCGCACCACGATGCGGTCGACCACGACGTCGATGTCGTGCGGGAATTTCTTGTCCAGCGTCGGCGCCTCGCTGAGCTCATGGAAGGTGCCGTCGATCTTGACGCGCTGGAAGCCCTTCTTGAGCCATTCGGCGAGCTCCTTCCGGTACTCGCCCTTGCGGCCGCGCACGACCGGCGCGAGCAGATAGAGGCGGGTCCCTTCGGGCAGCGCCAGCACGCGGTCGACCATCTGCGAGACGGTCTGGCTCTCGATCGGCAGGCCCGTGGCCGGCGAATAGGGCACGCCGACGCGGGCCCAGAGCAGGCGCATGTAGTCGTAAATCTCGGTCACCGTGCCCACCGTGGAGCGCGGGTTCTTCGACGTCGTCTTCTGCTCGATCGAGATCGCCGGCGACAGGCCGTCGATCTGGTCGACGTCGGGCTTCTGCATCATCTCGAGGAACTGGCGGGCATAGGCAGACAGCGATTCGACGTAGCGACGCTGGCCCTCGGCGTAGATGGTGTCGAAGGCGAGCGAGGATTTGCCGGAACCGGAGAGGCCCGTAAACACCACCAGCTTGTCGCGGGGGATCTCGACGTCGATATTCTTGAGGTTGTGCTCGCGCGCGCCACGGATCGTAATTGCGCGCAGGCTCGAGCCCGCGTTCTGTTGTTGGCGCTTCGCCTTGATCACTTCGTCCATCCCGCTGGTCCTTAAGGAATCCAAAGACGCGCGATCGCGCCAATGCTGAAGGCGCGCTTCGCCCGGAACCGGGAACGGCGCCGATGGGTATGGCAGCGAACGTAGGAAGAACGGCGGCGGATTTCCAGTGCGACTTGCGAATCGTCAACGGATTGTTGGCGCGCTGGCGGCATTTGGCAGCAGCGGGCGTGCGGAACTGCGCTGGAGCGTGCCGCCAAACAAAAAGGCCGGCGCGAGGCCGGCCTTTCGTAACGCAAGCGCGTCGGAGACGAAGCTCAGTACTTCGCGACGATCGGGCCGCCGAAGTGATAGTTCACGCCGACCTGCACGGTGTGGAAGTTGATCGTGCCAGACGCCAGCGGAACGCCAAGGTTGGAGAAGTAGTTCTCGCTGCCGAAGCTGCGATAGAGGTACTCGCCCTTGACCGACCACTGCGGCGCGAAGAATGCTTCGACGCCGGCGCCGACGGTCCAGCCGGAGTGCCACTGGCTGTCGGAGACGCTCACGCCGAGCGCGCTGACGGTGACCTTGTTGTCGATCCAGGCGTAACCACCGGTGCCGTACAGCAGGACGTTGTTGACGGCCCAGCCGATGCGGCCGCGCACGGTGCCCATGGCGTCGGTCTTCGAGCTCAGCGTGGCGGTGGCGACGCCGAAGCCGGGGACGACGGTCGAGCCGGTGACCGAAGCGCTGACGTCAGCCCAGGCGCCGTCGGCCTCGAGGCCGAACACGACGTTGCCGGTCTGCCAGTTGTAGCCGGCGGTACCGCCGACGAAGCCGCCGTTCATCTTCGGATCGGTCGAGGACTCTTCCCAAGCGCCGCCGCCGACGACACCGAGATAGAATCCGGTCCAGTTATAAACAGCGGCCGGAGCAATCGGAGCCTTGGTGTAAGGGCGAGCCGCGAGGTCGGCGGCCGAGGCCGGAGCGGCAAGAGCGAACAAACAGGCCGAAGCCAACAAAACCTTCTTCATCTTCAACTAAATCCCAGTCCCAGTTTCTGTTGTTGCCTTCCGTGACAGGAAGGGCAGCGGACTCAACGGCCCAACTGAGGTTGTGCTTACACCACCAAAGCCGCAAGTTGTGTCTCCGAAAAGCCACAACGACGCAAAAGGTAATGGTTACTGACTCGTTGCCCCGGGGCAGGTCGCGCCCAAAACTGAAAGGCCGGCGCGAGGCCGGCCTTTGATCTCCAACAATATCAGCGGGATATCAGTACCTCGCGATCATCGGGCCGCCCCAGCGATAGTTCAACCGGATGAGACCGATATCGACGTCCTGGCCGATGCGATTGGAGGCCGTGAAAACACCGAGCGGAGCCGTGACAAAATTGCCGGATCCGGTGAAGTCGATCGTGCGGTGGCCCAGGAAGATGTGATCGTACTCGAAGCCGACCGACCAGTTCGGCGCGAATCCGAACTCGACGCCCACGCCCACCGTGCCGCCCCAACGGGTCTCGTTGGCCCGGTCGAACTCGAGGCCGGTCGCCACATCGTAGGTCCGATAGCGATCACCGACGACGGCGGCGCCGCCTTTTACGTAGAGCAATACGTTGTTCCAGGCGTAGCCGATCTGCCCGGTGATCAAACCGAAAGAGTCGATCGTGGACTGGTTGCGAAGGCCGGACACCGCGCTGATGTTGTCGCCGGTAAAGTCGGCCCAGTTGCCCTGGCCCTCGAAACCGAACACCCAGTTCGTCGACTGCCAGCGGTAGCCGACCTGACCACCGACGGTGCCGCCGGTCGCATTGTGACAGCCCTCGCCGACCAGAACGCCGGTCGCCGGGGTCACGAAATCCCAGCACTTGCGGCTTGTGCCGCCACCGCCGTTGATGCCGATGTAGAAGCCGCTCCAATCGTAGATGGTGGCAATCGGCGCTGGAGCCTTGGTGTAGGGACGGGCGGCAAGATCGGCCGCGCTTGCGGGGGCCGCCAGCCCCAACGCCATTGCACTGATTGCACCAAAAAGAATCTTATTCATTGCAGTCTCCCCAGTTTCGCCCGCTTCTTGAAGTCCCCGAAGCGGGCTGATCAGGCGCGACGCCCATATGAATTAATTCCAAGGCAACGATAGCCCAAGGAAAGGGCAAAATCCGTCCCCGAAATGCCACACTCGCGCACTGATCGAAATAGCTGCAACTTGATGAATGTTAAGCGGTTTTCCTTCTTCTCGGGAACCCGGGAAAGTTCCATCCGGGTTCCGCGCCATCGGCGTGTGACCAGAATCTGTTCAGTGCCTTTGGCACGAAGAACAAATCTGGAACATAGTCGGGCGGGATGCTATATGTGGGGATAACCTTGGGGGTGGCGGGCTGATTGGTGTCCCGCAAGCGTATAGGGTCGCGTCAACGGGGCGCAGAGGAACGCGGGCAGCGGGATTCGCCCTTTTGAAATTCAGTGGCATTCGGAGTGGAGAGCGGCGATGGCGGGAAGCGTCAACAAGGTCATTCTGGTTGGAAATCTCGGCAAGGATCCTGAAATCCGCCGCACCCAGGACGGGCGGCCGATCGCGAATTTGAGCATCGCCACCTCCGAGACATGGCGTGACAAGGCGACCGGCGAGCGCAAGGAGAAGACCGAGTGGCACCGCGTCGTGATCTTCAATGAAGGGCTCTGCAAGGTCGCCGAACAGTATCTGAAGAAGGGCGCGAAGGTTTACATCGAGGGCGCACTGCAGACCCGCAAATGGACCGACCAGAGCGGCGTCGAGAAGTACTCGACCGAGGTCGTGCTCCAGGGCTTCAATTCGACGCTGACGATGCTCGATGGCCGCGGTGGCGGCGGGGGAGGCGGCAGCTTCGGCGACGAGCCGGGCGGCGATTTCGGCTCCTCCGGTCCCGTCAGCAGCGCACCGCGCCGTCCCGTCGCCGCCGGCGGCGGCCGCAACAGCGACATGGATGACGATATCCCGTTCTGACAATTAGGAATATCAGAACGTAAATTTTCGAGGCGATTTCTTCGATCCGGCAACGGGTTAGGGGAAATCGCCTTGATCGTTTTTGTAAACTTCGTTGGCTGCTCGAATGCAGGATTCGCAGTTTGTAAAGTTTTGCTACGAAAGCTCTATTTTTACAGAGCAGAATCTTTCCAAAACGAAATAGCGCAGGCCGGTCGTGCTTAGCGGTGGACGAATTTGGGGAAAACCGCGAGCGGATTCCTGCACTTTGTCTTTGACAGATGAGAAAAGTGTTGGGGCGCAGGCCGTTTTGCAGAGCACGAATCTTCCCTTCCATTTTCTATGGTTTGTAAAGTTAGAGAGCAAATCCTTCGCCCGTTCTGATGGTTAGCTGCAGAATTGCGGCCCGATGCTTTGCAATTAGAGCTTTTCGGGTGGCTCGTGAGATTTTTGGGTCCATCATCAACGACCTGAGTATCTCTTCCGATGTGGCAGGAAATCCCGCCTTTCCACACCAAGACCATTCGTCTCCTCGAAGGTGATCTGTTCACTTTCACCGTCGACTCGCAGGAATTGCCGGTCGATTGGCCAAATCTTTACTGCGTCGTGCATCTGCGCCCGACGTCCATGGCGCTGAGCACCATGGAAAGGCAGATGCTAGCGGTCTGCATGCTGCACAATTGGGCCGCATGCTGCGGAATCGATCTGCGCCAGAGGATCGAGAGCTTCGACCTCTTCAGCCGCGAGGAGCTGGCCGCTTTGCGGTCCGAACTGCGCGTCAACCTCCATCACCGCAGACGCCAGACCGAAGGTGAACGCAAGGGCAAGTCGGTTGTTGCGGGTTCGACCTGGAAAACTCGGTGCCAGGCCATTCGCGACTACGTTTCATTCCACGCGGATAATGCCATTAGTCGGATGTCGGTACGAGATAGTCGGCTCGCCGAGGCCAGACTGCGTCTTGCCGACTTCAGGAAGGCCATTGTCGGCAAAATCCGAGTTCCCAAGCAGGTAACGCGCGAGGGTTTGAGCGACACCGATCGCGAACTCTTCCTCAAGGCCATCACGCCTGGCGATCCAAGCAACCCCTTCAGGCCCTCGGACCAGGAGCGCAATTACGCGCTCTGGTTGCTCTACTACGATGCCGGCCTGCGCAAGTCTGAGGCGCTGATCGCAAAGGGGCGTGACCTCCAACTTCATGGTGATGAGCCGATGCTCATCGTCCATCGTCGGCCGGATGACGTCGAGGATCCGCGTAAAAACCCGCCGAGAACAAAGACGCTAGCTCATCCGGTGCCACTGACACCGAGGCTGGTACGTGCGCTGAACAGTTACATCCTTGGCACCCGTAAGAGAGTGCCTGGGGCAAAGAAGTTGCCGTACGTGTTCCTCTCGCAGCAAGGCAGGCCGATCTCCATCTCAACCGTGACCTACATGTACACGCAACTGCGTGAGAAGGTGCCGGGTATCCCAGCCAAGTTCACCACCCATGTCCTTCGTCACACATGGAACGATAGATTTGGCGATGGTGCCGAGGAACTCGACCTGCCCGAAGCGATGGAAAAGCACGCCCGCAACCAGAGCCAGGGGTGGACACGCACCTCCGAGCAAGGCGACCACTACCAGGGTCGTCGGATCCGCAGGCGGGCTCGGACGGTCATGCTCAAGATGCAGGACAAGAGCACCCGCGAGGTTGAGCAATGATTTCCAAGCAGGTGGCCAAAGACGCTGGCAATGGCCATTTTCCCAGCCAGGGCGTCATCTACGACCGCGCCGGCATCGAGGTCGATGCGACCGGGTGGGTGTGGAAGCTAAATTCTCTTAGACCAGAAGCTCTTAATTTTCGTAGGTTGAACGTCCAGTCCGCCGGTTTGTTGGCCAGCATTGCCCTGTACTTGGCCGAACTCGTTCAAGCGACATCGGTGGATCACGTCACCAATACCTTCGACGCCCTGGTCTATTTGCATCGTTCTGAACATCTCAGGGCCTGTGCTGAGAACGGTGCGGATATCGATGAGCGTCTTATAAGCGAACTCCGGCAAATCCCGCGCCTTGCCGATTACCGGTTGGGCTATGTTCGTGCCTGGTATCGATGGTGCGCACAGCAAGGGCTTCGGCAATTCTCACCCGAGACTGCAACAAGGCTCGACGATCTTGTGATCGAACACAATGTGGTGGGACACGCCGTTCGCACCAGGGATCCCGAGAAGGGGGCCTTTGACGAACTCGAATTCATCGCGTTGACGACTGCGCTCCGGGCCTCGGCGAGTTCATCGGTTCTTGATCTCAAGGAACGCACGGCGTTGTGGCTGGCGATCGGCCTCGGCTGCAATCCGTTGGCCTACGCGCTCCTGCGGGAGGAAGATTATAAGCCTATTGTCGAGCACGGGACGGGTCGCATCCAGCACATGCTCTACGTGCCCCGGATCAAAAAGGGAGATGAGGAATTCCGCGCTCAGTTTCATCCAGAGATTTTGAACGACGAAATTGGGCCCCTGGTCGCGGCTCTCATTGATCAGAACATGTCACGACGTAAGGCGGCGCGCTGGTCTGAAGAGTACGCCCATCCGTTGTTTGTGGCTTCTCGACCGCGATTGGATCTTCGCGGGCAACTTCGCGAATACGCGATGCACGTTATTCCTAGTGACATCACTGACATGCTCAAGAACGCGGTTCGTAAGCTCGGGGTCAAGTCGCATCGGACGGGTGGTGATCTCATCGTGACCGCGCGGCGCTTTCGTCGCACATTTGCGACCCGCGCCGTCGAGGAAGGAGCCTTTCCGGTCGAGCTCGCCATGATGCTCGACCATTCAGACCTGCAGACCGTCCAGGTCTATTACGAGACGCGCTCGAACCAGGTTCAGCGGCTCGATGCCGCCTTGGCGTTGAAGCTGGCGCCGCTCGCCGACGCCTTCATGGGCCGCCTGGTCGTGGACGAGAGTGAGGCCGTCAACGGCGGCAACCCGGCAAAGCGTATTCCCTGGTTTCGTCGGCGGCCGGGCCAGACGCCGGAGCGTAACGGCAACTTGGGGACGTGCGGCGCCGGCGCCTGCGGCCTCTACGCGCCGATCTCCTGCTACACCTGCGAAAAGTTTCAGCCCTGGAAGAACGGTCCGCACCGCGAAATGCTTGATTGGCTCTGCGCCGAGCGCGATCGGCGCGAGAAAGACGGTCGGGACCCGCAGATCGTCCGCCTTCACGATGCGACCATTCTGGCGGTCGCCGAGGTCGTAACCCTGTGTGAAGGAGCTGCGGAATGACCGTTCCCGTTTCGCCAGCGCCGCGGTCGAAGGCTAACCCCCGCCGGCCTAGCAGTCGCACGACCAGCGCCGAAATTCTCATCCTTCCGTCTCGGATCGAAAGAGATTGCCGCACCAATATGAGCGCGCTCGTCGAGCATGCGCGGAAGCTCCAGGCGTTCGGTCCCGACGTCGATTTCGACGCGCCAGTCTGGGATATCACGTCCACCCGGAAGCTCAGGCCGACCTCCGCCCAGGTGCGGAAGCTGTACTTCATGACCCGCGGTAAGGGCCGTGCCAGCGAGGACGGCCGCGAAGTCATGGCTCGCCCGTTTGGCAACCTAATCCGCTCGATCGTCGTTCTGCGCGAGTTCGCGCGGCCCTTCGGGTCCCACACCAAGGTCGTCGATGCCAGCAAGGCTCTCTACGAGGTTCTATCCGATCGGAACTATGACCCTGCCGAGCTGACCTCCGAGCATTTTGCTCGGGCGGCTCGGTTGCTCGAGGGGCGGATGAGGCGGACTTCCGCTTACTCTCAGGCCGGCGCGCTCGTCGAGATTGCGAAGTTTTTGAACGATCGGGCACTCACCAAGGCGATCATCTCCTTCCGGAATCCGATCAGTCGCGAGGACGATATCGGGTCCCGTATCGATGATCAGGCAAGATCCCGCCGCGCCGAGAAGATGGCCAACGAGGAGGTCATCGACGCAATCATCGCGATGACCTCCATGGTGACGCTCGATACGGACATTTTGCGCGCGCGTATCCTGGAACTTCTGTTCTGTGCGCCTTGGCGCATCAACGAGGTTTTGAACCTTGGGGTGGACTGCATCCGCACGGAAAAGGCCACCTCCAACGGGGAGCCGGTGCTTGATGCCTCAGGACAGCAGGTCGAGAATTTCGGCATCGCGTACGGCGGATCGAAGGGATACCCGGATTCGATCAAGTGGATCCCAACCGCCATGGTCGATGTCGCCAAAAAGGCGATCGCCGACATCACCCGGATCACGCAGCCGGCGCGTGACGTTGCCAAGTGGATGGCACAGCACCCTGGGAGGGCATTCCTGCCTCCGCCCTGGCGACTGGCGGATCCCGAAACGGAGGTGTGGTCACGCGATTTACCCAATCTTCTCGGCGTCTCAACCTTCAACGCCGGCCGCCTCACGCTGCATACTTGGGGCGTGGAGCCGAAAGAACGGCGCAAACTGCCCGGCCAGCCCGGAATTCCCCAATGCGTCTACCGCTTGGGCGACATCGAGCAAAAGATACTGGAGCTGCAGCCCAAGTTGCCGCCAGACGCTCCTCGGTCGCTGGAAGAATACCTGCTCCTGCTGCCCCTGAATTTCTTCCATCCGGTTCGCAACAACTTCGAGTCAATCGTGACGATCTTCTCCGACCGGCACATGCGAACGTTCCTGACCGGATCCGGTTATGTGAAATCGGTGTTCGAACGGCTGGACCTGCGCGACGAGCACGGCAAACCCTACAACCTCCGCAGCCATGCCGTTCGGCACTATCTGAACACGCTCGCACAGGAAGGAGGCGTCTCTCAGCTCGATATCGCGCGCTGGTCGGGCCGAAAGAACCTTCACCAAAACTCAGTATACGACCATATGAGCGGCATGGCGCTTGCCGAAACGACCCGCGAAGTCCTCAAAACCGGGGCCGTGATGGGGTCGGTGGCCGAGACCTTCAAACGCTTGCCGCCGGTCGAGCGTGACGAGTTCCTGAAGGCCCGCTTTGCCACCGCACACACGACGGACATCGGCATGTGCTTCCAGGACTGGACGCTTGCGCCGTGCCATAAGCACGGCGGCTGTGCCGATTGCGGCGAGCACCTAATCATCAAGGGAGATTCCAAGCACATTGCTCGGACGCAGCAGATGCTCCAGGAGCAGAAAGCCATGCTCGCCGAGTCCGAGAAGGAGGTCAGCGAAGAGACGTATGGCGCCTCAAACTACGTGGACCACAATCGGAAGATCGTGGCTGGCTTGGAGAAGGCGCTTGCGGTCCACAACGATCCGGACATTCCGGATGGCACCTTGGTGCAGGTAGGGGATGAGCCAAAGGAGGATGAGCCCTCCCAAGGCTGATCGCGGGAGGCAGGACGCGATCTGCGCCACCTTGGAAACGCTCCGTCCGACCTCAAACACGTCGTCCTACGACGGTCCGCCGGCATCATCAGTCTGATCCCCGGAGCCGCCGTCGCAGGCGTCCCGCAGGCAACGGCGCGCGCAGCACGCAAGGGCGTAGAGCGAAGCGTCCCTTGCGGGCGAGCACGACGGTGCCAAGGAAGAGCCGGAGACGAAGGCGCTCGGGGGCAGGCGCCCTGATCCCTGGAAAGCCCGAGCACCTTTGCTCGGACAGCGATTTGAACTTCGTCCCAGAAAGCGCCCTTCGGCGGAGGTGGTCACTTCGGCAGGGTCGATATATCGGCAGCTCCGGAAATGGCCGGCATGCCCATCGCTCGGGCGAGTGCACGAGCCTCCTCGTCTTTCAGCCAGGTTGGCGGGATGTACATGCCGTTATTGGTGCGACAGCCCCGAACCATGTTGTGCACGTCTTTCAGGTACCAGTCCCAGCGCTCCAGTTTGGGATTTGTCACGCTTCGCGAAGACCATATTTGAACCGACTTGAGCAGATCGATCGGTTGCTCGGAGACGTACCATTTGTCGGGGTCGTCGCCGACATCGCGAGCCGTTTCGTTCAGCTCTGCTCCCTCCGAGGTGAGATATCCCGGGTGATCGCGCCAGGGCACGATGGAGGAGTTTTCCGAGAGCCTGAAGCCGATCGCGACGCGGTTTAGGGCGAGAACGTCGGATAGCTGCCGGCCCGTCTCTTCCTCCTCATAGCGGATTTCACCGGTCTTATTATCCGTCAGGAAAACCCTCGTGTTCCTGAGGCAATTTGGGATGTCGATCTCGGACGTGAACCAGGCGACTGGCGGAAAATCCTTCATTGCCCGGCGCATCAGCGCGTCTGTTCGAATTTCGCCCAGCTTCGGATGAAACGCTGGCCACCGCGATTGCCCCTCAACCTCGATGACCCCCGACATCCAAAGCAGGTTCGTCCGGAGGGTGCTGGTGTGGTGGTAGACGACGGGCCCGAGCTCGGCCTCTCTCATTTTCCGTCGCTTGGCTTCCCCCATCGAATAGCTCCCTTCCTAATTCATCCAGATATCGGTGACGACTCTCGTCTCCAAGCGCAAGCACGGTCCTACGACGCTCCGTTGGCATCATCAGTCTGATCCCCGAACGCTGTAACAGGCGTCCCGCTATGGTGCGGTGGCCGGCGCGACGCCAGGGCTGGAACGGAGGCAATCGACAAACTTCGGTAAGCCGCATCCTGTCGCAAGTTGGGTCAAATAGTCCTCCCACGTCGGATTGGACTTCGTGAGGTTCGCCGCGGCTTCGCGCGTTGCGGCCTCCATCACTTCGGGCTTCGAAATAGCCAACGCTGTTAGAAATTCGTCGGGCGATTGCACCTGCACCCCAAGTGCCTTCAGTGCCTCGAAATCAAAATCCTGCAGATTGTTCGTCACGAGGACACAGGGCGCGATTGCCGCGGCCGCCGATGCGACATGGCGGTCTTTCACATCCGTCTTTCCGATGACGTGGTTCGGATCGAACCCCGTCACGATGGCATCCGGAAAGCCCTGTCTTATGAGCGGAAGAGTGTGCGCCTCAATGCGCTCTCGCGTGCGCGGCTCCATATTGCGCAGCCATTCCTCCTCGATCCCCCCGCTCCACTTGACCTGGAAGAGGTCGTTCTGAGCCAATTGGAGCAGTAGATTACGAAGGTGGTTCGAATAGAGGACGTTCGCGTCAAGAAGAGCTTTGACCGGGCTTTGCATAGTTTGCTTCGAGATCCTCGGTGTCAGCCGAAAGGGCCGCCGCGAGCGCGCGCCGCTCGTCCTCAGCCTTCTTCAGGTTCACGACATCGTCTACGCGGACCCGGCGATGTGTCCCGACCGAACGAAACGGGAGTTTGCCCGCATCCATGCGCTGATAGACGAGGGGCCGCGAAATACCGAGAATCTCGGCGGCTTTCTCCGGTGAAATCTCCAGGTCGGGAGACAAGACGAGCGCTTCGCCGGTATCGGCCAACGTCCTCAGCAGCGTTTTCAGCACGAGCATCAGGGTCGGCGGCATCTCCACCGTCACCTTCTTGCCATTGGCACTCGTGAGAAACAGCCCGGCGTGCTCAAGCGCAATCGCTCGCTCGAGGAAGTTTGCTCCCTTGCGGGCTTCCTCGCGCTCGATCGCCTCGACCTTCAGTCGTGTCATCGCTTCGGCCACGGCAGGACTCCATCTCCAGCACTCGCCATAACTGTAATATGTGTAACTCGCCGCGGAAAGTCCAGCCGCTCACGAGGAATGGTTGCAATTTCTTCTACCTCATAGTATTATGTTTCCGTTTTCGGTAGAAAAATGGCCGATCTCGAACCCACTCCGATGGACCGCGCCCAGATCCGGCATCTCGAAGATGTCCGGGAGATCTGGCGCCAATGCGTCTTCCTGATGAAGCAACAGGAACTGTATCGGGGCGCGATGGGCTGGAAGAAGGTCAGAGGGTACGAATACCTCACGAGCTATTGGACCGACCCTGTCACCGGCAAAAAGCAGATGAACTCGCTCGGACGTCGGTCGCCGGAGACCGAGAAGAAGAAGGCCGAGTTCGACCGCGGTCGAACCGAGGTCGATAAGGCCGTCGCCGAATGGACGCGGGAGCTTTTGCCGCTGATCCGGGTAGGACGGGCGTTGCGGATCGGCCGGTTGGAGCCGATCGCCTGCGACGTGCTGCGCGCACTAGGCACAAACGATTTGCTCGGGCCGAAGCTGATGGTGATCGGCAGCGCGGCTCTTTCTCTTTACGAAGCTTACGCCTGCGCCATGCTGCCGATGGTGATTAAACCCCAGGGCGACCTGGACCTCCTGTCGTCGGCGGAAAGCCGTCAAGAAGCCTTGGAAGAGCTACTTCCCGTCATTCAGCGCGCTGACAAGTCCTTCACGCTCCACGGGCCCACTCCATTAATCAAGAACAGCCACGGCTTCCACGTTGACCTGCACACCCAGCAGTCGGTTCGTCGGGCGATAGATCGCCTTTCGGAGGCGTCCAAGGAGCAGATCTCGGTGCTGCACTGCCTTCTGGACCTCGCGCCGGTCTCCGCCACCACGGTCGCGCGCGACGGCTCGCCCGTCGAAATAATCGGTATGGATCCGCGCGCCTTTGCGCTGACGAAACACGCGCTGGCGACCCTGGGTGGCCTGGATGGTACCGCCGCTCGCATGGCCAAGGATCAGGCCTATGCCGTCGGCAGGCTAGTGATGAAATTCGGTGCGAAGCCGTTCGAGGAAGAACACCTCGAGGCGTTTCCAGACTTCGCCGAGCAGATCGATGTCGGAGATCCGGAGGCCACGGCAGTGGTCAGAAAGTTCTTCGGGCCGTAGCGACTTCAAAATCCCAGGTGTGGTTGACGACGGGCGTCTGACGCCCGCGTGCAGGGAGGTTTTGTCGTGTTGAATCCTTCATCGCAAGACCCCTTCGAGACTCGGGCAGAATCAGCTTATCCCTTCGATCCTTCGGCGAAGGACTTGATGGCAAAACGAATCCTTGAAGGTTTGGGCAAGCAACCCGGCGCTGGCCGGGTGCCCCGAACCACTGCGCGCCGCGGCGCTCGCGGACGGCGTGTCCATATCAGTAAGGCGGATGAGAACATCATTCGCACGATCATTGAAGAATGGTCGCGCCCCGAGATGGGCTGGGAGGACGTCGTCGAGGCTGTCGAGCAACGGCTCGGACGTAATTGGACCCGCCAGGCACTCGGCTCCCACAGCAAGATCAAGCTGGCCTTCCAGCACAAGAAGGAAGAGCTGAAGAACGCTAAGCTCGGGCGGAAGCTCCGGCGCAGCCGGGTTGATGCAGACTACCAGCGCATGGCCAAGTTCACGCAGGACATCGGCGAAGTCGTTGAAGGCTTGCGCAAGCGGATTGAGATCTTGGAGGCGCGGTTCGCACGGTGGAGGCACAACGCCTATTTGCACCGGTTGACTGTCGAGCAGCTTGATGCGCCTCTTCAGGAGAACGATCGCGGTCGGACCGACTGAGGTGTCTCCATGGCGACCCAAAAATCTGGAAGCGAGATCGGCGCCGAAAACGTCGAGCGCCTGCAGGGCTTTCTCGAGAGCCTTCGACAAGAAGGTCGCAAGCTTCCGGAGCGGGGCGGCAAGGCTAATTTTTCGGCGATCGCGCTCGCCTGTGGCTTCGATCGGCAGGTTCTCTACAAAAATCCGGCGGCCAAGCGGCTTCTCGACGATGCGCTCCAGCAATTGGGCCTGGCGGACGCCGGCGGTGACGAGAAGCCGATCGTAAAATCCGATCGCCGTGACCAGCGCATTTTGACGCTCGAGCAGCAGAATGCGTCCCTACGCGCCGAAAACGCCGGCCTTCGTGAAAAGCTGAGACACCTCGAACAGGTCGAGGACATCATGGTCGAGACTGGGCGACGGGTGTCCCGGTGAGATCCCGTCCCTTGGAGAGACTGGCGCCTGACCGTCCCTCGGAGCCGACCCGCGATCAGCAGGACCGCCGCGCGCAGCGAAAGGCAAGGAGCGACACGGGCCCGCGAAGCGGGCGTGGCGCGGGCTGCCCCTTGCCGGAGCGAGCACGGCGGTATGCAGTCGCGCAGCGTATCGAGCAGGATCATTCGAAGCGCAGCGGCTCGGCGGCACGGCGCCGTGGCCATGTTCGAGTGCCTCAACATCGGCATTGGTGAGGCCGATCTTCCGGCTCATCTCCGAAAGGACGGTGCCGAGCCGCAGCCGGCCCTCGGGACGCACGGCGGCCTCCAGAATGGCGCGCATTTCCGCTTCCACGCTGCGATTGTGTTGCGCTGCACGGACTTTCAGGGCGCGATGCGCCTCCTCCGAGAGGTTGCGGATGGTGACAGCGGCCATGATAGCGTCCTCCGGGGACTGATCGCGATGATAGCCTCAAAACCTAAAACTGCCGCGATCCGCATAACCCTTGGGGCGGATATCCAGCGCGGCGATCAGATCCAGGCGCTGCTTCCGGCAACTAAATTCGGGATCATTTCCCACCTGGAGCCACGCACCATCACGCCGCTCAAGCCACCCGGATGCAAACACCTCGCCCGCCAGGAAGCCGCCATTCGCCGTTCGGACCCAGCGTTCGCCCTCGATCGTCGGCCACAGCGCAACGTGGATTGACAGCTCGTCCCAACCCGCGTCGTGAACGCTGGCAATGGCCGGAATATCCTCGATCATAAAGCGGTACGTTCGAGGATTGTCTCCAAACCTCGGATCCGGCTGGGACCAGCTGTTTTCTCCGGCTCGTGGCGTAAACAGTCCCTGGTCGATGCCGGCATTGATCCCGGCCACCATCACATTGCGCCACGCCCGCCGCCTGCGCGACCCGTCGTACTTCACCTTGGCGGCCCCCTTGGACGCGGTCGGAATCACGTCCGCACCCTCGTAGTTGAGGTGATCGAAGGAGAATCCACGGAGGTCTTCATCCGATATCGGGACACCCGTCACCGCCGCGAGACGGCTCAGGAACGGCGATTCCTCGAGCAATGCAAAGTCCGGATGCGCCGGCGCACGCTCCAACATGCGGGCCCGCAGCGCTGCATGACTTGCAAAGCCGCAGGCGGCTGCGATCGCCTCAGTCAGATGGGATGATTTGTGGTTCGGATAGTCCTGCCTGACCGCACGCTTAACGGACGTGAGGGCAGATTCAGTCAAGGGGATAGCGGTCAAAGGATCCACCTGTTCATATCAGCGGCCGATGTCCACAGATTACGCACCGACCTGGATATGACGGTCGATCCAAGGCAATTTGAAATAATGTCCACTTTGACCCTGTGGCAGGTCCGGCGAGACGGCCGATTCGGAGGATGCACGGTCCATGAGCAGCTTTCAAGCATCAAAGGCCGCTCGCGAGAAACCGGTTAACTCGGGAGGCACGCTTGTCCGCCACCTAGCCGAGGATCCTGTTTTCGAAGGCATCGGATACGCAACTGCGTCCCGGCTGTGGGAGACGTTCGGCGAGCGGCTTTACGCCGTCCTTGGCAACGGTGACGTTGAGCGCCTGACCACGGTTCTGAGCCGTGAGCGCGCAGAGATGCTCGCGCAGGCCTGGAAGGCCAAGCTCGCCGAAGGCGATGTCGTCGTTTGGCTGGACGAGCATAGGTTCGACGCTCGGCTCGCCAAGAAGATCGTCCGCCTCTGGGGTGAACACGCCGCGGCAAAGCTCCGCGAGACGCCGTACGTGATGATGGCGCTCGCCGGTTGGAACGTCGTGGATGCCGCGGGGCGCCAGCTCGGTGTCGACGAGCATGCCCCGCAGCGCCTCGTTGCAGCGGTCGAGGCCGCGCTCTACGGCCGGCTGGAGCGGCACCACACCTGGACGCATCATCGCGACCTGGTCGCAGAGGTCCGTCGTCTCCTGAAGTGCACGACCACCGTGGTGGAGCAGGCCATCGATCTGGCAGTCCAGGGAAAGGCCGCGATCGCGGTCGGAGACGGCTTCCAGGCTGCCGGTGCCCACATGATGGAGCGCTACGTCGCCGATCGGATCCGGACCATGCTCGGGGAACCGGTCATGGGCGATCTGATCGCGCGCGAGGTCTCCACGGCCGAGCTTGAGAGCTGGCTCGAGACAACTGACCTCGGGATCGCCCTCGATGCCGAGCAGCGGGAAGCCGTTCGGATTGCCGTGCAACAGCGCTGCGGCATCATCCGGGGCGGCGCCGGCGTCGGGAAGACCACCGTCCTGCGAGCTATTGCCCGCGCATGCACGGCATTCGGCCGGACCGTGCACATGATGGCGCTGGCCGGTCGGGCTGCGGTTCGGATACGGGAGGCGACGGGCTGGCCAGCCACCACGATCGCTGCCTTCCTAAAGGCCGTAGAGGCGCAAACAGTGAGCCTGGGACCGGAATCCGTGGTGGTGGTCGACGAAGCGTCGATGCTCGACCTGCCGACCGCCTACCGCGTCCTACGACACCTTCCGGATGGGTGCCGGCTCCTGCTGGTAGGCGATCCGGGCCAACTTCCTCCGATCGGCTTCGGGCTGGTTCTCCACGCGCTCATCGATCGACGTGAGATCCCGGCCGTTGAGCTGACGAAGGTCTACCGTCAGACCGAAGCCACCGGCATCCCAGCCGTCGCCCAGGCGGTCCGCTCCGGACGACTGCCGTCTCTGCCCGGGATCGCCGGGCAAGCCCGCCAGGGGGTTGCACATCTCCAAATCGAGAAGGCCGCAACCGAGGACATAGTCGACATCGTCGCTGACCTCGGAGGCTTTACCGAGGACCTCCGGATCCTTTGTGCGGTGAAGGCCGGACCGGTCGGGATGGAAGCCCTGAACCGGCGCTTTCACGACATCTTTGCCGTGGGCAAGCCCCGGCATCCGACCAAGCACTTCGCGGAAGGCGAGCCCGTCATGTTCCTCCGGAACGATTATCGGCTCGACTTGCGCAACGGCAGTCTCGGCCGTGTTGTCAGCATCGACGGAGCAATCCTTCGGGTCGATTTCGACGGGTTCACCCATGAGCTGGGCGGTCGCGCCCTCGACGACCTCACGCTCGCGTACGCCATCACGGTCCACAAGGCGCAAGGGTCCAGCTTCCGGCGTGTGGTCATTCCGGTCCAGGCCACCCGGCTGCTCGACCGGTCGCTCGTCTACACCGCGATCACCCGTGCCACGGACCTTGCCGTCTTGGTGGGAGACCCGGAGGTGCTCCGGAATTCCCTCGAACGCAGCGCGCACGCCGACCGGCGGGAGACGGCGCTCTGTCGGATGTTCGACGCGTGAGGGTCGTTCCGCCCGGCCTTTTCCCTCGCGGTGTTGGCCAAATCGATCGTCCAGCTTGACAATACGAATCCTTCCGGGCGACGATTCCATAGTCAAGTCAACGAACTAACACACACAGTTGACGGGCGTTCCTGCATACTTCGTTCGTGAGGACGAGGATCGAAAGACGCCGCGCGGACGGAGCTTGGCGTTTCGTGTCAGCAATTCTGTCTAATCGATGGAGCGGGCTCGGGTTTTCCGGGCCCGCTTCATGTTCGGCTTGAACTCAAATCGTTCCGACTCCGAGGAGATGGCCCGTCGCGGCTCCCGGCTGCTGCGGACGGGCTCGCGGGGCCTCCCTGGCTGCGCGGATTCCGGGGCATGGAGAAGGTTCCGCGAAGCATTTCCGGGGTTGTCCGAGATGTCCTGTTCTAAGCCGTAAGCCATTGGAAAAATAAGCGGAAAAAGCGCTTCTCGGCTCGCCGCGAGGGTGGTTATCCGCCCCCCGATGCGCTATATGATTCCCAGACAATATCTCACCGGATTCCCCCTTGGCTGACGACGATAACAAGCCCGGCGACCAGCCGGCGCAACCCTCGGACATTCGCCCCGTCTCCATCTTCGAGGAGATGAAGAAGTCGTACCTCGACTACGCCATGAGCGTGATTGTGGCGCGCGCGCTGCCCGATGCCCGGGACGGCCTGAAGCCGGTGCACCGCCGCATCCTGTTCTCGATGAACGAGCAGGGGCACACGCCCGACAAGAAGTACGTCAAGTCCGCCCGCGTGGTCGGCGACGTCATCGGTAAGTATCACCCGCACGGCGACCAGTCGATCTACGACGCCATGGTCCGCATGGCGCAGGATTTCTCGATGCGCGTGCCGCTGATCGACGGCCAGGGCAATTTCGGCTCGGTCGACGGTGATCCCGCGGCTGCCTATCGTTACACCGAGGCGCGCCTGACGAAGGCGGCGCTGGCCCTGCTGGCCGACATCGACAAGGACACCGTCGACTTCCAGCCGAACTACGACAACAACGAGACCGAGCCGTCGGTCCTGCCGGCCAAGTTCCCGAACCTGCTCGTCAATGGCGCGGGCGGCATCGCGGTCGGCATGGCGACCAACATCCCGCCGCACAATCTCGGCGAGGTCATCGATGCCTGCGTCGCTCTGATCGACAACCCTGCGCTCACCATTGAAGAACTGATCAACATCGTGCCGGGACCTGACTTCCCGACCGGCGGTGTCATTCTCGGACGTGCGGGCATCCGCGCCGCCTATCACCTCGGCCGCGGCTCGATCGTCATGCGCGGCAAGGTCGCGATCGAGACCATCCGCAAGGAGCGCGAGGCGCTCATCATCACCGAGATTCCGTACCAGGTGAACAAGGCGACGATGGTCGAGCGCATCGCCGAACTGGTGAAGGAAAAGAAGATCGAGGGCATCGGCGACCTGCGCGATGAATCCGACCGCGAAGGCTACCGCGTCGTCGTCGAGTTGAAGCGCGACGCCGTGCCGGATGTGGTGCTGAACCAGCTGTATCGATTCACGCCGCTGCAGACGAGCTTCGGTGTCAACATGGTGGCGCTCGACAGCGGCCGTCCGCGGATCATGCATCTGAAGGACCTGCTGGCGATCTTCGTCGACTTCCGTGAGCGGGTCGTCACGCGGCGCACCAAGTACCTGCTCGCCAAGGCGCGCGATCGGGCGCATATCCTGGTCGGTCTCGCGATCGCAGTCGCCAATATCGACGAGATGATCCGCGTCATCCGGAGCTCGCCCGACCCGACCACCGCCCGCGACACCCTGATGTCGCGCGACTGGCCGGCCCGGGACGTCGAGGACATGCTGACGCTGATCGACGATCCGCGTCACCGCATGAGTGCGGATGGCACGATCCGGCTGTCGATGGAACAAGCGAGAGCTATTCTCGATCTGCGCCTTCAGCGCCTGACCGCACTCGGCCGTGACGAAATCCGCGACGAACTCGACAAGCTCGCCAGCGAGATCGCCGATTATCTCGACATCCTGCGCTCGCGCGAGCGCGTGCTTGATATCATCAAGACCGAACTTGCCGAGGTGAAGGCGGAGTTCGCCACGCCGCGCCGCACCGTGATCATGGAGCAGGAAGGCGAGGTCGAGGACGAGGACCTGATCCAGCGCGAGGACATGGTCGTCACCGTCTCCCACGCCGGCTACGTCAAGCGCGTGCCGCTGTCAGCCTACCGAGCCCAGCGCCGCGGCGGCAAGGGCCGTTCCGGCATGCAGACCCGCGACGAAGATTTCGTCAGCCGCCTGTTCGTGGCCTCCACGCACACGCCGGTGCTGTTCTTCTCCTCGCGCGGCCAGGTCTACAAGGAAAAGGTCTGGCGGCTGCCGATGGCGGCGCCGAACGCGCGCGGCAAGGCGATGATTAACATCCTGCCGCTGGAGCAGGGCGAGCGCATCACCACCATCATGCCGCTGCCGGAGGATGAATCGACCTGGGGCAATCTCGACGTGATGTTCGCCACCACCGGCGGCAACGTCCGCCGCAACAAGCTGTCCGACTTCGTCGACGTCCGCCGCTCCGGCATCATCGCGATGAAGCTCGACGACAACGAGGCGATCGTCGACGTGCAGATCTGCACCGAGCGCGACGACGTGCTGCTGACGGCGGCCGGCGGCCAGTGCATCCGCTTCCCCGTCACCGACGTGCGCGTGTTCACCGGGCGAACCTCGATGGGCGTGCGTGGCATCGCGCTTGCCGAGGGCGACAAGGTGATCTCGCTGGCGATCCTGCGCCACGTCGAAACCACCTCGGACGAGCGCTCGGCGTACCTGAAGATGCGCCGAGCGGTGGCCGGCGAAGCCGTGGCGGAAGAGGTTCCGGCCGATGCCGAGGCCGAGGAGACGTCCGGCAGCTTCCAGCTGCCGCAGGAGCGCTATGTCGAGATGTCGGCGGCCGAGCAGGTCGTGCTGACCGTCTCCGTCAACGGCTACGGCAAGCGGACCTCGTCCTACGAGTACCGCACCACCGGCCGCGGCGGCAAAGGCATCGTCGCCATGAGCGTCAACAACCGCAACGGCAATCTGGTGGCTTCCTTCCCGGTGGAGGATGCCGACCAGATCATGCTGGTCACCGACAAGGGTCAGCTGATCCGCTGCCCGGTCGAAGGCATCCGCATCGCCGGCCGCTCGACCCAGGGCGTGATCGTGTTCGACACCGCCGAGGACGAGCATGTGGTGTCGGTCGAGCACATCACGGAAGAGGCGGAGAGCGGCAATGGCGAGAACGGGAACGGCTCGTAGCTCAAGCAGATCCCGTCAGCTCTCGGTTCCCTGTCGACGGCTGCAATCGATTTGACAGGACCGGCATGGCGCGACGTGCCGGTGTCCGGCCTATGATCGTGGAAGATGCGGCCGGCGCGATGCCTTCCAGCCGAGCACGGCTAGCGGAATTGCCAGTGCTGCCCAGGACAGCGCGTCCCAGCCATCGTCTCCGAACAGCGCTGACGCCAGCCCGACAAGGATGAGCACTCCGAGCAGGAGCGGCCAGCGAAAGATCTCGCCCGTGGTGTGGCGCTTGCGAGTCATGGACGAATTCCGGATGTCGCTGCGGCAGGCGGCCGGTCCTGCGCGCGCGTGGTGATCCGAGGTGATTTGCGCCTGCCGAGCCAGAGATAGACGCCGCTCGCGAGCACGACGATGGCGGCGATGTCGAGAAGCGCCCAGATGATCTTGAGCGGCAGGCCGCCGTAATCCCCGAAATGCAGCGGGCGTGACACCTGCAACGCCCGGAGATACCACGGCAGGCCCTGCGCGGTGACGAGCTGCCCAGTTTCGGCGTCCAGCATCGCGGGCGTGAACAGGCGCGAGGTGATTGGCGTCGATCCCTTGGTCCAGACGATGAAGTGCCGTGGTGTCCCGAACCGCGCGACCGTCGGAAAGATGATGCTGGCCGGCGTATTGCCGTCGATCGCCCGGCGTGCCGTCGCCGCGACGTCATCGACGTCGGCCCATTTTCCAAGCGGCGACTTGCCCAAATGCGGCGCGATCAGTTCCGGCATCACCTCCGCGCGCCAAGCGGAAAACAGCGGTAAGGATATCGTGTTGATGACACCGGTGATGCCGACGGCGAGCAGCCACACCAGCGCCACCCCGCCGATCAAATTATGCAGGTCGAGCCATTTGACCCGCGGAGCGCCCGCACGACGCACAGCGCCGAAGCTGAGCCGACGCATGAAGGGCGCGTACAGCACGATGCCGGAAACGATCGCTACGACGAACAGCAGGCCCATGACGCCGAGAAACAGTTCACCCGGCAACCCCAGGAACATGTCGCGGTGGAATATGCGGATCGCGCTCATCAGGCCGCCCTGCTGCGCGTCCTCACCGATCAGCTCCGCGGTTCTAGAATCGAACGATAGCTTCAGGAAGCGCTGCCCGGGGGGCGCTTCCGGCGTACTCGAGAGGAACACGTTGACGACGTTGGCACGATCATCGTCCCATCCGAGCACTTGAAGGTAACGCTGCGGATAGCGCGCTTTGGCGGCGTCGATCAGCCGGCTTAGCGGAGCTTGCGGAGTATCCGCCGGGAGATTCCGGGCTGAGGCCTCCGACTTGAAGAGGTCGTCGATCTCGTCATGAAAGATCAGAGGCAGCCCGGTGATGCACAACATCAGCAGGAACAGCGTGCAGATCAGGCTGGTCCATTTGTGGACCAGTGACCACCATTTGACTGACTGTGCCGTCATTCCCATCACCACCGGTAGGTCAGCGTCCCCAACACCGTTCGTCCCAGCGCCCAGCGGCAACCACCGGCCGTGCAGAACGAGACATAGGTCTTGTCGAACACGTTGTTGACGTTCAGCGCCGCGCTCAGGCCCATCCACTCCTTGCGCCGCATTCCGAAATCGTAGGAGAGCGCTGCGTCGAATACAGTGCTGGCCGGGATCACATTGGCGGGCACGGAGACGCCGGGAACGATGGTGGGAACGGTAAGGTTGTTCGCATTGGTCGTGTACATCTCGTGAATGTATCGGACGCCGCCGCCGAAGCCAAAGCCGGCAGCCAGGCCGTTTTGCACCACGTAGTTGGCCCACAGCGAGGCCGTGTGCATCGGCGTGAGGGCGAGCCGCTTGCCGAAATCGGCGTCCTGGGGCGCGGTGATCCGGTTGTCGAGATAGGTATATTGCCCACGCAGGCTCAGGCCGGGCAGGGGGCTTCCGACCACCGATCCCTCGAAGCCGCGCGAGCTGACCTCGCCGATCTGTGCGGTGGTGTTGGGCGGAACGCCGGGGCCGGTGATGGTGGTCAGGACATTCCGCTGCTTGAGGTCGTAGATGGCAGCCGTGAACATCAAATTGGTGCCGACCGGCTGGTATTTTACCCCGGCCTCATACTGCTCGCCGGTGGTTGGTTTGCCGGGCTGGCCGTTGACCAGCGTGCCGACGCTGGTCGGTTGGAATGACGTCGAGTAACTGACATAGGGCGCGACGCCGCTATCAAAATTGTAGATCGCGCCGATACGACCGGTCGGTTTCTGATCGTCGTTGAGGACGCGCACGCCGGTATTTTGGGCCAGCGTGTTGCCCTCGGCCCAGTCGTAGCGGATGCCGCCGAGCACGGTCAGCCGCCCGAGCTTCGCCTCGTCCTGAACATAGAGGCCGCGCTGTTGCAGGTGCTGGTCGAGGTTCTGGAACGGCGCGGTCGGAACCAGGATGTTCTGGGTGTAATTCGGTGCCAGAATGTCGAGTGTGTTGGTAGCGGCGAAGCGGGCGAAGTTGTTGAAGTCGAATCGCTGGTAGTCGAAGCCGGCGAGCACGGTGTGCTGCAACGGTCCCATGTTGAATTTGGCCTGGAGCTGGTTGTCGGCGGCAAACGTGTCGAGATTCTCGTTGGTCGAGAAGAAGTTCCGCCTGATGGTACGGCCGTCGACCAACCGAAGCGTGGCACCGGCGCCCGTCGTCGTGAAGGCGCTGGGCTGCACTTCGACATAGTTGAGCTCATTGTGCAGATAGCGCACGTTCTGCCGCACGGTGAAGACGTCGTCGAAGCGGTGCTCGAATTCGTAGCCGGCGGTTGCCTGCTTGTATTTGAGGCTCTCATAGTTGAGGTCGCCGGCGAAGAAATTCCTCGGAATTTGCCCGTAGGTGCCGGGCACCAGCGTGCCCTGGATCGGCAACAGTGCGAAAGCGCCGCCCTTCGGGTCCTGCCGGTAGCTGGTCAGGAAGGTGATCGTCGTGTCGACATTCGGACGCCAGGTCCAGGCTGGCGCAATCGCGAACCTTTGCTCGCCGATATTGTCGACCTGCGTGTTGGCGTTGAGCCCGATCCCGGTGATCCGATAGAGCAGGGTCTTGTCCTTGTCCACGGGGCCGCCAACGTCGAACGCACCCTGAATGCGGTCGAACGAGCCGGTTTGCAGCGAGACCTCGCCGAAGGCATTTTCGGTCGGGCGCTTGCTCACCATGTTGAGGATGCCGCCCGGCGAGGCCGCACCGTACAGGATCGACGCTGGTCCAGTGATGAGTTCCGCGCGTTCGATAAGATAGGGATCGATGCGCGGAAAGCCGAACGGTCCGCCCCGCAGGCGCAAACCGTCCAGATATTGCTCGACGGTGAATCCACGCGCCCTGACCTCCTGGAAGCGAAAGTCGGTATCGTCGCTGAAATAGATGCCGGGTGCGTAGCGCATGAGATCGCGGACGCTCTGTGCGCGCCGCACGTCGATTTCGTCGCGGGTGATGACGGCGATCGATGCCGGCGTCGAGATGATCGGTGAATCCGTCTTGGTCGCGCCGGAGGCTCGCGTCGCGAGGAAGCCTTTGGTCCCGGCATTGACGCGCGCTGCGGTCCCCACCAGTGCGGAAGGCGCGGGCTGCTGCGATGAGCTGCTCTGCTGAGCGGGGCGCCGGCTTGCATTGCCTCGCGCCGTGGCGTCGCGTCGCGGCTGCACCGGACGTTGAGCGCGTTGAACGGGAGCGTCGACCGTCACCGGCGGCAAGGTGGACGGGCCGGCGCTCTGCGCGTTGCCAGGCGTGGCCGCCATCAGCAAGCAGCCGAGTGCGAGTAAGCTCGTGGTGTTCTTGAAAGTGTTACTCGAAAGATGATCCGCACGACCATGCAGGTCGTGTTCAGCGCAGTCCATGTCAGCACCCCATCCGGCGATCGCCGCGCCGGCGGGATGATCATTCTGACCTCACGCGACCTCGCACCCTTGCGCGTGTTAGATGGTCGATATCCGGGGTGTCGAGGTGATCGAATTTTGAATCGCTCGAAACGTCAAAATTGGAAGCATTCTTAGAATTTCTAAAATACCGAAGCTAACCGATCGAAAGGACGTTGGAATTTGTTGCTGCGCATGTCTGGCGACGGAGCCAGACAAGATTCAGTTGCGCTCGAATGTCGCACACTCCCAGGTAGGCCATCACGTCGAACTCCACCAGTCAGCGATCGCAGGCGGAACGTCGGCTTTGCCACGAGGCTGCGTGCGGCGAGACGTCGTCTCGGTCGAGCGCGTCACGGAATCGGCCGGGAGCGCGAATCGCGCCTAGACTAGCGGACACCGCCGTCGCATCTGGCATTCGCCAGCTCATTGGAAAGACGCGTAAGCGCCTCCCGCTTGCCGATCTGCGCCATCCAGCACCATAATTCGAGCGTGCAATACACGCGGTAGAGATCGAGTGTTTCCTGCCAGTCGGGGCGTTCGATTTCGCCATAGCCCGCGAGCAGTCCATCTCGCTTCGGCGCATCCTCGGGCGTGAAATAATATATCGCCTTCGCGATATCCATCAGCGGATCGCCGGACGTCGCATTCTCGAAATCGACAATTCCCGACAGGCGAGGCTCGCCCTGCGACGTGACCAAAATGTTTCCGGCGTGAAAGTCGTAGTGGCACAGGCTGGGGCTGGCTGCCGCGTCGAACAGATGCTTACGACCTGCGAGATCGCGTCGGAGCCGCTCGGCAAGCGCGGGATCTCCCCCAAGCGTGCAAAACTCCTTCAGCTTCTTGTCGAACTGCGCGGACATGTAGGCATGATTGCTCGGATATGCCGTCCAGACGCCGCTCGGGCCGATATAGCCGAAACTGTCGAGGGTCACGTCATTGATCCTGCGCAGAGCCGCGCCCATCTCCGCATAGATGTCGAACAATTGTGAGGCCGTCAGCGCTGCCTCTCGTCGGCCGAGCACCGCACCATCGAGCTTGGTCATGAGAACGTAGTTGTGGTCGATCACCGATCTCGTGTCGTCGGCGAACAGTACGCTGGGAACGACTACGTTGACGTCACGAAGAAGCCCCAGAACGTAGATCTCCTTCGCCATCTTCCACTGCAGCGATGCAGGGTAGGCCTTGAGTACGCAGGCGGGCGAATCCGTCACCGCGATTTCCAGGACGGTACCGATCTCTCCGCCATGCAGTTCGATCACGTCCTGCACCGCCGCATGGGGAATTGCATGACGGACGATCGCTTGCGCCTGATCGACCGAGATTGCCAGCCGTGGCTTCAACTGCAGAGGCGGATCGTTGGACATTCGTGCTGCCTCGTGCAGCGCGGGCGGTCTGCACTATGGCGACTCCTTCACGGACGTACGGGACAAATGCGCCCCCAAAGCAATCGCGCCCAACGGACCATTTCCGAGGGGCGCGAACATCAAACAGTCTGCAAAGGTACGCCGCAAATTGCTACTGGAACGGGCCTGGAAGGGGTTAGCTGACGCGAATCTGACAGGGCCTACGGGGTCCGATCGGCAGTCACGAGGCGCGCCTCGCGGACATTGGTCTTCGTGCCGGCGGTGCGCAGGCAGGAGGCCTCGAAGTTCGGCCAGGCCTGCTGCGAGCAGTCCTTTCCGATGGTGCGGATGTCGAGCCGGTCGCTCTTGGCCAGCGGCTGCGGCACGCTGGCTTCGACGGTGGGGGCAAAGCCGGGCAGGAGGGTGAGCGCTCCGGCAACACATGCAGAGAGTGCGATCGCTGAAAGGGTCTTGATCATTGACGGTCCCCTGTGATGCGGCCGCTCACGCCCGGTGTGCGGCCCGTCATTCGTTGACCGGATTAGTAACCATGGCCAGTTTCCGGACGTCTTCGCCGATGCGGGAAATGGTTTCGTTCTCGCTCCGTTTTGTTTCGTGGCTGCCCCGGGGACGAAACAAACCAGCCATTGCCGACACGTCCAGCGAGACATTCCCGGGCGACGTGCCAGGAAGCGGGCAAGAAACGGGCAAGAAACGGGCAAGGAACCTGCCCGGCTTGCCGGGCCGGGCCGGGCGCGGTAGGAGGGAGCCATGCCGCGCATTGCCTTCTATCCCGGTTCCTTCGATCCCATCACCAACGGCCACCTGGACGTGGTCCGGCACAGCGCTTCGCTGTGCGACAGGCTCGTGGTCGCGATCGGGGTGCACCCGGGCAAGAAGCCGCTGTTCTCGACCGAGGAGCGGTTGAAGATGCTCCATGACGTCTGCGGGCCCGTGGCAGCCCAGGCTGGCTGCGTGCTCGAGGCTGTGACCTTCGACGATCTGTCGGTTACCTCGGCGCGCAAGCACGGCGCCACGATCATGATCCGGGGCCTGCGCGACGGCACCGACCTCGACTACGAGATGCAGCTCGCCGGCATGAACGAGGCGATGGCGCCCGAGGTGCATACGGTCTTCCTGCCGGCCTCTCCCATGGTCCGCCCGATCACCGCCACTTTGGTGCGCCAGATCGCCGGCATGGGCGGGGATGTCTCGGCCTTCGTCCCGCCGCAGGTCGCGGTACAGCTCAAGGCCAAATTCGCCGGATAACGGCCCGCTTCCTTCTCATCCTGACCGGAGTTGTCATGATCCGAATTCTCGCAGTTCTTGCCGCGCTCCTGTTCGCGGTGCCGGCGGTGGCGCAGCAATTGCCGGCGAACCTCGACAAGGCCAACGCCATCGTCATCGACAGCACCAAGGGCCGCATCGTCATCAAGCTCAGGACCGACATCGCGCCGCAGCATGCCGAGCGCATCAAGCAGCTCGCGCGGGAGGGTTTCTACAACAACGTGCCGTTTCATCGCGTGATGGACGGCTTCATGGCGCAGACGGGCGACGGCCAGAATTTCAACGGCACCGGCGGCTCGAAATATCCGAACCTGAAGCAGGAATTCTCCAAGGTGCATTTCGCCCGCGGCATCGTTGGCATGGCCCGGCGCGGCGACAGTGTCGACAGCGCCAACTCGCAGTTCTTCATCATGTTCGCCGATGGCGGCAGCCTCGACGGCCAGTACACCGTGATCGGTGAGGTCGTGCAGGGCATGGACGTCGTCGACAAGCTGAAGAAGGCGCCCCCGGGCTCGCCAGGCGGCTCCGTCACCGATCCCGACAAGATGGTGAAGGTTCAGGTCGCCTCCGACATCAAATAGGAGCGACCATGGCGCGCCGCGGTGGCAAGCTGCTGCTGGTTGCCGCGATGCTGCTGCTCGAAGTCTCCAGCACGGCCGCGGAGGACGCGCAGGTCAACACCATCCAGGACATTTTCCGGCACTTGCTTACCTGCTGGAGACCGCCATCGCCGGCCAAGGCTCGCCCACTCGACATCACCGTCGTGGTGAGCTTTAACCGGGCCGGAAACATCCTGGGCCATCCGAGGATTACCTATGAATCCGCGGAGGCCTCCGACAATGACCGGCTGCAATACCGGATCGCGGTGATGGAGGCGTTGCAACGCTGCACGCCGATGCCATTTACCGATGCAATGGCCGGCGCCGCCGCGGGACGTCCGTTCGCGATCCAGTTCCGCAACCGCAAAACGTCACCTGACAAGACTTCACCCCCAACACAAGAGAGACGAGCATGAGCGTCACCGAAAACACCCTGATCCTCGAGACCACGCAGGGCCCCGTCACCATCGAGATGCGGCCAGATCTCGCGCCCGGCCACGTCGCGCGCATCAAGGAGCTCGTGCGCGAGGGCTTCTATGACGGCATCGTGTTCCACCGCGTGATCGAGGGCTTCATGGCGCAGACCGGCTGTCCGCACGGCACCGGCACCGGCGGCTCCGGCAAGAAGCTGAAGGCCGAGTTCAACAAGGAGCCGCATGTGCGCGGCACCGCCTCGATGGCCCGCGCCGCCAACCCCGATTCCGGCGACAGCCAGTTCTTCATCTGCTTCGACGACGCCCGCTTCCTCGACAACCAGTACACGGTGTGGGGCAAGGTCACCGAGGGCATGGAGAACGTCGACAAGATCAAGCGCGGCGAGCCGGTGATGAATCCGGACAAGATCGTCAAGGCGCGGATGGCCGCCGACAAGGAATGACCGCGTAGCGGTCATTCCGGGGCGCGCGTTAGCGCGAACCCGGAATCTCGAGATTCCGGGTTCGATGCTGCGCATCGCCCCGGAATGACGCGAGCCAAGACCTAAGGCGCGACGGCGCTCATGCGCACCGACCTCTTCGACTTCGACCTGCCGCCCGAGCGCATCGCGTTGCGTCCGGCGAGCCCGCGCGACTCCGCGAAAATGCTGGTGGTCGAGAATGGCGCGCTGCGCGACCAGATCATTTCAGACCTGCCGCAATGGCTGAAGCCGGGCGACCAACTCGTCGTCAACGACACCAAGGTGATCGCGGCGCAGCTGAAGGGCCGCCGCATCGGCCGCGAGACCGAGCCGAAGATCGAGGCGACCCTGATCAAGCGGCTCGACGGCTCGCGCTGGCAGGCGCTGGTGAAGCCGGCGAAGAAGCTCGCAGCCGGCGATCGCATCCGTTTCGGTAACGAGGGCAAGGTGTGCCTGCTCGGCCATCTCGATGCCGAGGTCGAGGCCAAGGGCGGCGAGGGCGAGGTGACGCTGTCATTCTCGTTTCATGGCCCGGCGCTCGACCAGGCGATCGCCGATCTCGGCAGCCCGCCGCTGCCGCCCTACATCGCCTCCAAGCGCACGCCTGACGACCAGGATCTTGCCGACTATCAGACCATGTTCGCGGAGAACGAAGGCGCGGTCGCTGCGCCCACCGCCGGGCTGCATTTCACCCCGGCGCTGGAGCAGGCGCTGCGCGCGCGCAGCGTCGGTCTCAACCGCGTCACGCTGCATGTCGGCGCAGGGACGTTCCTGCCGGTGAAGGTGGATGACACCGAAGCCCACAAGATGCACGCCGAGTGGGGCACCATCTCGGCCGAGACTGCCGAGCGGCTCAACGCGGCGCGAAAGAACGGCGGCCGCATCATCGCCGTCGGCACCACGTCATTGCGCCTGCTCGAAAGCGCCGCGAGCGAGGACGGCACGATCCAGCCCTTCGCGGCAGAGACGTCGATCTTCGTCACGCCCGGCTATCGCTTCCGCGCCGTCGATGTCCTGATGACGAATTTCCATCTGCCGAAGTCGACGCTGTTCATGCTGGTGTCGGCCTTCGCGGGGCTCGCGACGATGAAGCAGGCCTATGCGCACGCGATCGCGAGCGGATACCGGTTCTATTCGTACGGCGATGCATGCCTGTTGTTTCGGGCGTAGAGCAAATCTATCACCGTCACCCTGAGGTGCTCGCCTCCTCGGCGAGCCTCGAAGGGCGACGGCCCCACTGCGACACCTCGGCCGTGCATCCTTCGAGGCTCCCCGTGCAGCGCCTTGCGCTGCACGGCTCGCACCTCCAGCGACAAATGGCTTCGCCATTGCGCGGGGATGACGGATAGAGAATGTGCTACGCCATCACCCGCTGCGGCAGCAGCTCCGCGATCTGCACCGCATTCAGCGCCGCGCCCTTGAGCAGCTGGTCGGCCGCCACGAACATCGAGATCGAATGCCCGCTAGCGTCGCTGAGGTCCTTGCGGATGCGGCCGACCAGGACGTCGTCCTGGCCCGAGGCGTCGATCGGCATCGGGAAGTAGTTCCTGGCGCGATCGTCGACGACCTTCACGCCGGGCGCCTGCGCCATGATGGCGCGGACCTGGTCTTCGGTGATCGGCTTCTCGCATTCGAAGGTGATGGCCTCGCAATGGGCGCGCAGCACCGGCACGCGGACGCAGGTGACGCCGACCGCGATGGTGTCGTCCTCGAAGATCTTGCGGGTTTCCTTGATGACCTTGGTCTCTTCGTCGTTGTAGCCGGTGTCGGGATCGACGGCGGTGTTGTGGTTGAAGAGATTGAAGGCGTAGGGGTGCGGCATCACCCTGGGCGTATAGACCTGCCCGTTGAGGTTGGCGCGGGTGGATTCGACGAGCTCTTCCATCGCGGCGGCACCTGCGCCGGAGGCTGCCTGGTAGGTCGAGATGATGACGCGCTTGATGCGGTTCTGCCGGTGGATCGGCCACAGCGGCACCAGCGCGGTGATCGCGGCGCAGTTGGGGTTGGCGATGATACCCTTGTGGTCGCGGATGCGGCTGGCGTTGATCTCGGGGATCACCAGCGGCACGTTCGGGTCCATGCGAAAGGCGGAGGAGTTGTCGACCACCACCGCGCCGGCCTTGACCGCGATCGGCGCGAACTTCCTGGAGATGCTGCCGCCGGCGGAGAACAGGGCGATGTCGACGCCCTCGAAAGACTGCTCGGTCAGCTCCTCGATGACGACGTTCTGGCTACGGAACGACACCGTCTTGCCGGCCGAGCGGGCACTGGCGAGCGCCTTGAGCCTGCTGACGCGAAAGCCGCGCTTGTCCATGGTGGCGATGGATTCGGCGCCCACCGCGCCGGTGACGCCGACAATCGCGACGACGGGATCGTTACTCACTTTGTCCTCCATTGCTTTTGAAATCCAGACAACAAAAAAGCCCCGGACCATCGAGGGCGGGGCTTGCCGTAGAGCTGATGCGTTTTCGTCGACGACTACGCGCGCACGCCTCCCCGGGCCCCTGAGGCCGTGGTGGTTTTGGTCGTGCGTTTGGTGGTCGTGAACATGGCGGCGACTTATGCGGGAGAGTCTTGCGGCCGTCAATGGCTTTTCGCCCCGGTTGGGACCGGGGGAAATTCGTCGCTATCGGGCCCGGGCGCCCGGCGGCTCCAGGATGACCTCCTTGAGGTCGTCGCCGCTGATCACCACGATCGCAAAATTGAGCCGGCCGCGTTCGCGCACGAGGCCGCCGCTGATGGCCTTGCCCGAGGCTGCGCGCTCGGCGACGCGCACGGCATCGGCAAGACGGTGCCTGATCGCACCGAGCGCTGCGAGGTTGCTGCGGTCCTCGTTGTCGAGTTCGCTGAGGGGCAGGGCGGCCTCGCCGCCGACGAACTCGCCGGTCGCGGCATTGATGGTGTGGCGCCAAATCCGGTCGTTATGCAGGGTCTTGACCCGGTAGACAGGGACGCCTGAAGCGCCGTCGAAACTCACGTCGGCGGTGGTGGCGCCGGCATGGCGGGCTTCCGCGATCGCCATGGCCTGGCTGATCGTGATCGACGAGCTGCGGAAGCGTTCGATCTCGCGGGTGACTGCCTGGCGGTCTGCTTCGGCATCACCATCTGTGTCGTTGTGGAGCGCGGTCGGCGTGTCCGCGGTCACGATCGCCTGCGACGGAGCGGCGAGGAGCAGCGCGGGCAAGGCGATCGCAAGCAGTTGCAAGGTCCGTCGTCTGGCTGTCGTCATGCTCGAAACCTTCGGCCTGCGAGTGTGCCGGATGAACGTAAAGAATTCGCGGCCGGCCTTGGGCAAGGCCGGCCGCGGAACGCCGCGGCGGGCTGTACCTGCCGTGACGATCGAAGCGGTCCGGACCTCTTCGGGGCTGGTGAAAAGCGGCCCGTACCAGCTTATAACTAAACCATACCGTATCGTTTTGTTTCGGTCAATGCCGTTGCGACGGCCCCTTGGGGGAAAGAGCGTCAGTTCACGGAATCGTCAGCGGGAGGAGCGGCGGCGTGCCGGACCCTTTGCGGCGTCCCGGACCCGGTCGGCAGGACCCAGGGCACCGGCAAGGAACAGTCTGATCGCAATGCGCATGCGCTTTTCGGCCGATTTCGGCTCGAGCGCCGTTCCGAACGTTGCCATGCGGTGGGTGTGTCCGACGACAACGTCGAGGAACACCTCGGCTGCGATGGTCGTGTCTTCGACATCGAGCGCCCCTTGCGCCACCAGATGATCGAAGAAGCGCGCGGTGGTGGCGACGGCCTTGAGCCAGCCTTCCTCCTTGCCGAGCTTGGCGACGTCAGGGAAGTTGATGGCCTGCGACGTCATCATGCGGCTGAAGGCGACGGCATCGGGACCGCAGGTGAATGAGAGCATCTCGCGCCCGATCTCGACCAGCCGCTGCTCGACCGAGATGTCGGCGGCGCTGCTCAGCTGGGTCTCTGCCGCGGCCGACAGCGGCGCGAGCCAGCGGGCGATCTCCCGCCTCAGTACGGCCGCGAACAGCCCGCGCTTGTCGCCATAGCGCGAATAGACCGTGGGCTTGCTCACCCGGGCCGCTTCCGCGACCGCGTCGAGCGAGGTCGCATCGAAGCCGCGGTCCAGGAACAGGCGCGTGGCGACCTCGATCAGCCGCTGGTCGCGCTCGATCGCAGCGGTCTTCGTCGGCCGGCCGCCGCGGGATTTCGGGATCTCGCGCCGCGGTGCTGCCGGTTTTGTCCTGGTCGCAGTCAATCCCATGCCCAATGATTCCTGCGCGTTTCTGACAGTCGTCGTTGCTCTATAACGCGCAGCAGCCGGGGCGTCATCGCGAATCTGGCCGAATTGGCCGTATCGTCAACGGTCTCGACACGGCCTCGTTCCGTCACGCGGATTCACGGAAGCGTCGAGGTCCAAGCCTGGCCGGATGCAGCCTTCTCGTATCCGTACTGATACAGCGCCCGCATATAGGTCGTATCGAACCCCTCGGACGGCGGGGCGGGGTAGTCGCGCGCGATGTAGGAGAGATGGAAGCCCAGTCGGTTGCGCTTGGCGAAATCGTACGTCGAGAAGATGATCGAGCGCGTCTGCGATTGGGTGATTGCCGACAGGCTGCGTGAGGCAACGTCGATGGTGCCGTTGGAGACGAGCTCGAAGTTGCGCTCGATCTTCTTGTTGACGAGGATGTAGATGTCCATCCTCGCGCTGCCGGGCATGCGGCCGCTCTGGAACAGCAGGGCTTCCGGCAATGTCAGCACCGGGGCCGTCACGCCGCCGTCGACATGCATCTCCTGAAACTTGCGGCCCTGGCCTTCGGCATCGATCATGATCGGCGGAAACACCAGGGGAATGCTGGCCGAGGCCGCCATCACGTCGCGAAACAGCTTCAGGGCCTCGGGCGTTCCGACCGCGGCGATCTTGCCCATGTCCCAGATTGCAGTGCGCTGGGTGTCGAGGTCGGTCGTCACCACCAGCAGCTTCCGACCCTTCGCATTCTCGCGCGCGACCTGCGCCATGATCTCCGGACCGACATAGCGCGCGACCAGCTCGCGCAGCCGCGTATTGCCGAAGAGGCCGGATCCGAACAGCACGCGCATGATGCTGGGATCGTTCAGGAGGCTCTCCGCGATGCCGCTGGTGTAGACCTCCTTCAGCGTGTCGTCATATTGCGGGCCGAGGAACGCAAACGGCGCGATCAGGCCGCCGGTACTGACGCCCGAGACGACGGTGAAGGTCGGGCGGGTTCTGGCCGCGGTCCAGCCGTTGAGCACGCCGACGCCATAGGCGCCGTCAGCACCGCCGCCGGACAGCGCCAGATAGGATCTCGTCGCGGTGCTGTTGCTCTTCTCGAAGCTGAATTTCGTGACGGGATCGTCGGCGTAGCGCCGGAGGCCGTCGATATCGAGCACGCGCGACGTGCTGGCTTCAGCGGCCGTATAGGGCGTGCGGGGCAGGGAGGTGCAGGCGCCGAGCGCCAGGCTGCACACCAGGACCAGCGATGCGGTCAGGCGGACGATAGTCTGCCTGATCCGGTCGCACGAGGAGACGGATGCGTCGGTCGAATATGAAGGGGTGGGCATTGTCGGTGGCCGGCGATCACGCATGTACGACCGCCGGCAAATTCGCCGCGGCATCCCGTCCAGTCCCCACGATAAAACTACACGGTATCGTTTTGTTTGGCAAGGGCGAAGGGCGCTGACCCCTTGGGCGAATTGCTGTCCCGGTCTGGAGCACAAATCGGCGGGAGCCCGGTCTGGCGGGTTGATCGGCCAGCCCCGACACGCAATAAGCACCGCCATGAATCCGCACAATGATCTCCCCAATCACTTTGAAGTGCTCGCCGCCGATGGGGCCGCGCGCACCGGGCGGCTGACCACGCCGCATGGCGTTGTGCGGACGCCGGCCTTCATGCCGGTCGGCACCGCCGGTGCCATGAAGGGGATGCATTGGCGCGAGGTGCGCGATGCCGGCGCCGACATCGTGCTGGGCAACACCTACCACCTGATGCTGCGTCCGAGCGCGGAGCGGATCGCCGCCCTCGGTGGATTGCAGCGGTTCACCGGCTGGAACGGACCGATGCTGACGGATTCCGGCGGCTTCCAGGTGATGTCGCTGGCGGATTTGCGCAAGGTCAGCGAGAACGCCGTCACCTTCCGCTCGCATATCGACGGTGCCAAGGTCGAGCTGTCGCCGGAGCGCTCGATCGAGGTGCAGCGTTTGCTCGGCTCCGACATCGCCATGCAGATGGACGAATGCGTGCGGCTTCCGGCCGAGCGCGCCGACATCGAGCGCGCGATGCAATTGTCGCTGCGCTGGGCCGAGCGAAGCAAGCGCGCCTTCGAGAACGCCCCCGACGGCTACATGCTGTTCGGTATCGTGCAGGGCGGCGACATCCCCCAACTGCGTCATGCGAGCGCCGAAGGCCTCGTTGCGATCGGCTTCCATGGCTATGCGATCGGCGGCCTTGCGGTTGGCGAGCCGCAGGCAGTGATGCTGGCGATGATCGACGAGACCGCACCATTGCTGCCGAGAGAGCGCCCGCGCTACCTGATGGGCGTCGGTACGCCCGACGACATCCTCGAAGCCGTGAAGCGCGGCATCGACATGTTCGATTGCGTGATGCCGACGCGCAATGGCCGGCATGGCGTCGCCTTCACGCGCTTCGGCCAGGTGAATCTGCGCAATGCGCGCCACGCCGATGATCCGCGTCCGCTCGACGAAGAGAGCTCATGGCCTGCGGCGCGCAACTACGCGCGTGCCTATCTGCATCATCTCGTCAAGGCGGGCGAGACGTTGGGCGCGATGCTGCTGTCCGAGATCAATATCGCTTATTACCAGTTCCTGATGCAGGGCATCAGAGGTGCGATCGCGCAGGGACAATTCGACGAGTTCTATCAGCGCACACGCGAGGACTGGGCGAGGGGCGACATCGCACCGCGCTAGATCAGTTGCAAGTCAAGATCAGTTGCAAGTCAAGATCAGTTGCAAGCCAAGATCAGTTGCAAGTGAAGCGTTGCTTCAGGGCGTGCTTGGTCACGAAGCCATAGCCGCAATTATCGCAGGTCCAGAGATAGCTGATCATGTGGTCCGAGACGTAGGCGGAAGCTTCGGCGGCGACCATGGAGTCGGCGCAGACAGGACAGGTCGGCAGCTCGCTGCAACGCGGATCACGCCTTAGCGTTACGGTCGACATCACTTCAGCAACCGCTGACATCGTGGTGACCTCCCTGCTTTGAGACCCAAGTCTAACATAAGCAGAATCAGTTGACGAGGTCGCAACACAAATGCGTAGGTTTTCTGATTTTACCGCTCACGTGATTTTGCGATGCAGCGTATTTAACATGTGCCGCATTGTCGCTTGCGTGTCGCCGCAAGCTGTCTGTAACTGCGCAATGGCCGCGATGGCAGATCGTTGCCACAGGGAGTTCATCATGGACGCATCTTCCGTTACGGGTGCAACGCACCAAGCCGGCCGCGGCCGGATCTATGACTCGATCGTCGACGCCTTCGGCAACACGCCCATCGTGCGCTTGCGCCGGCTGCCCGGCATGCACGGCGTAAACGCGACCATTTTGGCAAAACTTGAATATTTCAATCCTGCAGCAAGCGTGAAGGACCGCATCGGCGCGGCCATGATCATCGCGATGGAGAAGGCGGGCATCGTCAAGCCCGACACCGTGCTGATCGAGCCGACCTCCGGCAATACCGGTATTGCGCTCGCCTTCGTCGCGGCCTCGCGCGGCTACCGGCTCAAGCTGGTGATGCCGGAGTCGATGTCGATCGAGCGGCGCAAGATGCTGGCTTTTCTCGGCGCCGAACTGGTGCTGACGCCGGCGGCGCAAGGCATGAAGGGCGCGATCGCCGCCGCCGAGGAACTGGTGAAGACGACGCCGAACTCGGTGATGCCGCAGCAGTTCAAGAACCTCGCCAATCCAGAGGTGCACCGCCGCACCACCGCGGAGGAAATCTGGAACGACACCGGGGGCAACATCGATTTCTTCGTGGCCGGCGTCGGCACCGGCGGAACGATCACCGGCGTCGGCCAGGTGCTCAAGCCACGCAAGGCCTCGCTGCGGGTCGTTGCGGTCGAACCGGAGGAAAGCCCGGTGCTGTCCGGCGGACAGCACACGCCGCACAAGATCCAGGGGATCGGCGCAGGCTTTGTTCCTGACATCCTCGACCGTTCCGTGATCGACGAGATCGTGAAGATCAACTCGACGACCGCGATCGAGACCTCGCGCGCGCTGGCCCGGCATGAAGGCATCCCGGGCGGCATCTCCTCGGGCGCGGCGATCGCGGCCGCGCTGCAGATCGGCAAGCGGCCGGAAGCGGCGGGAAAAACCATCCTGGCGATCGTGCCGTCTTTCTCCGAGCGCTATCTCTCGACGGCGCTGTTCGAAGGAATCTAGCAGATGGCGGATCAACCGAGACGACCGCGCACGCTTGGCGATGCCAGGACGGAAGCGGAGGCGGCATTCAAGAAGGTGACCGCCAAGGTCGCCGCGGCGCCGCCGAAACAAAGCGCCGTTCCCGGCATCAAGGAGCAGGTCACCCTGCGCATCGACCAGGATGTGCTGGAGTTCTTTCAGGAGGGCGGTCCCGGCTGGCAGGACCGCATCAACGAGGCGCTGCGGAAAGCTGCGGGGAAGTAGGCACCAACTCGACGCCACTGCGAGGACGACCAAAGAAAAAAGCCCGGCGTGAGCCGGGCTTTGGCGTTGTCGATCTCGCTCGGCTCAGCGGCGGAACATGCCGCCCATCATGCCGCCCACGACACCGCCGACGAAGGCCGCACCGGCGGCGTCGCCGGGGCTGCTGCGGTGTTGCGGCGCCGGCGCGCTGCTGGGAGGCGGAGCGCTGGCGCGCCGGGCCGGCTTCTGGCTTGTGTCGCTGGCGGTCGCCGGGGCAGCAATGATCTCCGCGAGCAGGGCCTTGTGCTGGTTCTTGTTGAGATAACCCGACGAGGGATAGCCGCGCGCGGTCTGCCAGCGCTTGAGCACGGACCGCGTCTCGTCGTTGAATACGCCAGTCAGCTTGGTGTCGAACCCCAGCGCCGTCAGTCGACGCTGCACGTCGCGGCGCTTGTTCTTGTCGAGGCCGATCTGGTCCTCGGTGACTTGCGTGGCCTCGTCCGTGAAGGTTGCGGGATCGACGCCGGCGTTCAGCGTGCGGGTCGCAGTCGAGGCACCGCTCTTGATCGCCGCGAGGCGCGCCAGCGCCAGCGCCTTGAACTGGCCGTTCGGGTAGGCGGTGAGGTAAGCGTTGAGCTCTTCGGGCTTGTTGGACTCCTTGACCGAGCGCCAGTATTCGAGCTCGACACCATCCCCGGCCGCCGCCGGCACGATGCCGGACGCGGTCGGCGCCGCATTGGCGACCTGGGTCGTCGGCGCCTGATTGAGATAGACGGAGCCCGTCAGGTTGGTGTGGCCCCAGGGCAACTGGCCTTTGCGGGTCTCTTCATTGACCTGGGCGCGGACCGACGTCATCGCCTGCTGGATCTCGACGCCGGGCTTGGTGATGTTGTCGATCAGCGCGCGGGTGAACGGGCTGTTGTTGCCCTCCTGGCCGTCGAGCGCGGTCTGGCCGGGACCGGTGGCGAAGGCGATCAGCGTGCCTTCACCGGACTTCATCTCGGCGAGACCGCTCTGCACGTTGACGCTGCGGGTCGCCGAGTTCGACTTGATCTTGGCGGCGAACGGATTGTCGCGGCAGGCATCGAGGAAGACGAGCTTGACCTTGGCATCGCCCATGGTCTGCTCGAGCGTCAGGTCGATGTTGATGGCGGCCCCTAGCTTGACGTCCATCTCCGATTTGATGTCGGCATCGACCGGGAGAAGATAGTTGGTGCCGCTGACGGCGATGCCGTGGCCGGCATAATAGAACAGCGCGATGTCGGAGCCCTGCGCCTTGCGGCCGAAATCGAGCAGCTTCTCCGTCATCTGGTCGCGGCTGAGATTGGAGCCTTCGATGACCTCGAAGCCGACATTGCGCAGCGTGGCTGCCATCGCCTTGGCATCGATCGGCGGGTTCGGCAATTGCGCGACATTCTTGTAGGAGCCGTTGCCGACGACGAAGGCGACGCGGCGGTCAGCCTTGGCGGCACCGATCGACAGTGCCATGCACACTAGCGAAGCGAGGAGGGTGAGATAGCGCATTCTGAAATCCCCAGAATCGAATTGCAGGCAGCAACAAATTGGCAACGAACCTACACGAAGTGCCCGACTCCGCGCCACCAAAACGGCAGTCCGCTGCGTTCAACCCGCTGCTGTGTGGCCGAATGTGCACGGTGGAATCGTTTCCCAACGTGATCCAAATCACACGGCCACTTTGATTTGTCGCGTCAGGCGAAACGAGGTTCACTGCGCGCGGGCGGGAACCGGCGAGACGGGCTTCAGATTGAGGAGATTGCCGAAAAGGATCAATGCCGCACCGACCACCGTCCAGGCGTCGAGCCGCTCGGAATACAGCAGCCAGCCCGCCGCTGCGGTCAACGGAACCCGCAGGAAGTCCATCGGGATCACGATCGTCGCGTCGGCGTGGCGCATCGCGCTGGCAAGGCAATAATGTGAAAATGTGCCGCAGACGGCGATTACCCCGACCCAGGCCCAGACATAGGTCGATGGCCAGGTCCAGACGAACAATGTCGGAACGAAGCCCGCGGCCGATTGCACCACCAGCATCCAGAACAGGATCGAGAGCGCGCTTTCGGTGCGGGTCAACGATTTGACCAGCGCCATCGACACGCCAAATCCCATGGCGGCCCCGAGCGCGATGAGCTGGCCCGGATTGATCTCCCCGGTCGCGGGTCGGACGATGACGATCACCCCGACGAGTCCGAGCACGATGGCGGCGATCTTCCATGGCGTCATCCGCTCGGACAGGAAGCTTGCCGCGAGGATCGCCGTCCAGATCGGCATCGTGAACTCGATCGCCACCACCTGGCCGATCGGGATCAGCGTCAGCGCAAAGAACCAGCCGAGCTGCGCAACATAATGCACGAGGTTGCGCCCGACATGCGCCGGCAGGCGCGATGTCTTGAGCATCTTCAAGCCGCCGGCGCGGTAGATGATCGGCGAGAGCAACACGAAGCCGACCAGCGACCTCACTTCCATGATCTGAAAAACATTGAGTTCGCGCGTCGTCTCGCGTCCGGCAACCGCCATGACCAGCATCAGCGACAGCCAGCCGGCCATCCACAGTGCAGCCATCGTTCTGGACGGTGTCGCGCTCATTGGGGGCAGGATACCGGAGGAAGGAAACCCGAAGGGACGGCCGGTATCGGCGACATCACCGGCGTTTGCAACGGCCAAATCAACGGATGCAGCGATGCAATGTGCATGGTAGGCATCTCCGGACAACGAGAAGATGGGGAGAGCGTCGCTCATGCATATCTTGCAGCCGGCCGAGTGGAAAAAACCGCGCGGCTTTTCCCATGGGGTCGTCGTCGAGGGGCCGGGGCGCTGGGTGGTTCTGGCCGGCCAGACCGGCGGCGACGAAGCCGGCAATTACGCGCCCGACATGGCAGCGCAGGTCTCGACTGCGCTGAAACGGATCATCCAGCTCCTGGGCGAGGCCGGCGCCGGCCCCGAGCACATCGTCCGCCTGACCTGGTATCTGACCAGCCGCAACGAGTATGAAGCGGCCGGTGCTGGCATCGGTGCGGCTTGGAAGGAAACGCTCGGACGAAATTTCCCGCCCTCGACGCTGCTCTATATCGGTGGGCTCGTGGACGACCGGGCCAAGGTCGAGATCGAGGTCACGGCGTTCGTGCCGGCCGCGTAAAAAACGGCCCGGCGAAGTCGCCGGGCCGATTGTCAATATGTCGTCCGCCTTAGCGCGACATCGAGATGTTGGCGCCGCGGAACTGGCTGTCCGCGCGCATCGTGACGGTCTGCTTGTTGCCGTGCGTCCTCAGCGCGATGCTGGCGTTGAAGCCGGCGGCAGAGGCAACCACCTCGAAGTTTCCGCCGCCACCGCGGCCCTGGAGCGAGCCGGAGATGTTGCGGCTGGCCTCGCTCCAGCTTCCCGTAATGGCATTTCCCGCCGACTGAACGTTGGCGGAGAGGATGAACTTGTAGGCGTCGCTGGCGCAGGTCAGCGTCATTTCCATTGTGGGGCCGACGGGAGCGTATTTGGCCCGGCAACGGATGCGTTCCGTCGATCCGTCCTCGAGGCTGACCGTGCCACCGCCGCTCCAGCTTCCTGCCATCGGAGCGAATGGACCGGATTGTGCTTTGCTTTCGGAATTGGCGGCCGTAGCCGCAAACAAAACGGCGGCCGCGATCAACAGCCGCCGATTTCGGGCACGAACCTGCGTTGGTTTATAGACGCGATGCTTCCCACCGCCCGCTGCACGGTATGCCTGCTGATGCTCCATTCCACTTCCCCGATCCGGCGTTGCCGTTGAGTTGACCGTTGGCATATGCACCATTGATCGAAACTTTCACAAGTCCCCCGCTACCGATGGTGCCGGAAACGTTAGCGCCGGGGGCGGTGATCTTGCCGTCGGCAACCGTGAGCGTGGAGCTCGCGGTCGGCTCGCAAGAGCCGGTCTTGGTCACGATCGTGACGTGCCAATTGCCGTCATAGGGGCTCTGGGCGAAAGCGGTGGCAGCGAGGGTGCCTGCGAAAACTGAAGCGGCACAGAACACCGCAATGCGACCAAAACGCATAAATCCCATCCTTGAATTTGTCTGATATGCTGACGCTTATTCGGACGAAATGTGACGGAAATTTGTTGCGATGCCAAATCGAAAATTGTTCCTGTTGGAACAATGGTTTATTTGAGATTCTGACTCCGGTTTTCGAAGCAGAATCAACGCGGGCTCACATTAAGGGTAAACGTCAGGACAGACTCGGCGCGGAGGTCGCGAACTGTTCGTCCTGGACTTTGGCAGGCAGCGCCTTGTGGACCTTGGCGTAGTCGATCACATCGGCCAGCAGCTTGAGCCCGAGCGGCGCCAGCGCGCGCTCCCAAAGCTCCCGTGCGGTTTCGCCCTTCTTGACGAAGCACCAGTCCTGGGCCGCGATGGCGCCAGCGTCCATGCGGTCGGCGAGATGATAGATCGTGCCGCCGGCGATCGGATCGCCTTCCTTGATGGTCCATTCCACGGCGGCCTTGCCGCGATGGCGCGGCAGCAGCGAGGGATGATATCCGATCCCGCCGAGCTTGGAGGCGGCGAGCGCGTCCTTGCCGATCCGGGCGTGGCTGTGGGCCGTGATGATCAGATCGGTGTCGGGGGCAATCTCGGCAGCCACCACGAGCTTCGGATTGGCCTGGACCACGACCTCGATTCCGGCGGCCCTCGCCGTCGCGGCGAGGCGATCCTCGGCATCGGCTACCACGACCCGGACGACCGAAACGCTGTGCTCCCGGAGCATGTTCAGGGTGGTCACGCCGAAATGGCGGGAGCCGACGAGGGTAATGCGCATGGGTGTCCGATCCGTTTCGCAACTGCGTCATTCCCCGATAACACGTCAGCACGCCCTGTCACCACCCGCGCCGCGTTTGCGCGGGTTATCAACAATCCGCCGGGCGCGAGCCGCCGGTGCACCTATTTCTGCGTCACGGACTAGCGTTGCCGCGCCGCCACGGTCGGACGATAAGTGGCCGATAAGCGGTTCCTGTGTTTCGATTTTAACAAAGATATCCTCGATCGGCTGATAATGTGCCCCGACCGGGGCTGGCTACATTTCAACCCGCATCCATTTTCGAACCCGGCTTAGGCCGTCGGCGTGATCGCCGGCGGCCTTTTCACGCCATGCATCACGAAATCATGCGACGGTAACACGATCTCAACCAGCTTGGCGTATCGAGGAAACCGTCGCGGATTTGTATTGCGTACCGCGACACCGAAAACGCCCCCCGGCGCGGGCGCGCCGCCGGGCCTTTTCACGGGACAGATTTCATGCCGAGCGCAATCGAGCAGATCGTCGACGCCTATGTGCGCCTGAAGAATCGCCGCGGGCTCGACGAGCTGATGATGCACAGGCAGCGGCTCGCGGTCGATCTGAAGAGCAGGTCTGGCTATGATTTCAGCCTGCCGATCGGCCAGATCGACGAGGAGATCGCGATCATCGAGGCGGGGCTCAGCCGGCTCAAGGCGGAGAACTCCACGGCGACCTAGAGGTCTGCGGCGCGTGCGCCCGGCATGTCTGCGCGCTGACCGATGGCGGGCCTAAAATGTCGGTCGCTCAATCGCGACGGCCGCCGTCGATGACCGTAAACAGCGGCCGCGCCGGGGTCGGCTCGACCAGCAGCTCCTCCACCAGCGCGGTTGCCGCATCGACATATTTGCGCGTCGGCTTGTCGAGCGGGCGCTTGGCCTCGTCGTCGAGCGCGACCTTCGCGGCCTCGACCAGCTTGCGCATGCGTGCCGCATGGTCGTCGCCGGCCGTCAGCGTCGCGCGTGCCAGCGAGCGCAGCACGAACAGCTCGCCCTCGAGGCGGAGCAGACGGTCGTTGAGCCTGGTCAGGACGGCGTTGAGGTCGGCCATGATTGGGGTTTGGCGCGGAGGATCCATCCTGATCTAGCGGCGACCGGTGAACGGAGTGCAAACGGCGCCGGTGCAATTCGGCCGATCCTGCGATGCCGCGGACGGCCTACCATTCGACGCCCGACCAGCGCCTCCCGAACACCGGCGGTCTCGTCTTCACGGCCTGCCAGCCGAAGAAATGATGCTTGCCGGACCAGGCGTGCACGACGCCGCTACAGATGCCGCACTTGAAACTGCCGGTATGGGCCTCGTTGTGCTCCTCTCTGGTCGCGGCGTAGTTCATGCCGCAACCCGCACAGGTGAACTCTTCAATCGTCCAGATGCTGTTGGCCATTGCACGGAATGCGTTTCGGTGATCTCGATCCACGGTAGCCGCCAGCGTTTGCAGCGGCGTAAACCGGCGCGGCGAAATCCGGTTAACGGGCGTTAGCCAAGCCGGGCTGGGACGCGGGCCGGGATGGCGCGTCGTCGTCGCGCAACGCCGGATGGCCCGATGGGGGCCTGATCGAGGCACGGTCAGTTCCAGTCGTCTTGACGCCGGATACGTTGCTGGCAATAACGGCCGGGCCGTGCAAGCGCCGGAAGTTGCGTTCATGCCGCAAGGAAAGCCGTGCCCGTGAAAAGTCTCCGTCAGCTCCTGACCGGAGAGGATGTCATCCAGCTCGTGATCCGGCTTGGCCTGCTCGCCCTGCTGATCATCTGGACCTTTCTGATCATCCGCCCGTTCGTGCCGATCCTGGCCTGGAGCGGCGTGCTGGCGGTCGCATTCTATCCGGCGTTCAGCTGGGTTGCGAAGATCTTAGGCGGCCGGCCCAAGACCGCAGCAGCGATCCTGACGCTGATTACGCTGGGCATCGTCATCGGTCCGGCGACCTGGCTCGGGATCAGCGCGGTGGACGGCGTGCGTGAGCTGGCGCAGCAGCTCGGCACCGGCGACCTCGTGCTCCAAACAGCGCCCGAGCAGCTCAAGACTTGGCCGCTGATCGGGCCCTGGCTTTACGAGCTCTGGGATCAGGCTTACACCAACATTAGGGCGGTGGTACGCGAGGTGGCGCCGTATCTCCAGCCGCTGGCCGGCCCGCTGCTCTCGCTCGCGGGCGACGCCGGCCTCGGCACGCTGCAGTTTCTCGTCTCCGTGTTCGTGGCCGGATTCCTGTTTCCGCACGGGCCGCGCCTGGTCGGCGCCGGCCGCAGCTTCCTGTTCCGCATCGTGCCGGAGCAGAGCGAGCATTTCCTCTCGCTGGCCGGTGCGACCATCCGCGCAGTGGCGCAGGGCGTGATCGGCGTCGCGATCGTGCAGGCGCTGCTGGCCGGTATCGGCTTCAAGCTCGCATCGGTGTCGAGTGCGGGTCTTCTTGCCTTCATCGTGCTGCTGCTCTCGATCGTGCAGATCGGTGCTTTCCTGGTGCTGCTGCCGGTGATCATCTGGATCTGGACCGCCAAGGACGTCACCACGGCGCTGCTGCTCACCGTGTTTCTCGTCATCGTCGGTTTCATCGACACCATGCTGAAGCCGCTCGTCATGGGACGCGGCCTGACCACCCCGACCATCGTGATCTTCGTCGGAGTGATCGGCGGCACACTGGCCCACGGCATCGTCGGACTGTTCATCGGCCCGATCATCCTGTCGGTGGCCTGGGAATTGATGATGGCCTGGATCAGGACCGAGGACCGGGCGGAGGCGGGGAAGGGTTGATCTCGCGCTGCCAGCGGGCGGTCTGCCGGCCATGCCGCACCAGAGACCGGACAAGGCTTGGCCTGTGATCAAGGCGCGTCACAACTTGTCTGTTCCACTAGACAAGTTACCATTGACCCGATTCTGTTTTCGACAACGGCAGCGATGGCAAAGTCTTCCAAGCTGGTTGCCGCCAGGCGCGGCAAGGTATTGTTGGTCAGGCGCCGGTCGGATGGCCTCTGGATGTTTCCGGGCGGCCGCAAGCGTCCGCGCGAGTCGGAGAAGGACTGTCTGCGGCGGGAGATCAAGGAGGAGCTGCCAAAGCTGAAGCTCGGCAGGATCACCCTCTGGAAGGAAGTGAAGACGAGGAACAAGCGCTCCGGACGCAAGATGAGCGATGCGATCTTCATTGCCAAGGCCGCCAAGGGCAGGCTGCTGATCGGCGACAAGAAGGAGATCGACCGCGCCGCCTGGCACAAGCCGCGCGGCATCCGCCTGACGCCGACCTCGCGCTACATCCGCGACCGCCTGTTTCCGCGAAAGCGGCGGCGGAGCTGAGCTGGTCCTCTCACCCCGCGTGGCAAATGACCGCGGACCTTGTGCGCATCGCGCCAAGGCGCCGGCTGGAATAGTCGGCCGTTACTGCTTGGCCGCCATCGTCTCCAGGCAACGGTTGAGGAAGGCGGTGCGATCCCTGGGCAGCACCTTCTCGAGATCGGCCTTCAGCGCGCATTCACGCTGGCGCAACTGCTCGGCGCGGCGCTTCTCGGCTGCCTCGCGGTATTCGGGAGCAACCTTGTTGGGATCGACCAGTGTCTGTGCGTGGGCGGCCGTCGCAAGCATTGCGATGGTGCCGATGAAAATGAATGACCTCAAATGAGCCTCCATAAAAACGGGCATTCTAACGCGTGGCGCGTGCGCGCTCAAACCGGGGGATGAGGTACTCCGTTCCGGCGTGATTGGAGCGCCCAGCAGGTTGGTCGTCGATCATTGGAACGACTCTACGCGGCGTGCGTCGAATCCAGGCTCACGGCCCACCCCAAGCCCCAACGCCCCCGGGCCGCGAGAAAACCTTTCCCATAAAGGTTGGCGACCTCAGGGCCTCTCGCGCTGAGGTCGTTTGCTCGACGCAAAGCGTGTGAACCAGTTCACACGCGCGCGGCGAAACCGCTGCTATGAAGACGTCATTGCTTAACCTATTCATGTTGACCGAAACGCCCCAGTGTGGCTCCAAGCGCTGGGGCTTTTTCGTGGCTGCATGCGAGCACGGCGTCTTCGATCGTCGCGATGCTTGCATCGGGCGATGCCGATCGCGGGCTGCATGAGTTCCGTGCTGCAGGCCCAGCAAAACAGCCAGCTTGTCGGGATCGCGGCGCCGCCCTTGAACGTTGCGACGAGGGGTGCGTTCGCGGGGCAAATCCCATATGCATGGCGGCGAGTTGCCGATTCGGGATGAGGGCGGCTCGCATTCTGTTGGCTACAATGCAAGACCAGAAACGGGTTCAAGTGAGGCTTTCGAAAAAGACAGGGGTGGCCAGGAAGGCGCCGAAGAAGAGCAAAGGATCGCACCGCGCCACGATCTCGTCTTCGTCGCCCCTCGGCATGATGGCTCTTCACCTGCTTGCACAATGGAAGCAGTCCGGACGCAGCGGGATCGTCTTCCTCGCCGAGAGCGAGAACAGGGCGGAGCGGCTGGGCAGCGTCATTCACGCGCTCGACCCGTCCTGCGAGGTGCTGGTGTTTCCGCGATTGAACACCTTGCCGTTCGATCAGCTCGAGCCGTCGCACGAGCTCGCAGGGCGCAGAGCCTCCGTGCTGAGGCGCCTTGCAAAATCCAGGAAGCCGCTGTTTCTCGTGTCGACCGCGGAAGCGGTGATGGAGCGACTGCCGCCGCCGGCGAGCCTGTCGCGTCTGAGCCTGAGCCTGAAAGTGGGCGGTCCGTTCTCGGAGCGGGACCTCGAGACCCGCCTCCAGGCCCTCGGATACGATCTCGACGACGAGCCGGACTATCCGGGCGGCGCGCTGTTCCACGGGCAGACCTTCGAGATATTTCCCGCAGGCGCGCTGGGGCCGTTCCGGATCGAGCATTCGGAGCGTGCGATCAGGCGGATCGTGGCCTTCGACCCGAACGAGCACAGGATCATCTTCGAGACCAAAGAGCTGCTCGTCGATCCCATGTCGGAGCGGCTCGGCCTTGCCGGCAAACGCGGCAAGCGCGCGAGCCTGTTCGACTATTGCGGGGGCGCCAAATGGATCGCGGACGCCGGCGTCCCGTTGCATGCCGACGCCTGGCTGGACACGATCGAGGAGGCCGCAGGCCGATCGGAGCGGGAGCGCGAATATCTCGCACGGCGCGACTGGAAGCAGCTCTCCAAGAGCATGAAGGTGCTGCCGCGGACTGCGCCCTTCCAGCACATCCCGGAGTTTTCGAAGCTGACGTCCTCCAGGAAGGCGCTGCGTGGCTTCGTCGAGGAGACACGCCGGGCCGGATCGCGACTGATCCTCGTCGCCGCGCACGAGGACGATCTGCGCGTGATGGAGCGGATGAGCGGCGTCAAGGCGGAGCGCTGCGACGACTGGGACGAGGCGGCGCGCGGGCGGGGCGGCGAGGCGACGTTGCTGGCCGATCTCGATGCCGGCTTCGTCGTGCCGGGGAAGAAGCCTCTGGTCGTGGTGACGGCGTCGGACGTGCTCGGCAGCCGCGCGCATCATCCGCAACCGATGGCGCGCGCCTGGAGTGCGGCCTTCGACCATGCCGATGTGCCCGAGCAGGGCACGGTGGTCGTCCACCTCCAGCGCGGCCTTGCCGTGCTCGACGGCTTGCAGACCGTCAACACCGGCGGCGGCGCCATGCGCGAGATGATCCGCCTGAAGTTCGCAGGCGACAATGCGGTTCTGGTGCCGCCGGCCGATCTCGCCTTGATGTGGCCTTACGCGACCGAACTCGGCAAGCTCGCGCTCGACAAGGCGGATGGCAGCACGTGGTGGGCCCGCCGCGGCGAGGCCGAGCGCGAGATCCAGGCCGCGGGCAAGGTGCTCGCCAAGCACATCAGCCAGCGCCGGCGGCGGCGCGCCGAAAAGCTGGTGCCGCCGGGATCGGCCTACGAGAAGTTCGTCGCGCGCTTCCCCTACTTCACGACGATTGACCAGGCCCAGGCCATCAGCGACGTGCTGGACGATCTTGCATCCGGTCATCCCATGGACCGGGTGATCTGCGGCGACGTCGGCTTTGGCAAGACCGAGGTGGCGCTGCGCGCGGCGGCCGCGGTGGTGCTGTCGGGCAAGCAGGTGGCGGTCGCGGTGCCGACGACGGTGCTGGCAAGGCAGCACGTCGCGACGTTCCAGAAGCGCTTTGCGCCGTTCGGCATCGAGGTGGGAAACTTGTCGCGGGCAACGTCCGGTGCGCAGCTGCGGGAGACCAGGGAGGGCCTGCGCAGCGGCCGGATCAAGGTCGTGATCGGCACCCAGGCGCTCACCGGCAAGGACGTCAAGTTCGACGATCTCGGCCTCGTCATCGTCGACGAGGAGCAGCATTTCGGCGCGGCCGAGAAGGCCAGGCTCGCCGGCCTCGCCAGGAACGTCCACGTGCTGATGATGAGCGCGACGCCGATCCCGCGGACGCTCGCCGCCGGGCTTGCCGGCTTCCGCGATCTCAGCGTGATCGCCTCGCCGCCGGTGCACCGGCTTCCGGTCGCGACCCGGATTGCGCCGCTGTCGGATGCCGCCATCGCCTCCGCGCTGCTGCGCGAGCAGCGCCGCCACGGGCAGAGCTTCCTGATCTGTCCGCGCATCCACGATCTCGATCCGATGCTGGCGCGGGTGCAGGCGGTGGCGCCGGATCTGCGCATCGTCTGTCTGCACGGCAAGCTGCCTGCCGACGAGATCGACGACCGGATGATGAGCTTCGTCGAGGGCGGTGCCGACGTCCTGCTCGCGACCAACATCGTCGAGAGCGGCCTCGACATTCCCCGCGCCAACACCATCGTGGTTTGCTGGCCGGAAAAGTTCGGCCTTGCCCAGCTGCACCAGCTGCGCGGACGCGTCGGCCGCAGCGGCATTCGCGCCTTCGCCCATCTCTTGACCGAGACGGAGTCGGGACAATCCGAGAAGCGGCTGGCCGTGCTCGAGGAGTTCAGCCGGCCGGGCGCCGGCTTCGCCATCAGCGAGCGCGACCTCGATCTCAGGGGCGCGGGCGATTTGTTCTCGGAGCAGCAGTCCGGCCACGTCCAGGTGTTCGGGCCCGTGCTCTACAGCCACCTCCTGAAGATGGCCTCGGAGAAGGCCGACGAGGAGCGCGCTGCGGTGTGGGTGCCCGACCTGAACCTGCCGGTCGGGGACATGCTGCCCGACAGCTATGTGCAGTCCGAGCCGGTGCGGCTCGAGCTCTACGCCCGCGCGGCACGGTGCAATGACGAAGACGATCTGGACGACCTCGAGGAGGAGACCGCGCGCCGCTTCGGGCCCTTGCCGACGGCTGCGCGTGACTTCTTCGACGCGGCCAGGCTCAGGATCGCGTGCAAGCGCAGGGGCATCATCCGCCTCGATGTCGGTCCTGAAGCAGCGGCAGCAACGTTCCTGCCCGGACGCCTGCGCAAGTCCCGCGGCAAGTCGCTGCAGCGCGACGGCGACCGCGTCGTCCATCACGGTCCGATGCGCGATGCACCGTTCGAGCGGGTGGAGGAGCTGTTGGAGTTGCTCGACGAACGGTAAGGCGCGGGCTCGATCGGCGCGCCGATGCAGAGGAACTGCGGGGAACTTGGAGCGTCTCGCAATTGCGCGGATCTTGAAGCGACTTGGTAACGCCTGCTGCGTAGCTTGCCGTGCGATCAACGGAAGCGAACGATGCAATTCTCCATCCAAACGCGCGTGAAATTGTTCCTGGTGTCCCTGCTGGCATCTCTGGCCTCCGCGGCCGCTGCGCAGGAGGGCCTGCCAGACTACGCACGTTACCGCGAGGGTCTGTTCCTGCGATACCTCAATGCCGAAGAGGGCGACTTGCGCGAGGTTCCGCGGATCGGGCTGTCCTTTGGTGAGCGGCCGATCCGGGCGGTGCTGGATTCCGGCTCGACGGGCATCGTGGTTGCGGCGAGCTTCATTCCGAATTTCGACCGGCTCGCTTCACTGGGCGAGGGCAAGCTAACCTATTCGAGTTCCGGCCGGGTCATGCTCGGACAATGGGTCGTCACGCCGGTCGCTCTGGTTGGCCTGGATGGCGCGGCGGTGCAGACCGAGCCGATGCCGGTGCTCGCGGTGACCCGTGTCGATTGCCTGCAGCATGCCCGCGACTGTACGCCGTCGGATGCACCGCGTGGGATCGCGATGGTCGGCATCGGTTACGGGCGTGAGGGCGATCTGCAGAGCCAGAGCACGCCGGAGAAGAACCCGTTGCTGCGCGTGACAGGCGGCCACGGCGAACGGCGCCGCGGCTATGTGCTGACGGCGCACGGCGTCCATGTCGGTCTCACCGGAGCGAATACCCGCGGGACGTTCTCCTTCACGAAGCTGTCGAAACAGAAGGACCGGCCCGACTGGTCGGCGACACCGGCCTGCATTTCGTTGAACGGCCGGACGCCGCCGGCCTGCGGCACCATGCTGGTCGATACCGGCGTCTCCGTGATGTACATGACCGTTCCGGTGGAGCAGGCGGGCGGCGCGACGACGTCCCTGGACTCAGGCAGCAATGTGTCCATCCGCGTGGGAACGGCGGAGACGTCCCCAGAGCTCTACCGCTTCGCCGTCGATGGCGGCTCGGCGCTGGCGCCGGACCAGATTCATCTGAGGGTCTCGCCTGAGCGTACCTTCGTCAACACCAGCTTCCATCTGCTCAACGGCTTCGACGTCCTCTACGACGCCGACGGCGGCTATGCGGGCTTTCGCCGGCGCGACGCCGGCGCAGCGCGATGATCCCTTTCCATTGGAGTTCCTGACATGACGAGACCGAACCTTGTGGCGCGCGGAGCCGTGGCTCTGGCCGCAATCATCACCCTGTCCACCTTTCCCGCGCTTGCAGCAGGCCAGTTGGTCAATTCCTGGCGAACGCCGGACGGCTGGCTCACCGAGATGCGCGTGCATCCGAACGGCGCCAGGGTCTGCTCGACCGGGAAGGCGGCGCAGGCTCCCCGTCCGTTCGGGCTGACCATCGTCCGGAGCGGAGCAGAGAACGTGCTGCTGGTGGTGGACGAGGCGCAGCCGCCGACCGGCGCGGGCGACATGTCGTTCGTCCAGGCGGGGAAAACCATCGGCACGCTGCGCACGCAGGTTGCGGGACCCGCGTTCGTTTCGGCCGATCCCACCAGCAGCCAGACGCCCGAGCTCATCGCGAAGCTGAGCACGGCGGCGCTGACCATCGACGTGGCCGGACGACAATATCAGGCCGACATGTCGGGCTTGCCCGACGCATTGGCCCAGCTCGCCAAATGCGAAGCCGCGCCGACATGAGAGGGGCTGCCGACTCCTTGCAACGGCGGCGAAACGCAAAATGCGAAAACAACCCCATGCACAGTAGCCAAATGCTTGCAGCATAAGGGCTTCTGCGACAGGACTCGCGTCCGCCGCAAATTTCCCTTTGATCCGTCGGGCAAAACAGTGGCATAGTGCCATCTTCGGAAAATCCGCTGCAGCGAATGCCGCTGCCGCGGACCGAGGTGATCGCGCGCAAATGCGGTGCGGAGGAACCCGTAATCGGACGGGATCCGCAGGGCCGGCCGCCGGCAGCGCTGCTAACGTGGAATTAATCCAGAATGCCCACAATTTTAGGCAGTTGTGTAAGGGTGCTGCGTAAGAGGATCGTCGCGAGGGCGTTCCAGGGGCGGCTTCCTGTTGCTCGCTCCATGGGGGTCAGTGCAAATGACCGCGTCCTTTGAAACGCCAAGCTTCGCCGAAGAGCTCGACGCCGTCGCGCTTGCAGCCGCCGCCGGGGCACACGAATCTGTGCTCGCGGACGCACCGGTATCGGTCGAGCGGCCAAACCGCAAAACAGTCCTGCTGCTGACGGCGTGTGCCCTGGCCATTGCCATCAACGGCGCGGCGGCGATCTATACGCTGCCGTACGGCTTGCCTTCCCTCAGTGTTGCCCGCCTGGCTGAACTCCTTCCGCGCCGGGAAGCGCCGGCGCCGAAACCGGATCCCGTCGTTGCTGCCTTGAAGGACATCCAGTCGGCGCAGCAGCAGCACACCGCTTCGCTGCAGGAGAACAACCAGGCCTTGCAGCAGAATGCCGCCCTCCTGCAGCAGGATTCGCTGGTGCTGCTGTCGCTGCGCCAGAGCATCACGGAAGAGCGGGTCGACGTGAGGAAGATATCGTCGCAGCTGTCCACGCTGATCGCGAAGGTCGACACGCTTTCGCAGAATGTCTTGATGTCGGACGTCACGTCCTCCGTCCGACGCGCGAATGCCCGCTATGGACTGTCCGCAGCGATGCGCAAGCGCATGGTGCGGCCGGCGAAGCCCGTGGGTCCGGTTTCGATCGGGGGGGCGCCGTTGACCGTGCCGGCTGCTGCTGCTCCGGAGAGCTGAAGGGGCGATCATCCGGCGCCGTGGTTCACGGTAGGCATCCGGTGAGGACGGCGGGCGTGCTCAGTTGAGCCCGCAGCATTTTTTGTATTTCTTGCCCGAGCCGCATGGGCACGGCTCGTTGCGACCGACCTTTGTCCCCGGGGCAGTGAAGGTCGTTGGGCCGCTATCCTGAATCGGCTGGTGGTTGGCAAGACGCCATTCGTTGAGGATGACGACCCAGTCGGCGATCTTGTCAGGTGCTGCGGTCAGGATGGGATCGTCGAGCTCAACCTCTTTGTCTCCCCGGGCGATCTCGGCAAGCAGCAGCATCCCGCTCATCGCCGCCGCCGTATTAGCATCGGCGTCGAGCAGCTCTTTCCAGGCTGCCGGGCGTAGCGCGACGGCCTTCTCGAAGCCCTCTATCCAAAGCTCCCAGAGCACGTCGTCATTACGGGTGTCGACGCAGAATAACGGACCGTAGCGCTCGGGGCGTTCCATCAGCGTGCGCGCGACGTCGTTGTAGTGCTCCATGACGAGCCCGAGAACCCGATTGGCATGATCACGATTCTCGAAGATCGGCGCCTGGTCTGCGCTGTCCTCATGCCAGATGACAGGAAGCCAGTCGCTCGGCATGATCAGTTCCGGGCAGGTCAGCAAGCCGGCGATGAAGCCATCGAGCTCGTCGAGCAGCATGGTGCCCTCGCCGAGAGCGAGCAGTTCTTCGTCAAGCTGCTTGGCGCGGCGCGATGGTCCGGACATGGGCGCTTTCAATTCCATGCTGGCGGTTCGTGAAGCCATCCGTGTGGAATGACGGTGACGTTGCACTCCTCCGGTTTTGGTGAATCCTACACGTTTCTGGCGGGTTGTCAGCGAGCTTTTGGGGGCTCGCCTGGAACGGTCCAGGCGTGCTTTTCAGGAATCCGTGACTTGTTCCAGTGATGTCCGCACCCCAGTTGGACAGTGTGCGATCAGATGTGCGGAGGACAAAATGCGCGGATTATTGGTGATGTTCCTCGCGGTGGCTTCGCTGAGCCAGGCCCACGCAGAGGCGAAGGTGAACGCTCAGGACGCCTCGTGCAGCTATACGCTGGCGAACGGGGATACGTACCAGATACCAGCGGGCCAGAATCTCTGCTGGCGCGTCCCGCCGCCCTCCTACAGAGTGTACACGCTCCTGCGTTGTGATCCGCCGTTTCAGGAGCTCAGCCGGGTCCAACATGGCGATGGCCGCTGCAACAAGTATGAGGAACGCCAGTAACTGGTGCTGGATGTGCGCCTTTGATGGCTGCTCTCACCGCGAGGCCTCACTTCAAGGCGTGATCGATCTTGTGCCCAAGATGCCCGGTGTCGTGATCGCGGCGCAGCTGGCTCAGCGATGTCTCGTTCAGCTGGGCCAGGACCTCGCTGAGCTGCGCCGCATCGGGATAGCCGGCCGCAAAACCCTTTCCGTAGATCTTGCGCAATGTGCCGACCAGCGTGTTGCCGTGCTTCTTGCTGATCTGGCCATCCCTGTCCCGATGGCGGCCATCCAGGCCCGGTTCCTTCATGTGTCTCTCCCGTGCGGCGTCTGAAGCGCCTGGAGAGAGCGTGCGCCCAAACGAATAGACTGGCAATGGGAGCGCGCGCCCGCGTCACCGATTGCCGGCGCAACAGCCCGCGATTGTCTCGCCTGCTTGTGAAGGCGCGGTCGATCGTGGCGAACCGACAGGTGCAACACATGACGGAACGATTGCTCGATTGGAGCTGATGCGATGCGCTCTCTTTTTGCCTTGTGTCTCGTGGGTCTGTCGCTCGTGCTGTGCACCGCCGCAGACGCAGCAACGGTGCATCGCCCTCGCGCACGCCCTCTTGCGGTAGACCGGCCACGCCCGAATGCGACGCCACCGGCGCGCTTCGCGGTCCCCGGCTGGAGTGACGAAGCAACCCGGCGCTGGCTCGACAACGCCTCGTCGAACGTCGGCCGCGGCGGATAGCGGCGACAGGCGCAGGCGATCACTCGGAACTAGGCGGCCTGCTCGTCGAACGAAGTATAGATGCGGCCGCTGGGATCAACGACCCGAACGTCCCGGCAGCCGTCCTGAACAAGCTCCTTGGCCTTCTTGAGGGCGGCGGCGAGTGATAGCCGCTTGAGTTTGACGACGCCCGCCGTATCGAAACCGTTGATCTCAAACATGCTGTCCCTCCGGTTTTGGAGAAGCGTACACGTTTCCGGCGGGGTGTCTTCCGATTTTTGGAGTGGGAGGGCTTTGGGAACAGCAGCCAAGTGCCAAGCGGAGTGGTAAGCGCGATAGTTGCATGCACTGTCACCGCAACTCCAACGCGCTCAGAAATGATGACATCAGTGCAGCCTCCAGAGGCGCAGAGCCATCGCTGTGCGACATATCGATCGTATCAGGGACGAGGGATTTGCCTTTTGGGAGACGGGAGGTCGGACGACCACCTTATCCCGCCCGGCACTCCCGGCGCTCTGATCCGCAATTGAATCGGCAGCCGGGAGCATTTGGGGGCTGGAACCCGAGCCGTGCCACATTCGCATCCGGGCGGCAATGCGTAGAACATCGCACTCCGGTAGTTATACGGAATCCATTTTCGGAACGGGGTGTTCTATAGAAAGAACACCGGCGCGATTTAAGTACTTGGTTCTATTTCTGCCGGGAATGCCGCAGTGGGGGCTGGAACCACGCTGCGGCTTTTCCCATTTGTTCGTTGGTTCACGTGATCGGTCGCCGCGAGGGCCATCGGCGGCTTACTCCGGCCGAACGTCGGGGCCGCGCCGACCGCACGCTCTGCAGGCAAACCGTCGCTCGAGATCTGTCGGCTGCATGTCGTCAGGCCTGCGGTCAGCATGAGAGCCAAGCGTTGGCTGCACTTATCGAGCGCGCGTTAGAGAAGCGGGAAGGCGGATCATCGTCAGTTCAGTTGCAGATGATCGTGCCGCCATACCCGCCAGTGTTGATGCAACTCCGAGGGCGGTTCGAATCGCTGGCTGCGCTTAGTGCAGCATCAGCCTGCCGTCGCGAAGCTTCAAGCTGAGCGCGGCAGTTGACATAAGCGTCCGTGCCCTTTTGGGCCCCGTACGACAGGCACTGTTGGTCGTCCTTGGCATTGGCAGCCGCCATGCGTTCTTCCTTGCTCATGCAGCCCGTCAGCAGCAGCAAAAAGAGGAAAACAGTTTTTCGCATTGTGATAACCCCAGCCAGCTCCGATGGATGTTATCGCTGTTGCAACCGAGGCCTGTCAAACTAGCTGTTTGACGCTGATCGGCTTGAACGATGACCGCCATCGGGCGGTCGGTCCGACGAGAAAATCGGGCCTGATGTCAGCCCCATGCGGTGCAGACGAAGCGCGGCTCGATCTCCGACAGTGCGTAGGATGGGTTGAACTCTTGCGAAACCCATCGCCGGCAATTCGGTCGGCCACTCCGCGGTCCTTCGAGGATTGCTCCGATAATCGATCGCGGATCGCAGCGGCGCTGATCGCAACGAGCGATGGGTTTCGCAAGAGCTCAACCCATCCTACGGGCTTGATAGAACTTGACGGATCGCAAATCGCCGGTGAGCACGCCACATACCTTATTGGTAGTCGATCTCCGGCCCAGCCCAGGTTCGGGATCGGCGAGGCCCGGTGGCGCACACGCCACAACACCAATACCCAGCCACCGGGTCGCCCATAACCCTCGCAGTGAAAATCAGCACGTAGGATTGGTTGGGCTCTTGCGTATCCTTCGCCGGCAACGACCATTACGACACACATATTGAATATTGAAGTCGATATCGCTGCATTAAGTCCGGCCATGTCACCGTAATTCGGCGATGCATTTTCAAACTGATGCACTCCGCGGCCGCGCCTCATTTCACGATTTTCCTGCGCTCTGAAATGAAGCGGTTCATCGTCGCCTGCTGCTCGTCCGTGAAACTTTTGTTCTGCACGAAAAGCGGGACCGCGCCGCGGAACGAAGGCTTCTTCACGTTGTAGTTGAAGAGCGCTACTTTTTCGCCGGGGTAAATGAAGTTGGGATTGTTGGCGCGCCGGCCGGGGATTTTTCCTTTGTTCGGGTCGGCAATGAACCCGGCGTTCTTATTTCTGGGATGGTTCCACACGCCTTGGACGGTCAGATCCGTCGGTCCGACATGGCAGTTGGTTAGCGTTCCCTGTTTATAGCGCAAGACGATCATCCCCAGCGTATCGCCCTGCTGGACGATGTAGTCGAAGAACAAGGGGGGACTGGGGCCGGGCCGGCTGCCGGGGTCCCACATCCAGTTGGCCGGGTCGGTCGAGTGTCCACCGTCGTCAAAGCCGCCCGTATTGAGGCCGAGCATGTGGGCCGTCTCATGCACGGTCACGTACACAATCGCGGCGCCGAGCTTGTCCTCCTTTTCGAGAAACGCCGCCTCACAATTGTTATTTGGCAATTCGATCCGAGTGACCTGGAGGGCGCGCACATAGATCGAGCCGTCGCCGCTCCCCGCCCTCGTGGCGCCGTCGGTGGTGGCCTCGACACGCGAACTTTCGCCGTAGATGGGAATCGCCGGCATTTCGGATGTGAACGTGATCAACAGGTCTTTCGCCGCGCGCGCTTCGCTAAAGTCGAGTTCGACATTGAATGGTTTGTACACCTCAATCAGTCGCGACTTGACGAACTCGCGCAGGCTCGCGGGGATCGTGCGCAGCCCCTTGTAAACGATGAGATACTTGGTGGCTCCGGTCAAGCGCCGGTCCATCTCGGCGAGCGTCGCCTTGCCGACCCGGCCGTCCCACTCGGCTGGCGTTCTGGGAAACGCCTTCTGCTGAAACGCCTTCACGGCGCTCCAAGTTTCGTCGCCGAACAGGCCGTCGGGTGGGGCACCGGGTCCGCTGCGAAACGACTTGGGGAGCGGGAAGCCGAGCGCCACGAGCGCGCTCTGGATTCGCCGCACCGCATCGGCGTCATCATCGGGGGGCCGCCTCTTGATCGACGGGGGGCCCTTGGCAGCCTGTTCGAGGCGGGCGTTTCCAGCCAGGATCGCGGATTCTAGTGCCATGCCACGACCCCTTGGGGTTCGGACGATGCGATGTAGAGATGTTCTGCGCCAGATCCCGCTTTTGGCGATCGGCGGAGCATTTAACCGAATCTTTCTAACGCTCGCAATCTCAGGTTTTGCCGTCATAAAGCTTCACCTCGCGGCATGCCACCATCAACGCGGCCACAATTACGGTGACAGTGCACTTAAATCGAAAGAACCTGCTCCGTGCGCCGTTCCGCAGCTGCCATTAAGTGCACTGTCACCGTAATATCGCGCCGACCGCACGCTCTGCAGACAAACCGCTGCTCGAGATCTGTCGGCTGCATGTCGTCAGGCCTGCGTCAGCATGAGAGCCAAGCGTTGGCTGCACCGATAGTCGGCGCAACAAGCGAGGATGCCGCGCACGCCCGTCTCGCGCATCTGACGAAGGTGCGACGCCAACCGGCACGCTTCGCGGTCCCCGGCTGGAGTGACGAAGCAACGCGGCGCTGGCTCGACAATGCCTCGTCGAACGTCTGCCGAGGCGGATAGCGGCGACAGGCGCGGGCGATCGCTTGGAAGTAGGGAGCCTGCGCGGCAGGCGGCACGTTATTGTCTCCGGATAAATTTCGAAGCGATGGAATTCTAATCAGGAAACTGTATGCGCGGCTTTGTTGCGCCTGAAGGCAAAACTTTCGGTGAGAAGGCGAGCAATGAACTTATGCTTGTTCTCACCGATGAAGGCTAGGCCGATGGCAACCACATTGGAGATCACCACCGCGAGGATGAACACCGAAACTCCCCGGTCGGGGAGCAGCAGCCAGATCGCCGACATGATGGTGTGATGAACCAGGTAGAGCGAAAAAGAATAATCGGCAAAAAATCCGATCGTTCGCTGCACCCTCTGCGACGTGAGCCGGTGACTTGATTGAGTCGCTGCGACGATGCCGAACACCACCGCTGCCAACAATGGATATCCAACGAAGCTGTATTCCTTGCCGGCGGGTGTGATCGCGACAAAGGCCGCGGCACTGACGAAAGCCAAGAGGGCTGCCCGCGGCAGCCGATAGGGCAGTCTTGCCACAACATAGATTGCGGCTCCGGCGAGCCAGAGCGTGAACAGGCCGCGGCCGACGCCGTCGCTTTGGAAGGCGCCGAACAGGAAGTGAACCGGGGTCTGACCGAAAAACAACGCCACGGGCGCCAGCAGCGGGATTGTTCTGAGATTCCGGCACATGAAGAACAAGGACCCGGCGAACATATAGATATGCCATTCGATCGCCAGTGTCCAAAGCGGGCTGGCCGACCCGAATGCCGACCATTGCAGCGTGTCGGGATACACGCCGCGGTAGCCCTCCAGCATGAACAGATTGGCGATGAAGGTTTTCAGTGTGTAGTAGCGCGCAATCGTCGGCTCGGCGGTCAGACAAGGCCGGGATGAGGCCCGAATAGATCCTGGCGAAGCGGTCAATGAAGAATTGCAGGAATCCATAATCCGGTTTTGCCGAACGTGAAATGAGTGTGTGGGTAATCAGAAATCCCGAAAGCAGGAAGAACAGGAGAACGCCGACGTTTTGAACGTACGGGAGACCGGCCGGCCAATTGCCGATGAAGAAGACATACGCGTGTCCCACGCAGACCATCTGAGCGGCAACGGCGCGCATCAGATCGAGCGTTACGGATGTGTCGTTCTTTGATCTGTCCAGGCTGAAAGTCATCCCCATGGGGCCCACATAGCACAACGCGCGCGAATGTGCCCCCGGAAGGGGATGGATTTTGTGGGTTCGCCATCGGCCGACAGGTCGCGTCGTGTCTCAAGTCTGTTGCGGCGCTTCTCAGTACCTCACTGGCTGCAAATGCCGATAAGGCCTGCCAGCACCGCCGAGAAGCAGCGGAATGACATAGCGCGTGAAAATGTCGAGCCAGGTAGTTTCAGTCATTGCCCCTGCGCGCCCCGCGCACAAAACTAAAATCCGGCACTTCTTCCTAAGCTATTGATCTTGCTTGGTGAGCGCGCTGGGGCTCGAACCCAGGACCCCGTGATTAAAAGTCACGTGCTCTACCGGCTGAGCTACGCGCTCCCATGGCCGCTGATGGCTAAGATTAAGAGATCGCCATCGTGCTCGGACATTCGAGAAGCATGTCTTGCCGCTGCGCTCTTGAGCTTGCGTCGCGGGGAAAAACCGGCTGTTTCCGGATCATGCTCTCGGCCCGCGCTGTGTAGGGGGAGTGGCTGCGGAGGTCAATAGTGCGGATGGTTGCCGAAGTTCATGGCAGGAGCGGGGATTCGCTCGCTGCTTCCGCTGGTTAGGCCGGGAATCTCAACCTGATTGGCGGACCGCCATCCACGCCGAAGAGCGATGAGCTCCTGCGCGAGGGGAGGAGGCTGCCGCAAGAGCCGGGCCTTCCATGGTTCGAGACGCCCGCTTTGGCGGGCTCCTCACCATGAGGGTCTGATAGTCTCGCCCCACAATACGGCCTCATCCTGAGGGCCCGCCGCGGGCGGGCGTCTCGAAGGATGGCGGGCGAGCTTTTCGCCCGTCAGTTCGTCTCGCGCCGCACCTCGCTCGGCACGGTTTGCGGCGCGCCGACGGGGGGCAGGGCGACCGGGCGGAGGCCGATCAGCTCGGCGGTGCGGATCGCGCTGTCGCGCCAGAACTGGAACGAGTTGATCCGGCTGAGCTCGAGGATGGCGATGGCGACCGCGGCCAGGAACGGCAGGCTCTGCAGCACCAGCACGCCGGCGAAGATGTAGATCTCGGTGATCTGCCGGAAGCTGTTGGAGGCGACCAGCACGCCGGCGCCGATCAAGAGCAGGGAGCCGATCACGGCTTCCCAGAACGCCTGGAACTCGATCGACATCCTGCTGAGGCCGCCCTTGGAGGTGCGGGCGAAGGCGATGTGCTCGGTGATCAGGCCCTGCGCCACCGCGCGTGACACCGTCCACTGCACGCTCATCGCCGCGATCATCGCGCCCAGCATCTGGCCCGGCTTGATCGCGACGCGGGCGCGGTACATCGACAGGAAGTGCGCCAGCGAGACGACGAAGGCGCCGATGATCGGCAACGTCAGGATCTTGTCGGGGATGGCGATGTCGGCGAAGGCGACGATCGGCACCCAGACGAGGTTGAGCAGCGCCACGACCACGCCGAGGCTTTCGGCGCCGAGCCAGTTCAGCCAGCCGAGGCCATATTCGCGCTTCTGGTCGGGCGTCAGCCGGCTCGCGCCGGGCAGGAAGCGGCGCCAGTGCTTCTTGACGATCTGCAGGCCGCCATAGGCCCAGCGGTGCCGCTGCTTCTTGAAGGCCTCGTAGGTGTCCGGCAGCAGGCCTGCGCCGTAGCGCGTGTTGGTGTAGTGGGTGGTCCAGCCGAGCTCCTGGATCGCAAGGCCGAGATCGCTATCCTCGCAGATCGTGTCGGACGACCAGCCGCCGGCCATGTCCATCGCGGCGCGGCGGATCAGGCACATCGTGCCGTGCACGATGATGGCGTTGGCCTCATTGCGCTGGACCATGCCGATGTCGAAGAAGCCGGCATATTCGCCGTTCATGATGTAGTGCATGATCGACAAATCGCCGTCGCGATGCTCCTGCGGCGCCTGTACGAGGCCGACGCGCGGATCGGCGAAGGCCGGCACGAGGTCCTTCAGCCAATCGGGCTCGACGACATAGTCGGCATCGAGGATGCCGATGATCTCAGCATCGGCGGCGGTGCGGTCCATCGCGATGCGCAGCGCGCCGGCCTTGAAGCCCTGCACCTTCTCGGCGTTGATGAACTTGAAGCGTTCACCGAGCGCGCGGCAATGGTCCTGGATCGGCTGCCAGAAGGCGGGATCCGGCGTGTTGTTGATGATGACCACGCATTCGTAGTTCGGATAGTTCAGCCGCGACAGCGCATCCAGCGTCTGCTTGAGCATGTCGACCGGCTCGAAATAAGCCGGGATATGGATCGAGACCTTCGGATAGTAACTCTCCGGCACGTTCTCGACCGGCGTGCTCCTGGTGAGAAGCCGCTGCGGCGGCCGGCCGAAGGCGACCGCGGCGATCTCGTCGATGCGCGCCATCGCAATGAGAACGAGAGGAACGAGGAGGATCATGCCGAGCGTCAGCGCGAAGGCCGAGCCGAAGATGAAATAATGGCTGTTCCAGAAGGCGAACACGGTCGCGGCCCAGGCGCCGACGCCGTTGGCGGTCGCCGAGAGCAGGAAGGCCTGCTTCGCAGTCGCTTTCTGGATCCGCAAGATCGGCAGCGACAACAGGATGCCGACCAGCAGCGCGATGCCCATCAGCTTCCAATAGTCGGGATTCTCCACCGGGCCGGTCCAGGCGAATTTCGGCTCGCGGCTGGCGTTGAGGATGCCCCAGTACGGACCGACGCCGCCTTCGAAGAATTTCCAGGGCTGATCGATGGCTTCGACGATGTTGTATTCCATGCCGATGGCTTCGGCACGGCTGACGAAGTCGCGCAGGACCAGCGCCTGCTGGAACGGGCCGGGGTCGGCGTTGCGCAGATTATAGCCCTGGCTCGGCCAGCCGAACTCGGCGATCACGATCCGCTTGCCGGGGAACAGGTTGCGCAGCAGGTTGTAGCGGTCGACGGCCTGGTCCACCGCCTGGTCCGAGCGGAAGTTCTCCCAATAGGGCAGCACGTGGGCGGCGATGAAATCGACGTTGGAGGCAAGGTCGGGATTGTCGCGCCAGATGTTCCAGATCTCGCCGGTGGTCACGGGCACGCGGACCGCGCCCTTCACCTTCTTGATCATGTCGATGAGGTCTTCGACCTTCTGCTCGCCGCGATAGATCACCTCGTTGCCGACCACGACGCCGACGACGTTGCTGTTCTTGCGGGCGAGCTCGATGGCGGCCTTGATCTCGCGCTCGTTGCGATCCTTGTCCTTGTCGATCCAGGCGCCGACGGTGACCTTGAGGCCGAACTCGGCCGCGATCGGCGGCACCAGTTCCACGCCGCCCGTGGACGAATAAAGGCGGATCGCGCGCGTCATGGTCGACAGCGTCTTCAGGTCGGCGCGGATTTTCTCGACCGTCGGGATGTTGTCGATGTCGGGGTGGGCCGAGCCTTCGAACGGCGCGTAGGAGACGCTGGGCAGGAGGCCGTTGAAATCGGGCGCGGGTTCCTTGTCGCGCAAGACCCCCCAGACTCCTGCATGGAGCACAGACACGAGCAACAGAACGGCGGCGACTACGCGCATCGCGGCTAAACCAAAAGGGGCTGAGGTGGCAGGGAAGCGGATCTGACCCCGAGATCCGACCGAGTCCGCGGCAAGGGGAGCATATCTCTGCCGCGCGGTTTCACAACTGTCATGGCCTCATGTCCTTATGAGGGCATGCCTTTTGGGATGCGTGGCAGTGCCAACCGTCTCTATCGCCGATCGTTCCTGAACGGCAGCTGAAACGATCGCGCTATTTCGAGGGGGCCGGGGACGGGCTTGCCGCAGGCGAGGGGCTCGCGGCGGGCTGCGGTGCCGGCGGATTGCCCGAGGCCGGTGCTGCCGCCGGCGGGGAAGCCGTGGCCGCGGCCTGCTGCGGCTGGGCGTTCGGGTTGATCCAGCACGCGTGCACGCGGCTATCCAGGGTCTCGGCGACCTTGGGATCGATCTGACCGCCGAATCGGGTCAGGCAGCGGAAGGCGGCCTGGATGTGACCACCGGGGCAGCCGAAGCGGTCGTAGAGATCGAGATGGCGGAACGCGGTATCGAGGTCGTCCCGCCACATCAGCCGGACCACGCGCCGGCCGAGCCAGACGCATTCGGGGTTGCCGGCCGGGCCGTTGATGACCTTGGCCGCTTCGGCAAATTCGTCGGTGCGACGCTGATTCTGGGCCGCTTCCTTGGCGGCGTCGGCAGGCTGGGCGGCGGCCTTGCCCTGCTCGGGGGTGGGGGTGCCGCTCTGGGCGGAAGCGCCGCCGACACCGATCAGAACGAGCAAGGAGGAGACGGCCAAGGTGGCGGCGAACTGCCGCAGGACCGCATTTCGTGACTCGAACACCCGTTGCCGCATGAATTCCCCAATATATCCGCTGACCGTCCGCGCCGAGACCTCGCGGACGCGCTAGCTGATGGCGTCCAAATGGGTCTCCAATGCGGCGGAAAATTCCCGTCGAATCCCATGACCTGTATTTCGAATTTTGTCCAGCAAAGTCACGATCCTAGCCCACGACTGAACGGCCGCGGCCAAATTCCGCAGGGTGAGGAGCGGGTCGGTCGCCTGCTACCCCTTGGCAGAAGGCGTGCGAGCAGGTAATCGACGGACCCTTCGCGGAGGACGGAACCGATTTCTCTTCGTACGCCACTGGCGCTTCTGCTCGTTTCATTGGGTGCGATCGCTGCCGTGTGGTGGTGGCTTGCCACGCCGATCACGCTCGCGCGCGCCCCGATCGATCCCGCCGACAAGGTCCAGTGCGTCTCCTACGCGCCGTTCCGCGGCGAGCAGACCCCGCTGGAGGCGTGGACCCATATCGAGGCCGAGCAGATCGAGCAGGACCTGCGCCAGCTCAAAGAGATCACCGACTGCATTCGCACCTATTCGATGGAGAACGGGCTCGACCAGGTGCCGGCGGTTGCCGCCAAGGTCGGCGGGCTGAAAGTGCTCCAGGGCATCTGGCTCTCCAGCAACCGCACCAAGAATTTCGAGCAGGCCGCGCTCGCGGTTCGCCTCACCAAGGAATTCCCCGACATCATCAGCGCGGTGATCGTCGGCAACGAGGTGCTGCTGCGTGGCGAGATGACGACGGCGGACCTCATCTCGATCATCCGCTCGGTGAAGGCGCAGGTCAGCGTGCCCGTCACCTATGCCGATGTCTGGGAATACTGGCTGAAGAACCGCGAGGTGTATGACGCCGTCGACTTCGTCACGATCCACATCCTGCCCTATTGGGAGGATTTCCCCGTCAGAGCGAAATTCGCTGCCGCCCATGTCGAGCAGATCCGCGAGCGCATGGTGGTGGCGTTTCCCGGCAAGGAGATCCTGATCGGCGAAACCGGCTGGCCGAGCGCGGGCCGGATGCGCGACGGTGCGCTGCCGTCGCGCACCAACCAGGCGCGCGTCGTCTCGGAAATCCTCGGCCTTGCCAAGGCGCAGAAGTTTCGCGTCAATCTGATCGAGTCCTACGACCAGCCCTGGAAGCGCAAGCTGGAAGGCACCGTCGGCGGCTATTGGGGCCTGTATGATTCGGTGCGCCGAAACCTGAAATATCCGCCCGGCCAGCCGATCAGCAATTTCCCGTACTGGAAATGGTACATGGGCGCGGGCATGGGCCTCAGCGTGCTGGTGTTCGCCGTCGCGCTCATCACGCTGCGCCGGCGGCCGTGGACGCCGCGCTTCTCGGCCTGGCTCGGCGTCGGCATCTCGGCGACGACGGCGGGTAGCCTGCTCGGTATCGGCATCGACAAGATGTACTACGAGAGCTACGGCATCGGCGGCTGGCTGCTGTGGGGCGCGCTGCTGCTCGCCGGCATCCTGTCGCCGATCTTCTGCGCGCAGGCGATGGTGATCGGCCGCAGCCTTCCGACCTTCCTCGACCTGCTCGGCCCGCGCGAGGGCCGGAAATGGTCTAAGCTCACCGCGGTGCTCGGCCTGACGCTGGCAGTGACGGCGGTGATCGCTTCCGCGACCGCGCTCGGCTTCGTGTTCGACCCGCGCTACAAGGATTTTCCCTACGCCGCGCTGACGATGGCGGTGGTGCCGTTTGCGCTGCTGATGCTGAACCGGCCGCAGATCGGCCAGCGTCCAATCGCGGAAGCGGTGTTCGCGGGCGTGCTGACGCTTTCGGCCGCCTATGTGCTGGTCAACGAGGGCCGCGACAATTGGCAGTCGCTGTGGACCTGCGTGATCTATCTGTTGTTCGCCCTCACGCTGTGGCGGGCGCGGGCCGAGCAAACCCAAGAATGAACAGGCCGATCGCAAGGCCGGACAGCACGACGTTGTAGAGCACGATGCCAAGGCCGGCGGCGACGATGCCGACCGTGAGCAGCACGATCGACGGCCGCATCAGGTTCAGCGTTGCCACCACCAGCGCGACGATGCCGAACACCGAATTCTTGAACAGGACGGTCGCGACCGAACGCGCCTTGCAGATCGCGGTCTGCAGGCCGGCGTCGCAAGCAAGCGCGACCGTCGAGAGCTCGATGCCGAGATAGCGTAAGTAGCTGGCATAGCCGACGGAGACGAAGCCGACGACGATCAGGAACTGCACCTGGTAGGGCGTGAGGCGAAAGGGCTTCTTTGTCATGGGCGCAATATGATCGGGATGGCGCGGGCAGGCAACAGGGCAGGCGATGTTTCCGCTGACCGATATGGGGCGGACGTGTCCTGCCGACGCCCGGATTACTTCAACCCCAGCCGGCGCTCAACCCAGCCCAGCACGAACAGCACGAGCAACGTCACCGCGATGGCTGCTCCGACGAGCAGCCAGGCTCCCAACGCGCAGGCAATGCCGAGGCCGGCCGCGATCCAGACCGTCGCGGCCGTGGTGAGGCCGTGAACCGTCTTCGCCTTGGCGTCGTGCAGGATGACGCCTGCCCCGATGAAGCCGACGCCGGTCAACACGCCGGCAACGACGCCCTGAATGACCCTTGAGATCGCATCCGGGTGGTCGCGCAGGTTCTGGAACTCGATCACGGAGATCGAGACCAGCGCGGAGCCGAGAGCCACCAGCGCCAGGGTTCGCATGCCCACCGGCTTGTCGTTCATGTCGCGATCGATGCCGATCAGCAGCCCTGTTCCGGCAGCGACGAGAAGCCTCAGGACATCATCCAGCTCGTTCATCAAAACCCACGAGTTCGGAAACGGGGCGGCATTTGGATTGCGCCGGACATGACTGCAAGCTTGCTGCGAAAGAGCGGCTCGCGTCCAAGCGGCCGTTGGTCGCATGCCCGCAGCTTCCGTTCGGGGAGAAGGCGTTTACCGCCTGAAGAACGACGATGGCGTCGATCCCGCTGACGTCGATGCTGCCTCCGGTTTCGCCGGTGCCGGCGCGGGCTGAGCCACGGGAGCGGGCGCAGGCTCCTCGCGCTTCGATCGTTTCGAGGAGTAGTTGCGGCGGCGCTGCGGCTTCTCGGGCTTTGCGGCCGGCGCAGCTTCGGCTTGCGGCACCGCGTCCTGATTCTTCTCCGGGCTCTTCTCTTGAACCCTGTCCTGGGTCTTCTCTTGCGCTTTTTCCTGGCCCTTCTCTTGTCCCTTTTCTTGTCCCTTTTCCTGGCCGCCACGCATCGACAAACGTTGACCATCGAACACGGTGGTCTCGCAGTGACGGTCATTCTCGGCGAGGCTCGCGCAGAATTTTGCGGCGACGGCGGCGTTGACCAGCGGGCCGGCTCCCAAGCGAAGCTGCATGCCGAGGCCGGTGGTGCCTTCCTTGATCATGATGATCGGCCGCAGCGCCGCGATCTCCGGATGGGACTTGGTCAGGCCGCGCCAGAGCGCGCGCAGGCCGTCGATCGAGTTGGCGCCGCCGAGATCGATCGCAAAACGGGTCTGCTGAACCGCGATCGCAGGGGATTCGTTCTCGGCCGCTTCGGGGGGCTTCGTTGCTGCCGCGACGACCTCGGCGGCGGGCGCCGGCTCGGCCTTCTTCTCGGCAGCCTTCTCAGCGGCGTCCGGTTGAGCCAGTTTCGGTGCGGACGAATCCGGCGGTGCCATGAGCGACTTCGACGGCACCAGCGGAATGGCCGGCAACGCCGAATTCATTGCGGGAGTCTGTTGCACGAGCAAGGCGGCGGCTGCGGTCTGTGGCGGTGGGCTCGGTGCCTCCTTCAGTTCCTTCGGAGTATCCTTCTGAGAATCCCTGGCGGCCTCGGTGCGCGGCTTCTCGCTTGCCGGAGTTGGACTAGAGGCGACCGGCGCGACGCTGGGGGCTGCGGGTGCCGGGTCCTGCGGCTTCGCGCCCTGCTGCGGCGTGGTGGTTTGCTTTGCAATGGCACCGGTGACGGAATCGAGCCCTTGCTCCAGCACGGTGACGCGCGAATAGAGCCGGTCGCGATCGGTGTTCAGCGTCTCGATGGCGGCGGCGAGCCGGCGGGCCTCGTTCTGGCTCTCCCTGGTCAGCATCTGGAGCCGGTCGGCCTGGCGCGCGAGATCGGTGGCGGCAGCCTGGTCGCGCCGCCAGCCGAGCTGGGCCTGGTTGGCCATCACCGCGATGACGACCGCGCCCACGGCCGCTACGCCCCACGAGCCCAGCCGCCACATCATGCGACGGTCGAACGCGCTTTCCTCCGCCAAAAGTCCGGAGAACAGCCCGCCGGTCTCCTTGGTGCCGAAGGCATCCGCCAGTCGGTCGGAATCCTTTGCCATGTACGTTAAGTGCCCAGCCCCGGTCCGGACTTCCCCGAATCAATCAGGGAACATTAACAGGAAAAGCGCCTCGCACTTGAATTCCGGGCGTTTGCGGGGGTAGCAAGGCGATAGCCTTCCGAGGGCGCTCGCTGCCCGTTGCGCCAATTGATTCGGCTATATCTGACAGGATTTCGATGACCGCCCGTTCCAGCCTCACGATCGTGCTCGCCGCCGGTGAAGGCACGCGCATGCGATCGAGCCTGCCGAAGGTGCTGCATCCCGTAGCTTCCCAGACGCTGCTCGCCCACGTGCTCGCCGCCGCACCGACGGGAGCCGGCACCTCGCTCGCGGTCGTGATCGGCCCCGATCACCAGGCCGTCGCGGATGAGGCGAAGCGCATCCGTCCCGACGTGCTCATCTTCGTGCAGAACGAACGCCTTGGCACCGCGCACGCGGTGCTGGCGGCGCGCGAGGCGATCGCGCGCGGCGTTGACGATCTCCTCATCGCCTTCGGCGACACGCCGCTGATCTCGGCCGAGACCTTTGCGCGGCTGCGCGCGCCGCTCGCCAGCGGCGCCGCGATTGCCGCGCTCGGCTTTCGCGCCGCCGATCCGACCGGCTACGGCCGCTTCATCGTCGAGGGCGACCGCCTGGTCGCGATCCGCGAGCAAGCCGACGCCAGTGCGGATGAGCGCAAGATCGATCTGTGCAACGCCGGCGTGATGGCGATCGACGGCCGCCGCGCGCTCGACATCCTCGGGCAAATCGGCAATGCGAATTCCAAGGGCGAATATTATCTGACGGACGCAGTCGAAATCGTCCGCGAAAAGGGATGGGAGTCCGTCGTGATCGAGACCAGCGAGGACGAGGTGCGCGGCATCAACAACAAGGCGCAGCTCGCCGAAGCGGAAGGCGTGATCCAGGCGCGCTTGCGCAAGGCGGCGATGGAGGCCGGCGTCACGCTGATCGCGCCGGAGACAGTTCATCTCTCCGCGGACACCGTGTTCGGCAAGGACGTGACCATCGAGCCGTTCGTGGTGATCGGCCCCGGTGTGTCGATCGCGGACGGCACCGTGATCCATTCATTCTCGCATATCGTCGAGACCACGCTCGGCAAGAACGTCTCGATCGGTCCCTATGCGCGGCTTCGTCCCGGCACCTCGCTCGGCGACGGCGCGCGCATCGGCAATTTCGTGGAGACCAAGGCGGCGACGCTGGAGGCCGGAGTCAAGGTCAACCATCTCTCCTACATCGGCGATGCCACCATTGGTGCCAACTCCAACATCGGCGCCGGCACCATCACCTGCAACTACGACGGCTTCAAGAAGCACAGGACGGTGATCGGGCAGGGCGCGTTCGTCGGCACCAACTCTTCGCTGGTCGCCCCGGTGACAATCGGAAAGGGCGCCTATATCGGCTCCGGCTCGGTGATCACGAAGGATGTACCCGACGACGCGATGGCGCTGGAGCGCAACCAGCAGGTCATCAGGGAAGGCGGCGCGGCGCGCTATCGCGAGATGAAGACGGGCGGCAAGAAGCCGGAGAAGTGAGCGGCGCTATTCGTCGTCGGCGAATTCGGAGAAGATGGCGCGGGTCAGGCGCCAGCCGCGCGGCTTGGCGCGCTTCACCGGCTCGCCTTGGTCATGCTTGACGAAGACGGGCTTGCTTTCCTTGCCGCGCATGGGCGGCGGCCAATGCGCAAGGCGCGTGCCCGTGGTCTCGCTGGGGCGGACGGACATCGATGACAGGCCTTTGCGGTCGGACGAGCCCTTCATGACCTTGTATCTCCTGGATGGAAATCGTTGGCTAAACCGGTTGACAACAAGTTAATGCGCGCGGTTTAACGCCGGCCAATTCGACGCAGGCGAAGTGCAGGGCGCCCGGTGCTGTCTCAATCGGCAATAATTATTGAGTATCTGGTTCGCGGGGAATTTCGCTAAAAACTGAGCGCGTCGTTTAGGCGATTTTTCGACGATTTGGGGGATAGTGATCCGCATGTGCGGGATTGTCGGCATTCTCGGGCGCGAGCCGGTTGCAGAGCAATTGGTGGATTCGCTCAAACGTCTTGAATATCGCGGCTATGATTCCGCGGGCGTCGCCACGCTCGAAGGCAAGCACCTGGAGCGCCGCCGCGCCGAGGGCAAGCTCAAGAACCTGGAGAAGCGGCTCGAAGCCGAGCCTCTGAAGGGCACCACCGGGATCGGCCACACGCGCTGGGCCACCCACGGCAAGCCGACCGTCAACAATGCCCATCCGCACGCGACCGAGCGAGTCGCTGTCGTTCACAACGGCATCATCGAGAATTTCCGCGAGCTGCGCGAGGAGCTCGAGAAGAACGGCACGGTGTTCCACACCGAGACCGATACCGAGATCGTGCTGCATCTCGTCGACGATTTGCTCACACGCGGCAACAAGCCGGTCGAAGCCGTCAAGCTGACGCTGGCGCGGCTGCGCGGCGCCTTCGCGCTCGGTTTCATCTTCTCCGGCGACAACGACCTCATGATCGGGGCCCGCAACGGACCGCCGCTGGCGATCGGCTACGGCGACGGCGAGATGTATCTCGGCTCCGACGCCATCGCGCTCGGCCCGTTCACCGACACAATCAGCTATCTCGAGGACGGCGACTGGGTGGTGCTGACCCGCAAGAGCGCGACGATCTTCGACAAGGACGGCTACACCGTCCAGCGCGACAAGATCAGGCACGCCGCCTCGACCTCGCTGGTCGACAAGGCCAATTACCGCCACTTCATGGCAAAGGAGATCCACGAGCAGCCGGAAGTAGTCGGCCACACGCTGGCGCGCTACGTCGACATGGCGACCGAGCGCGTCGCGCTGCCGGTCAAGCTCCCGTTCGACCTCAAGACCATCCAGCGCATCAACATCACGGCGTGCGGCACCGCGAGCTATGCCGGCTTCGTCGCGAAGTACTGGTTCGAGCGCTTTGCGCGCGTGCCGGTCGAGGTCGATGTCGCCTCCGAATTCCGCTACCGCGAGGCGCCCTTGCACAAGGGCGATCTCGCCATCTTCATCTCGCAGTCCGGCGAGACCGCCGACACCCTGGCCGCGCTGCGCTATGCCAAGGCGCAAGGCGTGCACACGGTCGCCGTCGTCAATGTGCCGACCTCCACGATCGCGCGCGAAAGCGAGACCGTGCTGCAAACGCTGGCGGGACCGGAGATCGGCGTCGCCTCGACCAAGGCTTTCACCTGCCAGCTCATGGTGCTGGCAAACCTTGCGATCGCAGCCGGCAAGGCGAGAGGCGAATTGTCCGACGAGGACGAGACCAGGCTGGTCCATGGCCTCGTCGAGGTCCCGCGCCTGATGGCAGACGCGCTCACCACCGAGCCCCAGATCGAAAAGCTCGCGCACCGGATCGCCAAGTCGCGCGACGTGCTCTATCTCGGCCGCGGCACCAGCTTCCCGCTGGCGCTCGAAGGCGCGCTGAAGCTGAAGGAGATCTCCTACATCCACGCCGAAGGCTATGCCGCCGGCGAGCTCAAGCACGGGCCGATCGCGCTGATCGACGAGACCATGCCTGTCGTCGTCATCGCGCCTTACGACCGGGTGTTCGAAAAGACCGTCTCGAACATGCAGGAGGTCGCCGCGCGCGGCGGCAATATCATCCTGATGACGGACGCCAAGGGCGCGGAGGAGGCGACCGTCGAGTCCCTCGTCACCATCGTCATGCCCGACATGGCGGCGGCCTTCACACCAATGGTCTATGCCGTCCCCGTGCAGCTGCTCGCCTATCACACGGCTGTCGTCATGGGTACCGATGTCGACCAGCCGCGCAATCTCGCCAAATCGGTGACCGTGGAATAGGCAAAACGGACATCGGTCGGTCGCTTCGTGGTCTTCCAAAACCTGCTAGAAGACCCTAGCTTGTTGCTAGCGACCGACCTGGAACCAGAATGACCCCCCGCGACGACGCGCCTGCGCCTCTTGATCCCGTCCCGGAACCGCATACCGGCCTGATGGGCCGCTTCCGCAATTATTTCCTGACCGGGCTCGTCGTGACCGGGCCGATCGCGATCACGCTGTATCTGGTCTGGTGGTTCGTCACCTGGGTCGACGGCGTGGTGCGGCCCTTCGTGCCGCTGGCCTACCGGCCGGAGACCTATCTGCCCTACGTCATTCCCGGCTGGGGACTGGTCGTCGCATTCTTCACGCTGACGCTGGTCGGCTTCCTGGCGGCCAATCTGATCGGCCGGACGCTGGTCGATGTCGGCGAGACGTTTCTGGGCCGGATCCCGGCGGTGCGCGCCATCTATCGCGGCCTGAAGCAGGTGTTCGAGACGCTGTTCTCGGGCAAGGGCTCGAGCTTCCGCAAGGTCGGCCTCGTCGAGTTTCCCTCGCCGGGCATGTGGTCGATCGTGCTGATCTCGCAATCGCCGAACGAGGACATCGCGCGCAGCCTCCCAGGGCAGGAGGAGCACGTCTCGGTGTTCCTGCCGTGCTCGCCGAACCCGACCACCGGCTTCTTCTTCTATGTCCCGAAGAGCAAGATCATCGAGGTCGATCTCACCGCCGAGGATGCCGCGACGCTGATCATGTCGGCCGGCGTGGTGCAGCCGGGCTCAGCCCCCGATCCGAAGAAGGCGGCCGCGCTTGCCGGCGTGGCAAATGCCGCGCGCATCGCCAATGCCTCCAAGCTCCAGCCCGAACCTGCGAAGGCGGAGTAGGGCCATTCCCCCGCGGGATGGCCGCGTTCACGCAGGCGTTTTCGTCATCTGCTAGTCTCCGGTTGAACCCGAGCCTGCCGCCCGGAATCCGATCTGGAGTGCATGATGTCCAAAACGACGTCGAAGACCATTGCGATCCTCGCCCCCGGTGCAATGGGCAGCGCCGTGGCCCGCCGTCTCGGCGAGAACGGTGCGCGCGTGCTGACGTCACTGAAGGGGCGGAGCGAGGCGACGCTGAAGCGCGCGGCGGACGCCGGCATGGTCGGTGCCGAGGACGATGCGATCGCGGAAGCCGACATCATCCTCTCGATCGTGCCGCCGGGCGAAGCCGTCGCGCTGGCTGAGCGGCTGGCCGCGCTGATCGTTAGGCGCGAGAAGAAGCCGATCGTGGTCGACTGCAATGCCGTCAATGTCGATACCGTGCAAAGGATCGAGGAGATCATCGGCTCGGCCCAGGCACCGTTCGTCGATGCCGGCATCATCGGCTTTCCGCCGCAGCCAGGCGGCAAGAGTCCGGCCTTCTACATGTCCGGCGAGTTCGCCAGCGAGGTCGCCGTGCTGAAGGACCTCGGCCTCGACGTGCGGATCGTCGAAGGCCCGGTCGGCGCGGCATCCGCTCTGAAAATGTCCTATGCCGGCATCGTCAAGGGTCTCGCCGGCATCGGCTCGGCCATGGTGATCGCGGCCACGAAAGCGGGCGCGGCCGATGCGCTGCGCGACGAGCTTGCGCTCAGCCAGCCGGCGATCCTGGCGCGACTCGAAGTGGCGCTGCCCGACATGATTCCGAAGGCCTATCGCTGGGTCGCGGAGATGCGGGAGATTTCCGGCTTCCTTGGCCCCGACCATCCGGCTGGCCAGATCTACGACGGCTTTGCGCGCTGGTTCGAGCACCTCGCGGAGGATGCGAATGGCGAGGCGGTGGATGCGGAACTGATGAAGGCATTCGCTGAAAAGAGCGCGAAAAAGAAAGTCTAGCTGTCGGCCTCTCGCAATCGGCTTGCCGTTCCGGTCGGGCAATGGCTGAATGGCCGACGCATGCAATGGGAGTTCGAATGAGAGTGCTTGTGATCGGCGCGGGCGCGCTTGGCGGGTATTACGGAGCTTGCCTCGTCCGGGCAGGCCGCGACGTGACCTTCCTGGTGCGCGAGAAGCGGGCCGAGCAATTGCGGCGGAATGGATTGCAGGTCGTGAGCCCGCACGGCAACTTCGCGGTGCAGCCGAAGCTTCTTGCGGCTGGCGATCTCAAGGAGGCGTTCGACATCGTGCTCGTCGGCGTGAAGGCCTACTCGCTCGACGACGCGATGAGCCAGTTTGCGCCCGCCGTCGGCCCCCACACCATGATTTTGCCGATCCTGAACGGGTTGAAACATCTCGACGCTCTCACCGCCAGGCTCGGCGCTGCTCGCGTCCTCGGCGGACTCGCAAATGTCAGTGCCGGGCTCGATGCGGAGGGCCGGGTCGTTCAGTTCATGGCCAATCAGACCATCGTCTTCGGCGAGATCGAGGGGGCACTGAGCGAACGTGCGCTCGCGCTGGAGACACTGCTCCAGGTCCCCGGCATCGACGTGCGCGCCAGCGAAGCGATCATGCAGGACATGTGGGAGAAGTTCGTGCAGCTCTCGACGCTCGCCGGCATCACCTGCCTGATGCGCGCGAGCATCGGCGACATCCTGGCCGTCCCCAACGGGGAGCAATCCATTTTCCGCCTGTTCGCCGAATGCTGCGCCGTTGCGACGGCCTCCGGTTTTGAGCCGCGCGCGCCGTTCATCGAGTTCGACCGAAAACTGTTTACGACCCTGGACTCGCCGCTCAAGGCCTCGATGCTGCGCGACATCGAGCGCGGCTCGATCACCGAGGCGGAGCATATCCTGGGCGATATGGCCAATCGCGCCCGTGCGCTCGGCATCGACACGCCGGTGCTGGATCTGGCGCGGGCGCATGTGGCGGCCTACGAGGTGGGGCGGCGACGGGCGGCCGGCTAGCCCGCCCCGATCAGCGGGATCGCTTCGTCTCGTTCGTATAGGTACAACAGGCACCGCAGCGCCTCGCCGCGCTCGCCCTTGAGCTTCGGGTCGTCCTTGAGGATGCGCAGCGCCTCGTCTCTAGCCTGGGCGATCAGCTGGCCGTGCACCTCCGGGCGCGCGATGCGGTAGCCGGGCAGGCCGCTCTGGCGCACCCCCAGCACGTCGCCTTCGCCGCGCAGCTTCAAATCTTCCTCCGCGATGCGGAAGCCGTCGGTGGTCTCGCGGATCACTTTCAGCCGCGCCTTCGACATCTCGCCGAGCGGCTCACCATAGAGCAGAATGCAGGTCGAGGCTTCCGAGCCGCGGCCGATGCGGCCGCGCAGCTGGTGCAGCTGGGCAAGGCCGAAGCGCTCGGCGTTCTCGATCACCATGATGGTTGCGGCGGGCACGTCGACGCCGACCTCGACCACGGTGGTCGCGACAAGGAGTCCGATCTCGTGCGCGGCGAACTGGCCCATCACGCGATCCTTCTCGGTGCCCTTCATCTGGCCGTGAACGAGGCCGACACGCTCGCCGAAACGTTTTTGCAGGCTCTCGAAACGCTTGGTCGCATTGGTCAGGTGCTCGGTGCCCTCGGCTTCGGATTCCTCGACCAGCGGGCAGATCCAGTAGACAAGCTTGCCGGTTTCGAGCGCGCGGCCGACACCGTCCATCACCTCACCGAGCCGGCTCATGGCGACGGCGCGGGTGTCAATCGGCTGGCGGCCGGCGGGCTTCTCGCGCAGCTCGGAAATGTCCATGTCGCCGAAATAGGTCAGCACCAGCGTGCGCGGAATCGGCGTCGCGCTCAGCACCAGCACGTCGACGGCTTCGCCCTTGGACGTCAGCGCAAGCCGTTCGCGTACGCCAAAGCGGTGCTGCTCGTCGACGATGGCGAGCGCGAGATCATGGAAGATCACATCGTCCTGGATCAGCGCATGGGTGCCGACGAGAAGGTCGATCTCGCCTGCGGCGAGCCGGGCGATGATCTCGCGCCGCTCCTTGCCCTTTTCCCGGCCGGTGAGGATGGCGACGCGCATGCCGGCGCGCTCGGCGAGCGGGGCGATGGTCTTGATGTGCTGACGCGCCAGAATTTCCGTCGGCGCCATCAGCGCGGCCTGCTTGCCGACCTCGGCGACGGCGGCGGCTGCGAGCAGCGCTACGACCGTTTTGCCCGAGCCAACGTCGCCCTGGAGCAGCCGCAGCATGCGCACCGGCTGCTTCAGATCGTCGGCGATTGCCGCGGCAGCGTTGCGCTGAGATGGCGTGAGCGCGTAAGGAAGGGCGTCGATGATCCTGTTGCGCAGGTGTCCGTCGCCGGCATTGCGCACGCCGGCGGGGCGGCGCAGCTGTGCGCGGATCAGCGCGAGCGCGAGCTGGCCGGCCAGCAGCTCGTCGAAGGCGAGGCGCGACCAGAACGGCTGGTCCGGCAATATGTCGGTCAGCTCGACCGGCTGGTGCACGCGATTAAGCGCTTCCGCGATCGGCGGGAAGTGGCAGCGTCGCAGCACCTCGGGGCTGATCCACTCCGGCAAGGCAGGAAGCTTCAGCAGCGCCTGCGCGATCGCGCGGCGGAGCGAGCCGAGCGCGAGACCCTCGGTCAGAGGATAGACCGGATCGATGCCCGACAGTTTCGAGATCGCCTCTTCGTCGAGCACGCGGTCCGGATGCACGATCTGCGGGATGCCGTCGTACATCTGGAGCGTGCCGGAGACGTAGCGCTTCTCGCCGACCGGCAGCAGCTTCTCGACATAGCCGGGCTTGGCGCGGAAGAACGTGAGCACGACATCGCCGGTGTCGTCGCTGGCGTAGACGAGATACGGCGCGCGCGCATTGCGCGGCGGGGGCGGGCGGTGACGATCGACGGTGACCTCCAGCGTCACCATGGTTCCCTGGGCCGCGTCGCGGATCTTCGGCCGGGCTCGGCGGTCGATGACCTGGCTCGGCAGATGCAGCAGCAGGTCGACCAGCCGTGGCGTCTCGCTGCGGCTGAGCAGGTACTGCAGCAGCTTGTCCTGCTTCGGACCGACCCCGGGCAGGCTGGTCACGGGAGCAAACAGCGGATTGAGCAGGCTGGGGCGCATCGGGAAGATCTAGCTCGGCGTCATTGCAGACGGAATCAAGTGGTTCCTTTTTCCATTTTGTGAGCTGCCGCCCGTTTTATGAAATCAATTGCATATTGCTGCTGCTCGCTGGTCGCGCGCCAGTCAACCAATTGGTCTGATAAACCAAGACTTGTCAGAACTTCGTCTATCAAAGACTCTGCTCCGAACTCCGCAAGGATAGCGGCGTCGACTTGGACGTGTGGCCCCTTCTCGCCATAGTGATCAATCAAATGTTGGCGCTCGATGAGCACGACGACCCGTCCCGTGGGGAGCCGAAGGCAAATTGCACCTGTCGGGCCTAATTCGTCTGTCCAGCTTTCGATCTCAAACCCCAGGGACTTTGCGATTTCGGAAAGCCGCACCTGAAAGCGCAAAATCTCATATTCGGGGTTGGAAAACCGATAGCTGAAAACCTGTACCACGTTCGTCATGGGGGCGTTCCAAAGCGGTGAGACGGGAGCCATAGCGAGGCGCGTCCGGCGCTCGCCAACCTATACTAAAATGCCCGGAAGGCGCTGCCCTTGAACCGCTTCACCGGTCGCCCGCGTTCCAGGCTATCGTGTGCGGCATGCGCATCGTTTTGTGCGGTGATGGCCGCCATTTCCCCGTGCAGCCGGAGAAGCGCCGCCATTCGCTCCAACGCCAGCGCCTTGTTGCGGTGCTGCGAGCGTTCCTCCCGCACCACGACGGAGAGACCGCTTGCGATGTGGGTAGCACGCACCGCGCTCTCTGTCTTGTTCTGGTGTTGGCCGCCCGGACCGCCGGCCCGGAAGGCTTCGAAGCGGACGTCCTGGACTGCGAGCGGCTTCGGTGCATCCGGCAGTGCTGGAAGCTCGAACACGCCGACGAACCAGTTCTTCCGCTTGTGATGCGGCCGGATCGGGCTTGGCGCCACCCACTGGATTGCACCGACCCACGGCCGGGCGAACGCCGCAGCGGCCTCGCCATGGATGACGACGATGGCCGAAGCGGGGCCATGCCGGTCGGGCTTCGGGCCCTCGACGCAATCGGTTTCGAGCCCGAGCGCGGTGGCTTCGGCTGTCAGCGCCGAAACGGCCTTGCCGACCGCGATCCGGCATTCCGCCGGACCGCGTCCGCTGGTAAACAGGAGGCGGATCATCGGCGATCCTCCCGCCAGCTCTTGTCGCGCTTGCCGCTCGCCGCGGCGCTCGACTGACCCTTCTTGAAGGTCAGCAGCGGCCGGAAGGTGGCCACCACGCGAGCGAGGCCGAACTCCACGAGATCGGCGATGACGCGCTCGATGCTCTTGTAGGCGTCGGGCGCTTCCTCCGCGAGCAGGCCGCGATCGCCGCAGACGACGATACCGCCGAACGGGTTGCGTTTCAGCCTGGCAACGTCCGTCTTCTTGACCCGGACGCGACCGTGCATGGACGCTCGGTCGTATTTGCGGCCCGCGCCGTGCGCGAGCGATGCCAGCGCTTCGGGTTGCATGTCCGCCAGAGGCTCGACCAGATATGACAGCGTTCCGCGCGACCCCGGCACCGGCACCAGTCCGCGATCGGCCGCCGCCGCGCCCTTGCGATGCAGCGCCAGCACATCGCCGGCGGCGCTGGGCCGGCTCTCGACCATGTTGTGGGCGAGGTCGCTCACCGGACGCAGAGCCGCGCGCGCGGCGGCTCCGGTCCGCTCTGCGATGATGCGGCGATTGAGCTTCGCCCATCTCACGGCGCGATCGTGGTCGGCAAGATAGGCATTTGCTGCGTCGCTGCCGATGGACAAGGACTCAGATCCATCCCGCAAGACCCGTTCCAGGATCGAGAAGCCGAGGCCCCGCGAGCCGGAATGCACCAGGACATAGGCCAGATTTCGGTCGAGGCCGGCGCGTGCGGCCGCGTCCGGCTCGAGGATCTCGTCGACGGCCTGGAGTTCGCAGAAATGGTTGCCGCCGCCGATGCTGCCGAGCGCGGCGTCGAAGGCGGTCGCGCCGAGGTTTGCGTCCGCAAGCGCGTTCTCCACGTTGCCGGCCCAGGGCTGGTCGAGCGCGTGCATGCGTTCGGCAAGATGGTCGAGCCGCAGCTTGCGCGCGGCGATATCGAGCTGGAACAGGCCCATGCCGCAGCCGATGTCGGAACCGACGAGTTGCGGGTGGATCCGCTCGGACAGGATGGCGCAGCCGACGGGGCCATACTTGCCGGGATGCAGATCAGGCATGGCAGCGACCGACCGGACTCCAGGGAGGCCGGCGACCTGTTCCAGTTGAAGTGTTGCATTGCCTTCGATCCATGATTTGGACGAGGCGAAGATGTGGATCGGCGCGCGGCCGTCCACGTTGGGAAACGTGCCCATTGAAAGCTTTCAGAAGATAGGGATCGTCGACACGCGCAAGGCGCGTGGTTTCCCTAACGGCGCGGCCAACGCACGCGCAGTTTAGGCGATGCCCTCGACGGGGCGGCGAGACATGAACGTCATCGAGCCTTCTCCCTGATGATTGCGCCAAGCGGCGCCGGATCGGGGCAGACACATAGCGGCGAAAGCGAGAAGCCGCAAGCCACAGGCGATGTGCTTCCGGCGACAGATGTCCTTCCGGCGACAAAAGGCTGCTGACATTTCGAGGTGCAGGGCCTATATCACCCCGGCCCGGCACGTCCGGGCTTTCTGCGTTTGACTGGATTTGAGACATGACGGGAACGATACGATCGAGCAGCGGGCTGGACGACCGGCGCAAGCGGCTTCTGTTCCGCTGCTGGCACCGCGGCACGCGCGAGATGGACCTGATCCTCGGCCGCTTCGCGGATGCCGAGATCGCAAATCTGTCCGACGCCGAGCTGGACGAACTCGAGCGCCTGCTCGAGGTCAACGATCCCGATCTCTATGCCGCCATCACCGGCGACAAGGTGCTGCCCGCCGATGTCACCGGCGCGCTGTTCGCCCGCATCAAGGCGTTTCCGATCACGGACGGCAATCTATGAAGCAGGGGATGAAGTCGCCGGCCGAGCTGCTCACGCCCGGCCGCGCGCTGACGCTTGCCAATGTCGCGGAGGGCGCGGAAGGCCTCGTCGTCTCCGATCTCGCCCGCGCCATTGCGGCGCGGCCGAAGAAGCCGGCCGTCAGCCTCGCCGTGGTCTGCCGCGACGGCGGGCGCATGCAGCAGCTCGAACGCGCGCTGCGCTTCTTCGCGCCGGATCTGCCGGTGCTGACCTTTCCGGCCTGGGACTGCCAGCCCTATGACCGGGTCTCACCGCATGGCGGCATCCTGGCGCAGCGCCTGACCACGCTGGCCCGGCTGGCTTCGCTGACCGGCAGCGACAAGCCGCTGATCGTGCTGACGACCGTGAACGCCGTGGTGCAGCGCGTGCCCGCGCGCGAGCTCGTTGCGGCGCAGGCGCTGTCGGTCGCCCCCGGCAATGTCGTGCCGATGGACATTATCGTCGCCTGGCTCGAGCACAACGGCTACAACCGCTCCTCGACCGTGCGCGAGCCCGGCGAATACGCCGTGCGCGGCGGCATCCTCGATCTGTTTCCGGCCGGCCTCGAACAGCCCGTGCGGTTCGACTTCTTCGGCGACAGCCTGGAATCGATCCGTTCCTTCGATGCCGAAACGCAGCGCACGCTGCTCGACATGCGTTCGCTCGACCTCGTGCCGGTGTCCGAGTTCCAGCTCGTCACCGACACCATCCGTCGTTTCCGCATGGGCTACGTCGCCGAGTTCGGCGCGCCCGAGCGTGACGATGCGCTGTACGAGGCGGTCAGCGAAGGGCGGCGCCATCCCGGCATGGAGCACTGGCTGCCGCTGTTCCAGGACCGTATGGACACGCTGTTCGACTATCTGCAAGGCGCTCCGATCGCGATCGAGCCGCAGGCCGAGGACGCCGTGCGCGAACGCTTCAAGCAGATCCTCGATTATTACGAGGCCCGGCGCGAGGCGATGGAGCACCCCGGCGGCGGCGCCATCTACAAGCCGCTGCCGCCCGATCGGCTTTATCTGACCGACGAGGAATGGGGCAGGCGCCTCGGCGATGTCCCGTTGGCGCGGCTGACGCCGTTCTCCGTGCCGACCGACGGCACGAGCATCATTGACGCCGGCGCGCGCAAGGGCCGCGACTTCGCCCCGGAGCGCAACGACACCGCCGTCAACGTGTTCGAATCCGTCGTCGCGCACGTGATGGCCTTGCAGGCCCAGCGCAAGAAGGTCGTGATCGCGCTGTGGTCCGAAGGTTCGCGCGACCGCATGACGTCGATGTTGCGCGATCACAAGCTGACCCACACCACCAGCGTCAACAGCTGGCGCACGGTGCAGGCGACGCCGCGCAACGAGACCATGCTCGCCGTGCTCGGCCTCGAAAGCGGCTTCGAGACCGACGAGATCGCGCTCATCAGCGAGCAGGATATCCTCGGCGACCGCCTGGTGCGGCCGCGCAAGGCGAGCCGCAAGCTCGACAATTTCATCTCGGAGGTGACGAGCCTCAATGCCGGCGACATCGTCGTGCATGTCGATCACGGCATCGGCCGCTTCATCGGCCTGCAGACGCTCGACGTCGCCGGCGCGCCGCATGACTGCCTCGAGCTGCATTACGCCGCCGAGACCAAGCTGTTTCTCCCCGTCGAGAACATCGAGCTGCTGTCGCGCTACGGCTCCGACCAGACCGACGTCGAGCTGGATCGACTGGGCGGCTCGGGCTGGCAGACCCGCAAGGCGAAGCTGAAGAACCGCATCCGCGAGATCGCGGGCGAGCTGATCAAGATCGCCGCCGAGCGCATGCTGCACGAAGCGCCGAAACTGCCGGTGCAGCAGGGCCTCTATGACGAGTTCTGCGCGCGCTTCCCCTATGACGAGACCGAGGACCAGCTCGGCGCCATCGAATCCACGCTGAAGGACCTCGAAAAGGGCCGGCCCATGGACCGGCTGATCTGTGGCGACGTCGGTTTCGGCAAGACGGAAGTCGCGCTGCGCGCCGCCTTTGCGGTCGCGCTCGACGGCAAGCAGGTTGCGGTCGTGGTGCCGACCACGCTGCTCGCGCGCCAGCACCACCGGACCTTCAGCGAGCGGTTCAAGGGTTTCCCGGTCAACGTCGCCCAGGCCTCGCGCCTGATCCCCACGAAACAGCTCAACGAGGTCAAGAAGGGCCTCACCGACGGCTCCGTCGACATCGTGGTCGGCACCCATGCGCTGCTGGGCAAGGCGATCAAGTTCCGCGACCTTGGCCTCCTCATCGTCGACGAGGAGCAGCATTTCGGCGTCAGCCACAAGGAGCGGCTGAAGGCGCTGCGCGCCGAGGTCCATGTGCTGACGCTGTCGGCGACGCCGATCCCGCGGACGCTGCAATTGGCGTTGACCGGCGTCCGCGAGCTGTCGATCATTGCCTCGCCCCCGGTGGATCGCTTGGCAGTGCGCACCTTCGTCGCCCCGCACGATCCCCTGATGATCCGCGAGGCACTGCTCCGCGAGCGCTATCGCGGCGGCCAGGCTTTCTACGTGGTGCCGCGCATCGACGACCTCGCCGAGGTCAAGGACTTCCTCGACAAGAACGTGCCGGAGATGAAGGTCGCGGTCGCGCACGGCCAGATGCCGCCTGCCGTGATCGAGGACATCATGACCGCGTTCTACGACGGCAAGTTCGATATCCTGCTGTCGACCACGATCGTCGAGTCCGGCCTCGATATCCCCAACGCCAATACGCTGATCGTGCATCGCGCCGACATGTTCGGCCTGGCCCAGCTCTACCAGCTCCGCGGCCGGGTCGGCCGATCCAAGCTGCGGGCCTATGCGCTGTTCACGCTGCCGGCGCAGCAGAAGATCACCGCGCAGGCCGAACGCCGGCTCACCGTGCTGCAATCGCTGGAGACGCTGGGCGCCGGCTTCCAGCTCGCTTCGCATGACCTCGACATCCGCGGCGCCGGCAATCTGCTCGGCGAGGAGCAGTCCGGCCACATCAAGGAGGTCGGCTTCGAGCTCTATCAATCGATGCTGGAGGAGGCGATCGTCAACCTCAAGGCCGGCGTCTCCGAGCCCGCTGCCGACCGCTGGTCGCCGCAGATCACCATCGGCATGCCCGTGCTGATTCCGGACGACTATGTCAGCGACCTCTCGGTGCGGCTGTCGCTGTACCGGCGCCTTGCCGATCTCGACACCGAGGAGGAGATCGAGAACTTTGGCGCCGAGATGCGCGACCGCTTCGGCGTGCTGCCGGACGAGGTGCGTTATCTCTTCAAGGTCGCCGCGATCAAGGCGTTCTGCCGCAGGGCCAATGTCGAGAAGATCGATGCCGGTCCGAAGGGCGCCGTCATCGTGTTCCGCGACAATTCCTTTGCCTATCCCGATCGCCTCGTGACCTTCATCCGCAGCTACGGCCAGGCCGCCAAGGTGCGGCCCGACATGAAGGTGGTGTTCCTGCAGGACTGGGAAACGCCGGAGGAGCGCCTCGCCGGCACGACCGAGATCATGAGGCAACTGGCGCAGCTCGCCGAGAGCAAGAAGGCGGCGTAAGCGGCTACCTTAGCCAAGTGCGGCGCAGCGCGAACGGCGCACCGCACTTGGGCCCGAAGGGGGTGACATATCGTCACTTGCGGAATGACCAATAAATAGTCATGTTCGAATCTTCGAGTTTCGGCCGAACGACTTGGCCTCGCCGCGATTTGCGCGCCTGACTGATGACCCTCCCTCCAGATCTCGAATTCGCTGACCGCACCCCTGTGCGGCTCTAAAGACTTATCTATCTCAAAGGACGCTCCCCATGACGACGGGAACAGTGAAGTGGTTCAACGGCCAAAAGGGTTTCGGCTTCATTCAGCCGGACCAGGGAGGCCAGGATGTTTTCGTTCATATCAGCGCGGTTGAACGTGCCGGCATGAGTTCCCTCAACGAGGGTCAGAAGGTTTCCTTCGACGTCGTTGCAGACCGCCGGACCGGCAAGTCTGCTGCGGACAATCTGCGCGCCGCATAAGCTGCCGCAGCCGGCGCCTGTCGCTTTGACCATGGATGTATTGGCAGAGCTTCAGGTTCTTGCGACCCGCGACTGGTTTACCGGCCGCGGGTTTTTTGCACTGCATGCGCGGTGGTCCGCCCACCGCAACAGCTGAGGTTCGAGCGTGTCTGCGAATATCGAGTCAGATGAGGAACATGACGACGTCATGTATCCGCAGGTTCTGCCGTTCTTGTTGATCCACGTCGGATGTGTCGCGGCGATCTGGTCGGGTGTTTCGTGGCAGGCGGCCGGGCTTTGCGTCGCGCTGTATTGGCTGCGCATGTTTGCGATCACGGCCGGATATCACCGGTACTTCTCACACCGGGCCTACGCGACGAGCCGGGTGTTCCAATTCGTCCTTGCCTTCCTTGCCCAGAGCAGCGCCCAGAAGAGCGTGCTGTGGTGGGCCGCCAAGCACCGCCATCATCACCTTCACTCGGACACTGCGCAGGATGTGCATTCGCCCCGGCACAAGGGCTTCCTCTACAGCCATGTCGGCTGGATCTTCTATCGGCAGCACGACGGGACCGACCTGGTGAAAGTGTCGGATCTGGCATCGTATCCCGAACTGACGTGGCTGCACAGACTGGAGCTTTTGCCGGCGGTCGTGCTCGCGGGGCTCTGCTTCCTCATCGGCGGCTGGTCCGGATTCGTGGTCGGATTCCTCTGGAGCACCGTGGTTCTGTATCACGCCACGTTCTGCATCAACTCGCTCGCACATGTTCATGGACGCAAACGGTATGTGACCGGCGATGACTCCCGCAACAACTGGCTGCTCGCGTTCCTGACGATGGGTGAGGGGTGGCACAACAACCATCACGCCTACCAGGCCAGCGCCCGACAGGGCTTCTACTGGTACGAAATCGATCTGACCTATTATGTTCTGGTGGCGATGTCCTGGCTCGGAATTGTCTGGGATCTGAAGACGCCACCCATTCAGGTTCTGCGCAACGAGCATCGGCTGGGATCGCGCGCGATAAGGCAAGCGGCCGAGCAGCTTGCCGGCCGCTTCAATCCCGAACACATCGCGTCAGCGATCAAGACATCGATTCATGAAACCGAATTGTCGCTGCGGGACGCGCTCCTTCTGTTGCAGCAGCGTGCCGACTTGCGTTTGCCCAGCGTGCCGACTCGCGACCAGCTGCTGGCCGAAGCGCAGCGCATGTTCGCGAAGACGATCTCTCTGGAGGACATTGTCGACCGCGCCCACGAACTCCTGAGCGACTCCGTTAGCTTTCTCCTGGTCACTCCCGCCCAGCCGGTCCACGCGAAATCGACGGCGAATGGTGGCGTTTAGCGCGGGCGATACCCATATAAGGGTATGACACATTGGCAGAAGTCCAGTCCGCGACAAGCACCCAGATCCAAGGCAGAACTCCGCGAGATGCTGACCGAAGCGGTCCGCAACACGCGCCCCGTCCTTGACCGAAACCAGGCGAAGGCGCCGACGATCGCCGAAGGCCCATCTGTTTCCAGTCAGGCGTTCAAGATCCTTCCAGCGGTTCGTTGACCGGGAGCAGGTGCTGCATGCGCAAATTTCCCGATCCTACCGAACAAGAGCTGAGTGAGGGCCCGCAAGCGGTGGCCTTCCAGATCGCGCATGGGAATAGGCGGCAGAACTGCATCCTGCAGACGAACTTGCCGACCAAGGTGCAGGCGCAGCGATATCTTCTCGCGAACTGGCCGGTCGTCGAGAAGATGGCTCGTGACGCTCTCGTGCTGGGGAAGGTCGAGAACGGCGAGATCAGACTCGCGATGCCGCCGACGTAATCGCATCGCGCTTCAGGATGCCGCCCGCGACGCATCCGCCGATAGCCGCGCCAGCAGCGACCGGGCCGTATCCGACGGGGACAGCGAATCCACGCTGACCACGGGATCGCTACGCATCTCGTGCTTGCCATTGGACGTGTGCCGCATCACCGCCGACAGGCGGCGGGCGATCATGTGCGCCGTGCGGAAGTCGGTCTCCGCGAACACGACGATCACTGAACCGTCCTTTTGCGCCGCGCCGAAATCCATCTGCCGCATCAGGCGGCTGAGGATCCGCGCGGCATCGAGCTGGGCACGGGAATTGCCGGGATCGAAAGCGAAGCGCGCGACCGAGAGGCCGCCGCCGCGGGCGAGCGCCTGCTCGACCGCCTTGGCAAAATCGCGGGCAAAGGCCTCGACCGTGAGCAGGCCGCTGCGCGGATCGATCCAGCCGCCCGCATCGATCGAGCGCAGCGTGCGGCTCAGCTGCGCTTCCATCGCGTGCTGGCGGATCAAGGGCAGCGCATTGGCGGCGACCTTCGCCGGCTCGCCGGCAATCAGCTCGAGATTGGGTAGATCATAAGTCTGCGTCAGCTGATGCGCGGTGAGGACCACCGGCAGGCTGCGGAAGCGGGTGTCCTCCGCGAGCACCGTGAGGAAGGCATCAGTCACGCGCGGAGTAAAACCTTCGGCCAGCACGACGCCGTCGAGGTCGCGGGTGTTGAGGTGTTTGGCGGCGGCCTCGATCGAGAGCGCGCCGACCACGCCGAAGCGTTCACCCAGCGCGACGGAGAGCGCGGGATAGGCTGCGCCGCGGCCGATCAGGAGCACGGTGGCATCGCGTGCGGGATCGCCTTCCGGCAGCGCGAGCTTCGCTTCCGGCAGCCGGCGCAGAACCGTTGCATGCAGTGTGCGCACGCGTAGCGCGGCACGGAGCCGCGCGATCAGGCGCTCGGGATTGCCGCCGCGCGAGGAGAAGGGCAGCGCGTTGTGCGGCAACGTGCCCGCCGCATCCAGGGTCACGAAAGGCACGTAAGGCGATTGGTCGGCGATCTTCTTGGCGAGCGCCGTTACAGGCGGCTCGTGTTCGGCATGCATCGCAGCGAGAACCGCGGCCGGCTGCACCTCGTCGACCGCGCGCGCCGCGCTGGCCCAATCGGTGTCGACGACGGGAAAGAGCCGGGCCTGGTCCAGCGCGGCCACGAAGGCGGGACGCTGGGCATCGGACACAAACAGGATCGGGCCCGCCTGGGACATCGACAAACTCTGATCACGCGACAGATGCCGCGCAGCCTAGTTCGGCCGCCTTAATGCAGTGTCAACGGAACGGGCAAAACTATGCCTAGACCGAGCCGGAGCGGTCGCGAAAGGCCTCGACCATCAGGGGGTTAAGCCCGAGCTCGCTGAGCGCTTCGCGGGCGCGGGCATTGTCCTGGGCGCGTCCCGCCAGCCGGTGACCCGAGAGGCGGTCGGGCAGCGCCGTGAGCAGGGCGCCCTGGCCGAGCCGGCGCGCCCATTCCTGGAGATCGTTGGAGAGGAAGCGGTAGCCGCCGACGGCCATGATGCCGGAGGGCGGCGCAGTGATGCAGATCGCGCCGCTCGGTCGGTCGAGCCGCGCGGCGTAACCGGTGTCGACATAGTCGCGCGGCGGCTGCGCGGTCAGCGTCTCGCCGACAGGCTGCGGCGGGGCGTAAGCCGCGATCGGCACCATCGCGCCGCGCAGGCCGAGCGTGCCCTTCGGCGTCAGCAGGATTTCGCCGGCAATGGAGGAGCCCGACTGCTCGCGCGGGGCGCCGTGCGGCCCGGGCATGACCGGCACCGGCATGCCGTCCTCGCCGCGGCGGGTGCCGAACAGTCCGGCCTCGCCGAACAGATAGACATCGGTCAGCGGCGCATGCGGCGCGATCCAGGCATCGCTCGCCGCGACCTGCTCGGGCGCGCGCCACAGGCCGATGACATTGCGCACGGTCGGCAGCCGTGCCGCTAGGTCGGCATCACCGAGCCGCAGCGCGAGCTGCGCCGGCGCAATCAGCACCTCGCATTCGTGCTCGTTGATCTGCTGCTCCAGCACCTCGTTCTCGAACGGGTGATGCAGCGCCAGCGTGCCGCCCGAGAGCAGCCATACCGCGAGCGAGGAGGCGAGGCCCGCGAACGACATCGGGGCGAACGCCGCCATCACGGTCGCTCCCTGCCGGATATCGGCTTCCAGCGACATGGCGAGCCCCCCGGCGATCAGGCTGAAATGCGGCCGCGGCACCGGACGGAAGCCTTCGGCGGTGACGTCGAAGGAGATCATCGCCGCCTTGCGGCCGTCCTGGATCACGGCGCGCGTCAGGCCGGGCGGGCGGGCGAGGACGTCGTCGAGCGACGCCATGCCTTCGGGCAGATCGCCTCCGAAGCCGCAGACGTGACGGATGGAGAAGGCTTCGGCGGCCGCATGCATCGCGAGGTCGGCATAGCTGACGCCGTCGACCGTGCTCATGGTGACGATGGCGCGCGCGGCGGTCCGGTTCAGCGCGGCGGTCAGTTCCGCGTGCCGCCAGAGCAGCGGCAGCACCGCGACGACGAGGCCGGCACGATGGGCGGCGAGCACGGTGAGCACGAACTCGACGGTATTCGGCAGCTGGATCGCGATGACGGAATTGGCCGGCAGGCCCGATTCGACGAAATGTGCCGACAGCGCCTCGATGGCCGTGTCAGCCTCGGCATAGGTCATCCGCCGCGGCTGGTGCCCGGTCACACGCGCCTTGTTGAGGGGATCGAGCAGAGCGAGCGCGTGCGGCTGCCGCATCAGCGTGCGCTGAAACAGCGTGTCGAGCGTCGGCGATATTGCTGGCTGGTTCACGGCGTCACTTTGCCTGATGAGCTTGCGGCTGCCCCTTCGCCCACCAGGTCTCCGGCAAGTAGCCCGAGAGCGAGGTGGCCTTGGGCCGTTCTATCCGATTCCAGCGCGCGATCCATTGCTCCGATACGTTAAACAGCGGGATTGTGTAGAAGCCCGCGATCAGAGCGCGGTCGAGCGCCCGCACCGCCGGGACGAAGTCCGTATGTTCACGGGCCTCCAGCAGGGCGGCGATCATGGCATCCACCGCGGGATCCCTGGCGCCCATGTAATTGCGCGTGCCGGGATTGTCCGCGGCAGCACTGCCCCAATAGAAATATTGCTCGTTGCCGGGCGAGAGCGACTGGTCCCAGCGGTTCTGGATCATGTCGAACTCGTAAGCGAGCCGGCGCTGGTCGAACTGCACGGGATCGACCGAGCGAACGGTCGGCTCGATGCCGGCGCGCTTGAGGTCGCGCTGGAAGGCGAGCGCAATGCGCTCCTGGTCGCGGGTCGTCACCATGATCTCGAAGGTGAAGGGCGCCTTGGTCGCGCGATTGCGCAGCACGGTGCCGTCGAGATCGTAGCCGGCCTCCGACAACAGCTTCAGCGCGGCGCGCAGCGTCGTGCGGTCGCGGCCCGATCCGTCGGTGACCGGCAGGCGATAACTGCCATCCATGATATCGGTCGGAATCCGTGCGGCGAACGGCTTGAGCAGTTCGCGTTCGCGTGCATCCGCCGGGCGGCCATAGGCCGACAGGTCCGAGCCGGCGAAATAGCCGGCAGCGCGCGAATAGAGCCCGAAGAAGTAATTGCGGTTGACCAGTTCGAAGTCGAACAGCAGCGTCAGGGCCTGGCGCACCCGGATGTCGGCAAAGATCGGGCGGCGGGTGTTGAACACCAGGAATTCGGAGGGCTGCGGCAAGCCGGGCTTGGCGGTGTCGCGGATCACATCGCCGCTCCGTGCGGCCGGAAAATCGTAGCCGTCGTGCCAGCGCAGCGGCTCGTGCTCGATGCGGAAATCGTAGAGCCCGCGCTTGAAGGCTTCGAACTGGCCGTTTGCCTCGCGAAAATAATCGAGCCGGATCTCGTCGAAATTGTAGAGCCCGCGGTTGATGGCGAGGTCGCGGCCCCAATAGTCGGGATTGCGGGTCAGCGTCACGCTGGCTCCGGGCTTCACGGCCGTCACCCGATAAGGGCCCGAGCCGACCGGCGCCATCAGCGTGGTCTCCTCGAAGGCCGCGACGTCGACCGCGTGCTTCGGCAGGACCGGCATCAGGCCGAGAATCAACGGCAGCTCGCGGTCGTTGGCGCCTGTGAGATCGAAGCGGACGGTGAGGGGATCGGTCGCCCAGGCCTTGGCAACTTTGGCGTAGTACTGCCGGTGGTTGGGGCGGCCGTGGTCGCGCAGCAGCTGCCAGGAGAACAGTACGTCCTCAGCCAGCACAGGCTTGCCGTCGGAGAAGCGGGCGCGCGGATCGAGGCGGAAGGTGACGAAGCTCCGCTCGTCGTCGGTTTCGACCGTCCTGGCGAGCAGGCCATAGAGCGTGAACGGCTCGTCATTGCCGCGGGCGAGCAGGCTCTCGACCACGTAGCCCCGCATCTGCTGCACGGCCAATCCTCTCACGATGAAGGGATTGAGGCTGTCGAAGGTTCCGAGAATACCCCAGGTCAAGCGGCCGCCCTTGGGGGCGTCGGGGTTGGCGTAGGGCATGTGGGTGAAGTCGGCCGGCATCGCCGGCTTGCCGTGCATGGCGATGGCATGAGCCTCCTCGGCCCGGGCGGCGCCTGCCAAAAGTCCGGTGACCACAGCGAGGGCGAGGACGCAGAGGCGGACGCCGAAGCCTTCGAGGAGGCGCTGGAACATGAACATCGGCACACGGTGATTCGACGACCGGCGGGCCTGAATCCTATCACAGGGAATTTGGTGGGGCGTTGGCGCCAAGCCGGCCAAAGGCGGTTGTCGGCATTGATCTTTTCGTCGGCCACGTTAAAAGGCGGGCAATCGCGCAAGAGCGTCGAGCCCGTCACCTATCCGCCTCAATTGACGGGGAGAGAGCCGCGCCCAAGGCGGCCAGGTTCGGCGCTTCGGAGCGGTTCGGGCACTTCCCGTTCAGAAAGGGTTTTCCGCAATGAATTTCCGTTACTTGGCCGCGTCCGTCCGGCCGCGCGGGCGACTTCTCGCCCTGTTGACGGCGACGGCGTTGGCCATTCCGTTTGCCGCCGAGGCCCAGACCCCTGCACCAGCCCCGGGCGCGCACAAGGCGGCTCCGGCCCCGAAAGCGGCTCCCAAGGCTGCCCCCAAGGCACCGGCACCGGCAGCGTCTCCGCAGGCCCAGCAGGCTCCCGCCCAGGGCGCTCCCGGGCAGCAGGGCGCGGCCCAGCCCGCCGACCAGCAGATCCAGCTGATCTACGCCCCCTGGACCAAGTTCTGTCTCAAGGGCCAGGATGCCAACGCCAAGCAAGTCTGCTTCACCGGCAAGGACGGCCGCATCGAGTCGGGACAGCCGGTCATCGCGGCCGTCATCATCGAGCCGGAAGGCGAGCCCAAGAAGATCCTGCGCGTGACGCTGCCGCTCGGCATGCAGCTCGTGCACGGCACCCGCATCATCGTCGACAACAATCCACCGCTGCAGAGCCCGTATGTGATCTGCTTCCAGAACGGCTGCATGTCCGACTACGAGGCCACGCCCGAGCTCATCAACAACATGAAGAAGGGCCAGAATCTCGTTGTCCAGGCGATCAATGCCAACGGCGCGCCGCTGACCCTACCGCTGCCGCTCGCCGGCGAATTCCAGAAGGCCTATGACGGTCCGCCGACCGATCCGAAGGTGTTCGAGGAAACCCAGAAGAAGCTTCAGGAAGAGCTTCAGAAGAAGGCCGACGAGCAGCGCAAGAAGCTCGAGCAGCAGGGCGGCGCGCCCGGGGCACCTCCGACTGCGCAGAAGTAATCAGGCCAGATTCCGATATGAAAAAGGCGCTCGTTTCGAGCGCCTTTTTTGCTTGCCGCCAACAGGCAACGATCAGTTCAGTGATGAGTTGCGGGGGCGATAGCCGCCGGCCTTGTCCTTGATGAAGATCTCCGCGACCTGGGAATGCCGGACCGGCTCGCCGGAATCGTCGGGCAACAGGTTCTGCTCCGAGACATAGGCGACGTATTCCGATTCCGCGTTCTCCGCGAGCAGGTGATAGAACGGCTGGTCCTTGTTGGGCCGCACCTCCTCGGGGATCGACAGCCACCACTCCTCGGTGTTGTTGAATTCCGGATCGATGTCGAAGATCACCCCCCGGAACGAGAAGATCCGGTGGCGAACGACCTGTCCGATCTGGAATTTCGCGGTCCGCGCTTTAATCATTCCCCGTCGATAGACCAGGATTGTGGCCGATGCTAGTGCCCTCGTCTGGAATTAACCCTCGTTTCCGGGGCGGATAGCCCCCAAGCCTTCAGAAAACACTTCATCAATGGCCGATATCCTCAATCTGGCGCTGCCCTATTTTGGCTTGATCTTCGTCGGCTTCGCCTGCGGCAAGGTCAAATCCCTCCCGGAATCGGGCCTCGCCTGGATGAACTTCTTCCTGCTCTACGTGTCGCTGCCGGCGCTGCTGTTCGCGATCATGTCGAAGACACCGTTTTCGGAATTGAATAACCCGCCATTCCTGGTCGCGACCACGCTGTCGACGGTTGCCGCGTTCACGCTGGCGCTGGTCGTCGGCAAGGTCTTGGGCCGGCTGACGCTGCGCGAGGCGACGCTCGCAGGTCTCTCCGGCGGCTACGGCAATATCGGCTACATGGGGCCGGGTCTGGCGCTCGCGGTGCTGGGGCCGAAGGCGTCGGCGCCGACCGCGCTGATCTTCTGCTGCGACAGCATCTTCCTGTTCACGATCGTGCCGCTCCTGATCGAGCTCTCCGACCGCGACCATCCCTCGCTCGTGCACGCCTTCGGCGTCGTGCTGAAGCAGATCGTGCTCAACCCGCTGATCATGTCCGCCTGCTTCGGCGCGGCTGTGGCTGCGCTGCATATCGAGCTGCCGGTCGCGCTCGACCGCACCATCACCTTCCTCCAGAACGCAGCCGCTCCGACCGCACTGTTCGTGCTCGGTGTGACCGTGGCGCTGCGCCCGTTCGACCGGGTGCCGTGGGAAGTGCCGGGCGTGATCGCGGTCAAGCTCCTGATTCATCCGCTCGCAGCGTTCGGCCTGATGCTGGCGTTCGGTCCGTTCGCACAGCCCTGGGCGGCCACCGCCGTGCTGATGGCCTCGCTGCCGCCGGCGCTGAACGTGTTCGTGATCGCCCGGCAGAACGACGCCTGGATCGAATCCGCCTCCGTGGCAGTGCTGCTCGGCACCTTCGCCTCGGTGGTCACGCTGACCAGCGTAATGTGGGCGATCCAGACCGGCCGGCTGGCGTTTCCGTGAGGAGGCTTATCGCCGCCACGTCGGCGTCAGCCCCTCGCGCATCGCAAAGCGCCGGAGCGGGCCGATGGCGCCGAGCAGGTGCATGCCGACGGCGCGGACCGGCTGGAGCGGCAGGAAATCGTTGAGCAAAGATCGGTTGGCGATGTCGATCGCAAAGGTGCGGCTCAAAATATCCGGCCGCCGCGCGCGGTCGTAGCGCCTGAGGATCTCGTCGGCGCCGGGGTCCTGCCCCGAGGCGATGGCATGGTTCGCGAGCCGCGCAATATCGGCGGCATCGCGCAGGCCGAGATTGAGGCCCTGGGCGCCGATCGGCGGAACCACATGGGCGGCTTCGCCGACCAGCGCGATGCGGTCGCGGCCGAAGGACTTTGGACGTTCGATCGCGAGCGGGAACAGGTTGCGCCCGGGCTCCACCGTCATGCGTCCCAGGATCGAATGCGACTGCTTCTCGATCGCGGCGGACAGCTCCTCGTCGCTCAAGCCGCGAAGCCGCTCGGCTTCCGCGGGCGCGGAGACCCAGACGACGCTGGAGCGATCGCCGGGCAGGGGGACGAACACGCAAGGCCCGTGCGGCGTGTGGAACTCGGTCGAGACATTGCGATGCGGCCGTGCGTGTCCGACGTTGAAGGTCAGGGCGGTCTGGTTCAGCTCGCGCCGCGTCACCTCGATGCCGGCGGCCTCGCGGCACAGCGAGTGCCGGCCGTCGGCACCGACCACCAGGCGGGCCGAGAGAAATTGTCCGGAGGCCGTGCGCAGCGCGACGTCGTCGGCTTCGATGACGACGCTTTCGGCCTCGTCGTCCAAGCGGACGAGGTTGGCCAGCTCGGCCGCGCGCTGTTCCAGCGCCAGCATCAGCGAACGGTTGTCGATGTTGTAGCCGAACGCATCGAGGCCGATTTCGTGACAGGAGAATCGCACCTCCGGCGCGCGGAACAGCCGGCCGGTGTCGTCGACGAGGCGCATGACTTCCAGCGCAGCCGCCTTGTCCCTGCAGCGCGGCCAGACGTCGAGGCCTTCCAGGAGATCGACGGAGGCGCCCAGCAGCGCGGTGGTGCGATTGTCGGCGTAGGGCACGCGGCGCGCCACCAGTGCAGTCCGGGCACCCGCCTGCGCCAGGGCGATTGCCGCGGCAAGACCGGCAGGTCCGCCGCCGATCACGGCCGCGTCATGGAGTGTCGATGCGTCTGTCATGGAACGACATTTGACACGCCGGGCGGCAAATTCAAGCCCACCTATATTTCCCTGATTTTATTGCGAATTGTGCGATCGTGCGCCGCATTGGCGGATGTGCAAACCGGTCGCATTCTGATAGCAGAAGCCATGGATACGCAGCAGGATTCCCTGAAGCCGAGACCGGCGATCCGCGCCGCAGCCTTCTCGGTGCACATCTTCACCGCGTTCGGCGCGGCGATCGCGCTTCTGGCGATGCTGGAGGCCGTGCGCGAGCACTGGACGGCGATGTTTCAATGGCTGGGCGTCGCCTTGATCATCGATGCGATCGATGGGCCGATCGCGCGCCGGCTCGACGTCAAGAACGTGCAGCCCAACTGGTCGGGCGACGTGCTCGATCTCGTGGTCGACTTCGTCACCTATGTCTTCGTGCCGGCCTACGCGATCGTGGCGAGCGGGCTGTTGCTGCCGGTCGCAGCCCCCTTGCTCGGCGTCGCCATCATCGTCACCAGCGCATTATATTTCGCCGATCTGCGCATGAAGGCCGACGACAATCATTTCCGCGGCTTCCCGGCGCTGTGGAATGCGGCGGCGTTCTATCTGTTCCTGCTGCACTGGCCGCCGCTCTGGTCGACGCTGCTGGTGGCCGCACTCGTCGTGCTGACCTTCGTGCCGTTCCACGTGCTGCATCCGGTCCGCGTCGTGCGGCTGCGCTGGCTGACGATGTCGCTGATCGCGATCTGGGCGGTGCTGGGCCTCTACACGCTGGCGATGGATTTCCGCGTCGGCACCGGCGTGACCGTCGTGCTCTGCGCCATCGCGCTCTGGATCAGCTTCAGCGACGCCTTGATCCGCCTGGTGAGATCCTTGGCGAGATGCTTGGCGTGATGCACCTGTTGACCAGCCCGGAAGCCTGGGCAGCGCTGCTCACCTTGACGGCGCTCGAGATCGTGCTCGGCATCGACAACGTCATCTTCATCTCGGTGATCGTCTCGCGCATCCCGGAGCAGCAGGCGTACCGCGCCCGCCAGATCGGGCTCGCGCTGGCGCTGGTGTTCCGCATCCTCCTGCTCAGCGTGCTGGTCTGGCTGATCGGCCTGACTGCGCCGGTGTTCTCGTTTGCGAGTTACGACTTCTCCTGGCGCGACCTCATCCTGATCGGCGGCGGCCTGTTCCTGATCGCCAAGGCGACGCACGAGATTCACGCCGAGGTCGAGGCCGATGACGGCGAGGGCGACCACAAGTCCGGCGGGAGCGCCTTCTTCTGGGTGATCGTCCAGATCATCGTCATCGATATCGTGTTCTCGCTGGATTCGATCATCACCGCGATCGGCATGGCGCAGGACATCGAAATCATGGTCGCGGCCGTCGTGATCGCATGCCTGATCATGTACATTTCGTCGGGCCCGGTGTCGCGCTTCGTCGCGGAGCATCCGACGACGAAGATGCTGGCGCTGGCCTTCCTGGTGCTGATCGGCGTCGCGCTGGTCGCGGACGGATTGGCGTTTCATATTCCACGCGGCTACATCTATTTCGCGATTGCGTTTTCGGCGGCGGTGGAATTCTTCAACGTGCTGGCCAAGCGCAACCGCAGGAAGGCCCGCAAGTCGTCTGCTTGATCGTTGCGGCCGGCCCCGAGTTGACAAGGCTGGCGCGATGGCTTTCGCTCAGTCGCGAGAAGAGGAGGTCAAATGATGACCAAAGCCATCCGTGTGCACAAGGTCGGAGGCCCCGAGGCCCTGGTCTATGAGGGCGTCGACGTGCCGGCGCCCGGGCCGGGCGAGGTGCGCATCCGCCAGCATGCGGTCGGCCTCAACTTCATCGATGTCTATTACCGCACCGGCCTCTACAAGGCGCCGGGGCTGCCCTTCATCGCGGGCAACGAGGCCTCGGGCGAGGTCGTCGCGGTCGGGCCGGGCGTCACGAATTTTCATCCCGGCGATCGTGTCGCCTATTATCACAATCTCGGCGCCTATACCGGCGAGCGCAACATCCCCTGGGAGAAGCTGGTCAAGCTGCCCGACCACATCACCTACGAGCAGGGCGCCGTGCTGATGCTGAAGGGGCTGACGGTCTGGTATCTCCTGCACAAGACGTTCAAGGTCGAGCCGCATCACCGCGTGCTGATTCATGCAGCCGCCGGCGGCATCGGCTTGCTTGCCTGCCAATGGGCGAGGGCGCTCGGCGCGCATGTCATCGGCACGGTCGGCTCGCGCGAGAAGGCCGAGCTTGCGGAGGCCAATGGCTGCGATCACGTCATACTCTACAACGAGGAGGATTTCGTCGCCCGCGTGAAGCAGATCAGCCGCAACGAGGGCTGCGACGTCGTCTATGACGGTGTCGGCAAGGCCACCTTTCCGGGCTCGCTGTCCTGCCTGAAGCCGCGCGGCATGTTCGTCTCCTTCGGCAATGCCTCAGGTCCGGTGCCGCCGTTCTCGATCGCCGAGCTCAACAATCACGGTTCGCTGTTCGCGACGCGGCCCAAGCTCAACGACTATGTCGGCACGCGCAAGGAACTGCTGGAGGGCGCCGACACGCTGTTCGCCGCCGTCATCAACGGCAAGTTGCACGTGCCGATCAACCACGCCTATGCGCTCAAGGACGCCGCCAAGGCGCATATCGATCTCGAAAGCCGCAAGACCACGGGGGCTTCGATCCTGAAACCCTGAGACGCCGGCGCGCGAACCCGCAATACGGGATTTGTCGGTACGGTATCGTACCCATCGTGTCCTATGCCCGATTGTGTCCGCTTTTGCGGCACATCAAGTTCTCGGGGCTGCCACGATTCGATCCCGGTTGTGGCGGGTGGAATTCCGACGATCTGTTGCGGGGGCAAGATGTCAGATACTGCAAAATCCGAATTCAAATATCCTGAAGCGCAATGCATGGTCTGCGCAGCGCGGACGCCGCATCTGCACGAACGGCGTGCGGTCGCGGGGCGCATGGTCGTGCGATCGGTCTGTCTTGCGTGCAACTCCGAAAGGCCCTCGGACCTGGCCAGGAATTAGGCCCACGACGGTCGATAGGCGCGCCGTACGCCCTTGGTCATGAAACGCAATGCTCGCACGCTCGCAATGGCAGATCAGTACGTTTCCGAGGAGTTGCGCGACTTCATCTTTGAGCGGATCGACTCCGTGGCACAGATCGAGGCGCTTCTTCTCATTCGATCCGATCCTCGATCGGAGTGGAGCGCCACGCGGCTCGCGGAGCGGCTGTACATCAGCAAGTCGGATGCAGCAGAGGCCTTGAGCCGCCTGTGCACCTCCGAGCTATTGTCCTGCGTCGATGAAATCTACCGCCTTGAAGGCGTGCCCGATCAGAATCGGATGTTGATCGAGCAACTGGTGGAGGTCTACTCGCACCATCTTATTGCAGTCACGAACCTCGTTCACTCGAAACCTCGCAGGATCGGCTCATTCGCCGACGCGTTCAAATTCCGGAAGGGGTCGTGACCGTGTCCTCCATCATCTATGGACTGTATGCGCCGACACCGCTGATCAAAGCCGCACTCACGATCCAGAACCGGTCGCGTTGAAGTCATGCCGATCCGGTTCAGGGATTTTCTCCGCTTCGGCGTATTCGGCGTTGCCGTCGCCATGATCGTCGCGTTTGGTATCTCTCCGTTCACGGGCGGAATCGTTCAGCAATGGTCGCGCAGCGATGTGCAGGCGCGGTCGCGGCTTGTCTTCAATGCGATCCAGCCCTTCCTCGACCGAGACGTCGAAGATCAGTCGTGGGACCGCCTGAGCGATCTGTTTGGGCGCGTTGCGCAGGACAAGAAGATTCTCGCGGTCGGATTTTGCAGCCACGCGGGCGCGCTGGTCGCGCCGACGCCAGAAATGCCGCCGAGTTTCGGCTGCGACAAGATCGCGAAATCGGAAAACGAGAGCTTCTCGGACATCGTTGTCGATGGGCGACGGATTCTCGTCGCGGCGTTTCCCGTCAACGGTTTCAGGGGCCGATCCTACCTCGTGATCCTGACCGACTTGAGCTTTGCCAGCGTGCGCTCGAGCCAGGTCGTGGCCTATTTGCTAGCCTCCCTGGCCAGTGTCGTGCTGGTCCTGACCGTCGGCTCGATCATCTTTGCCGTGTTCATGCTCAGGAGCTGGATGAGTTCACTCAGGCGCGCAGTCGACGAGGTTCGTCTAGGGACGGCGGGGAAGCATCCTCCGGCAACCGGGTCGGCCCTTGATCGCGAGATTCACAAGCTGCTGCGGCGGACTGAAGATTTCAGCGTGGCGCATCAGATCGACTGGACTCCGAAAGCATTGCAGGAGCTACTCCATGGCGTGTTGCCGGGCGCCGAGGTTCTGGTCCTCTCGAACCGCGAGCCCTACATTCATAACCGGACGGATCACGGAATTGTCGTCCAACGTCCGGCAAGTGGGCTGGTCTCCGCGCTGGAGCCCATCATGCGCGCCTGCGGCGGCACATGGGTCGCGCACGGCAGTGGCAGCGCGGACCGGGAAACCGTCGACGCGAACGACAGGATCAGGGTTCCGGAAGGTGCACCTAGCTACACTCTGCGGCGTGTGTGGATATCCGAAGCAGAGCAGGACGGCTATTACTATGGCTTCGCCAATGAAGGGTTGTGGCCGCTCTGTCACATCGTGTTCGTGCGACCGGCGTTTCGAAGCGGCGACTGGCACATGTATCGGGAGATAAACCAACGCTTCGCCGATGCCGTCGTCGCAGAGGCGCGAACCGAAGATCCCGTCGTCCTCGTCCAGGACTATCATTTCGCCCTGGTCCCCAAGATGATCCGTCAGCGTCTGCCGAAAGCGACGATCATCTCGTTCTGGCACATCCCCTGGCCCAACGCCGAGACGTTCAGCATCTGCCCGTGGCGGCGGGAGATCATCGAGGGAATGTTGGGAAGCACGATTCTGGGATTTCACACCCAGTTCCACTGCAACAATTTCATTGAGTGCGTCGATCGCTTTGTGGAGAGCCGGATCGACCGCGAGGTGCAGGCAGTCAGCCTTGGCGGCCACGAAACCAGGATTCGCGCTTATCCGATCTCGATCGAGTGGCCTCCCAGCGCGCTCGCGAGTGTGCCGACGCGAGAGACGTGTCGGGCGGAAGTCTTTAGAGAGTTCGATCTGGCTGAGGGAACAAAGCTGATCGTCGGTGTCGAGCGCTTCGACTACACCAAGGGCATTCCCGATCGCATGAGGGCGATCGACGCGCTTTTGACGCGTGATCCTTCCTGGGAAGGGCGGCTCGCTTTCGTTCAGGTTGCAGCGCCAACGCGGAGTAAGCTCGACACGTATTCCGGGCTGCAGGCTGAGGCTGAAAGCCTTGCCGATGCGATAAATGCTCGGCATCAAGACCGGCAGGCTCCCATTCGACTGGTGGCGCGGCACTATGAATCGTCCGACGTTTTCAAGCTGTTTCGCGCCGCTGATGTCTGTGTCGTCAGCAGCCTGCACGACGGCATGAATCTTGTCGCCAAGGAATTCGTCAGCTCGCGTGACGACAACGCCGGCGTCCTCGTTCTCTCCAGCTTTACGGGAGCCTCGCGAGAGATGTCGGAAGCCCTGATCGTGAACCCTTATGACACGGAGGAACTCGCGGCCGCCATCAAGCGTGCGATGAGCATGCCGCTGGATGAGCAAGCCGAGCGGATGAAGCTGATGCGGCAGCAGGTCAGGGAGAACAATGTCTATCGTTGGGCCGGCACCATGCTGGTCGATTCCGCGCGAAGTCGCACGCGAGAGCGAATTCTTGCTTTGACGTCATCCGGCGAGAGCGCGCATGCCGGCGCGACGGGTGCGCGGACACACTGGTCGTAGCCCCGAGAGTGAGGCGGGTGAGAGGTTGATGCGGGCTCTCGGCCCTTCTGCAGTTCCGTGTGTCGCGCCTGCGCTGCTATGTCACAACGCAGCCCGGCGGTCGAAGGCTAGTTTGCGGCGAAGTCGATGGTCGCTTCGTTTCGGAGACGACCATCTGCCGATTGCGATAGCGGGGCAAGTGTAGGACATGTTCAATCCCGTTTCATCGAAACTTGTCGGTGGGGCGCATACGACGCCTTGTACGGTGCAGAACGCGATCCTCGCGACCCTGCCCGAGCCACAATTCGAATTGCTTCGACCGCACCTCAAGGCCGTCTCGCTGAAGCGGAACGAAATTCTCCAGGATGCTTTGCGGCATCCGGACGCTGCATACTTCATCGAGTCAGGCGTGGTCTCGCGTATGGTGCGAACGGTGAAGGACGGTCTGGTCGAAGTGGCGGTCGTCGGGAAGTTTGGCTTTGTCGGCGTATCGCTGGTGCTTGGTGCGGCGCAGACGGTCCAGAGGAGCGTTGTCCGCGTTCCCGGCAGTGCGCTACGCATCGAAGCCGAAGCGTTCCGCGAGATCCTGCACCAAAGCCCTGAGACGCGCGAACACATGCTGGGATATGTCCAGCTGTTGATTGCGCTGAATGCGCAGATCGCATTGTGCAATGCGAGGCACGACATCTCCGAGCGCGTTGCGCGTTGGATGTTGCTCACCCAGGATCGCATCGGGGGCGACCGCATTCCCGTGACACATGGAGTCATGGCGACCGCGCTCGGCGTGAGGCGGCCGAGCGTGTCGAAGGCCCTTTCCGATTTCGAGGCGAAAGGCATCATCGAGGGGAGGCGTGGGGCCATTCGCATCCGGGATATCGATACCCTGCGCGGGGAGGCCTGCGAATGCGAGCGGATCCTGAAGGACAGGTTTCGCCTCTTCCGCGACATGCCCCATCATCGTCGCGTCATGTGACGGGACGCAGTGGTCGAGCCTTAGCGCGCCGGGGCGCCGGGTTGACTCAGTCGTGATCGTGGTCCCGCGAGGACTCGAACCTCGGACCTCCGCGCCCGCAACGCGGTGCTCTATCCCCTGAGCTACGGAACCTTGCACCTTCGCTCACTAAAGCGCGATGCGATCAGGATGCATCGTCATCGCGCTTTACGTTATTGTTTGAGCATGATCTTTTCGGAAAACCGCTGCGCACTTTTCCGGATCATGCTTTACGCCACCCGCCGTGCCGCGCCGGCCTTGGTCAGGATGCCGTCGAGACAATCGATCATCTCGGCGATCTCTGCCTTCGTGACGTTGAGTGCCGGCATGAAGCGCAGCGTGTCGACCTGCGGTGCGTTCAGGAGCACGCCGGCTTCGAACGCCTGCGCGACGATGCCCGGCGCGATCGGCAGCTTGAGATCGAGCGCGAGCAAGAGCCCACGTCCGCGTACGCCGCCGAGCCCGTGCCGGGCCGAGACTTTCTGCAACTCGCTTTCGAGCAGGAGGCCGGTCTCGGTGACCGCTTTCAGGAAGTCCGGCTTGCTGACCTCCTCGAGCACCGCGAGCCCCGCCGCACACATGATCGGGTTGCCGTTGAACGTGCCGCCCTGGTCGCCGTGCTCGAAGCAGGAGGCGCGTTCGGTCGCCAGCAGCGCGGCGAGGGGCACGCCGCCGCCGATGCCCTTGCCGAGCGTCATGATGTCGGGCGCAATGCCGGTGTGCTCGTAATGGAAGAGCTTTCCGGTCCGGCCCATGCCGGTCTGGATCTCGTCGAAGATGAGCAAGAGGCCATGCTCCTCGGTGAGCGCGCGCAATTGCTGCAGGAACTGGTCGGTCGCGGGCCACACGCCGGATTCCCCCTGGATCGGCTCGAGCATCACGGCGACGGTGTTGTCGTTGATCAGAGCTTCGACCGAGGCGATGTCGTTGAGCTTGGCCTTCTTGAAGCCTGCGACCTTCGGCTCGAACAGCGGCTCGAATGCCTTCTTGCCCGAGGCCGACATCGTCGCCAGCGTCCGGCCGTGGAAGCCGCCTTCGAAGCTGATGATCTCGAACGCGCCGCCCTTGTGCACGCTGCCAAATTTGCGCGCGAGCTTGATCGCGCCTTCATTGGCCTCCGCGCCGGAGTTGGCAAAGAACACCTGATCGAAAGCACTGTTTGCGACGAGTGCCTGCGCCAGCATGAGGCTCGGCTCGTTGTAGAAAGCCGGGCTCGGCGTCAGCAGCCGCCTGGCTTGCGCGCCAAGCGCGTCAGCGACCGCGGGCGGGGAGTGGCCGAGGCAGTTCACGGCCCAGCCCTGCACGAAATCGAGATAGCGCTTGCGGCTGTCGTCCCAGAGGTAGGAGCCGGCGCCGCGGACGAACACGGTCTTGGGCCGTGCGGTGATGTCCATCAGCGCGTCATACGGATGCGTGGTCATGTCGTACTCCTCTGGAGGCGGGTGGAAAACGGGCGCAAAAAGCAGAAAGGCCGCACCTTGCGGGTGCGGCCTTCTCGAAGACTTGAGCTGAATTCTAGTGGTTCAGCGGCGTCGTCGGACATGGCGCACCCTCTCGTCGTCGCGGGAGCGACGACGGAGCATTGCGGTGCGCTGGTTGGTCCGGTTGATCATGGGGCGCGGCAATACATGCGAATGCCGGGGCTTGTCAAGCGGGCGTTTTGCCGAACACGCGCCTCGCGTGCATCGGTCAGGTCAGGTGGGCGGCTTCCTCGGCTTCCTCGGCGTCTTCGTCGCCCCAATCCGCCTCCGCAATCGCGGAGTCGATCAGCTCGCCGCGCATCAGCTTGAGCGGCGAATTCCAGTACAGCGCGATATTGTGGAACGGGTCGGTCAGCACCTTGAACGCCCATACCAGGCCGGTCGTGAGGTCGCGGGTGACGAAGAGCTGGAGCATGCGCGCCAGTCCGCCGGCGATGCCGACCGCGAGCCAGAGCGCGCCGACGTGCCGGACGAAGTCGAGGCGCCCGGCCGGCGGATCGAACAGTCCGAACAGCGTCGGAAAGGCGAACAGCACAAGCGGCACACTGCCCCAGACCAGCAGCAGCACGATCTTGCGGGTCTGGTTGTAGCCGACCTTGACTGCTTCCTTGTACTCGTTGCTGACGCCGTTGACGGCGTCATAGCCGTTCGGCTCGAAGAAGAAATGACCGGTCTGCCGCGTCAGCATCGCAAGCCAACCGACGATGCCGGCGAGCGCGGGGTCTATGAACAGCAGCGCGTAGCAGAACAGGAAGATCACGGCGCTGAAGAGATGCAGCGTCTGGTTGACGGTGCTCTGGTGGTAGAAGCGGTAATCGTCGAAGCGCTGTGTGCGCAGCATACCCGAGAGGCTCATCCTCGTTCCTCGCTCGCGTTGAAAAGCGCGGGCAGAGTTAGGCCGAGTCCGTGACCCCTGCGTGAATGCACTATAGTGTCACAATACGCGCTCCGCAGGCAGTTTCGCGCGTCGCGCCGCGGCGGCCGAGACGACGAAGCGTGCGAGTGAGGCCGACGCGGTTACCGGCGCGCGCATGGTCTGCTCCAGATACCGCTGGTTTCCCGTCATTTCATTGTCGCCGCGCAGAAACCATCGCGTCGCTGGCGCGTTTGTGATCGAGGTACGCCAATTGGTTCGAACCGGACGCACGGCGGCTCAGACCAAGAGGGCGGGACCAACGAGACAGTTTCAGCCTTGTCCGACACGCCTTATCCGATCGACCTCGACAGCATTCGCGGCGCATTTCCGCCGGGGATCGAGACGCCGCGGCTGCTGGTCGACTTTGCCGGCTGGCTCGAGGGACGTCCCTGGGGCAGCGTCGGCTGCTTTGCGCTGCAGGGCCAGTTCGCAGATCACGCGCCGATCGTCGACGGCAGTCCCCTGCGCGACAGGTTCTCGCTGTTCATGCGTCTGCCGGACGGCTCGGCCGTGGGTGGCTGGTACGGCGCCGGTCTCGACCGGGACAATCCGCCGATCGTGGGACTGGGGTCGGAGGGCGACTACGAGCTGCTCGCACCGAGCCTCGATGCTTTGCTCGGCAAGCTCACATCGCAGGCTTTCGACCGCGCCTGGAGCGATCTGCGGCCGCATGAGGATGTCGCGTGTCAGACGGTCGAGCTTGCGCAATGGCTCGCCCGGCAGCCGGCTGGTGACAAGTCGACATCTGAAGAAGGTGCGCCGGATCTGCCCGACTTCCGCGGCTTTGTCGAAAAATGGAGCAGGGATCGCGAGGACTATTGGGCCAATCACCGCTTGATGGCCGAGCTCGGCTGGCGGCTTGCCGCGCATCTACCCAAGGGCAAGACTCCATGGGACAAGACGCATTTCGAGGTTGCGATCGTCGGCAAGCAGTACGAGGCGCGCGTCCTGTCACGCGGGCCGCAGCCGTTCGGGGAAGCCGCCTCGATCGAATCCCTGCTTCGCGATCTGCGCGAGGAGATGCGCCGCGCGCAGCCCGAACTCGGGCTATGGTATGCGATGAAGTTCGGTCTCTATGCCGACGGCCGCGTCATGCCGAGCTTCGAATACGATGTGCGCCCGACCATCGACGGTGAGCCTGCGTTGCTATCCGAAGCGAAGGCTGATCTCGCCCGCGCTCCGCGCCCGGAACGCTGGGTGCCGAAATGGCTGGCGGCATCCTGAAGCTCGGAATCCCGCGATCCTGCCGCCCAGCCGGCGCGCCAAAATCTTCTGCTGTCGCGCCATCCTGTCCTCGCGGGAACGGCACCTCCGATCCCCCTTGACTTAGAGTGCGCTCGAAGGGGTATCTGTGCTTGCGTCAATACGAGAACGGGCACACATGAAGATCGGCGACCTCGCAAAACGAACCGGCTTGTCGACCCACACGCTGCGCTATTATGAGCGCATCGGGCTGCTTCCATACGCTGACCGGGATCGCTCCGGTCAACGTGATTTTGACGCATCAATCCTGACATGGATCGCATTCCTCGGTCGGCTCAAGACCACCGGAATGCCAATCCGGGACATGTTGCGTTATGCGGCGCTTCGTGACGAAGGCGAAGCCACCGGGCCCGCCCGGCGGCAGATGCTTGAAATCCACCGGGAACAGGTTCGCACGCAGATTGCCGAACTCCAGGAATGCCTGCTCGTCCTTGATACCAAGATCGCCGGCTATGCCGGCGGCGAACAGAGGACGAAGGAAAATGACGCACGCCCAAACCCAAGCCGAAAGCCGCTTCGACCGCGGTCAGCGGGCCCTATCACGCATTGACGGCAGTGCCGGCGAAAAAGTCATCGCCTCACTCGCCGACATCGCTCCGGATTTCGCGCGATACGTGATCGAGTTTCCGTTCGGCGACATTTACTGCCGCCCGGGCCTCGGCTTGCGCGATCGAGAGATCGCGACGATCGCCGCGCTGACGGCGCTCGGAAATGCTGCGCCTCAGCTCAGAGTGCATCTCGAGGCGGGTCTGAACGTCGGGCTGTCTCGCAACGAGATCGTGGAGATCATCATGCAGATGGCCGTCTATGCGGGCTTCCCGGCTGCGCTGAACGGGCTATTCGCAGCCAAGGAGGTGTTCGCCGCGCAGGACGAACAGCGGGCATCGGGAGAAGCGACATGACCAACTCGCCTCAAACCCTCTTCATTGGTCAGTGCATGCGATCTCTTCCGCGCACCCAAGCCGCAGCGCTGGGTACCGAAATGGCCGGCCTGACGCCGTGCTCTCAGAATCCCGCGACGCTGCCGTGCAGATCGTATTGGTCCGCGCGCTCGATCTTGGCGGTGACGATCTCGCCGACGCGCAAGGGGCGGCGGCTCGTCAGATAGACCGCGCCGTCGATCTCCGGCGCGTCGGCCTTGGAGCGACCCTTGGCGACGGTCGGGCCGACTTCGTCGATGATGATCTGCTGGCGCGTCCCGACCTTGCGCTTCAGCCTGCGTGCCGAGATCTTCTGCTGGCGGGCCATCAGTGCGTTGTAGCGCGCCTGCTTGACCTCTTCCGGTACCGGGTTCTCGATCGCGTTCGACGTTGCGCCGGCGACCGGCTCGTACTTGAAGCAGCCGAGACGATCGATCTCGGCCTCATCGAGCCAGTCGAGCAGATAGGCGAAGTCCGCATCGGTCTCGCCGGGGAAGCCGACGATGAAGGTTGAACGCAAAGCGAGATCGGGACATTCCTCGCGCCAGCGCTTGATCCGCGCCAGCGTCTTGTCCTGCGCCGCCGGGCGCTTCATCGCCTTCAAGACCTCGGGGCTCGCATGCTGGAACGGGATGTCGAGATAGGGCAGCACCTTGCCCTCGTTCATCAGCGCGATGACCTCGTCGACATGCGGGTAGGGGTAGACGTATTGCAGCCGGACCCATGCGCCCAACTCGCCGAGCTCGCGCGCGAGGTCGAGGAATTTGGCGCGGACCTGGCGGTCCTTCCACGGGCTCTCGGCAAATTTGAGATCGACGCCGTAGGCGGAGGTGTCCTGCGAGATCACCAGCAGCTCCTTGACGCCGGCGCCGACCAGGCGCTCGGCCTCGCGCAGCACGTCGTTGGCTGGGCGCGAGACGAGGTCGCCGCGCAGCTTCGGAATGATGCAGAAGGTGCAGCGATTGTTGCAGCCTTCGGAGATCTTCAAGTACGCGTAGTGGCGCGGCGTCAGCTTGATGCCCTGCGGCGGCACCAAGTCGAGATGCGGATTGTGCGCGGGCGGCAGCGCGCGGTGCACGGCATCGAGCACGCTCTCATATTGCTGTGGGCCGGTGATGGAGAGCACGCCGGGATAGGCCTGCTCGATCGCTTCCGGTTCCGCGCCCATGCAGCCGGTCACGATCACCTTGCCGTTCTCGGCCATGGCCTCGCCGATCGCCGAGAGCGATTCCTGCTTGGCGCTGTCGAGGAAGCCGCAGGTGTTGACGATGACGATGTCGGCCCCGTCATGCTTGCGGGCGAGCTCATAGCCCTCCGCGCGCAGCCGCGTGATGATGCGCTCGGAATCCACCAATGCCTTGGGGCAGCCGAGGGACGTGAATGAAATGCGCGGCGCTCTGTCCATGTATCGCCTGGAGCCTATCTGAATTGTCTGGATTTGTGATCTAAGTAATTGAACCGACGGCAAAATTCAACAACTAACGTATGCGGCGCGAAGCCAATCCAATGCAGTCCTCGCGCGTCGCTTGATTTCACGGAATTTCACGGAGCTTGATCACGATGCGCCGTTTCATCTTCGGCTTGGCTTTCATTACTGCTTCCTGCGCGATGTTCCCGGCACGAGCTGAAGTCGACAAGATCATCCATGTCTGCGATCGGCAAGAACGAATGTGTCCGGAATTCAGGCCACGCGTGACGGCACCCGATGGGTGGGCGAGGGACGAGGCCGCGAGCCTCAAGTACGGTGTCTCGATGTTCGTGCCCAACGGCAAGAGTTTTGGTAAGGCCGAAGTGATCATCTATGCCGAAAGCCGCTACAACCACGACCGGACCGAATTGGTTGAATGGGTCGCAACGAGCGATAAGGATTGGGCGACGACATCCGGCAAGAATGCCAAGATCACCCCGCTTCTTTCGGTCAACCCCAAGGTCATCGTCAACCGCTACGATAATCCATCCTTGAAGGACCAGCCGGTTGAGTTAATCGCGCATTACGCCGATCTCGACAAGGACCGCAATTCTTACGTCGTGCGGCTCGCGGTCTCCGGCCGCACTGAGGCAGCGGTGCTGGCCGCGGTGCCGCTTATCGACAAGATGATCGTTGGCGCGAAGATTCCGTGAGAGCGTAGGCTTAGATCAGCTGCCCTCGGGCAGAGTGGGGCACTGAAAGTTCACGTTCGTTTCCTCACGCGCACCCGAGCGACACGAAGCTGACCTCGGGCGCAGCCGTCTGATCCATATCTGAACTGCCTGATTGACCGGCCTGAGCTAGTCCCAATTGCTCATAATTACAACCCTTTGCAGGGCGTTCCGGCGTGCTATGGATGAATCAGCTGCCGCGAGTGAGCCATGAGCGCCGAACAGTCGCCCAAAATCGTGATCGTCGACGAAAGCCCTGTCAGGGCCGCGATCCTCGAGGAAGGGTTGCGGGACGCCGGGTTCACCCAGGTCGTCCATATCAGTGAGATGCAGAGCCTGCTCGCCCGTATTTATGCGGTCGACCCCGACATCATCCTGATCGATCTGGAGAACCCCAGCCGCGACGTGCTGGAGGCGATGTTCCAGGTCAGCCGCGCCGTGAAGCGGCCGATCGCCATGTTCGTCGACCAGAGCGATTCAGCCTCGATCCAGGCCTCGGTCGAGGCGGGGGTGTCCGCCTACATCGTCGACGGGCTGAAGAAGGAGCGCATCAAGCCGATTCTCGACCTCTGCGTGTCCCGCTTCAACGCCTTCGCCAAGCTGCAGGAAGAGCTGGAGCGGACCAAGTCGCAGCTGGAGGACCGCAAGGTCATCGAGCGCGCCAAGGGCATTCTGATGAAGGTGAAGGGCCTGACCGAAGACGAGGCCTATGTGCTGCTGCGCTCCACCGCAATGCGCGAGAAGAAGAAAATCGGCGAGATCGCGCAGTCGATCATCACCGCGTCGGAGATGCTGAAATGACCGTTCCCCTCCGCATCGGGTTCATTCCGCTGGTCGATGCCGCCGCCCTGATCGTCGCCGTCGACAAGGGATTTGCCGCAGCCGAAGGCCTCGACGTCGAGCTGGTGCGCGAGGTGTCCTGGTCCAACGTCCGCGACAAGCTCAATATCGGCCTGTTCGACGCCGCGCATCTGCTGGCGCCGGTGGCGATCGCGTCCTCGCTCGGGCTCGGTCACGTCAAGGTGCCGATCGCTGCGCCCTTCAATCTCGGCATCAACGGCAATGCCATCACGGTGTCGCCGGCGCTCCATGCCGCGCTGATGGAGGAGATCGACGGCGATCGGTTTGACCCGATGGCGACCGCGAAGGCGCTGGCGAAGGTCGTTGCCATCAGGCGCAAGGCAGGGGCCGAGCCGCTGACCTTCGGCATGACCTTCCCGTTCTCCACCCACAATTATCAATTGCGGTTCTGGATGGCCGCGGCGGGCGTCGATCCCGATGAGGACGTGCGCCTCGTGGTGCTGCCGCCGCCCTACATGGTCGACAGCCTCAGGAACGGCCACGTCGATGCCTTCTGTGTCGGCGCGCCCTGGAATTCGGTCGCGGTCGATCTCGGCATTGGACACATCCTGCATTTCGTCTCCGACATCCTGATCCGTGCGGCCGAGAAGGTGCTGGCCGTCCGCCAGGCCTGGGCCGACAAGAATCCGGACGTGGTCGCGGCGCTGGTGCGCGCGGCCGTGAAAGCCGCCGAGTTCATCGAGCATCCAGTGAACCGCACGGAGGTGGCGCAGATCCTGGCCCAGCCGGAGCGGATCGGCGTCGATGCCGAGGTCATCCAGCGCACGCTCGACGGACGTCTGAAGATCTCGCCCGACGGCACCTTCCGCGAAAGCGGCCGCTACCTCCTCGTTGGGCGCGAGGGAGCAGGGCGCCCCGATCCGGTCCAGGCCGCCTGGCTCTATGCCCAGATGGTGCGCTGGGGGCAGACGGCCCTGACCCCTGACGGCGTCAAGACGGCAATGGCGGTGTTCAGGCCCGAGCTTTACGACGCCGCGCTGGGCAGCCCGGCGCCCCTTGAAGCTCCAGCGGCGTTCGGCGCCTTCGCCGGGCCTGTGTTCGATCCCGACAACATCCGGGGGCATCTGGAGGCCTTCGAGGTCGGGCGCTGGAAGACCTGATTCGGATCTGCTTCGTTTTCGGGCACGTAGGTTCGTTGGCTAATGTTTGGGCTGGCTGCTCGAATTTCGGGAGAGCTCTCGGGCCAGTATTTCCCATGGGCTATCCTAATCACTTGATATTTTAGAGTTTTCTATTTCGATCGAGCTGGCACGCAACTTGAATGTTGCGCTGCGGCCAGCTTGTCATAGGTGCCTGCTGAGCCAAGTCCCACAGCAACGAAGCTGAACGGACCGTCGGGTTGCGAAGCGGGCTCAGAGCCGGCCGAGTTCCCCGCGGGGCGCACAATTCCCGTCGAAGCCACTTTGGTGGCCGCAGGAGCTTCGTTACCGACCATGAAAATCGAAACGCTCTCAGTCGACTTCACCGACGAGCAGAAACGCTATCTCGAAGGCTTCACGACCGGCTTGCAGTTCAGCCGGGTCGGCCGCGGTCTCGGCGCGGGTGCCGGCAAGGCGAATGCCGAGCCTGTTGGTCCCGATGCCGTGCACATCAGGGCGCAGGACAAGGTGATCGCGTCGGGCAAGAAGCTCGCCGACCAGGAGAAGTTCAAGCGCGACGAGCATCCCTTCGATGCCTATCCGCGGCTGCGCCAGCAGGCGCTCGACAACGCACCGCCAGGCCCGGCGGACAATTTCCGCTGGCGCTATTACGGAATCTTCTACGTCGCGCCGACGCAGGATTCCTACATGTGCCGCCTGCGCATTCCGAACGGCATCATGAAGCACTGGCAGCTGTCGGGCCTTGCCGATCTCGCCGATGAGCTCTGCGGCCCGTACAGCCACGTCACGACGCGCGCCAACCTCCAGCTTCGCGAGATTCCGCCGAAGCATGCGGTGAAGCTGATCGAGGGTATCCAGGACCTCGGCCTGTGTTCGCGCGGCTCCGGCGCCGACAACATCCGCAACGTGACGGGAACGTCGACGGCCGGTATCGATCCACAGGAGTTGATCGACACGCGGCCCTATGCGCGCGAGTGGCACTACCACATCCTCAACGACCGCTCGCTCTACGGTCTGCCGCGCAAGTTCAACGTCGCCTTCGACGGTGCCGGCAGGATCGCGGTGCTCGAGGAGACCAACGACATCGCCTTCACCGCCTATGAGGTGAAGGACGGGTTCGGCGTCGAGCCCGGCGTCTGGTTCCGCCTCGGCCTCGGCGGCATCACCGGACACAAGGACTTTGCAAAATATTCCGGCATCATCGTCAAGCCGGAGCAGGCGACCGCCGTCGCCGACGCCATCGTGCGCGTGTTCATCGACCATGGCGACCGCACCAACCGCAACAAGGCGCGGCTGAAATACGTGCTCGACGCCATGGGCCATGACGGCTTCCTCAAGCTGGTCGAGGAGCGGCTGAAGGCGCCATTCACGCGCGTGCCGGAAGAGGCGTTTCTCCCGCGCCCCGCGGCGGATCGCATGGCCCATATCGGCGTGCACAAGCAGAAACAGGACGGCCTCAACTGGATCGGCGTCTCGCTGACGCTCGGCAAGCTCACCTCCGATCAGATGCGGGGCCTTGCCAAGGTCGCGCGGGATCTCGGTGACGGCGAGATCCGCCTCACGGTCTGGCAGAACCTCTTGATCCCGGGCGTGCGCGACGAGAATGTCGAGCTTGCGGTCGCGGCGATCAAGCGGATCGGGCTCGCGGTCGAGGCCTCGCACATCCGCGCCGGCTTGGTCGCTTGCACCGGCAATGCCGGCTGCCGCTTCGCCGCCGCCAACACCAAGCGTCATGCCGCCGAGATCGGCGACTGGTGCGAGCCGCGCGTCGCGATGGACAAGCCGGTCAACATCCACGTCACCGGCTGCCACCATTCCTGCGCGCAGCACTACATCAGCGACATCGGGATGATCGGCGCGCGCGTGCCGATCAATGAGGAGGATACCGTTGAGGGCTATCACCTCTTCACCGGCGGCGGGTTCGGCCCCGACGCCGACGTGGGGCAGGAGGTCTATCACGACCTCAAGGCCGAGGACGCGCCGAAGACGGTCGAACGACTGCTCAAGGCCTATCTCGCCCACCGCTCATCGCCCGATGAAACCTTCCTCTCCTTTGCGCGCCGCCATGACGGCGAAACGCTGCGCAAGCTTGCCGATGCACAGGTGTCCGCATGAACCAGATCACCCCTCCACCCAAGCTCGACATCATCCCACCCAGCGCACCGTTCTCGGAGGCGCAACGCTCCTGGTTGAACGGCTTCTTCGCCGGCCTGCTGTCGCCTGACGCCGCAACACCATTGTCGGCGGAGCAGGGCGCAGCCGTCATGCAAGCCGGTGACGGCGACGACGGCGAAGCGCCGTGGCACGACCAGACCATGCCGATTGCCGAGCGGATGAAGCTCGCCGAGGGACGACCCCTGCGCCGCAAGATGATGGCGGCGATGGCGCAGCAGGACTGCGGCCAGTGCGGCTACAATTGCCTCGATTATTCGGAGGCGATCGCGAACCGCAGCGAAGCACGGCTCAACCTCTGCGTTCCCGGCGGCAAGGAAACCGCGCGGATGCTGAAGTCGCTGTACGAGGAGCTCGACAAGGCCCCAGTGGCCAAATCGGCCGAAAAGGCGGACGCGGCGGCGCCGGCCGTGACAGTGACGATCGCAGAGCCGGGCCGCTCGCGCGACAACCCCGTGACCGCAACCTTCCTGTCACGCCGCCTTCTCAACAAGGGGAAGTCGGAGAAGGAGACTTATCACGTCGAATTCGATCTCTCCGACAGCAAGCTCGACTACGTCGTCGGCGACAGTTTCGGCGTGTTCCCGAGCAACGATGTCGGCCTCGTCGACCAGATCATCGCGCTGCTCGGCGCCTCCCACACCACCAAAGTCAACGGCAAGACGCTGCGCGAGGTGCTGATCGACGACGTCTCGCTGTCGCCGGCCCCCGACACGCTGTTCGAGCTGATCTCCTTCATCACCGGCGGCGCGGCGCGCGAGAAGGCGCGGGCGCTGGCGCAGGGCGAGGATCCCGACGGCGATGCCGCCACCCTCGACGTGATGGCGGCGCTGCAGAAGTTTTCCGGCATGCGGCCGCATCCCGAGGCCTTCGTCGAGGCGCTGGAGCCGCTGCAGCCGCGGCTCTACTCGATCTCGTCCTCGCACAATGCCACGCCCGGAAGGCTGTCGCTGACGGTGGATTCCGTGCGTTACGTCATCGGCAAGCGCAAGCGGCTCGGCGTCGCCTCGACCTTTCTCGGCGAGCGCATCAATGACGGCGACAAGCTCAAGGTCTACGTGCAGAAGGCGCACGGTTTCGGCCTGCCGCAGGACCCGAAGACGCCGATCATCATGATCGGTCCCGGCACCGGCATCGCGCCGTTCCGCGCCTTCCTGCTCGACCGCAAGGCCACCGGTGCGCCCGGCAAGAACTGGCTGTTCTTCGGCCATCAGCGCAGCGATTGCGACTTCTTCTATCAGGACGAGCTCAACGCCATGAAGACATCGGGCGTGCTCACGCGCCTGTCGCTGGCCTGGTCGCGCGACGGCGAGAAGAAGTTCTACGTGCAGGACCGCATGCGCGAGGTCGGCCGCGAATTGTGGACCTGGCTTGCCGATGGCGCGCACTTCTACATCTGCGGCGACGCCAAGCGCATGGCCAAGGACGTCGAGCGCGCGCTGGTCGACATCGTCGCCCAGTTCGGCGCACGTTCGACCGACGAAGCCATCAGCTTCGTCGCCGAGCTGAAGAAGACCGGCCGCTTCCAGGCTGATGTGTACTGACCGCTGCCGCTCACCGTTATCCGAGCCGGTTCCGACTGGCTCGGATTTGAACGAATAAGATTCTCGGAACCCGGGCCATCAGAGAATTTACGTCTGCGAGACGGCCGCCTCGGAGGAGGCGCATCGCTATTTTTGCCACCATCTTGCCTCCCGCCCTGGTTGATCCCTCATACTCCCACAAATGGGGCGTTGGAGATCGACCATGCGCGAACTATCGGCGGAAGCCAGGCTGCACTTCTACGCGCGCTCGCTCTCGCGGCAGACCCGGGCGAACGCCCATCATCTGGCGCTCTACAGCGCGTTTGCGGTCATCGCGGCGATCGTGTTCGGCACGCTCTCGGTGCATCCGTTCTGATGTCTCTGTGTAGGGTGGGTTAGCCGAAGGCGTAACCCACCACTGGTATGGCTGCAGCAGAAGAGGTGGATTACGCTTCGCTAATCCACCCTACGGCACCGAGTCTGCTCACGTCCCGCGCCTGAACGGCGCGACCTCGATCCCCGCATCCTTCAACGCCTGACGCACACCGCGCGCGATGTCGACCGCGCCCGGCGTGTCGCCGTGGATGCAGACCGTATCGGTCCGCATCTTGATCACCTTGCCCGTCACCGACACCACGGCGCCGTCCTGCACCATGCGCACCACGCGGTCGGCGATCGCCTTGGCATCGTGCAGCACCGCGCCGGGCTTCTTGCGCGAGACGAGGTTGCCGTCGTCCTCATAGGCGCGGTCGGCGAACACCTCGTGCACCATCGGCAGGTTGGCCGCTTCGCCGGCCTTCACCAGCTTCGAATTGGCGAGCACGACGAAGATCAGGCTGGGATCGACCGCCTTGATGCCGGCGGCGATTGCCTTCGCGGTCATGTCGTCCTCGCAGGCGACGTTGGAGAGCGCGCCATGCGCCTTCACATGGGTCACCTTGTGGCCGGCGGCGGTCGCGATCGCCTGCAGCGCGCCGATCTGGTAGGCGACGAGGTTCTCGATCTCGGAGGCCTTGAGCCCTGCGATCGGATGGCGGCCGAAGCCGTGCAGGTCGCGGTAGCCGGGATGCGCGCCGACCGAGACGCTGCGCGCCTTCGCCAATTCAACCGTCCGGCGCATGATGTCGGGGTCGCCGGCATGGAAGCCGCAGGCGACGTTGACCGAGCTTGCGAGCTCGATCATCGCCGCGTCGTTGCCCATCTCCCACGCGCCAAAACCCTCGCCGAGGTCGCAATTGAGATCGACTGTCTTCATGGGTGCTCTCCGCCTCTGGTCTTGTTGTGGCTTACGGCTCGGCCGTGACCTGCCAGGTCCCGGCATCGACGGCGCTGACCGCATGGCCCGCCACGTTAGCATCGCTGAGCGCCGCGATGTTGAGCGCGACGGTGTCGGAGGAGCGCAGGCGATCGGGCAGGCTGCGGATCAGCCGTGCAAACTTGCGTGCCTCGTCCTGCGCCTCGGCCATGCTGACGGCCTTGAAGCGGAACGCGGTTCCCGCCGAGGTCTGGGCGAGCCGGCCGACATCGGCCGTAATCACGGTTGCGATCTTCGGATAGCCGCCGGAGGTGCCGCGATCCATCATCAGCGCGATCGGCGCGCCGTTGCCGGGCACCTGGATGCTGCCGTTGACGGTGCCGTCGGAGACGATGTTGTGGCCGTGCAGATGCTCGATGGCGGGGCCTTCGAGCCGGTAGCCCATTCGGTCGGAGGTTGCCGATATCTTCCACTCGCTGTTCAGGAACAGCGCCTTGTTGGCCTCGTCGAACTCGTCATCCTGCGGGCCCGGCAGGACCCGGATCGGACCTGTCGCAGGCTTCGGCAATTCGATGCCTCGTTCCGGCGCACCGCTCGCAGCATCGACGCTGAACTCGTCGCCGGCCTGAAGCGGGCGCGGGTAGGGGCTGCCAAGGCCGGCGCGGGCATTGACCGCGAGACTGCCGAACACCGGCTCGCCCTTGATGGCGCCCTCGATCGCGAGATAGGTGAAGGCGCCGCCGCGGGCAAAACCGAGCGTCAAGGTCTCGCCGTCCTTCAGCGTCACCGATGTGTCCATCGCCACCGGGGTCCCTGCGATGTCCGCATTGCGCGGCGCGCCTGATATCGCGACGCGGACGGCGCCGTCGCGGGCAGTGAAGGAGGCGCCGAACGGGCCGATCTCCACGGCGGCGGCGAAAGGCTCGTTGCCGACCAGCGTATTCGCTGCCGCGAGCGACAGGCGATCCATCGCCCCGCTGACCGTCAAGCCGTAGCGCTGCGCGCCGAAACGGCCGCCATCCTGGACCGAGCTTGCAGGGCCGATGCTGGCGACGACGAGGCGGCTCATGCGTCCACCTGCTCGGCGACGATCTCGCCGGCTTCCGCGGCGCGGTCCAGGTCCGCGAACGTCTTGTGGTCGATGGCGAAGAACGTCACGCGATCGCCGGGCTCGGTGAGGAAGGTCGGATTGCGGTGGAGCTGATAGGTACGCACCGGCGTGCGGCCGAGCAGATGCCAGCCGCTCGGCGCGGCGAGGCATTGGATTCCCGCCTGGACACCGCCGATCGAGATCGTGCCGGCCGGCGTCAGCAGCCGCGGATTCTGCCGCCGCGACATGTGCAGCGATTTGTCGAGGCCGCTGAGATAGGACCAGCCCGGCGTGAAGCCGATCATGGCGACCTTGTAGTCGCCGCCCGCATGCCGGGCGATGATGTCGTCGGGCGTGGTGTTGAGCGCCTTCGCGACATCCTCGAGGTCGATGCCATGCTCGCCGCCATAGGCCACGGGAATGCGCCAGCGGCGCGCCTTGGTGACCGGCGGCAGCGGCCGAATGGCGATCGGAAGGATCTTCTCGCCGAGCGCGTCGAAACCGATCTTTTCGGGGTCGTAGTGCACCAGCAGCGAGCGATAGGTCGGCACGGTCTCGGTGATGCCGTCGATGGGGCTCGCAGCGAGCGACTTGTCGAGCGCCAGCACGCGCTGGTTGGCGTCCTCGTCGATGGTGCGGCTGAACTCGACCGTGACGGCGCTGTCGCCACTGGGCAGAAGGCGGGGCGGGGGAAGCGTCGCGGCCATTGAGCTGTCGAAGAGCTGTCGAAATCGGACTTTTGGAAGTGCGCGGGCTCGACGTTGAGTTCCGCGTTACCCCTGCTTCGCGTAAATGCGCCCGCAAGTCCAATAAATTAATGCAAGGGGAGCCGATAAAGCCTTGTTATCGCGTCGCATAACAGCTCAGCGGCCCTGCGTTATCGGGGCCCTCTTGGCTCTTGACGCAAGGGCTGCGGCTCGCAAGATGCGCGCGTTCTTTCCCGCCTATCCGGAGCTCGTTCTCGTCCATGTCGCTGTCCCCCGAAGCCCGCAAGACCCTCGCCGGCATCACCACCGCCACGATCACCACGGTCCTGCTGAAAAAGGGGCTGCGCAATGTGTGGATGCGCGGAGCCCGGCCGCTCCGCCCGGGCCTGCCGCGCCTGGTGGGACCGGCCTTCACGCTGCGCTTCGTGCCGGCGCGCGAGGATCTGGCGACGCCGGAATCCTGGTCGTCGCCGATCTCGACCCGCACCGCGATCGAGGCGATGCCGGAAGGATGCATCGCTGTGGTCGACGCCATGGGCATCACCGATGCCGGCATCTTCGGCGACATCCTGTGCGCGCGCATGGTCAAGCGCGGCGTCACCGCGCTGGTCACCGATGGCGTCGTGCGTGACGTCGAGGGCGTGCTCGGCACCAACCTGCCGGTGTGGTGCGACGGCTATGCCGCGCCGCCTTCCGTTGCGGGCCTGACCTTCGTCGGCTGGGGCGAGCCGATCGGCTGCGGCGGCGTTGCCGTTTTCCCGAACGACATCGTCGTCGCCGACCAGGACGGCTGCGTGCTGATCCCGCAGGCGATGCTCGATCACGTCCTCGCCGAGGGCGTCGAGCAGGAGCGGATGGAGGCCTGGATCGTCAACGAGGTGAATAACGGCGCGGTGCTGCCGGGCCTCTACCCCATGAATGCCGAAACCAAGGCGCGCTACGCCGCGAGCAAGAAGTAACCGGGAAGAAGAGAGGTCATTTCGATGGAGATCACTGTTGCAGGCACGCGGCCGACCCGCCGGGCGCCCAAGGAACACTTCACCGGCACTGTCTTGCAGGACCCCGTGATCATGGCGCCTGCGCCGGCACGGCTGAACTGCTCGCGCGTGTCGTTCGAGCCGGGCGCGCGCACCAACTGGCATCACCATCCGCTCGGGCAGACGCTTTACGTCATTTCCGGCGTCGGCCGCATCCAGGCCAAGGGCGGGCCGATCCGCGAGATCCGTCCCGGCGACACCGTCTGGATTCCGCCGGGTGAACTGCACTGGCACGGGGCATCGCCGACCAACGCCATGTGCCACATTGCCATGCAGGAAGCGCTCGACGGCGTCTACTCGACCTGGCTGGAGCCGGTCACCGACGCGGAGTACGGGGCCGCGCTGGGCTAGAGCCTCGTGTCCCGGCTCTGCGCGGCAACGCTTCGCGTTGCCACTTGCCCGGGACACGGCAATCTACATCCGATCTGCCGTCCACGTGCCCGCGCACATGGCGCCGCGCCACGCGCCGGAGCCCGAGCTGCCGCTGAGCCGGCCGAAGCCGACGGCGCGCTTGATGCCGGTGCTCAGGGTGACGTTGATGCCGCCGGCATCGGCGACGCGACCGGACGCGTTCACCTCGAGATTCCGGGTTCACGCTTCGCGTGCCCCGGAATGACTCGGTACTGGAGAGTGCAAAGAATTCAGTTCACGCGTGTCCAGGTCTGGCCGCCGCAGAACATGCCGCCGAAGGCGCAGCCCTGTACGCGCAGCCGGTCGGTGCCTTTCATCGCGATCGTGGAATCATAGGTCGAGCCGGAGTTCGGATCGAGGATGCGGCCGGACCATTTCTGGTCCTTGCCGGGCTTCATGTTGATCAGGACCTGCTCGCCGTTCTGGTTCGATCTGCTGTCGACTGAATAACCGCAGAGATTGCTGCCGCATTGCTCGATGCGAACCTTGCCTTCCTTCTCCTCAGTCAGCCAGACGCCGAGCGGTGAATTGAGATCGCGCGTGGGTGCCGCTGCAGGAGCAGGCGGCGCGACGGCAGCCGCCTGGACGGGGACGGTTGCCGGGGACGGAGCGGGCGGCGCCGGAGGGGCCGCAGCCGCGGCTGGGGCCGGTGGCGGTGTCACGGCGGGAGCTACCTGCTGCGTGGCCGGTGCAGGCGCCGGGGGCGGCGCGGGCGGCGGCAGCACGGCAGTCTCGGCCGGCGCATTGCTGGCGGTTGCCGCCGGAGGCGGAGCAGGCGGTGCTGCTGTGGCAGCGGGTGCAGCGGGCACAGGTGCCTGCGTAGCCGAGGGCGGTGGGGCGACGGGAGCGGGGGCGGGAGCTGGCGTGGCCGGCGATTGCGGCTCGACCGTGGCCTGCTGTGGCGCCTGCTGGCCCGGGGCCGTCTCGTTCTTCTTGGCCTTCTTGGGCTTGCTCTGGCCGGTGTTGTCGTAGACGCCGGGGATCTGCACCGTGCCGCGGTCCGGATCGATGCGGATGGTGCGCCCGCCATATTCGAACGTGTACTGCGCCTGTGCGGCGGTGCTCGCCAAAAGGAATGCGGCCGTGCCCAACAGCTTCCTCATTTCCGTCTCCTGAACAGGTGGTCCCCGGACCGACGCTTACGCGCCGGTTCGCTCGCAAAAAGTGATCTAGATCACTGTCGTTGGTATGAGTCGTCTTCCGGTGGTTCCGGGTTCAATAGGCCCGGAGCCGGTCCAAACTTTGGCCAATCCAAACTTGGGCCAATCCAAACTTGGGCCAAGGCAAGCGACAGGAGGACGCGGTCTAATCGAAAGGCCGCATAGATCCTCTTGTAGGTGCCGCCTTCCATGGCAATGTGCAGCCACTGGTCGACGAAGGCCTTCAGCGCAATGTCGCGCTGGATCCAACAGGCCTTTTCCGAAAAATCGAACGGTCTTTCGGGGAGGTAGAAATCGAAGGGAATCCTTGACGTGACGATCTCGATGTACGAGGCCTCGGTCGGCCTCTTCGCGCCCTATTTGCGCAACCTGTCCGCGCTGCTCGACAAGGGCGTCGCTGATGCGGAGGCCCGCAAGTTCAATCCCACGGTTCTGCTCGGCATGCGCCTTGCGCCGAACATGTACGATCTGGCGCAGCAGGTCGGCGAAGCCTGTCGTCACGCGGTGGTCGCGCCGGCCTTGCTGGCGCAGTGCGAGCCGGTGGCGCTGCCGGCCCTCGAGCACGACATGGCCGGTCTTCAGGCGCGCATCGCAACGTCCCTCGAGTTCATCGAAAGCCTGCCGCGCGCGGAGATCGATGCGGCTGCGGAACGGAATGTCTTCTTCAGGTTGAAGAACGGGACCGAACTGCCCTTCACCGGGCGGACACTGCTGCTGACATTCAGCGTCCCGCAATTCTTCTTTCACGTCACCACGGCTTACGACCTGTTACGACACGCCGGCGTCGAGCTCGTGAAGAAGGATTATCTCGGACGGCGGTAGAGCTTACGCTTCGCCCTTGCGCTCGTAGTCGGCGAGCGAGCTTCGGCCGGCGATCTCGCTGCGCAGCTCTTCGAAGCGACGATGTGACTCGTCCTCCCGTTCGTCAACGAAGCGCACGGCGGCCTCGCTCGTCATCGGGCCGCTGACCACGGGGGCGGATTGCTCTCCGATGGTTTCATGGACGTAGTACTGGCCGTCATCGCCGCGATGGACCGTCCATTTCAGGCGGATCGCGACCATCGGACCGGGGCCAACCTTGCTGTAGCCATCCGCATCGATGTGCTCCGGCACCAGCGGCTGCTCGTCGATCATCGGATGCTCGTCGACCGCATGATGTTCTTCGACCGACGGCTCCTCAGCGACGACGACGATCTCGGTCTCCCGGATGGTTTCGGTTTCCCGGATGGTTTCTGTCTCACGAACGACGAGGACGGGCTCGGGATGCTCCAGGATGCTGGCGATGGTCGCGAGCGCGTGGTCGGTCGGGTCGATCTCTGACAAGGGTTCATCCTCCAGCTCGACGCGGCGAGCCAGTCTGTCCCACTGCCGCCGCGGCGGGTCTTATTACGCGCGTTTGATTAAGGCTGAGTTGGGGCTCGATCTGCACCAAAATGGGACGCTTTCTGGCGCTCCGAAGGCGGGCGCACGCCCGCCCGCAGTTCGGCTCAGCCCAGCACGTCCTGGTTGATGACGTTTTGCCGGATGGGATCGCCGTCCAGCACACTCAGGATGTTGCGCGCGGTCTGTTCGCTCATGCGCTGGACAGCCTCGACCGTCACGCCGGCGACATGCGGGGCGACGATGACGTTGGGCAGCGCGAACAGCGCGTTGCTGACCGGCGGCGGCTCCACCTCGAAGACGTCGATGCCGGCGCCGGCGAGCTTGCCGGAGACTAGGGCGTCGTAGAGCGCTGCTTCCTTCACGATGCCGCCGCGCGCGGTGTTGATGAGGTACGACTTCGGCTTCATCCGGCCGATCCGCGCCCCGTCGAACAGGCCGACCGTCTCCGGCGTCTTCGGGCAGTGGATGGTGACGAAGTCGGCGTTGGGGAGCGCGGCGTCGAGGTCGGTGACGGGCTCGCAGCCGGCGGCCTCGATGTCGGCGGCGTCCTTGTAGGGATCGTAGACCTGCACCTTCATTTCGAAGGCCAGGCAGCGCTTGGCGGTGCGGCTGCCGATGCGGCCGAAGCCGACGATCAGCACGGTCTTGCCGTAGAGGTCGAACGGCAGCATGCCGAGCCGGTCGGCCCATTTGCCGTCCCTGACACAGGCGTGCATCTCCTGCGCGCGCTTGGCCAGCGTCAGCATCATGAACAGCGCCGCTTCCGCAACCGAGGGCGAGTTCGCGCTGCCCGCCACCATCAGCGGCACCTTGCGGCGGGAGAGGGCGGGCACGTCGACGGCGTCGTAGCCGACGCCGATGCGGGTCACCACCTTCATGTCGCGGGCGGCTTCGAGCTCGGTCTCTCCGAAGGCCGTTGCGCCGAGGGCGACGCCGTGGACGGGGGCATGGCTCTTCAGCAAGGCCTCGAAGTCCTTCGCCGAGATCAGGTTCGGAAACTCGACGAGCTCGATATCGTCCCGCTGGGTGAGGAGGGCACGTGCCCCTTGCGACAAAGTTTGTGTAACGAAAATCTTCTTCTTGTTGGTCGCCATCGCTCCCCTGCCTGCTCGCGTTTCTTCACGGCGTCACAACACGACGCCGGTCTCTTCATTTAGCAGGTGCATGTTGTTGAGGTCCATCGCCAGGCGCATGGGTGCCCCGTCCTTGGCGCCGGCATTGGGATTGACGCGGCCGCAGACCGGCGTGCCGTCGAGCCCGAAATAGACCAGCGTCTCCATTCCCATCGGCTCGGTGACGTCGAGCACCGTGTCGAAGGTCTCGACGCCGGGCTCCAGATGCGCGTGCGACTCGGTGAGATGCTCGGGCCGGAGGCCCAGCAGCAGCTTGTCGGTGCGCGGCAGCGCGTTGTAGCGCGCGGCGCGGGCCGGCGGCAGCGGGAAGGCGATGCGGTCGGTGAGGCGGATCTGGAGCGTGCCGCCGACATCCTCGAGCCGGCACGGAATGAAGTTCATTGCCGGCGAGCCGATGAAGCCCGCGACGAAGCGCGTCGCCGGCTTGTGGTAGAGCTCGTTCGGCGTGCCGATCTGCTCGATGCGGCCCTTGTTCATCACCACCACGCGATCGGCCAGCGTCATCGCCTCGACCTGGTCGTGGGTGACGTAGACCGTGGTGGTGCGCACCTTCTGGTGCACTTTCTTGATCTCGATCCGCATCTGCACGCGGAGCTTGGCGTCGAGATTGGACAGCGGCTCGTCGAACAGGAACACCTTCGGATTGCGCACGATGGCCCGGCCCATCGCGACGCGCTGGCGCTGGCCGCCGGAGAGCTGCTTCGGCTTGCGGTCGATCAGGTCGGTGATGTCGAGGAGGCGGGCGGCCTCCGTCACCCGGGCCTTGATCTCGGCCTTGGGGTAGTGCTTCAGGCGCAGCCCGAACGACATGTTCTCGGCGACCGTCATGTGCGGATAGAGCGCGTAATTCTGGAACACCATCGCGATGTCGCGGTCCTTTGGCGGCACGTCGTTGACGACGTCGCCGCCGATCATGATGTCGCCGTCGCTGATGTCCTCGAGGCCTGCGATCATGCGCAGCGTCGTCGACTTGCCGCAGCCGGAGGGGCCGACCAGCACGATGAACTCGTGGTCGGCGATGTCGAGGTCGATGCCGCGCACGGCTTCGACATCGTCGTAACGCTTGACTACCTTCCGCAAAGCAACGTCAGCCATCGAACTTCAGCTCCTCGTCATCAACCCTTTGTCGCGCCGGCGGTCAGGCCGGCAATGTAGTAGTCCATCAGGAATGCGTAGATGATCAACGGCGGCGCGGCGCCGAGCAGCGCGCCGGTCATGATCTGCCCCCAGTTGAACACGTCGCCCTTGATCAGCGTTGTAATGATGCCGACGGGCAAAACGAGCTGGTCCGTTGAGGTCGTGAACACGAGCGGATAGAGGAATTGCGCCCAGGACACGGTGAAGGCGAAGATGGTCGCGGCGATCAGGCCGGGCAGCGCGACCGGAATGAAGATCCGCGTCAGAGTCTGGAACCAGGACGCTCCATCGATGATGGCGGCCTCGTCGAGTTCCTTCGGGATCGAGGCGAAATAGCCGATCATGATCCAGGTGCAGAACGGGACCGTCAGCGTCGGATAGATGAAGAGCAGCACGTACCATCTGTTGATCAGCTGGACTCCCGTCCAGTCGCCGATCAGCGCGAACATCTTGAACAGCGGAATGAACAGCAGGCTGTCGGGGACGAGGTAGGTGAGGAACACGCCGGTGGCGAGCGTCGCCGAGCCCCAGAACTTCATGCGTGCCAGCGCAAACGCGGCCGGCACGCTGATCAGCATGGTGAGGGTCACCACGATGATCGAGACCCACGCCGAATTCCAGAAGAAGCGCAGGAACTGGTTGGACGTCAGCAGCTCGGCATAGTTTTCCAGCGTCGGATGGAACACCCACCAAGGGTTGGTCGCCGCCGAAATCTCGGCGCTGCTCTTCAGCGAGGTGATCAGCATGTAGAGTGGCGGCGTCAGCGAGAAGATCGCAAACAGCACCAGGAAGAAGTAGGACCAGCGCAGCGCCCAGGCGCGGTCGCGGCTCATGCTGCCGTATTTGACGTCGCGGCGCGGTCCGGCCTTGTCGATTGTCATGGTGCTCATCAGGCTTCGTTCCCGCGTTTGTTGACGTCGCGAAGGATGAAGATTGCGGCGACCGCCAGGATCGGCACCATGAACAGCGAAACGCTGGCGCCGAGCGGAATGTCGCTGCCCTCGATGCCGACCCGGAACGCCCATGTCGCAAAGATATGGGTGTGATCCAGCGGGCCTCCCGCGGTCAGGATGCGCACGATGTCGAAATTGGCGAAGGTGACGATGAGGGAGAACAGCGTGGTGATCGCGATGATGTTGCGCATCATCGGCAGCGTCACATACCAGATGCGCTGCCACCAATTGGCGCCGTCGATGGCCGCGGCCTCGTAGAGCTGATCGGGCACCGATTTTAGGGCGGCCAGATACATGATCATGAAGAAGGGCGCGCCATACCAGACGTTGACCAGGATCACGGCGAAACGCGCCCAGGCGGCGTCGCCGGTCCACGGGATGGGCCCGATACCGAAGAATGCAAGTGTGTAATTGAAGGCGCTGTAGGACGGGTCAAACAGCCAGAGCCAGGCAAGCGTGCTCATCGCGGGCGGGATCACCCAGGGCACGAGCAGCATGCCGCGCCATTTGCGCTGGCCCTTGGCCGGAATGTTGTGAACGAAATGCGCGACGACGAATCCGATCAGGGCCTTGAAGACCACGGCCGTGATGGCGAAGATGCAGGATTGCTTGACCACCAGCCAGAATGTGTCGCGCCTGAACAGAAACTCGAAATTGCCGAAGCCTACAAACCTCTGCATCGACTTGTTCAGCGTTGCCAGATGCAGCGAATAGAAGGCCGGATAGACCACGAGCAGCGTGATCAGCAGGATCAGCGGCAGCGTCATCAGGAACGCCGCGGTCGATTTCCGCCTCAGGATGTTGTGCAGGCTTGCACGTTTACGGGCGCTCGCAGGCCGGGCGACGCCAGGTTGCCGAACTACGGCATCAGCCATGATGCATCTTCCTCGCAGAATTCGTTCGCACGGAAGCCGGCGGACCGGCTTTGGAAATTGATGCGTGTGGCGGCAGCCAGACCGGGCGGCTCACGTCCTACTTGAGCCGCCCGGTCGCTGTCTCAGCTTCGCATAAAGCCTTCGCACTCGCCTTCCGCCCAAGCGAGCGTCGCCTCCATCTTCTCGCCCTGCGCGTAGCGGAGGCACATCTTGGTCAGCGTCGCCTGCGCATAGATCTGCTGGGCGATCTTGGGCGGAGCAGGAGAAGCCGCAATCGACAGCGTCTGGTGATTGTGGGGATTGGGATAGTGATAAAGGGTGCCCTTCGGCGGCCCTTCCTCCTGCCAGGTCTTCAGCGTCGTCATATTCGCGTAGGCCGGCAGGTCGTAACCGCCGCTCGCGGCCACGAACTTCTCGATCGATGACGGCTGCGACAGATGCGTGAGCAGGCTCTTCGCCGCTTCCTTGTTCTTTGAGAAGCTCCAGGTCCCCCAGAAATAGGGTAGGTAGGGCGCATAACGGCCTTTCGGACCAGACGGCATGCCGTGGGTCCAGCACTGTTCGGCGACCTGCGGCGCGTCGCGCTTGGCGACCGCCCACGCGCTCGGGGGATTCATGATCAGCGCGCCTTTGCCGGAGATCAGCCATTTATTGTTGGAGGCGTCATCCCAGGCAGCGACGTCGGGCGGCAGGACCGCGATCAGTTTCTTGTAGAATTCGAGCGCCTGGCGAACCGCGTCCGTCTTCACCGTGAGATCGCCCTTGGCATTGACGAGCTCAGCGCCGAACGATTGGAAGATGGCGCCGGCAGTGTCGGTACTATCGGTGGTCTCGCCCAGGCCGATGCCGAAAGGCACGCCGCCTTTTTGGCAGGCCTCGGCCGCCTTCAGGAATGTCTCCATTTTCCAGTTGTCGGCCTTGGGCTGGCTGCCGGCCGGATACATTTCCAGGATATCGATATTGGCGAACTTCTTGAGGAGATCGATGCGGGAGCAGGGCCCCTTGATCTGGCTTCCGATTGTTGCGGGCACCGCAAGCCATTTGTTGCCGGCCCGTCCCAGATATTTGACGGTGCCGTTCACGTCGCCGTTCTGCTTGATGATCGGCTCCATGATGTCATTGACCGGCTCGAGCAGTTCGGCATGGGCGTGCGGCCACCATGTCGGCATCGCCAGGACATCGTGACCTGACTTCGCCGCCGCCTCGGCCGCGATGGTGAGCTCGATCTTCTTGCCCTGACTTGTGATGTAGTCGATCGTCACCTCGACCTTTTCCTTCGCCGCCCATTCGTTGACGAGCTCGGTCGAGGCCTTGTTGGCGCCCGGAACCCAATGGTCCCAGAAGCCGATCGAGAGCTTGCCGGCGGCGTAGGCGCCCCGGACGTAGGGCGCCGTGATCAGCGCCGCGGAGGACATTGCAGTGGCAGCCACAAATTGACGTCGCGTCAGTGTCTTGCGTGACATCTCGTTTCCTCGCCTGGGTGTTGTTGTTGGAGTTTCCTCTGAGAGACTTTTGAGCTTCTTGTTTTCGAATTTTCTTATTGATGCCGGCGGTCGACGTGAAAATTCACGCCGCCCGGGGCAAATTGGTAGCGCGATCAGATCATGATTGATGGCGTCTGTCGAGAAAGCCGAGCGGCTCCGCGTCTAAAACTAACGTTGTGCCCAAGACGTGCGTCGCCGCATGTCAGAACCATGCGTCGAACTTGAACAGCAAACGCACATTTTGCGACGCACACAGCGCACAGATCAACCCGGAACGATCCGTTGCGCAATTACGCCGCAGTTTCGAATGAGCCTGCATAACCGCTTCGCGCGACAGACTTTTCCGGCGTGGACAGCACTCGGCCCTGTCTGGACCGCGAAGCGCTGGAAACGATAGAGTTCAGCTGGTGGTTTGCTTCCGCCCGCCAAGCCCAATTGGATCGACGATGGAGACGAGAATGATCAATGCGGCGCCGCCAGCGCGGCCTTACCTGCGACGATGGCTCGCGCTGGGGTCTATGCTCGCGCTGTTGCTCGGCGCGACGTCGTGGGCGAATGCTCAGGGATTGGTCAAAGGCGTTCAGGAAGGCGCTGCGGCCGGGAACAAGGCGGCAGGTCCCGTCGGTGGCGTGCTCGGCGGCGCAATCGGCGGCGTGGTTGGGGTCTTCACGGGCGTGCTCGGCGTCGGCAACAACAACGGCGGCAATCCTCCGCCGGCCGCCAAGGAGTCCAGCAAGGACGCCAAGCAGCAAGGCGCAGCCAAGGACAAGGCGGCCAAGAGCGCCAAGCCGGGCAAGGGCGCCAAGGCGACCAAAGAGGCCAAGAACACGCCGCAGGACAAGGGCAACAAGGACGTCACGGTTCTAACCCAGCCCGGCACGCCGCAGCTGACCGCCGAACAGATCGTCGCCAACAGCGATTCCTACATCGAGCGGATCAAGACCCAGCTGAACCTCACGCCGGAACAGGAGAAGCACTGGTACGGCTTCTCGAGCGCGATGCACTACCTTGGGCACAATGGTGCAGAGCGGCTCAACCTGAGGGTCGCGCGCGCCAAGCGGGATCCGCCCGACGACATCATCGAGCAGATGCGCAACGAGGCCCAATTCCTGATTGATCGCGCCGCCGACCAGCGCAACGTTGCCGACGCTGCCGAGCCGCTCTATTCGAGCCTCGACGACAAGCAGAAGCAGGTCTTCATTCAGGAGATGGTGCACCTCAGTCACGAGCGGGGGCTGGACTGATCAAGTTGAATCGGTCCGGGCGGGGCCGAATTAACGGCGCCCGCCACGAATTCGTGAATCCTCCCCGCAATTCGATTATGATTAGCTTCGTAAGCTGACTGCGGGGTTGATATGGCGGACGGACTCTCCGTTTTCCTGGTCGAAGACGAGGCGTTGATCCGGATGATGATGGCCGACATGGTGGCGGAACTCGGCCACCACGTCGTCGCGGAAGCGGATAATGTGCGCGACGCCAGCGCCTTTGCCATGACCGCGCAATACGACATGGCCATCCTCGACATCAATCTCATGGGTGTCTACGTCGATCCAGTCGCCGATCTGATCGAACGTCGCGGAAAACCGTTTCTGTTCGCCACCGGCTATGGTCCGGAACTGCTGCCGTCCTTGCTCCGACGCAGGCCGATCCTGCGCAAGCCGATCGCAATGGATCAGCTCAAGGCGATGATCGATTCGATGTTTCCCGGGCCGTCAACCAAAACTCTGGGCTGACCGATCACGCCCGACGCGCACGGCCGCAGGGTGATTCAGCCGGCTCAGTTGCGACCGCTCCTCAGCACCTTGGCAATGGTGTGGGCCGTCATGGCTGCGCGATCCGACGCGCGCTGAGCAGCCAGCCGGTCGCGTGCCTTTTCCTCGATCAGGAGTTCGATCAGGGCCAGCCGCTTGTCTTCGCTGTCCGCTTCGCTCAGCAGACGGTGATAGCGGTGATAATCGAAACCCAGATCCTGCTTACGCATGTCACGCCCCCGCAACTACGCCACACACGGGAAGATTGTTTCGTATCTGAAACATGCACGCAAGCACGTTCCGGCCTGGAACCGGGCGCGTGCTGAATCATCTGTGAATTACTGGAACACGCCAGCAAGCGGAGCGTGATCGTCCGTCAATCCGCAGTGTGGTCGGCAAACATCTTCAGGCCGACGAAGCTCGCATCGGGCTTGATCACCAGCCTGGTCGGGATGTCGCGCAGATAGTCCTGGAAACGTCCCTTGGCTTCAAAGCGCGCCCGGAACGCGGAGGCCGCGAGGAACTCGCGAAAGCGCGGCACGATTCCGCCGGCGATATAGACGCCGCCGCGCGCGCCGAAGGTCACGGCGAGATTGCCGGCGACCGAGCCAAGGGTGGCGCAAAACATCTCCAGCGTCGCGCGGCTGACGGGACAGCTGTTCTCCAGCGCGGCCTTGGTGATGGCGGCGGCGTCGCGATGCGGCACCTGGACGCCATCGATCTCGGCCAGCGCCTCGTAGAGGTTCTGCAGCCCGGAACCAGAGAGGGCGCCGCGCTCGATGGAGACGTGGCCGAGGCGCCGGCGCAAGCAGGCGATCACGCGTTCCTCGCGCTCGTTCTCCGCCGGCAGGGTCGCATGTCCGGCCTCAGTGACGACGGCCAGTCGCGAACCATGGCGTTCGATCAGACAGGAGACACCAAAGCCAGTTCCGGGCCCGACGACGAGCAACGGCTCTCCGGGCAGGCCATCGCCTCCGCCGAGCGGAATCAGATCGGCAAGCTGCAAGGCGGGCAGGGACCAGGCCACCACCTCGAAATCGTTCAGCACGTGCACGCTGTCGAAGCCGAGCGCGGGCTGCAGCTCGTTGCCGTCGATGACCCAGGGGCTGTTGGTCATGACGCAGCGGTTGTTGGTGACGGGACCGGCAACGGCCAGCACCGCCCTTTGGGGCTGCTCGCCGCCTGACCGGCGCGCCAGGACATCCGCGATGGCTTCCCGTACGGTCGGGAAGTCGGCGACCTTCACGTAGTCGATCGGTCCGGTCTGATCGTTCCGGTTCAGCGCGAAGCGCGCATTGGTGCCGCCGATATCGGCGAGAAGAATGGTTCCTGTCTTGCCGATGCCCATAGCCCTGCGGCTTCCGCGGCCTTGCGGCCCTCGGGAACCTCTCCTCCGTTCCTGATCCGATCCGCAAACCGCGGACGGTCTGAGAATCCTCGCTTGGTTGTTCCTAGTCAACACGGACAAGGTCAAACCGTTGCATTCTGGGCAAATCCTGGCTGTCAGCGCGGTATCGCCGCACGCGGTCGGTGGTTGCTAAGCTGCGCCGGAAGATCGACATTGGGAAGGAGCGTCCGGCGCCTGACGCCGGACGGATCGAGTGGGGCCCTGCAATGAAGATTTCCGACCGCGACGTGTTGCTGGTGATCGACGTGCAGAACGACTTCTGTACCGGCGGAGCGCTCGCCGTTCCCAGTGGCGAGAAGGTCGTCCCTGCCATCAACCGGATCGCCCAGAAATTCGCCAATGTGGTGCTGACCCAGGACTGGCATCCGAGCGACCATGTCTCGTTCGCGTCGAACCATGCGGGCAAGCAGCCGTTTCAGGTCATCGAGCTCGACTACGGCACGCAGGTGCTATGGCCGCCGCATTGCGTGCAAGGCACGGCGGGCGCCGAATTTCATCGCGATCTCGACGTGAAGCGGGCAAGCCTCGTGGTGCGCAAGGGCTTTCGCCGTGGCATCGATTCCTATTCGGCGCTGTTCGAGAACGACCATCGGACGCCGACCGGACTGCTTGGCTATTTGCGCGAACGCGAGCTGAAGACCGTCTTTGTCGCCGGTCTGGCGCTGGACTTCTGCGTCCGCTTCTCGGCGGAGGATGCGCGTAAGGCGGGGTTGGAGGTGGCCGTCATCGAGGATGCCTGCCGTGGCATCGATCTCGACGGCTCGGTGGCCGCGACCCATCAGAGTTTCAGGGACCGCGGCATCGCTGTCGCCAGCCTCGAGGCGTTTCTGTGAGGATATAGAGGTAGCCATGGTGGAGAGGACCGCCAAACAGCCACGTGGACCAGGGCATGCCCCTGACGATCCACGGCTGTGGCCGTTTGCGGCGGCGCAGCTCGCCATGGATGCCTGTTTCTGGTGGCTGGAGCGCGGACCCGCGAAGCAGGGTGAGAGCAGCCTGCCATGGACGACGCCCAACAGCGTTGCCCTCGAGCTCGCAACGATGCAGCTGCGCGACTGCTCGCGGACCCGGTCCGGCCAGCCGGCGCTGGTCTGCGCCCCCTATGCGCTCCATCGCGCCCTGATCGCCGATTTCGCGCCAGGCCATAGCGTGCTGCAGTCGCTGCAAGAAGGCGGTGTCGACAGGGTCTATGTCACCGACTGGCGGTCGGCCACCCCCAGCATGCGCTATCTCTCGATCGACAGCTATCTCGCCGACCTCAACGTCGCCATCGACGAGATCGGTGCGCCGGTCGATCTCGTCGGCCTTTGCCAGGGCGGATGGCTGTCGCTGCTCTACGCGGCGCGCTTTCCAGCCAAGGTGCGGCGGCTGGTCCTGGTCGGTGCTCCCGTGGACTTGTCGATCGATTCCTCGCTTTCCCGCCTCGCGCGCAACGCGCCCGAGCTGGTCTACGACCAGCTCGTCTCGCGCGGCGGCGGCAATGTCAGCGGCGAGGAGATGTTGCACTTCTGGTCCAAGGCGCCTGATAGCGACGATATCGCAGCGGCATTGCAGCGGGATCTCTCGGATGAGCAGGGTGCCGCGCTGCTCGCGCGCTTCGACCGCTGGAACGCCGAGACGCTCAATCTGCCGGGCACTTACTATCTCGAGATCGTCAACGGAATTTTCCGGGAGAACCGGATTGCCGGGGGCAGTTTCGTCGCGCTCGGCCGCCCGGTTCATCTGAAGGACGTCAAGACGCCAATCTTCCTGCTGGCCGGGCTCGACGACGATGTGGTGCCGGCGGCGCAAGCGCTCGCCACCGCCGGGCTTGTTGGCACACCGCCAGCCTTCATTGCGGCGGCCTCCGAGCCGAGCAATCATCTTGGACTGTTCATGGGCGCGCGCACCCACGCGCATGCCTGGCGCCGGATCGCCGGGTGGCTGCGCGACGATCTGCCCGGCGTGCTGGCTCGCAGCGCCTGAGCTCGCCGGCGCCGGGCGGGCCGCGCTGCAAGTCCGTTATGCATGCCGGCGGATGGCTCGCACGGGACCCGGTCGATGGGCTACATAGGATCCGGGGCTGAACGGCTTCGCCAGCGAAGAGATTGAAGAGATTTAAGGGTACGGCGCTCGATGACTTTCCACTCGATCTACGCTCACGGATTTGCGCGCGTGGCGGCCTGTGTCACCACGTCCCATGTCGCCGACCCCACGGCCAACGCCAGGGCTGTCCTGGCAGCGGCCGATGCCTGCCACGAGCAGTCGGCGGCGGTCGCGGTTTTCCCTGAGCTGTGCCTGTCCGGTTATGCGATCGAGGACTTGGTCAAGCAGGATCCGCTGCTCGATGCCGTCGAGCGCGGGCTCGCCGCGATCGTTGAAGCGTCCGCGGGGCTGATGACGGTCCTGATCGTCGGGGCGCCGCTGCGCTTTGGTCATCGCATCTACAACTGCGCTGTCGTCATCCATCGCGGCAACGTCCTCGGCGTGGTGCCGAAATCTTACCTGCCGACCTACCGCGAGTTCTACGAGGGACGGCATTTCGCCTCCGGCGCCGGCATCGCCGGCGAGACGATCGCCTTCGGCGGCCTGCAGGCCCCGTTCGGCGTGGATCTCCTGTTCGCCGCCGAGGACGTCCCGGGCCTCACCATCGGCGTCGAGATCTGCGAGGACATGTGGATCCCGGTGACGCCGGCTTCGGAGCTCGCGCTCGCGGGTGCGAGTGTTCTGATCAATCTTTCCGGGAGTCCGATCACGATCGGCCGTGCGCGCTCGCGCGCACTGCTGTGCCAATCGACGTCAGCGCGCTGCCTCGCGACCTACGTCTATGCGGCTGCCGGGGCAGGGGAATCGACCACGGATCTCGCCTGGGACGGCCAGACCTCGATCTTCGAGAACGGCGTGCTGCTGGCCGAGGGCGAGCGATTCCGCCAGGGCGGGCAGATCACGCTGGCCGACGTCGATCTCGACCTGCTCAGGCAGGAACGCGCCCTGATGGGAACGTTCGACGACAACCGGCGGCAGCGCGAGGCCTTTTACCGCAAGGTGACATTCGCGCTGAAGCCGCCAGCCGCTGACATCGGCTTCCTGCGCAAGGTCGAGCGCTTTCCGTTCGTGCCGAGCGACGAGAGCCTGCTCGAGCAGGATTGCTACGAGGCCTACAACATCCAGGTCGCCGGGCTGGTGCAGCGCATGCGCGCGACTGGTACCAAGCGCGTCGTGATCGGCGTATCCGGCGGGCTCGATTCCAGCCATGCACTGATCGTGGCCGCCAAGGCGATCGATCTGCTCGGCCTGCCGCGCGAGAACATCCTGGCCTACACCATGCCGGGCTTTGCCACCGGCAGCGAGAGCAAGACCCATGCGCTGGCACTTATGCAGGCGTTGCGGACGAGCTGGCAGGAGCTCGACATCCGCAGCACCGCAACCCAGATGCTGAAGGACATCGGTCATCCCTTCGGCAAGGGCGAGAAGGTTTACGACGTCACCTTCGAGAACGTGCAGGCGGGCCTTCGGACGGACTACCTGTTCCGGCTCGCCAACCATCACGGCGGCATCGTCATCGGCACCGGCGATCTCTCCGAGCTTGCGCTCGGCTGGTGCACCTATGGTGTCGGCGACCAGATGGCGCACTACAACGTCAATGCGGGCGTGCCGAAGACGCTGATCCAGCATCTGATCCGCTGGGTGATCTCCTCCAAACAGTTCAGCGACGACGTCAATCGGACGCTTGGCGCGATCCTTGTGGCCGAGATCTCGCCGGAACTCGTACCGGTCGAGGCCGGCGAGAAGCCGCAGAGCACGGAAGCGTCCGTCGGGCCTTACGAGCTGCAGGACTTCAACCTGTTCTACACGCTGCGCTTCGGCATGCGGCCGTCCAAGATCGCCTTCATGGCTTTCCAGGCGTGGAAGGACGTCGCAAAGGGCGAGTGGCCGCCAGCATTCCCGAATGATCGGCGCAAGGCCTATGATCTGCCGGAGATCCGCCGCTGGCTCGAAGTGTTCCTGCGCCGCTTCTTCGCGTTCAGCCAGTTCAAGCGCTCGGCCATGCCGAACGGGCCGAAGGTCTCGGCCGGCGGCTCGCTGTCGCCGCGCGGCGACTGGCGTGCGCCGTCGGATTCGAGTGCGGCCGCTTGGCTTGAGGATCTCGAACGGAACGTGCCGGACTGATCGGCGCGGCCGATCGGCATTGTTGGGAGGCGATCGATGTCGGCCGGAGATGGGGCGCAAACGAGCGAGGAGGCCAAGGTCATCAACGGCCTCTACATCTTCGACATCGAAATGCGTGATGGCAAGCGCGGGCGGGCGAGAGGCGTGGTCGTGCTCTGCGAGGGCCGTATCATGGGCGGCGACAGCTACTTCTACTACACCGGCAGCTACAGTTTCCGGAACGGCAAGTGGCGTGGCGACTTGGTCGTCAATCAGCACACCGAGGCGGTCGGCAGGACGCTTGCATTCGGCGGCAGGGAGGTCACCTGCGGCTTTTCCGGCGACTATTTCCCCGGCGGTGCGGAAGTCGAAGGCATGGCACTGGTCGGCAAGACCAGCGTGACGTTCACGGCGCGACTGACTCTCAAGGATGCGATGTGAGCGCGACCCGATCTACTCACTAACCGCTACGTTCCCGCTCAGGAACCTTCGCAACGACAGAACGTTCGCGTCTGTTGTTGAGGATTTTCGAGGAGAGGGACCATGCGTAAACACTTGATGCTATCGACTGCGGCCATCGGACTCATGCTCGCATCCGGATTCGCCTACGCTCAGGCGCCCGGTGAGCGAAGGGACGAGCCGAAACGAACCGAGGAACCCGCAAAGGGCGCTGCGCCACAGCGCGGTGGTCCGGCTCAAGAACGCGTTCAAGAGCGTGCGCAAGACGCTCAAGAGAGACTGCAGGGAGCGGGACGCGAGGACAACGGCGGCGCGGCCAAGCGCGAGGCCGACAACGACAAGCGCCAGCCGTCCCCTTCTGCCGGGCGCGATCAACCGAAGGCGAAGGATCAGGCACGAGACTCTCGCGAACCTTCACGCGATCGCAACCGCGAGGCTGAGAGCGCGAAGCCGGGACGCGACAGCGGCAAGAGCAGCGCGGAGACGAAGCAGGACAAGTCTGCGCCGCAGAAATCAACGGCCGAGTCTGAGAAGTCCAGGACCGCCCCAACTGCTCAGCAGAACGAGCGCAACCAGGCTCAGCCGCCGCGCAATGCTGCCGAGCAACAGCAGCCAGCGCAACAGACCAACCGGCCGGCCACCGCGACCGATACGAACCGGACGGCTCCGGCCAGCAATGCGCAGACCGCACCCGGCACATCGGGCACGCAGAGCAATCAAGCCAATCAAGCCACCCAGACCAACACGCAGGTCAATCAGCAGGCCCAGGTGACGACCGAGAAGCAGGTGCGGATTTCCGAAACGATGAGCCGCACACGCCTCGCGCAGCCGGAGCGCAATCTGAACATTTCGATCCGGATCGGCGAGACGATTCCGCCGCGCGTGCGTCTCCACCGGCTGCCGCCCGAGATCGTCTCGATCGAGCCCGAATATCGGGACTACGAATATTTCGCAACGGACGACGAGGTGGTCATTGTCGAGCCCCGGACGCATCGCATCGTCAGCCAGGTGCCCCGCGATCCGTCGCGGGCGCGTGCACAAATGGGCGGCAGCGCCTCGTCGAGCATGGCGGCGGCCGGCGGAAGCCCTTTGAACTGCCAGATCATGCGGCGTGACGCTTCGGGCAATGTGGCCCAAGCGGAGCCCTCGACCGTTGGCTCAACTGCGCGCACCGATTCCTTGAGCGTGACGGTCCAGATGCCCGATGGCGGCTCGTCCGCGCCGATCGCGCTCGGCGCTCCCGCGGGCAACATCGTGGTCGCAACGCAAGGGCAGGGCGACTGCACGGTGACGATCGAGCCGCAGACGCGCTGATTGCGACGATGCTGAAACGACAACGCGCCGCCCGGCAGAAACCAGCCGGGCGGCGCGATTGCGTTCGATGTCGAAAGTTTCGAGGTCCGGAGTGCCTAGGAGTCCGGACCTCGTCACCTTGCCCCAGCCTTAGATCCCCCGCCCCATGTGGTCCCCCAACCCCGAGGTGCGCGATCAGAAGGTGATGCCTCTTGAAGTGCCGCCGATCGATGTTGCGCGATGTACGCGAGTCTGAATAGGATTGGAATCCGGATCACTACGGACACGATCGAACTTGCTGCTGCGGGAATCCGCAGATGCCTGCATTGACGGCAGCACCGCTGCTCAACATCGTTGCTTGCAATGCGCGGGATGTCCACATCTCGTCAGCGCCGCCGAAGACACATTCACGGGCCTGTCATTGAACTGGTCTAGCGCTGCTCCCGTCATCGCCGACGGTCAAGGAGCAAGCCATGTCGAAGCCGGTGCTGGGCGCCGCATTGTCCACCAAATCGATCCCCGCGCATCGCGACTGGCTTCTCGAACGGCAGCGCGATCTCGAGATCCAGGATTTTTTCCGCGCCGATCTGCTCGACAGCGATTGGCGGAGCACGGCGGGCGAGATCAAGCAGATGCTTTCCGGCCATTCCGGTCGGCTCGGCATCCACGGCCCGTTCTGGGGTTTCAAGATCGACAGCCACGATCCGATGATCCGCCAGGCGGTGACCAAGCGCCTGCTTCAGGGGCTGGATGCCGCCGAGTTCCTCGGCGCGACGCAGATGGTGATCCACTCGCCGTTCACGACGTGGGACCACAACAATCTCGACCTGTATCCCGAGAACCGCGGCAACATCGTCGAACGCGTCAAGGCGACGCTCGCCGAGGTGATTGCGCGCGCTGAAACCATCGGCTGCGAGATCGTCATCGAGAACATCGAGGACAAGGATCCGCGCGACCGCGTGCGCCTCGCCAGGGCGCTCGAAAGCAGCAAGGTCCGCGTCTCGCTCGACACCGGGCACGCCAACTACGCGCATGTCTCCACCGGCGCGCCGCCGGTCGACTACTATGTCGAGACCGCCGGTGACATGCTGACCCATGTGCACCTCCAGGACACCGACGGCTTTGCCGACCGACACTGGGCCCCGGGCGAAGGCAATATCCCGTGGGTGGCCGTGTTCCGTGCCCTGGGCCGTCTGACGTCAAATCCGCGGTTGATCCTCGAGCTCCGCAATCACGACGACGTCCGCACCGGCGCAGCCCATCTCGCCGCGCTCGGCCTCGCCGAATAGCCGTCATCACAAAGGCAGGGTCATCATCATGAGCAAGCTCACCCGTCGCAGCATCCTGAAATCCGGCGGCGTTGCCGCAAGCACGCTGCTGCTCCCGCGCTTTGCGATCGCGCAAGGCGACAACCGTCCGTCGGTCACGATCGCCGTGCAGAAGGTCACCAACTCGAACGTGCTCGACGTGCTGCGCGAGCAGTCCAATGTCGGCGAGCGCGTATTCTTCTCCTCGATCTGGGAAGGCCTGATCTCCAAGAACTGGCGTGGCAATCTCGAAGCCGTGCCCGGCCTTGCCACCGAATGGCGCCGCATCGACGATCAGACCGTCGAGGTGAAGCTGCGCCAGGGCGTCAAGTTCCACAATGGCGACGAGCTGACGGCGGACGACGTCGTCTTCACCTTCAGCCGCGAACGCATGTTCGGCGAGACCGAGGCCAAGAACCGCTCCACCATCAAGGCGTTCGAGAAGATCCCGACGCCGCGGCCGGGCAAGGAGCTGCCGCCGGATGTGCCGGCCGTCGCCCGCCGCATCTGGCCGGACCTCGTGCGCGTCGATGCCGTCGACAAGTATACCGTGCGCTTCTACAACGCGACGCCCGACGTCACCATCGAGGGCCGGCTGTCGCGCTACGGCTCCGACATCATGAATCGCCGCGCCTGGGATGAGTCCGCGAGCTATCTCGACTGGGCGCGCAAGCCTGTTACCACCGGCCCCTACAAGGTCGTCGAGCTCAAGCCCGACGTCTCGCTCACGCTCGAAGCCCACGACGAATATTGGGGCGGCCGTCCGCCGCTCAAGCGCATCCGCTTCCTCGAAGTGCCTGAAGTCGCGAGCCGCATCAACGGCCTGTTGTCGGGCGAATACCAGTTCGCCTGCGACATCCCGCCGGACCAGATCGCCGGCATCGAGAAGAATGCCGCATTCGAAGTGCAGGGCGGCACCATCCTCAATCATCGCCTGACCGTGTTCGACAAGAACCACGCCCAGCTCGCCAATCCGCTGGTGAGGCGCGCGTTCACCCATGCGATCGACCGCCAGGCCATCGTCGACAGCCTGTGGGCCGGCCGCACCCGCGTGCCGAAGGGCCTGCAGTGGGAATTCTACGGCGACATGTTCAACGCCGACTGGAGCGTGCCCGCGTATGATCCCAAGCTTGCGCAGGATCTGCTCAAGCAGGCCAACTACAAGGGCGACCCGATTCCCTATCGCCTGCTCAACAACTACTACACCAACCAGGTCGCGACCGCGCAGATCCTGGTCGAGATGTGGAAGTCGGTCGGCCTCAACGTGCAGATCGAGACCAAGGAGAACTGGTCGCAGGTCATGGAGCGTGGACCCGCGCGCGCCGTCCGCGACTGGTCGAACTCGGCCGCGTTCAACGATCCCGTGTCCTCGCTGGTCGCCCAGCACGGGCCGAACGGCCAGCAGCAGCAGATCGGCGAATGGACCAATGCCGAGCTGAACAAGCTTTCCGAGTTCCTGGAGACCTCGACCGACCGCGCGGCGCGCAAGAAGGCGTTCCGCCGCATGCTGGAGATCGCCGAGCGCGAAGACCCCGCCTACACGGTGCTGCACCAGAACGCGACCTTCACCGCCAAGCCGAAATCGATCAAGTGGAAGGCATCTCCCGCCTTCGCGATGGATTTCCGCGCCGGCAATTTCGAGGCCTGACGTGCCGCAGCTGGTCAGCATTGCAGGCCTGAGCGTCGCCTTCAGCGGCGTGCCGGTCCTGCGCGGCGTCGATCTCACCTTGGAGAAGGGCGAGGCCCTCGGCCTCGTCGGCGAGTCCGGGTCGGGCAAGTCGGTCACATGGCTCGGCGCGCTGGGCCTCCTGCCGCGCCATGCGCAGGTCTCCGGCTCGGTGCGGCTCGAGGGACGAGAGATCCTCGGCGCGTCGGCCGCCGAGCTCGATCGCGTGCGGGGCGGACGCATTGCCATGATCTTTCAGGATCCGGCGAGCGCGCTCAACCCGGTGCTGACCATCCGCAAGCAACTCTGCGAGGCGCTGGCGCTGCATCGTGATCTCCAAGGTAACGCCGTGAAGGCGGAAGCGCGACGGCTGCTCGATCTCGTCGGCATTCCCGACGCGGTGCGGCGGTTAGAGGCCTATCCGCACGAATTCTCCGGCGGCCAGATCCAGCGCATCATGATCGCGATGGCGCTCGCCGGAAATCCCGATCTCCTGATCGCGGATGAGCCGACCACGGCGCTAGACGCCACCATCCAGGCCCAGATCCTGGAGCTGCTCTCGACGGTCCGCCGCGAGCTCGGCATGGCGATGGTGCTGATCAGCCACGATCTCGGCGTCGTCGCCGAGAATTGCGACCGTGTCGCGGTGATGTATGCCGGCCGCATCGTCGAGCAGGCGCCCAGCAACCAGCTCTTCGCCGATCCCGTGCATCCCTATGCGCAGGGTCTGATCGGCGCGCTGCCGCCGCTCGATGGACCACGGCGGCGTCTCACCGCCATTCCCGGGACGGTGCCTGATCCGGCGCACATGCCGAGCGGCTGCGCCTTCGCGCCGCGCTGCACGCTGGCGGCCGAGCCGTGCGGCCTTGCCGCTCCCAGCCTGGCGCCGATCGCGGATGACCGCAGCGTCGCCTGCATCCGCGCCGAGACCTCGCGCCGCGCGCTGCTTGGGGTCGCGGCTGAATGAGCCCGCCGCTCGTCGAGGTGTCTGCGATCTCGCGCAGCTATGCCATGCGCTCCGGAATGTTCGGCCGCAGCACGGCCGTGCACGCGGTCGATGGCGTGTCGCTCACGATTGCCAAGGGCGAAACGCTGGGTCTCGTCGGCGAGTCCGGCTCGGGCAAGTCGACCACGGGGCGCATCGTGCTCGGCCTCGAGCCGCCCGATAAGGGCGAAGTGCGCTTCCAGGGCAAGCCGATGGCTGCAGCCGGGACGGCCGCCTGGCGCGCGCAGCGGGCACGCATGCAGATGATCTTCCAGGATCCGCTCGGCGCGCTGGACCGGCGCCTGCCGGTGGCGACGCAAATCCGCGAGCCGTTGGACATCCATGGCCTCGGCACGCCCGCCGAGCGCGAGGAGCGCGTCCGCGAGTTGCTGCGCGCCGTCGAGCTGGCGCCGGCGCATGGTGCGCGCTATCCGGGCGCACTGTCCGGCGGCCAGCGCCAACGTATCGTGCTGGCGCGGGCGCTCGCCACCAGACCTGATTTCCTGGTCTGCGACGAGCCGGTCAGCGCGCTCGACGTCTCGATCCAGGCACAGGTGGTGAACCTGCTCGCCGATCTTCAGGCCCGGCTGTCGCTGACGCTGCTGTTCATCAGCCACGATCTGCGCGTCGTCAGGCAGATCAGCAATGTCGTCGCCGTGATGTATCTCGGCCGCATCGTCGAGATCGGCAGCGCCGACGACCTGTTCGCGCGGCCCGAGCATCCCTACACCCAGGCGCTGGTCTCCGCATCGCCGGCACCGGGCCGCCGCAGCGCGGGCCGCATCGTGCTGTCGGGCGATCCGCCGAACCCGGCGGCACGGCCGAGCGGCTGCGCTTTCCATCCGCGGTGCCCGCGTGCCATCGCGCGCTGTGCGAGCGAGGTGCCGACACTCGCGGCCGTCGGCGGCAACAGGCAGGTCGCCTGCCATCTCGTCACCGGCGCTGCGACACGGGACGCCGCCTGATGGGACGTTATTTCGCCATTCGGATCGGGCGCGCGGCGCTGACGATCGTGCTCGTCGTCACCTTCGCCTTCGTCGTGTTGCGGCTGTCAGGCGATCCCGCGCTAATGATCCTGGGGCCGGAAGCGCCGCCCGAGGTGCTGGCCGCCTTCCGCAAGGCCTGGGGCCTCGATGATCCCATCTGGTTCCAGTATCTCGACTATTTTAGCGCCATCGCCAAGGGCGAGCTCGGCCGCTCCATGCGCGACGGGCGGCCTGCGATCGAGCTCGTGCTGGAGCGCATCCCGGCCACGCTGGCGCTGACCTTGCCGGCATTCTTCTTCAAGGTCGCGCTCGGCGTTCCCGCCGGCATCTACGCCGCGCTGCATCGTGGCTCGGCGATCGACCGCGCCGTGATGATGACGGCGGTCGCCGGCTTCACGGTGCCGAGCTTCGTGCTGGCGCTGCTGCTGGTGCTCGTCTTTGCCGTGCAGCTCGGCTGGCTGCCGTCAGGCGGGCAGGACAGCTGGCGCCACGCCATCCTGCCGATCGCAACCCTCAGCCTTGGCGGCGCTGCGGTGCTGGCGCGCTTCACCCGCAGCGCGATGCTGGAGGTGCTTGGGCAGCCCTATATCCGCACTGCCTCGGCCAAGGGCGTGCCGTGGCGAAGGGTGGTGACGTCGCATGCGCTGCCGAATGCGGCGATCCCGACCGTCACCATTTTGGGCTTCATGGTGGGCACGCTGATCGCCGGCGCGGTGGTGGTGGAGAGCGTGTTTGCCTGGCCGGGGGTAGGGCGGCTTCTCGTCGTTGCCGTTGCCAACCGCGACCTCGCGGTCGTGCAATGCATCCTGTTGCTGGTCGCGATGACCATGGTGACGTCCAACCTGATCGTCGACTTCCTCTACGGCTTCCTCGACCCGCGGCTGCGCGCGAAAGGAGCCCACGCATGACCGACGCGACGCTGAAGGATACCGCGGTTAGTCGCCGTGTCAGCTTGCCGGCAATTCCAGTCTCCGTCGCGCTTGCGGTCGCCTGGATCATCGCGATGCTGGTGATCGCGGCTTTCGCCGAGAAGATCGCGCCTTACGGCTTCACCCAGCTCGACTTGCGCAACCGGCTGGCGGCGCCCGGCAATGCCGCGCACTGGCTGGGCACCGATGAGCTCGGCCGGGACGTGCTGTCGCGGCTGCTCGTTTCCATCCGCATCTCGCTGCTGATCGCCTTCGGCGCCACCGCGATCTCGGCAATCGTCGGCACCACGCTGGGCTTCCTCGCTGCGCATTTCCGCGGCGCCGCGGAGCAGCTCGTGCTGATGCTGACCGACTTCCAGGCTAGCATGCCCTTCCTGATCATGGCGCTGGCCGTGCTCGCCTTCTTCGGCAATTCGCTGCCCCTGCTGATTGGCCTGATGGGCCTGTTCGGCTGGGAGCGCTATGCCCGTATCGCCCGCGGCCTTGCCATCTCGGCCAATGCCCAAGGCTATGCGGCTGCGGTGCGCCAGTTGGGGGCGACGCCGTCGCGGATTTATCTCCGGCATATCCTGCCCAACATCGCCTCGACCCTGATCGTCTCGACCACGCTGGTCTTCCCCGAGGTGATCCTGATGGAGTCGGGCCTGTCCTTCCTGGGCCTCGGCGTGCAGCCGCCGATGACCAGCCTCGGCAACATGGTCGGCTATGGCCGGGAATACCTGACTAGAGCGCCCTGGATCATGCTGGCGCCGGCAACAACGATCGTGGTCACCACGCTGGCCGTCTCCGTGATCGGCGACTGGCTGCGCGACCGGCTCGATCCGACGCTGCAGTAGCATGAGAGGCGTCCGGCGGTTACGCGCCAGTGCGACACTCTCAGTCGTCGTCCCGGACAAGCGTAAGCGCAGATCCGGGACCCAAACCCACTGGCGGATGTGGTTGCGGGGACTTGGAGCGATCAGCTTCGCGCCCCTACCGCTCCCTGTGGGTATGGGTCCCGGATCGGCGCGCGCTCGAAGGCGCGCTTGTCCGGGACGACAACTGAAGGCGCGGCAGGAGCCCGCGCCGGGAGCAGGGGAGCCCTGTCCGCCCCAAGTTCCCGTTGCGCCCGCTCACCCCGTGCGCTATCCGGCCGGAAAGGCCTGAGGCGGCTCCACATTTTCCCGCCCGGCCCAAACCCGAGGACGGAAACCGCCATGCCAGCCTATCGCTCCCGCACCACCACCCACGGCCGCAACATGGCGGGTGCCCGCGGCCTCTGGCGCGCCACGGGCATGAAGGACGCCGATTTCGGCAAGCCGATCATCGCGGTCGTGAACTCCTTCACCCAGTTCGTGCCCGGCCATGTCCATCTCAAGGACCTCGGCCAGCTCGTCGCCCGCGAGATCGAGCAGGCCGGCGGCGTCGCCAAGGAGTTCAACACCATCGCCGTCGACGACGGCATCGCCATGGGGCACGACGGCATGCTCTACAGCCTGCCGTCGCGCGAGCTGATCGCCGACAGCGTCGAGTACATGGCCAACGCGCACTGCGCCGACGGCCTCGTCTGCATCTCCAATTGCGACAAGATCACGCCCGGCATGCTGATGGCAGCGCTCAGGCTCAACATCCCCGCCGTGTTCGTCTCGGGCGGCCCGATGGAGGCCGGCAAGGTCAAGCTGCAGGGCAAGACCAAGGCGGTCGACCTGATCGACGCCATGGTGGCCGCCGCGGACTCCAAGGTCAGCGACGACGACGTCAAGGTGATCGAGCGCTCGGCGTGCCCGACCTGCGGCTCGTGCTCCGGCATGTTCACCGCCAACTCCATGAACTGCCTGACCGAGGCGCTTGGGCTCGCGCTGCCCGGCAACGGCTCGGTGGTCGCCACCCATGCCGACCGCAAGCGCCTGTTCGTCGAGGCCGGCCACACCATCGTCGATCTGGTCCGCCGTTACTACGAGCAGGACGACGCCAGCGTGCTTCCGCGCAACATCGCCAACTTCAAGGCGTTCGAGAACGCGATGACGCTCGACATCGCCATGGGCGGCTCGACCAACACCGTGCTGCATCTGCTCGCGGCCGCGCATGAAGGGCAGGTGGCGTTCACCATGCAGGACATCGACCGGCTCTCGCGCCGCGTGCCCGTGCTGTGCAAGGTCGCGCCGTCGGTCGCCGATGTGCACGTCGAGGACGTGCACCGCGCCGGCGGCATCATGGGTATTTTGGGCGAGCTCGACCGCGCCGGGCTGATCGACACTTCGGTGTCGACCGTGCACGCGCCGACCATGAACGATGCGCTGGCGCGCTGGGACATCAAGCGCACCAAGAGCGAGACGGTGCGCACCTTCTACCGTGCTTCGCCCGGCGGCATCCCGACCCAGGTCGCCTTCAGCCAGGAGCGCCGCTACGACGAGCTCGATGCCGACCGCGAGAAGGGCGTGGTGCGCGACCTCGCACATGCCTTCAGCAAGGACGGCGGCCTCGCGGTGCTCTACGGCAACCTCGCGCAGGACGGCTGCATCGTGAAGACTGCCGGCGTCGACGCCTCGATCCTGAAATTCTCCGGCCCCGCGCGCGTGTTCGAAAGCCAGGACGCCGCGGTGGAAGGCATCCTGGGTGGCAAGGTCGTCGCCGGCGAGGTCGTGGTCATCATCTACGAAGGCCCGCGCGGCGGCCCCGGCATGCAGGAGATGCTGTATCCGACCAGCTATCTGAAATCGATGGGCCTCGGCAAAGCCTGCGCGCTCGTCACCGACGGCCGCTTCTCCGGCGGCTCATCCGGCCTGTCGATCGGCCATCTGTCGCCGGAAGCCGCCGAAGGCGGCAACATCGGTCTCGTGCGCAACGGCGACATCATCGCCATCGACATTCCGAACCGCAGCATCACGCTGGAGGTTTCCGACGAGGAGCTCGCCGGCCGCCGCGCAGCGGAAGAGGCGAAGGGCGATGCCGCCTGGCAGGCGACGGGCCGCAAGCGCAACGTCTCGACCGCGCTGCAGGCTTACGCCGCGCTCACCACCAGCGCCGCGCGCGGCGCGGTGCGCGAGGTCAAGCGCCGCTCGAATTGAGTGCGCGCTGCGTTTGCGCGGCGCAGATGGTCAACGAGTTCTGAACGGCCGGCGAAAGCCGGCTGTTCGCATTAAGGATGCCTCGACGAAGTTCGGCAGCCGAGGATTTTGCGGCGTATACTGCGGCACCTTCGCAAATCCATTTCGGGCAACTGGGGCACCACCACAATGTCTCGTACTTTCGCCGTCGTCTTCTCGACTGCCGTCGCCGCGGTTTCCATGACGGGCGCAGCTTCCGCCGGCTGCTACAATTGCTACACGCCGCCGCCCTGCACGACCTGCTATCAGCAGCAATACGTGCCACCGCAATACCGCACGGTCGACGAGACCGTGATGGTGTCGCCGGGCGCCGTGGTCGCGCACCGCACGCCGGCGCAGTACCGCACCGTGATGGTGCCGCAGACCGTGATGGTCGCGCCCCCGGGCGTCCAGTACCAGCGCATCCCCCCGCAATACGCCACGCGCCAGCGCGTCGAGATGGTCTCGCCGGACTATTCCTACTACGCCCCGGTGCAGATGGGCTGCGCGTCCTGCGGCTACTGAGCCGACACGGAAGAGCATCACGCGGCGCTCCCTCGGGGGCGCCGTTTTCTTTTCCGGTGCTGCTTCAGAGCGCGAACAGGCAGAACTTCCGTGATCGCCGCACAATCGGATCGTTGACACAGGTGCACCCGATCCGCAGGCCGCGGGAACAGCAACGCCGCCTGCTTGAAATATGGCAGGCGGCGTTGCTCCAGCCCCAGGGAGGGAAATGCAAAATCCCCGGTTGAAGATAGGTCTGCATGGCGCGTGCCAAGGTTCATGTGCCAGCCTGGGACAGCCATCGAGCCGCCTACCGGCTGCGAATTGACGGCTTTTGGTGGGGGGGGGCTCGCGTTTTCGGGGGATATGCGCATCATTTCCGTCGGCCGTTGGCGACGGCCGCATGTTGATCAGTCTCGATGATGCGACGACGATCTGTTCAAGAACGGGATTGCCTTGTTTCGGCTTGATCATGCGGGAGCGACGGCGCGGCCAGAACCAGACTATTCGTTCGCCTTGCGTTCAACGCCACCATTGGCTAAGTGCTTGAGCCCGCTGACGGGGAAGGGTGGCCGAGTGGTTTAAGGCACCGGTCTTGAAAACCGGCGTGCCCGCAAGGGTACCGTGGGTTCGAATCCCACCCCTTCCGCCAGTAAGCTGGCTTAAGCGATTGTTCTCATTTCATAAATTGCTCCTCATGGAGCTTCTGCCCTAGCGCCAGCCCTATCAGCCCTGTTGGCGTGGCATCTCTGCGACTTCCGCCAGCTTCAGGTGGAGGCGGGGGCGGCCTTATCGGCTGGAAGGTCGCCCGGATCGACGCGGCTCTGGCTAAACTGGGTACCAAACGTGGCGATTCGCCAGAGGATACAGACCCATGATGACCCAGTTGTGGTGTGTTGGGGACTGGCAGGCGGTCGATCAAGCACGCGATTGGTGCACCTCAGAGGGCCGCTAGGCAAATGCAACTTCCACTTCAACCACGCCTGAGCGATTACCGCGGCTCCGACCCAAAAAAGCGTCGGAAGGCCGATGAACACAACGCGATGGCGCAACGCGTCGTCGACCACATCAACACGCTCATCGCAAACGATCAGGCGGCGATGCAGCAGTACCTTTGGTACTCGGTTGCTCGCGACCTCAAACTGACCGTTGAACAAGTCGAATCGGCGGTCATGTACGGCGGGCACAATGGCATCACAGTCGGCGTGAGCGAGGAAGGCCGGCGTGCCCTGGCAGCGTACAAGAAATAGCCAGATGTTTTGGAATAAAATAACGCTGGCTGGCTATGCCACAGTGGTTTCCACCGTGGCTATTCTCATTTCCGCTGGCAGCCTGATCTACACCAAGCGATCTTATGATCTCAGTGTTGCGAAAGAACTGCGCGAGGTCCAAGAAAAGCAACCTGCCATCGACCTGCAGATCAGTCCACGCGGCCCCTCCGCTGCGGCTTTCGCACTTTCGATAATAAACCGATCCGAGACGAATATCGTTCCTCTCAGCATGAGAGTAGAGCATTCCTTCGAAGCAGGTGATCTGTACCTTTCCAGCGGTCAACAAAGCCTCGATAAACTCTCATCCACGCTGGACCTGCAGTCGCTCGGCGTCATCGGTCCGAAAGCCTCTGCGAAGCTCAATGGAATCCTAGCCGGAGCAACCGATGGCAAGTCGGATAGTTTGACGCCCGGGCTCGAACTGCACTTCACGTTTCACCTTCGCTACGGTGATCAAGCTGATACAATCGGAACAATCGATGTAATCAGAAGGATCTTGCCGGCGGTCACCGATCGTCTACATCCGACGCCGGAAATGTTCCTTTCTGTGGTCCAGGAAGCTCAGCGCAAAGCCCGTCAGAGAGAATTCCTATATTTTCTCGCTCAAATCGTTTTGGCGGTTGTCGCGATTTCTGTAGCACTGGTCATTGTTCTTCGTCGTTTGCGACAAGCAAGATCTTCCAAAACAGAGCGAGCGGGAGATTAGAGAGGCCCGTGAGATGGGTCGTACGGATGTTCAAAGCGACGTCTCACTGCAGAGAGTTCGAATGCCTTCCCACCACGAGATGCCGCAGCCGTTGGGAATTTTCGCCGGAGAGCAACTCATCCGGGCGCACGAATACCTCGATGCTTTTGAACGGCTGGCAAATACGCCCGAGCCGCGACCTCTCTATCCAATGTACTTCCTCTTGGCGCACTCGATCGAGCTATTCCTCAAGTCATATTTGGCGGCGCGCCAAATCACCAAGAAGGTCTTGATGCGAAGGGATGTCCGTCACAACCTCATCGCACTTCTCGATTTATGTGAAGCCCACCACCTGCCCGTGATTGCGGATCTGCGCATCTACCTTGCTAGCATTCAAGAAATGAATGGCGATCACGATTTTCGGTATGTCACGAACTACAATCTGACGGTGCCTTCACCTGCCCATTGCATCGGGATCGTTCGCAGGCTTGAGTTGGTCATCTCTCCAATCGTCGACCAAGCTCGCATGGAATCCACCATTAAGCATGCCGCCGCGACGCGACACCTCAAAGGGCAGAAAATTCGCTGGTCAGACTAGCTCGACGATCGCATGCGAAGGGGTTCGCACAAGAATTTGCTTGTTACCAGCTATCGCGCGCTCCAATTCTATGGTTGTTTGCCGCCGTCCAAAACAAGTTGCCGATGATCATGAACCCCCCAGTGTGGGGGTGGAGGCAATGTTATGGACGACCAACCGAAGCCCGCAGTATCGCGGCAGATTGCGCCCTTAGAGCCACAGTACCTCACCCCCCTGGCACTCACGATCGCTGAAGCGTGCCAAGTTGCGAGGATCGGCCGCAGCAATCTTGGCGTAGCCATTCAGAGCGGCGCCCTTCGCGCGCGCAAGCTCGGCATCAAGACTTTGATCTTACGGAGCGACTTGCTCGCGTGGCTGGAAAGCCTTCCGTTCGCATCATCTGGTGATGCAAACACCGGGGCAACTCGCACCCCAACTGAGACGGCCGCCGCGCCTCCGTCCAAACGGCGACTGGTGGCTGCCGGGGCACAATCGCATCATGGGCGGCCTTGAAATGACTGCACCGACACAGCAATACACAAACGATGGGCAGACCACGCTTGCCGCCGGCATCACTCCAGCCTCACTTGCTTTGAGCGTGGCAGCCGGCACCGGGGCACTGTTCCCCAACCCGAACGTCGGCAACCAGTTCTTTCTTGTTACCCTAATCGATGAAGCGACCGGCGGCATCAAGGAGATTGTCCGCTGCACGCAGCGTGTCGGCGACATCATGACCATCGTGCGCGGGCAGGAGGGGACCGATCCCGTCGCATGGAGCGCGGGTGATCTGGTCAAGATGCTGCTGACCGCCGGCACCATGGAAAACATGATCCAAATCCCCCAGGCGCAGGCGCAGACGTTCAAGTTTGCGCAGGACACCGGTGGCGTGAACAGCGTGGTGGTCGCCCTCAGCCCGGCTGTGACGACGCGCATTCAGGGTCTTGAGATCAACGTCAAGATCGCGGCCAACAACATGGGCGATTCCACGCTCAACCTTGGTGCAGGCTCCATTCAGATCGTCAACCCGGATGGGAGCGCGCTCGGTTCGGGCGCGCTCGTTGCCGGAGGTGTTGCGACCTTCATCGACACCGGCAGCGGTCCCTACCAGCTCATCTCCGCCTCGCAGGAATTGCAGACCGTTTCGGGGCTTGCGACCACGGGACAGATCCAATGGCGTCCGACGAACGAACTCGTCTCGGGCTGGGTGAAGGCCAACGGCGGTACGGTTGGCAACACCGGCTCGGGCGCGTCGCTCTTGGCCGGCGCTAGCGCATCTAACCTCTTCGCGTGGTGCTGGAACAATTTCTCGAACACGCAATGTCCGGTGCAGGACAGCGCGGGCAACCCGGTCGCGCGCGGCGCGAACGCGGCGGCCGACTTCGCCGCCAATCGTCGCATCGTCGTCATCGACCTGCGTGGCATCGCCATGGTCGGCTATGACGGCGGCTCGGGAAAACTGACCGGCGTCCCCGTTGTCTCCGGCGGCGTCTCGACGCCGGGCTCGATCGTCGGCGAGAACCTGCACATACTCACGGCGGGCCAGATCCCCACGATCACGGCGAACGGGACGAACACCATCAACGTGGCATCGTCACGTGGCGACTTCGGCTACGGCGTCACATCGTCTGCGACGGGCGGCGGCGACTTCCCTTTCAACCCGGTCGTCGCCTACACGCAGGTCGTCTCAAGCGGATCGAACAACATCGCGGTGACGTCGAACAATACGGGTGGCCAGTCGCACAACAACGTCGGGCTCGCCATGATCGCAAACCCGCTCGTGAAGCTCTGAGGTAAGACAATGATGACCCACAAGATTCCGAAGTCCTTTCTCCAGATCGCCAAGGATCGCGGCGTCATCGTCGACGTCCCCAGCGACGTCACGCGGTTTCTTGGCGAGATCAATGCGTGGTTCGAGCGCGAGCGGGAGGTGAAGGCACAGCCGGTGCTGCCGCCGAAGCCGCAGTGGCACGATTACGAGAACGCCGAAGATCCTGCCGCCGAATGGGGGAAGGCCAACGCCAATTGGTCGCAGCTCGCACGCCATCACAAAGATCCATTCCCGCGCCCGTCGGCGCATCCTTACGTCGAGGCGTCGGTCCGCTATGACGAGGCGGCTGGGAAATTCGTCGAGGACTATGAGATCGTCGATGACGGCCCGACGCCGGATCAGATCTTGGCAGCGAAGAAAGCCGATCTGATCGCCAAGATCGAGGCGGCCGAGGTGGCGGCGCGCGATGCCGTCGCGCTTCCGTCCGGCAAGCAGCGGCTCGAAGCGCTAACGGTGTCGGTCATCGCGGCCACCGACAAGGCGTTTGTGGACAAGCTGATCAAGGACACCGCACCGGCCGATCTGGCCAAGCTCAATGTAACAGCTCTCGTCGAGAACAATCGCTCCGACGAGCAGAAGGCGTTTCTGGCCGACCAGGCGGCGCGCGAAGCCAAGCTGGCCAGGATCGATGAGACCGCTGCGATTGCCATGTCGTCGGTTGAGGACCTGACGGTCGGCAACGTCGACTCGTTCGAAATTCCATCCTTCGAGCATTAGGGCACACGCAGTGCCGCAGGCCCTGCGCGCCACTCCGATGTTGGGGCATAGGTTGGGGCAGGGACGCCACATCTGCGATTTTCTGCACAATTCCGCAGCTTCGTGGCGGATACCGTTTCCGCCGCTCCGTCGCCAGCGCGCGCTTAGGATTTTTTTTCTGAGCGCATGGCCAGCAATCGCATCGAATTTCATGAGCGAAATCAGCGTTTCGGACATTCCTATTAGGCGCTTGTCTGTAAGTGGTCGACTGAGGGCTCGCGCGCTATTGCGAAACGAGATTCGGTAACCGAAAAAGAGAAACGCCCGCCAAGCTGTGAACCTTGGCGGGCGCTGAAGAAACTGAGGAGCGATGAACGCGCACCTCGAACAGCCGGAATCATTGCAGCACGCGCGATGAAAAGGCAAGCGCGTTCGTCGTTCCTTGATATCGAAATCGAAGGGACACTATGTCGACGAAACGCAGTGAATTTTTCATCCAGAAACTCCAGTGGCACAGCGCGCTGATCGCGCGGCTGAAAGGCGACGCGCTCGCCCTGCATGTCGCAATGGCGATCGGCGAGCATCTGAACAGCGCCACCGGCGAGACGTTCGTCGGCTACCAAAGGATCGCCGATCTATGCGGCCTTTGCCGCAGGAGCGTTGAGCGCGCCGTACGCCGTCTTATGAGACTGGGGCTCTTGGCCGTGCAGAAGGTGCGCGGACGTCGCAGCAACACCTACCGCATGACAACCGAGGGGGAAGAAGGCCGGCGCGAACACGACTGCACAGTCGCAAAGCCGCCTCGCGAACACGACTGCGCAGCCGCCCTAACCTTGTTAGAACAGGATTCTAACCTTGATAGTGAAGATACCATTGGTCTCGCAGCGGACGCTGCGGACGCGAACTCTTTTGATCGACCGCAGAAGGTTGCGGCAAGACCGATCGCTGCCAAGCCCCTTCCTTCGTCCAGCCACCGCAACCCGCGGATCTTCCGGCAGAGCCAAGTGGAGGCGGCGGTTGCGTGGGAAGAGCTGCGGCGCATGGACTGGCCAAGCGCCTGGGGCGACGACGAGTTGACCCATTGGCACGCGCTGCTTCGCGAGGGGCACGCTGCTGACGATATCGTCGACACCGCTGCGGTCTTTCTCAGCGAGCCCCCTTTCGGGGACGTGCCATCGCTTGGCGATTGGCTGGCGTCCTTCGAGATCTATCTGAAGGAAGCGACCGACGACGCGATCGCGCTGCCGCCGATGCCGCGCGTCCCCTCGACCGCGCCACACGCACTACCAATGGAACGCCGCGCAAATGTCTGATCTGAGTACTTCAATGTTGGCCCGACGCGTGACCGCGGCACGCTATGGCGCCGATCTCGCCGCTCTAAACAAATGAGGTTTTGAAAATGCGCTATTACCGGATTGAGATCGATGGCGGCCCGGTCTTCACGAGCCACAATGCCCAGGGACAGAACGATCGCGGCGCGCTTCAGGTTGAGTTGGACATCCCAGTCGCCGCCTTTGCGAACCCGGGCAACGCGGGCGCCTTCGTGAAGGTGTGGGGCGTTCCGCTCTCAATGATCAGCCAATCAAAGAACCTGACCCGGAAGCGCATCAAGGTGTACGGCGGTTTCAAGCAGGGCTTACCGCTTGCCAAGCCGCAGCAGTCCGGCCTTCTCGTGCAGGGCTGGGTCTATCAGGCGTTCGGAAACTGGCAGGGCACGGACATGAGCCTCGATCTCATCATCCAAGCCGGACCGCCCCCGGCAGATGACAAGCCTCTCGACTATCCGAAGAACATCTCGCTCATCTGGACGAAGGGACAGAACCTCGGCGAGGCCATCAAGAATGCGCTTTCCCCGGCGTTCCAGGGCTACACGTTCAACATCAACGTCTCACCGAATCTGACCGCGCTCGAAACTCAGAGTGGCCGCTACGGTTCGTTGTCGGTTATCGCGCAGTTCGTCAGCGAGCACAGCAAGGTAATGATCAACGATCCCAACTATTCCGGCGTCGACATCACCATCACTGGCAACACGATCAGCGTGTTCGACAATTCAGCGTCGCCGAGAGTGAAGCAGATCACGTTCAGCGATCTCATCGGCCAGCCCACATGGATTCAGGCGCCATCGATTGCGTTCAAAACCATGATGCGCGCGGACTTGAAGGTCGGCGACGAAGTGCAGATGCCGAAGACGCTGATCACGAATTCGCAGCAGGCCATGTCGTCGTTGATCAACCAGAACGCCGCGCAGCAGGGCGCCTTCATCCTTTCATCCATGCACCACATCGGCAACTATAAGCAGCCCGACGGCTATAGCTGGGTGACCGAATTCAACGCCTTCCCGAAGCAGACGCAGAGCGCGAAGTGAAATGGCCCCGACGCATGGAGGCATAATGCGCCGGGGCCGTGGCTGATCGAGTACATCCGTCGCTCAGCCGTACAAAAAGACCGCCCACCGGCGGGACGCGATGGGCGGTCTGGACGCTGACAACCACTGTCAGGAGATTTTCAGCGCGGTGATCATACCAACATGTGCGCAGATAGATCAACCTGCGAGGGTAACAAGGGATGTTCACAGCCAAATTTTGGCTTTCCAATAATCCGATGTAAGTTTCGATCCGTCAGGGACACCACAAACCACGAAGGAAAAATCAGATGACCCCCGAAGAACTCTTGAAGGCTATCGCGGAAGTCGCCGACGGCCTGCGCACCGACATGGCGGTGATAGGCAAGAAGTGCGACGCGATCGGCGCGAGGCACGACGAGCTGAAGCAGCTCAAGTCCGATGGCAAGAAGAAGGATGATGTCGACGACGCCACAATGGCCCAGCGCACCGCTGCCGACTCCGTTGATCCCGCCGCGTTCGCCGCGCTGACCCAGAGTGTTGCGGACCTGAAGCGGCGGCAATCGCGCCCGATGGCCGATCTGAACAAGTTCGCCGACGCGCAGGCCAAAGCCGATAGCGTGATGCGTGCGTTGGGCAGCGCAGCCGAACCGCCAATGGCCGGCGAAGATCTCGTGGCGTACAAAATTCGTACGCACAGGAAGATGCAGCCGCACTCACCGCGCTGGAAGGGAGTGGACTTACAGATCATTGCGGCAGACCAAGTCGCGCTCGACATCGCGCTCGATGGCATCCGCGCCGATGCGATGGCGGCCTCGATGGACACGAGCGGGATGAAGCCGCTGGAACACCGCATGCTCACCAAACAGCTGCCCGGCGGCCATATCTCTCGCGAGTTCATCGGCAACGGAACGTTCGTCAAGCAGCTCTCGCGTCCGGTTCGGCACGTCCAGTACATCGGGCCAAGATGGGCCGGCGCTGGAGCGTAGCCTTGCCGTGACGACGAAACGTTCCGCTGCTGCAAATGCAGCGCCGGAAGCAGCACCAAAGAAAGTTCGGGGCAGGCCCTTTCCGAAGGGCCGCTCCGGAAATCCGGCAGGGAAGCGGCCGGGCACTCGTCATCGCGCGTCGGTGCTGGCCGAGCAGCTACTGTCGTCCGACCTCGAAGCCGTGGTCGCCAAGGTCGTCAGAAAGGCGAAGGGCGGCGACATGGGTGCAGCTCGATTGATCTTGGACCGGGTTATGCCGCCGCGCCGGGGGCGCCCCGTGCGGTTTCCTCTGCCGTCGATGAAAACTACGGGCGACGTTGTGGCCGCATTGGATGCTGTCACGGCAGCCATGGCGGACGGTGAGCTATCGCCGGCCGAGGCCATGGAGGTTTCTGCCGTCATCGAGATGCAACGCCGCGCGATCGAGACCGCAGAGATCGAAGCGCGCCTCGCGCAACTCGAACAAAGGATCGGAACCAATGACGAAGAAGATTGAAGCCCGGCTCGCCGCGGTCCAGCGCAAGCTCAACGCGAAGCATCACCCGACCGACAACACCTTCCGGATTTTGATCGTGCACGGCGGACTACCGGGGCCGATCGATTGGGCATACGGGGGCGCGCACCGGTGGCGGCGCGAGCCGGGCGAGGAGTTGGAGGCGTTCACGGAGCGCGCCGCGGCCGCAGCGATCGGCGTCGGTGAGCGCGCGCTCAACGTCGGCGGTTTGCCGCGCTCTGATGAGCTGGCTGGCTTCAGCAGCTTCGAGGAATGGTGGAGCACCATCGCGCCGCACTACGATGATGTGCCCCCAGAGCAGGCGAGGGGCAGCCGATGAGCCAGGGGCAGCCGAAGAAGCGGCAGCGCGAGCGTGCGCCGCACAACCGAACAAGGCAGGGCGAGAGTGAGTCACGCCACCGACAGCTCCACGCCTTCAATGATCCCGGCCGGCCCATCGCCGCCGATATCTACAGACCACCGACGGCGGTAAGCAGCCCGGAGGAAGTCCTCGCCCTAGCCTTCGCGAAGTGCGGCTCCGACTATGGCGGTCCGCTCGGTGCTAGGGCCGCCGATAGGGCAGAGGAGGGCGCACGACAGGATTGTTCATCAATTTCAAAAACCTAGGTTGCAGATGCAGCGGACAGTGGATCCGCCAAGGCAAAGAGAGCGCAGCGTGATCACCTGCAACGGCTTCCAATCCAGCAAGACGCACTGCCCCAGGGGCCACGCATACACGCCAGAAAATACGAAGCTCGCGAAGTCCACGAAGCCGGGCCACTTCAAACGGCAGTGTCGGACGTGCAAGACCGCGACGGCGAAGCGGCTAGCGAAGGAGGCCAAGGACAGGCGCGACAAGTTGGCAGCATCGAAGGCCGCGCACCAGGCGCTCTCTGCGCGTCCTCCCGTGAGGTCGCCAGCGAGCCCGGCGCCTGCGTACCGCGGGGAGCCGACGATCTTTCCGCAGCTCGCCACACCCCCCGCCGACACCACCGGCGAGGCAGCCATCGCGACCGGCGGGCCGGCCATGTTGGTGCACGCGCTGAACGCGAGCGCGCCGACAGCCGCATGGTCGCTCCAGCCCAAGCCCCAAGCGGTGCGTCCATTTGAGCAATTGGCGCGCCGATTCCTCGAATATACGGGGCGGGCCGCGGCCGCTGCGCTCCCATCTTGTCGGACCTGAGCCGCGCGGCTAGCAGTTCCTTCACTAATGCAGTAAGCGCGTGCCACGACTTACCAGCGCATCTTTCCCATCAGGCGTTTGAAGTTCACAATAAACAGATCAACGAATTCAGCATCTCCGCTCCCGAAGCCGCTCTCGGTAAGAGTGGCTTTAACGGACGAATTCTCTAATTCGCTGATGAGCTTGCTAGCGTTAGATCCGTGCCAGCTCGCACGACCTATCGGCATCCACTCAAAATCGCCGCGCCCCCCACCGGATAGGGCTTGTTTAAGGCTTGCCTTATCGTGTCGCTCTAGGAAGGCGAGTGAGCCAAGAACCTCAAATCTCTCGAACATTAACTCAAAGTCGGGCGTCAGCCCCGCAAAGCGTTTGCCCCACTCGGAAAATAGACCGAGCAGACGATCGCTAAGAGGTGTCTTGCGTTGCTCCAATCCTTCGATGTGCTTAAACGAGTCGTGCTCGGTACCTTTCCAAGCCCAAAGAAAGAGGGCTTCAACTGCTCGCTTTGGCTCTTGATATTGTTGGTCGACAATGAAGTCGAACAGACTGTGCAGGGATCGCCAGCGAGCCGCCCGAGTCAGCCCCAATCCATAAGCAGTGAAGACGAGCACTGCAGGGTACGAACGGAGATTGAGATAGTAAGTCAGGCCGCCACCGACCTTTTCGGACTGAGCATACAGGCTGCGAATAGTGTCGCGGATCTGTGTCGTCTCCCCAGCGGCCCAGCACGCCGCACATCGAGGCGAGAGCCTCGGTGCCGGCTTCGTATTTCTGAACGCGGGTCTGGAATTCCGCCGGGTTCCATTGTCCCGGCGTCGCGAATTCGCTGGTGTCGAGTTGGAGTATCAGCCGATCCGTTTCCTCGGTAACCAGCTCATCCAGCTGGATGCGGTATTCCGGTTTGGCAAGGAAGCGCTTGGTGCTGTTCACCAGGATCTCGATGCTCAGCGGATTTTGACGCTGGCTTTGTTGGAGAGTTACTACGCGCTGTTGCAAGCTTTTGAAGAAGGTATTCGCGTCGGTGATCGGAATTAGCCGAGCCCTCCGATGCTCGATCAGCTGCTGAGCACCGTCACCGGGTGTCCCGCGCGATGCCCAGAACATCGAGTACCGCCGGTTCGGTGCGCGAAGAAACGCAGCACGGAGGGCATGATCCCATTCTCCGGACCAACCGCAAACGATCATACCATGCTCGTCAACGATGCGATCAAGCAGGGTATCGTATTGCGCCGGGTAACCGCTCAGCTCGGATTCTGTGTTTAGAATTCGCGCGTCCTTGTAATCTCCGTGCAGCTTGAGGATGTAGCAAGCAGTGTGGGTCAGCGGCTCGGCTCCCGCGAGGGCGTCGACGGACGCAACCACGGTCGGCTCGACGCCGCGCTCGCGCAGAGCACTCTCCATAAGCCGGTCAAAGTTGGTCGTCACTATCACGCGGACAAACCCACCCTGCACAAGCCCGGCGATCGCGCGGTGAGCGGCCGTCGGAACCTTTCGTCCTTCCTGCCGATCATCCTCGGAAGGCTCGATATAGCGGTGGAGAATTGCGCGGCGTTCCTCCGGTGAGGAAGCTAGTTCCTCCAACAGTGCGGAATAGTTCGGCTCCTCGCCCGCAGCCCCCCGATACCAGGCCGCCCAATCGGATTGCTCTTCAACGCCTCGCGCTAGGGCAACGCGCCTGATCAGATCAAGCGTGATTTCCCAGCCGGTCGGAATGTCGGCCGCACGTGAGAGGCCGGAGCCCAACATGAGCGCAAACACGCCCTTGCTCTCGTAGATGGAGAACGCGAGCTGCGTAAGTGGATCGTTCGTTAGAAGTGGCATTCAAGACCTCAGCAGGATATGTCGTTCGGTGTTGCGGCTTGCGCGTGTTTGTAAGACGGTGACTACCGTCAGTGACGTCAAGAGAGCAAAACGAGTCCGTCGCACTAATTGAGATAATCCGTCTGATCTTCGCGGGGCAGCTTGCTCGCGAGAAGGTCGGCGCATTCATGCCCCGCTTTACGCAAGATAGATGATCGCAATCACAACAACGGCGACCACGATCACGCAAGCGAGATCGCGATTTAACTTCCAACGCCGCCTCTCCTCCGATCCGAAATCCCCCGGAGGCGAATCAGCACCATTTGCGGAAGGCAAAAACCCCCCGGACGTTGCATCAAGCAAACGATCCATGTTCGCAAAGCGTACGACTGATCCCTGCATCATCGCGTCGATGGCGCCATTCTTAAGCACTCGGTATGGTACGCCGGATTCGACTCCATCCGGGACAAATGGTCCGGGTGTGGAGCCGCGGCGTGATTTGCTCTCCATGCGTGCCAAGCGTCTCTCGGTATGAGCGGCAGATAGAGCAACGCCAGCGAAGACCCACGCCAAAATCCAAGCGACAACGCCACCGACAATGCTCACGCTTCCAAATAAAGCGAGGACGCAGCACAGCAGACAAAGAAATTTCCAAACACCGCCGCGCCCGGTCGCGCAGATGAGAAACGGCAAGAACGCGACAATTGCGCCAATTACAATCAATCCGGTCATTTCCCCCCCCGACCTGGGCGACAGGAGATGGCCCGCATCAGCCCTCATGAGTCCAGCGCAGCGCTCAGTCGAGCCACCGAGCATGCACGGACCCCGCCCATCTGTATGGGCGAAAAGATCACATCCCGAGGTAACGCACAACTATCCGTGCGCTCTACGATTGAAGTTTTGCAAATCCAGAATGAGCCCTGCAGAACGGGTCATTACTCGGCACTAGGGCAGCCATTAGGGCAGGGGCGCTCCGCCGACGGGATTATTGATCGATTTCAGCAGCCTGGGTTTCCCATGTGGCGGATGGGGCGTCCGCCCTAGGGCTCAACCGCAAAATGACAACGCCCCGCTGTGAACGGGGCGCTGCCGAAAGCGGCGTATCGTCAACTACGCCGCTTCTCCTGTGGATCGAGCGTCCTCGTTTCTACGATCTTGAAACTCCGGTGGTCGGCGGCGCGAGCGAGAGGGGTGTAGGCCGGCCGCCGTAGCTCTCCAAAAGCCGCTTGGCGCGGACAACCGCGTTATCGTTTGCCCGCATGCCTGCCAGCTCACGCTCTAGCCGGTCGTAGATCGGCGCAAGGCGATCGCCGTGTTGCACGATCAAGTATGCACACAGCGCGAGCGCTCGCTCGACGCGTTCGATGGTCAGAGGCTCGTGCTCTCTCGCTGAGCTTGCGTTGTTGGGCGCGCTTCCGTTCCCAGGAGTCCAACCCTTCGGCGGACGAGTCGATTTACTCATCTTGGCTGGATCCTCTTGGTGCCTGTGGGTCCGACGCTGGTTGGGGCGCGGTGCTGTGAACACCGCGGCGTCACGTTCGGGACGTTCGACGGTTAGAGGTTCACACGTCATTGTCGTTCTCCGCTGCGATGGCGTCGACAAGTGCCGCTGAATATGCGGCGCGGAATTCCGGCGTCCCCGGCCTACCACGCAGGCGAGTGTGCGGCCCACCTAGGTAAACCTGAAACGAATAGCCGTACGTGCCACCATTGAGGAGAGCATGCGTAACGTATCTCGGTAGCACGTATTTCTTTTGCTGGTGGCGCATCAGATTGCTCCACCTATTTGCGACGCCTGCTCGCGAACGCGTCGCTTGGCGCGAGTGCCGGTGTCTTTGCGAGCGCTAAGCTCCTGCCGCAGCGAAACCAGAAAGGCACAGAGAACAAGTCCTGCCTGAACGGTTGGGAGTGTAACCTTGTCATGGTTAATTTCTTCCGAATCTGATGGATGCTCGGAAGCAACATCGCGTCCACGTCCCCTCTGCCATTCGCGCAAGAGTGCGTCCGCTACTTGTTTTGATGTCGTCATTGGTGGTCTCGCTGGCCGATCAAAGCCGTAGCCCGTGACAGACGGGCGGCCGGGGGTTGATCACGTGCGAGAACACGTCGAACGTTTTTGGGCTTACGCCTTGGACAGCGCGTTCGCCCCCGGCCTTGTGGCCAATGATGTATACGGTGTCTCGTGGGCGATCAAACCCAACAACAGCATGGCGCGAATCGGGCGATTTGTAAAATTTCAACGTCCAACAAAGACTCCCCGATCAGAGGGCATCAGGGCCACCAGAGCAGCCAGCGTTCCGTCCCGATCCGCTTGGTTGTTGGTCAATTGGGCGAGACAAGCGCCGCTAGTTCGGCTTGCTTCTGCTTGAGCGCGTTTAGCTGGGAGCTGCACCATGCGATGTCGACCGTGGCGTTCGCTACGTCATCCTCTAACTGCGCGAGCAGTGTGTACTGGTCTCTGATCAGCGGGGCCAGGTGATCGTCTTTGAATGCCGCAATCAGACTCGCGTCATCATCCCTGTACTCGTCGACAGCGTTGAGTATCGCTTCCATCACACCAACGTCGAGAGATTTGACCTCCTTGTGCAACACATAGTGCAGTTCAAGTTCGGCATCTTTCGCCTTGTCCAGACCGTAGGACTTCATGCCGACAGCAATCAGACAACTGTCAGAGAGAACCGCCATTAGCCAACGCTGCGTTAGCAGCAAGTGCAAATTCTTCTCGTTCGCGTTCGTCGCCCAATCTGCGTCTTTGCACATGAAAGACCATGATGCGACGTGCTTGGCGTCCTGCGAGACGACGTACGCAGCGCGCCATGTACGTTCCATCATGATCAGCTTCAGAAGGCGTGACTTTTGCATTTGCCACGTTGCTTCATCTGCGATCATCCTGAGCTGCGATTTGCAACAGTCCCGCCAATAATCAAGCAAGCTGGTTCCGTTCCTGCCAACCAAACCCGCCGCGAGGCGCTTCCAATTGGTGGGCAACGGCGGCGATGTAATTATGTTGTCGGCGTTTTTTAGCAGCTCATCGTAAGTCAGAGGTCGGTGGAAAAGTGCTTTGAAGAATGCCATCTCTTGCGCCTCAATATCGCGTCGAGGCAGTCTACATAAAATTGCAACCGGGAATAGCCAGCCTCCGGGCGGAAGGCGAAGAAATAATCAGCCAAGCGGGAGAGTACAGCGATGGCGTATTCGGGGGCGCCGCAAAGAGCTAGCCCATCGAGACGGCGCGATCAGATACGAGATCAGCGGCCGCCCGATCGAGGATGCGCTGTGCACCTCTATGCCTTGCGGGAGAACTGTACGACCTTGCCGGCCTTCGGCGTGGAGCAGAACGTCGCCCAGGCCGCCATCATCTGCCGACGCTTCTCTCGCATGTCGCCGCGCCGGTAGGCAGCCTCGACTTTATCGGGCAGCGTATGCGACAGCGCCATTTCTGACATGTCGTTAGGATACGACGTCACCTCGCTGCACCAATCCTTGAAGGTCGAGCGGAAGCCATGAGGGACGACCTCTCGATTGCCTTGCTGCGGATCAACCCATTTCGGTAGCCCGGCCTTGACGCGGTCTTCATTCATGCGGTCGATAACCGCGGCCATAGCGGCGTTGCTCAGTGCCTCGCCCAGGTTGCCACCCGGAAACAGGAAATCGGCATCCTTGGGCAGATCGTCGAGGATCGCGATGGCTTGACGGGTGAGGGGGACGACGTGATCGCGCTTGCGTGCTCCCTTCTTGCCCTTCATGCGTTCCTTCGGGACCGTCCAGACCTTTTCGTTCGGCTCAATCTCGGTCGCTTTCGCTCCGATCGTCTCGCTTGTTCGAGCGGCGGTGAGGATCGTGTATTCGAGCGCGCGCGCGGCGATGCCTTCGCGCTGGCGCAGCTCCGCCATAAACTCCGGCATCTGCTGATAGGGCAGGGCCGGGTAATTCTTGACGGGTGCTACCTGCGACTTCTTCGGCAAGAGCTGATCGAGATGTCCGACCCACCGCGCCGGATTCTCTCCAGAGCGCAGCTTCAAAGCTTTGGCCCGGTCGAGCACCTTTTCAATCCGTCCCCGAATCCGGTTTGCGGTCTCCGTCTTGGTGTTCCAGATCGGCTGCAGGATCTTCATGACGTGGATGTCGGTGACCGCGTCGACGGTAAGGCCGCGGATTGACTTGCAGTAGTCGTTCTTCGCCGGCTCCCCCTTGGGTCCGATGCCCAACAAGGTCATGCGCCACTGGTCGAGGTGCTTGTCGTTCTTCCAGCCGGCCCGATTGGCCTCGATGTAGTCCTTCGCGCAGTCCCCGAATGTAGAGCCTTCGGGGGCGCTCCGTGCGTCCTTTGGATTGATCCCTTTCGCCAGCAGCGCGCGTGCCTGGGTGGCAAGCTCCCGCGCATCCGCCAGCTTCACGCCCGCGCGCGCGGGCGCGTCAGGCGTGCCAGCGCGAGGGGCCGATCCGAAGCCGATCTCAGTCGGCTTGCCGTGCCAGCGATACAGAAAAACCCACCGTCGGCCGCCGTTCGGTGAGATCGATAAGTACAAGCCATTGCCATCGGCATGCCGTCCGCATTCCTTGATCGTCGCCGCGGATTTCGGGTTAAGCCTGTTGATCTTCCGCGCCATCGTCTTCCCCCTGTGCCCTAGTATGTGCCCTAGCACCTGCGCCGGACTGTAGCGAACAGCTGTAAGCAGGGAAAGACAGCCGCAGCAAGAAACCCTACAAAATAAGGACCTACTGAAACATCTGTAGACACGCGCAAACCCTGGTAAGGGATAGTTCGGCGGACACCCCTTCCGCCAGTATATTGTTCGCCACTGTTCGTGGTCGTTCGAACTCCACAGCAAATTCAGTGACTTACGCCGAAAGACTGTACTTCGCAGTTCGCCGGTGTTCTTCCTAATCGGGTCACTGACCGTAGCTGAAGACCGTGGGTTCGGAGGACGTTTTTCTCGGAGGAACAATGGCTGGACGGTTCAAACCACTTGACATAGAGCGCCTCGTAAAGCCCGGCAAATATGCCGACGGCGGCGGCCTCTACTTGATCGTCACCGGACAAACGTCGAAAAGCTGGTCCTATAGATATTGGAAGGACGGTAAAGAGCGCTGGCACGGTCTCGGCTCGTTGAAGGAGGTATCGTTAAAGGACGCGCGGCTTGCCCGGGATTCGGCCCGGCTCCGCGTCAAGGGCGATCGCAGCACGGTTGGTGTCGACATCGTCCAGGAACGTCGAAAAGCGCGCGAAGAGGCGAAAGCCGTCGTCGCCAAGGTGAAGTTACCGACGTTCGAAGAATGCGCGGAAGCCTATATTCGAGCGAACTGGTCGACCTGGAGTGAGAAGCATCGTGATCAGTGGCCGTCCTCACTCAAGCGCTACGCCTACGCCACCATCGGAAAATTGACCATCCCGGAGATCAAACCAAGCCATATCTGCGATCTGTTGGAGCCAATCTGGGTGGAGAAGCGGGAGACCGCGAACCGCGTTCGTGGCCGAATTGAGACTATCATCGCAAAGAACGTCGATATCGATGATGCGGAGTTCCGCAATCCAGCCGAACTTACACGGCAGATGCGCGAGAAACTACCAAAGCGCTCAAAGCGAGTCGTTCGCCATCACCCCGCTTTGCCCTATACAGAGGCCCCCGCATTTTTGACGCTTCTTGCTAGCGCTCCTGGTAGAGCAGCTGCCATGTTGCGCTTCCTAATCTTTACGGCTTGCCGCACCAACGAGGCAGTCGAAGCGCGTTGGTCCGAGATTGATCGGCCAAACTCGACCTGGAAAATTCCGGGTGAGCGAATGAAGATGGATCAGGACCACTACGTTCCCTTGTCCGACGCCACACTGGCGGTGCTCGATGAGTTGAGCGAAGGACGCCAAGGTGAACTGATCTTCACCAGTCCCGATGGCGGAGCGTTTTCAGAAAACGCGATGCTCGCACTTCTTGATCGCCTAGGCTACGGGCACGTGACGGTGCACGGCTTCCGGTCGACCTTTGCAACCTGGGCCGAGGAATGCACTGATTATCCTGACGGTGTTCGCGAGGCCGCTCTGGCCCACAAGTACAAGAGCGAGACTACCGCCGCCTATCAGCGGGGCCAAAAACTCGAAAAACGACGAGCTCTGATGAAGGATTGGGCTGCATTCCTATCTGGCGGCGATGTTATCCAATTGGCTGATCGGAGGGCAGGGTAAGGTTTAACTCCGTCCTGACCGCACGCAAAGGCGTGATAATGACTGCGGAAGTCAAACTAGAGCCTTTACTCCTCGAAGACCGCTGATGGACAGCGGTGAATAAGTAACGACAGTCCCACGTTGGGGCGTCCGGGATAGCGGACGCCCGATGGGACTTACATGTTCGACTTAGGCCCACTAGAGGACCTCGGGTATCGAGTTCCGGGCAAGCCATGTCGCAATGGCCAACCAGGGAGTCGAACCAGTCCGGCCAATCGGTATGCTCGGGAAATCGAGCCAAAATGATGAATGACCGTGGTTGCTGCGGGTAGGCTCGGTTCATCATCAATGAGGGCAATTGTTATCTTACCCTCGCGCCTCGCCAGCGCCCTCAGGCCACGCAGCACATCCTCGGAGCGATAGCGTAGGACCGATACCCGCTTGGACTCCTGCCACTGTCGGCGGATAAGAGTGCCTTCCTTCCTTCGTTTGCAGGCTGCAAAGGTGAGTTCCGAATGGCTCCGGCTCGGGAGCTTCGCTAGCTTCCTCGCCTTCGCAAGCGAACCGAAGCGTTTAACGTAGTATCCACTCTTCGGTGTGCTTCCGTTCTGATCAATCAGATTGGCCGATGTATATCCGAATTGCTGTTCCAGCTGCCGTAAGGCGCGGAGAAGACGGGCATCGGTCCAGCGAACGCCATGATAGTATTCATCGCACCCGGCCGTCTTTCTGCGGTTCCAGCTCCGCTTTTGCACTTCGCTGTGAGCAACGACTGGCAGCCCCACCTCCCGCAGCGCGTCGGCTATAGAACCGAAGTGCCGACGTATATAGTTGTCTGACGGGAGATAGTTGCATCTGTCGATCAGCCTGTTCGTAATGTACCCATGGGATGCGTGCAGCTTTCTCAGTCCTGTCAATATGGCCTTCTTACTCCAATGTTTTCCGTTATTGCCAAATGGAGATACGGGGGGCGGGCAATATCCAACCGCTTCGTAGGCGGCATAAAGGGACCCGAAATGCGCGGCTACTGTGTCCGCCGATGGGGCGTCTTTCGCATTCTCGATTAGCTTTTGATTTAGATACCCTTCTCGGGCGAGCAGCTTCTGCAAGGCGACCTTGATTGCTTCCTTATCCCAACGTCTCTGCTTCGCTAGGCGCTCCTGTGCGTTGTTATACAGGGCAAGGGGAACGATAGGCTCGAAAGCGGCAAACCTCGTCCATGCCGTTTCCGGAGTCTTCGTCACTGGATTTTGCAGCCTATGAACCGTTCGATTGTACGTCATCCGACCGATGCACAGTTCGCTGGAAAGGATTCTGCGGATGATTGCCGGGGTCAGATAGCTATTCGCTAGCCCTCTTATGCTTTGATCAGCAAAAAATCGTGCAATGCTCGCGATTGATAATTCATCCTCCACGTACATGCGGAAAATGCGCCTTATTACTTCCAGTTCTTCAGACGGGCCTGGGACCACGATGACCTTATCGTTGCTGAGCGCTTTTCTTTCTCCGTCTCTCAAGTTCTGCTTGGGATTGCGTGCCGCGTCGACGAGCACTCGCCGAAAGCCGTAAAGCACACGAGAACCCTGGCGAAAACCTAACGCCGCTTGCTGACGCTTGGCACGCGCCAACTTGTCTGAGAGTTCGCGGCTATATTCGCCGGCCATCACGCGCTTCAAATGCTTCACGATGGTCGTAACAGGGGCGACATCCTCTCCGAATGGCTCGGCGCAGTAGACCACGCTGACACCTGCTTGACGGCACAAAAATTCGTAGTGCGCAGCCTGGTCAGGGTTTTGAAAGCGTCCCCATCTGCTGACGTCGAGAACAAGGATGGTATCGAACAGTCTTTTTGAGCCTAGGGCATCGCTGAGGAGTTCCCTAAGGGCATCCCTTCCCCTCAAGGACAGCCCGCTCTTCCCCGCGTCAACGTAAGAGGCAATTATTTCGTACCCGTGCTGCAGAGCATACTCTGCAATCGCATTCTCTTGATTCTCGGTCGAGTACCGCTGATTTTCCGAGGACATTCGGAGGTATTGCGCCGCGCGAACAGGCTCTTTGGCGCTTTGCGCGAGATGGTAGGACATTGCAATCGCCTTCCGCTGACTTCGCCGCAACAGACCAGCCAGAGCATCGCTATACCCTGCGGACCTTCTTGAGGAGAGGCTCGCTCCGCCACTATTTCGGGGAGTCTCGTCCGTCCTGGATCTCGATTACTTTCGAGAGCAAATCAGCCGTCACTTGTAAGCTATTTCTCACCTCCGCAAGCCTTTGATTGGATAGCACTGGCGGCCTATGCGAGAGCTCTAAGATGAACTCGAAGACCCGATCCGAATTGCGCATAAGCTGTAGTAAATGCTCTCCGCTAGGGCCGTTCGTGCCAGAGAGCCAATTCTTAGCGGTTCTTTCATTCGCTCCCGTCCATCGCATCAAAGTCTTCTGAGCTTGATGGCTGTTGCCCAGCTCGGCCTTGAGAATATCTGCGATCAGGCTTGCGTAACTCGGCGGCGCCTGTCCGCCGTTCGGAAACGTCCTGCCCGTTTTCGGAAACATGTTTCCCCCCGAGCTACGTTATAGTTTCAAATACTCGACCATGCATTTTTGACGCTAGTAGGGCGACGATGTTGGAGGAAACGTCTCATTCACGCGCGGGATCGGTGAGCCAGGCTGCTCAACCCGCGGCTGAGTACGTGCGGATGTCAACCGACCACCAGCAATACTCAACGGCGAACCAGTCACAAGCCATTCGCGAGTACGCTGCTCGTCACGGCTTTTGGATTGAGAAGACGTATGAAGATAGCGGCAAGAGCGGCCTCAATCTCGATGACCGACAGGCGCTCAAACAGCTCATAGAGGATGTTCAAAACGGGACGGCCGACTTCTCAACCATCCTCGTCTACGACGTCAGTCGCTGGGGGCGCTTTCAAGATGCCGACGAAAGCGCCTACTACGAGTACATCTGCAAGCGCGCAGGCATTTCGGTTCGGTACTGCGCCGAGCAGTTCGAGAACGACGGCAGCCCCGTCTCGACCATCGTCAAGGGCGTCAAGCGCGCGATGGCTGGGGAGTATAGCCGAGAATTGTCAGTCAAGGTTTTTGCCGGGCAACGGCGTTTGATTGAACTCGGCTACCGCCAAGGCGGCCCCGCCGGATATGGATTGAGGCGGCAGTTGATCGACCAGAACGGTGCCGCCAAAGCGGAGCTGGTTCGGGGCGAGCATAAGAGCATTCAAACAGACCGAATTGTTCTCATTCCGGGTCCGGAGCAAGAAATCGAGACTGTCCGGTTCATTTACGACGCCTTCGTCGCTCAAGGAAAAAACGAGCGAGAAATCGCGGATAGACTCAATGGCAGAGGGATCACGACCGATCTGGGTCGTTCCTGGACCAGGGCGATGGTGCATCAGATCCTCATCAACGAGAAGTACATCGGCAACAATGTTTGGAATAGATGCTCATGCAAGCTCAAGGGGCGACGAATCCACAATCCTCCTGAGCGCTGGATTCGCCGCGACCAAGCCTTCGAACCGGTCGTCGATGAAGACACATTTAGATCTGCCCAAGCAATCATCTCCGAACGCTGTAGGCGCTACTCCGATGAAGAGCTCCTGGATGTGCTCCGCGGCCTGTTGGAGCAGCACGGTTATCTCTCAGGCATCATCATCGACGAACTTGAGGTCGGCCCGTCCAGTAGCATCTATCGCGCGCGCTTTGGCAGTCTGATCCGCGCTTATGAGCTCATCGGCTTCAGCCCAGAACGGGACTACCGCTATATCGAGATCAATCGCGCGTTACGCCGGATGTATCCTCACTTTATTGCCGCAACGGTGCACGGAATTGAAGAGATCGGAGGATCAGTCCGCGAGAACATGGAAACCGACCTTCTGACCGTCAACGATGAATTCACCGCGTCGCTCTGCTTGGTCCGATCGCAGGAGACCATAACTGGTTCTCATCGATGGAAAATCCGCTTCGACGCGGGCCTGCGACCTGACATCACGGTGGCGATCCGAATGAACCAGATGAACAGCGCTGTGCTCGACTACTATCTGCTGCCGCGCTTCGAGATGGAGGCTGAGCAGGTTGCCTTGGCCGAACATAACGGGCTGGCGCTCGACGCCTATCGCTTTGAGACCCTCGACATGCTGTTTGAACTGGCTGCTCGTTCGCAATTGATGGAGGTCAGTTATGGGATCGGCTCAATGCATTGAGATCATTCCGGTCGGAGCCATAGACGTGGTCAACCCGCGCGCCCGCAACCGACGGATTTTTAAGGAAATCGTCACGAGCGTCGCGGAACTCGGACTGAAACGGCCGATCACGGTCAAACGGAAAGCTTGCGAGGGCGAGCCACGCTACGACCTTGTGTGCGGTCAGGGCCGACTGGAAGCCTACCAGGCGCTCGGGCAGCGCGAAATCCCCGCTGTCGTCGTGGACGCCACCAACGAAGACAGCGCCATTATGAGCCTGGTCGAGAACTGTGCCCGCCGGCAGCACCGCGCGATCGACCTTTTACATGATATCGAGGGGCTGCGAGGGCGTGGCTATGAGTTCGATGACATCGCCCGCAAAACCGGATTGAGCATCGAGTATGTCAAGGGCGTGAGTAGCCTGCTGGAGTACGGCGAGCACCGGCTGCTCCGCGCCGTTGAGGCTGGACAGATGCCGGTCAGCATTGCCGTCATGATCTCCCAAGCGCAGGACGCCGAAATCCAGTCCGTGCTGCAGCAAGCCTACGAAGAGAAGCTCCTGAGAGGGCAACGGCTCCTCGCAGCCAAGAAGTTGATTGAGCAGCGGCGACGTCGGGGCAAAGGGTATAAGACCGGTCCAAGACGGATGGATGGGGCACCGATGAGCTCCAATGCGCTCTTGCGAGCCTATCGACAAGATGTTGACCGTAAGCGGGTGCTGATCCGCAAGTCCAATAGCACCAAGGCCCGGTTGATCTTCATCCTTGAAGCCTTGCGCAAGCTCCTGGTCGAGCCAGAATTTCTGGCCATTCTGGAGGACGAAAAGCTCGATACTTTGCCAAAAAACCTTGCGTTGCGGCTGCATGGACAGGAATAGACCATGGCACGCCGGCCTCACATTTCGGTTCGCATGGGCTTCGAAGAACGCACGGCAATGGTGAGGCTGGCCGACATCCAGCCGTTAAAGCTGGTATCCGAGGAAGTGAAGCGCTCGCCAAAATATCGCCAAATCGCGGCATCCGTAGCAGAGATCGGGCTGGTCGAACCTCCCGTGGTGGCCCGAAGCCGCGACAGCCAGAGCAAGTTCCTTCTGCTCGACGGCCATTTGCGCTTCGAGGTTTTGCGAGACCGCGGCCTCTTGGAAGTGGAGTGCCTAATTTCAACCGAGGACGAGGCGTTCACCTATAATAAGCGCGTCAACCGCATTGCCATCATTCAAGAGCACCGCATGATCTTGAAGGCTATCGAGAACGGCGTGGCAGAAGCCAGGATCGCCAAGGCGCTGAATGTCGATGTTGCCAGCATTCGCAGGCGACGCAAGCTACTGGATGGCATCTGCGTCGAGGCGGTTGACTTGCTCAAAGAAAAGCACCTGACGCTCAACTCGTTCTCAGAACTGCGCAAACTTGCTCCGCTGCGTCAAATCGAGGCGGCCGAGCTGATGATTGCGATGAACAACTTTTCTAACAGCTATGTGCGCTCGCTGGTGGCAGCGACGCCGCGCAACCAGTTAGCCGCCGGCTACACGCCTCGAGCGCCGAAGGGATTGTCGGATGAGCAGCTCGCATTGATGGAGCGGGAGTCAGCTTCCCTCGCCCGCGAATTCAAGGTGGCCGAACAGACCTATGGGACCGATCATCTCGATTTGGTGCTAGCGGTTGGCTATCTCTCAAAACTGCTCCGCAACGGGAAAGTGGTTGGCTATCTCGCCAAGCACTTTCAGGAATTGCTATTTGAATTTCAGCGGATCACCGAATCCGAGGCCAGTGCCGCTTAGGTGCTCGACGACAACTAAATCGATTTGGCCGCATTCGCGTATGCATCGTTACAAAAGAAGTGCCAGATGTTTGTAGGTGCGCAAGCGAACGCATTGACTCAATAGGAGTGTCGGTGCCGCGTAGGCCACGCCCAGACCACATAGTTTCAGCACGGAACTTTGCATCATCGTCGAGACTGAAAGGCGTGGCCCGCCGTCACAGTTCAAGTGCCGTGTCTTGGGACCCATATTCGTGGATAACAGCCGTGGCTTTGACTGAGTGCGCCGAAAAACGCCGATCTGCCAATGGAATGTGGAGGAGGGAGTATCCGTCACTGGCTTGACGTCGGGGCGGCAGATGTTCTTCCATTCCAACTCTTTGACTGATCACCCATCCTAGACTAGCCACGCCCACGCGACTTCGCGCGATTTCTGCTGTTGTGCTCGATACGGTGTTCCGACGAGCAAAACTTTGCATCTGCGCGCAGTCCGCTACGAACTCCCGCGGCAAACAGAGTTCCGCAGCGCGCGAGCTGACAAGTTTTGAAGGAGCTTCCGCTGGCCGATTGAGCTAAGCGAACTAGCAGGCCGGAGATAAGGCTTTCAGGCGCTAGAGCCGAGTAAAGACGGCGGTCCGGGGCTACCTTCAAGATAAACGAGACTCCAGAGGATACGTAATTTTCGAGAAGATCGGCTAGTGCACTCGCGGTTGTCTGAGGAAGTTTTCCTGAGGGCAAAGCTAGAACCCTCTTGAACAGTTTTGCGACCGCGACAAATTCGTCCACGCTCTCACCGACGAGGTACGTTGCGCCAGCCTTGCGGGTACCTTTCAGCAAGCCGTTCTCCAGCCAGACGACATGCCCAGTACTCCTAATAGGTGGGTCTATCTCTCCTTGGGCTGAATAGCCGCTGGCAGTGAGGTAGCCGTAGATCGAGACGAATCTAAGCAGCTTCTCTTCCGAGTCCGCGTTTGCGAACGCGAGGAGTGGAGCTTCGCCCAACTCGAAAGGTCGATAGCGGTCAGGCCCGCCGCCATTGCCGACGATCCATTTCCCATAACCAGGCACCGTGACGAGGCTATAGCCTTTCGAGTCTCGGCACCATTCAAGTTCGACAGGAAGGGTAGCCATCGAGTGTGTCGCCTATGTAATGGATAAAAAGTATATCCGTTACTGAAGAGCTCCGAAAGGGCTAGATTGATCTAAATCGCTACGGGCCCGACATGAAAGATAACAGCCACACGAGCGAGCCTTTGACCTACAGCGTTCCCGACGCCGGCAAACGCGCGGGCCTGGGCAGAAAGGCTTCGTACGCCGCCGCGCGTCGCGGCGAGATTCCCATTATTCGCCTCGGATCGAAGATGCGAGTACCCGCTGCAAGGTGGGACCGGCTGCTGAACGAAGGGCAGCCCACGCATGCAGAAGAAGCAGGTCAAGAGCAACGTGAGGCGCGGGAAGAATGAAAGGGCGGGACGAAGAGCTTGGCATTCGCAGTCGAGACCCGCTCGCTCTGGTCGCAAGTGTCAAGGAAACGATGCTTGCGCTCAAAATCGCGCGCGCGAAGACGTACGAGCTGCTCAACTCGGGAGAACTCGAGTCGTATTTAGAGGGGGCGTCGCGCAAGGTGACTTGGCGCAGCATCGACGCATACGTGAAACGTAGGCTTGAGCAGGAAGCAGAGCGACGTAACCGGAGAGTGCGTGGTGCAATCTCCTAAGCAGCTGGAAATCGCTGTCAAGGCGACCAACTCGGCTTTGCCGCTCAAAGGGGGGTCTTCTCAAAACGCCCCCGATGCTGGCGCTCTCTCGTGAACGCACCAGCTCAGTTTGCAGAGCGCGCCTCCGACGGCGACCTCGATGATTTCGCCGGCATTTGCCTGATCGAAGCTGGGTTTGTTCGGGCGGGCTGGAAAGAGAAGCAGCTGGCCGTGGATCAACTCCAAACTCTTGCTGAGCACTGGGGGATAGCTGACAACGACAAGGCGCAAGGCCGCGTCCAAGATGCCATGGCGCGAGCCTTCCTAATGCTGCACGGTCGGGTGGACGCCCGCAACTCCGCGGTTGTCATGGAGGCGAGTTGTCCGGACGACCTGACGCGGGAAAGCCACTTCGGTCCGCCGCATGGGAGCTATCCGGAGCGCGCGGATGGCTTTCCTGACGACTCGCTCGAAGGGCAACCAGGTTCGCGGGTCGCACCGCGCTTCACGCCGATAGCTCTGGATGAGGTGACGCTCACGGCTGAGCCGCCGTGGCTCATCGACGGACTGCTACCGGCCCGCGGGCTCGCCTGTATCATTGGGGAACCGAAGTGCGGCAAAAGCTTCATGACTTCGGACATGCTCTGCACGGTGGCGCAGGGCGCGCCGTATGCCGGCCGGGCGACGCTTAAGGGGCCGGTGATCTATCTCACGGGTGAGGGTGTCAGCGGCTTCAAGCGCCGCCTGGTTGCGATGCGCCAGCACCGCGGCATCGATGGGAAGGGCGTGCCTTTCTATTTGATCGAGGACGTGCCGGACCTCGGTAGCCAGGCTACCGACCTCCTGCAGCTGCTCGCCGAGCTTGACGTGTTCATCGCCCAGCGATGTTCGGAAAGGCCGCGGGCGATCGTCCTGGACACGCTGGCGCGGTGCATGGGCGAGAGCGACGAGAACAGCGCCCGCGACATGGGCCGCTTCGTGAACCGATGTGGCGTCATCGAGAGGCATTTCGGCTGTGTCGTCGTAGTCGTCCACCACGTCGGCAAGGATCCGTCCCGGGGCGGCCGCGGCTCCAATGCCCTCAATGGCGCCGCCGACGTGACCATGTTGGTCGAGAAAGGCAAGGCCCACAGCACCGTCACCATCGAGGAAATGAAGGACGGCCGCGAGGGACAGACGTGGGAGTTTCGCCTGCTTTCGCATGTCTTGGAGCAGAACCATTCCGACCCCGCCGAAACCATGCCGGAGATTTCGACTTGCGTGGTCGAAATCGTGTCAGAACCGACCACTTCGAAACCGATCGAAACTAAATCGAAGAACCCGCCCAAGGGCGTAACAGGCGATCTGCTGAAGGTCATTCGCCGTGCGATCGAGGAGGCCGGAGAGCGCAACGTCGATAGCGTCGCAGTGCCAAATAACGTTTGTGCCGTCGGCCGCGAGAACCTGAAAAGGTGTTGCGCCTTAATGCATTGGCAGGATCAAGCGGGTAAACCGGATTCCTTCCGAGCGATGTTCAACAAAACGCTCAACACCCTTCGCGACGCCGGTCAGATCGGCTTCGACAAGGAGTGGATTTGGCTGACATGACGAGCCTAAGCGAGCGAAACCAGCCGAAACCTCACCACTTTGGTTTCCCTTCTCGTCCGTCAAAAAGCCGACCGAAACTACCGAAATCACTCCCTAAGGGAGAGAGCGATCTCGTTTCGCCATTCGCGGGAAATCTCCTCAGCGCTGCGATCCCGTCGAAACACCGCTGCGCTGACGCTGCGCTCATGTGTTTCGCCGTCGCTCCGCTCCCGGTATGCGCGGACGAGCGCCGCCCAGGGACCATGCCGGTCGCATGTCGGCCCCTTAGACCTGCCGACGTTCAAGACATCACGAATGGGGCGGCTACTTCGGCGGAGCGACGCCAACCGTGATCGACCTCAGACGGTGCGATCCTCAACCACCAATCTAAAGACCTGGATGCTGCTGGACGAGAGCTCGGAAGCAGAACGAGGCACTCGAGCCCATTCGAGTTTCAGGTGTCCTGGTTTGCTGGTGCTCAGGTACTCTCTCCGGGACACGCCACCGCCCGGGGGAGGTAGCGCTCGGCTCAAGAGGGTCAGCATGAGAGTCACCGCGCTGACTCACCCTGTCTCAAGGGGCAGTCGCCGCAATGCCGCTGCTCGATTCAGCAATCATTTCCGTAACTTTCTGGCAGTTCGGTCATTGATACAGGGTATGAGACACATGACCCCCAGCTGATCCGAGCGGCGCCAACGATTATCGAGCGCTGCTGGCTTCCGCCGCGGTTGGCTTGCGCAGGGTAAGGAGCGGCGACGTCGGTTGTGACGCGACCTCAGCCGCTTGCATGGCTTTGTACCGGCCCCTCATCGCGTGAGTGAGACAGTGAATCAGCGACCCGCCGCAGTTGTCTCATGAGACAGTCGCCCCTCACTGGCACCACGGGCCTGCGAGACAGCCGGAGAGATTGCTGATGGAAGTCAACACCGTGGGACTCCCCAAGGCGTGACCCTTGTGCTTCTCTTGGGCGCTGGTGAAGGCGCTGGAGGCCATGCCACCCCACCAACGTCGGGCCCATGTGGTACCCCCTTGGCGCGATCTGCGAGACCCGCCCGAGGGTGGCACCAACCACGTCCGCCCGGTTATCCAGTACAACGAGACGCCCGGCCGCACCAAGGAGCAGGTTCTGGCCTTCATTGAGCAGGCCGCCGCTGCGGTCGAGGCCGCTCTGAGAGCGCCCCAGGCGCCGGAGGTGGCGTGGTGGGGCCATTGCATCGAGCCCGCTGTGGCTGCTGGGCGGCGGCGCGACCGTCTTCGCCGCGGCAGGCATGGCCAAGATCATCAAGAGCTGGAGCACCATGGGACTCAGGGAGACCGCGGACAGCATGTACGGCGTCTCGGTCGTGCAGCTGATCGCTGCCGGCGCGCTCTACCTCGCCGCTAGGGTGGCGTCATGAGGGGGATCGGCGCCGTCCTGAGCTGGGTCTGGAGCGCCTTTGGCCTGATCTTCGTGTTCTGCGCGGGGATGCAGGCCGGGCAGTTGATCGGCTACGGCGCGCGGCGCTCGTGACCTGTCTCGCTGAGACGAGACAGGGCGTCTATGAGACACCCGAGCCGTGGGACCGCGACGACGCGCAATGCCTGGGCACTGCGCCGCGCATGCTCCGAGCATTACACGAGCATAGGAGACGACAATGGGCCACACGAGAGGCGGCGGCATCGGCAACATGGCCGCCAGCTACGACCAAAGCCGCCAAGAGGTGATCGACGACATCCGTCAGCGCTTGGTGACCGGCGGCGGGCTTACCCACGTCACAGAGGACGAGCTCAACCGGCTGATCGGCAAGGCCAGCTTCAAGCGCGAGGAGGGCGCGCTCGATCGCAAACTCCTGCTCTAGTGCCTTCAATGGGTGGCCAACGCCAACCCCCGCCGGCGATGGAGCCGGTATTGCCGGTTTCCGATCCGGCACGAGCCTGGGGGCAGCGAGTCGCTGCGCGTCCCCGGATGAGACAGGTGTCTCAGGCACGTCCAGACGAAAATCCGATGCGAGAGAAAAGACTTAGAGCGAGACACCCCGCCGAGCGGCCATTGAGGCACCCGCAGCGCGCGTTTATCTGCGTGCTTCGCGACCAGGTTTGCTCGTCGGCAACCTGAGCAGCTCGGCAGGTTCGACCCGGAGGACCACAGCAAGCTTGCCCACGATCTTCAAGCTCGCATAGAACGCGCCCTTTTCCAGCTGACTTAGATAGCTCCGACTGATCTCGGCTTCATACGCAAGATCGTCCTGCGAGAGTCCTTGAGCGTTTCGCAGCCTGCGAAGATTCGTTGCAAATACTTCCCGCAAGTCCATGCGAGAAGCGAAGACATCTGTTCAAAATATACACCTCGATATATATAACAAAATGCTTGGTCAGCGAAATTGGTGCCGAAATTTCATTTCAACCGCTAGCGATCGGGGAAGGCCGAGATGAAGGCGTTAGTGACCCTTCTGGGATTCACGGGTGGAGCAATTGTTGCCGGACTCGGCACGGTCATTTTAGGTGTGCTGGCGTTCGGGGACGGTCCCTACAGAGGACCCGCGTGGTTTGTTTACGTGGGCGTAGGCGCAGTCCTCGGCATAGGTTGTGGTGCAGCGGAGTGGGCTCGCAACCGTTTCACCTCTTCGACCCGTTCCCAGAAGAAAACTATTTCGAGCATCATCGGCCTAGCCATTTTGATGTGCGGCGCAATGGCGGCGGGCAAATTTGTAGGCAATTGGGCGACGGAGTTCGATCGCAAACGCGAAGATATTTCTCAGAGAGATCGGCACGACATCGCCAACCTCGTCAAGCAGCAGTGCGAGAATGAGGCGCCTCGAAAAGCAGTGTTCAAAGGAGATCGCGCTTCTCGTGTCGTCGTCTTCTGCCAGTGTTTCGGAGACACTGTCGGCTCGATACTGACCCGTGCAGATGCAGACTTCATGATCCAGAACGTCTCAATGCCCACTTCGCTGGAAAAGCGCGCCCAGGATCTCGGCGTCGATTGCTTAAAGAAATCCGGGGTGCTCTGAAATGACCACGACTGCGCACGACGAACGATGCCCCGTACGCTTGGGGTCCTCGTTGCAATCGCAATGATGGAGTAGCCGTAATGAGCACTGAGCTCGACGAGCTCTCATACTGTTGGCAAGCGAATGCCAACCTGTCTCAGCGGAATGAGGAGCTGGAGCAAAAAGTCAGGGATCATCGCTCTTTCTGGATTATGGCCGCCACGATCGTTCCGTCTGTGATTTTGATCTTGTTTTCCAGCATTCCGAAAAGAGACGTATTCGAAGGAGCAAATCGCTGTCAAACCCTGAGGTGGATGGCTCGCGCAGCCCGCTCCAATCTTAGCGATGAAATTGACGAGAAGACCATCGCTGCGATGTCGTCAGTGGAAGCCGCGGTTGCAGAGTGCAGCCCTTACGATTTCGGCGACGATCCTCCTCAAGAGGAGTGACGTCGGCCCGTCCAAGGTCAGAAAAGCATATGAGATTCAAGCCCGAACAGCACTTCAGAATGGCGGACCGGTTGAGTGAGGTGGCGCTGAATCAGACCGATCTGAAGAGAATTGCTGAGCTGGAGGCGCTGGCTCGGGTCTTCCGCAGACTTGCCGTCAGGGCTTACATGTCGACAGATCCTAGTATGAAGCGGCGCGATTGGAGCGAGTTCACGGATGAAACGACGCTCGTGGGCTTGATCGATCCACCGTCACCTTGGGGTCCCTTGGAGGAATGGGAAAGCTTTTTGAGGGACCTAGAAAGCATGCCTCCCTCGAAGCAGTTGAGGCTCCTCATTGAACAAGCTGAAGAGGCGATCGTTCGAAGGAAGCTGGGATTGGTTCTCTAGTGTTGGTAGCGCGCTACTTTCAGCTGAATGGGACTTTCGCATGCACGCGCCTGATTTCGACGAATCGTTCGATTCCGACTCATTTTCTAAGAAGCGGTGGGCAGAGGTCCCGGAGCAGATCCGGAAGGACGTTGAGCGGCATGTGTTAGCCCACTTGCCAGCCGACGCGCTGGCAAAGTTGCGCAAGCTGCACGCCTGCGGAATCCCTATCAGTTCTGATCCGACGTTCTTTCATTTCGGCGGCGGGATGGCTGTCCGAAACCTTTGCAGAGAACGGCTTAGTGACGACGAGCTCGTGGCCTGCGGCGGGTTCGGCGCCGATTGGGACAACTGTTACATCGGGGTTCTCGCGGCGATCGCTGCGACGCGCCAGTAGCTCGGCCCGGGCGAGTCACGGGAAGACCATGATCCAAGCTGAGCAGCTCAACCGGCCCGCGCCGCACGCCCGCCGGCTGAGGCAATGAAGACGACGCCCGCCCGTTCACGCTGGCGGTCCTGTACTCCGTTTGATCACATGTATCAAAAATGAATACACGCTGGAGTTTCGCGGCCTGTTCTGCTCTTATTTAACGTAGGTTAGCCTTCAGAGCTCGCGCTCCATCGCAGGATGGCTGCGGTTCTTCACCTTGATCCAGAACTTTTGTCAGCCGCCGCGGTACGGCCGATCGCGATGCTTCGAGACCAGACCCTCAAGGCCCATGCGGCAGGCCGCGCGGAATAGATCAGGCCCGATCTCACCGCGTTCGAACGGCGCCACGGTGATCCCGTCCGGCCGGCGAGCCAATAGCTGCTCCAGGTGGGCCTTCCGCATGTGGAGGGGCAGGGGGCGCAGATCGTCGCCACCCATGGCCAGTACGAGGTGGTCGGCGGAACGGGGCTCCTCCATACTCCCAGATCTAGCGGACTGAACCAGCTTGACTTATAGCCTGGACCTGCTCAGCGCAGCTAACTAACCCACGGTGGCAAGCTACTGATTTTTAGCGACTGATGCTCGCCGGCGGGGCCACAGAGACCGATAACCAATACAATCAGCCACTGAGCGGTAACGAACTGGAAGCCTCCCTGCATCTGCGCTATCAACTAAGGGTAATTTATTACTGCTGATAGTGCCTACCGCTGTTCAATCTCATTCTTTGGTCTATCGAATACCCGCAAATCGTTGATCGTTCTCGCGAAAGTTGTACCTTTCTAGGAGGGGACAGCGCGAGTCGCGATAACAACGGTGCTCCCCGAACTTGGGGGGGTCGTGGAAACTCGGGGGGAGCTTAGGACAGCGTTTTATGGTTTGCTTGAGGCGAGGGGTTTAACCCGTCCTGACGCTCGTCCGCTCTATGCTTATCGATTTGCGCGTACTGACTACGATCACGTTTGCAGCAGCCTGAAGCGGTTTGGTCCCGCGGCAGTTTTTGATCGACATGGAGCCGCACTGGTCGTTGCCTATGTGGCAGAATGGTTCCGACGTGAGCGGAGCGGTGGTCATTGGGATTGGATTCGGCCGCTAAGGAGTATTGGCTACGAGTATGGGCCCTATGCTCGCATCCAATATCGGGACATCGAAAACCTGGTGAGTTCTGGTTTAGCCGCGTGGCGGCGACCTGAACCAAGAGGCAGCGAACGGCTTCTTGCCATTGTTAGGGAGGCCGGTTTCCCGGTCGCCTCGGTTCGAGAAGATCCGCGAATTGCGTCGTGGCTCAAGAACGCGGTCAGAAGCGCGGAAAAAGGCTTCTCAGTTCAGGATTCAGTTGGCGCAGAAGCGTGGCGCGTGTCGGATCGGTTGGCCCAAGCCCTCTTCGAGCCAGCCACTGAACTGTGCGAGAAGATCGTAGAGCTGCGCGCTTGCCTACCCGCACAGCACGAGAGGGGAGGCGACCCGGTCGACTACCTCGATCAGACGAGACCTAATTGGCGCAACGAGCTTCCCTTCGACGTGGAATCCGAAGACCTTCGCTCGATGGTCGAGGAAATCGTGCGGCTGCGCGAAGATCCCGGAGCAGCCCTCGATGTCATTCGAACTCTCGTTCTCTCCAATGATGGATGGTATCCTCGAGCGTCACTTGGATTGTCCGGCAATGTCGATCTGAAACGGCTACCTCCCAGCGTTAGTGAAGCCGTGCGAAATGGCCGTCGAGTTCGAATCTTTCCGCGGCCACCGTTCTGTGACGAATTCGTTGCCGTAGCGGCAATCGAAACGATCGAGGCTGATGGGGAACCGGTGCACGAACTTCGGCGGTTCGTCGCGACATTTGAAGCTCCTCTTGATTTGACGAACGAGGCGCGACTCCTCGTGCAATCCGGGAATAGTACGATCGGTGAGTTCATTGCGCCTGGCGGAGACGCGCTGCTGCACCCGATCATAGCCCTTCAAGTCGAGCAAGTGAGCGAGGATGGCGTTCCCAAGAGCCTGCGAGTGTTGGGCACTTCTCCGGCCCAAACGGGTCGACCTGTACTCGCTCTCGCAGTTCGAGAAGAACATTTCCATTCAGTCTCCTTTACTGAGGGCTTTACCGACCTTGGACGCTGCGTTGGATCCGGCCATCGCGTCGTTAGTTTCCAAGGAACCGCCAGTACTGTTCTTGGCGGGACACGTTTGACATGGCGTACCGCCGCCGAACGCGAGGTCGATGGTCGCTTGGTCCTCGTCGGCGGTCTCGTGCCGAGCGTGCGAGAACCGGTCTTTCTGGGCGTTCCGCAAGTGTGGATCGAGCGCGAAAACCATTTGTCGACACCGCGGCGCCAGTCGCTGCACTGGCGCCCCCGCGGACGAGGGATTTGGCATCCGATCGATAATGGTAAACCTTGGGGCGACGTGGACCTGGCCGTCATTGAGAACGGCGAGCTGCGCTATGCGATAGGTGCATCTATCGTTCCGCAAAAATTCCAAATCGAAGTGGACCGCCGAAAACGCGAGCTTCGAGTTGCAGACGTGCAGACTCGTATTGTTGCGGCTCGCAGCGAGAATAAGTTGAACATATTATGGGAAAGCGGACACGCCGTCATCGCCCTCGGAGCACCCACGAAAGCAGCTACAATAACGCTTAATCTCAGGTGGGATGCTGAACTGCAACTGACATTTGCAGATCCCCGCTATGAGCTGCGAATAGTTGATGAGAACGATTTCCTCATTCGGCCAAGGACAACTTTATCGGTTGACGCCCTGAAGGGGCTTCGGCTGATTTCGCCACGAGAAGTTTCCCTGTGCATGGAAGTGCGCGCAGACGATATCCAACGCATTTCGGTCTCCAGGACCGTCTCGGGCGAAGTGCCGCTTTCAGCGTTTGCCGACACAATCACTCAGTTGCTAGGTAGTTCGGAAAGCCTGGATGCGCGGGTCCGTCTGTCAGCCCTCGGCGCAAGCGATCACATAGCGGACGTTCGGTGGTATGATGACGAGATCGATCCCTTCAATGCACCACCCGCAAATGCATTTGCTGCGCTCGGTATCCTGCACCGGCTTGATGTCCGTGCATTTTGTCTGATGCGGCCCGCGGCCGGCACAGTTGACGTCGAGGCTCCTGCTAGCCAGGCGGTCATGCGATCGGAGCTTGCGACCAAACTGCCGCCCGGGCCGTGGCTGATTTTTGGGCGGCGGCGACAAGGGGCCAAGATTAGGCCGAGGATCGTCCCGTCGGTAGGAGGGATGGTTACGGCTGAGGCTGAGAGTTCGGTCTTGGAACGAGCGATCGAGATCGAGGCGTCAGATGTGCGCTTGAACGCGCTTCTGCAAGCCTATTCGAAGCCGGATCAACTTTCATCGGGCGAGCGTCGAACGATCATGGATCTTTTAGTGTTCTCAAGGAAGGAGGGACTGCCGATTTCTTCCGTGGATGCATTGAGGTTACTCGCGCGTTGTCCCAGCCTCGCCGTCTCGCTGCTCGCGTCTTGCGAGTCGTTAGCAGAACGTGCCGCTCTACTCGATCTACAGCGTGAGCTGCCGTTTTTGTGGTGCTCCACCTCAGTAGGCGATTGGCTCGAAGCGTTTTCGCGTCGCCTAAAACAAACAGTCGAGAAGCTCGCTGCTATCGGAATCGAAAGCGCGGCCGCGATCAGAAGCATAGGTGGTGCCCTTGATGATATCGTCAATTTGAGACCCGAGTTGTCGGGACATGCAAGATTTGTCTTTCTCGTCTGTGTCGCTTCGGAAATGGCCAAGCAGAGAAAGACTATTGATGGAACAACGCTCCATTTCCGTCAGTCCCCGCGTCGCGACGGAATTCGGCGGGAAGTGGATCGGCTCATCGGCCGGCATGATGACGATACATCGCCCCCGCGCAATATGTTCACTCCAAAAAGCCTGCTCTCAAGGCGACCGTACTTTGAGCCTTACAACTCGAATTTTGCCGAGGTTATCGCTGCGCCGCTGCTCGTCGCTGATCATGCGAGCGGAAAGGTTACGCTTGAGCAAGACGAATTGCGGCGTAGTCGCGATGCGTGGCTATACGATCCGGAGTACTTCGAAGCCGTTTTTCCAATGGGGTTGGTTGAAGTGCTTTATTATTCTGTGAATGCTGGGGAGAAGGTGCAGGCATGATTGATCTCGATCGCATGATGACGCGGTTGCCGGAGCAGGCAGCTGACGCCATCATCGGAATGTTGCGTCCGCGCTCTCGCACCCTGGCGAGTTACTTGCGTAGAGTGTGGGGAGCGCCGGCCGGAAGCTCCGGCTCTCTTGTTGCCGAGCCGTTCGTGGAAGGTGCCTTCCCCTGGTTGCCATTGAAGGGAGGATGGTCCGGACTCGACGGAGGGATATTAGATCGTCGAACGATCGACGTGCTCAATTCGGTATCGTATCCGCCATATGCTCACCAGGCGGAGGCTTGGAAGCACCTGACGTCTGCCGATCCGCGCTCGGTGATTGTGTCCAGCGGTACTGGCTCGGGTAAGACCGAATGCTTTCTCGCGCCGATTCTAGATCGGCTCATTAGGTTCTCCCATGGGGGGCAAAGGCAGCTAGAAGGCGTGCGCGCTCTGTTGCTTTATCCGCTCAACGCATTGATCAGCAGCCAGGAGGAGCGGCTGGAGCGCTGGTTCGCACCCTTCGGAGGCAGCTTGCGATATTGCCTCTACAACGGCGAAACGCCTGAAACAGCCCGAGCTTCTGTGAGAGCTGAACGGCCGTGGCGAGTTGGCGACCGCACCGCACTGCGCGCCTCGCCGCCACCAGTGCTCGTGACTAACGCCACGATGCTCGAATACATGCTGATCCGTCAAGTTGATGCGCCGATCTTGGCGCTGTCTCGGGGCACGCTGGATTTCATCGTTCTCGATGAGGCTCACTCGTATATGGGAGCGCAAGCCGCGGAGATTGCGCTTCTCCTGCGCCGCGTTGCGCTAGCTTTCGGCCGTACCCCCGATCAGATTCGCTATGTGGCGACCTCCGCTACCATAGGCGGAGCGAATGCGAGGGCGGAGCTCCACGATTTCCTCTGTAATCTCTCTGGTGCGCCACGTGACGCCGTGGACGTTGTTGAAGGTTATCGCGCGCCCTTACCGCCAATGCCGACCTCCCACGAAGGTGGTCAGCTTCCGGTAAACGACCTCTCCAAGTTTGATCCGCTGGAGAGCGGCCGGATAATGGCCGAATCGAAGAGATTGCGAGCCGTTCGAGAGGAGCTTCGGTCCGGCCAAATATATTCCTGGCGTTCTTGGGCTCGCGAAGCAGCGGCGCTCGGCGTTGGACAAGACGATGCGACAAAGTTTCTAGTGGAAGCGGCCAGGGCGAGGGATCCTCAAGCCGATCCGGCGATGGCTGCAATCGGCGGAGATTCTATCCTTCCAAATCGAGTTCACCTATTTCATCGGACGGTAAATGGGCTCTGGACGTGCATAAACCCCAACTGCTCAAACGGTCCTGCACAGGGAGTAGAAGGCTCCGATTGGAACTACGGAGCGATTTTCTCGGAGGCTCGCGAACATTGTCCGTATTGCGAGTCAATCGTACTGGAGTGGGTCTGTTGCCAGCTGTGTGGCGATGGAGCGCTGAGAGCCGAGGAGCTTGATGGTGGTTCGCGAATTGCAGCATGGAGCGAAGGTGACAATGAGGATGAGTTCGAGCAGACGCTCGAGCGAGAAGACCCAAGCGAAGATGCAGAGGATGATGAAGGGGCAACGATAGATGCCCCCACGCTTGTCTCGCGCCGATATTTAACCTATCCCCCGAAACCTGGGTCGCGTCGACTGGACCTAAATTTGAAAACGGGAAAATTGGATGAGAATGCAAATGTAACGTTCGCTGCAAGTCGGGACATCCTGGAATGCCCCTGTTGCACGCGCGCGCCAAATCGATTCGAGCCGAACCGCGGTGCATTGCGGCCAGTCGCCGCTGGTGCGCCATTCCTGATGGCTCAGATCACTCCAGGCTTTCTCGCGGACTTGTCGCCGGAGCTTGATGCGTCCGAGCCGCTTCCTTTCGATGGGCGCCGCCTGATCACGTTTACGGATGCCCGCCAGGGTACCGCGAGGCATGCGGCCAATGTGCAGGTCGCATCTGAGCGGATGTTTGTACGATCATTCATTTATCAGTTCGTCCAGGAAGCTCCTCCTGTCGATCAACAAGAGCTCGAGGCCCTGAATGCAAGGATCGCGCGCCTCAGGGAGTTTCCGGACGATCCTGAGCTTACCCGACTGGCAGAGGATTCCGAGCGCCAACGATCGGTCATGCTAGACGCCGGTGCGAAGCGCTGGCGAGACCTCGTCCAGCGGTTGGCTGGGCACACCACGGTCAATACATTCCTGAGAGACTTGTGGACCACGACCAACCGAGATGAGCGCTTCCAAGATCCAGAGGTGCTGGCGGAATTCCTGCTGTATCGAGAAGCGATGAGACGGCCAGTCCGCGCTAACTCGGCGGAGACGCTCGGATTATTCCGATTTGAACTACCTGGGATTGACCGCGCGGAGCCGCGAGTTCCTCCGGCCGCGCAGCGCATTGGCATGACCGACGAGGATTGGCGCGATCTCCTTCGTCTCTTGGTCACGCACTTCCTGCGGACGAACGTCGCGCTTGACTTTCCACGATGGTGGTTGAGTTGGATAGACCGACGCCAGAGCCATATCGAGGTCAAACCGTGGAGCCCTGGGGAAAAATCGAGCCGATATGTGCGTCTTTGGCCAAACGCGCAGGGCCCGCGGCTAACGCGGGTAGTACGGCTCCTGTTTCAAGCCCTGCAACTTGATCCTGACAGTCGTGCCGACAAGGACAGCGTAGACGAAGTGCTCACGGCCGCTTGGCGAGCACTCTTTCGTTTCTTGACTGCTACCGACAACGGATTCCGTCTGCGCCTGGGAGACCTGGCGGTTGCTCGAGTCGACAAGGCATTCTGGTGCCCAACAACGAGAAGAGTGCTGGACACGACCATTCGGGGACGAAGCCCCTATGACATTGACGGGGTTCACCCCGTCACGACGCCTATTACGATGCCGCGCCTTCCATACCCCTGGCGGCGGGATTCGGTCGGGCAGGTCGTAGTCGAAGATCGGATCGACAACTGGCTGGCGTCCGATCAAACCGTCGTCTCACTTCGAAGTCTCGGAAGATGGGGCGATCAGCAGGACCGTGCCACGAAATTCTCCCCTTGGATACGTGCCGCCGAACACTCCGCACAGCAACCGAGTACGGCACTTCGCCGGTACGAGAGAGAGTTCAAGGCTGGTAGGATCAATGTTCTTGGCTGTTCCACGACCATGGAAATGGGTGTCGATATCGGCAGCATCGAGGCCGTGCTGAATACCAACGCCCCGCCAGAGATCGCGAACTATCGCCAGCGCGTTGGTCGGGCAGGGCGGCAGCGCCAGCCGATCGCAGTAGGACTTACGCTCTGCAAGAATCGTCCACTCGACCAAATGACGATTTCGAATCCAATGGAGTATCTCCAACGTCAGGTGCGAACGCCTCGGGTGAGTCTTGACAGCCCGACCATCGCAACGCGCCACGCCGCTGCACTTCTCTTGTCCGAGTATCTTTCAAGTCTTGGATCGGAATTGCACAAGCTGACCAATCAGGCATTTTTTGGTCTCGCGATGGAGGCGAACTCACCGACTGATCCACCACCGGCCTCGGCCTTCATGGCTTGGCTCGATACCGTCCCTTCGGCTCCGACGCTGTTGGATGAGCTGACGTTGTTGCTGGCCGGCACTCCCGTCCGGCCGGGTTGGGATCTCGTTGAAACGCTGAGAGCTCGTATGGAACGGATCCACTCCGAGATTCAGGCTGAATGGCAAGCGCTGGCGCCGGCCACCCCGGAGGGCTTGGCTGGAGATGTCGAATTCGCGGCAATCAATAGGGCCCGAGAAGTTCAGAGACTTCGTTTGGAGAGAGGGTATCTACTAGGTGAATTGGCCGGCAGAGGCTTCCTTCCATCGTATGGCTTCCCAACCGACGTCGTTCAATTCGTAACCGAGACAACTAGCGAGAGAGCGGCACGAGCGCGGCGAGTTGAGGAGGGTGGAGCGCCGCAAGAGCAGAGCTTCGGTCGAGGTTATCCGTCGCGGTCACGGGAAGTGGGAATCTATGAATACGCGCCAGGCCGTGGGATCGTTGTGGACGGTGTTGTTCGCGAGTCTGGAGGCGTCACTCTCAATTGGCAAAGGCCCATATCACAAGATGGCCTTCGCGAGATACAAAGCTTGAGAACGATGTGGTCCTGTAGGACCTGCGGCGCCTTGAGCTCAAAACCGTCCGCAGTGGGTCAAACGCCCTGCATCGAGTGCGGATCGAGTAACTTCACACCGATTAGGTATCTAAGTCCTGGAGGGTTTTCGGTTGATGTTCGGTTCAAGGTGCACGATGATCCATCTGATCTCGGCGGATCGAGGGTTATAGACCCGTGGGTCTCGGCCCGAGAGGCGCCGTGGCGCTCACTGCCAGACCCGGACATCGGTCGCGTGCGAGCAAGCGCGGACGGAACGGTTTTCTGGTTCAATCCTGGGGATCACGGACACGGGTATGCAGTCTGTCTTCATTGCGGCCGTTCTGAAGCTGAAACAGTGACGGCTGGCGGGTCTGGCCTAACAGGCCACAGCCCGCTGAGAGGTGCGCCAATGGCGGCCGATGGTCAAACCTGTACTGGCGCTCCCGAATACTCGCCCTATGCGGTCGTACGAAATCTAAACTTGGGGCACGAAATACGTACGGACGTCTGCGAGATCCAGCTCTATGACTGTCGTTCGCGGGACGTTGCGTTGACGATCGCTCTCGCGCTACGTGAAGCCGTAGCCAAGAAGCTGGGCATTGACGCTGATGAAATGGGCTTTGCGGCGCCAGCTGCGCCAAACAACCGCGGCGTGGATTCTTATAGCGCGGTGATATTCGACAGAGCCAGCGGAGGAGCGGGTTTCTCGACCGTGATCGCGCGCGACCCTGTGGCTTATTTGAGGGAGGCGCTTACTTTCCTCGACTGCTCGGCAATAGGTCGATGTGGAGACCGAGATGCGGTGCGGGTTTGTCCGCGTTGCGTTCTTGCGCCGGATGCGCAGCACACAGTCGAAGGCACGGACCGCTTGAATGCCTATGCGTTGCTGGCGCAGTTGCTCTCGCGCATTTCACTTCCTGAACAGCATCGACTGTTTGGGGTGCGGACGATGTACGAGTCGGCTGCCCTTGCGGATGCGCTGAACGATTTGATCGCAACAAGCCCAGGGGCCGAACTAACGTTGATCTTGCATGGTGACCCAAGTGCGTGGGACTTCGAACGATGGCCAGCCGCTTCCGTCGTAGAGCGGTGGGGCGCCCGCGGGCGCAGTGCATTGGTCGAAGTGAATGGGGCGATCTTGCAGCAAGCGGATGCTGTTACTCGCCGAAGAGTAGCTCTCTGGCTCGAAAGGGCGAGAGCTTCGCTCCGGAATATGTCTTCAGGCAATGAAGATTTGCTTGCCTTGGTCACCGAGGGCGGACGAGGCGTCACTGCATGGCGCTCTCTTGACCGGTCAGCTTATTCCATCGACTTGAATTGGGCGAGCACCACTGAGGCTCCCGTCGTCCGAGGCAGCCTAGAGACGGCGCCCGAAAGCTCGGGCAACATCGACCCGCACACGCTTCTTGTCGAGAGAATAAGGGAGACGATCTTCGAGGTCGGTGGTGAACTCGATGGCCCTATCGAAGGCTTCGGAAGACGGCTCAAGGCTCTCATAGCGAGCGGAAATGAAACACTTACGGCTGTGCTATCGGAACCCTGCATCGAACTGCGATACTCTGATCGGTATCTATTCAGTCCTCTGGTAGTAAGACTTGTTTCCGAGCTGCTGAGGGGCTTTTCCGATGGAAACACTGAGATCGTTGTGGATACCCTGCTGCAACGTCGTGACCAACGTCGCCCTCGTATCGGAAAGACCGTTAAAGACGATTGGGCAGACATGGATCATCGCAGGGCGGTTTTTGAACATCTGCTTAACGGTATATCCGCCACGGCAAGGCTCGGACTTCACCAAGACCTCGCGCACCGTCGTAGTCTCAGTTTCCGCACCGCGCGAGGGCAGGGCAAGATTTTCTTTGATCAGGGTGTGGGATCCTGGACTCCCGTGGGACCGGTTGCATTTGATCCCATGGCTCCAATTACTAACCAAATTCGCGCCGTTCAGGAGCCATTTCTTGTCGAAAACGGGAAAAACGGCACTTTCCTGGCGTGCAGGCTGGATTGACTGGTTGGGAACGAAATGAGAACAATGCTAATCTGACGTCAGACGTGCTCGATTCGCTGGGTTGGGGTTGGAAGTGAAGGTTGCCGGGTTATTCGCTGGTGTTGGTGGATTGGAGCGGGGTCTTGCTGCGGCAGGGCATGAGCCAAGCCTACTCTGCGAGATTTGGGAGCCTGCTCGAGCCGTCCTCGCGGCGAGAATGCCCGACGTCCCCTGTAAGCGGGACGTTCGAGACCTCAGGGCGCTTCCGAGGGAAGTCGAACTGATAGCCGGCGGATTTCCCTGTCAGGACCTCAGCCAGGCAGGCCAAACTCTGGGTATTGGGGGTTCTCGATCCGGCTTAGTGGGGGAAATATTTCGTCTACTCGACCGTCGGCGTGTGCCTTGGGTCGTGCTGGAGAATGTTTCGTTCATGTTGCAGCTGGACAAGGGAAGTGGCATGCGCATCCTGGTCGAAGCGTTTGAGGAGCGCGGCTATCGCTGGGCCTATCGCGTGGTGAATAGTCTTTCTTTCTTGCCGCAACGGCGGGAGCGGGTGCTCTTCGTCGCGACTACGACTGATGTCGATCCTGCTTCGGTCATCCTAACGGACGAAGCTGAGCCCAGTGTGCTCCCGACCAAGCTCGATGCGTACGCTCACGGGTTCTATTGGACCGAAGGAATACGTGGTCTCGGCTGGGCCCCTGATTCGATTCCTACATTGAAGAATGGCTCGACCGTTGGGATCGCTTCTCCTCCCGCAATCTTGTTACCTTCAGGGGATGTCATTACACCTGACATTCGGGATGCAGAGCGTCTTCAAGGTTTTCCTGAGAATTGGACCCGTCCGGCAGAGCAGGTCTCTCGTGCGTCGCTTCGCTGGTCGCTCGTCGGAAATGCCGTCACGGTTCCGGTTGCGGCGTGGTTGGGCAAACGCCTAGCCCGACCCGGCAAGTATGATGCCAGCCGAGATAGCGAACTTCCTGCGAATGGCAGGTGGCCCACGGCGGCGCGCTATGACGGCAACCGCCGATATGCAGTTCACATCAATTCCTATCCAAAATGGGAAACGCGGCCCGCCTTAACGCAGTTTCTCCGATACGATGGAAAACTGCTTTCGGCGCGCGCCACGCGGGGCTTCCTTTCGAGGACCGAGCGAGCAAAGCTACGCTTTGCGGATGGCTTTCAAAGTCGACTTCGCGAGCACCTACTTCGGATGGACGCCCTTGAGAACGCGAAGTTCGCTGTTGCTGCCGAATGATCGCGGCGCGCCCTGATCCCAAAACATCCGCACGAATGGCGCGGATAAGGCGAAGAGGTACAAAGATTGAGACGATCGTCGCAACCCAGCTGCGTGATCTCGGTGCCCACTATCGCAAAAACGTCAAGAAGCTTCCCGGCAGTCCCGATTTTGCGAACCGCTCTAAGCGGTGGGCCATTTTCGTAAACGGATGCTTTTGGCACCATCACAGGGGCTGTCTGAGGGCCACGGTACCAAAATCGAACCGCAAGTTTTGGATCGCCAAATTTCGTGACAATAGACGCAGAGACGCTCGATGCGTAACTCGTCTCCGTCGCGAGGGCTACCGCGTCATCATCATCTGGGAATGCCAGGAGGATCGGATCCGAGACAAGCTAACTAAGATCCTTGAACCGCGTCGCGTAGATACCTGACAGCCGAGCGATCATGTTATCATAGTTGTAGATGTCGCCCTTGGGTGGTGCGGGCGGCCCCTCAATAAGCTTAACAGCATTCCCGTCATTGGCCATGTCTATCACGACAATCGAAATCGCATCATAGCCAACGTCGCCCACCTTCGAACGGCGCGGGAGCTGCTTGATTTTGTCAATTGCGAGCTGGGCGTCTCGCGGCTGTCTGTGCTTACTCCACTCTGGATCTGACGATCTGTTCTTCTTGTTCAGATCCGGGCTGAGGTAGTTCTCTGCGACATTCACCATAGTAAAGGCGACTGCAACGGCCTGATCACTTGCTCCATGGACCGTGAGGTGTGACGAATTTAGCTCGTCGTACAGGCGAGGAAGGGCACGCTGATGAGCCGTCATGCATGCTTTGGCTTCGAGCGCCATCAGTACTGAACCTACGGGCGCGCGAACGAGTTGCGGAAGTTTGTCAAAAGCACTTTGCTCCTCTTGCGTCAGCTCAATTTTGTAATTCCTTCCGATGCTTTCCAAGGTCTCAGTGGTAGTAGGACCTCCCGGCGTGCAGAGCACTAGGTCGAGGTTCTTCTTGCGGTCGTGAACGAAGTCTCGCATTTCGTGGTTGATGCCGAAGCAGACTGCGCCTGCTTCCACGTGACGCTTCAGCAGCGGAGTTGACGCCATTAAATCGAAGATCACCCCCCAACAGGCGATCTTTGAATGATGGTCACTGCGCGAATGATACTGCCAGTTGTTCTGATAGCGGTCGCGAATGTTGGCCGATGACAATGTTCGCGCTAATATTGTTGGCCCATTCATTCGTGCCTCGACTTTTCGGTCTAGTTTCTCACGTTTATCTGATTCCCTTGGCTTGAGCCTTCTGACGGTCTCAAGCCGACGACACGCATGGTCTTGGGCCAACCAGACCGAGCTCGGTTGTTCGACCATTGACCAAGAGTGCGGTATCTAAGGGACGTCACGTTCCGTTTTCGGGCGACCCTCGCTGGAAGGGGGCGGCGGCTCAAGCGGCCCCAGGGTGATTTTTGGCATAGGGCACTAGCGCGCTGGTTGCGGTGGCAGATAGGGGGAGTAAGCTAGTTGTGATTCTCGCTGGGGCAAAGGGGCGCGAAATGGCGGTCGCATCGTTCAAAACCAATCCTTACGGACTGCATGAACTGTTGAAGAAGTGCGAAGGCGGAGATCTCCAATTGCCTGATTTCCAGAGGAGCTGGGTATGGGATGAAGACCGAATAAGAAGCTTGATCTCCTCAGTTTCGCGTGGCTTTCCGATTGGGGCACTGATGACGCTGGAAACGGGAGGGGGCGTTGATTTCAAGCCCCGACCCATTGAAGGGGCGCCCGCCCATACGCTCACGACCCGGCCCGAGGCACTTTTGCTCGATGGCCAACAGCGAATGACCTCTCTTTATCAGGTGTCGCTTCGGGGCAAGGTGGTGGAGACCATCACGTCGAAGAAAAAGAGAGTCAAACGCTTATTCTACATCGATATCGCAAAGGCGCTTGACCCAGCAGTGGAGCGGGACGAAGCCATTGTTTCTGTCGGAGAAGATCGGCTGCTGGCTGAAGACTTCGGTCGCAAGATTGTGCTCGACCTTACCACGAGAGAAAACGAATTCGAGCGACTGATGTATCCAGTATCAATGGTCTTCAACTGGGACGAATGGCAAAAGCAGTTTATCGAACACTTTATGAAAGACGGTGAGTTTCCTAAGAAGTGGGACGTACTTCGTCAATTCAAAGAAAACGTCCTCGATAATTTCATCTATTATTAGGTGCCAGTAATCGCGTTAGGGTCCGGCACGTCAAAGGAAGCCGTCTGCGTCGTGTTCGAGAAAGTGAACACCGGCGGGAAAGCTCTGGATGCATTCGAATTGGTGACTGCGATGTATGCCGCCGATGGGTATGAGTTGCGTCGCGATTGGTACGGCAAGGACGGGGCATTAGGCCGGCAGCATCGCTTTAAGGAGACGTTGAGGCCAGCCGGCCAGGACTCGGGAATCATCGCGGCAGTTTCGAATACGGACTTCCTGCATGCCGTCTCTCTGTTTCATACACGGGAGCGGAGGCGCGAAGCGGAAGCAGTTGGTAAGCAGGGCAAAGAATTGCCGGCGGTGTCGGGCAATCGCAATGCGCTGCTAAATCTTCCGCTTGAGGCTTACAAGAAATACCAAGCACTCGTTGAGGAGGGCTTTGTACGGGCAGCCAAATTCTTGCACATGCTGCACATCTATCGTGTCTTCGACTTGCCCTATCAAACTCAGATCATCCCATTGGCCGCGATCCTGGACGATATAGGAGCGGCTTGGGAGCACGAAGCCAATCGGGCGAAGTTGGCACAATGGTATTGGAACGGGGTTTTCGGTGAGCTCTACGGCTCTGCCGTCGAATCCCGCACTGCGAAGGACTTCCTGGAGGTGCCCGCGTGGCTGAAGGGAGGGCCGCTACCATCTACCATTCGGGAATCGACTTTCAGGGCTGAGCGGCTGAAGACTATGCGTATGCGCATCTCGGCGGCCTACAAAGGCGTCAACGCGCTATTGATGAAGACCGGCGCCGAAGATATTCGCTCCGGCCAAAAATTTGATCACATAGTCTTCTTTGGCGAGAACGTCGATATTCACCACATCTTTCCAAGAAAATGGTGCGAGGACCGAAATATCGGACCGGCGGTATACGACTCCATCATCAACAAAACGCCGCTCGCATATCGAACCAATAGGATCATCGGCGGAGCAGCACCATCTATTTACCTTTCGAAGCTTGAGCAGGGCGATAAGGAGACGCCGCCAATTTCGGTCCAAAACCTCGACGGATATCTACGTTCGCACTTGATTGATTCGAACCTACTCCGAGCCGACCAATTTGAAGGCTTCATGGTAGATCGACAGGAGCGCCTGCTGACTCTAATTGAGAAGGCGACCGGGCAATCGGCTTACCGAGGGGAAACCGAGGAGGAGGCCGAGACCGATTTGGAAGCCGCCGAGGCTGAACTGACGATCACGGCTTAGCCGTCATTGCACGTTCTGCGTTACTGTAGGCTCGGAATGGGACTGCCGGAAATTCGCTTAGTTAGGAGCGGCTGACAGTACGTGCTCCTCCTCGAGCACAAAAGCCGTCGCTATCGGAGAGCTGCTTGTGGAAGCGGCCTACATAGCCGGACTGAAGACGGCGGCTCGAAAAAGCACTGGCAGCGCCCTAAATCTGAAAAAAAGCGTTCCGTGGATCACTTGAGAACAACTCTCAGGTTAGCGGATCACCGCTCCTCCACACCGCACGGACGACCGCATTGAAGCCTCGACTAATTTTGACCAGCGCCGCGGGTTCACTTAGAAAAAGCTACGGTTGCAACCTACGTATCGGGTGCCTGCCCAAATGAGAGCTGCTTATGCGGCACGTTGTAGCCCTTGCTGAGCCTTATGCTTCTCTCGACGCTTTTACAAATATCAAGACCAGCGTAAACGGCCCACACGATTGAGCCCACGATCCAAACCCTGAAAAATGCATTCATCAGTAGCTCGGCACTTTGTGTGTCCTGCAGTCATAGGGACCGTCCTTTCCAGAGCCCTTGATATTGGCGTTGTAGTATCGCCCATGGGAATCCGCTGAGAGCAGCGCATCCACCGTCGTCTTCGGTATCTCGCAGTAATGGTAGTACGTGTCCTTCAGCAGGATCACCATGTACTGGTTTGCTGCGTCGTAGCAGACGCGATTGACGAAGCTGCTCTTCGTTGCCTGGCAGGTGAAGGGTTTTAGATCGACCGGGCCGCGGTATCTTACTTCTACGGTCTCGGCGTGGGCTGCGGTCGCGAGAAAGAGAAACAGGAAGGCTAGACGCTTCATGTGGATACCTTATCGCACTGGGATATCGTTATCGCGAGCTCGTTTAGTCGCCGCTCCAACCGTACGGATGACGCGGCGTTCGCCTCTCCTTGGGCGGGACGAGCTTCAGTTGACCGTTCCTCGCAGCGATCAGCCATTCCTCGGTAGCTGAAAAGCCGGGAGCTTGAATGCTGGTTTCGAGGTAGATGTTGCCGCCCTGCAAGACTTCGAAGGGGATCTGAACCGCGACGACCCCCGAATGCTGCTCGACTTCGCCGTCCTTGAATATAGGCAAATCTGGCGGTGAGTTGATGACACGGCGGAATATGCGCATCTTCGCGCGCGGCGCCTTATCCCTTTCGCCAATCGACCTGAAGGGGCCGACTTGGAACGGAATAGGCAAGTCGAAGTCCACAAAAAAGTCGACGACAACGTGGTAGGCGGGGGTGTTCGATCGGTTCAAGACCACACAGTGCAGCATGACTGCTTCAGAGTGCTGCGCGCCCTGAGTAATGCTAGGCATGTGTGTCTTTTCGCGCCCATCGAACCATAGCTCGGTGAAAAGATCGGGAGTGGTCGACCGACGCATGATGTCTCGGATTTCGTAGTCATGCATCGGGACGGACTGAAGATCGAAGCGCTTATAGTACTTGCCGTCCGGCGCCTGGTGGGGGCCGGTTTGCGTCTGAGGGATGTAGATCACATAGCCGAACTGGCCGTTACCCATGTCAATTCGAGATGTGGTAACGCCGTTCATGCGCGGTTGGACACGGGAATTCAGGATTTGCTCGATCCACTCGCGCGTGACCTTTGGATCGGCTACTCCGTCATCAACGCGGGTAGGCTTCTTGGTAAACTTGTCTTCCTCAACGCCGTAAACGAGCTGGCCCCCGGCAGAGTTGGCAAGGGCCGTGACATCCTTGCACAGCTCGTCTGGTGCCTTCCCGTCGCGAGACAAGGAGGGCGACGCCTTATAGTCTAGGGTGAGACTCTCTTCCAAACCCTCTTCAACAAGACGCTGCAGGTCGGCTTTCGTTCTCAAATCGATCATGGGAAGTCCATGGTTGAAGGGCTTGCCAATAGCAGCTTTTCCGTGTGAAGTCCTGCTCTTTTGCGGGGGTGTGATGAATGAGTTTGAGCTCTATAAATTGGTTGCTGCCGTTATGGCATTAGGGTGCGATCCTCGCTGATGTTCCGGCCGGCGATAAGCTCGCTCAGACCCGTGACGCCAAAGTCGCGAGTGGCGCGCTTCCTCGATGGCGCACTATCGCGGGAGGTGCTCGGCAAGTCACGGGAAACGGATCGATTATTCGAAGAGGCCCGCACATCGAACCTGCAGACCATCAAGATCGGTCTGAAAGAAAGTTTGTCAGAGATAATCGGTGACCATGAGGCACTCGATTTGCCGGTAACCTTAGTCGCTGCGAAGCGGCTTAAAGACTCTGTCGAAGCCAGAGACAGCCCCTACTTTCAACAATACCATCTTGATCTGGAGAAGCGGATTGGTCCAGCCGGACTGAAGCGACGACGCAACGGCCGAGCGATATGAGGCTGCCGATAAGTGTTGATCACGGTGGTACCCGGAGCACAAATTACTATTGGTGGGAATGCCAAGATTCGGACATGACTGGGGGAGGAAGTGAGGGAAGAGGAATTTAAGGCATGGCTTGAGGCAGGAGGCGCGAGCTCAGAAGCTGGACGCAACACACGCTCCTATGCCGTCCGCACGATCGAAAATAATCTAGCAGCTCTTGGTTCGCCCCATCCCGATCTTGACGGTGCCTGGAAGGCGGATCACTTCGAGCAACTGCGCGAGAGGCTTAAGGAGCTGCGCGATAATTTTGTGAAAGGTGGCACGGATTACCGTATTCTGATGCCCCAAGCGAACAATCCCGCTAATCGTCTTTCGAGTTGGCGGTCCTGGCTAGGTCAATACGGCCAGTTCCTAAGCGGTGAGCCACGAGGAGGACGTGATGCAGATCGAATCCGCCTGCATGTGCTCGAACACTATATCGAAACTGCTCGGGAACACGATGCCGGATCGGTGGATGTGTTGGTCCGCGACGTGAATGAAGCGCTTGGCCTCAACCAGGCATGGCCGAATATCTGCCAAGCCCTTACCGGCCAAATGTTTCTGGAGATGGCTGATGTCGAGCCACCGGAGCGAATCGGGGCGGACCAAAGTTCGGCGACCGTCTTCCGTTTTCGCTTGAGCGGAGAGGCCGACAATCACGATCGTGCAAGTAGCCAACGACCGTTTCTCTTGTTCGACTCAGCAGGAGCAGCGTTCAAACCAGTTCTGAACCACAACCGACAAACGGGTCGTTCTGCTTTCCGCATCAAGCCGCCGGGTGCCACTAATAAGGCAGACGAGGCTATAGAAGTAGAGAGCATTGCCGAAGTCGCACGCGCCATGCTCGTCGACTTCCGCCCTGCCAGAGTTCAATCCATTCGAGGCGGCGCAGTCAATTACGTCGCGTACGGAAAGCAAAGACTTGTGCGATATGAACTCGACCCGGTCATCGCCAAAGAGATCGGAATTCCGCCGCGAGGCGAGATTTCCCAGACGCCGACACTCGATCAGAATGCTCGTGAAGAACCTAAAGCCCGGAATGGAACGAAACACTACATGGCTGAACCGTCCAATTTGATCCTCTACGGGCCGCCCGGAACTGGCAAAACCTTCGCCACCGCGGCGGAAGCCATTCAGCTGTGCGGTGAACCAGTGCCGGAAGATCGCGAAGAACTGATGGCATCCTATCGCCGTCTATCGGACGCTGGCCGTATCGAGTTTGTCACCTTCCATCAGTCTATTTCGTATGAGGACTTCGTCGAGGGGCTCCGGCCGACGCGAGCGAGCGAGGATAGCATCGGCTTCGAGTTGAAACCTGAACAAGGAGTGTTCCGACGAATTGCGCGGCGCGCTGAGACAAGCACGGGCCCCGGTGACGCAAGTTTCTCGATAAGCGGCAGGCAAGTCTTTAAAATGTCGATCGGTGAGGCCGCAAACCCTGATGATGCTTATCTGTTCGAGGAGGCAATCACGGGCGGATACACACTGCTCGGCTTTGACGACATCGACTGGAGCGATGACCGCTTCGCCACTCGTGAAGCGATCATAGAAGAGATTCGGGCTCAAGGAGTTGCGGAACAGGGCGAACCCAATGCCGCGAGCGGGCGTGTCCAAATGCCGTTTATCTTCCGCAATTGGATTAAGCCTGGCGATATCGTGGTGGTATCCAAGGGCAACAGCCGATTCCGGGCCATCGGCGAGGTTACCGGAGGTTATCAGTTCGCTCCAAGGGAAGGGGGGGACTACGGTCATCGTCGGGCGGTCCGCTGGCTGTGGATTGATCGCGCGGGCGTGCCCGTGAGCGAGATTTATGCGCGCAACTTTATGCAGAAATCGATCTATCTGCTGACTGACGCCGACCTAAATCTGCCCGCGCTCGAACGCTACATTGCTAGCCAGCAGCACGCTGGCACCGGTGCTCCCGAGCCTTTCGTGCTGATTATCGACGAGATCAATCGCGCAAATATCTCGAAGGTCTTCGGCGAGTTGATCACGTTGCTTGAACCAGACAAGCGCATCGGCCAGCTCAATGCGTTGAAGGTTCGATTGCCATATTCAGGTGAACTTTTCGGTGTTCCGGCGAATCTACATATCATCGGCACGATGAATACTGCGGATCGCTCGATCGCACTTCTCGATACCGCGCTCCGCCGCCGGTTCGATTTTCGCGAACTGATGCCTGATGCGTCGCTGCTCGGCACAGTCGATGGTATCAACTTGGCCATCCTGCTCGCCACAATCAACGAGAGGATCGAGTATCTGTTCGACCGCGAACATCAAATCGGCCACGCTTATTTCATCAACTGCAAAACCCGCGCGGATATCGATGAAGTGATGCGACACAAAGTGATCCCGCTGCTCGCGGAATATTTCTACGAAGATTGGACGAAGGTCGCGTCGGTCCTCGGAGACGGGCACGACGGTGGTGAGGGCGACAGTCAAGGGCGGTTCATCGATCGCCGTAGGCTCAAGCCACCAAAGAGTACGGGCGCAGACGAGGATACCGCTGCCAGGTATCGATGGAGCGTCCGCGACGTGTTCTCCTACGACGGCTTCGCTTCCGAATGATCCGTCGCACAATCCTGGAATGGGGTTCGATCCGCTACGGGGGGGCGGCCGATGAAATCCCGCCCTACGCTGCCGATCGCATCGCCGCCGTCGCGGCTGAGTCCCCGCTCTCCGGCCGGGGTGGTACCGGCGTCCTTGAACATGGACGCAAGGGGCTTCGCGCGAGGGGCGTTGTCGGGGTGATTGCGGCCGATGGCTGTGCGATGGAAATCCTGCCCAAAATCGAATTCCCGGGGGAGGGGGCTTCCGAAGCATTCGGGAGTATCCGACGCCGCCTCGTCCACATGATCGCCCTCACGTTGGACCTGAAGATCGATGCGGGCCAAGTCACGAAGCTCGACTGGCAGCGCGAGACGCTGCTGGAAATTCTGATCAGGCTATTTTCGGAGAAGCTGGTCGATGCCGTCCGTGAAGGCATGCCGCGGCGCTATGTCGAGCAGGCCGATGACCTGCCGGTGCTGCGCGGACGGCTCGACGTGACGCGCCAATTCACGGTTCTTTCCGCCGAGCCAATGCGGCTAGCCTGTTGCTTCGATGCACTGACCGCCGATATTGCCCTCAACCGGATTATGAAGGCTGCCGTTGCTAGGCTGACTCGGGTTGCAAGAACCGCGGACAATCAGCGCCGATTGCGGGAGCTGGCATTCGCCTATGCCGATATAGCGAGCGTGCCAATTTCATCGCTACGGTGGGATCATGTCGTACTCGATCGCACCAACAGCCGTTGGCGCGAGTTATTCAACCTTGCCCGCCTGCTGCTGGGTGAGCGGTTCCAGACGACCTCTTCGGGCGGCGGTGATGGCTTTTCCCTGCTGTTTGAGATGAGCTCGCTGTTCGAGGAATATGTCGCTCGGATGTTAAGCCGTGCTCTGCTGAATACTGATCTACGAGTCGTTAGCCAAGGCGGACGACTATATTGCTTGGAATCTGACGATCGTCGCGGACTCTTCCAGACCCGGCCGGATATCCTGGTCAAACGCGGCAGCGAGGTTGTGCAGATCATCGATACCAAATGGAAGCGGATCGCATCCCGCATCGATGATCCCAAGCAAGGCGTCTCGCAGGGAGATGTTTACCAGATGATGGCGTATGGCCAGCTTTACAAATGTGAGCGACTAACACTTCTCTATCCGCATCACGCCGCTATCAATCGCAGCGAGGGAGTGCACGCAGCGCACCGAATGACTGGATGCAGCCGCTGGCTAGAAACTGCTACAATCGACGTCGGCCAGGGCGAGATGTTCCGCGAGCGGCTGAGAGTTATAATTGACCATCAACCAAACGCCGGCCTTGCCTAGAGGATATCCACTCCTCCGCACCTTGAGATCTAAGCTGCTGTAACGGCGTCATTTCTTTGCGGATCAAGGAAACGCTGCGAAGATTGCTACGGCGAATAGCTACAAATGGGAATTGCACCACCTCTGTCCTTCGATGGCGGGTTCCTCGCTCATCTGAAGAGTCTGGCTTCCAATACCCCTGATTATCGTCAGAGTAGTTGGCCGCGTCGGCTACTTCACTCCGGCCTTTGACTAGGTATAGAACGCCAACTGATCGAGAGTAAGTAGCGCCTGTAGTGCGCGCACAAGGGTATAGCTTTCAGCGACCGCGGCGCCATGACCCACGGCATGCCTGGAGGTCGCCTTTCCGGCACCGGCCTCGGGGTCGAAGTTCGCGAAGGTGTGTGACTTCAAATAGTGTGCAAAGGCAGCGGGAAACAATAGCGTGTCCGGTTGACCTGCCTTCTGTTCGGCGGAAGCAATTGCAAAATCCAAGAGGAGCTGGACCTTGGCTCCTTTTCCGTGGACGGCACGATAAGCGTCCGCGAGAATACCCTCGATCTCAGTCAAAACGATCTTGATGACTGGGACTGCCTCTCCAGCCAGGAAAGCCCTAAGGGCCGATCTCAGAAGTGGCTCTTTCTCCGCAAAATGGGGTTTTGCCATCCAGCGTTTAAACATGTGCTCTAAACGCTCAGAGTCGAATTTGGCGATGAGTTGCGCTTCCTCATCCTTCAGGTCAAAACCTGCCTCGGAGCAGTCGGCAAAGAGGCGAAATTCAGGTCCTATGATCTCCACAAATGGGAACCATCCAGCTTCGAGAAGCCGCGAGAATATCGCGGTGTCCGCGAGGGCGTCGTAGAGATCGCGGTACCTAAGACGGCGGTGCATCGTGCCCAGATCGCGCTGCATATCTTGGACGGAAATATCGCCGGCTGGATTGAAATCAAAAAATAGGCCAAACCGCCATCCCTCACGAAAGATGCAAACAGCGCGATCTTCCTTTCCAATCGGGACCAGCGGAAAAGCCATCTCAGTCACATCAGCGATGTCACTCTCGAACACGATGCCACCAGCAACCAAATCGCGCTTTGGCATGATCCGCAGAGCGACCGCCGCCGTATCGACCCACAAATCACCCGTGTTGTCTGGATGTATGACAAGCAATACAGTGTGCGCGTGCTTAAGGTTCACGGCTTTGCCAGCCCGTCGAGCCACGTGTTCAATATGGCCGTTCAGCCCGTCCGCAACCCGATGGAAGAGCCGATCATCCGACGTCAGGCAGAGGCGGGTCCAAACTTTAACGGTATCCCCGTTGCGCGCAGCTTCGGCGGAGACGCCATTCAATTGTAATCCTGAGAGCTTTATCGGTTGTCCGCTGTTGTCCATGAGCACACTGGGACGGCTCTCATCTGCCCGCTCCGATGCACTCATCGGTATACCGGGACCTTGTGTGTCCGGCAGTCGTAAGGACCGTCTTTGCCGGTGCCTTTGATATTAGCATTATAGTAGCTGCCAAGAGAACCGGCCGAGAGAAGCGCATCGACCGTTGATTTGGGTATCTCGCAGTAGTGGTAATACGTGTCCTTGAGCAAGATCACCATGTACTGTTCTGCTGCATCGTAGCAGACACGGTTTATGAAGCTGCTCTTGGTGATAGCTTGGCAGGCAAATGACTTCAGATCGACCGATCCTCTATACTTCACGTCCACAGTCTCAGCATGGGCGCCGCTCGCGATCAGGAAAAGTAGCGCAGCTAGTCTCTTCACAGTTTCACCGTCGCCAATTTTGGCCAAACTCGTCGTCAAACCACATCTCGGCGTCGTAGTCGGCACTAATGCGGGATCTAAAGTTCAGATAGTGGCTGTAGTTGTTAGCCGATAGCCAGTCCTTGAACGCATACCAACTCGGATGCTCGCGCTTCCCGGCGGGCAGTGTGTCGAACCATATGGTGGCAAGAGACCTTATGGCCGGCTCGGCTTCGCTCTTCTTCATTTCGTCTTTTTAGGCTTCTGCCCCTTGGTCTCGTCCTGGCTCAAAACAGATGCTGCGAGCTTTTTCGCGTCGGTGACAGTCGGCTTCTTCTCGCCTGAGAGGATTTTCGACGCGAGCGTGGACAGCTTGGGACTGGATTGCTTAGCCATGGCTTCCCCCTGGGTTTCTCAACGCCTAGTAGTATCTTAAGAAAGGCTCGCTGTGGAGGGCTTTGCCTGAAAAGAATCTGGCCTGGGGACTACGACCAAAGTCAAATTTAGCCAGTTTCCGCTGGCTCGGGTAGCGCCCCAGAACGTTCATGCCGCTGACCATCTCTGCCTGGGGATGCTTTGATGTTTGGTTGCCTACTGATCAAGTCTGCTAGTTGAGGGAAAATGAGCATCACCGACATAGGACATGTTGTGAGGGGCGATAGTCCACTCGAAATGCTTGAGCATGACGAGTTCGGTCTCCGCGAAATGGTCGCGGGTCTTTCTTCGATACTCGCAAATCGGATCCCGTCTGCCGGCTACACTATGGGTATTGAGGGAGCTTGGGGTAGTGGAAAATCGACATTCTCAAATTTCGTTGCTGAAAATCTACGTAATTGTGAGGATCACGTTGTGATCCGATTCGAGCCTTGGATGGTCGGAGAAAGGAGTGCGTTGATCGCATCCTTTCTTGGTCAATTTGCTTCGGAAGTGGATAGAGTGTCACCGAACCAATGGAGGTGGTGGCACTATCAGAGATGGTTTGCATGGTGGCGCGGCAGCCGACTTCCGAAGATGATCCGGAAGTATGGCGGTTACCTCGGTTCGCTGGCAGCGCCGGTTGCCGGCGCCGCGTCCATCGATCCTACCGGTAGCACGGCTCTTGCCGCCACCGGCCTCAAGACGGCGGGCTGGTTCTCCGCTCTGTTTGGTCGCGCAGAGACGCTTGATGCCCTCAAAGCTAGGATCGTCGCCGAATTGAGAGCGCTTCAGAAGCAGCGCCCAAAGCTTCGGTTCACAGTCATCATCGACGATACCGATCGTCTCGACGTGGCCGAAGCCGTTGAAGTGTTGCGTCTTGCGCGGAAGGCCGCCGACTTTCCGTTGGTGTCGTATGTGGTGTGTTTCGATGGCCGGATCTTATCGAAGCAAGTTGAGACCGCTCTCAGCATAAGTAATGGGAGAGAGTACCTGGAAAGGATTTTTCAGGATGTTGTTCATATCCCACCGCAGGAGCCATTCGCGCTACGGCGCTACTTGAAGCGGCTTCTGCGCAGCTCTTTCCAGAACGAGATGAACGGGCAAGATAACGAGGCGCAATATCGTCTTGAGGTCGTTTTCGACCGATGGGGTGGGGCGCTTTTGAATACCCCCCGAGACGTAGTTCGACTTCACCAAGCAGTACAGCTTGCCTGGCCAGAAGTACCGGAAGGGTCCGACTTCTGCGACTTCATTTGGCTACAGCTAGTTAAATTGAAGTGGCCAGAGTTCCATGCCTGGGTCCAAAATTATGTCCAAAATGTTGGAAGTTATCGGGATCGAGGCCGCCCGGGTGATGCCGAGTCCGCAACGGCAGGCAAGGGGCTGCTTACGCTTCTCGAACGTTTCGGTTGGCATGAGCGGCTATTTTTGTCGGGGCTGGACGAAATTCTTCCTGGCCTGAAACAGCTTCGATACTCGAGAGAAGGCACCGATTCTGAGGTTTTCAAATTTGAACAAGGTGAACTTGAGTATTTCGAACGAGGAAGACGGCTGGGAAGTCCATCACATTGGCGAGGATACTTCGCATTTGCTCTCCCAACTTACGCCGTAAAAGACAGCGAGCTGCTTGAACTCCGAGCGGCCTGCAAGAGTGATCCAGATAAAGCGGCGAAAATCATCGTCGATATGTTGGCGCGGCCCCATGAACGGCCAGGTCACTTTCTTGGTGTCCTTTTGGACCGGTTGATGGACGATCCAGTTGGTTACGATGAAGAGGAAGCTCAAGGGCTACTTGTCGTATTTGCCAAAACTATGGACGATGTCGAAAGGGCGACAGGCTTTGGTCTGAGCCCCTCGCTTCATCCAGCAATGGAAAGAGTCCCGGTTGAATATGAGCCCAAGGGGCTCGGTGAAGCAACGGGGCGGGGCGCGGAGCCCTCGGCATAGCGCAGCGTCCCGTCCCGTTGCGGCCCAAGAGCGTTGCGTTTGGCGTATTCGGTCGGCGTGAGGTTGCCCAGGGCGCTGTGCGGCCGGGCGTTGTTGTAGTCGTCTTTCCAGGCCGCCAGCACGGCTCGCGCCTGTGCGAGCGAAGTGAACAGCGTCTCATTGAGGAGTTCATCGCGCAGGCGGGCGTTAAAGCTCTCGATGAAGGCATTCTGGGTCGGTTTGCCGGGCGCGATGTAGTGCCACTCGATCTGCCTCTCTTGGCTGAAGCGCAGCACGGCCATTCCGGTCAGCTCAGTGCCGTTGTCGGACAGGCACATCGCTGGCCGGCCGCGCCAGCCAATGATGACATCGAGCTCGCGTGTGACCCGCAGGCCCGGCAGCGAAGTATCGGCGACGAGCGCCAGGCATTCGCGGGTGAAGTCGTCGACCACAGCCAGAATCCGGAACCGTCGGCCATCGGCGAACGCATCCGACAGAAAGTCGAGACTCCAGCGCTGGTTGGCGCCTTGCGGGATCGCCATTGGCGCCCTGGTGCCGAGCGCCCGTTTACGGCCGCCACGCCGGCGGACTTGCAGCCGTTCCTCGCGATACAGACGTCGAAACTTCTTTTGGTTCATGACCAGCCCCTCGCGGCGCATCAGCACCAGCAGACGACGGTAGCCGAACCGGCGGCGGATCGCCGCCAGCTCGCGCAGGCGGGTGCGCACGGCCGCATCATCGGCTCGCCCGCTGCGATAGCGCACCGATGCGCGGTCTACCCCCAAGGCTTTGCACGCCCGCCGTTCGCTCACCTCGAAGGTGGTCCGCAGATGAGCGACGGCCTCTCGCCTCGCGGCGGGCGTCACCATTTTTTTGACGCAACGTCCTTGAGCATGGCGTTGTCGAGCATCGCCTCGGCCAGGAGCTTCTTCAGCTTGGCGTTCTCGTCCTCCAATGCCTTCAGCCGCTTGGCATCGGATACCTCCAGGCCACCGTACTTGGCCTTCCATTTGTAGAACGTTGCGCTCGAGATCCCGTGTTTGCGGCAGACATCAGCCGTCGCCACACCCGCCTCCTGCTCCCGCAAAATCCCGATGATCTGCTCTTCCGTGAACCGACTTGGCTTCATGGTCCATCTCCTCAGAGGTGACGGACTCTACCCATTCTTGGAGGAGTTTGCGGGGCTCAGACCAGCTTCAATGACACTGAAGGACGCAACGCAATCTGGGAAACCTCTCGGTCCCTTCTGCGTAAAAATCCTCCTCCGAATCTGATCCAGGTTCTCAGGGATGGCGCAAGCATTAGCTGGCTTGCTTTCATAATGCGCGATCAAGGCTTCGCACTTGGGAAGCCAGAAGGACACCGCAGCAATCCTGAGAATGCTTGGTTGACAGAGGACGATTTTCGGGCAGCACTTGCCGAAATGATTGATCGGTTCGAACGTATTGGGATGAAAGAGGTCTTCGGATTGCCCGCGCCGCTGAACCCGCTTTTCTGCTGGGCCCAGCTAGGCGATCAGGCCGACGTAAAAGTACGATTCGAGGACGCAACAAAAACGCACGCCGAGTTTTTAAGGTCTGTCGGAACATTCAAGGGGTGAGCAAATAGTTCAAATACTGGCGTGCATCATCCGATCCACGCGCAGTATATCGCCAATTTTGCTGATCCCGACGATGTTCATGCAAGACTGAGCCGCCTTGCATTCAATGGGAAGCCGAAGCAGCGCGAAGCCGCAAAGGCTCTTCTTGCGGAATGGGTGCCTCTTAAGCCCGAGGCATAACTTTCAATAATATCCATTATCGTAAGTCAGGCCGCGGGAATGGCTACCAGCTTGCCGGCCTGGGTACGAAGATTTCCTGGTGGGACAGCCTCGGCCTCTAGATCCCGGTGACAGGACGTCACAACATCATCGAGCCAGGGCGAGAAGATTAACGGGCGCCCCAGCTTGAAATCGACCATCCTCAAAGTGGCGCTCTCGACGAGATGGCGTGCGGCCATCTCGTCTGCCGCTTCGACCCATACTGCTTCCTTGAGATTGGAGGCTGCCCATTTTTCATCGTTTCCTCTGATGTCGATGGGCGCCAGCCGGTAGACGGACATTAGGCTCAATACCGCGGCGTGCGTGCGCCGAAAGTCCCATTGTTTGGATTGTAATTGCCGGAGGTGCCGTAATTGTCTCGCTGGGTGCTGTTCGGATTTGTGGCGGTGTAGGGCTGCACGTAAGTGCCGTTGCTCCTAGTGTAGCCCGAAGTGGTGTGGCTATTTGGATTAGAGCCGGTGCCGCTGTTGTATTGCGCCTCAGCCGTGGTCGCAGCGAGTGCAAGTGCGAAGACGAGTGCGATAGTCTTCATTTCCAGTCCCCCCTAATGGTTTTATGAAACGGGGCATGCAACCATGGGCCGCACCACGCTGTCGAGTCCGACCAATGGATGAGGACGCACCGGCTCATGCGCTAGACTTGGGAAATTTACGGGTGGTCACCCGCTGCCTCTTCAGCCAGGCTCGATTTCGATGATGACGATACCCTGACGGCGCAGAACATCGGCAAGCCAACTCGCCTCAGGTTCGATGCTGCGGACAGCAATGCTCAAAGACGTTCCCGGAAACGATTTCGAGTAGCGCTTTAGCTGTCCTGCCGCTTCACCGAGGGCTGTGCTCGACCCCTGGAACTTGCACTCGATCAGCTCATCCGCCGTCAGATCGAAGATATCGATGATCCCACCCGCACACCGGTGCTGGCGGCGTATTTCATGTCCAAGTGCCCGCCGTGCACGCGCCAACGGCTCCTCAACCTTGAGTGCTTCGTTGGTGGGACCTAACTTCGATCGCAACGACTCGACACCATTTTTGAGCGCTTCCTCAAGACCTGCCTTGAGATCGACCGCCGACCTGAGCATGCCGTCGTCAGCCTGATCGCGGGCGACGGTGATATGCCGCTCGACCAGCGCAATTGCCTGCTCAACCATCACGTTCGTGGCGTGTCCACTCCGCGCAAACTTTAGGATCGTGATCACAAGGCTGGTTTCGTGGTGAAGGTCGACGAGTTGCTTCGCCTTTCGCACAATGTCGTCTTTAGTTGCACTTGCGCTCGCTGGCATCGCAGTCAGGTCCGAATCGGGGGAGGGGTTAATGCTGCCGCTTGCCGAGATTGGTTGACAGAGCCGATTTTTCTTATCCACCGAGCAACCCGCCCAGGCGTTGTCCAGATACCGCGTGCCGTGCCTCGCTTACCGTCTCCACCACAAGAGAGAGAAAATTAGCGTGACGTTGCTGGCCTTGGCGCCCTAATAAAGGTCCCCGGGGGGCAAATTGCATGAGCGTTACACCAATCGCACTTCACAGGGCGGTGGCCGTTGGAGCCTTTCGCTGGACCGTATTCTTCTTTGTCGCCATCGCGGCGTTTGCCCAGCGAGATGAAAAAACAGGGACGATCCTAGCGACGCTTGTTTTTCTGATTGATGTAGTGTCGTGGACCGTGGGCGAGCTGATCGTCACGATCAACGCCGCATCTTCGAACCAGCAGTGGCACAGCACGCTCACCGATCGACTGATCTTTGAAAAGCTTCTCGATCGATTCCGTGATCGTGAGCACATCGATTTCTCGCAAATCACGCAGGAAGGCACGCGAGCTGCCACCGAAGACGTCAACAAGTATATGCGCGACACGACTTTCTGGTCGGAGTGGGGCGGCTTTCGAAAGACGCTCCTCGGGATCGGGTATTATCTTTGGTTCTGGATCAGCTATGGGATGTTCTATGGAGCTGCCGGTCTTATTGGCTCGAGCATGCGAGGAACATATGGCTACTAGAAGTTCGAAGGAGACGGGTGGCAACGGCCTATCTATAAAGAGCTACGTCGGAGTAGTTGCTGGCTTCACTTCACCCAGGAGTTTTGCCAAAGCCCACTTTTCATTTTCGGTGTACGATGGAACGACCATATCAACCATTGGGCGCATCTTGTTTTGCTGATACCAGTCGCGCGCTTTGCCGTCAGAGTTTTTTCTCTTACCCTTCTGAAAGAGGTCCCGGTATCGGAACGGCGATATGCCCATGAACGGGACAAAGGCGACCTTCTTTTGCGACTCCGCTTCAATTTCAATCTCGTCCGGATGCAATTCCTTCGCTCGGCTTTTTGGATACGGCTCCATATAGACCACGCGCTTCACTCCGCTCGCCAAAATATGCTTCGTACAATTGTGGCAGGGGAACGTAGTGCAGTAGAGGGTGGCGCCCTTCACGCTACGGCCGAGCCTCGCGGCGTCGCAGATTGCCAACATCTCCGCATGCACGACCCGGCCGTATTCTGTTAGGTCCATGACCCGAGAGCCGACAAGCGCGCCATGCTGTAAAGGAGGATCCTGCTTGCTGATCAAGTGATCCACAATCTGAGAGTCATTTCCTATGTCCAATAGCGAGGAACTCAGGAACCCCTTCTTTCTGAGCCGTTCCACAAGGTCGCGAACAATTTCCTTTTTCTGACGATCGTTGGGATCATACCCTTTTTTGATATCTCGATGATCGGGGAGTTCAAGATCCCAATAAGTGCCTCCGAGCGCTTTCGGAACTTCGTTGCAGCCTTGGGTAACAAGCTCTCCATCATCACTGAAGACGGCCGCGCCAACCTGGCGCGAAAGATCAGAGGAGCGGAGGGCCGCCGACTTTGCCGCATACATTCCGTACTCGTCTTTCGACGGAGCGATATCATTTCGACCAAACAGCGCTGCGACAAAGCGTTCCAGCTTGTCATCCATCTTGGCTTTGTTCAGGCCGTCGATGAACACGTCTGCTAGATGAAATGTCTCGCTCAACTGCTGCCCGAATAGATCTTCATCTTCTGCGGCGTCGCGTTCGATGAGTTGTTCCGCTAAGTATCCGATGTCCGCAGGGGTGAGCGATGTTGAGAGTTCACCTCTTAATCGCTGGCAAAGCTGCTCCTTTCGCTCGTCCTCCGGGGCGTAGGCGGACGCGAGGATAAATTGCCGTCCGTACACCTTTCTAAGAAGAGCGACCTCTTCCGGGCGCTTCAATTGCCGGACGATATAGACGTGACTTGCCCGTATCTTGTCGAACCCGCCCGTTTTTGATTTACGATCAGCCCGGATTGCATCGACCGCTATCCGCGCGAGCACCTCTGGGTCGGCATATTGCTTCCTAAGAGCGTTGGCCTCGCTCATCTTGCGCATGTAAATGTTGTGGGTGTCGCTTCCGCGCCGCTCGTCGATTTCCTTCAAGGCTTCTTGATCGGTAATTGGATAGCGCACAATTTCCGATGTAAGCTTGATCAGTGAACTGGTGTAGTTCATCGCGTGGAATGCGGCCGTCAGGCTGTGCGTGATTTGGTCCATATCCACCCCGATGGGGGCGGCGATGCCGACGACAAGTTCTGGATAATCCAACGAAGACGGCTGCTCTTCCGACGCAGTCATGGTTTACAGACCCTTAACCCGCGCTACCTAGCGTGTTACGAAGATTTACCGGGATCGATTCTGGTCAATGGCGAGGGAATTCAAATGTCCGCCGATGTAAGAAGAAATCAGACGTCAGGGGAACTGGAACAGCTTACATCTGCCATCAGAGAGATGGCGAGTCGTGTAAACGCTCAATTTGTGGTTGACGATACTAAGACACAGAATTTTCTCGCTGCTGGAGAGCAGCGCGATAAGGCTAAGAAGTCAGCCTAATTACCTTGCTCACATTCGGATTCTGCAGCGGCCTCTGTTTCCGCTGCGCTCCGTAGCGCGCATACGGAGCCGCCGCAGCAGGGGCTGCCCCTCCGCTCTGTGTGGCTGAGCGTCTCGCCTCGGAGAACAGCAAAAGAACCTGGGTTTGTACCCACAAGCGCATAGATTGTACCCGCTCCGCCTTGTGCCGCCCATAGGAAAATCAAAAAGCGCGGAAGTTTCCGAGAGTTAGGTGGTGAGCGCGCTTGAACCCAGGACCCCGTGATTAAAAGTTACGTGCTCAGGTCGCCTTAGACCGCGCCCGGGGCACTCTTGAAGGCTTTCGGGGCGAGCCGCAAGCCAAGCTCGAGGGGGAAAACTACGGTTCCGTTGGCGCTGAGGGACCGTTGCAAACACCGTAGCTATCGTTCTGAGGACCATGAAAAAGCGAGTTAGATCAATTAGATTGACAGGACACCCCTTCCGCCAAAAATTCAGCAAGATCAGGTGTTTGAGCTGAGCTTTCCTGCCGGAGCACAATCGGACGTACAGCTCTTTTCGGCGCGGCCGCGACAGCGGTCGATATCGTCGGTTGGCTTTGCGGGTGGGTGATGCTGGCAATCACATCCGGCTTGGCAAAAGAGACGCGGTTATTATTGAGAAGCCCGCCAGCGTGAATTGGCGGGCCTCGAAGTAGACTTCGCTCCAGGTCTTGAACTGTCCCCAAGTCTGCTCCTTCACGTCTGGCAGGCGATTTGGGGTAGAGCGACTTCAACTCTTCGTATTAGCGCCCTTCAGCGCATCCCATGCGGCTTGGTTCGCCTGATCGAACGACTTTCGGGATTCGGCGAGCGCGGCGCTCAGGACGGACCAGGATTCACTGCCAGCCTGCTTCAGCTTTTGCAGGCGTGCTTCGGCTTCGGACGCGTCGGATTTCATCTGCTTGAGTGCGGCATCGACGTCGGCCGTGCGGGCCGTGGCCACTTTGCCCGCGGCCTCGCGGAATTTGTCCGCCGCTTCGCGCCAGGCCTTGGCTTGTGCTGCCGCAACGTCGCTGAACGTGGCCTGCTGCTGCTCGAGTTGCTTGCCCGCGGTTTCGAAGAAGGTCTTTACCTGGGCTTCAAATCCAGCCCATTGCTTTTCGAGATCCGTCTTGGCACTGGCCCAGGCGGCTTCGCCCGCCTCCGCCTGGGTCTTGAGCTGGGCCTGAAACTCATCGCGACGCTTCTTCAGGTCCGACAGGAGTTGATCAGTCTTGACCTTGGATTCAGCCTTGGCCTGGCCGGCCTTGACCTCGAAGGAAGCCAATGCGGCATCCATTTCGTCGATCCGCTCCTTGGCCCAGTTGAGGTAAAAATGCATGCTGCTCTGCTGTGACATGGCCGCCTCCGTTGACTTGCGAGGTCAGAATTCCAGAGTTCGGGCTTGCTCGTATTGACCTGTCTCAATGACCTTGCGGTCTGAAGCGCTCGCGAACGGCGACGTATCTCCTCATACAACAAGGGGGAAAAGCGCGTCAGGAACGCGATCGAATTCGAGAGATTGGATCCCGACAGGAAGCTTCACAGCGGGCAACGCATGTTCTTCTTTTTCTCGAACCGGCTGGGGTGTCTCGGCTCGCTTCTGATCTCCGGCTTGATCACTGTGGCGTTGCTGTTCCTGTTCGGGATATTCCGGTTTTGATCCTCAGCGCGTGGGTCCAAGGCTGTGCCCGCGCCGGAGGGACGGCAGAAGCTGGAAGGTCTGCCTTTGCGCTTCGACCGCGGTCGTGGGAACCCCTTGAGCATCCAACGCGTTTAGACGCGAATGAGAATTGCGAGGTCCACCTGCTTCAGAGTTCATCGATCCTGATCCCCGGCGACACCGTCTGGCGGCGGTGCGAAGCGCGGCGCGTGGCGGTTCTGAACGATGCTGCCGCTTATTTCGCGGCCCTGCGGGAGACGCTGCTGGAGGCGCAAGATCTCGTCTATATCGTCGGGTGGGACATTCACAGTGAAACCCGGCTGGTCGGAGCTTCCGGACGCACGGATGACGGCTTGCCTGAGGAGCTTGGTCCATTCCTGCGCGCGCTGGTCCAGCGACGTCCCGGCTTGCGCGTCAACATTCTCGTCTGGGACTTCGTCTCGTTTTACGCCTCGGAACGGGAATGGAATTCGGCTGCGAAATTCACCGCCGGCACGGACGGCCGCGTGCGGTTTCATCTGGACGCCACGCTGCCGTTCGGTTCGGCCCAGCACCAGAAGATCGTCTGTATCGATGGCTTGCTGGCGTTCGTCGGCGGGCTGGATCTGACGATCAGGCGCTGGGACACGAGTGATCATCGCGCCGATCTCGCCATGCGCTGCGACCCCCAGCGCAAGCCATACCCGCCGTTTCATGATGTTCAGTGCCTGGTCGACGGGGATGCCGCGGCAGATCTGTTCGACCTCGTGGAGCAGCGCTGGCGTGCAGCCGGTCAACCGGTGGACGTACTGCACGCAGCGGAGGGCAGCGCTTGGCCGACGAACGTGCCAGTCGAGGCCGAGGACTTGCCGGTCGGTATCGCCAGGACCGAGGTGGTCTGTCCGGCAGGTTCGACCATCAGGGAAGTCGAACGCTCCTTCATTGCGGCGATCCGGTCGGCGACCAGCTTCGTGTACATCGAAAATCAGTTCACCAGCGCGACCAGGATGGCGCGCGAACTGGCGGAGCAGATGCGCCGCGTGCCGTCGCTCCGAGCCCTGATCGTCGCTCCGAAACTGCATTCCTCGTGGCTGGAATCCCAGGCCATGCAAAACGGCCGCGGTGCCTTCATCGACTGCTTCAGCGAGGCCGGCGTGGCCGATCGCATCCGCTTCGTCTACCCGGTCTCGCGCAGCGGGAATAAGGAAGCCGCGGTGATGGTGCACAGCAAGCTCATGATCGTTGATAACAGGATTTTGCGGATCGGTTCGGCCAACCTGAACAACCGGTCGATGGGCGCGGACAGCGAATGTGACTTGATCTTTGAAGCCGCGACCGAGGAGCATCGGGATTTCATCACATCGGTCCGCCGTCGCCTGATCGCCCATTTCTGCGATCTCGATGAGCACGCGATCACAACAAACGAGCATCGACTGTTCGCTCTGCTGGGCGAGCTGTCAAAAGCGCGTGGCGCCAAGGCGTTGCGGAAAGTCGAGTCTTCGGCTCTAACCAGTACGCTGGCCACCTTGGTTCAGCCCGTGGCGGACCCTGAGCTGCCTCTTCATCTGGAGCGCGCGGCATCTCGCATGTGGAGAACGAAGACCTTAATCGGAATCGCCTCGATCGTCGTGGCGCTTCTTGGGCTGGCGCTGGCCTGGTCGTACACATCCTTGAGCGATTTCGCCGATGAAGGCCGCATTTCGACGCTCCTGTCTGCCTATTCGCAATCCATCTGGGGACCATTGTTCGCGATCGCAGCGTTTGTCATCGGCGGGCTGGTCGTGTTTCCGATTCTCGTCCTCATTGCCGCAACTGCGGCTGCACTCGGGCCATGGCTGGGTTTCTTCACTGCAATGGCTGGCGCCTTGCTCAGCGCCCTTGTCCTTTTCTCGATCGGACGGGGACTCGGCCGAGAACGCCTCCAGCATCTTCTTGGACGACGCGCAGCACGCATCCAGGAACGGATTGTGGGTAGAGGCATTCTGGCCGTCGTCGTCATCAGGATGATTCCCGTCGCGCCGTACTCAATCGTGAATGTCGTCGCCGGTGCGAGCACGCTGCCGCTTCGTGACTTCATGGTTGGAACGCTGCTGGGTATCACGCCCGGGATCCTGGCGATGGCTGTCCTGGGAGCTCAGATCGCAGATCTGGCCAGGAATGCATCCTGGAGCAACGTTTTGCTGCTCGCACTGGCGTTTCTGGGCTGGCTCGGGTTCTGCGCGGGCGCACAATTCCTCGCGACCTGGCTCGCCGGGAGGCGCTGATGGCGCCGATGCGTTTCATGACATGGAATGTGCACGGCTCGTTCAGTCTCAATCCGAAATTCGATCTGGAGGGTGTTTGCTCCATCATTCGCAAGTGGTCGCCGGATGTCGTCGCGCTTCAGGAGGTGGATTCCCGATCCCGGTCAGATGATCCGTTTGGGAAGCTCGCGCGTGTGGTCGGCGATCATCGCGTCCACGCCAAGTCGATCGTCACTGAGGATGGTGACTACGGGCAGATGCTCCTGAGCCGCTTTCCGTTCTCCGGCGTGCCTGACATCGTCGACGTGTCGTATCGGGAGCGGGAGCCGCGCCGAGCGATTGCCACGGGATTGCTGACGCCTCTTGGCGACGTCCGCGTGGTCGCCACTCATCTCGGCCTGAGTATCCACGAGCGCTATGCGCAGGCTCAGGCCCTGGTGAGCCTCGTGAAGCCTGGAAGAACTGTCGTCCTCGGCGATTTCAACGACTGGTTCTGGGTGAAATCGGTGCGGCGCGTGCTGGCGCAGGCCTGCCCCAACCGTACGCGGCTGCGGACCTTCCCGGCACGCTTACCCTTGCTTCGGCTCGACCGGATCTATGCAACGGGCGATAGCCGGTTCGGGAAAGTCTGGACCGACGACGAGGCGAGGGCCTATTCGGACCATTTGCCTGTGATCGCGGACATCGAGATCTGATTTGCCGGCGACGGGCCCTTTTCACTCCCCTTTTTGGCCGTGGCTCACGAAAAGGGGAGCTCGGTCAGACGTTCCCAGAAATGGCTGGCGCGCCTTCAGAAAAGCGTTGTGGCAGCAGGACTTATCTACTGTGCATGGGGTTGTTTTCGCAACCTTCATGACCGCGCCTATGCCTGTGAGCAGGACAATGCGGGAACTTCTTCCTCGCCGCGGCGTTGATTTGGCATGACTGAAGACCTTTCCTTTCGACGCAAACCCCTGACCCCCGAACAGCGCCAGGCGCGCGATGCGGCGCGCCGGATCGAGGCCGAGAAGGCCATGCGCGATCATGAGGCGGCGCAGAAGGCGTTTTACGCCAACAAGGAGCGGCTGAGGGCCGAGCGCCTGGCGCGTGAAGCGGCGGCGCCGAAGGGCTGAGCGGACGCACTTGCTGCCCAATCCTTGAATCGTTTCTCCTTTCTCCCGGCGGCCTTTTTTGGCCGCTTGTGCCGCTTGGGCACTCAGGGCCAGCTTCAGCGTCAGGACGGCCTCTGCCAAGGCCCGCGACGCTGCGGCCGCGCTGCGACAAACGTCGGCAACCTTCAGCAGTTCGCTTCTACGCATCGCCAGCCTGGCCGGGTTGATTGGTGCGGGGCCGGTGGGTCCCGTGCACCCGCGTGCATCGGCAGGCTTGACGGCGTTCAGCTTCCGGGAGGAAGCTTCAAAATGATCCCAAACTGACCTGAAGCACGGAGACCTTCGCTCCCAGCAAGTCCGATCCTCATCAGCGAACCAGAATGGAGCTGACCATGACCACGTTCGACAAGCGCGAGCAGGGCTTTGAAGCCAAATTCGCTCACGACGAGGAGTTCATGTTCAAAGCCACCGCGCGGTCCAACAAGCTGCTCGGGCTGTGGGCCGCAGGCCAGCTCGGGCTCAGCGGCGATGCCGCGGCAAGCTATGCGACCGCGCTCGTGACGGACCATCTGGAGAGCCGGACGATCGACGATATCGTCGGCAAGGTGTCAGGCGATCTCGCAGACAAGGGTGTCGTGCGTGAGCAGGTCGCTCTGAAGCTTCAGGAGTGTCTGCATCTGGCGCTGACGCAGCTCGAAGCAGACAAGCAGTGAGATCGTCCGCAGCGCTTCATTCGGCGTGCTTGCGTGCGCCGACATTCAGGCTGCAATCTCGCATGGGACGATCTCGCCGTCACGTACCTCGACGAGATGGCCGGCGTAAGACGCGACGCGCCCGTGCCGCCTTCCATGGACAGTGCCGTTTCGTGCTACCTTGCCGACCGGCCGCCGGGTGACGGCCGGCGAGCTGGAGGTGGGGAGTGTCTCGGAGCAGCCTTGGCAAGTGGTCCGGCGCAATTGCATGCGCGGGGGCCATGCTGGTCGGTGCAGGCGGCGCCGAGGTCTCGGCGACGCCGCTGACGCCGTTTCGCTACGAGGCGCAGGCGCAGCGTCATTGCCCGCATGACAGGGTGGTCTGGCTCGACTTCAGGAAGGGCGTCTACTACCGCAAGGGTCAGAAGCGCTATGGCCAGGGATTTGACGGCAGCTTCGTCTGCCTGAGCGAGGCGCGCGGCGGCTCCTATCGCCGCTCACTGTTGGGTCTGCGCTGAGCGGCACGTGATCCAGGCTTGCCGACGCGCCGGCTATTTCTGCGCCGGCAGCTTGATCGGCACGTGCTGGCAGGTGCTGATGATCCGGGGACTTCCATCCGGATAGGTGCGGTCGCCGCGGATCAGGGATTCCAGAACCAGGAAGAATTTCTCGGCAAGCATCTGCGTCACCCTCGTTGGTGATGGCTCTCCCAATTGGTCGAGACGCCGAACGCAGAAATTCAATCAACTGAATGGGAGCGGGACAGTGGCGCTTGCCGCGCCGCGGTGCAGCGATGTCGTAGATCGGGAAGTTGGGCCTTCAGGCAAATGCCAGGGCCATGAGGCTCGAGCAGAGCAGCACCAGGCCGCCCGCGGTCAATGCCAGGAAACCATCGGATACGAGGTCATGGTTGCGCATGGGACACCTGCTGCTCTCGTCTACGATGCTCGGTCGGATCCATCAAAATCGTCCGAACGAGCCGCCTTGAAAGAGGTGACGCTTACCGCCCGCGCGAGTGCCTTCAGGCCCTCGTGCGGTAACCTTCGAACGCATGGGCCAGGAAGATCCCCGCGCTTACCAGACCCATCAGTGCCGAAACCGTCTCGATCATCGTTAAATTCCAATCCGCCCCTGCCAGCCGAGAAAACGCGTGCGGCCTTGCACAGTCAAAAGAATTTCGGTGAGCGCCGCGACAATGGGGGTGGGGTGAGGATTTGGCGCAACAGCTTGTCCAGCGGTGGCACAGACTGGGGTGCCCAGGTTCCGTAGATCAGCGGGAGAAGCGAACCTGCCGTTTACCATGCCGGCGTGATCGCTGTGGGCTCCCCATTTCCGCCGTGTTCGGGTTGCGTTATCCTTACTACTTCCGACGCGGTGGTGGGCCGCCTTGGAATCACAGGACCGGATAGCGCTCTCCGCCACCAAAGCGGGTTGGGTACGCCTCCGGCGGAATGGTATTTTGGGGCGCATGGGGATCCGACGGTCAGATTCGGTTTTGCGGGCCGCGCGTGGTGTTGCGGCGGTCGCGACCTGCCTCGCACTCGCCAATTGCGCCTCGTCGAACAAATTCGCCAGCCGCGTCGATCCGAAATACGGCGTGTCGTCGAGCCCGCGGGTGGTGGCCTGGGGCGAACCGGTCCCGAAGGGCGGCGGCACCTACCGCGTCGGCAAGCCCTATGTCGTAGCTGGCCGGACCTACGTGCCGGAGGAGGACGTCAACTACCGCGCCGAGGGCATGGCGTCCTGGTACGGCGACGATTTCCACGGCCGCTTGACCGCCAACGGCGAAGTGTTCGACATGACCTCGCTGACCGCGGCGCATCCGACCCTGCCGATGCCGTCCTATGCCCGGGTGACCAATATCTCGAACGGCAAGTCGCTGATCGTCCGCGTCAATGACCGCGGGCCCTATCACGGCAATCGCCTCATCGACGTCTCGAACAAGGCTGCCGAACTCCTTGAATTCAAAGGCAATGGTGTCGCCAAGGTCCGCGTCGAATATGTCGGCCGGGCGCCGCTTGAAGGCTCCGACGACCGCCAGCTGATGGCCACCTTGCGCACCGGCGTTCCGGCACCGTCGCCCTCGATGGTCCGTGTCGCCTCGGCAAAGCCGTTCGTGCCGGAGCTGCCGTCATCGAGCCGCGGCTCCATCCGCGGCGAGGTCCCGATGCCGGAAGGACGCCCCTACAATCTCGGCAACACCTCGGCCGACATGGCATCGCTGAATGCGACCTCGGAAATGTCGGCCTCGAGCCGCGGCCGGGGCCGGCCGCTCCAGAACGCCCGCGCGGTGTCCTATGACGAGGACCGCCGCTACCTCGCCGAGGGCGCGCCCTCATCGGATGGCGCCGCCGAGGCGCGCAACATCCTGAGCGGCCGCGGGCTCTACTGAGCCGCGCTCGCCGTCAGGAATTTCACCAGCGCCGCGTTCACCTCATGGGGCCGCTCCTGCTGCACCCAATGGCCGGCGCCCTCGAGGATCAGCCTGCCCTTGAGATTGGGCAGCACCCGCTCGAGTTCGTTGACGCGCTTTGCGCCGATCAGGCCGGTGATCACCGCGTCTTTTGAGCCTGCGATGAAGAGGGAAGGCTGGTGGATCTGTGCGTCCTGCCAGGGCGCGGTCAGCTCCCAGTTGCGGTCGATGTTGCGGTACCAGTTCAGCCCGCCGCGGAAGCCGGACTTGCGGAAGGCTTCGGTGAAATAGGCCAGATCAGTCTCGCTGAGCCAGCCGGGCAGCGGCTGCTCGGCGCCCGCATGGCCGAGAAAGCCCTTGTCCTCCTGCACGAACATGGCCGCGGTGGGATCGGCGAGGCCACGTCCGCCGAGCACGATGCGCATGGTGCGGGCGACGTCGCGCTCGAGCTCGGCCTCGGCGACGCCCGGTGTTTGGAAATACTGCCAATAGAAATTGGTCACGCCACCCTGGCGCAACAAATCGAGCGGCCTGCCGCGCCCGCGGAACGGTGGCGGCACGCTGAGGCCCGCGACCGCCGTGAAGATGTCGGGCCGGAACAGTGCCGCGTGCCAGGCGACCGGCGCGCCCCAATCGTGGCCGACCACCATCGCCCTGGCCTCGCCGAGCGCCTGGACGAGGCCGACCACGTCACCGACCGTATCGAAGATCGAATAGGCCGCAACATCAGGCGGCGCTGAGCTTTGGCCGTAGCCGCGCATGTCGGGCGCGACGACGTGAAACCCGGCCTCGGCGAGCGCGGGGATCTGGTGGCGCCAGGAGTAGGACAGTTCCGGCCAGCCATGGCACAGCACCACCAGTGGTCCCTGGCCGGCCTCGCGGACGAACAGCTCGACCCCGTTGGCCTTGATGATGCGGGTTGAGGACATTCGCTTTTCCGCCTTGTTTCAGGGGTTTGGTCGGGAAATATGAGATGCCACGATAGGGGCGCGAGGAGAATCGTGCAATCTCACGGGCAACCATCCAACCGCGTGTTGTTCGCATCTGTTCCAACTGTTAGAACGCCTCCCTCAGGGCTTCGCCATGGCATTTCGTCTTCCTTTGCTTCGTCGCAACCGGCTCACCGCCGGCACGCTCGTGCGCGGGCTGATCGCTGCGGCCCTGGTGGCGGGGATCGGCTGGGGCGGGGCGCTCTATGCCGCCAACCAGAGCGTCCAGGGCGCCAAGAAAGCGGAAGAGGCCGGCTTCGATGGCGATGCCCCGACTGCGATCCTGATCGAAGCCTCCAGCGGCAGCGTGCTGTTCGAGAAGAACGCCGACGAGCTGCGCGCGCCCTCGAGCATGATGAAGCTGATGACCGCGGAGGTGGTCTTCAATGCGATCAAGAAGGGCGACATCAAGCTGACGGACGAGTACCGGATCAGCGAGAATGCGTGGCGCCGGGGCGGGGCGCCCTCGGGCGGCTCGACCATGTTCGCGGCCATCAACAGCAAGGTCTCGGTCGACGATCTCCTGCACGGCGCGATCATCCAGAGCGGCAATGACGCCTGCATCGCGCTTGCCGAGGCCATGGCGGGCAATGAGCGGATCTTTGCGGCCGATTTCATGACCAAGCGCGCACGCGAACTCGGTCTCACCAGATCGACCTTCGCCAATTCCAACGGCTTGCCCGACCCCGGCAACAAGATGACGGTGCGCGAGCTCGGCATGCTCGCCCGGCATATCATTCTCGACTTTCCCGACTTCTACAAACTGTTCGGCGAGAAGGAGTTCACCTGGAACAAGATCCGCCAGTTCAACCGCAATCCGCTGCTCAATTCGATGGAAGGCGCTGACGGTCTCAAGACCGGCTACACCAAGGAAGGCGGCTACGGCATGGTGGGCTCGGCCGTGCAGAACGGCACGCGGCTGATCGTCGTCGTCAATGGCCTCGAAGGCCCCGAGGATCGCGCCACGGAAGCCAAGAAGATGCTGGAATGGGGCTTCCGCAATTTCGAGACCCGCATTCTTTTCGCGGCCGAGCAGCCGGTCGGTTACGCCAAGGTGTTCGGCGGCGAGAGCCGCTCGGTCAAGCTCGTCGCCCGGACGCCGGTGAAGGTGATGGTGCACAAGAACGGCAGCGACAAGTTGATTGCGCGCATCGTCTATAGCGGTCCGGTGCGCGCGCCGATCGAGGCCGGTCAGCGCGTCGGCGTGGTCAGGGTCTGGCGCAGCGGCAACATCGCGGTCGAGACGCCGGTCTATGCGGCGGAAGCGATCGGAACCGGTTCGACCATGCGCCGCGCGATCGACGGTGCCAGCGAGCTCGTCATCGGCATGTTCCGCGCAGGCGCCGAGAAGCTCTGATCATGAGTGAGAGCGCGGTACAGCGGCCGTCCGGACGTGGACGCTTCATCACCTTTGAAGGCGGCGAGGGCGCCGGCAAGTCGACCCAGATCAAGAAGCTCGCTGACCGCCTCAAGGCGGCAAAGCTGCGCATCCGGGTCACGCGTGAGCCGGGCGGCTCACCAGGCGCCGAGATCATGCGTCACCTGGTGCTGTCGGGTATGGGCAAGCTGCTCGGCCCCGAGGCGGAGACGCTGCTGTTTGCCGCCGCGCGCGATGATCATGTCCGCACCGTGATCCTGCCCGCGCTCAACCAGGGCACCTGGGTGCTCTGCGACCGCTTCGCCGACTCGACTCGGGCCTATCAGGGCAGCCTCGGCCGCGTTCCCGAGGGCCTGATCAACGCCATGCAAAGGGTCACGATCGGCGATCTCAAGCCTGATCTCACCATCATCCTCGATTTACCGGTCGAGATTGGCCTGCAACGCGCTGCCGCGCGCCGCGGCAGCGGCACGCCTGACAGGTTCGAGGCCGAGAAGCTCAGCTTCCACGAGGGCCTCCGCGAAGCCTATCGCAAGATCGCGGCGGACGAGCCCGCGCGCTGCGTGCTAATTGACGCCAATTCCGATCCTGACACGGTCGCGGCCCGAATCTGGACGGCGCTGCGCGATCGTCTTCTTCCCACACCGGCTTCGGTGATTTCGGCATGAGCCCGCGCCAGGCCGAACGCGAAACCGGCATTCCCCATCCGCGTGAGACATCGCGGCTGCTCAGCCATCGAGAGGCCGAGGCCGCGCTGCTGGCGGCCTATCGCAGCGGGCGCATTCCACATGCATGGCTGATCGGCGGGCCACAAGGGATCGGCAAGGCAACGCTGGCCTACCGCATGGCGCGCTTCGTGCTTGCCCATTCTCAGCCGCTCGCGCCCGTCGTGCAGCGCGCCGAGAACCTTGCGATCGATCCCGACGACGCGGTCGCGCGGCAGGTGGCCGCCGGCTCGCATGGCGGCCTGCTGGCGCTGGAGCGAACCGCCAATGATCGCGGCGTGATGCGCACGGTGATCACCGTGGACGAGACGCGCGAGACGATTGCGTTCTTCGGCTCGACCGCGGCAGCCGAAGGCTGGCGCGTCTGCATCGTCGACACCGTCGACGAGCTCAATCCAAACGCGGCCAATGCGCTTCTGAAGATCCTCGAGGAGCCGCCCCGGCAATCGCTATTCCTTCTGGTGAGCCACGCGCCCGCGCGGGTGCTCGCCACGATCCAGTCACGCTGCCGCAAGCTGCGCCTGCGGCCGCTCGCCACGGATGACGTGATCGCGGCCGCAGCTTCGGCGGCCGAGCTCGATCCGAACGATCCCGCGCTGCACGAGGCGGCCGAGGCCTCCGAGGGAAGCGTCGCACGGGCGCTGACGCTGCTCGGCGGCGACGCCCTGAAACTTCAGCAGCGCACGGCAGCGCTGCTGGCGCGCCTGCCGCAGGTCGATCCGCGCGAATTGCACACGCTCGGCGATTCGCTCGGCACCAGCGACCGCGTCGCGCTTGCCGCCTTCATCGACGGCATCGACCGCTGGATCGCGGAGCGGCTGCATGCGGATGAGGCCAATGCCAACCAGAACCTGCCGCGCCTTGCGCGCCTAGCTGAGGTATGGGAAAAGATCGTCCGCGCGGCGCGCGACACCGAAACCTACAATCTGGAGCGCAAGCCCTTGGTCTTCTCGGTGTTCGGTTGGCTGGCGGACGCAACGCGCTAGAGCATGATCCGGAAAAGTGTGGAGCGGTTTTCCGAAAAGATCATGCGCAAAACAACAACCTAACGCAGGTTCATTTCCAGATTTCGGACAGGCCGGTAAAGGAATTCGTGGTGGCAACGCGAGCTAAGAAGACCGTCAAAGGCAAGAGCAGCAAGAAGAAGGCTGCCAAGAAGGCCGTGAAGAAAACCACCGGGAAGGCCGTGAAGGCGCGCGCGGCCAAAGCCGCCAAAAAGACCAAGAAGTCCAAGAAGGCCGCCGCCAGGAAGGGCGTGACGAAGAGCGCTGCGAAGACGACGAAGAAGGCTGGCAAAAAGGCTGCGAAGGGGCAGGTCGTCGCCAAGAAGGCTTCGAAGAAATCAGCTGTCAACAAGCCGGCCAAGGCTTCGGCAAAGGCTCCGGCGAAGAAGGTTGCGAAGAAGGCGGCAGCATCTGCCGTGACCGCCGCGCCGTCTCCTGTCGTCACGCCGCCGAGGGCTGTGACGCCCAAGGTATCGAAACCCAAGACCCCGCGTACGCCGAAGCCGGTCGCTGCACCTGCCGTGACTGCCGCGCCCGTTACCGCCCCCGCGCGCGACAACGTCTTCTACATCACGACCGCGATCGCCTATCCCAATGGCAGCCCGCATATCGGTCACGCCTATGAGGCGATCGCGACCGACGCGCTGGCGCGCTTTGCGCGGCTCGACGGCAAGGATGTGTTCTTCCTGACCGGCACCGACGAGCACGGTCAGAAAATGGTTCAGACCGCGGCCGGGGAAGGCATGTCCGCCGCTGCGCTCGCGACCCGCAATGCCGGCCGCTTCAAGGAGATGGACGAGCGTCTGAACGTGTCGTTCGACCGCTTCATCCGTACCACCGAGGAGCAGCATCACCGCTCCAGCCAGGAGATCTGGCGGCGCATGGAAGCGAACGGCGACATCTATGCCGACACCTATTCGGGCTGGTACTCGGTCCGTGACGAGGCCTATTACGCCGAGGATGAGACGCGCGTGAATGACGACGGCGTGCGTTTGGGCCCGCAGGGTACGCCGGTCGAATGGGTCGAGGAGAAGAGCTATTTCTTCCGCCTGTCGGCGTACCAGGACAGGCTGCTCAAGCTCTACGCGGACCATCCTGATTTCATCGGACCGGACTCCCGCAAGAACGAGGTGGTGAGCTTCGTCAGGGGCGGCCTGCGCGATCTCTCGATCTCGCGCACCACCTTCGATTGGGGCGTGAAGGTGCCTGGCGACGAAGGACACGTGATGTATGTCTGGGTCGACGCGCTGACCAATTACATCACCGGCGTCGGCTTCCCCGACGAGAGCGACAGGAACTGGCGCTACTGGCCGGCCGACGTGCACATCATCGGCAAGGACATCATCCGCTTCCATGCGGTGTATTGGCCGGCCTTCCTCCTGTCGGCCGGAATCCGGCTGCCGAGGCGGGTCTATGCCCACGGCTTCCTGTTCAGCAGGGGCGAGAAGATGTCGAAGTCGGTCGGCAACGTCGTCGATCCCTTCAATCTCGCCGACCAGTACGGCGTCGACCAGATGCGCTATTTCTTCCTGCGCGAAGTGCCGTTCGGCCAGGACGGCAACTACAATCACGAGGCCATCGTGGCGCGCATCAATGCCGATCTCGCCAACGACCTCGGCAACCTCGCGCAGCGCTCGCTCTCGATGATCGCCAAGCAGTTCGGCGGCGTGCTGCCCGAGCCCGGGGACTTCAGCGACAACGACAAGGCGATTCTGGCAATGGCCGACGGCATGATCGCTGCGTCGCGCGAGGCCATGGCGACGCAGCAGATCCATCAATGGCTCAACGCCGTCTGGGCCGTGGTCGCAGAGGCCAACCGCTATTTCGCGGGCGAGGCGCCGTGGGCGCTCGCGAAGACGGATCCTGCAAGGCAGAAGACGGTGCTCTACGTCACCGCCGAAGTCGTGCGTCAGATTGCGATCCTTGCTCAGCCCGCGATGCCGACCGCCTCGGGCAAGCTGCTCGACAGCCTCGGCATCCCCGAGACTGAGCGCAGCTTCGCTATGCTCGGCGGTGCCAAACGTATCGCACCCGGCTCGACCTTGCCGGCGCCGACGCCGGCGTTCCCGCGCTACGTCGAGCCGGCGGCCTGAAGGCGTTCGCGTGATGCTGGTCGACAGCCACTGCCACCTGGATTTTCCGGACTTTGCGGAAGACCTCGACGGGATCGTGTCGCGGTCGCGGGCGGCTGGCATCACGCGCATGGTCACGATCTCGACGCGGGTGCGCCGGCTGAAGAATCTGCTCGCGATCGCCGAACGCTATGACGACGTCTATTGCTCGGTCGGCACCCATCCGCACAACGCGGACGAGGAGGACGGCATCGCGCCGGACGAGTTGATCGCGCTGACGCAGCATCCCAAAGTCGTCGCGCTCGGCGAAGCCGGGCTCGATTATTTCTACGACAACGGCTCGCCGGAGGCGCAGGCGAGAGGCTTTCGCGCCCACATCGCCGCCGCCCGCGCCACCGGCCTGCCGCTGGTGATCCACACCCGCGAAGCCGACGAGGACTGCGCACGCATTCTGGAAGACGAGGTGGCAAAGGGATCGTTTCGCGCCGTGCTGCATTGTTATACGGGCGGGCGCGAACTGGCACTGAAGGCGGTGTCGCTCGGGCTCTATATCGGCTTCACGGGAATCCTGACCTTCAAGAAATCAGAAGCCTTGCGCGCGCTTGCGGCCGAGTTGCCATCGGACCGTATTCTGGTTGAAACGGACTCGCCTTATCTTGCGCCCGGCAAGTTTCGAGGCAAGCGCAACGAGCCGGCCTATGTCGTCGAGGTGGCAAAAGTGCTCGCCGAGACACGCGGCGTGTCGTTTGACGAGATCTCGCGCCAGACAAGCGAAAATTTCTTCCGTCTGTTCTCGAAGGTGAAAGCTTGAGACTGGGGACCACATGACGTTGACGCTGACGATCCTGGGCTGCGGCTCCTCCGCCGGCGTGCCGCGCCCGGCGCTCGGCTGGGGCGCCTGCGATCCCAACAATCCCAAGAACCGCCGTCGCCGCTGCTCGCTGCTGGTCGAACGGACGTCCGAGCACGGCACGACACGCATCGTGATCGACACCTCGCCGGATCTGCGCGAGCAGTTGCTCTCGACCAATGTCGACCACATCGACGCAGTGTTCCTGACGCACGAGCACGCCGACCAGACCCACGGTATGGACGATCTACGCTCGGTCGTCATGCACATGCGCCGTCGTATCCCGACCTACTTCAACCAGTCGACCGCCAAGGACATCCTGTCGCGGTTCTCCTATTGCTTCATCTCGCCGGAGGGCAGCGACTACCCGCCGATCCTGACTCGGCATTCGATCGAGGCGGGCGAGAGCCAGACCATCCTGGGGAAGGGTGGCGCGGTGACGATGACAGCCTTCCTGGTGCAGCACGGCAACATTCCCGCGCTCGGCTATCGCATCGGGGATGCCGCCTACACGCCCGATCTCAACGACATCCCGCGCGAGAGCTGGGGCGCACTGGAAAATCTGGACCTCTGGATCGTCGATGGCCTGCGCTACACCAGCCATGTCAGCCATTTCAGCATCAACGATGCGCTGTCCTGGATCGAGCGGTTCAAGCCGAAGCGCGCGGTCATCACCAACATGACCGCAGACGTCGATTACGAGGTCATCCGGCAGTCGCTGCCGGCCGGCGTGGTGCCAGCCTATGACGGGCTGCGACTGGAAATGCACTGAACCTGGGGTGGAAATTCTGCTGCCGGCCGGCATAGACCTTGCTTGCGTTGGCCCCATCATGTTGATCTAACGTCTGAAAGACAGGCGCTGGGCAGGGCGATATTCAAGCGGAACCGGCACTACCCAAGTGCAATCGGTCGGTCGAATCGCCTCGTGTGAGGATGGGGATCGCGTTGGCAGAGGACGATGTGGCGGCTCAAGGACCGGTGCGACGCGCTCTGGACCTCCTTTATCTCGGCGCGGGCTATGCCGCGGGCGTCTTCCTGGTCGCGATCTTCGCAATCATGATGATCATGTCGGTCGGGCGTCAGTTTACGCTCAACATTCCCGCCGGCGACGATTTCGCGTCCTGGTGCATGACCGCGATGGCGTTCCTCGGCCTCGCTCACACCTTCAAGCGCGGAGAGATGATCCGGGTCGGCCTGCTGCTGGAGCGTTTGCGCGGGCGGACCAAGCAGATCGCGGAGGTCGTGGCGCTCGGCATTGCCGCTGCCTTCGTCCTCTACTTCACCCGTCATGCGGTGCAGATGACCTACGATTCCTGGCGCTTCAACGACGTGGCGCAGGGCGTCGTCGCACTTCCGCTCTGGATTCCCCAGCTCGGCTTCGCCGGTGGTCTCGTGATCCTCTCGATCGCGCTGATCGACGAGATGGTCAACGTCATCGGCGGCAACCGTCCAAGCTACGAGAAGGGCTCGCCCGACGAAACTCCGGAAGAATTCGTCGAACGCATCTCGCAAGGCGGTGGGGGCTGACCATGGCCAATCTCGGCATGATCGAGCTGTCGTTCGTCCTGCTCGGCGTCATGATCCTGCTGCTGGGAAGCGGCGTCTGGATCGCGGTCTCACTCGGGCTGGTCGGCTTCGTGGCGATGGCGCTCACCACGAGCCTGCCGCTCGGCACGGTGCTTGCGACCACCACCTGGAGCGCGAGCTCCTCCTGGACGCTGGCGGCGCTGCCGTTGTTTATCTGGATGGGAGAGATTCTCTTCCGCACCAAATTGTCGGAGGAAATGTTCCGCGGCCTGTCGCCCTGGGTGCAGTGGCTTCCGGGACGGCTGACACATGTGAACGTGATCGGCTGCGGCATCTTTGCGGCGGTGTCGGGTTCGTCGGCGGCGACCTGCGCGACGATCGGCAAGATCGCGCTGCCTGAGTTGGACAAGCGCGGCTACGACAAGAACCTCAGTCTCGGATCGCTCGCAGGCGCGGGCACGCTCGGCCTCCTGATTCCGCCCTCGATCCCGATGGTGGTCTACGCGGTCACGGCGAACGTCTCCGTGCTTCAGGTGTTTCTCGGCGGGTTCCTGCCGGGCGTGCTCGTGATGGTGCTCTATTCGGGCTACATCATCATCTGGTCGCTTCTCAATCCCAAGAAGGTTCCGCCGCGCGATCCGCCGATGCCATTCCGGCAGAAGCTTCAGGAATCGGCGAAGCTCGCACCCTGCCTACTCCTGATCCTGGCCGTCTTCTTTTCGCTGGTGCTGGGCTTCGCGACAGCCACGGAATGCGCGGCATGGGGCGTCACGGGCGCGCTGCTGCTGGCGTGGTGGAGTGGCACGCTGACGCGGAAGAACTTCCTCGAGAGCATCATGAGCGCGACGCGTCTGACCTGCATGATCATGCTGATCCTGGCGGGCGCGGCCTACACGACGGCCGCGATGGCCTATACGGGCATTCCGGCCGCGCTCGCCACCTGGGTCCAGGGGCAGCAGCTCACGCCGAGCATGCTCGCGCTGTATCTGAGCATCATGTACATCATCCTGGGATGCCTGATCGACGGCATCTCGATGATCGTCCTGACCGCCGTCATCGTACTGCCGATGGTCAGGCAGGCCGGCCTCGACCTGGTCTGGTTCGGCGTCTATCTCATCATTCATGTGGAAATGGCGCAGATCACGCCGCCGGTTGGATTCAATCTCTTCGTGCTCCAGAATATGAGCGGCCGTGATACGCTCACCGTTGCGCGGGCGGCGTTTCCGTTTTTCGTCCTCTTGCTCGCGTCCGTGTTCATCATCACGGAGTATCCGCAGATCGTGATGTTCTTGCCCAAGCTCGCCTTCCCAGACTGAGCGTGCGAAGTGTCCAAATTGACCGTGAGGAGAAGCCCAATAATGTCCCGTTTAATCCGCGCATCCTTGATCGCCGGCGCCGTGCTCGCCGCGACGCCCGCTATGGCTCAGACCAAATGGAATCTGCCGGCGGCATATCCAGCCGACAATCCCCATTCCGAAAATCTGGTCGCTTTCGCCAAGGATGTCGAAGCCGCAACCTCCGGCAAGCTCCAGATCACGGTTCATCCGGGCGCCTCGCTGTTCAAGGCACCCGACATCAAGCGCGCGGTGGTGACCGGGCAGGCGCAGATGGGTGAGGTGCTGCTGTCGATTCACGAGAACGAGGACCCGATCTTCGGCATCGACGTCGTGCCGTTCCTGGCGACCAGCTTCCCGGACGCGATGAAGCTCTATCAGGCCTCCAAGTCCGCGATCGTCAAGAAGCTCGATGCGCAGGGTCTCAAGCTGCTGTTCGTCGTGCCTTGGGCGCCCCAGGGCGTCTATGTCAACAAGCCGCTCGCGACGATCGAAGACATGAAGGGCTTGAAGTGGCGTGCCTACAATGTCGGCACCGCGCGCATCGGCGAATTGGTCGGCGCGCAGTCGGTCACGATCCAGGCGGCGGAATTGCCGCAGGCGCTGGCGACGGGCGTGGTGAATTCCTTCATGTCGTCCGGCGGCACCGGCTACGATTCGAAGGCCTGGGAGTCGCTCAAATATTTCTATGACGTGCAGGCCTGGATTCCGAAGGACTACACCTTCGTCAACAAGGCCGCGTTCGAGGCGCTCGACAAGCCGACGCAGGAGGCCATCCTTAAGGCCGCGGCGACCGCGGAGACCCGCGGCTGGAAGGCCTGGCAGGACAAGAGCACCTGGTATCTCGATCAGCTCAAGGCGAAAGGCATGAACGTCGAGCCGCCGAGCCCGGCGCTCAAGGCCGGCTTCCAGAAGATCGGTGAGCAGCTCACGGGCGACTGGCTCAAGAAGGCCGGCGCCGACGGTCAGGCGATTGTCGACGCCTACAAGAAGATGTGAGGATGAGGCCTTCCGCCCGCCACCTTCCGGTGTGCGGGCGGAAGGTATTCTGCAATCAGCTCAGGTCGAGATCGCCTTCGCCGATCCGACCTCGTTGCGCAGCAGGAATTTCTGGATCTTGCCGGTCGAGGTCTTCGGGATGGGTCCGAACACGACCGCCTTCGGCGTCTTGAAGCCGCTCATATGCGAACGGCAGAAGGCGATGATGTCGGCCTCGCTGGCGCTGGCGCCGTCCTTCAGTTCGACGAAGGCGCAGGGCACTTCACCCCATTTCGGATCGGGCTTGGCGACCACGGCCGCGAACAGCACGGCCGGGTGCTTGTAGAGGATGTCCTCGACTTCAACGGAGGAGATGTTCTCGCCGCCGGAAATGATGATGTCCTTGGAACGGTCCTTGATGATGACGTAGCCATGCTCGTCGAGCACGCCGAGGTCGCCGGTGTGAAACCAGCCGCCTTCGAACGCTTCCCTGGTCGCCTTCTCGTTCTTGAGATAGCCCTTCATCACGATGTTGCCGCGGAACATGACCTCGCCGATGGTCTCGCCGTCGCGCGGCACCTCCTGCATGGTCTGCGGGTTGATGACGGTGACGGCCTCCTCGAGCGGGTAGGGCACGCCCTGCCGGCGCTTCATCCGAGCCCGCTCGGCCGCCGGAAGCTCGTCCCAGCCGGGCTGTTCGGCGCAGACGGATGCGGGGCCGTAGACCTCGGTCAGGCCGTACACGTGTGTCAGCTTGATGCCGATGCGTTCGGCGCCTTCCAGCACCGCGACCGGCGGCGCAGCGCCGGCGATCAGGCCGACGACGCGGCGGGCCGCATTGCCGGTTGACGTTTCCTTGGGCGCATCGGGTGCGTTGATCAGCGTGTTGTACACGATCGGCGCGCCGCACATGTGGGTGACGCCGTGCTCCTTGATCAGCTCGAAAATCTTCGTTGGCTCGACCTTGCGCAGGCAGACATTGATGCCGGCGGCGGCCGCAATGGTCCAGGGGAAGCACCAGCCATTGCAGTGGAACATCGGCAGTGTCCAGAGATAGACCGGATGTTGGCCGAGATTGCCGGCGAGGATGTTGCTGACGGCATTGAGGTAGGCGCCACGATGATGGGTCACGACGCCCTTGGGATTTCCGGTCGTGCCGGAGGTGTAGCTCAGCGCGATCGCGTCCCATTCATCGCTCGGCCTGACCGCCACGAAGCCGGGATCGCCTTGCGCAACGGCTGCCTCATACTCGATCTCGCCGATGCGCGTGCCGCCCTTGAACGATGCGTCGTCGACGTCGACCACGAGCGGCTTGGGGCCCTTCATCTGCGCCAGCGCATCGGTGATCACGCTGGAGAATTCGGGATCGACCAGGATGATCCTGGCGCCGCCATGGTCGAGCTGGAACGCGATCGAAGGCGCATCGAGGCGGATGTTGAGCGCGTTGAGCACCGCGCCGGTCATGGGCACGGCGAAATGCGCCTCGTTCATCGCCGGAATGTTCGGCAGCATCGCCGCAACGGTGTCGCTGACGCCGATGCCCTTGCCCACCAGCCACGATGCAAATCGCCTGCAGCGTTCATAGGTCTGCGCCCAGGTGAAGCTGCGGCCCTCATAGACGGTGCTGACGTGATCGGGATAGACGGCGGCGCTGCGCGCGATGAAGCTCAGCGGGCTCAGCGGCACATAGTTGGCGGGTGTCTTGTCGAGGCCGATATTGTACGCGTTCTGCCGCTCACTCATCGACACACTCCTCAAATCGCGTCAAAGAAATCCGATCGAGATCCAGGGGAAGATCGCGACGATGATCAGTCCCACCAGCAGCGCCAGCAGATAGCCCCAGATCGGCCTGATGCCCTCGGCCGGATCGACCCGTCCAATGGCGCAGGCCGCATAATAGCCGACGCCGAACGGCGGGGCGAATAGCCCGATACCCATGGCGAGAATGATCACCATGGCATAGTGCACCTCGTGCACGCCGACGGCGCGGGCGATCGGGAACAGCAGCGGTCCGAACAGCACGATGGCCGGAATGCCCTCCAGCACGCTGCCGAGGATGGTGAAGGCGAGGATCGAGACGGCAATGAAGGTCGCCGCTCCGCCGGGCAGCCCCGTCATGGCCGCCGCCAGCGATCGCGAGAAGCCGGATTGGGTCAGGCCCCAGGCCATGCCGGTCGCCGTGCCGATGATCAAGAGGATCGCGCCCGACAGCGCCGCCGTCTCGACCAGCATCGGAAACAGCCGCCGCCAGTCGAAGCCGCGGTAGACGAGGAGGCCGACGAGGGCGCCATAGACGATGCCGATGGTGGAGACCTCGGTCGCGGTCGCGACGCCCTCGACGACGGCGTAGCGGATCACGAAGGGCAGCGCGAGCGCGGGCAGGGCGACGATGAAGGTCCTGCCGATCTCGGACGCCGTCGCGCGGCGGATGTGGCTCATGTCTTCGCGGCGGTAGCGCCACCACACCAGCATGCACAGCGTGATCGCGAGCACGACGCCGGGCAACAGGCCGCCTGTGAACAGGGCTGCGATCGAGACGCCGGTGACCGAGCCGATCGTGATCAGCACGAGGCTCGGCGGAATGGTCTCGGTCTGGGCGCCCGTCGCCGCAAGAAGCGCGACGAGGTCGCCAGGCTTGGCACCGCGCTCTTTCATCTCGGGAAACAGCACGGGCGCGACGGCGGCCATGTCGGCGGCCTTGGCGCCGGAAATGCCGGACACCAGGTACATCGCGCCGACCAGCACATAATGCAGGCCGCCCCTGACATGGCCGAGCAGGCTCGCCAGGAACGCCACCATGGCCCGCGCCATGCCGGTCATCTCGATCAGGAGGCCGAGGAACACGAATAGCGGCACCGAGAGCAGGATGAGGTGGCTCATGCCCTCGTCCATCCGCCCGACCAGCACCATGACCGGCGTGCGCGTGGCGAGCGCGAGATAGCCAAAGATCGCCAGGCCAAAGCCGAATGCAATGGGAACACCGGCAAAGACGCAGAAGCCGGCGACGCCGACGAAGAAGATGACGAGGTTGAGATTGCCGAGCTGCCGCAGGAGCGGCTCCGCCAGCCAGAACAGGCCGATTACGGCAGCAACGGTGACGAAGGCCGTTGCGACCATCCGGTAATCGGCCGCGCGCAGCAGCCGCAGCAAGGCAAAGGCCGCCATGAGGCCGATACCGGTCGGCAGCGCGGCGGCGCGCCACATGTTGGAGATCTGGAGCGCCGGGGTGGTTATGTAGCTCTCTTCGTAGGCATAGTCGAAGGACGGCCAGACGATCAGCGCCAGGAACGCAAGTGCTGCGCAGGTTGCGACCAGATCGAGATAGGCCCGCATCGCAGGCCTGGCGCTGGCGACGACCGCGGTCATGCGCATGTGCTCGGAGCGGCGGAAGGCGACCGCCGCGCCCAGCATGGCCAGCCACAGGAACAGGATCGAAGCGAGCTCGTCGGACCAGATCAGCGGCCGGTGCAGGCCGTAGCGCGCGACCACCCCGGCGAACAGGATCACGATTTCGGCGACGACGAGAATCGCCGCCGGGACTTCGACGAGGAGGCCGAGCACGCGTTCCGTTGAACCCAGCAACGAAGGTCGGCGAGGGGACTGCACAGCCACCTCGCCCGTTATTTCGGTCACCTCGACCTCGCCCGTTATTTCGGTCACCTCGACCTCGATATGAGCCATGACGGCCCCGACGCGTTACGACAGCTTGCCGACGGCCTTTTCCAGGAGGTCCCAGGCCTGATCGCCGTATTTGCCTTTCCACTCGGCATAGAAGCCGGCGGCGCGCAGCTTGTCCCGGAACGGCGCAACAGTCGGCTGGTTGAAGGTCAGGCCCTTGGTTGCGAGTTCCTGCTGGAGGCTGGCATTGAGCTTGGCGGTGTCCTCGCGCTCCTTCACGGCCGCGGCGTTGATGTTCTTGGCGACGATTGCGCGCACGTCCTGCGGCAGCTTTTCCCAAGCCCTGCGGTTGGCCAGGAACCAGAAGCCGTCCCACATGTGGTTGGTCAACGAGCAATACTTCTGCACCTCGTAGAGTTTTGCCGTCGAGATGATCGCGAGCGGGTTCTCCTGGCCCTCGACGATCTTGGTCTGGAGTGCCGAATAGACCTCGCTGAAATTGATCGAGGCAGGCGCGGCATCGAACGCCTTGAACATCGAGGTCCACAGCGGCGACACCGGCACGCGGATCTTGAAGCCCTTGAGGTCGTCAGGACCGGTGATCGGCTTGGTCGACGACGTGGTCTGGCGGAAGCCGTTGTCCCAGATCCTGTCCATGACCTCGAGGCCGGCCTTCTTGATCTCGCCGCGGACATGGGCGCCGAGATCGCCGTCCATGGCCTTCCAGACCGTGTCGTAGTCCGGGAATGCGAAGCCGATGCCGTTGATGGACGCCGCCGGCACCAGGGTCGACAGGATCAGTCCCGACAGCGTGAAGAACTCGACGCCGCCGGAGCGGATCTGGCTCAGCATGTCGGTGTCGGACCCGAGCTGGTTGTTCGGGAAGATCTGGAGGTCGAACTTGCCGCCAGTCTCGCTCTTGATCGCCGCAGCCATCTCCTTGGCGCGTACGTTCATCGGATGGGTGTCGGGCAGGTTGTTGGCATATTTGTAGGTGAACTCGGCGGTCTGGGCGCGGGCCACATGGGGCGCACTGAGGCCGCCCAGGACCGCGGTCGCGGCGGAGGCCTTGAGAAGCGTGCGTCGGGAAAAGCGCGTCGAAAAGACCATGGGTCTGCTTCCTCGGAAGGTTTGTTGTTGTTCTGAGATGCAAACCTATACGGACGGTCGGTCTTCAGGTCATCTGCGATCTCGCGAGGCCTCGCTTATTGCAGCCGGATAACGTCACGGCAATATCGGCTTTCGGCACGGGAGATCCGATTTCAAAATCTGCAAAACAACCCCATGCACAGTAGCTTTCAATCGCTCAGGCGACGGTCAGCCGCAGGCTGCAACCGGCGCTCAAGTGGAGATGCGGTCGCAGGAATTACAGCTAAATGATTGATCCGATTTGATATAAAAGTATTCCATAATATACCTTATGCGAATTATAGATAAGGCGCGCAGGGTTCCCTCCACGCTGCATTTTGGCACTGGCTGGACTCGATTTTGGCACTGGTTGGAAGCCCGAGTTCTAGTCCCCTCGATGTGAGGAGCGCTGCCCCCGTTCGGGTACCGGGAGCCGGTCTTCTCTAGAACTGTGTCAGTGGAGGTGGAAGTCCTCTACCCAGCCTGCTCGGTCGTCGCATGCAGCGGGCACAAGCAATGCTGTCAGCGTCGACGCTTTCGCTAGCCGAGATCGCGCTTGCGTGCGGAGTTTCCAGCCAAAGCCACTTCACTGCTTCCTTCACCGAGAACGTAGGCGTCAGCCCTGGACGTTGGAGGTCGGGGCGGCTCCGATAGAAGACGGCTCCAGGGGGTGGATCAGTTTTCCGCAACCTGCGTCAATATTCCGGAAGATTTTACCTGCGTTCTGTGCGCCTTATGCGCCAGTTCGAAGGGAGCAGCAGATGGCAATTCTTGCGAAGCTTCAGGTTGAAGACCCCTCGGCCTTACTGCCCGAGGGCGGAAACGACGTTCATTCGGCAAATACGACGACATCGTTCGGAAGCTTTCGCCTGGATCGTGTGCGCCGCTTGCTGACCAATGACGGAAAGCCGGTGCGGATCGGCTCTCGCGCGCTCGACTTGTTGATCGTCCTGATCGATCGCGCCGGCGAGGTCGTCAGACGGCGCGAGTTGGTCGATCTCGCATGGCGAGGCGTGGCCGTGGACGATGCGGGTGTCAGAGTACACATTGCATCGCTTCGCCGCGCGCTGGGAGACGGTCGCGATGGCGCACGTTACATCATAAATGTCAGCGGTGTGGGCTACATCTTCGTCGCATCAATAAAGCGAGAGGCCGTAGAAGCGCGGTCGGGGTCGACCGCATCCCCGGCGCCCCGGCTCACGGGCCGCGTGCCGTCACCACCCCGGTTGCTGGTCGGCCGCGACGATGTTGTCAATAGCCTGGTCGAACTTCTCCTTGAACGTCGGTTCGTAAGTATCGTCGGCTCCGGAGGCATCGGGAAAACTACAACCGCGGCAGCCGTTGCGGACCGTTCGCGAGCGGAGTTTGGTGACGACAATATTGCTTTTGTCGATCTCGGCGCGGTCTCTGACCCCGAACGGGTACCTGAGGCTATCATCTCGGCAATTGGCTGCCGAATCGGAGGCGCCGATCCCGTTGAGGAGATTTTGAACTTCGTCGCCGGCAGACGTATACTGATCATCTTTGATAGTTGCGAGCATCTCCTCGATTCAACGTCCGGTCTCGCCGCGCGCTTGTTTCAACAAGCTCCGGCTGTCCATCTGCTGACGACGTCGCGAGAAGCGCTGCGTGTCGACGGCGAGACGATCCATTTGCTAAGCCCTCTCGCCTGCCCGATCGAGGAGTGCCCCACCGCAGCGCAGGCGCTGGCCACCCCAGCCGTGCAACTCTTCCTGGATCGCGCCAGGTTCAGCGGATTCGATGGCGAGCTGAGCGACATCGAGGCGCCGATCGTCTCCGGAATATGCCGAAGAACCGACGGAATTGCACTGGCAATCGAAATGGCGGCCAGCAGGGTTGGCACCTACGGTATTTCTGGCGTCGCCAACCTGATCGTCAATAACGTTGACCTCGGCCTGGTTGGTCGCCGCGACGCGGCTCCCCGACATCGAACGCTCGAATCGATGCTCGACTGGAGCTTCGGGCTTCTCAATCGAGAGGAACAGCGCGTCCTATCCGCCCTCTCCGTGCTTGTCGGTCTTTTCACCATGGACGCCGCGTGTTCGATCACGAACAATGGCGACCATGATAGCGCCAACGTCTCCAGAACGATCGCGAGCTTGATCGACCGGTCTCTCGTCTGGGTTCATCAGGAAGGTGACACCGTCTTCTATCGGCTTCCCGACACGACTCGGGCATACGCGGCCGCCAAGCTGGCCGAGACCGAACATACTGAATCGATTGCCGCGCGCCACGCGCTCTATTTTTCGAAGCTGTTCAAGGCCACCGCGCTCGAGCACGGCACCTATGCTGATCTTGGACGTCACGCGCCGCATATCGCAAATTTGCGAAAGGCACTCGAATGGACATTTTCCAACGAGAAGTCCCGCCCGGTTGGCGTTCAGCTTGCGGCTGACACCGCCCCGCTCTTTCTCGGTCTCTGGTTGTTGAACGAATGCCGGCACTGGTCACAACTGGCATTAACCTTTAAAGACGATCTCGGCGAAACTCCCGAGAGCGAAGCGCGCCTGCAGGAAGCGCTGGCGGTGTCCACGATGTACACCCTGGGCAATACGCCGGAGGTTAGGAATGCCCTGGAGCGTGGGTTGGTTCTCTCCGAGGCTGTCGGGCAAGCGCCCCAACAGCTTCGCCTTCTGAGCGACCTGACCCTCTTCTTCAACCGAACTGGTGATTTCGGGGCGGCGTTGGCCGCCGTGAAGCGTAGCGGAGCCATCGCAGAACGCAGCGGTTCTCCTGAAGATCGCATCAATGCTGAATGGATGATGGCAGCTTCCAGTCATATGGCAGGCGACCAACTGGCAACGATCGCCCACTACGAGCGCGGGTCCAGGCTTGAAGCGACGACCGGCCGCCCGAAAATCAATCTGTTCGGATACGACGATCGCCTGAGGGCCCAGATCTCGCTGGCACGCTGCGTTTGGCTCCGCGGATCCCCCGATAGCGCCTGCAAGCTGGCCATCAAGACCATGGACGATGCGGCGGAGATATCGCTGCCAAGCAACTACACTATGGCGATCACCCATTCCGTACCTGTCTTGCTTTGGAGCGGCAACACCGTTGAGTCGGCCCTGTATATCGAGCGCTTGCTCGTACACGCCGAACGATTATCGCTCAAAACCCACACGTCTGCCGGATTGGCGCTGAGAGGAGAATGGCTCTTGATGACCGGAGACTTCTCGGCCGGAGTTGAGACATTGCGACAAGCGCTCGATCGGCTTCGCCGCGAGCGGCTCCACATGCTGACTCCAACAGCGTCGATAGCTCTGGCGGATGGGCTATCCCAGTGCGGAAATCATGACGAGGCGCGCGCGACGATCGACGGCGCCGTGTCATCGGCCCGGGAATTGAATCAGCAATTCTACCTTCCGAGCCTTCTGCGCACACAAGGCGAAATTATCTTGAGACGTCCCCAACCGGACTTCGAATCCGCCGAGTCATCGTTGCGCAAGTCCATTGAACTTGCGACAATGCAGGCATCCCCTGGTTGGGAACTAAAGGCTGCCGTGCCGCTGGCACGCTTGTTGATACAAACTCGGCGCACCCACGAAGCCCTCGCCCTCATCGGCCCAATCTATCGCGCGCATTCGGAGAAAACGGGCTCGGCCGATCTCGTCGCCGCCGCAAGCATTCTGGAGGCGGCGCCGTGTGACGTCCACGTCTGATCGCTCACCTGCGAGCCCGCCATCCGTCTTAACGATCTCATCGGGAGATAACGGGCCACGCAAATAGCGAAACCCGATTTGATTCAAGGAAGCCGCACAGCCGTTGCGGGCAGCTAGATTGCCATGCCGCCCGAGACCTCGATACGCTGGGCGTTGATCCAGCGGTTGTCCTCGGATAGCAGCGAAGCTATCATCGGCCCGACGTCGTCCGGGACACCAGGCCGTCCGAGCGCAGTCATTTCGGCGACATGTTTGTTAAGTGCTGGATTGTCCCGCACCATACCGCCGCTGAAGTCGGTCTGCATTGCGCCGGGGGCCACAGCATTCACCGCGATCCCACGTGGGCCCAGTTCTTTGGCTTGATAACGCGTAAGGACCTCAATGGCGCCTTTAAACGCGCCGTACGGAGCGCTGCCTGGAATGATGATCCGGGCGAGGCCGCTGGAGATGTTCACGATCCGGCCGCCGTCTCTGATGAGCGGAAGCAATTTCTGCGTCAGGAAAAACACGCCCTTGAAATTCACCCTGTAGACAGCGTCAAGTTCGTCCTCAGTCGTCGTTTCAAACGAACTGTGATGTGAAATGCCGGCATTGTTGACCAGATAATCGAAATGCGTTGCTCCGAGGCAAGCCAAGGCTTCCCGCACCTGCACGACAAAGCCGCCAAACGCGCTCACGTCGCCGACATCCAGTTGCAAAGGTATGGCTCGGGATTCCATCTCGCTGACTTGTGCCGTCACCATGTCGGCCTCATTGCGTGCCGACTTGTATGTGAAGATGGTATCGACACCTCTGCGCGCAAGGCTGACCGTCGTGTTCCGCCCAAGACCGCGGCTGCCCCCCGTTACGATGGCGATTGGTCTACGCTGTTCCATCTGAATTCTCCTTGATCCTCGCAGCCCTTCTCCTAGGTGCCACGAGGTCAGGATAGCGATGGGACACAGTTCCGCGCGTTGTGAATTGCTAAGAATTGCTAAGACGATCAACGCAACTCAGCGGAGCAAGTGACGCCACACTCTCCGATGGACAGTGACTGTGCCTCTTCAAGATACAGCAGGAGTCACTTGCGTGCGATCGAGCGGCTCCTGCCCCTTTGGGAAGATCATGGCTCGCAGCAGAGATGGTCAAATCCGATGGCGTCTAACCGCCAAATCTCTTGACGAGCTTTGAGCCCTTGGCCGTTCTGATCTGCTGGCTGGTCAAGTCGCTTCCCGCGCTCAATCCCTTCACCATGAGGTTCTTGACGCGCTGCGCCGCCTGCTTCTCGTTGGAATAGTCGATCTCGACGTGATCGAGCTCCATCAGATGGCCGAGTTCGTGCGCCCAGGCGCGTCCATTGGCGTGGTCATTGCCATACCACTGGACGAAGCTCGCGGGCTCGGGAGAGCCATTCGGGTATGAACCTCCGCCGGCGTTCAGACTTGCGATCGCATTGACCAGGAAGATGTGGATCGCATTGTCCGGGTCGTGCCGGGATGCGAGAACGCCCAGCAGGACCTCATCGCTGCTGCGCCTGCTCGGCGCCATGTCGAGCGGTTTTTCCATGATGCAATCGCTGATCACGAAGGCGATCTTCGCCTTCGACCAGATCGTATTGACGACATCGAGCGCCTTCTTCGCTGTGTCGCAGTCCCATTGCGCAGGCTCGAGGACGCCCCTGTTGGCGAATGGTGTGACGTAAAGTCTAAGCGGAATGGACATGCGCCGGGCTACCGAGCAATCTTACGGCAGGAAGAACGGTATGAAGCCGATTCCGCCACCACCACCGGCGCCGCCTCCGCCCGCGTTAGCCTCGGGCCTCGGCGGCCTTGCAGGCCGTGCCGGAGCTTCTTCGGGATCCCTGCTCCTGCGCTCGAGCTTTGCGGATGGTGTCGGACGGGCCCTGCGTTTCTCGCACTCATCGTCATTATTAAGGAAGTAGCCCGCGGCGCAGGTGATCTTGATACACCGATCTCCATCGCGTTTCTGGCCGGATCCGCAAATTATCGGGCAGACCCGCGCCGATTTAAGCTTGATCGCGTCGAGCGCCTCAGGGCTCGCAGCCTTGGCATCGAACGTGGTGCCGGCATTCTTGTTGTACAACTCGAGCGAACGCCGTGAGGCCGCATCCCAGTCGCCATCGGCCGGTCCGCTGAAGCAACCGACCCGGCGCAACTCGGCTTGTACCGATTTTGCAAGCTCGGCCTTGGACGGCGGTGTCGGCGCCGACGTCTGTGGAGCCGGCAGCGCGGCCACTTTCGAATCCGAGTTCGGGCGGGCCTCTTGCGACGGGTCGGATCCAGCCTGAGCGCCAATTCTCCCGACGGCTATTTCAGCATCCCGGCGACGCTGCTCGGCCTGCGCGGCCAATTGTTGCGCGGTTTCCCTGGCCTTCTCCGCCTCGGCACGAGCGTCCTGCGCTGCTTTCAAGTCCGAGGCGGCTTTGGCCAGTTGTGTCTGCTGGGCCCCCTGGTTGACGAGCCGCGCCTGCTCCTGTTCGGCCTGGCGCGCCTTTTCCGCTGCGGCCGCGCGCTTGTCTTCCGCATCGATCTTGGCGAGCTGCAGCTTGGCCAGATTTGCGTAGTAGCCGTCCGGATACTGGGCAAGGAAGTAGTTCAGCGCATCCTTGTTGCCGATCTGAAGCGCGAGCTCGTAATCGTGCCGAATTTCTGCACGCGCCGAGACCGGTGGAGTTGCAGGCAACGGTGGCGGGACCGGTTGAGGTGCTGTGGCGGCCGCTTCCTTGGCCGGTGCTGGCACGAGCGGCACATCATCGCCACCAAGCGTACCGTACACATAGGGCTCCTGCTTATTGCCGGTCGCCTTCATGACGTCGTCGCGGACGAAGCCGAACACCCTGCGCAGGTCCATGCCCGGAGTAGCGATATATTTCACCAGTGCCGAGGCATAGGGACTGTTCTTGCTGCCACCGTCGGACGCCGTCGAGCCAGCCTTGGCAGCGAAAGCAACCAGCGTATTCGAGGTCGCCGGCTCGATCCTGGCGAGGCCCCGGCTGACAGCCCGCGAGCCGACTGTCCGCCTCATCTTGTCGGCGAAAGGATTGTTACGGCAAGCATCGAGGATCACGAGCCGCAGCTGCCGTGCCGGCTCGATCGCCAGCAGCACTCGCTCGAGCGAAAAGGCCTCGTCGTACACATCCGTGTCGCGCTCGAGCGTCGCATCCGTGGGGATCAGGTAGTTCGTACCTTCGAGCTCGATCCCGTGGCCCGCGTAGTAGACGACGGCGACATCCGAGTCGCGCGCCACATCGGCAAAATCACGCAGCGCACGCCGCATCTCAGAAGCCTGGAGATCCGTGCGGGTCTGGACGACGCTGAATCCCGCTCTCTTCAGCGTCTCCTCAACGATCGCAGCATCATTGGCCGGGTTGGCAAGCGCTGCGGCGTTCTTGTAGGCCGAGTTGCCGATGACGAGCGCGACACGGTTCGCAGCCCATGCCGGCTGACAGACAATCAGCGCAGCGAGAAGAAACAGGGTACGGCGCAATGCCACAGATCGGTGCAAATGCATGGCAGTACTACTTTTTGATCTTCTTCCATCATTTGTGTCATCACGACGGAAGCGGTTCAATGCGATCTCATGATCCGGTTGTGGAACCCACAGGGGGCGGCACGACTGCGCAGGCTGGCCTGTCAATTGACCTCACCGCAAGCCTGCCGTCTAATGAGGCAGGTTTCGAACACGCGAGATCACTCCCGGTGACTGACGCGAAGCTCGATCAGGCGGGAACAGCGCGGAAGGAGATTGCCGGGCGCGGGGGCAATGCCCTGTTGGATTGGACCGCCAGGGCAGTTGTCGTGATCATCTATGGCGGGTCTGCTTTTATGGGCGCTGCCAGCGTCCCTCACCTGCTTCCGCCGGACAATATCCACGACTGGCTTGCGCTTGCGGCCAGAATTGCCAACATCTTGTTCCTCGGCCTCGTCGCGCTGACAACCGTCACCCGGCTGGTGCCGATCATGAAATCGCAGGGCATCGAGACGCGGGTCTCAGCCTTGCTGGGGACTTTTTTGAGCATCGTCCTCGCATTTCTTCCGAAGGCGGAACTCGGTCCCGTTTGGTCGGCTGTGTCCTCGACGTTGGTCTTGGTGGGTACCTCGCTCTGCATCGTGGTGCTCCGCTGGCTCGGCAGATCCTTCAGCATTCAAGCGGAGGCCAGGCGTCTTGTGACGGATGGGCCTTATCGGATCGTCCGGCATCCTCTCTATCTCTGCGAGGGGATTGCCCTCGTCGGCGTAACACTCCAGGTCCTCTCACCGCTTGCCGTCCTCGTTGCCATCGTGATTGTGATGATCCAATGCCGGCGGATGATCAACGAAGAGCGGATCCTGAAGCGGGCATTTCCCGAATATGACGCCTACCGCACGACAACTCCTTTTCTGATCCCCACGTGCCGGGCGATCGGCCGATAGGCCGGGGCCAGGCACCCGCCAAGGCGATCGATCCGCACGCCTGACACCACGCTTCACATCCGCTCGATCCGCAACCGGCGGAGTTCGATCCGAACCGACTTTCGGCCGTCTTCAGCGCTTCAGGCAAACGATCCAACAGATCAGTAATAGTAGACATATCAACAATTTACCTCAAGGAACCGGAGTGCGAAGAGCGCCGGCGGGACCGCTCGCCGGCCCCCAACAATCGTCCGAGGCCCTTGAACGCGTTCACTGGAATACGCGACCAACATCAGGAATGGAGCGGGCTCGAGACTGTTCCTTGCACGAGCCAGGCGGTCGCCAGGATCTATGAGTTTAGTCAGCATTCTGCGCGGCCATGCCAACTTCGTTGACGCTACCATTCTTCGGCTGATGTTGGACGTCGCGCCATGAGCAATTACACGCAGATCAAGTTGTACGCTCTTCTTCTTGTTGCCTCGCTGTTCCTGATTGCTCAGCCGGCTTTCGCGACAAAGCGCGTGGCCCTGGTGCTTGGCAATGCCACATATCAAAACGCTCCCCTGCTCCCCAACCCGGCCAACGACGCCGGCGCCATCGCTGCGACGTTGAGAGCCGCAGGGTTTGACGTGGTCGACTCGAGGCTCAACCTCGCAGCGACGGACATGAAGCGAGCCCTGAGGGATTTTGCAGATCAGGCGCGCGACGCCGACATCGCACTCGTCTACTACGCAGGCCACGGGATCGAGATCGATGGCACGAACTATCTGATCCCAACCGACGCCAGGCTTGAACGTGATACGGACATCTATGACGAGGCGTTCTCGCTCGACCGTGTCTTGCTGGCGATCGAGCCTGCAAGGCAGCTACGGGTCGTGATCGTCGACGCGTGCCGCAACAATCCTTTTGCCGACACGATGAGGCGAACGGTCGCCTCGCGATCGATCAGCCGCGGGCTCGCCAGGGTCGAGCCAACGGTCTCCAATACGTTGATCGCCTTCGCCGCGAAGGCCGGGTTGACGGCGCTCGACGGCAATAGCCAGAACAGCCCGTACGCGGCCGCACTGGTCAAGTATATCGCAAAGCCGGGTCTCGACCTGCGCAGGGCCTTTGGGTTCGTCCGCGACGACGTCCTGCAAGCCACGGGCAACCGGCAGGAGCCTTACGTCTACGGCTCGTTGGGCGGCGAGGACGTTGCGCTCGTGCCTGCTCCAAAGGCCGTGGAGCCCACGCCCGCAGTGGCCAACCCCCAGTCGGAGGTTCGCCGTGACTACGAACTGGCGCTGCAGCTCAACAATAAAGACGCTCTGGGCGCATTCCTGACCCAGCATCCAGACGGATATTACGCAAGCCTCGCCAAACTTCAGCTCAACCAGATCGAGGCAGAGGAGGCACGGGTTGCGGCAACCGAAAAGGCGCGCCAGGCCCAACAGCAGCAAGCCCGGCTTGCCTCCGAAGGCGCCCTGCGCGCAGAGCAGGAAAAGGCGGCCGCTGATCTGAAGGCTGCGGAGGACGCCCGCATTGCGGCCGAAAGAACAAAACTGGCGGCGCAGCAGCAAGCGGCCGATGCCGAGCGGAAGCGGACCACATCCGAGGGATCGATCAGCACCGCGCTCACTCGGAACAAGGCTGCCATCGACAATTCCAGCACGGTGAGTCCGCCCCCAGCCGCTGTGGCCGCTCAGAGTGATACAGACGCGAAGCTCGCCGCTCTGAGCGCCGGGCCGCAGCAGGCCGATCCGGCCAGGGCCGATATCCCTCAGGCCGATCTCGCCAGGTCGGTACAGAGCGAATTGAGCCGCGTCGGATGCTTCACCGGTGCCGTCGATGGCGAATGGAATGCCGCTTCGCAGCGCTCACTCTCGCTCTTCAACCGCCACGCGGGAACCAAGTTCGACGCGAAGTTTGCGAGTCTCGACGCACTTGACGCAATCAAGCTCAAATCGTCGCGGGTCTGTCCGCTGGTCTGTGAACGCGGCTACAAGGCTGATGGCGACCAGTGCAGCAAGATCACCTGCGCCCAGGGCTCGTTCCTCAATGACGACAATGAATGCGAGAAGCGGCGCGGCAAGAAGCCTGTTGCAAACCGCAATACGGGCCAGCGCCCTGCCCGCGCGGATCGCCCTGCCCGTGAGAGGTTCGCGCCGGCTGCGGAGGCCCCCGCGCCACGGCGACAGGCGACTGCCAGGGGAAGCAGTGGCAGCATCTATTGTGACCAGCATGTTTGCCGTCAGGTCAATCGTGGCTGCCGCCTCGAATACCGCGGCGGTGGAGGTCCCGGCGGCAACACTGGAAATGTCGAGGTCTGCAACTAGAGCCTTTTCCGTTCCGATGGAATCGGAACGGGGCTCTAGGTTCTTGTTTTGACGCGTTTTCTTGACGCGAACCGTTGTCCACTTCGCTCGAAAACGCTCTAGCGCCACGCAAAAGAGGTGTCCGAAGGAGTGACCTGAGTGACAACCTGCGAGCTGGAGCAGAAAGATGTCGGCGCCTTTCCGGGTGTGACGCTCTTCACGAAACGGCAGGCGCCCGGCATGAGGCCGACGGCGGTCTATCTCCCGCCGAAGCACGCGACGGCCGCCACCAAGTTCGATGTCGTAATCTGGCTACACGGTTTCTATGTCAGGGATCATGAATACCTGTTCCGGAACGATCCTGCGCGTCTGCGCGAACAGGTCCGGGATTCGGGGAAGGATGTCGTGCTTGTCGCGCCATTCCTGGGCTACGAATATGCCGTCGGTGACACCTTTGCCGGGAACTACAGCGTCAAGGATCTGGCTTCTGCCAAATGGGGCGAACGCTATCTGGACGAGATCCTCGGGGCTCTTGCCAAGTTCGTGGCGCTTGTTGCCAGCACCGGCAACGGCACCCGGAGCATACCCCAGCTCGAGGTCGGCAAGCTCATCATCGCCTGCCATTCCGGCGGCGGGAGCGGTATGCGCAACCTGGTCGGAAGCCTCGGAAAGTATCAGCCTAACCTGTCGGCCTGCTGGGGATTTGATTGCCTCTACGGCGCCAAAGCGCAACCGGACGACGCCACGTTCTGGTACCAATGGCTGTCGGGCAAGAGCACCTGCGCGCTCGAAATTGTCTATGGCCCGACCACCCTTTCGCAATCGGTGAAGCTGGACCTGGTCGGACGCGGACTCGCAACGCTCGACGGCAATCGCCCTCCGTCACAGCGCCCTGCTCTCAAAAACCTCACTGTGAGCGTGGGTCACTATGATGCATTTCCGGCCTTTGGGCAGATGGTCAGGGTCAATGATCTGGATCCGGCCTTCGTCGACCGCTTCATGATCCCGCAGGTCGCCGACAAGCCTCCACTGGGCCAGAAGCCGGCGTCGCGCAATGGAGAATTCCTCAAACAGGCGACTGCCAACGTTCGCGGCGCTTTCCCCTTTCCGAAGGACATTCACTACATGATTGCCCGCGGCGGTTTCTACAGCCGCCTGAGTAGGCTGTAGCGTCGAAGGCCCCTCCCCGGCGGGCACGAGTTCGCCTGTCACCGGCTCGCTGCTTAACCTTGGCTGTGATGATGCGAGGAAACACAACATGACGGAACCACCTTTCGATCCGAACACCGCGCCGAGAGCCGGCAACTCGGCTCAGGACCGCGCCGCGATGCGGGCGGACATGAACAAGGTCGCGCTGAAGCTGCGCGAAGCCGGCATTCAGCTTTACGGATTCTACAAGATCCACCACCTCGTGCCGTATTGGAATCCGCTTGGCTTCGATTTCATGTGCGACAACTGGCGGCAACTGCTCGATGCCGCCGGCAAGGCACCGCGGCTAGGCTCCGACCAGATCAACATGCCGGGCTACGATCCGTGGCTGCAGGCCGGCGTCAAGAGCGTCGGCTTCACGCAGACGGGCAAGGCTCCGCACGTGCATCTCGACATTGCGATCGATCGGCCCGGGCTCTGTCGGATTTACATCCTGGAGAAGGACGAGGAGCGCCGTCTCGACGCCCTGCGACGGGCCCGGGTGGTCACCGCGAGAGATACCGACGTATTCAGGAAGATCCACCGGCGGGTGGAGGGTCTCGGCATCGATCTCGACGATCACATCGGCTCGCACCTGGAGGCTGGGCGGCTCGTGCTCGATGGCATCAATTTCGTCGCCAAGGATCACAAGCGTCTTCTCGATGCACTGACGAACCTGAAATATCCCGCCGGCAACAATGTCTTTTTTCGCGGAGAGAGATCCGGCCGCGGTCATTTCTTCGGCATGGCCTCATTCCTGGCCACCGACGGCATCGGCTTTCGGCAAATCTGGCAGACATTTCCGGAGGAAAGACCGATCGCAACACCAGATCCGCGTACCGGACCGGCGATGGATCCCAAGGCTTCCGGACGGTTCGGCGATTCACCGAACCTGCCGGATCTCACCTCGGTGCACTGTGCCGTGTCGAACCGGATCTGCAATGTCCATATCGACGAGATGGGCTTCGTGGTCACGGACAGCAAAGGCACCATCATCGTCGACCCTGACGCGCTGCGGCACATCTTCGTCGAATTGCTCTGGAAGACCAACCTGCAGGGCAAACTGCCCTTCTGGGCGCTCGACAACGTCAATTTCATCATCCCGAGCTCGCCAAACGACTTTTCCCGCGTTGGAGTCAGCGTCGACATCGCGAAGTTCGGGCGTGTCAAGATTGCGCTCAACGGGAGCTGCTCGGCCGACGGCAAGATGGAAGCAGCCGGCACGCTCACGCTCGGGTTCAAATTCTGAGACCAGCCGAGAGCCACGGCTCATCTGATGGAATAGGATTTGACGTCGAACGACCAATTGCTTGGCACCAGTTTTCCTCTGCTGCCGTCCGGCACACGCAGCTCCCTGGTCCACGCCGACAGGTAGCTCAACGTATCGGCTTGATTCTGCAGTTTGCGCGGGAGATCCGGCAGATCGAGCAATTGCACGCGCCGTTCACTCAGGATCGCAACCATGACGGCCGAGCCGGTCGGCGGTGCGACGACATATTCAAAGCCACGTTGCCGTCCTGCCGGGGTCGGCACAACAAATTGCACGCCGGGCTTGACGAGATTGATGTCGCGGCCGTCCGACTGCTCCAACAATTCGGGAGTCGGAAAGATCTGGGACATCCGTCCGTCCGCATCGACATCCACCAGAATGAGATAGCCTGCCTTCTTCGCGGTCACGCCGAATGACACCTTGCCGCCAACGTTGACGGTCAGGCTGGGCAGGATCTCAAGGGACACACTTGCAGCATTGCTCTGTGCGGCGCTGGACTGTCCGCGCGTCGCCTGGATGCGCCAAGACCATGGTGGGCTCGCCAGGCTCGCATGTAGAGATTCCGGCCGCAGCGGCGCCGCGGGCGCGGCCCCGCTTCCCGCCAGCAGCAGGGCGAACGCAAAGCATACTCGTTTACGGCGGATCAGCTCCGATCGCCACATGGCTCCCCCAAACAGATGTCAGGGAGCGCTGAAAAAGCCGATCGAGGCGATCCGCGCGTCCGCGGGCAGGTAGCGCTCGAGGTTCTTGATCAAGTGCCCCGAGGCGCGTCGCCGATTGAGCTGAATCAGGACGGTCTCGAGATCGACCATGCGCCGCTGCGAGGTTACAGCAACGATCTGCTCGGCACCGAACGGCTCACCCACCCGGAGTGGCAGCCGCAAGTTCGACGATTTGGCCACCGCCGCATCTGTACCTACCGGGTACAACATCTGGACGGTACCGTCGCCGGATACATTGAACAGCAGCAATGCCCTTGAAGCCACATCGGACAGTTCGACTTCGACGGTCTGACCAGCGCGCTGCTGTCGATCATCCGGCCAAATACGCATGATCTGCGGTGATCGGGTCGCCATTCGCTTGAGCTCGCGCATTGCTGCGGTGCGATCCACGACCGTCGGCAGATTGGCTAGGTCCATCCCATAGGCAACGACATCGCCCCAGGCGATCACGTCATGGGAGACGGGGTCCCAGATCAGGTCGGGATTGTCCGTCGGCTGAACGGCCTGCACGGTGGCGTCCTTCGGCGTCACGCCGGCGAAATAGTTCATCTTGCCGTCGAGCGCCGCCAGACGGATCGGTGCCGTGAGACGGAGGGGCGCCGGTGCAGCGACGGGCGCGGGAGCGGCGACGGGCGCAACCGCATTGGGTGCAGCGGCCAGCGTCGGCAGCGCCGGAGCCTTGGTCGTCGCCGCCGGCGGGGCAGCCGTCTGTCCATCAGCAGCCTGACTGGAGGCCGTCCTCGCGGCCGGCCCCTGAATCAGGACCACGCCGCGCGTCAGCTCGAAGGCGACGGCGGTCTCCGGCGCCTGCGCCGGTGACGATATCGTCACGATGTTCTGGCGCTGGTCCGAGAGCTGATAGACCACCTGCCGGACATTGGCGAAAAGCTCCTTGAGCGTCACCTTGCCATCGCGATTGATGTCCGCGCCGCCCTCCACTGCCCGCGCCACCGCGTAGCTGAGAGCCCCGCGCAGCCCATCGATCCCGGGAATCCGTACTTCGGGCGCCTTGGTGTAGCGATCAACAGCGGCGAGGAACGCCGTATGGTCGAGATCGAGCTCGGACTTCGGACCGTTGCTGTCCGATACCGGTTTCAATTCATCGACAAGCAACGTGTAGCGCGGCACCTGCCGGAAGCTCATCTCCGCAGCCCGCGGGTCGATATCGCGCACCATTCCGCCGCCATGGCAGGTATCCGCAACGAAGATCACCTTCGCGCCGCGCAGCTCGAGCTGCCGGATGAAATGGTTGAACTCGCTCCCCAGAATGCGCTCGACGGACCCCTTCGGCGTGGTTTCGAAGCCGGGCAGCAGGAACACATTCTCCATCCCATCGGGCTCCGAGCCCTTGACGCGCTCAGGCTCCTGGGTGCCGTGGCCGGCGATCGACAGGAAGACCAGGTCGTTGTTCTTTGTGCGCGTCACCAAGGCACTGATTTCACGCAAGACGCTCGCCCTGTCCGCTTGGGCATTGGTCAACGCGACGACATCGCTAACCCCCATCGTCTTCAGGCTGGACACGAGATCTCCAGCGTCAGCGACTGCGCCCTTCAGTTTGCGGACGTGCTGGTAATCGTCGATTCCGATCACGAGCGCGCGCACGGCCGCCCCATCCGGATTGCTGATCGCCAGTGCTTCCGCTGCCTGGGCGCGCTGCAGCGGCAGACCGATCACCGCAGCAAGCGCGATGGCGGCTGCGCAGCAGAGCCTGTACTCAAATCCTCTGGACCTTCGCATCGTGATCCACCTCGATGTCATGCAGGCCGGTTCCCGAACCGCGCCGGTCGGACGTGGCGGCGACACCTCGTCCGAACGTCTCGGGTCCAGCCTGCGAACAGCATTCGCTATCCATCTGTAGCGCCAGTGACACACATGGTTCAGCGCCTCTTGGTCGCGGTTTTTGCAGCCGCGGATTTGCGGCCCGTCGGCGCATCGGAGTCCTGGTAGGCGTCAGCCGAAACCGTTGTCTGGTCATCGGCGAAGGCACGGAAGCGAACCGGCGTGTAGCCACGCGCAAGCAGGCTCGCCAACGGATAGATGTTGCGGCAAACGCGTCCGTTGCAGCCGCCGGTCGAGGATTCCATCACCTCCGCCTTGCGATCCGGCGTGAACCGCAGGAACAACATCACATGGGAGCCGGGCTTGTTGAGTGCATCGCCGGGCTTCAACTCCCAGGGGTTCGCCACGGGCGCAGCGATCGCGGGAATGGCGGCGGTCGTGTAGTGGACGGAGAGTCCCCACGTGGCGCTGACGAACGCCGAGCAGTCGACGCCCGCCACATCCGGCCGCGGCGCGTTGCGGGTGCAGACATTCCCGGCCAACGTGCCGCTTTCGATGCGCTGGCGGAAGTTTGCGAGCGAGCCGTGACAGCCCCAGCAATAGGGTACGCCGCGCACCTCCTGGTTTACCTTGCCCTGAAGGTACCATGGCCGGCGAATGCGGTTGAATCCGCTGCACTGGCTGTCCGGATCGTTGCCATAGTTCGCCTGCGTCAGCTTCCATTGCACGCCCTCGAACGCAAACGCGGTCTCGATCGCCTGCTGGCGATTTGACGGCCGCACCGCCGCTGTCGCATTGAACCTGCGATTGTTGGAGGGCTGCGCGGTTGCCGTTCGCGACGGCCGGGCGTCGATCACCGACGCGTTGCGCAGGGGTCGGAAGCCGACGCCAACCACATCGACACCGGTTGGCTTGGTTCGCAGGAAATAGACGTCGCCGTCACCCGAGATCGTGACGAACCGCCTCGTCAGCGGGGTGTTCTCGAGAGGCAACTCATAGATTCCCTCGATCCGGCCGTTGGCGGCATAGCGCACGACGAAAGTGGATGCGTTCTTTCCCGATGGCGGAATGTCTTCGGCCAACACATAGAAGCGATCGCTATTGTCGATCTCGAGGAACTCGACCGTACCGAGCTGGTCACGCACGCGCAGGCCGAGCGCGCCAATGGTCTCATTGGTAACCATGGTCTGGATCTCGATCCGCACGCTGGAATTGCCCCTGTCCGGGATGATATCGGCGATGACCGAGCCCTTGCTGCGGGACGCGACGTATTGCCGGTCGGGCTGCCGGCCCGTTTTGACGACGGCCGCGCGGGTGTTCTGGTCGAGCAGCTCGGTCGCGCTGCCGGGTGGCTGCGATCCCATCTGGGCAAAGGCGGAGATGGCGACCTGGTCGTCCGTGGCGCGGCTCGAGACTTCCTCGAGTTGGATTTCGTCGCCACCGAGCCCGCGCGTGGACTGGTCTGGCGCCGCCTTCAACGTGCGGACGCCGCCGTCCCAAACCATGATGTCGCCGTTGTGAACGACGAGATCGGTCGGCTGGACATCCCTCGGCATCTTGAGGACGTCAGGATCGGAATTCGGTTGCTTGGGATCGAACTGGAGAATGCGTCCGTTGACCTGATCGAGCACGAACAGGTTGCCCTGCCCGTCGGCACTGAGCGCCTGGGGGCCTGCCAGTTCCACGTCCTCGCCGGCCGGGACGATGCCCACCATGGAGGCAGCCGAGCCGCCCGAAAAGCTCCGCACGACGGTGTCCTCGGCGTGCGTCCCGGTGGCGAAAATGCTCGCACCGGCGATGAAGACCCAGATCCAACTCGTTGGACGAAACATGTTCGCCTCGATGTGCCCGAACCGATTGTCGCGCCAGATCGACTAATCCGAGATGCCGTTGATGCGGCGCGTCAATTAGTGGTGAGCAATCTCAATCGCGTTCAATTCTATCACCGGACGGTGATAGTCCGAATGTCTTCAGCTTGCGGTGCAAAAACCATGGCCAAGAATAGATTTGAGCAGGTCAACGAGATCCAGCCCGACGCCATCACGCTGGTCCTGAAACGCGACATTGACGGCGCCACCGGATCGGTTGTGATGCCGGCTGCCAGTAGCGGCGGGCGGCTGTCCAATGACCAGGTCAGCGCTCCATTGCCGGCCCAGGACGCCTTTCGCGGCGCGATCCGGCTGGCCAATGACGTGAAGCTCGCGATCGTGGTGTGCGATCCGGACGGCGTCTGGAAGCCCGAATGGGGCGATCTTTACCAGCCCCTCGACTGATTCATTGCCGGGCGGACGCACATGTTGCGACGCCGTATGGAGACGAGCATGCTGAGCGGACCGCTACCCCGCGTGTCGTTGCGAGTCCGAGCCTTGATGGTCGCGCTGTTGGTTGCGACCAACTGGCCGGCACGGGCCAACGACTCGGCCGCCGAATTGTCGATCGGGGGGCTCCAGTTCGTGCGCACCCGCGATGTGGCCATGGAGAGCGAGGACCTTCGTATCGCACTCGACAGGATCATCGTTCGCTATCAGTTCGCCAACGTGACCAACAAGCCAGTGACGCTGACTGTGGCCTTTCCGCTGCCCGACATCGACCTGTCGGAGGCCGATAACATCGCGCTGCCGTCGAACGACCCGGTAAACTTCGTCGACTTCGAGACCAGGATCGACGGCAGCCCAGCGCCGCTGACGATTGATCAACGCGCCACGATTGGCGACAAGGATGTCAGCGCACTGCTCCGCCAGCTCAAGCTGCCGCTGTTGCCCATCGGCAGCCGCGAGATCCGCGTGACCGACCTCCCGGCAGCAACCCGAACCCGACTTGTGGACGAGGGGCTATTGATGCCTGCCGGAATGAGCGACAACGGCCGTCAGCAATATGCTCCAGGCTGGGTCACCAGGACGTCTGCCGTGCGCCAGCAGGTGTTTCCGCCCTCGCGCACCGTTGTCGTCGAACACCAATATCGGCCGAGCGTCGGCTCCAGTGCTGACACCATACTGCGCCCGGGCCTGCGCCGCAGCAACGCACTCGGCCCGGAAGTCGCGCGTTACCGGAAGGATTATTGCGTCACGGACGGGTTCCTTGCCGAGCTCGACAAGCGCGCCGGCGACGGCACGGCCAACACTGCCAAGCTGCAGGAGCGGCGCATTTCATACGTGCTCAAGACCGGCGCGAATTGGGCCGGGCCGATCCGGGCGTTCAAGCTGACCATCGACCCGGGTGGCAGCGACCGCATGGTCAGCTTCTGCCAGGGTCGGCTCAAGGCGCCCCCGACCGGAAACACGCTTGAATATACGGCAAGCGATTTCAAGCCGGATGCCGACCTGAAGATCCTGGTGATCGGAAAATTCTGAGCGCCGATCAATTCGTGAGCATCACGTAGCGCGCGGCCGCGGTGATCGTCACGTGGTTGCGCTGGGCGTCACTCAGCGCCTGCAGGAAGAACGTGTCGGCAGCGATCGGCCGCGGCTGGCGCAACGAGTCCAGAACCTGCGGAGTCGCTACGGCCAAGATCAGTTGCGGACCGCTCGCGCGCGGGACCGGGAGCGAAAACGACAGCGAGTCAATACCCGGCTTCAGAAGGTAAGACAGGCTCTGCACCTCACCGCGATCCGATACCATGAGCAATTCCACCACACGATTGGCGAAGTTCTCGATGGTGCCGTTGAGGGTTTCGCCGGCCTTCAGTTCCGTCGCTGACAGGGTGACGCGCGGCACTCGCACCTGATCGCTTCCCACCTGGCTCAAGAACTTGACGGCCGGGCACTGGGCCTGGGTCACCTGCCTGACACCGACCGAAGCCTCAAATCCCTGGTCCCGCCGAAACGCCTTGTCGAACGTATCGAACGGGGCCGTCGAGGCGCCGAAGCCCTCGATCACGGCGGCGGTTTGACTGACCGCAACCGGCAAGATGAAGAAGCAATCGCCGCCGGAATATTGAGCTACATATTTGCGGATGCGCTCGGCTCGCCCCTGCCCCTCGGCTGGCGGAGTGGGCGTTACCGCCGGCGGTGGTGACAGTTTCACCGGCTCCCGGCGTCCGGGCTGTGGTGCAGAGGGCTCGACTTTCGGCGGCGACATTGTCCCCGCGAGTTTCGGAGGCGGCGGCAAGCCCGCCACGCCAGGCGCCGACCAGACCAGCTTGTAGAAGGCATATCCACCCCCGCCCAACATGAGCAGCACCGCGGCTGCGCTCGCATAGGGCCAGAGACTGCGCGGCCTCCTCTGCGCGGTTGAGGGCGCCCTGTCCTGCCAGGCCGGCGCCGCGCTTTCCGGCGGCGCCAGCGGATCGAAGCCGGACAGCGGCGCGGTGGATGTCTGAGGCGGACCTGTCGGCGTCCATTTGGCGACCTCCGCCATGGTCGCACGCAACGTCGGATCGGGCTGCAGCATCCGCTCCAGCAAAGGCCTGATGCGCATGTCTACCGCACCGAGATCGGGCACACGCCGGCGCTTCTCCACCAGTTGAAACTGGCTTCCGCCCATGTCGAGCTTCTGTCCGGTCAAAGCATGGAACAGCACGAGGCCGAAGCTGTAGACGTCGGACTTCGCCGTGATCTCGTTGCCGTACAGGCCGACCTGTTCCGGAGACGCGTAGTTGTCCTTGCCGGCGAAGCCCGAACCGATGATGGTCTTGTCACCCATCTGGGTCGATCGGGCGATGCCGAAATCGATGATCTTGGCGCGTCTCACATCGTCGAGCGGCACGATGATGTTGTCCGGGGAAACGTCGCGATGGATGATGCCGTGCTCGTGGGCGGCCTCCAGTCCCGATGCAACGCGCTGCATCAGCTTGACCAGCGCCTCGAAAGTCAACGGCCCTTCGTCGAGCATGTTCGAGAGCGAACGGCCGTTCACGAACTCCATCGCGAGATACGGTCGCTGCAGCACGGGCTCCACGGTGAACAGGAAGTAGCGAACGATCGCGTCGTGCGGGAGATTGTGAAGCGCCGCTGCCTCTCGCCGGAACAGCGCGAGCGCGGCCTCGTTGTCGACCATGTCGGGCAGCAGCATTTTCACCGCAACCGGCGATCCGGTCTGGATCTCACGGCACTTGTAGACCTCACCCATGCCGCCCGCGCCGATCACCGCTTCGATCTCGTAGATGCCGTTGAGGCGGGTGCCGGGCGGCACACCGCGGTAGCCCGACGGAAATGGATCGTTGACGGTCATGGTTGCGGCTCCGGATCCAGCGGCGATCTTGTCGGTTCTGAGGATCGCGGCACCAGCAGCCGCACAACCACGATCGTCACGTTGTCGAGCCCTCCCCGATCAAGAGCCAAAGCGAGCATGTCATCGCAAGCCGCCTGAGCGTGCCGCGTGATCGCGTGCTGCAGGATCTCGTCGTCCTGCACATGCTTGGTCAAGCCGTCGCTGCAGATCACGAAGACGTCTTCCGGCTCGGCCGGACCTGTCACGACCTCGAACTCCGGATCGTCGGCGACGCCAACGGCCCGCGTAATGGCATTGCTCGGCCAGTCCTTGACGTCTTCGCGCGACACCGCGCCGCCGGCAATCAGTTCCTCCAGCTCGCTGTGATCATGCGATACCTGATTGATGCTGCCCCGGTTGACCAGGTAGACCCGGCTGTCGCCCGCCCATATGCAGGCATAGTAGCCGTCGCGCACGAGCAGAACCGCCGCCGTGGTGCCGACGGTGGCACCCTGCCGTTCCTTGCTGAGCGACAGGATCTGCCGGTTCGCGTGGAACAGCCGCTCCTCGCACTGCGCCAGCAAGTCGGCGGCCGAGTCCGGCAAGCCGATCGCATCAAGCGACTGCACGACGATGCGGCTGGCGAGATCGCCGGCCTCGTGACCGCCCATACCGTCGGCGACGGCCCACAGGCCGACATCGGTCCGGACCAGGCACGAATCTTCGTTGCGCGTCCGCACCCGTCCGGCATGAGTGACGCTGCCGACATCGAACAAGGAAGGGACATGCACCATCGCGTGTCACCCCGTCCCGGATGCTGAACGGCCGAGATCACCGGTCAGCAGTGTGGAATAGTGAAATGGATCCGGCAATCCGCGGCAAGCGAGCGCCATTGATGGAAAGCCTTCGCCACCCGCGGTCCACCAGAAACTTGCCGCAGCATAGATCTGCGGATTGGCCGCGGAAAGCGCGGCAAAGGACTTGGTGAATGCGTCAGCCGCGGAAACCGCTCCGACGGTCGTTGCGCCCAGTGCGATCATTTGCGATCCGTCGGCGATCGGCGCCTGTGGTCGCGGCACCGCGAGACGATCCAGGGCGCCCGATATCTGCTCAAAAGTCGAAGTTTGATCCAGGGTCGAAAGCAGAAACGCCTCCGCCTGCCCGTACCATTCATCCTGAGGATCGACGCTCGGCGGCGGCAGTAAGGCGCTTTCGTCCGACACCGCATGCAGCGTCAATGGATAATACCGCCCCACCCCGTCGAGCGAAGGCATCATTGCCCCCGCCACCGTCGTGCCGCAGATGGCGGCGCCAAGCCAAAATCGCCAGACCGGTGCCGTTAGGAACGCCTGCTGCCAGCCCGGGCCAAGCTGATGACGACTGGCCGACAGCGCAGACTGCACCCATGGCTCCCAGGCTTCCAGGAAGCTGCGCGGGGTGGCGATCGCGATGAAATCACGCTTCGCGCCGATCTTGCCGAATAGCCCACAACGCATGGTCATATTCCGGTCGGGCAACGAAACTCGCGGAGCACCGACAGGTTGAGGGGATTGCGCAACGACCCGGTCGAAATCTGATAGTTGAGCTCGCGCCCCGCGACGATGAAAGTCGCGCGGGCGGTTTCCGCTTTCACCACCAGGGATCCAGCCTCGAGCATCCGGAACAACGACCAGGGACCGATGCGCTCGAGCACGGATGGCGGCCCGAAATCGTTGCTGACCGAAATTGCCGTCCGCGGCGACGGACCCGGCCAGAGGACGGTGGTCGGTGCGTTGCTCTGAGGCTGCGGCGGTGGTGGCGGAGGTTGCGGCCCGCCGAACATGGACGAAGCCGTAGGCGGGCCCGGCGTGACCGGGCTGGTGATCGTCGTGCCGCCAATCTCGGTCTTGACCGTCACGCCCGGTCCGGATGCCCCGGGCGGCCGGATCGCGAACGACACCGCCGGCACGCCACCGCCGGTCTGGAAGAAGGCGTCGCGGACATAGGCCGCATTCTGGAACTGCCTCAGCGTGTCGGGCGAGAATGATCGGCCGACGGGACTTTCCTTCCGCCACGTCCAATCTGATCGCGACGTGTCGGCGTAAGATGCCAGGAACTGGGTGAAGAATTTGTCCATGATGCCGTTCGGACTGAAAAGCTTGGCAAAGTCGGCGAGTGGCACCTCCTGATTGCTGCCGCGGACGAACGGATACCGGTTGGTCACCGTCTGCTGGCAAACCGGCGTGACCTGATCGCGCAGCGCCTGCAGGATCTGTCCGGCAGTCGAGGCCGCAATGCTGCCCTCGAACTCTGCGGCGGCCGCGCGCAGCATGTCGGAGAACGGCGGCGGCATGCGTGAGGCATTGTTGCGCAGGGCCGCAACCTGGCTCTGAAGCGAAGCGGTCGCCTGCGCGGTCAGTTGCGGGTTCTCGATGATCAGCGTCAGATTCTGCGCGATGTCGTTCAGGTTGGCGATGGTCGAGTCGATCGGCCGGCGGGTGCTGTCGCCTTCCAGCACCGCATGATATGGTTTGAACTGCGCTTCGATCGTCGCCCCGAGTGGTCCATCCTGGGCGTTGGTGAACAGTGGCGGCGCGGCCACAGCAGGCGTGGCCTGGTTCGTCGCAGCGTTCGCCGGCTTCGGCCGCTCCTTGGTCAGTGTCGTCTCGTCGCGCACCGATTCCAGGATTTGCCGCATCGGCGAGGTCGGCGCGGAAACCGCCCTTAGCACCTCGTATTTCGGCTTGTCGGCAAGCAGCTTCTTCAGACGCAAGCTGCCCAGCGCGGTTCGCCAAATCGTGACAAACTCGTTGGAATAGATGCTCACGAGGTCGCCGGCGAGGTTGTCGTACTGCTGGTCGATGGCCGATTGCTGGCCGGCATCGCCCAGAACCCAGCGTTCCTTCTTCATGCGCTCCGACAAACCCGGCAGCCGGGCGACGAAGTTCTGCTGGAAGCCGTTATACGTGAAGAACTGGGGCACCCGCACAGCGTCCAGAGGCTGCCCCGTCGTGGTTTCGAACACGACGGCCATGTCAGGACCGCCGCGGCGGGCGGCGATCCAGTCGCCTGCAGTCGATGAGCGTGCCTCGGATTTCAGGAATTCGTAGGCGCGCTGCGACACGCTCAGGCGCGCGAGCGAATTCTGCGCCTGCTTGATCAGCCGGCCGTCCAGTTCGACAAGCGGGGGCTGCTCCGTCTCGAGGTCGAACATCGCCGTGAGGTTCTCATCGAGCAGGCGCCGTCCTTCTGCATTGGTTGCGCCGGGATAGAGGTTGTCCTGCCAGTCGCGCTGCATCCAGGAGCGGATCAGATCGCGGTCCGGCGACTGCAGGCCGCCGAGCATCAGATAAACCTTCAGCGCCTCGTAGACGAACGCAGATTCGTTGATGCGCGCATTGAGCTGCTCCTCCAAGCGATACAGCAGGCGTGGCCTGAACATGCGCTCGAGCGCCGCATGATAGGCAGCCTTGGAGGGCGACATCAGCCGGGCGTGCTGGCTGAGCCCGTAACGGGCCGACAGGGGCACCGACTCGTTGCGCGATCCGTAGCCCGCCGGGGCGTTGCGCAGCCGATAGAGCAGTGGCAACACCTTGTCGAGATCATGATCGTCGATTAGCGTCTGCTTGATGAGAGGCGCTCCGGCGGCTGCATATTCGTTGTCTGCCTGCACACTCTGCGCGATCAAGTCGGAATTGCGCTTGTAGCTGGTCAGCCATCCTGCGATCAGCCCGATCGAGACCAGACCGATCAAGGACAGCGCTGCGGTTTTCAGTATCAGTGCGCGGCGCACCGCCGCACGGTCGGTCGAGACCCAGTCGGCCTCGCCGATGATGACCTTGGAAATGAGATCGGCGAGGAAATAGCTCTTGCCCGTCCCTGAATAGGATCCGGAACCGACCTCCTCCGCGCCGAACGTGCGCGCCAGCGACCCGATCAGTTGGTCGATGGGCGTCCCTTGCTGCGTTCCCGAGGTGAAGTAGAATCCGCGCAGGTTCGCGTTCACGTGGTAGCGCGTTGGCTCGAAGATCTGGTTGAGGAAGTCGTGGATCTGAGGCTTGAGCCGCGCCATCTGTGCCGGGAAGCCGAAAAGTTGCACGCGGTGCTGCGGGGTCGGCTCGTCCTGCAGGCGGTCGAGTGTCTCCTCGCTCAGGCGCTCCAGCAGACGGTCGAACTCGACCGGTATCTGTCCCACCAGATTCTTGGTCTTGTCAGCGGTTTGGAATGTCGCGCCCCAGACCTGGCGACGGCCGGCCTCGCCGAGATAGGCGAAATATTCGGTGAAGCCGGCAACGAGATCGGCCTTGGTAAATAGCGCGTAGACGGGGAAGCTGACCTTGAGCTTCTGATGCAGCTCGAGCAGGCGCATTCTGATGGCGTCGGCGTGAAGCGCGAGTTCCTGCTTCGGCAGCGTCAGCACGTCCTCGATGCTGATGGCGACCAGGACGCCGTTGATCGGCTGGCGTGACCGGCTCTTCTTGAGGATGTCGAGGAAGGCCAGCCAGCTTTCCTTGTCGGCCTTGGCGTTGGAATCCTGGGTGGTATAGCGGCCGGCCGTATCGATCAGGACGGCCTCCTCGGTAAACCACCAATCGCAATAGCGGGTACCGCCGACCCCCGCGACCGCAGCCGGCGTCGCCCCGCGTGCGAGCGGAAATTTGAGCCCGGAATTGACCAGCGCGGTGGTCTTGCCGGCGCCGGGCGGGCCGATGATGACGTACCAGGGCAGATCGTAGAGATAGCTCGATTTGTTGCCGCTGGCGGTCTTCAGCGTGGCGAGCGCATCCTTCATGCGCTCCTTGAGAACTGGCTCGTCGCTGACGGGCTGATCTGCCGCACTGATCCCGTCGGCGATCTCCTTGGCATTCTTGCGCCGCTTGAAGAAGCTGAAGCCGGCGAAGCCCGCCGCGGCCGTGACCAGCAGCAGAATCGCGATCTGGCGGATGATGTGGTTCTCGAGCGGATGCCAGTCGCCGAATGCAATGAAGGGCCCTGCGAAATAGATCACAGCGCCGAGCGAGCTGAGCCCAACTCCGTAGAGAATGATGCGGATGATATCCTTGGCAAGCATTGATCGGTACCTGTCGCAAACCGCGTGAGCCGTGGAGCCTGCTTATTCGCTGCGTTCGATGAAGATCTCGACACGCCGGTTCTTGGCGCGTCCGTCAGGCGTCGAATTGGGTGCGATCGGCGCGTCCGCTCCCTTGCCTTCAACGTCGACGCGCGAACCATCGGTGAGGCCGGGCTTCAGCGCGGCGGCAACCGCCTTGGCGCGCTCGACCGACAGCTCGAAGTTCGAAGGGAAGCGCACGGTGCGGATCGGCGAGCTGTCGGTGTGACCGACGACCCGGATTCGTCCGGGCTCCTTGTCGAGGGTTACTGCGACGCGGGCCGCAACCGGCTTGAAGCCGTCGAGGATGGTGGCCTGGCCTGACGAGAACAACGCGAGGTCACAGACCCTGATCACGATGAAGCTCGCGGTCTGGTCCGCGGTCATGGCACAGGCGGTGTTCTCCTTGGCGAGCGCATTGCGGATGCGCTGCAGCTGGGTGATACGGTCCGGCGGTGGCGGCGGAGGTGGTGGTGGCGGCGGTGCAATGACCTTGCGCTTGAGCTCGATCGGATCGCTGGGATGCAGCGCCAGAGCGACTTCGGCAGCGTTCTCCGCCCGGCCGGCCAGCAGCGTTCGCAGGACGAAGTAGGACCCCGTCAATAGCGCGGCGGCCACGGCTGCCACCAGCCAGACCGGAACGCGGAGACGCTGCCGGCGACCGGCCAGTGCCTGCCCCCTCCAGTTGGGCGACAGGTCGCTCACCGTCTTGGGACGGACCCGGCGCAACAATTCGTAGAGGTTGCGCTGGATCACCTGCAGGTTCGCAAGCCCGCCTGCCGATGTACGGTGGATGCCCTGGAAGCCGAGCGCGAGGCAGGCATGCTGCAGTTCGAGCACTGGATAGTTGATCAGCGGATCAACCTTCAAATGGTCGAGGATCTCGAAGAAACGGACACCACCCACCCGCTCGCCGAAGAACCGGCTCAGCATGGAATATTGCGTCCAGACGTGGCGCTCATCGGTCGGGATGTGCTGCACGATATCGTCGGCGGTGGCGCACAGGATGTATTTCGCCGTGTTGGCCTGATGCTCGGAGATCCCCGCCGAACGGATATCCTTCTCGAAGAACTTGATCGCGTCGGCGACCTGCTCCATCAGACTTGCGAATGACGCGCGCATGAGCGCCACGCGCAACCGGCCAAGCAATTGCAGCAAAGGGCCGGCCGCACGCATCACCGGATTGGCGTTTGGCGCCACCAGATCGTCGATGCGCAACGGCGGTCCGGGTGGCAGCATCCCCTGCTGCACCGGTGCCTGCGCGGGTGTCGATATCCATTCCTCGGCCGGCTGGCTGGTCGGCGCAGCGGCGTAGCTCGGGCGCTGCGGAATGGGAGAAGAGGATGGCGGCGAGGACGGCGCGGGCGCGCCGGGAGACGGCACAGGTGACGGCGAATAGCTTGGACGTGCTGCGGGTCCCTCGCCCGCCGGAGGCTGAGCGGTGGGCGCCGGCGGCAACCTCCCGCCGGGATTGGGACGAATGATCGTCCGCTCGCCCCGACCGAAAGGATTGACCGGCTTGTCCCTATCGCTCATGGCCTGTCTTCCAGGATAGCCCAAAGGTACAGCTCGAGCTCCGGCCAGTCGCCGGAGAAATGCATCCCGATCGAGGCCGCCGTGCTGAACTCCGGCCATAGCGGCGACTTGCGATCGAGATAGAAATAGACGTGATCGGTGATGGCCCGGATGTGCGGCGGCGGGGTCGGCAGGTGCACCAGCGTCAACCCTGGCAAGTTGGCGTGCACGATCTCGTTCATCTTGGTGTTCGGGCCGACCTTGAACAGATGCGGGAAGTCGTTCTGGATCTCCACGAGCGGCCGCCGTGCGGCGACCTCCAGCACCAGGGTCGCATTCCGGAACAACGCCCGATCGCGGATCGGCGACACGAACGCATTCTGGGCGCGCTCGATGATCTCCAGGCGGATCGCCCGCCGGCCCAGCCGCGCGCTCAGGAAGTCCTGGATGTCGCTCACTAGGGGTGTGAAGATGTTCTCGAGATCGTCGTGATCGTACGCCGGATAGTTGCGAGCACGACGTTCTGGTGTGGCAAACGTCGCAAGCTCACCGGCAAACCTCAGCAGCTCCTCGTACAGCCGTTCCGGGTGAACGCTGCCCGAACGCTGGAAATGGGTCAGCACGGGAATGGTCCGGTTCAGCACCTGCAGCACCAGGTAGTCGACGCTCTGCAACCCGCCCCCGGACGACGGATCGACTGCGTAACGTGCCAGCTCGTCGAGCTTGGTCTCGACCCAGCCGATGATGCGATTGAGCCAGCCGTCGATGACGGGATGTGCGGCGCAGACCAGCATCGGCGGCACGAACTTGTCGTCGAACAGGATGTTCTTGTCGCGCACTTCCAGGATGCGCGCGATGCCGAGTCCCATGTATCCCGGCTTGCTGGCCTTGCGCAGTTCGAACGACAACCGCGGATAGGCGATGTCGATCTCTTCCTCGATGCGCAGCGCCGAGGTCGAATCGATGAAGGTTTCGGACGTACGAACATAGCGACTGGCGCTGTCGGTGCGATCCTCATCAACCTCGCGGGTGTTTGGCGCTGCGATCGGCATCATCAGCCAGAGGATCTGCCCGGCCGCAGAATCCGGCACCTCGATCGCTTCCGGAATCGGGCTGTCCGCGGGGATGTCGAACGGCGTTCCGTCCGGCATGACGCCGGACGCGTTGCGCACCGCGAACTTGCTCTGTTCGGTGAGGTCCTTGTCGATCTCGAGCTGGGCGAATCCCCAGGGGTATGGCGTTGTGTAGCGAACGCGCTTTTCCAACAAATGTTCGATATAGCGATCGTTCTGCTGCAGATGGTGCGGCCGCAGAAACAGTCCTTCTGACCAGAAAACCTTGCTGTACCAAGACATTCCTACATCCACTCAGCAGCGTTTGGCGACCGCGTGGTCGCCGATAGTCACTTTGATCCGCCCTTGTCGGCGCGGTCGTAATAGTCCGAAAAATGCAACATGAAAGTATCGATCGGCGCGCTGTTGTCGCGGCCGAGATGCGCCTTCCAGCGCGTCAGGAATTCGTCCCAGAGTTTGCCCTTGTTCGAGCCGAACCAGGAGTTCGCGCCGCGCTGAAGCTCGAGCTCGCGCGCCATGAGCGTCGGATCGATGCCGGCGACGAGCTCGTGGACGGCGTGCTGCATCGCCATGTACGTCTTCAACTGATGCGATTTGAGGTCGCTGAAGCCCTGCGCGAAGGCTCGTTGCGCGTCGAGATAGCTGCGCGTCCGCGGCCCGAACAATATGCGCATGGCCTCTTCCGAAGTCGGCGAGAATTTCAGCGGGTTGTTCTCCACGGCCTGGACGGTCGTCTGGCTGGTGCTGCGGGTCAGCTGCTTGGCCTGAGTTCGCGCCTGCAGCAGCGCCATCAGATTGTCCACGGTCATGCGCAAGATCGTGCCGAGCTGTTCGGCGAGCTCCGCGTCGGTCTTGTTGGCAAAGAAATTGTCCGGCAACCCGGCAGCACGTGCCACCAGCGGCGCGAACTCGGTGCCGCCGACCGGCCTGGCCGCGGCTGGCCCTTCGCCCGCCACTTGTGCCGGGCGGGACTGCTCAACGGGTGGCCGGGCCGGCGATGGCGGCGGCTGGACGGGCGCTGTTTCATCATCGGTCCACGCCGATGGCCGGCGCGGGGTCGGCATGGCGGGTGCTGCCTCGACCAGTGCTCTCGGCGTCGCGACCGGGCCGGCGGCCCAGCTCATGTCGTCCTGCGCATCGGGCTGGTGCGGAGGCGTCGGCGATGAACGTCGAAACGGATCCACTCCCGGCGCAGGGACGCTCGCGGCCCAATCCAGAAACTCCGGATTGATCGGCCGCGCCGCCTCGCGTGGGTTCTTCAGCTGCTGCGGATCGATCGGCGGCGGCACGTCGCGGTCGGCCGCCCAAAGCTCCTGGTACCCGGCAGGCTGCTGGACGGGAGATGCGCGCGGTTGCGCCTCGCGGTCCGGGACGCGCCCGCCCGCCTCGTCCTCCAGTGAAACTCCGATGATGTAGTGGCCAATGGTAAGTCGATCGCCGTCGCGCAACCGGTGCGGCCCCCGGATACGCTGGTCGGCGCCATTGAGAAAAGTGCCATTGGTCGAGACGTCATGCAGCCAATAGGCGCCGTCGCGAAAATGCACCTCGCAATGCTTTCCGGAAATCATCCGCGTCGGATCGGGCAACGTCCAGTCGAGGTGACGGTCCCGGCCAATATCGACCGACCGCCTGCCGGTGACCGAAAACGATACAGGGCCGCCGTCCGGAAGATTCGGTTCGTTCTCGATATTGAAGCGAAGCACCATCTCATCGTCTCGTCAGCGCGGAGGGCGCGGTTCGCCGCGTGCCAATTGAATACCATCCTCAAGGCATGCCGTCATTATCCGGTCCCGGGACTCGCGGGGCAGCCGGCAAAGGGCAATCAGCAGGGCCGCCCGCACCGCGCGCGCGGCTTGGTCGGGCTTGGCCTCGACCGGCGCAAATTCTGCCGGAACCACGCTTCCGCCGGACCATCCGGCCGCCAGCGCCAGCCATGTCGCCGGCTGCTCGGGATCGTTGGCATTGCCGACCGCCAGCGCCTTGTTCCGGGATTGCTCGTCCGGCTGCCGGACCCAGGTCTCCACGAAATTCAGCGATCTGCTGTCGTTGGCGTCGAACTGGTCGAACATCCGTCGCAACGAGCGGCATCCCCAGGCAACCGCCACGCGCCTGGGCAGCAGATACGCGCAGAAAGAGACGGCTCCGTGCCAATTGCGCGCATCGGTGGCGTCCTGAAGGAAGTCCAGCGAAGGCTTGTCGACCTCGGCCTTGCCGACATCGTGGCGCGCCATCGGATAGGCCTGAAACAGATCCTGCACCGTAGCGAACCGAACCTGGCTCATAGCGGTCAGCCGACAAGAGTTGGCAGGCCGTGGGCGCCCAGCGGTCCCCCGGCTGCGAGTGCCATGGCGCCCTGCGCCGTCATCGCGATCGTCGGCGCGTTGATGACGATACCCGCAGGGGTCAGGATGATCTGGCTGGGACCAACCTGCAGGGTGATGTTGACGTTCGCCATGAGAGTGATGGTCAGGCCTGCGGTGACGGACTGATCCATCGTCATGGTGATATGCTGGCCGCCCAGCGCGATGTCGAGCTTGTCATTGCCGTTGACGAGGGTGGTCTTGCGGGTGTCACCACCGAGCGCGGCTTCGCCGATGGTCCGCGTCTCGGTGTCGCGGACCGTCACGTCGTGGTCCTTCTCGGCGTGCACCGTGATCTTCTCGGAGCCTTTCTTGTCCTCGAAGTTCCACTCGTTGTAGCCGCCGCCCCCCTTGGTGGAGTCCGATTTCAATCCCGCGATCGTCTTCTTGGACGGCAGATCGTAGGGCAGCTTGTATTCGTCGTTATACACCGTACCGATCACCAGCGGCCGGTCCGGATCTCCTTCCAGGAATTCGACGACCACCTCCTGTCCGACGCGCGGAATGATCTGACCGCCCCATTTCTTGCCGGACCAGACCTGGGCGACGCGCAACCGGCATGACCGTTTTTTCTTCCGGTCCCAGAAGAACCGGACATAGATCTCGCCGAGATTTTCGACGTCGATCTCCTCGCTGGAATTGTCGTCCTTGGTCACCACCTTTGCGGTCTGGACGCCGTTGATCCTCGGCTTCGGCGTCAGCATCGGCGCGCGGAACGGCCGATCGCTCGGCAGAAACTCGTAGCTGCCGAAATAGACGTGTTGGCCGGCGTCGCTCGGGCCGCCGGTGCGATAGGATTCGATCGAGAACGAATGGGTGGCTCGCACCACGAGATATTCGATGTTCTGCGAGTCCTTGTGGTGCTTTTCGAGCTTGGTCAGTCCGCCGGGGAACAGGTTGACCGCGTCGCCGTTGCCGCGCCGCCGCCGGTCCATGGCCTGTTCGGACTGGAGCTGGATTTTCGCGTAACGCTCGCCGTCGGATTTCTCCTTGAACTTGCCCGGATAGTCGTAGAATTCCATCTCCGACCGCGTGTAGTGCTCGTTACCCTTGGCGTCGCTGATCATCTGCGCGTTGGGCTTCTGGTAGTTGTAGTCGTTAAGCTCGACCTTGCCGGTTCGAAACTGGCGTTCCGCGACCCATTCGTAGATGTGTTGCTCGCCGCGCCGGTCGGCTCCCGTCAGTGGAATGTAGGGTATCGTGGCAAGACCGTTGATCGGGCTGTGCGACGATTTGGAGTCCGCCAACACCAGCGTGTGCTTGCCGCCCTCGTGCTTGAAATAGTAGTAGATGCCGTGCTGTTCCATCAGCCGGCAAACGAAGTTCAGATCGGTCTCCCGGTACTGAACGCAATATTCGAGCTTCGGACAGGAGCCCTCTTCGGTCAGCTTGGATTCATAATCGGTGAAGCCGCGATCGTTGAAGACCTCCTTGATGATGTCGGGCGCCTTCTTGTCCTGCCAGATCCGGCAATCGGTGGTTCGCGACAACAGCCATAGCCAAGGCCTCAGCACGATCCGATAGCTGAAGTAGTCGTTCTTCACCCCCAGCCATTGGGCTTCCGTGAGAATGCCGCTGAACTCGCGTTCCTTTTGGTGCAGCTTGATGGTCAGCGTACACTGCTTGCCGATCGCGCGGTCGAAGTCGAGATCGGCATCCTCGCTGAGACACTCGATGCGGTATTCGAAGAGTTCGCTAAGTCCTTCCGAAGCCTCGTATCCGACGAAAACCAGAACGTCTTTGCCGAGAGGCGTCTTGAGCTCGCAGAGGCGGGTATCCTGGGTAAGCTGGCCCATGTGGGCGTTAACTCCCTCTTCGTCCGCGTGATCGGCAGAAGTGCCGATCAGGCGTCATGCAAGAACCACGGAAATCCCTTCTGCCGCTGACAGGGCCGGCAACTCCGCCCCGAGGGTGGGTGGGCCTCCTGACGCGCCACGGCAGCCGTCCAAGGAACCACCTCGCCCCTCAAGTATAGTCGCCTCCAAGAGCTTGCCGGTTCACGCGAAACTGCCATGATCGTTTGGGGAATGAACCAGGGCTATCATGGATCTGACCTATCAAGGCAATCAGATCATGATCCTCCCCTGCCCGATCCGCTGGACGACACGGGCTTCGGCAGAGGGGCGGGATGGCTTAGGAGACGGACGATCCTCGCATGCTCGACGTCGCATCCCTCACCCAGGCCATAGCGGCCGATGATCCCTGCGGGCCGGATCTCGACGCCGCCGGCGACATCCAGTACCTCAATTTTTTCGCAGGTGCAGAATCCCTGCTGCCGATGTCGTATTTCGAGGTCGTCAACGCCAATGGAGAGCGCGGACGTTTCGATCCGAAGGCCGTCGATATCGCGGGCCAGTTCGAGGCCGTACGGCCCCTTCTGGCGCGCACCCGCGATCTGCGCCTGAACATGCTGCTGGCCAAGTTCTCCATCCTGAACCGGGATCTCGACGGCTTTCTGAATTGCCTGAAGGCGACCACCACGCTGCTGAGGGATCAGTGGGAAGCGGTGCATCCGAGGGCCCAAGACGACGACTATGCTCTTCGGGCCGTCACGATCGAAGCGATCGATGTGTTTCCAACCGTGATCAACCCTCTCCAATTCCTTCCGCTGATCGAGAACCGCAGGCATGGCAGCATCAATTACCGGGCCTATCAGGTCGCCAAAGGCGAAATCGCCGCCGGCGATGCCGACGCGGGCGGCCCCGATCTAGCGACCATCGAGCGCATCATCGGCGATACCGATCTCGACACCCTCAAGGCCGTGAGTGCCCGGTGTTCGGCGGTCGCGGCTGAAATCTCCGGCCTCAAGGCGATCTGGCACGAAAAGTTGAACACTGGTCAACCCATCAGCCTCGATCGAGTCTCCGGAGTCGCAAACGGTATGGCCGCGTGGCTTGCGGGTCTTGTCACGGAGCGTGATCCGGCCGCAGTGGCCGCGCTACCGGACGATGCGGCACCGGTTGACGCGCAAGTGCCACTGGAAGCGACCGGCGTGCTGGCTTCGTCAGCACAGGCCACCGCGGCACTTGCGGCCGTGGCGGACTATTTTTCCCGAATGGAACCGTCCAACCCGGCGCTGTTGCTGGTGCGCCAGGCGCAGGAAATGGTCGGCAAGTCATTCATCGAGGTGATGCGGATGCTGGTGCCCACCCACGTGGAGAGCGCCGCGATCAACATCGGGCGCGACAAGGTTTTCGACCTGCCGATCGAACGGATGGCGGAGCTCGCCACAACACCCTCATCCACGGTCGAGAACGCATCTCAAGATATTGTTTTTTGTGTAGAAAACAGAACTCAAGCTCTGGGCCTGCTGGCGAAGGTGGCGGCATTTTTCCGAGCCGCAGAGCCGTCCAGCCCGATCCCTTTTTTGGTCGATCGCGCGCGCGATCTCGCGCAGCGGGACTTCCTCAGCCTCTTGAACGACGTCCTGCCCGAGGGGACGCTCAAGACAATCGACAAATCGCATTGAACCCGCTTTTCGCTCGACGGCACTAACAGGACATAAGGAAGCTTGTCGACCGCGAGTTGAGCCGCCTTATCAGCCTGCGTCGCGCAAGTCGGTTTCCAAAGCGATTTTGTAGAGAGGGCAGCCAATGGCTACGGACAGCGGTCAAAAATTCATTCGGCGAAACCGCGCACCGCGCGTGCACATCACCTACGAAGATCCCTACGACGCCGAGCGGCTGGTCGAGCTGCCGTTTGTCATGGGCGTCCTCTCCGACCTTTCCGGCAACAACGCCGGCGTCGAGAAGTCCAAGGTCGAGGAGCGCAAGTTCCTCGAGTTCGACATGGACAATTTCGACAACCGCATGGCGGCAATTCAGCCCGGCGTGACGACACGCGTGGCCAATCGTCTGGGCGATGCGCCCGACGAGAAGATTTCCGTCGCCCTGCGCTTCAACAAGATGGCCGACTTTTCACCGGTGGCGGTCGCCCGGCAAGTTCCAGCCACGGCCAAGCTGCTGGAGGCCCGCGAACAGCTCGCCAACCTGCTGCGCTACATGGACGGCAAGGTGGCCGCCGAGGATCAGTTGAAGAAGCTTCTCAGCGATCCTCAGCTGATGGCGGCGCTGCAGGAGCGCGCAGCCAGCCAGCCGACCGAACCCGACGTTGAGAAATAAGGGAAGGACTGGGGACCATGGCAAAAGAAGCTGGTCAGAAAGCAACCGTTACTCAGCTCGGGACCGTCGAGGCTGACGAGTTCGCGACCCTGCTGAAGCAAAGCTTCAAGCCTCGCACTGAACGCGCGGCGACCGAAGTCGAGAACGCGGTATCAACGCTCGTCCAGGAAGCGTTGAAGGATACCAGCGTCATCAAATCCGACGTCCTCGACACCATCGAGGAGATGATCGCGCGGATCGACCAGAAGCTCACCGCGCAGATGAATGAGATCCTCCACGCACCGGAGTTCCAGGCGATCGAAAGCGCCTGGCGCGGTCTGCATTACCTCGTCTTCAATTCCGAGACGGACGCCAACCTCAAAATTCGCGTGATGAACGTCTCCAAGAGCGAGCTCTATCGCAACCTCCGGCTTTACCCGGACGCCCGCTGGGATCAGAGCCCGCTGTTCAAGCAGGTCTACGAGTACGAATTCGGCCAGCTGGGTGGCGAGCCGTTCGGCTGCCTCATCGGAGACTACTACTTCAGTCATCTGCCCACCGACGTGCAGTTGATGCGCGATCTCAGCAAGATTGCCGGCGCGGCACACGCCCCCTTCTTCGCGGGGGCCGAGCCCACGCTGATGGGAATGGATTCGTGGACCGAACTGTCCAATCCGCGCGACATCGGCAAGGTGTTCGACACGCCGGAATATGCGGCATGGAAGGGGCTGCGCGACCAGGACGACTCACGCTATCTCGGTCTCTGCATGCCGCGGGTACTGGGTCGCCTCCCCTACGGCGCCAAGTCCGAGCCTGTGGAGGAGTTCGCCTTCGAGGAAGAAACCGACGGGCATACCGGCGACAAATACGGCTGGATCAACGCCGCCTACGCGATGGCAGTCAATGTCAACCGCGCCTTCAAGGAGTTCGGCTGGTGTACGCGCATCCGCGGTGTGCAGTCCGGCGGCGAGGTCATCAACCTGCCGACGCACACGTTCCCGACCGACGACGGCGGCGTCGACCTGAAATGCCCGACCGAGATCGCCATCAGCGATCGTCGCGAGCACGAACTTGCAAAGGCGGGCCTCATCCCGCTGATCCATCGCAAGAACACCGACAAGGCGGCCTTCATCGGTGCGCAGTCGCTCTACAAGCCGAAGAAGTATTTCGGCGAGAAAGGCGTGGATGCAACCGCGTCCGACAACCTATCGTCACGTCTGCCCTACATGTTCGCAGTGTCTCGCTTTGCGCACTATCTGAAGTGCATGGTTCGCGACAAGATCGGATCCATGAAGGAGAAGGATGAGCTGACGGTTTGGCTGCAGACCTGGATCAACGAATACGTTGATGCCAATCCGGCCCTGTCGTCAGAAGCTCAGAAAGCGCGCAAGCCGCTGGCCGCTGCGAAGGTTGAGGTCATAGCAAACGAGGAGAACCCGGGATACTACAACGCACGCTTCTTTCTCCGTCCCCATTTTCAACTTGAAGCGATGGACGTCGGCCTCAGCCTTGTCTCGCGCCTGCCGGGCCCGAGCTCCTGACGTCACGTCATCACGACCATCAATATCAAGATTTTTGAGAGGACTATGCTATGGCTGTCGATATTTTCTTGAAACTCGATCCGATCAAGGGCGAATCGAAGGACGACAAACATCCTGACGAAATCGATATCTTGAGCTGGTCTTTCGGCGAAAGCCAGACCGGTACATTCCACAGCGGATCCGGCGGCGGCGCCGGCAAGGTCAGCGTCCAGGATCTCCACTTCACGCACTTCGTCGACAAGGCCACGCCGGAACTGTTCAAGGTCTGCGCTAATGGCAAGCACATTGATACCGCAATCCTCACCGTTCGCAAGGCCGGCGAGAACCCGCTGGAATATCTCAAGATCGAGATGAAGCAGGTTTTGGTCACCAGCGTGTCGACCGGCGGGTCGCACGGCGAAGATCGTCTCACCGAGAACGTGAGTCTGAACTTTGCGAAGGTCAAGATGACTTACAAGACCCAGACGGAGAAGGGCGCCGCCGGCGCGTCGCCGACCTTCGGCTGGGACGTTCCTGCCAACAAGGAATGGGCCTGATCCACGGATCATCGTCTGGCGCCGGTTACCGATAGCGGAAACCGGTGCCGTGCGACGCGATCCCGCCCGCGCCTTTCGGGCTATCCCGGCTTTCGGGCTGGACGCTTGATCACGGCAGATCACGCCGGACGCCAATTGCCGCCCCCGAAGCTGCATATGCGCCGGTCGACATGGGGACCGGAATGACGCTTACGCCAAAAAAGGATCGGCTTTCTCCACCGCTCATGCTGGCCTTTCGCGCGGCTCACGAGGCACGTGATGCGCGCAAGGAGCTCGATCTGCGCGACCAGTCCGGTGAACGGATCATCGCAGGCCGGCGCAGCACGGGACGCCATCCGATCTCGGAAACATTGCTGCGGCGCGAGGTCTCCCATGACCTCGAAACGCTGCTCAATACGATCGCTCTGGAATCGACGCTGGACATGACCGGCCGGGATTGCGTGCGAAAGTCGATCCTGAACTATGGCTTTCCCGATATTGCCCATCGCTCGATCGACGAGGTCACGGACGATGAACTCAGCGACGCGCTGCGCGAGACCCTGACGACTTTTGAGCCGAGGCTCGATCGCAAGACGATCCGCGTCCGCCGCGACGGCTCGGTCGGCCCTGAGCAGCTCAAGCTGCGCTTCATCGTTCACGCCGACATGAAAGCCGAACCGCTCAACGTTCCCGTGGAGTTCGTCGCCGACGTCGAGCTCGACAGCGGCGATATTCAGATCAACCGACTTTAGCATGAACCGCGAATTCCTGGACTTCTACAATCGTGAACTGTCGCTGCTGTACGAGCAGGCGGGAGACTTCGCCGAAGAATTCCCCGGAATCGCGGAACGCCTCGGCGGCCTGATCCGGGATCGCTCGGATCCGATGATCACCGGCCTGCTGGAGGGCGCCGCGTTTCTCGCCGCCCGCGTCCAGCTGAAGCTCAAGCACGAATTTCCGGAATTCACCGCAAACCTGCTCGAACAGCTGGTTCCGAACTATCTTGCTCCGACACCGTCAGCCATGCTGGTCGCGGCGCGGCCACCCTATGCCGACCCGGCGCTGCGTGACGGCAAGAAGATCGCGCGCGGCGCGTATTTCGACGCCACGTACCGCGAGAGAGAACGAAGCCTCGCCTGCCGATTTCGACTTTGCCGCGACATCGTGCTCTGGCCGTTCGACCTCAGCGGCGCCGAGTACTTTTCGACAGCCGGCGCACTGCAGGCACTCGGGATACCGGTCGGCGGCGATGTCATAGCGGGACTGAGACTGTCGTTGACCCACCGTACCGCGGCCCGGCTCGATGAGGAACCGCCCGACACCGAGGCCCGGACCAAACCGGAAACCTGGTTTGCAGGCTGCCGCGTGGGCGAGCTCCCGATCTACCTCTCCGGCGCGGAGTCGGATTCGATCGCGCTTTACGAGCAACTGATCGCGAATTGCAGAGGTGTCTACTTCCGCCATCTCGACGACTTCGGCGATCCCGTGGTGACGCGTGCGCCGCTCGACTGCGTTCAACAGATCGGCTTCGATGAGAACGAGTCGCTGTTTCCCAACGATAATCGGATCTTCCGAGGCTCGGAGCTGCTGCGGGAATATTTCGCATTTCCACGCAAGTTCCTTGGGGTCAACCTGACCGGACTTCGCAGCGTGATGCCGCGCTTGCGCAGCAAGTCGATCGACATCGTCTTCGCTTTCGATGAACACAATTCGCGGCTTGCCGCCGCGGTGCGTCCCGACGCCTTCAAGCTCTATACTGCGCCGGCGATCAATCTGTTCGAAAAGACGAGCGATCGCATCCCCGTCAAATCGAATACCCACGAATACCACGTGGTGCCCGATCGTAGTCGCTATCTCGAATACGAACCGCACCAGGTGATCGAAGTCTACGCGCACCTTCCGGCGGAGAAGGACAAGCGGCTGGTGCGCCCGCTGTATTCGGCTGCCGTCGACCCGACCAGCGGATCGGTCGAGGGTCTCTATTTCACCGTCCGCCGCCTGCCCCGACGCCGCACGATGGAGGAGAAGACGTATGGCTCTTCGTCCGACTACACCGGGACCGACATGTTCCTGTCACTGCTCGAGCCCGGTGAGCTGAGCGGAGAAAACCCCGTTGCCGAACTCAGCGTCCGGGCGCTCTGCTCCAATCGGCATCTCACGGAGCACCTTCCGGTTGGCCACGGCGGCGCCGACTTCCGCCTGCTGGATGATACGTCCCTCGATCTGGTGTGCGTCGCCGGTCCCACGCGTCCACGGGAGCCGGTGGTGGCTCAGTTGCGCAGCCGCAGCGAGGTCGCCAATAGCGGAGTTGTCAGTTGGCGGCTGATCAACATGCTGAGCCTGAACTACCTTGGTCTTGTCGAGCGTGGTGGCGGCAAGAACGCCGGGGCGCTGCGAGAAATGCTATCTTTGTTCGCCGACCAGTACGACGACGCCACGGAACGTAAGATCCGCGGCGTGCGCTCGATCGAAAGCCGGCCGGTGGTGCGACGGGTGCGAGAGCGCACGGGTAGCGGCGCAGCGCGCGGGCTGGAGATCACCGTCGTACTCGACGAGAAGGCTTTCGAGGGGAGCGGCGTGTTCTTGCTCGGAGCCGTCCTAGAGCGATTCTTCGCCGACTATTCGGGCTTCAATACGTTTACCCAGACGGTCATCTCAACGCCGGAGCGCGGCGAGATCATGCGGTGGCAACCGCGCATGGGCACGCGGAGACCGTTGTGACGCTGATCGACCAGATGAAGTCCGAACCCTGGCGGTTCGATTTCTTCAATACGCTGCGCCAGCTGGAGCGAGCCAACCGGGATCGACCGCGGATCGGCGACAGCGCCGCTCGCCGCGACGAGTATGTCGACCTCGGTCAAGTCCCATATCTGGAGTTCCCCGCCTCCAATCTTGCAGCGGTCGACGACCAGGACGGCCGGCTCAGGATACTCGTCAAGTTTCTGGGTCTGCTCGGGCCGCAGGGCGCGCTGCCGCTTGCCACCACCGATGAAAGTCTCAGCTGGTGGCTGATGCGGGATGACGCTTTCCCGCGATTTCTCGATCTGCTCAACGGGCGCTTCCTGCAGCTGTTCTTTCGCGCCTGGGCCGATGCGCGGCCGATCGCGCAGCACGATCGACCGGCAGAGGATCGCTTCATCGCCTATGTCGGCTCCTTTGCGGGCCTCGGCTCCGACGTCTTCGCCAATCGGGACACCGTACCGGACATGGCGAAGCTCAGCTTCGCCGGGCTTATCGCCCCAAGGGCGAAGTGCGCGTCACGGCTGACGCGGTTCCTGCAGGGGCTGTTCGATGTCAAAGTCGAGATCGACGAGTTTGTCGGGACCTGGCTCGCGTTCGACCCAAGTCACTGCAGCCGGATCGGGCAGGCCCATGCCAGTCTCGGTCGAGACGCTCTTCTCGGCTCACGGGTGTTCAGCGTCGAGGACAAGATCAGGGTTCGGGTCTTCGTCAAGAATTTTGCTCAATACGAGCAGTTTCTGCCGACCGAAAGCCGCAACTTGTCGGAGCCGCTGGCGGACGCCGTCTTCTTTTATATCGGCGACGAACTGGAGTGGGAGGTTGAACTCGCCATTCCAGCGGGAGAGGTCGCCCCGGTCAGACTCGGCCAGAGCGGACGACTTGGATGGACCACCTGGGTCTCGCCGAACTGGACGTCCACGGAAGAATATCGCCGCGATGCCCGCTTTCAGCTTGGCGAGCGCTTGAGAGCCCGTCGGAGCAGCGCAGCGGATGCCGTGGCGATTTGAACCTATCGGCCGCCCCTGTCGTCCTAACATCATGGGATTCGAGGCAATTCCGCCAGGTGCGAGGCATCCGCGGAGCAATTGAGCAGGAGGGGCCGCTGTGACCGACATCAGCCTTGAAGCGGTAACCGGCAAATTGAACCGGGCTGGCTATGATGCCTTCATACAGGCTCTCCGCCACGCCAAGAGCGCCGGCAACCGCAACGTCGAGCTTGCGCACTGGCTCTTTCATATCCTGCAGCAGGACCGCACCGACCTCAGCCTCTCGGTCGACCATTACAAGCTCGACCGGTCACGGTTGCTGTCGGACCTTGCCGGCGTCATCAACGGCTTCCGCAAGAACGAAACCGATATGCCGGGCGTCGCCAATCCGGTCATCGATCTTCTCGATCGCGGCTGGCACTACGCCACGCTCTTCTTCGGCGAAACCCAGATCCGCACCGGCCATCTGCTGGTGGCCGGGCTCAAGTCGAATGACATCCGTCGCGCGCTGAACAACCTCTCCCAGGAATTTGCAAAGGTGAACGTCGACGCATTGGCCGCGGAGCGCCGCGCCGTCTGGGCCGGCTCCGACGAGGAGTCCATGCGTCCGATGGACGGCTCGGGGCTGGTCGGCGCCGGTACGGAGGGCGCGGATCAGGCGAGCCCCAAGGGGACGACGCCGCTCGACCGGTTCTCGCAGGATCTCACAGCCAAGGCCAAGTCGGGCGAGATGGACCCGATCCTGGGTCGGGACGAAGAGATCCGCCAGCTGATCGACGTTCTGATGCGGCGGCGGCAGAACAATCCGATCCTCACGGGCGAAGCCGGCGTCGGCAAGACGGCCGTGGTCGAGGGTTTCGCCCAGCGGATCGCCGCCGGCGACGTGCCGCCACCGCTACGCGGTGTCAGGCTTTGCGCGCTCGACATCGGCCTGATGCAGGCCGGCGCCTCGATGAAGGGCGAATTCGAGCAGCGCCTGCGCTCGGTGATCGATGAGGTGCAGAGTTCACCGACCCCCATCATCCTGTTCATCGATGAAGCCCACACACTGATCGGCGCCGGCGGCGCAGCCGGCACCGGTGATGCAGCCAACCTCCTGAAGCCTCCCCTCGCCCGCGGCACGCTACGCACGATCGCCGCCACCACGTGGGCTGAGTATCGCCAGTACATCGAGAAGGATCCTGCGCTCACGCGGCGCTTCCAACCGATCCAGATCGACGAGCCTGACGTCGAGACCTGCTGCGTGATGCTGCGGGGCCTTCTCGGCCCGATGGAAAGGCACCACGGTGTTCGCATCTCCGATGCTGCAATCGTTGCAGCCGTCAACCTCTCGCACCGCTACATTCCCTCTAGACAGCTACCGGACAAGGCCGTCAGCCTGCTCGACACCGCTTCGGCCCGCGTGGCGATCAGCCAGAGCGCGACACCGGCCTTGATCGAGGATACGCGCGTCGCGATCACCGCTCGCGAAGCTGAGAAATCGGCGCTGGTCAGCGACAGCGACCTGGGCATTGAGGACAACGAGCGCGTTGCCGCGATCGACAGCGATATCGCAACACTGAAGGACAAGTTGACGAATCTCGAGGCCGACTGGGCCAAGGAGCAGGAGCTAGTCAAGGACATCCGCAGCATTCGTGACATCCTGTCCGAACCCGGGAAAGATCAGGATCCGGCCGCCAAGCGCGCGGAGCTGCGCGGCAAGTTCGAGACGCTGGAGGGCATCAATCCGGAAAAGCGGATGGTCTACGCCCATGTGGACCAGCAGTCGGTGGCGTCCGTGGTGTCCGACTGGACCGGCATCCCGGTCGGCCGGATGATGCGGGACGAGATCGAAACCGTGCTGAAGCTGCCGGAGATCCTCAACCGCCGCGTCGTCGGCCAGTCCCACGGCTTGACGATGATCGCCAAGCGAGTTGAGACCAGCCGTGCCAAGCTGGACAACCCGTCGAAACCGATCGGCGTGTTCATGCTGGCCGGACCGTCCGGGGTTGGTAAAACCGAAACCGCCCTGGCGCTCGCCGAAACCCTCTACGGCGGCGAGCAGAACATGATTACGATCAACATGTCGGAGTTCCAGGAGGCGCATACCGTCTCGACCCTCAAGGGAGCGCCTCCCGGCTATGTCGGGTATGGCGAAGGCGGGCGTCTCACGGAGGCCGTCCGGCGCAAGCCCTACAGTGTCATCCTGCTCGACGAAGTGGAGAAGGCCCATCCCGACGTCCACGAGATCTTCTTCCAGGTGTTCGATAAGGGCGTCATGGAGGACGGCAACGGGCGACGGATCGACTTCAAGAACACCTTGATCATCCTGACTACCAACGTCGGCACCGATCTGATCATGGGGCTTTCGCGCGATCCGAAGTATCGCAATGAGCCGGAAGAGCTCGCCAGGATGCTGAGGCCGGAATTGCTCAAGGTATTTCCTGCCGCACTGCTCGGGCGCATCGTCTCGATCCCCTACTTCCCGCTCTCGGACGAGATGCTCGCCGGCATCGCCCGGCTGCAGCTCGACCGCATCGGACGGCGACTGCGCGACAATCACAACGCGGCCTTCAGCTACGACGATGCAGTCGTGGAGCACATCGTGTCACGCTGCAACGATCCGGATTCCGGCGGACGCATGATCGACAACATCATCACCAATACCCTGCTGCCGGAGCTCTCGCGCGAATTCCTCAGCAAATCGCTCGCCAAGGAAGAGATCAGGCAGACGCGCGTCTCGATCGCGGACGACAAGTTCGCCTATTCGTGGAGCTGAGCGCGATGAACATTCAGTCGGAGCATCGCCATCCCGTTACCGGCCCCACGCCGTATGACGAGGTCTACTACCCCGGCCACGTCTACGGGCTCACCCACCCCAATCATCTCGCAACGATCGCCACCGTTTACGGCATGCAGCCTGCTCCGGTCGAGCATTGTCGGGTGCTGGAGCTCGGCTGCGGCGTTGGCGGCAACCTGTTGCCGATGGCCTTTCAATATCCGGACAGTGAATTCGTCGGCGTCGACCTGAGCGGCGTGACGATCGAGCGCGGCCAGCAGAATATCGCGACCTTGGGTCTGAGCAACATCAAGCTTCTGCACTGTGACATCATGAATGTCGACACAAGCTTCGGGAAGTTCGACTACATCATTGCGCACGGCGTTTACTCCTGGGTACCGCCCCACGTGCGCGAGAAGATGATGGCGATCTTCAAGCAGAATCTGGCGCCGCGCGGGATCTGCTATGTCAGCTACAATGCGCACCCATTCTCGCACCTTCGCGACATGGTCCGTGACATGATGCGGTATCACACCCGCCGCCTCACCGGCATGAAGGAGAAGGTCGGACAGGCCCGCGCGATCCTGAAGTTCCTGAGCGAGGGCTCCAAGGCGAACACGGTGCACGGCGCCGTCATGCGGGACCAGTACAATCGTGTCCTCAAGGCTCCGGACGAATTGTTGTTTCACGACGACCTCGACGACGACGCAACCGCCTTCTTGCTGCACGAGGTCGCCGAGGATGCCGCCCGACACGGCCTGCAGTATCTCGGCGATTCCCATTTCGCGCGCCGCTATCTCGCCGGCCATTCCGAGGAGGTCCGCGCCACGCTGCAGCGCTTCCCGGAGAGCGAGTTCATGGCGCGCGACCAGTATCAGGACTTTGTCGACGGCAACGGCTTCCGTCGTACCTTGTTCTGCCACGACGACGTTTCCCTCAACCGGCAGATCGACGTGGATTTCGTCAGGCGATATCACCTCCTGAGCACGACCAGCCCGGTCGATCCCGAATCCTGCCTGACCGACGATTCCCCGATGGAGTTCGAGAACCACGATGGCAGCAGGATTACGGTGACCAATCCGATTCTGAAGGCCGCGCATTTGTGTCTCGGCCGGGCCTGGCCGCGGGCGCTGTCATTCAGTGAGCTGCTGGACGGTGCGCGCGCGCTGCTGGACGGCCGCCGAGCCGATGATGACGAACGGGCACTGACGGATGCGATGTACATCCTGGCCTGCAGCGGCGAGGTCTCCTTCCTGGTCTCGCCGCCCTTCCTGTTGAAGGAAGTTACCGACCACCCGCAGGCGAGCTTGCTGGCCCGCAAGCAGTCGCAGACAGGTCCGCTGGTCACCAACCTCCTCCACCAGACTGTACAGTTGGAGGACGACCGGACGCGGCATTTCCTGCAACTGCTCGATGGCGCTCGTACCATCGACCAGCTCACGGCCGAAATGACCGCAGCATTCGGGTCGACCATCCGGGTCGAACAAAAGGATAAGGACGGAAACCCCACCGAGCCGCTGTTGCTGTCAACCCGAGAGAGCGTCGAACGCTCGCTTGCGATGATTGGCAAGCTGGGCTTGTTGGTCGCGTGATGCGATAGCGATCCAACTCTAGACGACGGCGTCAGACCACCGCAGCGGACGACAAGATACGCGCCTGACCTTCCGAGCTTGGAATTTTGCCGGACACCACTTGATTTGTGCGGGCTTGCCGAACGTGTCCCGTATTTGGCTGCCTTTGCCTGGCGATGCGCTACATCGCCTCCGTTCGCGCAGTTGAGCGTGATCTGTCCGCCTGTAATATTGCTGCATCAACGGTAGGCGTGCGTCGTCACGACGGGAGCTGGACCAGTGTCTCGCATGGGATAATTATATTGTTCGACTGTACGGTCGGGTTCATCAGGAAGCCCGTGTTGTTCTTCGTCGTGATGTGGCCCAGACCTAGCGCATGCCCGATCTCATGCGCGGGCACAATATTGGTGTTCACGCTTCCGGGCGTCGCGGGATTGAACCATAGCATCCGATTGCCGGGATCGCCGCGCCCGGCAACGTTCGAGTCTTCGTCATCGATGATTTGTGTTGAAATGAACATGGTGATCGCCGCACGATTGGTGACGAGCGACTTCAGATCGTCAAATCGGAATTCCTGCGCCGTGCTCAGCGGGCCGAAGCCGGAGCGGATGCTGAGTTTCTTGTTCGGATCGATCGGCACTGCCCGGCCTTCGGTGGTCACGGCATCGACGATTCGGCTTGTGCCAGATGTGAACGTCAGGTTTGCCTGATTGTCGTAGATCCGACTGACGACGCTGGTAACGGCGCGCTGCGTAGCGATCATGAGCCCGTTGGCGAGCGTCGCCCGACCGAGATGGATCACGTCGATCGGAATCGAAGACGCCTTGCGCACCTGGAGGCGAACCGGGATCGGACCCCTCTGGCCTTCGACGATGACGCTCAAGTCGGCATCACCCTCCAAACGTCCGATGACCGTGACGGTGTCGCTCGTTCGTTCGAGGATTTCCACCTTAGGACTCTCGAGGGCAAATCCCACCGCAGCGCCATTTGTCCCTTTCAACTTCAGCTTCCGCGTCTTGCCGATCGGAACCATCTGGCGAACCGGCGCAAGGCCGTCGAATGCCGACCATTCGTCGCCGACCAGCCTGAGCCTTGCGGCACTGAAGCCGCGCGCATCGCATGGTCCGAATATCGGACCGTCCGGCGTAATCGTCAGGTTCACGTCAAGCCCGCCGCCCTTGCGACGGTTGAACATCAGACGCATGCGCTTGATCGTATTCTTTTCAGGGTCGACGCGACCGTCGTGCAGCAGGTCAATTTGGGCATTCTGAAACACGAGAATCGCGTCGATCACCGGCTCCATGGCTTCCGGCGTGTTGGTCAGATCGTTGATATCGAGCGTTCCATCGGCCCCGCCGTCCTGGGGCGCGATGCCGTTCAACAGCGTCTTGATCACGAAGATATCGTCCGGCTGGTTCGAACCCTTCAGGCCAACGGATTCCGCGATGGAGAAACCGATCACGTTGATGGGTTTCAGGTTGATCACCATGATCCGCTCCGTCCGATGATCTCCGCGCTTTCCGATGGGTCTCATCGGGGCTCATGAGGTTCAAAGGGCGCGGGCGCGGCAGCGATCGCGACGACTTCCTATTCTACCGCACCTTTCCCGCCTCTGACCAAACTGCGACATCAAACGGCATCGCATGCTGCCCGAGCCTTCAATCCGGTCCTGTCCAATGGGAAGGATTCGAGACGTACATCTTTCCTCGCGTCACGAAAGCGGACAATTCAAGTCCAACACCCAAAAGCGGCAAGTCGAGCACAATGACGCCCGAGCCCTTGGCTGCCTCAAGTCCTCCGTACAGCGTGTGAAGTGCATTTCTCACGTTCTGAAGTATTCCAACAGCCGTAAAGGCGTTTCGCGCATTTAGCGTGGGCGCCACGTATTTGCCGTTTTTCAAGCCATCGATGAAGTACTTGCTGTGATGGATGGATTGTAGTGCCGATTTCGAGATCAGCTTTTCGGTGAATGCGACATTGACGCCCCAGTCATTCAGGGATTCATGGTCCAACTCATATGGGACCCTGAACCCAAAGCCGATGACGGCAACGGCCCCTCCGCTGCCTCCAAGACCCAATCCCCACCGACTGCTAACAATCTGGAGATCAAAGGTCTCCAAATCTCCCAAGTTCACGACGTACGCGGTCGTGCTCTCGACGCCGCCGATTAACAACTGCCCGCCAGATTTAACGCCGAAGCCGAGCCAACGCTTGAAGAATTTGCGTTCCGCCGGATAGTACTGAGGTCTCGTTTGAGGCGGCGGTGGCGGCGGTGGCGGCGGTGGTGGTGGTGGGTTTGGTTTATTCCAAACTGAGATGATAACACCACGCCAGGTCTCGTTTTCCACCCCGTCCATTTCACCTGCATACTTGGCCGCGCGTTCCCCTTTCGCCACCTCGAACGCGACTTTGAAATTGTTGGGCACTTGCTTCCGAAGCAAATCAACGACGGCCCGCAGCCTATTATGCGACAATAGCATGTTGAAATCGTCGCTACCGGTACGACTTGCAAGTCCTATGATTGTAAGGCTTCCTCCGTCCCTTAATTTCGGAGCGACGACGTTATTCAGCCAATTGGAATGTTCCGGCTTTATGGCGAACTTGCCGACGTCAAAGTTGAATAACTTCGCCGCAATCGTATCCGATGCCTGCGATCCGTACTCCAGGATTTTCCCGGGTGATGCCATGTTGTTTATCTCCCAACGGAGAGACCGACTGCGAAACGGGTAGAACTCGGATTGAAAGATCCGCCTATCAATTAATGGGTCGCTCTGGACGTTTTGGCGGTTCATCGTCGCCCTCAGATATCCCGTCAGCTACTTGAAGGTGCCATCGACGCCGTCGAGGTAGGTGAAGGCGAAGCCATAGGACACTCCGTGGTTTCGAGCGGAATGAGCGTACGCGGCGTTGGCTTCATCGCGATGTCGCAGCGAAGCCGTTCGGTATCGCCCTGCAGTCGCGAGAGGACCCTGCAGCTTCCATGCGAACTTGGAGTGTTAGCCGGGGAAGTCGCGGAACTCCTTGACGAGATTGAACGGAATTTTCCACCCGGCGCCTCCGCCGCGCATCAGCATCTTGATGTCTTCCGCCCTGTTTTCTTTTCCGGTTTTCGGATCGGTCTCCAGCGTGTGGCCCTGGCTGTCCCAAGGTTTGCTCGCGCTCTTCGAGTAGTAGCCGAGAAAATGCCCGGCTTCATGGGCAGACGTGTTGGGCCCGCGTTGTGAGCTGATGAAGGCAAGGTCTAACGATCGAGCAAACGATCCATTGGGGAATGAGCCATTGGACCGAAGCTTATCGACGCAGAAAATGGTGAGATGGGCGCCCTTTACTTTGTGCTTGACGAAGAAGCTCTTCAGTTTCTCGACCTCGATCACATCGGGAAGGACCGCCAGGCTCGCATCCTTCATGCCAGTGGCATTGGCAAGCTCCCCTTTGACGGCAGCCTGCGAGTCGTCGATGACCAGCGAGTCGCTTGGCACCCGCTCGAAACGGATGTTGGCCTGCGGCCTCCATATACTGTTCATCGTCGCCAATTCATCTTGCTCGTTGCAGGGCTTCTTGGCGTGAAACGCCGGAGCGCCGCTGGTCCCCGGAACCATGACGTTGCGGAACGCCACCTTGATCTTGATCTCTGGCAGCACGGCCACATGGAGCCTGGCTTCGATCTTCCGGCCAGCCGACCGAGCCACCACCTCCAGGCCGGGAAAGCCAATCGGCTTGATCCGGCCGTTGATTTCGAAGAACCGTGCATCGCTGTTGAAGGTGGCAGGAAGCGACGCCGCCCTGAGCTGCGGATCGATATCGGGTCCGGAGAAGGTGTCTCTGGCTTGCACTATGCGTCTAAGGGTATCGGCGCCATTGATCTCCTTGATCCCGAGGGCATGGGGATTAGGATCGACTTTGAGCTTTCTTCCGGGGTCGATCAGCGCCACGATGTTGGAGCCCCCGAACGGCACCACCATGCCCGGCGGGCTGCGGCGCTCATCGACGCCGGAGCGGCGGAAGACCTCTTGAAAGGCGGCCATGGCTAGTTCTCCTGTCCTCGTCCGGTCCGACAACGCCAAATTCACGCCCGGAAATGAGAGCCTCCGTCCTGTGGGAAGTGGCTAGATCGTCCCGCCGCCGACGAAGATTTCGACGACCACGGCGCGATTGGCGGCCCTGTTCATCACGGTCGTGTTGTCCTTCAGATACTCGTAGTGTGAAGCAGGCTTGACGGAGAAGACGCGCGAGCGGGCGCTTGGGCCGAACAGGCGAAAGACGTTCCTGGCGCGGCCCGTGCGCAGGAAGATGTTGTTCCGTTCGCCGCCGGCGCTGTCGCTGTATCCGACGATCTGAAACTGCAGCGACTTGTCGGTCTCGAAGCGGATGAGCTGCGCTGCCAACAGCGGATCGCGCTTGGCAATGTTCTTGAGATGCCGCCAGTCGACTCCGAAATCCCAGATGATGAGATATTGGCAAATGCCGGCCGGCGGGACCAGACTGACGTCCACACCGAGATGGCCGACCTCGGTACGGGACGTTGCGACTTCATTGGCCACGTAGGGAAAGACGGCGGCGCTGTGAACCTTGGCAAGCGGCGAGCACTGCGGTTGCGTCGCCATATTCGGCATCTGCTCCACCGGGCCCGGCGGCGTGTATTGCGGCAGTGGCTGCGGCGCGCGTCCCATGGCCATTTCTCCCATTGTCCTGCGCAAAGCCGAGCACTGGAGGGAGCCTCGGTTCCCACCACGGCTATGACTAGTAGTGACGCGAGCGGTCGGGAAAGTTCAAAGGTGAAGGTACGGTGCCTCGACAGTCATTTCGGGGCGATGCGCAGCATCGAGCTGTTGTTCGGGGCCAGCCCCGGCGCGCTCACAGCGGCGAGCCGGCCGCCTTGCCTGTGAAGGTCCAGGCGGAGGGTACGCCAGACGCTCGAGCTGCGGCGCCTAGCGCAGCGGCAGCAGATCCAGCTGGCTCTGCGCCTTCTTGACGGCGGCTGCGAACCAGCTCTGGCTTGGCGCTTCCTTGGCAAAGCACTTGGTGTAGGCGTCCATCGCCCGGTCTTCACGGGCCATGGCGTCCTGCGGGGTCTTCCTGGCCATCATCTGCTTCCAGACCTTCTCGCAGGCCGGGATTTTAGCCGTCTTCACGGCGTCCGATGTGGCGATGAAGAAGACCTTGTCGTCCTTGATGGCGACGACGTCGATTTCATGCGGTGGTGCCTTGAGATCGCCATTGCCGCGCAGGCCGAGCACGGCGGCTGCTGCTGCTGGCAGAGCAAGGCAAGCGATCTCATGGCAATCCGGAAGACTGGTGCGGTCTCCAGTCTTTGTGCCTGTGCCGGGCGGGAAGGTTCATCCGTCGGCGGAGTGCGGGAGCCCTACTCTGCCGGTGTCAGTTGCTGCCGATTCAGGCGTATCGCGGCGGTCTCACGCACGCGAACGCGGGCGCGGCGCTTGCGCCACCAGATCACGACGCCGGTCACAGAGAGTGCCGCCACCACGAGGCCCATGATCGAGATCAGGATGCGGCCGAACAGCCCGACGATGCGGCCCGAATGCAGCGGGAATTGCGCCTGCACGAAGATGTCGGCGGCGGTGCCGACCCAGGGCAGTCGCTCGCCGATGGGGCGGCCGTCCTCGCTGTCGTAATAGAGTTGCGCCGGGCCGACGCCGCCTGCGCCGTGGTCGTCGCCGGGGTGGAAGAAGGCGGCGGCATAGACGCCATGGGCTGGCCCGTAGCTGAGCGCGCCGACCGGAGTGCTCCAGCCACGGGCTTTGCCGTCGGCGGCAGCGCGGGCGGCGATCTCGGCGAAGGTCATCTTCGGCTCGATGGGGTCGTCGAGGCCGCGATAGGGCCGCTGCTCATAGGGCGTCGGCGTATAGTTCGACACCATCTTCATCAGCGGCGAGAACACCTCGAAATAGAGGTTCAGCGAGAATGCCGTGAAGGCGATGATGAACAGCACGCCCCAGGTCCACAGGCTGAAGGCCCGGTGGATGTCGAAATTGATCCGATAGGCGCTGCCCGAGGTCTTGATGGTCCAGGCCGGCGCCCAGCGCGCCCAGAAGCCGCGCTCGAGCTGGCGTGTGACTTCAGGCGCCCGCGCCGCCTTGGCACGCCGCCGCGAGGGCAGCGTCAGATAGAAGCCGACGAAGCAATCGATGGTCCAGATGATGGCGATCACGCCGAGCACGCGCATGCCCCAGCGGTCGCTGCCCCAGAATTCCGGGATGTGCATCGTGTAGTGCAGCTTGTAGAGGAACGAGACGAAGTTCTCTCGCGTCACCGGCCAGACTGCGCCCCAGTAGCGCCGGCCAAGCTCGGCACCCGTGTTGGGATCGAGGAAGACCTGATTATAGTCGAGCGGGTAACGCTTGCCGGTCGCGGGATCGATCCGCGGCATGACGAAGAACCACAGCGAGTGGCCCTCTTCTGGCGTCATGAAGAGGTAGACGACGCGCGCACGGGGATCGCGCTGCTCGATCATCTTGGCGAGCTCGATCGAGGGAATGGCCGGGCCCTTCGTCGAGACGTCGAACAGATGGCTGTTCAGGACGTCGTCGATCTCGTGATCCCAGGAGATGATCGCGCCGGTGATGCCGGAGAAGAACAGGAATCCGGCCGTGAGCAATCCCGCCCAGCGATGCAGCCTGCCGAATATCGCTCTCATCGTCTTCCACTCTCATCCAGCGGCCCGGCCCCCGGTGCCAGACCGTCTTCCGTTCGAATTCACCAGCGATAGGTCAGCTTGCCGATCGCCTTGCGCCCCTCGGCATAGAAGCATCCCGCCAGGCTGTAGCACGCAGCGACGTAGCGCGTGTCGGCAACGTTGGTCACGTTCAGCGACAGCCGCCAATTGTCATGGGTGTAGGCCAGCAGCGCGTCCAGCACGGTCGAGGCACCCACCTTGAAGGTGTTGGCCTCATCGCCCCAGGTCGCGCCGACATAGCGGATTCCGCCGCCGAACTGCAAGCCCGCGAGCGGCCCGTTCTGCAGCGTATAGTCGCTCCACAACGAAGCGCGGTTGAGCGGCACCGTGACCGGCGCCTTGCCGACATTCACCGGATCCTGCGTGACCATGGCATCGACATAGGCATAGGCGGCGCGCAGGTTCCAGCCGTCGGCGAGCGACATCGTGCCTTCGAGCTCAATGCCGCGCGATTTCACCTGCCCGATTTGTTCGTAAAAGGTGGCTGCAGGCACGTACACCGCGAGGTTGTCGCGCGTCAGGTCGAAGGCGGCAAAGGTAAACAGCGCGTTCCAGCCGATCGGCTGGTACTTGACGCCGACCTCGTACTGGACGCCGGTCTCGGGATTGAGCATCTGTCCGCCAAAGCCGGTCGCGAGCAGCGGCAGGAACGATTCCGAGTAGCTGAAATAGGGCGCGATGCCATTGTCGAAATTGTACATGACGGCGGCTCGCCCGGTGAAGGCCGAAGCGTCCTTCGCGACCGTCGTGTTGGCGATGCCGTTATCGACCTGCGTCGTCACGAAATCCTGACGGCCGCCGAGCTGGAACGAGAGCCGGCCAAGCTTGATCTGATCCTGCGCATAGAGGCCGACCTGCGACTGCTTGACGCCAGTCTTGTCGCTCGGCACGCCGTCCACGGCATAGTCGTAGCTATACACCGGGTTGAAAACATTGATCGTCGGAGACGAGGTCGTCACGCCATAAGCGGTGTCGCGGAAGGACGTGTTGCGGTAGTCGACGCCGACCAGCGTGGTGTGGCTGAAAATGCCGGTGTTGAACTTGCCCTGGAGCTGATTGTCCACCGCAAAGGAGTTGATGTAGGAGTTGCTGTAGCTGCCATAGCGCGCGAGCTGCCCTGCGGCTTCGTCGGTATAGCCGCCGCCGTAAAACACCTTCTCCTCGTTGTGCTGATAGGCGTAGCGCAGGTTCTGGCGGAACGTGATGTTGTCGGTGAAGTTGTGCGCCAACTGGTAGCCGACGGTCGCGATCTCGGTGTTGAACGCGTCGAAGCTCGGCACGCCCGCGAAGAACGAGACCGGAATGGTGCGGCCGTTGTTCGGCCACACCGTACCCGAGGCCGGCAGGAACTGGAGACCCCACCCTGCTCGATCGCGCTGATAGTTGGCGAGCAAGGTGATGGTGGTGTCCTCGTTCGGCTTGAAGGTGACGGCGGGCGCGATGAAAACGCGATTGTCCTTGCTGAAGTCGACCTGCGTCTCGCCGTCGCGAACCACGCCGGTGAGACGCCACAGCACCGTGCCTTCCTTGTTGGCGGGGCCGCCCATGTCGAACTGGCCCTGATAGCGGTTGAAGCTGCCGCCGGAAATCGAGACTTCGCCGAACTGCTGAGCAGTCGGCAGCTTGGTCACATAGTTGAGGATGCCGCCGGTGCCGCTGCCGCCATACATCGCGGAGGACGGACCTTTGAGCACCTCGATGCGCTCGGCGCCATAGGGATCGAGGCCGTTGAAATGCACGTAGTTGCTGGACGGAATCCGCAGGCCGTCGACGTAGAGGCCCGGCATGGTCATGTCGAAGCCGCGGATCTGGAGGCCGCCGAACCGGGTGTCCGAGCCGCCATTGACGTCGCCGCTCACGCCGGCGGTGTAGCGCAGGGCCTCGCCGATCGAGACCGCGCCCTGGTTCCTGATCTGGTCGGTGGTGATGACGGACACCGACTGCGGCGTCTCGATCAGCGGCGTATCCGTCTTGGTGGCGGTGCCGCTCCGCGTCGCCACGAAACCGCGCACGGGACCATTGGCGCGCTCGCCCGTGGCGCCGTTCGATGATGCCGACTGAGTCGGGGCGGCCTGCTGCGCCGGAGCGCGACGATTGGTGCGTGCGGTGCGCGTTGCCGCCGCCCTTCGCGACGAGGCAATCGCCACCGGACGGGTGCGCTCCGCCGGTGCTTCCACGGTGACAGCGGGAATTTGCGCCTGCGCTCGCGCAGAACCGAACGGCACGGTGAGAGCAAGTGTGCTGACCGCACCGAAGAAAAGCACCTGGATCCGTTGACGACGCATGTCGGAACGCAAAGGAAACTGGAAGTCTGTCACGTCTCGTAAAGCCCCACGCACTGCCGGCTTCGCCGGTTTTGTTCTTGATGCCCCGCCCTAACTCAGGCGGTTTGGGAGTGCGATAGGAACAACGTTAGAATTTCTCCAGACGTGTGTGCAGCATGCACGACCAATGCGCTCATCGGCAGGCTGACGTTGCCCGCCGTCCCTGGGCAGCCTTCGTCCCGATCTGACCCGATTGATTTCGGAGTGTTTCTGTGGTGACGCGTCTTGTGTCTGTCGGCGGTGCGATCGGAATCAAGCTCCTGCGGACCGATCGCGGCTCAGGGCCAATCGGCGAAATTCAGCGTTGGCCTTGATCGCCCCGCCCTCACGCGTGCAGCAACGCGTCGCCGCCACATGCCGGGCGCCTCACCGGTGTGCTTGCGGAAGAAGCGGCTGAAATAGGCGGTGTCCTTGAAGCCGAGCGCGAACGCGACCTGCTTGACGGCGGCCGTGCCGGCCTCCAGCCGCGCCGCGGCTTCCTTGACGACACGCTGCTGGATCAACTCGCTTGGCGATCGCTGGAGTTCGCGACTGCACAGCGAGTGCAGGCGGTCCGCCGTTATGCCGAGCAGATTGGCGTAGTCGCTGACGCGCAGATGCTGGTGATATCGTTCCTCGAGCAGTCGGCGGAAGCGGCTCAAGACGTCCGCATTGCTGCCCTGGTCATCCTGATCGCTATTGCCGGCGAAGAGACGCCAGAAGCGCAACACGCACAGCGTCAGCTCGGCGGACATGATCGACCCTGCACCGCTGCGCGTCGGCAATGCGAGCTCGGTTGCGATTGCTCCGATCGAACGCGACATCGTCGTCACGAGTTCAGGCTCGACCGGCAATGTCATGATGCCCGCGGCGCTTTCGAGGGCCAGATAGGCCGGCTCCGCCGATGGTGGCAGGAAGCGGTGCCATACGCCGGAGCGCAATTGCAAGAGCTCGGCAGTCGCTCCGGCGGATATCTCCAAATACTCGGCCGAGCCCGCCGGCAACCAGATCAGAGCGGGCCCGGTCAATGCGATCACCTGACCGGCCTGGCGGATCTCGGCAGCGGAGCCGCGATGAAGGCAAAGCAGGTGGATGAACGGCCGCGTCGCCTTCGACCCAAGCATCCAGCGTCTCGCAACATAGTGCGATCCGATCAACGCAGCGCCGACCGGTGCCGATGCCGCCGGTGCGGCGATTGCGACCGGATGGGCGCCCGCGACCGCTCGACGCACCTGACCGATGCGACCGGAAACGTCCAATCTTTCCCCGGATTTGTCCATTGTGCGAACAAAACCGACAGTGCTTGCTAGGTCAAGTCCCGATCGCGGCCGGCTTCCGAGCGGCGCCGAAGAAATCAGGACGATGAGGAAGCGACCAATTTCATCGTTGCGAACAATCGCTTGAGTGAACACGAGGGAGGATCGACATGTTTTCGGCGAACCGTCGAACGTTGCTGCGCGTCACTGGCCTGATGGCTTTCGCCACGGCGCTGGGGACCTTTACGTCCGCAGCCGATGCGCAGGAGAAGATCCGGATCGGCTATGCCATTTCCAAGACCGGGCCCTATGCCGGCGGCGCCGGCATCACCACCTTGCCGAACTACGAGCTGTGGGTGAAGGACGTGAACGCCGCGGGCGGCATCAAGCTCGGCGACAAGAAACTGCCGATCGAGGTCGTTGAGTACGACGATCGCAGCAGCTCGGAGGAAGCGGTCAAGGCGATCGAGCGCCTCGCCAACCAGGACAAGGTCGATTTCATTCTTCCGCCCTGGGGCACTGGCCTCAATCTCGCCGTGGGGCCGACGTTGAACCGCCTCGGCTATCCGCACCTCGCGGTCACCTCCGTGACCGACAAGGCCCCGGAGCTGGCCAAGCGCTGGTCGAACGCGACGTTCTGGCTCGGCACCTCGGCGCAGATCTCCGAGGCGCTCGCCGAGCTGCTTGGCAGGCTCAAGCGCGAGGGCAAGATCGGCGGCACCATCGCGATGGTGAGCGTCGCCGACCAGTTCGGCATCGAGCTCTCCACGGCCGCCCGCGAGGCTTTCAAGAAGGCGGGCTTCACCCTGGCCTACGACAAGACCTATCCAATGGGGTCGCAGGACCTTCAGCCCTTGCTCAACGATGCGATGGCCGCCAAGCCCGATGCCTTCATCGCCTTCAGCTATCCGCCTGACACGATTGCGCTGACCGAACAGGCGCAACTGCTGAAGTTCAACCCGAAGATCTTCTACGTAGGCGTCGGCACTGCCTTTCCGCTCTACAAGGGCAAGTTCGCCGCCAACAGCGACGGCGTGATGGGGATCGGCGGCTGGAACGCGGACTCGCCGCAGCTCAAGGACTATCTCGCGCGCCACAAGGCCGCGACCGGCAAGGAGCCCGATCGCTGGGCGAGTTCGATTACCTATGCGAGCCTGCAGGTGCTGCAGCGGGCCATCGAGAAGGTCGGCAAGCTCGATCGCGCCGCGGTCGCGGCGGAAATCCGCGGGGGCACGTTCGACACCATCATCGGCAAGGTCAAGCTGAAGGACGGGCTGCTCCAGGAGGTGTGGAGCGTCGGCCAATGGCAAAACGGCGAGTTCTACGGCCTCGCCCCAACCTCGCTCCCGGGCGCACGCGCGCCGGTCGTACCCAAGGCGCAATGGCAGTGAGTCCGGCAGGCAGGCCTTGCTTCACGAGGCCTGCCGACCGTTCGATCCGAGGGGACGCCGTCTCATGCTGCTTGTCGACATCGTCCTGCCGGGTCTGGTGCTCGGTGGCATGTATGCGCTGATCGCGCTGGGGCTGACGCTCCAATACGGCGTGGCGCGGATCATGAATCTGTCCTACGGCGAGTCGCTGGTCGCGGCCGCCTTTGGCGCACTTTCGCTGTACACAGGCCTGGGTCTCAGTCCGCTCGCGGCGCTGCTGCTGGCCGTGCCGGTCGCGATGGTACTGAACTGGCTGCTCTATCGCTTCCTGCTGGAACGGCTGATGCGGCGCGGCAAGGACCGGGGCGCGCAGGAGATCGACAGCATCCTCGTCACGTTCGGCGTGTTGTTCGTAATCCAGGGCGCGATGCTGGTCGCCTTCGGCGGCCAGTACTACAGCTATAGCTATCTCTCCATTCCGCTGACGATCATGGGATCGACCCTTGCGGTCAACCGTCTGGTCGCGCTGCTGTTCGCAGCCCTGGTCGGCGGCGCCGTGTATCTTGCCCTGACCCGCACGCGGATCGGCACAGCGGTCCGCGCCATCGCGGTGGACGCCAATGCGGCGCGCCTCGTCGGGATCGACGTGGCGGCCTTGTCGGGGCTTGCGTTCGCCTTCGGCGGCGGCCTTGTCGCCGTCGGTGGCGTGCTCGTCAGCATGTTTCTCACCTTCAATGCGGCCATGGGCGTGGTCTTCACCATGAAGGCGCTGGTCGTCGTCATCATGGGCGGCGTCGGCAACGTCATGGGCGCGCTGGTCGCGGGGTTGCTGCTCGGCGTGGTCGAGACCGCCGTGGCCCGGCTGGTCGATCCCGGCCTGACGCTGGCTGCGACCTATGCGTTGTTTCTCGGCGTGCTCCTGATCAAGCCGACCGGCCTGTTCGGGAGAGCGGCGTCGTGACGGGGCTCGTCCGGACGTCGCTGTGGTGCGCCGGCCTCGTCGCGGCCGCGGCCATCGCCGCCTATCCGCTGTATGCCGACGGCTATTATCTCGCGCTCGGCATCAGTGTTCTCTATTTCACGATCCTGGCGACCGCCTGGGCGATGTTCTCAGGCCCCACCCGCTACGTCTCGCTTGCGACGGTCGCCTTCTTCGGCCTCGGCGCCTACACGGCCGCCGCCCTTGGGGAGACGATGCCCTGGCCCGTCGTGGTGCTGGCCGCCGCCGGCCTCGGTGCGCTGACCGCCGCCATCACCGGGCTTTCCACCCTCCGCCTGTCCGGCATCTATTTCGTGATCTTCTCGTTCGGCCTCGCCGAGCTCATCCGGCAGTTGGTGATCTGGTACGAGGTCAACATCCACAAGTCGGTCGGCCGCTACCTGTTCAGCGCCGTGACACAGGACATCCTGTACTGGCAGCTCCTTGGCCTGACCGCGCTCGTCTTTCTCGTGGGATGGCTGCTAGGGCGGTCGCGCTACGGGCTGGCGCTACGCGCCATCGGCGCCGATGAAACCGCGGCCAGTCATTCCGGCATCGACGCCACGCGGGTCAAGCTCGCCGTATTCGTTTTGAGCGCGACATTCATGGCGATGACCGGCGCGGTGATGGCGCCGCGCTGGACCTATATCGATCCCGCGATCGCCTTCAATCCAACGATCTCGTTCCAGGTCGTGATCATGGCGTTGCTGGGCGGCGCAGGCTCTCTGTTCGGGCCTGTGCTGGGCGTCGTTCCGCTGGTCTTGCTGTTCGAGGTGCTGACCGCGACCCTGCCCAACCATTTCAGCATCGTGCTCGGCGTCATCTTCGTGCTCATCGTCATGGCGCTGCCGAATGGCGTGATCGGCTTGTTCAGGACCGGACGCTGGCGGATTCCGGTGGGTTCTCCTGTATCAGAGTCCGTGCGCACGATGAACAAGGCACCGCTTCTCGCAGTCGAAGGCGTCAGCAAGTCATTCAGCGGATTGCGCGCGGTCGATGGCGTCAGCTTCACGGTCGCAACCGGCGAGATCATCGGCATCATCGGCCCGAACGGCTCGGGCAAGACGACGCTGCTGAATACGCTGTCCGGCGCCTTGAAGCCCTCATCGGGCACGATCCGGTTCAGTGGCACCGTCCTCACCGGTTTGCGGGCATACCAGATTGCGCGCCTGGGCCTCGCGCGCACGTTCCAGCTGGTGCGTGTGATGCCGGACCTGACCGTCGCCGAGAACGTAGCGGCAGCGCGGCTGTTCTCCACGTCGGACGGTTCCGACACGACGGGACGCGAGCTGCTCGACCTGGTCGGGCTCGGCACCATGCATGAAACGCTCGCGCGCGAATTGACCTATATCGACCAGAAGCGGCTGGAGCTTGCCCGTGCGCTGGCGCTTCGGCCTCGCCTCGTGCTGCTCGACGAATGGCTGGCGGGCCTCAATCCGAGCGAGCTCGAAACGGGCATCGCCCTGATCGCGAAACTGCGCGAGCGCGGCCTGACCATCATCATGGTCGAGCATGTCATGGATGCGATCCGCGCGCTCTGCGGCCATTGCATCGTCATGAACGCCGGCCGCGTGATCGCGCGCGGCGCGCCGGACGAGGTGCTGGCCGATCCGAAGGTCATCGCGGCCTATCTCGGAGACGACGATGCTTGAAGTCGCCGCCCTCTCCCATTTCTACGGCAAGCATCAGGCGCTGGCCGATGTCACGCTCGGCATCGCCCAGGGCGAGATCGTCGCGATCCTCGGTGCCAATGGTGCCGGCAAGTCGACCTTGCTCAAGAGCATCGCCGGTCTGATCAAGCCCGCCCTCGGGGCGACCATCCGGTTCGAGGGGGAAAACATCGGCGAGTTGCCGGCGCATCTCATCGTGGAGCGCGGCATCGCCCTGGTGCCGGAGGGACGCGGCGTGTTTGGTGACCTGACCGTTGCCGAGAACTTGCAGCTTGGCGCCTATCCGGCCCGTGCGCGCGCGGGCGAAGCGGACCGGCTCACGAAAACCCTGGAATTGTTCCCGCGCTTGGCCGAGCGCCTGCCCCAGGCCGTCCGCACCATGAGCGGCGGCGAGCAGCAGATGGTCGCGATCGGCCGCGCCTTGATGTCGAACCCGCGTCTCCTTCTGCTCGACGAGCCTTCGCTCGGGCTGTCTCCCCTGCTCAGCCGCGAGGTCTTTCGCGCGCTGACGCAGATACGCGCCGGTGGCGTCGGCGTGCTGCTGGTTGAGCAGAATGCCCGGGCAAGCCTCGATCTCGCCGATCGGGTCTACCTGATCGAGTCCGGCCGCAACGCCGGCAGCGGACCGGCCAGCGCGATGAAGAACGATCCCGAGATTCAGCGCGCCTATCTGGGCAAGGCGCGCGCTGCATCAAGATAGTCACCCAGCAACCCATATCACCCGGAAACCCATGGAGAGTTCCATGAACGCAATCGACCTTCTCATCGGCGGCAAGGACCAGTCGGCCAGCAATCAGCGCACCTTCCAGCGTCACAACCCGATTTCCGGCGAGATCGCATCCATCGTGGCGGCGGCCTCGATCGACGATGCGATGCGCGCTGCCGACGCGGCGGCCGCGGCTTTTCCGGCTTGGTCGCAGCTCGGTCCCTCCGAGCGCCGCAAGCGGCTCAGCGCTGCCGCCGACATCCTCGCGCGCCGGGCGGCAGAGTTCACCGCGCTGATGGTGGCCGAGACCGGTGCCACCGCGGGCTGGGCCGGCTTCAACGTGCATCTTGCAGAGGGCATGCTCCGCGAAGCCGCGGCAATGACGACGCAGATTTCCGGCGAGGTCATTCCAACCGACAAGCCCGACAATCTCGCCATGGCGTTTCGCCAGCCGGTCGGTGTGGTGCTCGGCATTGCGCCCTGGAACGCGCCGGTCATCCTCGGCGTACGCTCAGTCGCCATGCCGCTCGCCTGCGGGAACACCGTGGTGCTGAAGGCCTCCGAGATGAGCCCCGGCGTGCACCGCCTGATCGGAAGCTGCCTCTCCGAGGCTGGTCTCGGTGACGGCGCCGTCAATGTCGTGACCAACGCGCCCGAGGACGCGCAGGCCGTCGTCGAGGCACTGATCGCTCACCCTGCCATCCGCCGCGTCAACTTCACCGGCTCGACCCGGGTCGGCCGCCTCATTGCGCTGGCTTGCGCCAGACATCTGAAGCGCGCGCTGCTGGAGCTCGGCGGCAAGGCCCCGCTCGTCATCCTCGACGACGCCGATTTGGATGCAGCCGTGAACGCGGCTGCCTTCGGCGCCTTCATGAACCAGGGTCAGATCTGCATGTCCACGGAGCGGATCGTCGTCGACGACAAGGTCGCCGACGCCTTCATCGCCAAATTCGCCGCCAAGGCAAAGGGGCTTCCATTCGGCGATCCAAGCAGGGCAAATGTCGTGCTCGGCTCGCTCGTCAGTGCTGCTGCCTGCGATCGCGTCAGGGGCTTGATCGACGATGCCGTCGCCAAGGGCGCGGTGATCGCGGCGGGCGGACACGGGAGCGGCACCATCATGCCGGCCACCATCGTCGATCACGTCACGCCGGCGATGCGCATCTACGGAGAGGAGAGCTTTGGTCCGGTCGTGACCGTCGTCCGCGTCAGCGGGATCGACGAGGCGGTGCGGGTCGCCAACGACACCGAATATGGCCTCTCCTCCGCGGTGTTCGGTCGCGACATCGCGCGCGCCCTCGGCGTTGCCAAGCGGATCGAGGCCGGCATCTGCCACGTCAATGCTCCGACCGTGCACGACGAACCGCAGATGCCGTTCGGCGGCACCAAGGCATCGGGCTACGGGCGCTTTGGTGGCAAGGCGGCGATCGACGAATTCACCGAGCTGCGCTGGATCACCGTGCAGACCGGGCCACGGCATTATCCGTTCTGACCGGAACGACTATTTCTCTTGGCAGCACGAGCTGCCGGCATCCTTCCCGGTGCCGGTCAGCACGCTGCGGCTGTTGCGGTCCGGTGGAATATCTCCGGCCGCATTGGCCGCGAAGAATCCGGTCGGCTTCAGCATGAAGCCGGCATATTCGACCGGCATGATCGGAAAGTCCTCGGGTTTGCAGACATGGGTGTGGCCGAACGAGTGCCAGACCACGATGTCGGTATTCTCGATGTTGCGGTTCTGCGCGGCGTAGCGCGGCAGGCCGTCGCCGCCGGCGTGGACGTTGGGATAGTCGCCGCTGGCATATTTTTCGCTCGCGTCGAATGCCGTCACCCAGACATGCTTCGTCGCGAAGCCCCCGCGGCTGCGCACATAGCTGCCCTCCTGCGCCAGCATCAGCGGGCTCGGATTGACCACGAGCTTGTAGGCGGGAGCATTGCCGACCGAGTTGGTCTCGTTCGGATTGCTGATCTTCCAGAAGCGGCCGGTCTCGCCGTTGGCGATCGCCGCTGCGTCACGCTCGCGTGACAGGACGCGCGTGGTGGTGTCGAACACGTTGCCGTGCGGATTGTCGTGCCCCCAGGGCCGCGGCACGAAGTCGTGCTCGGTGACGGTGTTGCCGCCGCCGTCGAGATCCATGTGCAGGCGCACGTTGAAGAAGTGCTGATGCGTCGGTCCACCCAGTTGGTCATCGACCATGCCGCCCCATTTGTAAGTCTCGCCAGGCGGCACCGCCGCGGTCTGGATGATGCCGGTGAGCTTGGTCTCCAACTGGATCGTGCCGTCCTGGTAGAGGTACCAGTAGAAGCCGTAGTCGTAGTTGCCGACGGTCGCGAAGAACGAGATCACGAGCCGCCGCGAGCGGCGGACCTCGAACAGGCCGTTGCGAAATTCGTAGTGTTTCCAGGCAATTCCGTAATCTTCTTCATGCATGCAGATGGCATTCTGCATGACGAAAGGCTCGCCCTTGCTGTCGGCGGCCGGCACGTCGAAATAGTGGATGTTGCCGAGGCAGTCGCAGCCGAGTTCGAGCGCGTTGGCGAGCATGCCGAGGCCGTATTCGCCGGCATCGAACGCCGACTTCCAGAAATGGTTCGCGGTCGGGTCGGCATAAGGCACCACCATTTCGGTGACGCTGGCGCGATGAATCAGGGAGCGCTTGCGCGCGCCGTCCTGATAGGCGAGCTGATGCAGCACGAGGCCCTCGCGCGGGGTGAAGCCGACGCGAAAGCTCCATTTCTGCCAATCGACCTTCCAGCCGTCGACGCGAAAGCTCGGGCCCTCGGGCTGCTCGATGTGCAGGGGCTTGATGTCCGTGCGCGGTACTGCAACCTCATGCGCGCCGTAGTTCCGTTTCTTGCGCGGTATCGGCACGATCGGATCTTCATCCGTGAGGTCGATGACCTTGCCGCCGATGAGGTCAACGACAGCGACCACGCCCTCGATCGGATGGGCATAGCCGTTGTCCTGGAGATGCTCGCGAAAATAGCTGACGGCGCGCACGATGCGTGCACCGCGCTCGAACTCCTTGTCGAAGAAGCCAGAGGAGAAAGGGTCGACCTGAACGAGCTCGATGTCCTTATCGCTGAGCCCGCGCCGCTGCATCGCCGCACGCCAGCCGGGGTCGGCCTTCACAACGGCCTCGCATTTGAAGAACTCTTCCAGCATCACCGGCGGCTGCCCATAGGGCACGTCGCGGTTGGGGAGGAGCTTCCGCTCGACGATCTCGCTGCGGCCAAGATCGACGATGTGCTCGATGGCCTCGCCGGTGGCGATATCAAGTGTCAGCACGAAGGCACGGCGCCCTATCCCGCCCGCGGCCAGATCCTGCTTGGTCGGCTCTTCCAGCCGTACCGTCGGGAAGCGGCAGTGTTCCGGTGAGCTTGCGGCCGCACGCACCAGCGTGCACGCCGCCGTGATCTCCCCAATCGTCAGAGGATCGAGCGGATGCGCCGTGGCGGCATGGGCGGGCGATCGTGCCTTGGCGGGATCGAGCATGATGATGTCCAGAAGTCAGCGCGAGGCGAGATGTGCGGTGATGGCGCGGAAGGCAGCGAGCCAGCGATGGTCGAGCGGAACGTCCATCGCCTTCGGCTGCGTCGCGAGCTTGACGATGACGGTGTCGGAAGCCGCGTCGATGTAGAGCCACTGGCCGTGGATGCCGATCGCGGCGAGATCGTACCGCGAAGGATCGATCGTGTACCATTTGCTGCGGTAGCGCGCGCTCGGGAAGATATCGGCGAGGTCGCCGTCGGCCCAGGCCTTGGGATCGCCGTTCTCGTGGATGTCGTCGATCCACCAGCCCGGCACCACCTGCCGTCCCTCGACCACGCCGCGGCAGCGGATCATCTCGCCGAAGCGGATAAGATCGCGGGCCGTGACGGAAAGACCGCCGGCGATGCGGCCCATGCCGTGGCTGTCGAGCGTGAGGGATCCGTCCTCTTCCGCGCCCATCGGCTGCCAGAGATATTCGGAGAGGATGCGAGGGTAAGGCATGCCACAGGCGCGCTCATACACCCAGCCGAGAACTTCCGTGTTGGTCGAGACATAGTGGAACACCTTGCCGTGCGGCTTGCCGGTGCCGCGCAGGGTCATGAGATAGGCGCGCTGGTGGCTGGGCTCGACACCCGGTGGCGGCACATCCCAGCCCGAGGAGAAGCGGTAACGCGCGACGTCGCCGGCAGGGTCCTCGTAGTCTTCATCGAACTTGATGGCGACGGCCATGTCGAGGACATCGCGGACCGTGCAGCTGCCGTAGACGGAATTCTCCAACTCCGGCACGTAACGCATCACCCTCGCCTCGGGATCGAGCAGCCCGCGTGCGGCCAGCACGCCGCCGAGCGTGCCGGCAACCGACTTGCTGATCGAGCAGATCAGATGCGGCGTTGTCGCGCTCATGCCGTCGCCATACCATTCATGGATCAGCGTGCCCCGATGCATGACCAGCAGTGCATCGCCAAAGGTCTCACGCAGCGTGGCCTCGATCGTCGTCGGCTGGCCGTCCGGCGCTTTGAAGCTGAGCTTTGACAATTCGCGCGGCGCCGTTTGTATCGGCGTCGGCCGGGCCGAGCGGCGCACCTCCGCAGTGGGCAAAACTTCGCGAGTGTGGGTGAAGCCCCAGCGGATCGCGGGAAAGCTGCGCCAGTTGGCACGCGTCACCTGGGCCTCGGGCGCGGGCGGGCTGCCGCGCATGACATCGGTCGGTCGCATCTCGATCCTCCGCAAGGCCATCCCGACTGCGCTGTCGGAACGGTTGGAAGGAAAATCTGCACCGCGGCGCTATCGGGCGTTATCGAGATCCGGCAATATTTTGCTGGACTCGGCCGTCCGGCGTGTCAGTCTGGGCACGTTTATTGCTGATCTTGGCTTACAAATTTCGACGCATTATCATGGCCTTGAGCGTAAATCCTCCGATTCAGGACTCGGCTGCCGGCCTGATCGAGGCGAGCAGTACGGATGTCGATGAGCACTGCGCCGCGCTCGGCCGCTGGCGGCTGCGCTACGACCAGATCAGCGCCGGGGCGTTTCGAGGCAGCTTCACCCAGCTCTCTCTGCCCCATGTCGAGGTGTTCCGCGAAATCACCAGCCAGCAGGTTCGCCAATACGGCCAGCTTGGCGCCGACAGCTTTGGCATCGGCCTACCCTGGCGCGGTGACAGCGAGGTCAATTGCAACGGCGCCAGCGTTGCAGGCGCCCAGGTCATCGCCTGCATCGACGCCGAGGTCGACATGTGCACGCCGAAGTCATTCGAGCTGCGCGGTGTCGTCGCCAGTGCGGCGCTGATCCGGGATCTCGCCGCCCGGCTCGAGATCGATCTGCCGCGCGCGGTCTGGCACCAATTTCGGGTGATCGAGATGGCGCAGGCGCCGGTCGCACGATTGCGAGCCCATCTCGAGGTCATTCACCAGGCCATCGCGACCGCGCCCGAACGGTTCGAAGATCCGGCCACCCGGCAGGTGCTCGAAGACGCCCTCCTCGTCGAGATCATGGACATGCTGCCGACCGCACGCGCCACCGATCCCGGCCGCAGCGCGAACGCGCGCAAGCGTACCGTCGATCGCGCGCGCGAGCTGATGCACGGCAACAATGACCATTCGCTGTCGCTGCTGGAGGTCTGCAAGGCGGCCGGCGCCAGTCCGCGCAAGCTCGGCTATTGCTTTCAGGCGGTTTTGGGCACGAGCCCGATGCACTATTGGCGTGCGATGCGGCTGAACCGCGTACGGCGCGATCTGAAACGCGCCGGCGGCGCTGGGACATCCATCTACGACGTCGCCGTGCAGCACGGCTTCTGGCACTTCAGCCAGTTCTCGCTCGACTACAAGCGCCACTTTGCCGAGCTGCCCTCGGAGACGCTGCGGCGGGCGAGGCGTGCCGCGTGATCCGGTTCAGCGATGCCGCAGCCGGCGATTGACCCGGCGCGCCAGATAGTCGCCGGCGCTCTGGATCAGTTGCACCAGTGCGATCAGCACGACCACGACGGCCAGCATCATCTCCGGCATGAAGCGTTGGCAATGTCAGATATTTGCGGGGAGTTGGACGAAGTTTTCCCAATCCGTCGGATGCAAAGGATATCTATCTGCCGACAGGATCATCCTCCTGCGGTGCCTGATCTACCGCCCCCTGAAGCGTGGCTTTCGGCGGGCCAGGAATGCTTCGACGCCCTCCTTGTGATCCTCGCTCAGGCTGGCGAGCGCGAACTGATCGACATCCATGTGGCTGGCGAGATCGTCAAGCGCGTGCGCGAGCCGGTTGACGGTCAGCTTGGTCATGGCGACCGAGAGCGGCGGCTGTGCAGCGACCTTGCGGGCAAGCTCCATGGCCGCATCGAAGGCATGGCCGGGGTCGGTCACCTGTTCCACCAGGCCCCATTCATAGGCCTCGTCCGCGCTGATGCGCTGGTCGGCCAATATGACCGCCTGCTTGGTGCGGGCCGGCCCGATCAGATGCAGCATGCGCGGGATGCTCTGCCAGCTCATGTTCATGCCGAGCCCGATCTCGGGCACGCGCAAATGCGCGTTGCGGCCCATGATGCGAAAGTCGAGCGCTACGGCGAGGGCCACCCCGCCGCCGACGCAAAAGCCCTCGATCGCCCCGATCGTGATTTGCTCCATCTCCTGCCAGGCGTGCGTCAGGCGCGGCCCGAGCTTGAGATGCCGACGCAGCGTGCCGAGATCCATCTCCTTGCGCGAACGTCCCTCCGCATCCTTGAGGTCGAAGCCGGCGCTGAACGCGCCCGAGCTGCCGGTCAAGACGACGGCCGACGTCGCGGCGTCATCCTCGAAACTGCGCGCCGCCGCGGTCAGCTGCCGCAATGCCTCCGGCGAGAGCGCGTTGATGCCGTCGCCGCGGTCGAAACGGACCACCGCAATCCGACCCTCGGGCCCAAGGCCCTTCTCGATCTTCACGTAGTCCGTCACCATCATCTCCACGCTGCTTTCGGCGATGTTAGCGCACAATTGTCGTCACGAATATGGGGCCCGATCACGATGCAAGGAACACTCGACAGGCCTGGGCCATTGCGCATATCTTTGCCGCCATGAGCCACGATCACGACCATCACCACGATCATTCCGAGCTCTCGGAGACCGAGCTGCGCGTGCGCGCGCTCGAGACGATCCTGACCGAAAAAGGCTATGTCGAGCCGGCCGCGCTCGATGCCATCATCCAGGCCTACGAGACCAGGATCGGACCTCATAACGGCGCGCGCGTCGTCGCCAAGGCCTGGACCGATCCGGCGTTCAAGAAGGCACTGCTGGAGGACGGCAGCAAGGCGATCGGAACGCTCGGACATGTCAGCCGCGTCGGCGACCATCTGGTCGTGGTCGAGAACACGCCTGAGCGACACAACATGGTCGTGTGCACGCTGTGCTCCTGCTACCCCTGGGAAATGCTGGGACTGCCGCCGGTCTGGTACAAGGCTGCGCCCTATCGCTCCCGCGCCGTGAAGGATCCGCGCGGCGTGCTCGCCGATTTCGACGTCACCCTGCCCAAGGACATGGAGATCCGGGTGTGGGATTCGACCGCCGAGACGCGCTTCCTGGTGCTGCCGATGCGCCCTGCAGGCACGGAGGGCTGGACCGAGGAGCAACTCGCCGAACTCGTCACCCGCGACTCCATGATCGGCACCGGCTTTCCGCGGAAGCCTGGAGCCCCGTCATGAACGGCGTGCACGACATGGGCGGCATGGACGGGTTCGGCAAGGTCGAGCCCGAGCCCAACGAGCCGATGTTTCACGCGGATTGGGAAGCGCGTGTCCTTGCCATGGTACGCGCGATGGGCGCGGCCGGCGCCTTCAACATCGATACCTCGCGCTTCTACCGCGAAACGCTGCCGCCGCACGTCTATCTCGCGAGCTCCTACTACAAGAAATGGTTCCTCGGTCTCGAGGAGATGCTGATCGACAAGGGCTACCTCACCAGGGAGGAAGTCGCCGCCGGCCATGCGATACAGCCCGCAAGGGCGCTCAAGCACGGCAAGTTCGATCTCGCGAACGTCGAACGCATCATGGTGCGCGGCAAGTTCGACCGCCCTGCCCCGGCGCCGGCGAAATTCAACATCGGCGACCGCGTGCGCGCGAAGAACATCCATCCGACCACGCACACAAGGCTGCCGCGCTATGTGCGCGGCCATGTCGGCGTTGTCGAGCTGAACCATGGCTGCCACGTTTTTCCTGACACGGCGGCGATGGAGCGCGGCGAGAATCCGCAATGGCTCTACACCGTGGTGTTCGAGAGCCGCGAGCTCTGGGGCCCCGACGCTGATCCGACCACAACCGTCTCGATCGATGCATTCGAGCCCTATCTGGACCCGGCGTGATGAGCACGCCGCTTGCTGCGGCCGCCACGGCGGCCATACCGAGCATTCCCCGCGACGACGACGGCCCGGTCTTCCGCGCGCCCTGGGAGGCGCATGCCTTTGCCATGGCGCTGACCTTGCACGAGCGCGGCGTGTTCACTTGGCCCGAATGGGCCGCCGCACTCGCCGACGAGATCAAGCGCGCGCAAGCGGCGGGCGATCCTGATACGGGCGAGACCTACTACCTGCACTGGCTGGCGACGCTGGAAGGCCTCGTGGCCCGCAAGGGCGTCGCATCGGTCGAAACCCTGCACCGCTATCGCGCCGCCTGGGACCACGCCGCCGATCGCACGCCGCACGGCAAGCCGATCGAGCTGCGGCCGGAGGATTTCGGGTAGCTTGCGCACGCGCGTGTCCCGGACAAGCTGCAACGCGCTAGCGTTGCGGCGCAGAACCGGGACCCAGCCAGCGACACGATACGTTACGAAGCATGGGCCCCGGCTCTGCAGCGCACCGCTGAAGGAGCGCTGCGCTGCGTCCGGGGCACGAACAGAGGAGTACGGCGAGCCTCAGCGCCTCGCCACATACTCCGCCCATCCCTTCGCCCGCAAACTGCATGCCGGGCACTCGCCGCAACCATGGCCCCAATCGTGCTGCGCGCCGCGTTCGCCGAGATAGCAGGTGTGCGAGTGCTCGCGGATGAGGTCGACGAGCCCCTCGCCGCCGAGATCGTGCGCGAGCTTCCAGGTCGCGGCCTTGTCGATCCACATCAAGGGCGTATGCAGCTCGAACTTCCTGGCCATGCCGAGTGAGAGCGCGGCCTGCATGGCGCGGATGGTCTCGTCGCGGCAATCGGGATAGCCGGAATAGTCGGTCTCGCACATGCCGCCGACGATGTGGCTGATCCCGCGTCGATAGGCCAGCGCCGCGGCGAAGGTCAGGAAGACGAGGTTGCGGCCGGGCACGAACGTATTGGGTAGGCCGTCGGCCCCCATCGCGATCGCGACGTCGCGTGTCAGAGCGGTCTCGGACACGGCCGCCAGCGTCGGGATCGACAGCGTGTGGCTCTCGCCGAGCCTTGCGGCCCAATCCGCACGCAGCCCCTTGACGCCGTCGAATAACCGCTCGCGGCAGGCAAGCTCGATGGCGTGGCGCTGGCCGTAGTCGAACCCCAGCGTCTCCACGCGGGCAAATCGGCTCAGCGCCCAGGCGAGGCAGGTGGTGGAATCCTGGCCGCCGGAGAACAGCACCAGCGCGGTCTCGGAGGAAAATGCGTCACTCATGGCCCGCGCTTTAGCATTGCGCGACCTGCTCGCCAATCGGTGGAAATCGGCCTGTTCCACCGTACCGGGCTGGGAACGCCGGCCGGGTTTTGGCATAACGTTGCGGAGCCAGGAGACTGCCCCGCAATGACCCCTTCCCGCGACATTTCCCGCCTGATCGAGATCATGGCGGCGCTGCGCACGCCGGTCACCGGTTGCCCCTGGGACCTCGAGCAGGATTTTGCGACGATCGCGCCCTACACGATCGAGGAAGCCTATGAGGTGGTCGACGCCATCGCCCGCGGTGACCTCGACGATCTCAGAGAGGAGCTCGGCGATCTCCTGCTCCAGGTCGTGTACCACGCCCAGATGGCTTCCGAGCAGAACGCGTTCGATTTTGGTGACGTCGTCGAAGCCATCACCCGCAAGATGATCCGCCGCCATCCCCACGTCTTTGCCGACAAGGACGGCAATCTCGCCTCCTCGCACGTCAAGGAGGTCTGGGACCGCATCAAGGCGGAGGAGAAAGCCGAACGCGCAGCACGCCGGCCGCCGGAAGAAGCGCCGTCGCACAAATCGCTGCTGTCAGGCGTGAAGGCCGGCCAGCCGGCGCTGACGCGCGCGATGGAGCTGCAGCGCAAGGCCTCCACCGTCGGCTTCGACTGGAACGACCCGCGCGCGGTGCTGCAAAAGATCCGTGAGGAAGCCGACGAGATCGAGGCGGCATTGGACCGCAACGACAAGCAGGAGATTGCGGAAGAGACCGGCGACCTGATGTTTGCCCTCGTCAACCTCGCCCGCCATGTCGACGCCGATCCGGAAAGCGCACTCCGCGCGACCAATGCGAAATTCGAGCGGCGCTTCGCCTTCATTGAACGCGCGCTGAAGGCGCAGGGCCGCACGCTCGAGCAGGCGTCGCTGGCGGAGATGGACGCGCTGTGGGATGCGGCGAAGGGTGAGGAGACAGCACCAGAGAAGCGGAATCAAGCTCGCGGCTAACTAACTTCACTGTCGTCCCGGACAAGCGCGCCTCAAGCGCGCGCAGATCCGGGACCCATAACCCCAGGGAGCGGTTGTAGCGGCAATCTGATAACCACGAGCCTTCCGCCAAACGGCGTCCTGTGGCTATGGGTCCCTGATCTGCGCTTACGCTTGTCCGGGACGACATCGCTGTTGAGGACGCAATTGGTGCAATTCACGAGGCGGGACCTACGTCGCGTGATGCGGCACGGCGTCGAACCTGTTCACAACGATATCCCGCTTGGTCTCGTCCACCCGCACGGTCATGTCGAAGCGGCCGTCGTGCAGCTCCTTCGACAGGACCTCGGCGTTGCGATGCAGCCAGCTGATGCCGGCACCGTCCGAGGCGTCGACGGAGAGATCGAGCGTGGTGCGCTTGGCGGCGAGGCGTTCCTCGATCGCGGCGAGCAGTGGATCGATACCCTCGCCTGACACGGCGGAGACCAGCATCGCCGGATGATCCTCCGGCCTGCGCGCGGCGATGTTCAGCAGCTCTTCGCGTTGCTCGGCATCGTACCGATCGATCTTGTTCCAGACTTCGATAATGCGGCCACTATCATCAGGGTTGATGCCGAGCTGACGCAGCACCGCGTCGACGTCGCTCTGCTGCGCTTCGGCGTCCTCGTGCGAGATGTCGCGGACATGCAGGATGACGTCGGCCTCCAGCACCTCCTCCAGCGTGGCACGGAAGGCGGCGACGAGCTGGGTCGGCAGGTTGGAGATGAAGCCGACGGTGTCGGACAGCATCGCCTTGCCGCCATGCGGCAGGTTGAGCGCGCGCAAGGTGGGGTCGAGCGTCGCAAACAGCATGTCGGCCGCCTGCACGTCGGCGCGGGTCAGGCGGTTGAACAGCGTCGACTTGCCGGCGTTGGTGTAGCCGACCAGCGCGACGACGCGATACGGTACGCGCTGGCGGCCGGCGCGATGCAGACGCCGCGTCGCCTGCACCTTTTTCAACTCGCTCTCGAGCTTGGAGATGCGCTCCTGAATCAGGCGGCGGTCCGCCTCGATCTGCGTCTCGCCAGGACCGCCCATGAAGCCGAAACCGCCGCGCTGGCGTTCGAGATGGGTCCATGAGCGCACCAGGCGCGAGCGCTGGTAGTTGAGATGCGCAAGCTCGACCTGGAGCGAGCCCTCCCTGGTCTTGGCGCGGCGGCCGAAGATTTCCAGAATGAGCCCGGTCCGATCGAGCACCTTGGCGTGCAGCTCCTTTTCGAGATTGCGCTGCTGGATCGGCGCCAGCGCGCAATCCATCACCACGAGCTCGACATCGAGGCTCTTGACCAGCCCGGCGATCTCTTCGACCTTGCCCTTGCCGACATAGGTCGCTGGCCGGATCTGGTTGATCGGCGCGATGATGGCGTCGGCAACGACGAGATCGATCGCACGCGCGAGGCCCGTGGCTTCATCAAGCCGGGCCTCGGCGTCGCGTTGGACGTGACTTTCCGATTGCGTGTCGGCACTGCCGGCGCGCACTCGCAAATAGGGGCCGATGACCAGCACCCGCCCCGTATTGGCCCCTGCCGACCGCGGACGGTCGGCATCCCCGTCGAAACTCCGGGGTTCCAATCAGATCACTCTCAAGCCGGCTGATCCTCGCCGCCTTCGAACAACTGGATCGGTGCGCCCGGCATGATGGTCGAGATCGCATGCTTGTAGACCAGCTGCGAGTGACCGTCGCGCCGCAGCAGCAAACAGAAATTGTCGAACCAGGTCACGATGCCCTGGAGCTTCACTCCGTTGACCAGAAAGATCGTCAGTGGCGTCTTGGTTTTGCGAACGTGATTAAGGAATGTGTCCTGTAGGTTTTGTGCGCGGTCTGCCGCCATTGTTTTTTTCTCGCTTTGAGTTTCTTTTTATTGCGCCGGTTGCGGCCCTCTTGTGACGTTCGGGGCCTCTCCCGGTTGCTGTCCCTCATGAGATCCCCCTCGGAAGGAACAGCGGTTCGATTAGAGGACAGGTCGGGATATTAGGCAAGCCGCTTCACGCGGCAGGCCGCGCCCTATTGTCCCGGAAAACTACGGAAATCGATGATCTTACTCGCTTACTCCTGACGCATGGCCGCAAGGTCGCGGGCTAGATTGTTGTTTTGACGCTTCTTCTCGACGCGAACCGGTCTCCACTCCGCTCGAAATCGCACTAGCCGACGCCGAGCGCTTTCAGCTTCCGATGCAGCGCCGAGCGTTCCATGCCAACGAACTCGGCCGTACGGGAAATATTTCCTGAAAAACGGCTGATTTGCGCAATTAGATAGTCGCGCTCGAACACTTCGCGCGCCTCACGCAGCGGCAAGCCCATGATGTGCTCGCCATTGTTGCTGGTCGGCATCGCCGGCACCATCGAGCCGACGTCCTGCGGCAACATGTCGGCCGTGATGATGACCTCCGGCCCCCCTGCCGCGAGAATCATCACCCTCTCGACGTTATTGCGGAGCTGACGCACATTGCCAGGCCAAACATGGGATTGCAGCACCGCCATCGCGTCCTGCCCGATCTGGCGCTTGGGAAGGCCGCTGCCGGCGGAAATCTGCTCCATGAAATAGTCGATCAATTCCGGAATGTCCTCGCGCCGCTCCGACAGCGCGGGCACGCGGATCGGCACCACCGAGAGCCGGTGGTAGAGGTCCTCGCGGAAACGGCCGGCCGCGATCTCCTCTTCCAGGTTGCGCGCGGTCGAGGAGATGATGCGCACATCGACCTGCACCCTGGCGGTGCCGCCGACGCGCTGAAACGACTGCTCCACCAGCACGCGCAGGATCTTGTTCTGGGTCTCGCGCGGCATGTCGGCGATTTCGTCGATGAACAGCGTGCCGCCATGGGCTTCCTCAAGCGCACCGGGCTTGCGCGGCTGCTCGCCATTGGACTGCTCGATGCCGAACAGCTCGTGCTCCATGCGCTCGGGCGTGATCGCCGCCGCGTTGATCACCACGAAGGGGCCGTCGGCACGGCCCGAGGCCGTATGCAGCGTGCGAGCGGTCAATTCCTTGCCGGCGCCGGCGGGGCCGACGATCAGGATGCGGCTGTTGGCCTTCGCCGCGCGCTCGATGGTCTGGCGCAGCTGGTTCATGCTGGGCGAGCGGCCAACGAGCTGGCTCGCGCTCGGCGCGAGCTGCTTCAGCTCCTTGACCTCGCGCTTGAGGCGCGAGTTCTCCAGCGCTCTGGTCGCGACCAGGATCAGCCGGTCAGCCTTGAACGGCTTCTCGATGAAATCGTAGGCGCCGCGCTTGATCGCGGCGACCGCGGTCTCGATGTTGCCGTGGCCGGAGATCATCACGACCGGCAGATCGGCATTGTCCTTCTTGACCTGCTCCAGCAGCTGCAAGCCGTCGAGCTTGGAGCCTTGCAGCCAAATGTCGAGAAACACGAGATGCGGCCGCCGATTGGCAATCTCGGCGAGCGCCGTATCGCTGTCGCGTGCGGTCCGGGTCACGAAGCCCTCGTCTTCGAGAATGCCCGCAACGAGATCCCGAATATCGGCCTCATCATCGACAATCAGAATTTCACTTGCCATGGATCGCGCCTGTGTTGTCAGCTGCCCGTTGAGGCTTCGATTTTCGTTGATTCATTGGTCTTTTCAGCCGGCTCTTTGGTTCCGGCAGGCGGCTCTTTTGTTTCCAGCTCGCTGCTGGATTTGTTCACGGAATCCGTGACCGCTGCCTTGTTTTCCGGCTTGATTGCTTCGTTGGGCGCTGGCTCGGCGCCCCCGGATTTCGCGGGTTGCCCCGAGATTGCAAAGCGCATCCGCATCCAGGCGCCGCGCTGGCCTTCGCGGAAGTCGGAGGCGTCCTTCAGCTCGATCCGGCCGCCATGGTCCTCCAGCACGCGGCCGACGATGGCCAGCCCCAGGCCCGTGCCCTTGGCACGCGTGGTGACGTACGGCTCGAGCAGGCGCGAGCGCGCGACCTTGGGCAGGCCGATACCGTTGTCGATGACGTCGATCAGCACGTCGTCGCCCTCGCGCGACACCACGACGTCGATTCGGCCTTTGCCGAGCTCCTCGGGGGGAACCTGCTCGATCGCCTCGGTGGCGTTCTTGACGATATTGGTGACCGCCTGGGAGATCAGCCGCCGGTCGAACTGGGCGCGGAGCGGATCGTCCTTGAACTCGGCCTCGATATCGATTTCGGGATGGGCGACCTTCATCAGGAACACCGCCTGACGCACGGTGTCGGCGACGTCCTCGCCTTCCATCACCGGTTTGGGCATCCGCGCAAAACGCGAGAACTCGTCGACCATGCGCCTGATGTCGTCGACCTGGCGCACGATGGTGTCGGTGCACTGGTCGAATATCTGCTTGTCCTTGACCTCGGTGATGGACTTGCCGAACTTGCGGCGGATGCGCTCGGCGGAGAGCTGGATCGGCGTCAGCGGGTTCTTGATCTCGTGGGCGATGCGGCGCGCCACGTCGCCCCAGGCCGAGGTCCGCTGTGCCGAGACGAGCTCGGTGATGTCGTCGAGCGTGATGATGTAGCTGTCGTGCGGCTGGTTCTTCTCGGCGCTGACGCGGACCGACAGGTTGCGCTCGGCACCGTCCCGGGTGATGGTGATCTGCCCCTGCACCAGGCGCTGGGTCCCTTCCCGCGCCGTCTTCATCATCTCGTCGAGCTCGGGCAGCACGTCCGAGAGCGGATGGCCCAGCGTCTCCGCTTCGGAGTGCCCGATCAGCTTCTCGGCCGAGCGGTTGAGGATGCCGACGCTGCCGGAAGTATCGACGCCGATGATGCCGGCACTCGCCGAGGACAGCACGGCCTCGATGAAACGGCGGCGGCTGTCGATGAGGTCGCTGGCATTGACCAGTTCGTCGCGCTGGCTGCGCAATTCCTGCGTCATCTTGTTGAAAGTCTCGCCCAGCTGGGCGAGATCGCCTTCCGACTGATGCACGGGCACTTGGACATGGAGGTCGCCGGTCGAGACCGTCTGGGCCGCGTTCATCAGCCGCCGGATCGGTGAGACCAGCGAGTTGGCGAAGTTGAGGCCGATCAGCACCGACGCCATCAGAATGGTCAGCGCGATCACCGCGAACATCAGCGCGAAGGCAACCTGGATGCCGAGCCGCCGGGACTCGATCTGGGCATATTCGGCGACGCTGACTTCGGTCTGCTTGAGCTGATTAACGACGTTCGGATCGAGCGGACGGGCGACATAGAGGAAGGTGTCGTTGAAGGCGCGCAGCCGGATCACCGCGGCGACGAAGCTCGCGTCCGGGAGGACCGCGATCTCGGGTTCGTTCTCGTTGACGTTGCTGAGGAAGTCCGGCGCGGGCGGCGAATAAGCCAGCCGCATGCCTGTGTCAGCGGATTCAAGGATATTGGTGTTCTTGTCGATGATCATCGCGCCCGGCAAATTGCGCGAGGCGGCGCTCGCCGTCAGCATCTCCCGGAACGAGCGGCGATCCTGGTCGTAGAGCGGCCTTGCGTGCGCGATATCGTTGGCCATGCCGAGAATGTCGCCGCGGATCAGCTGCGCGTGGTCCTGCATATAGGCCCGCGCGATCGTCAGCGAGTTCTGGATCACCTCCCTGGTCGGGCCGGAGAACAACCGGTCGAGGCCGCGCTCGATGGTGACGTTGGCAACGACGGAGACCAGCACCGCCGGCAGCACCGCCACGATCGAGAACAGGCTGACGATCTGGACATGGAGGCGCGCCGCCGCCCTGCCCCGCCGCCGCGCCAGGATCAGCTGCCAGAGTTCCCGGATGATGATCCCGACCAGCAGCAGGATCGTGGCGGCATTGATCAGATAGAATGTGCGGACCACCCCGGGCGTCGGCTCGATCGTGCTCAGACCCGTCAAGACCAGGAAGGTCAGGAGGGCCGACAGCAGCGCCAGCGCGACGGCAAAGGGTGCCAGCCAGCGTCGCACCGACCAACGCCGGGGCTCTTCCGCTGGGGCCGTGTCAAAGTGTGCGGCCGAGGTATCTGCGCTGGTCATTCCGGCAATGGTGGTGATGAAAACGGGCCCGCGGATGCGCGGATACTGATGTATTCGTACCACATTGTTGCCGAATTGCGACAATTCCGCGGCGCGTCCGCCATGGCGGACCCGCACAATCCACAGGCACATGCTGCCTGGGCGGAACGGATTCCCACCATCCCGGCTTGATCCGCATGGATAGGATCTTTCTCGCGACGATGGTTTCGGCCGTTCTGCTGCTGATCGTGGCCGCCGACCTCTTGGTCAACGGCCTCGGTCTTCAGCAGCCTCTCCTGAATCTCGCGAGCGTGGTGCCAGCACCCGGCGGACCGGTCAGATAGATGTGATGGCCGCGTTGCGGCTGGAACGATCAATTTGAATGTGCGAGCGGAACATTGCAGTCCCGTCGGGACTTCTGCTCACCGCGTCAGCCACAACGGCCAGCGCGATCCGGACAGGCTCAGCTCTGCCTTGGTAGGGGGAGCTGAGCCACCGGCCGCTTCGAGAGACTAGCCCCCGCTCCGATACACCTGGATGTCGAGATCCCGGATCTTCTTGCGAAGCGTATTGCGGTTGAGGCCGAGCAGGTCGGCCGCACGGATCTGGTTGCCGCGGGTGGCGGCGAGCGCGGCCGTGAGCAGCGGCACCTCGATCTCCTTGAGGATGCGGTGATAGAGGCCGGGCGGCGGCACGCCGTTCGGAAAGCCCTGGAAGTGCGAGGACAGATACGCCTCCACCGCGCCGCCGAGATTGTCGACACCCTGCTGGACCGCGGCGCCCGGACTGACCGAGGGCGGCGCAAGCTCGCCGTCGATGACGGAGGCCGTGATCACGTCCTGCGGATAGAGGGCGGCAAGGCGCCGGGCGAGATTTTCCAGCTCGCGCACGTTGCCGGGCCAGCGGTGCTGCTTCAGCCGCTCCAGCGCCAGCGAGTCGAGCTTCTTCGGCGGCAGCCCGTCCTTCTCGGCCAGCGTGAAGAAGTGCCGCACGAGATCCGGCAGATCCTCGATGCGCTCGCGCAAGGGCGGCAGCCGCAACGGCACGACATTGAGGCGGAAGAACAGATCTTCGCGGAACAGGCCCTGCTGGATCAGGACACGCAGATCCTTGTTGGAGGCCGCGACGATGCGCACGTCGGTCTTGATCGGCGTGCGGCCGCCGACCGTCGTGTATTCGCCCTGCTGCAACACGCGCAGCAGGCGGGTCTGCGCCTCCATCGGCATGTCGCCGATCTCATCCAGGAACAGCGTGCCGCCCTCGGCCTGCTCGAACCGGCCGGAGGCGCGAGTGTTCGCGCCGGTGAAGGCACCGCGCTCGTGCCCGAACAATTCGGACTCGATGAGATCGCGTGGAATCGCCGCCATGTTGACTGCAACGAACGGGCCGTTGCGGCGCTTGCCGTAATCGTGCAGCGCCCGCGCCACCAGTTCCTTGCCGGTGCCGGACTCGCCCGTGATCATCACGGTGAGGTCGGTCTGCATCAGGCGCGCCAGCACGCGGTAGATTTCCTGCATCGCCGGCGAGCGGCCGACCAGCGGGATCGCCTCCATCTCGGCGTCCTCGTCCGGCGACGAGGTCCGCTCCTTCGGCTCGGCGAGCGCGCGGCCGACGATGGCGATCAGCTCCTTGAGGTCGAAGGGCTTCGGCAGATATTCGTAGGCGCCGCGCTCGGAAGCGCGGATCGCGGTCATGAAGGTGTTCTGCGCGCTCATGACGATGACGGGCAGATTCGGCCGCATCTTCTTGATACGCGGCAGCAGGTCGAAGGCGTTCTCGTCCGGCATCACCACGTCGGTGATGACGAGATCGCCCTCGCCCTGGCTGACCCAGCGCCACAGCGTTGCGGCATTGCCGGTCAGCCGCACCTCGTAACCGGCGCGGGACAGTGCCTGATTGAGAACGGTGCGGATGGCGGTATCGTCATCGGCTACGAGAATGCTACCTGCGGGCATCGTTGATCCTCATTTTGCCCCCTGTGACGCAGGCGACGACTTCCCGGCAGAGTCGGCGCGACTGCTTTGATCGGCATGTTTCACCGATGTGGAATACATCGGCATCAGCACGCGGAAGGTGGTCTTGCGCGGCTGAGATTCGCATTCGATGATGCCCCCGTGATCGCCGACGATCTTGGCGACCAGCGCCAGGCCGAGACCCGAGCCGGTCTGCTTGGTGGTCACGAAGGGATCGAACAGATTGGGCAGAAGATCGTCCGGCACGCCTGGTCCGTTGTCCTTCACGCAGAATTCCAGCGGCAGGGATACCCTGGATTTTTGACCGGGGACTGACAGGCGCACGCCGGGGCGGAACGCGGTGGTGAGCTGGATCTCGGCGTCGGGAACGTCGATCAGGGCTTCGGCGGCGTTCTTCACGAGGTTGAGGAACACCTGAATCAGCTGATCCTGGTTCGCCAGCACCGGCGGCAGCGAGGGATCGTAATCCTCTACGAAGCGGATGTTGCGGGCAAAGCCCGACTGCGCCAGCCGCTTCACATGGTCGAGCACCGAATGGATGTTGACGGGGCCGCGCACCACGGGACGCTCGTCGCCGAACACCTCCATGCGGTCGACCAGCGTCACGATGCGGTCGGCCTCGTCGCAGATCAACCGCGTCAGCATGCGGTCCTCGGACGAGGCCTGCTGTTCCAGGAGCTGCGCGGCGCCGCGGATGCCGGACAGCGGATTCTTGATCTCGTGCGCCAGCATCGCGGCGAGCGCGATCACCGAGCGCGCGGCGCTGCGATGGGTGAGCTGGCGGTCCATCTTGTCGGCAATGCTGCGCTCCTGGAGCATCACCACGATATGGCCGGGCCGCTCCGTGAGAGGGGCCACGTGCAGATCGACCTGGCGGTCGCCGCCCATGCGCGGCGTGCCGAGATCGACCTTGTATTCGTTGACCGGCGAATTCGACGAGCGCACCTGGTCGATCAGCGCCAGCAAGGGGCTGCCGAAAGGCACCAGCTCCTTCAACGACTGCCGCTTCAGGAACTGCGTCGAGATCTCGAAGAAGGCTTCGGTCGCGATATTGGCGGCGACGATCTTGCCGTCCGGCCCGATCATGAGCACGGGGTTGGGCAAGGCGTCCAGGATCGCGTCGCTGTCGGACTGAAGCGGCCGACGATGTTCAGCGGCTGAGCTCATGCAGCAGCGCTCCATGCGAAGTCGTCGAAGGCGTCTTGCAGTGACTTGTGAACGAGGCGCGGATCCTCCGAGACCAGGATCTTCTGGCGCCAGGATTTCAGCTTCTCCGCCGGCGCACGGCTCGCCTGCGCCGCGACGTCGAGTGCCCAGCTCAGATGCTTGCGGGCATGCCTCAGTCCGATGCGCAGGCCATAGAGCGCGCAGACGCCGTCATAGAGCGTGCGGACATAATGCAGCTGCGTTTCGAGCGAGGGCATCGCTTCCTCGGCCCCGCCCCGCAGGCGGCGGCCGATCTGACCGGGCAGCCAGGGCTGGCCCTGCGCGCCGCGGCCGATCATCACGGCGTCGGCGCCTGAGGCCTCCAATGCTGCGAGCGCCTTCTCGTAAGACGTAATGTCGCCATTGACGACGAGCGGGATCGAGACGGCCTCGCGCACGGCGCGGATCGCATCCCAATCGGCCTCGCCCTTGTAGAATTGGCTGCGGGTCCGGCCGTGGACAGTGACCAGCTTGACGCCGGCGGCTTCCGCGCACCGCGCCAGCTCCGGCGCGTTGCGAGTGCGCTCGTCCCAGCCGAGCCGCATCTTCAGCGTCACCGGCACCTTCACCGCGGCGATCGTCGCATCGATCAGGCTGACGGCATGGTCGAGGTCGCGCATCAAGGCCGAGCCGGACTGGCCGCCGGTGACGTGGCGGGCCGGACAGCCCATGTTGATGTCGATGATATCGGCGCCTTCGGCTTCGGCGATCCGGGCGCCTTCGGCCATCCAGCGCGTCTCGCAGCCGGCGAGCTGGACCACATGCGGGCCGATGCCGGTGGCTTCGCAGCGCAACCGGGACATCCGGTGGCCATTGGCGAGCTCATCGCTCGCGGTCATTTCGGACACGACGAGACCCGCCCCAAGTTCGGCGGCCAGCCGGCGGACGGGCGAGTCAGTCACACCCGACATTGGTGCCAGGAAGACCGGGGTGGCGATATCAATATCACCTATTTTCAACGGCTTAGAGCCGGATACTGCCGAGCCGGTCACAGGGGTCTCGTTGACTGTGCAGGGCTTCATCGCGCCTGCCATGATCTATCTTGCGCACAATTCTTGTGCAGTCAAGCGTCATGCCTACAGTTTAGACAGTTCTGCAGATCTTTCAAGTGCAGTGCAGCAAAATGCTGTTTCCCACAATCCGGGGAAACCCCCTTTTTTTGCGGGCCTGCCGTGCTAGAGGCATGCCGGCAATCCCCTCCCCGACTCCTTGATGAGCAACTGAGTAATTGAGTCCTATGGCGAAATCACAGCGCACCGCGGTCGTTCTCGTCGCAGCCGGGCGTGGACTGCGTGCGGGCGCCGGCGGGCCCAAGCAATATCGCGAGATTGGCGGTGTGCCGGTGATCTACCGCGCCATGGAGGCGTTCAGCCGGCACCCGGAGGTATTTGCGGTGCAGCCGGTGGTGAACCCCGACGACAGCGCTATGTTCACCGCAGCGGTCACAGGGCTAAGGCACGAGCCGCCGACCAATGGCGGCGCCACCCGGCAGGCCTCAGTGCTCGCCGGCCTCGAAGCACTGGCGAAGCACAAGCCGGACATCGTGCTGATCCACGACGCCGCCCGCCCCTTCGTCTCGGCAGGCGTGATCTCGCGCGCGATCGAAGCGGCGGGCCGCGCCGGCGCTGCGATCCCGGTCGTGCCCGTCACCGATACCATCAAGCTCACCGGCGAGGGCGGCAATGTCGAGGACACGCCGGACCGGGCGCGCCTCAGAATCGCGCAGACGCCGCAATCCTTTCGTTTCGACGTCATCCTCGAGGCGCATCGTCGCGCGGCGAAGGACGGGCGCTCTGATTTCACCGACGATGCTGCGATTGCCGAATGGGCGGGATTGACGGTCGCAACCTTTGAGGGCGATGTTGCCAATATGAAGCTCACCACACCCGAGGATTTCGTGCGCGAGGAAGCACGCCTGGCTGCCCTGCTCGGCGACATCAGGACCGGCACCGGCTACGACGTGCACGCCTTCGGCGAAGGCGACCATGTCATGATCTGCGGCGTGCGCGTGCCGCACACCAAGGGGTTCCTGGCCCATTCCGACGGCGATGTCGGCCTGCATGCGCTGGTCGACGCCATCCTCGGCGCGCTCGCCGACGGCGACATCGGCTCGCACTTCCCGCCGAGCGATGCGAAATGGAAGGGCGCCTCCTCCGACCAGTTCCTGAAATACGCCATCGAGCGCGTCGCCCAGCGCGGCGGCCGCGTCGCCAATCTCGAGGTGACGCTGATCTGCGAGCGGCCGAAGATCGGTCCCTTGCGCGACACCATGCGCGCGCGCATCGCCGAGATCTCCGGCGTCGACATCTCCCGCGTCGCGGTGAAGGCGACGACCAGCGAGCGCCTCGGCTTCACCGGCCGTGAGGAAGGCATCGCGGCCACCGCGAGCGCCACCATCCGCCTCCCCTGGAGCATCTAGGCCATGGGCGGCAGCGACGCACGCGCCCTCTCCCGCTCGCTGCTCGATCTGTGCCGGATGCGCAAGCTGACGATCGCGACCGCGGAATCCTGCACCGGCGGCTTGGTTGCCGGCGCACTGACCGACATCCCCGGCTCGTCTGACGTCATTGACCGCGGCTTCGTCACCTATTCCAACGACGCCAAGCGCGCGATGCTTGGCGTCGAGGCAAGCACGCTGACGAATTTCGGCGCGGTCAGCAAGGAGACCGCAACCGCAATGGCGATCGGCGCGCTGGAGCGTGCCGATGTCGATCTCGCCGTCGCCATCACCGGCATTGCCGGCCCCGGCGGCGCCACGCCCGGCAAGCCGGTCGGTCTCGTGCACTTCGCCGCCGCCGCGCGCGACGGCCGCATCATCCATCGCGAGCAGCGTTTTGGCGCGATCGGCCGCAGCGCCGTACGCGCCCGCTCGGTGGTCGAGGCGCTGCGCATGCTGATGGAGCTCGCCCGCGGCCCGCAAGTCGCGGCCAAGCCGCAGCGCACCGCCGCCAGCCGCCTGCGCCCGCGCGTGACCCGCTCGCCGCGCCGGCATGCGGTGAAGCGCAGGCCGCCGCGTTCGCCGCGAGGCTGAAAGACCTGCACCGCCGAAACGCCTACGCCGCGAGCAGCGCGCTGGCGTGGTCGAGCACGCACTGCCTGACCGCGTCCGCCTGTGACGGCTTGGCCTTCGCGCTGACCGTCAACTCCACGATCGGCGACGCCGGATTGGCGACATCGACCACTCTGGAGATGTTGACCGCAGGCGCAGCCTGATCGTCCATGCGGGAGTCATTGCGCAACTCCGTCAGGATCCGATCGGCCAGCGCCGAAGCGGCGCCGGCCGGAACCGGAAACGCCACCTTGACCTCGCCCGTGCCGGGATAGGCGCTGTGGTTGACGATCGCTGCACCCCACACCTGTCCGTTCGGCAGCAGGATCTGCGTGTTGTCGGCCGCGACGAGTTCGGTCATGAACAGCGACAGCGACCTCACCTTCCCCGCCCTGCCCGCGACCTCGACGTCGTCACCGATGCGAAAGGGCCGGAACAACAGCAGCATCACGCCGGCAGCGAGATTGGAGAGCGTACCCTGCAACGCCAGACCAATGGCGAGAGATGTGGCGCCCAGCACGGCGACGAGGCTCGCGGTCTGGATACCGAAGAGCTGCAGCACGGCGATGCCGACCACCGCGAGCACGCCATAGCGCGCAAGGCTGCCCACGAACAACGTCACCAGCGGATCGACGCGATGCGTGACGCTCAGGACGCGCGTGACGAAACGCTGCATCGTGGTGGACAGGTACCAACCGATGGCGAGCAGCAGGATCGCGTAGATCGCGTTCAGCCCATAGAGAACGAGCGAGGCTTTCAGCGTGTCGAAATTGACGATCATGGCGGCTCCAACCAAGGCAATCGGTTGAGAACTCGCTGTCGCGGAAAATGATCCCTTTCGGGACTAGCCAATCGTCAAGCGCCTGACGGGGCATCATGGGTGCGAGCGACGTGAAACCCGGCTGGAATTCCAGGTTCATCGCGCATCCCGTTATTGCGCCGCTCGCTCGACACGACACATGACGGGGAGCTTTTGCTCGATCGCCTTCGCAAGCACCGTCCCCGTGGTCCGTCCGAGCTCTCTCGCGATGGTCGTAATCGGCTTGGTGCCTGCGAGCTCCCTGAGTCGGTTGAGGTCTTCCTCGCTCCACGATTGCTTCCAGCGCGCCATCTGTCCCGTCCAGCTCCGCAGGCCCCCGCGCGCGCCCGACTCATATTCTAGTTGAATACCTTAGTAAATACACCCCTTACAGGTGTACCGCTCGCGGGTAAGGGCGGTTCCGCCGCTGCTCTACTTTTTGGCACGGACCGCACGGGTCACCTTGGCCCGCACGAAGTCTGACTGCTTGATCGTGCGCCCAAGGCTTGCGCGTGACAGCCCATCCCTACCAGCCCTTGTGCTGCCTGTCGGGCAAGACACCCAGCCGGCAGGTCAATCCGCGCCCGTAAAGATATTCTTCTTTACCGAAGTTCGGATTTGGCGTATCCGTCCGTCACCTCATCCCGGTCAGAGGGGCGTATCGCGATCGTCACGACACGCGGGATGAGCTGCGGTGGGCGCAGGCAGCATCGGCGCGACAGGCTTTCGCAGGGCGGGCGACCGTGAGCGACAGGTCTTCGCGCGCACGACCGGTGCGATCTGCGTACGGCAAAACCGTGTCGTCCTGGCGCCCGGGGTCTGTGCGCCAAGTCTTGCGATCAAGTCTTGCGGTGATGTGGCGGCCCGACCGGGCTCGCGCATCAGTCATCTGCAGGGCGACGGGGGCAATAGTGTATCGCTCCCCGGGGAGAGCTCGGCATAAGCCGTCAAACCACTGCGCAGGGAAGGCCGGATGTTTGGCTTCACCTGTATGCCGCTGTGCAGCTTCTCGTAGCGCAACCTTCGCACAGTGAACCGTGGGTGCCCGGCCGGCACCTGGTCTTCCCTGCGCCCTCTGACTGACGAGGGTGTCGAGATGCAGCAAAGCTCGGGCAGGAACTGCCGCGAGAGCGCAGGGTTGTGTCAGATTTTCAAAAAGCACGTAAGTTTTGTCGAATTCGATCGGGATCGCACATGCGAGGGCCGCGACCAAACGTCATCACGCGTGCCCTACCTTGCGCGGGAGCATATTGACGCAATAATGCTCCGCTACGTTGTGATCTGGAATCAACCGGTCCTGTTCTTTGGAGGGTGACGAGAGTGTTCGCTCGCACCATTGCTCTGGCCATCGCCATTGCCAACTTGGCCGCTTTTGATGGTGCGGCCGCACAAACGGCCAACGAGCCACCGGACACGATGGCGGCGCGGGTCGAAGCCTGCACGCCCTGCCACGGCAACAAGGGCGAAGGCACCAGCGACGTCTATTTCCCGCGCCTGGCGGGCAAGCCGGCCGGCTATCTCTACAACCAGCTCCTCGCCTTCCGCAGTGGCCGGCGCAAATATCCGCCGATGAATTATCTCCTGGAGTTTCTGCCCGATCCGTATCTGCAGGCGATGGCGGAGTATTTTGCCAACGAGCATCCGCCGCTGCCGCAGCCGGCGCCGAGCGAGGTCAGCAAGGACGTTCTCGCACAGGGCGAACAGCTCGCCACCAGCGGTGATGCCAATCGCAACATTCCGGCCTGCGTGAGCTGCCACGGCCCCGGCCTGACCGGCATGCAGCCAGGCATCCCCGGGCTGTTGGGCTTGCGCGCCGCCTATATCAGCGCACAGCTCGGCGCTTGGCGCTACGGCACCCGTACGGCCAAGTCGCCGGACTGCATGCAGCTCGTCGCCGGCCATCTCACCGAGGCCGACGTGACGGCCGTGGCCGCCTGGCTCGCGACGCGGCCTGCGCCCGCCAACCCGGCCCCCGTCCCGAAAGGCACCTATGCCCTGCCCTTCGGCTGCGGCAGCCAGCCCAACTGACGAGGCGGATGATGGTCTCGAAACTGTCGGTCACGCTCTTTGCCATCGTCGCGCTTACGACAATTGCGCACGCGCAAGACAAGAGCAGCGATGTCATCGTGCGCGGCGAATATCTCGCCCGGGCCGGCGATTGCACGGCGTGCCACACCGCCCCCGAGGGACGCCTGTTCGCCGGCGGCCGGCCCATGCCGACGCCGTTCGGCACGCTTTACACCTCCAACATCACGCCGGATCCCGACACGGGGATCGGCAAATGGAGCGCCGACGATTTCTACAAGACCATGCACAGCGGCCGCTTCCCGGACGGCGGGCTGATCTATCCAGCGATGCCGTTCGCGTCCTACACCAAGGTCACGCGCGCCGACAGCGACGCGATCTACGCCTATCTGCGCTCGATTCAGCCTGTGAACCAGAAGAACAAGCCGCACGAGCTGCGTTTCCCCTACGACAATCGCCAGCTCATCCTCGGCTGGCGCACGCTGTTCTTCACCGAGGGCGAGTTCAAGCCCGATCCGAAGAAATCCGCGGAATGGAATCGCGGCGCCTACCTTGTCGAGGGCCTCGGCCATTGCGGCATGTGCCATTCGCCCATCAACGCGCTCGGCGGCACCTCGCAATCGGAAGCCTTCAAGGGCGGCCTGATCCCGATGCAGAACTGGTACGCGCCATCGCTCACGTCAAATCGCGAGGCGGGGCTCGGTGACTGGAGCATCAAGGACATCACCGACCTGCTGCAGACCGGCGTTTCCATGCGCGGCGTCGTCTACGGCCCGATGGCCGAGGTCGTGCACAACAGCCTGCAATATCTCAACGACGAGGACACCAGGGCGATGGCGGTATACCTCAAGAGCATTGCGGAGCCCTCGCCTTCGCCGCCGGCGAGAACGACGCTGCCGACGACCGAGAGCAGCCTGCTGATCAGCCTCGGCAAGACCGTCTACGACAAGCACTGCGCGAGCTGTCACGGCACGCAGGGCGAAGGCAAGCCGCCGCACTGGCCGCCGCTCGCCAACAACCAGTCGATCGAGATGCAATCGGCAGTCAATCCGATCCGCATGGTGCTCAATGGCGGCTATCCGCCGGGCACCAAGGGCAATCCGATGCCCTACGGAATGCCGCCTTTCGCAGGGCTTCTGTCCGACAACGAGATCGCCGCCGTCGTTTCCTACATCCGCACCGCCTGGGGCAATCGCGGCACGCCGGTCTCGGCACGCGAGGCCAACGAGCTGCGCTCCGCACCGCTGAACTGAGAGACGCCAGGGATCCACCATGATCAATTCCGACCCGCCGACCAGTCCAGCCGCCGCCGACCAGGCCGTCGAAGAGGTCGTCGCGCAAGGCCCGTCCGGCGCGATCGTGCTCGCGGGCATCGCCACGGCCTGCGTGGTCGCGATGTGGCTCGCGTTCTATCTGTTCGTCTTCCTGCCACGTGGCTCGCTGCAATGAGCGCAGAGGAATCCCATCACGACGGCGCCGAGGTCGCGGCCCGCGTCGAGCGGCGCTGGGCGACCATTTCCGTGATCATCATCGTCGCCATGGCGCTGCTCGCCGCATTTGCCGGCATCCATCGCGCGACCATGCCGCAGCCGCGCGTCGAGACCACCGATCCATCGCGGCTGCATCTCTCCGGCGAATTCGTCGAAAGCAATCTCGGTAGCGTGCTGGAAACCAACGGCAATGTAACCGTGCGTGCGATCGGCCAGCAATATTCCTTCACGCCGGCCTGCATCCTTGTGCCCGCGGACACGCCCATCACGCTCCGCGCCACCAGCGCCGATGTCGTGCACGGCATCCTGATCCAGGGCACCAACGTCAACACGATGCTCGTGCCGGGCTACATTTCCGAGCAACCCATGCGCTTTGCGAGGACCGGCGACTATCTGATGCCCTGCCAGGAATTTTGCAGTTTCGGCCACGAGGGCATGTGGGGCAAGGTCAAGGTGATCGACAAGACCGAATTCGCCGATCGTGCGAAGGGTGGCGGGAGGCTGAGCTGTGTTGGTCAATAGGAAGCTCATCCTCGCCCATTTCTGGCTGGCCTTTGCCGTGTTCGGCATAGCGCTCACGCTCGGCGCCTGGCAGATGTTCATCCGCAGCCCGATCGGCACCTGGCTCTCCAATCCCGAGCTCTATTACCGCTCGCTGACCGCGCACGGCACAGTGATGGGCTACGTCTTCCCGACCCTGGTCGCGATGGGTTTTGGCTACGCCATAGCTGAGTCCGCGCTGGAGCAGCGTCTGGTCGGCGTGCGCTGGGCCTGGGCCGGATTCTGGCTGATCGTTGCCGGCAGCATCATGGCGATGATCCCGATCGCGCTGGGCCGCGCCTCGGTGCTCTACACCTTCTATCCGCCACTGATCGGCAACGTCTTCTACTATCTCGGCGTCGTGCTGGTCGTGGTCGGCTCGTGGATCTGGGTCGCACTGATGTCCGTCAACCTGCGCGTCTGGCGCAAGGCCCATCCCGGCGCGCCGGTGCCTCTGGCGATGTTCGCCAACGTCGCGGGCTCGTATTTGTGGGCCTGGACTGCGGTCGGTGCCGCGCTCGAGCTGTTGCTGCAGATCATTCCCGTCGCGGCGGGGCTGAAGGCCACGATCGATGCTGGCCTCGCTCGCGTGTTCTTCTCCTGGACGCTGCACGCCATCGTCTATTTCTGGCTGATGCCGACCTACATCGCCTATTACACCATCGTGCCGCGCGCGATCGGCGGCCGCCTCTATTCCGACACCATGGCGCGGATCTCCTTCATCCTGTTCCTGGTGGTGGCGATGCCGATCGGCATGCACCACACCTTTGCCGATCCGCAAGTCGGTGCCGGCTTCAAGTTCATCCATTCGGCCTTCACGGCGCTGGTGACGTTGCCGACATTCCTGACGGTGTTCACGATCTGCGCGTCCGTCGAGATCGCCGCGCGCCTGCGCGGCGGGCGCGGCCTGTTTGGCTGGATCAGGGCCCTGCCCTGGGACAATCCGATGATGCTCGCACTCGCCTTCTCCTTCGTCATGCTCGGTTTCGGCGGCGCCGGTGGCCTCATCAACATGAGCTATCAACTCGATGCGTCCATCCACAACACGCAGTGGATCACCGGCCATTTCCACCTGATCTTCGGCGGCGCCATCGTGATCATGTATTTCGCGATCGCCTATGATCTGTGGCCGCATCTGACCGGCCGCGAGTTGATCGATCTCCGGCTGATCCGCACCCAGCTCTGGCTATGGTTCGTCGGCATGATGGTCACCACGTTCCCGTGGCACTGGGTCGGCATTTTGGGCATGCCGCGCCGCATGGCCTATTTCGACTTCGGCGATCCCGGGATCGCGCCGCAGGCGCTCTCCGTCACCCTTTCGGCGATCGGCGGCTTCATCCTGCTGGCATCGGGCATCCTCTTCCTGGTCATCCTGGCGCGCGGCATGCGCGCACCGCAGGCTGATGCCGGCCCGTATCGCTTCGCGCTGGCCGTGCACCAGCCGGCGACCGTGCCGGTCGCGCTCAACACCCACGCGCTGTGGGTGGGGCTGATGATCGCGCTCACCCTCACCAATTACGGCTACCCGATCCTAACGCTGGCGCTGAACGAGGGTACCTCGGTGCCGGCCGTCTATGTGGGAGCGCAGTGATGATCGCGCGCGACCTCTTCACCTTCCGCAACAGGCATTTCACGGCAGCCGTCGGCGTCACCGCCGCGATCCTGATCGTGACTGCGATCGGCGGCTTCATCGTGCTGCCTTTCGCCCAGCCCTGGGTCCAGTTCGCCAATGTCTGGGATGCGATCTGCAGCGCCGCCGGACTGCCGCAGCGGGCGGCGACCGTGGCGGCGCCGGAGCAGACCGGGCGCCTGTCCGAGGTCGTGCTTACCTCCTCCACGCTGGCGCGCCCGAACCAGGAGGCCATCGGCCGCGGCGCCACGCTGGCGCAACGCTGCGCCATCTGCCACGGCCCGACCGGCATCAGCCGCGCGGACTCGCCGAACCTCGCGGGTCAGTATGCGGCGGTGATCTACAAGGAGCTGCACGATTTCCGCTCCGGCGCGCGCACCAATGCCGTGATGTCGCCATTTGCGGTCAACCTGACCGACCAGGAGATCGCCGATCTCTCGATGTACTACGCCTATCTGCCGCGGCTGCCGGCCTACCACCCGACGCCGCAGCTGCCGAAACCCAACATCGTCATCTATGGCGCGCCGATGCGCGGAATCGCGCCCTGCGGCTCCTGCCATGGCAGCCTCGACAACAAGATCGGCAGCCCGTGGCTGGAGGGGCAGTCCGAGGCCTACATGAAGGCGCAGCTCCAGTCCTTCGCCTCCGGTGAACGGCGCAATGACATCAGCCAGCAGATGCGCAACATCGCGCGCGCGATGACGCCGCAGGAGATCGATCAGGCCGCGGCATACTACGCCTCGCAGCCGCCGGACGTGGTGAAGGCGGTGGACTGAGGAAGGTCTCGTACCCGGACGCAGCGCAGCGCTCCTTCAGCGGTGCGCTGCAGAGCCGGGGCCCATCTATCGAGTGAGGAGTCTGTCGCTATGGGTCCCGGCTCTGCGCAGCAACGCTGGTCCAAGGGCGTTGCAGCGCGTCCGGGACACGAGAGCTACCTACGTCGACGCCAGCTTCGGCCGGCCGTAGATCGCGTCCGCCCGCTTCTCGAACGCGGTCGAAAACCGCGCGAACGCGGCGTCGAACATCGAGCCCATCAGCATCGCCAGCATGCGGCTCCTGAACTCGTAGGCGAGAAAGAATCCGACGTCGCAAACGCCCTCACTCCCCTCTTGGCCCTTGGGCTCGAAGGTCCAGCGGTTTTCGAGGTTGCTGAAGGGACCTTGCAGATATTCGACCAGGATCTTCAGATTGGCGCGATCGAGCGTCACGCGGCTGGTGAAGGATTCCTTGACCAGCTTGAACGACACCGTCATGTCGGCGACCAGCACCTCGGTGCCGTCCGGCTTGGCCATGCGCTGGCGCACCTTCAGCGCGCTGCACAGCGGCACGAATTCCGGATAGCGCTCGACGTCGGCGACCAGATCGAACATCTCGGATGCGCTGTGATTGACACGGCGCTTGCTGGAAAAACGGGGCATATCGGTTCAGTGGGCGTTAGCTGCCCGCGCGGCCTTCAGTCTCGCAAAGTCCTCGCCGGCATGATGCGACGAGCGGGTCAGCGGGCTCGCCGATATCATCAGGAAGCCCTTGGTGTAGGCGACCTTCTCGTAAGACGAAAACTCGTCCGGCGGCACGTAGCGCATCACGGCGTGGTGCTTGCGGGTCGGCTGGAGGTACTGGCCGATGGTCAGGAAGTCGACCTCTGCCGAACGCAGATCGTCCATCACCTGGAGCACCTCGTGGCGCTCCTCGCCGAGGCCAACCATGATGCCGGACTTGGTGAAGATGGTTGGATCGAGCTCCTTGACCCGCTGCAACAGCCGGATCGAATGGAAATAGCGCGCGCCGGGCCGCACCGTGAGATAGCGCGACGGCACCGTCTCGAGATTGTGGTTGAACACGTCGGGCTTCGCCGCGACCACGACCTCGAGGGCCCCCTCCTTGCGCAGGAAGTCCGGCGTCAGAATCTCGATCGTGGTCGAGGGGCACGCGGCCCGGATCGCGCGGATGGTCTGGGCGAAATGCTCGGCGCCGCCGTCGGTGAGGTCGTCGCGATCGACCGAGGTGATGACGACGTGGGCGAGGCCCAGCTTGGCCACGGCCTCGGCGACGTTCTGCGGCTCGGCACCATCCAGCGCATTCGGCAGGCCGGTCTTGACGTTGCAGAAGGCGCAGGCCCGGGTGCAGGTGTCACCCATGATCATGAAGGTCGCGTGCTTCTTGTCCCAGCACTCTCCGATGTTCGGGCAGCCCGCCTCCTCGCACACCGTGTGCAGGCCGTTCGACCGCACGATGTTGCGGGTGTCGGCATAGCCGCGGGTATTCGGCGCGCGCACGCGGATCCAGTCCGGCTTGGGCGGCGAAGCGGAATCGGGCCGGTTCACCTTTTCGGGGTGGCGCGGGCGCAGCGGGTTCGAGATGGTATCGACAATAACGACCATGGGGTGTCCGGTCTGTTCAGGTCCTACCTAATCGGTCTGGCTGCCTGCCGCAACCCGGCTCGCGCCGCTTCAGGGAACATGGCAGATATGGGCAATATCCTGCTCTGTTCTCAGTCGATTCTCACCTCGAATGGCTCCAATCTCGAAGGCATCCACACCGCGGCTCGGCAAGCAGCTGAAGCGGACCTTTTTCGGCCGCAGCGTCCACGAGGTCGCCCCCGACCTGATCGGCGCGACCATGCTGGTCAACGGTGTCGGCGGGATCATCGTCGAGGTCGAGGCCTATCATCATACCGATCCGGCGGCGCACTCCTTTCGCGGGCCGACGCCACGGAATCAGGTGATGTTCGGCCCGCCCGGCTTCGCCTATGTCTACCGCTCCTACGGCATCCACTGGTGCGTGAACTTCGTCTGCGAGGCGGAAGGCTCGGCCAGCGCCGTGCTGATCCGTGCACTGGAGCCGACGCACGGCTTGGCTGCGATGCGCCGGCGCCGGCATCTCCAGGATGCGCATGCGCTGTGCTCCGGCCCGGGCAAGCTGACCGAAGCGCTCGGCATCACCCTCGCGCACAACGCGCTGCCGCTGGACCGTCCGCCAATCGCGCTGCATGCTCGCACCGAGGATGTCGAGGTCGCGACCGGCATCCGCATCGGCATCACCAAGGCGGTCGAACTGCCCTGGCGCTACGGCGTCAAGGGATCGAAGTTTCTGAGCAAGCCGTTTCCGAGATGATCGTCATTCCGGGGATGCGAAGCATCGCGCAATTGCGCACCTGAGAATCTCGAGATTCCGGGTCTGGTCCTGCGGACCATCCCGGAATGACTGAAACCTCACGACGCCTGCTTCAGCCGCTCCAGCGCCTCGAGCAGCTTGGCCTTGCGGGCCAGCGCGGCCTCGCGCTTTTCGCGCTCCTCCTCGACGACCTCCTCGGCGGCGTTGGCGACGAACTTCTCGTTCGCCAGCTTGGACTCGGCGCGCTTGATGTCGGCGTCGGCCTTGCCGATCTCCTTGTCCAGACGCGCGCGCTCGGCAGCAACGTCGATCACACCCTTCAGCGGCAGCGCAGCCACTTCGCCACGCACCAGCAGCTGGACCGCCCCATCAGGCGCGCGCTCGGCGAAGGAGATGTCGGACAGCCGGGCCATACGCTTGATGACATCGGTCCAGCGCGGCGCGCGCTCCCGGGTCTCGGCCGAGGCGCCGGCGAGCACCAGCGCCGTCAGTGTCGCCGGCGGGATGTTCATCTCGGCGCGCACGGAGCGGATTTGGGTGACGAGGTCGATCACCCAGCCAATCTCGGCCTCGGCCGCGGGATCGGTGAAGTCGGCATGATCGAAGATCGGAAGCACCCAGGCCGGGGAAACGAGCGCATCGGTCGGCCCCGTCGTCGCCGCGAGCATCGCAAGCTGCTCCGGCGTCGGCTCGACCTGCTTCAGCGGCCACGGCGCCAAAGCGAGCAGGCCCTCACGCTTGGCCGTCACCTCCCACAGCTCCTCAGTGATGAAGGGCATAAAGGGGTGCAGCAGCTTCAGGATCTCATCGCGCGCCCAGGCGACCATAGCGCGGGTCTCGTCCTTGGCGGGATTGTCCGGACCGAGCAGCACGGGCTTGGCAAGTTCGACATACCAGTCGCAATAGACGTTCCAGACGAAGCGATAGATACTGCCCGCAGCGTCGTTGAACCGATAGGCTTCGATCGCCTCAGTCACCTCACGCGTGGTGTGCGCCGTCTCATGCGCGATCCAGCGGTTCAGTGTCTCCTTCGCCTTTGCCGGCTCGAAGCCTTCAGGCACGGCACAATGGTTCATCTCGGCGAAGCGACAGGCGTTCCAGAGCTTGGTCGCGAAATTGCGATAGCCCTCGACGCGGCTGGTGGCGAGCTTGATGTCGCGCCCCTGCGCCGCCATCGCCGCCAGCGTGAAACGCAGCGCGTCGGCGCCGTATTCGTCGATCAGGTTCAGGGGATCGATGACGTTGCCCTTCGACTTCGACATCTTGGCGCCCTTCTCGTCGCGGACGAGGGCGTGGATGTAGACGGTCGAGAACGGCACTTCCTTCATGAAGTGCAGGCCCATCATCATCATGCGGGCGACCCAGAAGAAGATGATGTCGAAGCCGGTCACCAGCGCATTGGTCGGATAGTAGCGCTGCAGCTCGGGTGTATCGTCGGGCCAGCCGAGCGTCGAGAACGGCCACAGTGCCGACGAGAGCCAGGTGTCGAGCACGTCCTCGTCGCGGGTGATGAAGCCTTCGCGCTTGTTGCGGTCGAGCGCCATCTCGCGCCCCTGCTCGGGCGTGATGACCTCCTGCTCGACATAGTAGCCGAGGGCGTGGCTGACGGCCTCCTCCTCGGTCTCGGCCACGAACACCTTGCCGTCAGGTCCGTACCAGGCCGGGATCTGGTGGCCCCACCAGAGCTGGCGCGAGATGCACCAGGGCTGGATGTTCTCCATCCATTCGAAATAGGTCTTTTCCCAGTTCTTCGGCACGAACGTCGTTTCGCCCGAACGCACCGCGGCGATCGCAGGCTTCGCCAGCGTCTTGGCGTCGACATACCACTGATCTGTCAGGTACGGCTCGATCACGCTGTTCGAGCGGTCACCATGCGGCACCATGTGGGTGTGCGGTTCGATCCGTTCGACGAAGCCGAACGATTCCAGCCGCTCCACGATACGCTTGCGCGCAGCGAAGCGGTCGACCTTGTGGAACTCCTCGGCAAATTGCGAAGCGCCTTCGGGCAGGTCGCGCAGATAATCCTCGTTGCCGAGAAGATCGAGGCAACCTTCCCTGTCGAGGACGCTGATCCGGCGCAGGCCGTGGCGATTGCCGACTTCGAAATCGTTGAAGTCGTGCGCCGGCGTCACCTTCACCGCGCCCGATCCCTTTTCAGGGTCGGAATATTCGTCGGCGACGATTTTGATCTTGCGGCCGACCAGCGGCAGGATGACGTTCTTGCCAATCAGCTTCTGATAGCGCTCATCCTCGGGATGCACGGCAACGCCGGTATCGCCGAGCATGGTCTCGGGACGCGTGGTGGCGACGACGATGAAGCTCGAGGGATCCTCGGGGCTGAAAGTCTTGCCCTCGATCGGGTAGCGCAGATACCAGAGGTGGCCCTTCACTTCCGTCTGCTGCACTTCGAGATCGGAGATCGCGGTGAGCAGCTTGGTGTCCCAGTTCACCAGCCGCTTGTCCTTGTAGATCAGTCCCTCGCGGTGCAGTTCGACGAACACCTTGACGACGGCTTTCGACAGCCCCTCGTCCATGGTGAAGCGCTCGCGCGACCAGTCGCAGGACGCGCCGAGCCGCTTGAGCTGGTTGATGATGGTGTCGCCGCTCTCGGCCTTCCACTGCCAGACCCGCTCGAGAAACTTCGCGCGGCCCATCTCGCGGCGGCCGGGCTGCTGCCGTTCCATCAGCTGCCGCTCGACCACCATCTGGGTGGCGATGCCGGCATGGTCGGTGCCGGGCTGCCACAGCACGTCGCGGCCGCGCATGCGCTCGAACCGGCACAGGATGTCCTGTAGCGTATTGTTGAGGGCGTGGCCCATGTGCAGCGAGCCCGTCACGTTCGGCGGCGGGATCACGATGGTGAAGGGCACGGCATCACGCCGGTCGGGGCGACCGGCCTTGAAGGCAAGGCCATCCTCCCACACGACGGACATGCGGGCTTCGATATCGGCGGGCTGGTAATTTTTCTCGATCATGGGGCTGCTAGAAAGCCGCGCGAGTGGGCCAAGTCAACGAAAACGTCAGCGCACGGGCTTTCCGGCCCGGTCGACGAGCCCAATATGGCGTACGAGCGGGGCTATATCGGGGCCGTACGGCCCTTCTTAACGGCCGCCGCGCGAGACCCGCTCGATTTCGGCCTTCACGATGCGTTCAACGAGGCCCGGCAGGTTGTCGTCGAGCCAGGACTTCAGCATCGGCCGCAGCATCTCCTTGACGAGGTCCTCCAGCGTCCGTGCGTTGCTGCTCAGCACCGTATGGGCCAGGGAGTTGAAGGCGGATTCGACTGCGGAGACCGTCGATTGCGCGAGGATCGGCTGCTGCGGCGGAGCGTCGAAGTCCACCGGCGCGTAGGACGGCGGCGGCGTCGGCCGCGGCGGGGGCGATTCGGCGAACTCGAGATCGTCGCGCGGCTCGACCTTGCGGAAGCTGGGCGGCGGCGGAGGCGGTGTCGGATCCACCGCCATCTCGTCCGTCAATTCGAGCACGTCGGGTTCTGGTTCCGGCTCCGGCTCGGGAGGACGGACCTCGGGCGCAGGTGTGGCCGCGTCGAGCCCCGCCAGCAGTGCGTCGATATCATCCTGGTTGTTGGTGGCGTCCGCCGCGGGCGCGGGTGGCGGCGGCGGAGCCGGCTTCGCAACTGGCGGCGCCGGCTTCTCGGCCGCAGGTTTTGCGGGCGCAACCTTGGATGGCGGAATGTCGGTCATGGCCTGCGGCTTCGACGGCGTCGCGGGGGCTGCGGCCTTCTCGGGCTTGGCGGCCTCAGCCGGCGGGGGCTTTGCCTCGTCGTCGGCAATGATGCGCCGGATCGAGGCCAGAATCTCCTCCATCGAGGGTTCTGTGACCTTTGCAGGCTGCGTCATCTCCGACTCCACATCATCAACGCCCTCGCATGCGTTGTTTTACACCAAGCACGGCAGGATTGGCCGGTTCCGCAACGGGAGGCCCGTCATTTTCGTCGCGGCAGCCCGACTTGTCCCCAGATCACGGCTCAACGTGCAGCGGTGCGCCCCTGCCCCGGCACTCAAGCATTACGCACACGACATCAACGCGGGGCCGAATCGACCCGCATCATTCTGGCAAGGCTATGTCAGGGATTTTGACGATTGCAAGCAAAGCACCGGTCGACCTCGGCTGTCGGCGAGGTCGCCCGAATCACCAAGGCATGATCCGGAGAGGTGTTCCGAAAAGATCATGCTTGAACAAAAACCTAAGGCGCAATGACGATTCATCCTGATCGTATCGCGCTTTAGGCGGATCAGCGCCCGTCGGGCGTACGCACGCCGGCCCAGCTGTCGCGTACCTGATGATAGTGAACGCTGGGGTCGTAGGTTGTGGTCCGCAGACCAAGCACCTGCGGCGACAGACGGCCGACGGTACTGAGGACCCTGTAGGAATTCACAACGCGATCATGCTGCGCGTTCACCAGATTGATGCGGGCGTTGACCAGCGCCTGTTGCGCATTGAGAACGTCGAGCGTGGTGCGCTGCCCGGCCTTTGCCTCCTCGCGCACACCGTTCAGCGCGATCTCGGATGCTGTCACCTGGGCTTGTGCGGACGTCACCTGCGCTTTGGATGCCTGGAGCAGGCCCCAGGCAGATGCGGTGTCAGCGCGAGCCTGGTCACGAGTCTGATCAAGCGTGAGACGCTGCTGGGCCAGCGACTCCTTGGACTGCCGGATCAGGGAATATTCACCGCCGCCCTGATAAATCGGCACCGAGACCTGCGCGATCGCCGATGCGGTGAACGAGCGCATCGCAATCAAGGTCTGTTCGTTGGCCTGCTGGGCGGTCGCTTGCAATGTGACCGTCGGCAGCAACGCGCCTTCATTGATCTTCACGCTCATATAAGCGACATCGATGCCGAACATCGCTGCTGTGACTGTCGGGTTCTCGATAAGCGCAAGCTCGATCGCTTTTGCCAGCGACGGCGGCAGCAAACGATCCACCGGCGAGCCGGGCGCAAGGTTGACAGGGTCGTTGCCGATCACACGGCGATAGGTCGCGCGCGTCGCCGTCAGCGTGGCCTCGGACTGCTGCTCCAGCGTTCGTCCTGCAGCCAGCTGCGCTTCCGATTGCGCCACGTCAGTGCGGGTGACTTCGCCGACGTTGAAGCGGTCGCGGGTCTGCTTCAACGTCTGCTCGAGGACGCGCACGTTGCTCTTGTTGACCTCGACCGTCGCCGAATCGCGCAGATAGTCCATGTAGGTCTGCGCCGCCAAGAACAGGACGCTCTGCTCGAGATTGCGCAGCCCCTCGCGCGCGCCTGAGACCTGATGCTCTGCGCCGCGAACCCGGTTGGCCGTGATGTTACCATTATAGAGCGTCTGCGTAGCGGTCAGCGCAGCGCTGCGAGGTAGCCTGTTTCCATTGAATGAGTTGGTGCCCGGGGCACTCTGCAGGTCCTGATATTGATAACCGCCGCTCGCCGTCAGCGAGACCCGCGGGCGATAGCCGGACAAGGCCTGCGGCACGTTTTCGTCAGTCGAGCGCACTTGGGCACGCTGCGCGTTGAGTTGCGGATTGTCCTGATAGGCACGCACCAGCGCGCCTTCCATCGTCTCCGCCAAGGCAGGCGTCGGCCCGGCAAGCGCCAGCAGCAGGACCGAAACCGCAGCTCCGGTGAAGAGCTTCACCCCATGCATCCCTTAAATTCCGTTCATCTAACGCCCACCCCGTGCCCACGGGCTGGGTTTACCGTCTACGAGGAGTCATCGCCCCGCTGCAACATAGGACGGGGGCAAGCGCGACGGAACTACCTGAAGGTGGTTCTCGGCGGAAACTCTTCACGTGCAGCATCCCTGCCACACTTCTGATTCGGAACGGGATTTTGGCGGGCTTTGGCCCGTCAGAACACGAAGGCGGCGGCCCGTTCCAGCCCGGGAAGGACTGGGGCTGCGGCATCGAACAGGGCCCGATGGCCGAATTCACCGTGGGTACGGGTCACGATCGTGGCGCGCGGCGGGCTGGATTCGGCCGACACCCCTACCAGACGCCCCCCCTCCTTCAGCTGCCCGAGCAGGGCTTCCGGCATCACCTCGGCCGCTCCGTTGAGGACGATGACGTCATAGGGAGCGGCAGAAGGTTCCCCTTCGGGGCACGCCGCCGCCCGGCAGGTGGCATTGGCAAGCCCCAGGGCGGTGAACGCATCCTTGGCTTTCGTGGCCAAGGCCGAATCGCACTCGGTCGCGACGACGTGCCGCGCAAGCTTGGCGGTCAGCGCCGCGAGGTAGCCCGTGGCGCAGCCGACGACCAGAACGCTGTCGCCCTCGCCGATTTCGGCGGCCTGAAGCAGCTTGCCGGTGAGCGCCGGCTTGATCAGGAACCGCTTGGCGCCGCCTTCGCTCACGTCGAGGTCGAGATCGAGATAGGCCAGCGCCTGCCGGGCGGCCGGCACGAAGGCCTCGCGCGGAACCGTGAGCATGGCATCGAGAACACGACGATCGGTGACGTCACTGGTGCGCACCTGGCCATCGACCATTTTCTGGCGCGCGGTCGAGAAACCGGACATTTGCGGACCCTGCAATGCGGACGATGCCGCGGAAGAAATTCGCGGCATCTTTGGAGCATGCTCGGTCAAAACGCAACATGGCCGTTGGCCCCGAGAGACCAAGGCTTCCGCAACTGCTCAATCGGAGGGTCGACCAGTCCTACTCGATCGCCACCGCGAGGCGGCCGATCAGAGCTGCGACCTCGTCCAGCCGCGCCGAATCCGGCGTCTCGACCGCACGCGCCAGACGGGCGATGCATTCATCGTCGCTGAGTTCGGGGACATCGGCCGGCAGAATCGAGGGGGCCATGAGAGAACGGTCGGCCTGGATGTCTGGCATGGAATGAGCTCCGTAAATGTCCGGCGGATCGATGCTCGATTCGAATTGAGTCGATTTGGCGCCGTCCGCATGGCGCCACCGCGCCCGCGCGCACATCTGTTCAAAGCGTGATTCCACGCTGGATTGCGGAGGCCATGCTCCAAAGTCAGGCGAAGAAGATCGCACACCGCATGAGGATGCGGGCATAAATCTCTGAATTGTCGGCAGAATTTGGCTCCCCGGGCTGGATTCGAACCAGCGACCATCCGATTAACAGGTCAAATTCAACCGTAAGGAGAACAAGGACTTAGCGGGACACCAATAGGCGACTAGTCGACTTTCCAGGACCTCAGCTGAGGTCAGCACCGAGGTGACGATTTTGACTTCACGTCGCTTCGAGCGCTCGATCACCTCGCGGACCCCGTCCATCTCGCCGGAAGGACGCTCCTCGTCTTTGATCCACGCTAGGAAGAGGCACGAGTCCCAATAATATATTGGCTCAGTACCAGCCATCGCGAAGCTCCCGAATAAATGCCTCGCTGCTCAGTTCGCCCGTCGCATCGGGAGCCATTCCTCGAACATCATCCCAATCCGGCAAATCGGCTTCTAGTGGGAAGGCATCGATCGCCGCCACAGCAACTTGATGAGGAAAATCAGCACCAGCTCGATATCGAAGAGTACCGAAGACTTCCACGCGCTTACCGACTGCAGAAACGGCTTCGTCGTACAAACGGGAAGGAAAGTGGCAAGTTAGTTTACGCGGCCCAACATCAGGATAGACGTAAAAGACGTTTGCGCCATGATGTAAATTTATCTGCTCAAGTTTCCCTTCGATCGCGCCCTCACACTCCTCGTCCACTGCAAGCGCATCATCAACCTTGCGGGCGATTTTCTCAGTGATGTCGAACCGATGATCATTGAAGAGCAAGGTGACGTTTGCCACCGACTTGCCGATAGGTCGCGCCAGACCGCGAAAATCCTCTAATAGATCGGCATCAATACCCAATATCTCGTCATCATCTTCAAGCGCAGTAACCACTCGCGCGAGGCTCTCGATGATGGCGTGCCCCACGTAGCGTTGTTTCGGTAGGGCTTGCGGCTCAAGAACGATCCGGGCCGGACTGTTGTATGATAGCTCGGCAATATTGTAATACGTCGCGAGCTTTCCCTCGTTCGCATCACGATCCAGCTTCGCAATTGTCGCGCTAAGATGCTGGAGCTGAGACATGAACGCTCCTAGCCGCACCCGCCCTTCATCCTCGGGCAGGCCCTCGATAATCAGAGTGATCCGGTCATCATCGGCCATCTACGGCACCACGGATGAAAAGCGATGAGAGAACTTTAGCCTACGAACTGAACGGGTACACGTGGCTTTTTCTGGTGACATCTCGCCCGGGACCGCGCGGCTCATTTTTTGAGACCTAGCTCAACAAGCCTTCTGATTGCTTCGGAAAGCTTCGGACTATCCGGCTGACGCGCTGCCCACTGACTGATGGCATTTCTCATTTCGGCAGAGGCGCGAAAGCCGACCAAGGGGCTCTGGCCGGTTGCAGGCCGCCCTCTACCCTTTTTTTGTTTAACAACTATTGCTTTCTTCATGTTTTTCGTTTAACAATTATTGCATGGATATTCCGGAGGGAGCACGTGTCATTCTCGTCGACGAGAGGCTGCCGATCTTCGGCATCTGCCTCGACCCTTCTGGTAGGCTCTACTATGCAATCGTCTCGGAAGTGACCGGCAGGCCGATCAAGATCATCGGCAACATAAGTAGGTTTCATCTCAACACGGCACGCCGAACTGCCGCAAAATTCGCAGATGCTCCGGTGCCGGGTAAGGACCGGCCGCCGGTGTTTCGGGAGACCTTTGCGAAGCCGGTGCTTCCGGATGGTCGAAAGCGCCGTGCCAACCGCCCCAAGACCGATGCAGACATGTCCGATGAACCCGAAAAGTCGCCGTCCTCCGCGATCATAGCACCGCGGGTGCTTTTGACCTTCTCCGATTTGAAATCAAAGCACAACATTCCGTACACGCGCCGCCATATCGACAGGCTGGAGGCGGATGGCAAGTTCCCGAAGAGAGTCCCGGTTGGCGAGCAACGAGTAGCTTGGGTTGCGAGTGAGATCGAGGCGTTCGTCGAAGCCCTAATCGCAAAGAGGTCCGAGAGCCTTGGAACCATTGGTAGCAACCCGGGCGTAAGCCGACCTCGGAACAGGCGCGGATCAAATCACTGAACGCGGGACGTGACGCCGCTTCCCATGTGCTTCCCAACGGCCACTCCGCCAGCGGCAATTACCGGCCGACGGGGGCTCTGCCTTCCCGCAAGGCTCGCAAACACGAGATGGGAAGTGCGAACTCCATGATTCTGAAGCGAAATGCGTCGATTTGCTTCCCATATGCTTCCCACAAGGCGATTTTGGGAAGCGTTGCGAAATCGCAACAGTTGCAAGTATTTGATTTTATTTCTGAATTTGGCTCCCCGGGCTGGATTCGAACCAGCGACCATCCGATTAACAGTCGGATGCTCTACCGCTGAGCTACCGAGGAAAAGGCGAACCGTTCGTCCGCGCGCGGCTGCGTATAACAAAGCCGCTTGCGCTTGCAAAGGACGAATTCGTCATCATCCAAACGTACTTGAGGAAGGGCCTGAACGACCCCTCCTTCGAGGATGGGTTCTGGATGCTTGCGCTACGCTCGCAACGTTCGCCCGAGCTTTGCTGCATCTTGATCACGGCCGCCGGCACACCAGATCGACCTCGATCAGCGCGTCGTAGGCAAGCCCGGTCACGCCGACGCAGGTGCGGGCCGGCAGGCGATCCGGCGCGAAGAACGTGCGGTAGGTCTCGTTCATCGCGGCGTAGTCCTCCTTGAAACGGGTCAGATAGATGCGCGTCATCACGACGTGCTCGAGGCCGAGATCGAGGCCGGCGAGCACCACTTTCAGGTTCTCCATCACGGCGCGGGTCTGCGCGACGATGCCCTCGGGCAGCACGCCCGGCGCCTGCGGCGTGTCCGGCATCTGGCCCGTGACGAAGACGAATCCATCGGTCTCGACCGCATGGCTGAAAGGCGCGACCGGCTTCGGTCCGCCGCTAATCATGTGGAATTTCACTTGAGCGGTCCTTGTTAAGATGCGTCCTGAAACAGGCGCTTGCTGAGGATGGCGTGCACGCCCCAATTGCCGTCGACCACCTGCGTCACGCCGAAATCGACGGCGGCCGACATCAGCGCGATCGCCTCGTCCTCGCTGAGGCCTTTGACGTTCATCAGGAAGCGCCGCATCTTGCGGAACGCGTCCTTCATGGCGAGGTCGAGCGAGGACTTGGCGTAGACCTCGCTCTGCCCTTGGGCGCCGAACTCCGCGAGATAGTTCGGGTGGCTGAAGCCTGTCAGCACCCAATCGGTCTCGGTCTCGATCAGGGGGTAAGAGAGATCGGTGAAGGGCTGGCCGGCGAGATCGGCCTTCTTGTGCAGGATCACCTCGAAGGTGCCGGTCATCGAGCACTCGATCGCGGTACCGCTGAGTTCGCCGTCGCCCTGCGCGGCATGGGGATCGCCGACCGATAGCAGCGCACCGGGAACCGAGACCGGAAGATACACGGCTGCTCCCTTCCCCAGCCGCCAATTGTCGAGATTGCCGCCGAAGTAGGATGGCGGCACGGAATCGACGAAATCGACCTCGCGCGGCGCCACAGCGATCACGCCGAAATGCGGACGCAGGGGGATCTTGATGCCGTCGAGTACGCCATGGCGGCGCTTGTTCGTGGCGGGTGCAACGGGAACGCCGGGGTAATCGTAGGTGGTGTGCACGACGCCAAACGGATCGGTCTGCGGCTCCCAGCGGTAGGAATAGAGCGCACAGGCGTGCGGCAGCTCGGCGTCGTCGAAAATCTCGTAGATGGTAACCGCTTCGCGCGGCTTGGGACCGCCGAGAAACTCGTTGTAGTGATAGCCCCACCACGCCGCGACCGAGGAGCCGAACACGCGGCCCGCATGGTTCGGATTGCGGCTCGTCCGTGGCACGATGTCGAGGATGCGCACCTCCAGCACATCACCTGGCTGGGCGTCCTTCACAGCGACGGGTCCGGTGCAGATGTGCACACCAAAGCCCTCGCCGGCACCGCGGCCGAACACGCTGGCATCCATGGGCCCTGCGCCGCGGCGGTCGACGTTCTTCCTGTCCCGTGTCCAACCGAACACGCTTTCGGCGGCGGCATCGCCTGATATCATCAACTCGGGATCGTCGGAGGCGTGCTGCGTCAGCGTCTCGATGGTGATGGTGTCGCCCGAGGTGATCTCGATCTGCGGCGGCAGCGAACGGCTGAAATAACCCCAATGGACGCGGCTGGCCTCGACCGGGAGATGGTGATGACGGCGTTCGGCGGTCGTGCGCGCCTCGGCGCCGGCGCAGGCGACGCTGCTGCGCGTCTCCACGCTCTGATGGACGCGAAGCTGCGCCAGTGCCTCCTGCGGCCAGCCGCGCTGGCCGGCGACGCCGTGCTGTGCCGTCGCGCGCTCCGCCTCCTGCTGGCGAAACTCGCGCGGCGGCAGGCCGAAGCGATGCCGGAAGGCGCGGCTGAAATGCGCGGAGTCGCCAAAACCGTAGGCGTAGGCGATCTCCGAGATCGAGCGATGCGTCTCGGTGGGGTTGGATAGGTCGGCCCAGGCGCGCTGGAGGCGGCGCTCGCGAACGTAGTGGGTGAAATTGTCCCCGACCGTCTCGAACAGCTTTTGCAGGTAACGTTCGGAAATCCCCTCGGCCTGCGCGACGCGCGCCGGCACTAGATCGGGATCGTCGAGGCGACGCTCGATGGTCTGGCAGATCCGGTGCAGCAGCGCGGCCTGCGTCGCGCTCGATCCAGCATCGGAGGCCGAGGACGCCAGCTGATGCACCAGCGTCAGCAGCAGATCGACGAAGGACTGCGCGACCGAATTCCATTCGGGATCGCTCAGGGTGTCGAGCGTCCGTGCAGTGGCATCGAGCAGACGGGAGAAGACGTCGGCAAAGCCGCTGGGCGGAACGACGCGGGGCCCGCCGAGCCGCGGCTTGCCCGACAGGCGACCGTGCAGCGCCTCCGATGTCACCGACAGCATGATGGCGCGCATGTCGCGCTGGAACACGATGCTCCAGTCGCCGCTGCGCGGCAGCAGCACGAGATGACCGACGGGAACGATACGATGACTGCCGGCGCTCTTCAGCACCATGCCGTCCTCGACCGGCATCAGCGCGATGGGAAGGTCTTCGCTTGCTCGTGAGAGCGGAACGACGCTCTGCGCACCCGCAGCCATACGCGTCAGCGCGACACCGGCGGCGTGCCGGTGCGACGCGGTCGCGTGTCCGTCCAATACGCTGTGGCCACCCGCCGGCTGCAGGCCGACCGCAGCCAGCACGTCCCGCCAGGCTTCCGGGCGGTCGTCTTGCGCGTAGGACTCGCTCGTGAACGGGCGGAAGCTCATCGGATCGACCCAGATTGCAGTCGATCGAAGCAACCTCCGTGCCAGACGCACGCGATCGTCCGTCGCCGCAATGGGCCGAAGACGAGGTTCGTTGGTCAAGTGTTCATCCGGGAATTGGACCGTTCTTCAAGGTGTTGGAGTATGGCGATCCCCCTTCGTCATTCCGGGGCGCGCGCAAGCGCGAACCCGGAATCCATTGCGCGCAGAAAACGGTGGTACGATGGATTCCGGGTTCGACGCGTTGCGTCGCCCCGGAATGACGAAGGGGAGAAATTCAGTCGCACCGGAAGATGTTCTTGCGGATCGTGCCGTGGACCCCCCAATTGGCGTCGACGACCTGGGTGACGCCGAAATCGGCCCCGACCGACATCAGCGAGATCGCCTCGTCCTCGCTGAGACGATGCACGGTCATCAGGAAGCGGCGGAGCTTTCTGAACGCATCGCGCATCGCACGGTCGAGACTGGAGTGATTGGCAATCTCGGTTTGTGCATCGGCGCCGAGCGTGGCGAGGTAGTTCGGATAGGTGAAACCGTAGAACGACCAGGCGTGGTCGGTCTCCAGCATCGGGTGGTCGAGGCCTTCGAGGCTGGTGCCGGCAAGGTCGGCCTTCTTGTGCAGGATGAATTCGAAGTCGCCGGTCAGCGAGGTCTCGATCGCGGTGCCGCCGAGCTCGCTATCGCCCTGCGCGGCGTGGGGATCGCCGACCGAAAAATAGGCGCCGGGGACGGCAACCGGATAGAACATCCGCGCGCCTTTTCCGATGCGCCAGTCGTCGATGTTACCGCCGGTGTAGCTCGGCGGGATCGAGCTGACGAAATCGGCCTCCGACGGCGCGAGGCCCATCGTGCCGAAATGCAGTCGCGCCGGCACCTTCACGCTGGAGAGGATGTTCTCGCGCTTCCTGATGGTGGCGTGATCGACGCGCACGCCGGGATAGTCGATGGTCGGATGCACGATGCCGTCAGGGTCGGTCTGCGGCGTCCAGACATAGTTATAGACCGCCTTCGCGTAGGGCTCACCGGAGGTGTCCAGCTCGAAGATGGTGACGACCTCGCGCGGCTTCGGCTCCTCGATCAGATCATGGTAGTGGAAACCCCAATTCGCCGCGACGTTGGAGCCGAAGCAGCGGCCGGCGTGGCAGGCGCTGCAGCTCGGCCGTGGCCGGACGTCGAGAATGCGCACCTCCAGAATGTCGCCGGGCTCGGCGCCTTCGATCGCGACCGGTCCGGTGAGCAAATGCACGCCGATCCCCTCGCCTGCACCGCGAATGAACGGGCCCTCCGTCGGACCGGAGCCGCGGCGCGCGACAGCCTTGTGCTCGCGCGTCCACTGGAACACGCTCTCGGCGCCGGGATCGCCCTGGATCATGCGCTCGTAATCGTCATTGGCATGATGGGTCAGTGTCTCGATGGTGGCGCGATCACCTGAGCGCAGCGTCAGGGCCGGCGCGACTGTCTTGGAGAAATAGCCCCAGTGGACGGTTTTCGGCGAAACCGGCAGCGTGACATGCTTCATGAGGTGGCCTCTTCGGGAGTCTTGAACCTTGCGGATGCGTCGCTCATCGCACCGCCTCCGGAGTCTTGTCGGCTTCCATGACGCTGAGGAATCGCGCCGTCAGCGGATTGCGGGGATTGGAGAGCACCTCGTGCGCCGGCCCCTCCTCGATGATCGCGCCGCCACTCAGGAAGGCGACACGGTCGGCGACCTCGTCGGCGAAACGGATCTGGTGTGTCGAGATGATCATGGTGAGGCCGTCGTCGATCGCGAGGCGGCGGATCACCTCCAGCACCTCATTGACGAGCTCGGGATCGAGCGCGGAGGTCGGCTCGTCAAGCAGCAGCACGCTCGGGTTCGGCGCCAGCGCGCGGGCGATGGCGACGCGCTGCTGCTGGCCGCCGGACAGATGCCGCGGCAGCGCGTGGGCGCGATGCGAGAGCCCGACGCGGTCGAGCAGCTCGGCCGCGCGGCGGTCGGCGTCGATGCGCGTCATGCCGTGAACCCAGCGCAGGGGACCGGCGATGTTCTCCTTCGCCGACAGATGCGCGAACAGATTGAACTGCTGGAACACCATGCCGACGCCGACGCTGGCGCGCTCATTGGCGATCGACCGCGGCGACAGCGGCTTTCCATTCTCGCTGAAGCCGAGGCGCCGGCCACCGACGCGCACGGTGCCGGCGTCCCAGTTCTCGAGGTGGTTGATGCAGCGAAGCAGCGTGCTCTTGCCGGAGCCGCTGGGGCCGAGCAGCGCGACCACTTCGCCGACCCGCACCGTGAGGTCGAGACCGCCGAGCACCTTCTGCGGGCCGTAGCTCTTGGTGAGGTCCTTCACTTCGACCGCAATATTGTTGCGCGCAATCGTCGCGGCGCGGCGGGCGCGCTCCTCGCGCGTCAGGGCGAGCGGCGTGGTGGCCGCGAGCTCTGCTGGCGCGGGCTCGGGATCGACGGCGGTCGCATCGGCGAGTTCGACCTTGGAGACCAGATCGACGCGGCGCCAGGGCAGATAATCGGCGAGCTTGCGCTCGCGGCGCGTGGTGCGGTCGAGATCGAGCCACCATTCGACGAAGAGCTGGATGACGCTGATGGCCGTGGTCAGAACGAGATAGAGCAGACCCGAGGCGAAGAAGATCGAGAAGAAGTCGAAGGTCGAGGACGCGAGCTGCGTCGAGCGCAAGGTCAGCTCCTGCACCGCGACGACGGAGGCGAGCGAGGAATTCTTCAACGCGCTCACCGCCTCGTTGCCGAAGGCCGGGATCATGGTGCGGATGGCCTGCGGCGCGATGATCCTGCGCATCAGCACTGACGGCGTCATGCCGAGGGCCTGCCCCGCCGTCAGCTGCCCGCGGTCGACGCCGAGCACGCCGGCGCGCAGCATCTCCGCGATGAACGGCGCCTCGTTGCAGGCGAGCGCGAGGCCGGCGGCCAGCACCGCCGGCAGCTTGATGCCGATATGCGGCAGCGCGTCGTAGGCGAACACCATCTGAAGGATCAGCGGCGTGCCGCGGAAGATCACGGTATAGGCCCTGGCGATCGCCGCCAGGGGCCAGAAGCGAGAGAGCTGCATGCCGGCGAGGATCAATCCGAGGATCAATCCGCCGCCGAGCCCGAGGGCAGTCACCTCGAGGGTGAGCTCGATGCCCGCGAGCAGATACGGCATGCTCAGGTAGTGAAGGAACAGCGACATCAGTCCGCCGTCATTGGAGCGGGATCAGGTTTGGTTGAAGGCGGGCGCCTTGAGCACGGGCCACCTCTCCCGGAGGGAGAGGCATAGGGTGCCTTCGGCGCCCGTTCTTGAGCAAAGGACGCCGAAGCGATGCTTCGGCTATGTCGCATCATCCGATGCGATCCGGGTGAGAGATTACGCCGCACCGAGTTTGCCGCGCCCCCTCACCCGGCGCTTCGCGCCGACCTCTCCCCGTCGGGGAGAGGTAAACCGCATTCAGTCCGCGGTCAGAATTTCCGGCGCCATGAAGTTGTTCACATCGAGCCCATGCTTCTTCAGAAGCTCCATGTGTGTACCGGCCTTCTGCACCTCGATCAGCGCGGCGAGCACGGCATCGCGGAATTTCGGCTTGTTCTTGGGCACGGCGATGCCGACCGAATACGGGATCGTCACCGCGATCGCCTTCTCCAGCTTGTCCGGATAGGCTTTTACGGCGCTGTCGACGGTGTTGACGTCGTTGATGTAGGTGTCGGCGCGGCCGGCCAGGATCGCCTGAATGCAGTTGGCGTTGTTGTCGTAGAGCTGGATGGTCGGTTCGGGCTTGCCGGCCTTCTTGCACTCCGGGATCAACGCCTGGATCAGGGGCACCTCGACATAGCCGGTGTTTTCGGCAGCAGCGGCGCCGCACAGCGACATGTTGATGCCGTTGATGCCTTTCGGATTGCCCTTGGCGACCAGCACGCCGTCGAACACCTTCGAGTAGGTGATGAAGTCGGCGGCCTTGGCGCGTTCCTTGGTGGCGTAGATGTCGGAGATCACGATGTCGGCCTGTCCCGCGGCGAGCGTGGTCAGGAGCGCCGCGAACGTCACCGCCTTGTAGGTCAGCTTGAAGCCGAGACATTCGCCGATGGCTTCGCCGAGATCGATGTCGAAGCCGATATACTTGCTGGGATCCTTGGGATCGATCGTCTCATAGCCCGGCGTGTGCGGGTTGATGGCGTTGACGAGCGTCTTGCCCTTCCAGTCCGGATACTTTTCCTGAAGCGCGGCGCAGGCGGCGGGCGCTGCGGCCTGCGCGCTCAGCGGCGCGGCGACGACGAGGCCGAAAGCGATGGCGGCGCCGAGCATGAGCTTGCGCCGTGGCAATGATGCGCGCGCCAATCCCCGCCGCGCCTGGGGCCCAACCAATTTCTCCATCTCGCCAGCTCCTCCGAATGTCATGGCGCCTGCCATGGTCCAGTGATCGGGGCGGAAGCGTGCGGGAGTGCGCCGCGAAAAGCTTGTCCGCGGACGTACAAAAAATTGGATGGAGTGCGCCCGGCGTTTGGGCAAACGGCTGCACAAAAACTGTTCGCGGGCCGCGAAACGGTGCGGGGGCGGGATTTTCGAATTGGGAGAACCAAATGATCCCGGCTGACGCAGCGAACTGTCCGATCAGAGAATCATTTGGTGAGGTAATTTGACAGAGATGTGACATTTGCCGATGGAGGTGCGGCCCCGGACAGAAGCATCTACGGTCGGCATCCGCAGCAAATCCACCGGCCCTCCACAGCCTGTCCGCAGCATATCCACAGGCTCACCATGCCGGATTCGTGAGGCCGTGCGGGGTACTTGCTGCGCACAAACCCACAGGCCCCACAACTCAGCCGCCAGCCCGGTCGAACACCGCGCGACGACAGGCTTCGCTGAGGCTGGACCGGTTGCGCCGCAAGCAGGCCGTGATGGCGCGGACGTTGGAATCTCGCCGGCGCAGAGGCGGTAAACGTCAGGGGTGCAGGCCCGTCGCTGCTCTGCCCTGCCCGCCCGGCCCGCGGCGGGTGACTTTGGTGCGAAGAGCCAGGAGAAATAAGCCAGTGGGAATGTGATCTCTTTCACACCAACGAGGCGGTGGCGGCACGTAGGAATCGCGCGGGACTTTTTCAGGAATCGCTAACCAACCGGGGCCCGATCGCCGGATCGTTAAAATGCGAGCGATCGGGTCAATCCGAAAACAAGCCGGCTTTGCGACATTGCCTCATCCGCGTTCCGGAGGGTGTGATGAGCGAAGCCGAATTCAACTTGCTGCTGGATGCCGTCCGGGACGTCATGGTCCTTGAAGATCTGGCTCCCGCGCCGGAGGAGGAATTCGTGCCCCGCTCGTGGAGTTTCGACGCGACGTTCAGGACGACTCCCAAGGCCGCCAATGACAACGAGGGCGCTTGGCCCCTCCTGCCCTTTCCCGACGGCTGGTATGCGGCCTGCTGAGGGCGCTTTCGCCTAACCGGGCGGCCCCCTCGCGGTCGCTTTGGCGTTATCGGGCCCGGGCCGGGCGCGACCACGATCAACTCTTGACGCGTTCCTCGCCATCCTGCGGCGCCCGGTCGGGTGCAGCCGGCGGAAAGATGCTGTCATAGATCGCGCGGGCCTCGGCAATGAGGCGGGCCCGCTCCAGCTCGGATTTTGGAACAAATCGGACGATTTCGCCCACGTGCTCTCCAGCTCCAAGGTTTTGGATGCGTCTCTTCGCAGATGCGAAGTCTATGCCACAGGGCCTGAATCGCAGCCCCGGGCAAACCCGGTGACCAAGGCGCGGCAAGCCTCGTCCGTGCGTCCGGCGGAACTCGCGGTGATGACAGTTTGCGTTGGGAAATCAGAAGGTTGCGATGGAGGCCACGACCAGAATTGAACTGGTGTACACGGTTTTGCAGACCGTTGCGTAACCACTCCGCCACGTGGCCCCGTAAGGGCGGACCAATATAGAGGATGAAGCGTTTAGGCAACCGCCTTCGTCCGACTGCGGGAACAACGGGGCTCTTCCGATGTGGATCGAAGTCAGGCGCGTTTGCGACGCCGGAAGTCGCGTCGGCGGCCCTTCGGGGCAGGTTTGGGCGCCAATTCCGGCATCTCGGCCTGGACCTCGCGGTATCGGGTCAACAGCCGCTCAAAACTCGCATGCAGCGTGTCGGCGATGTCAGGCCGCCGCTCGAGCCCGGCGAGGATCGTCGCCGCGGCCTCGATGGTCGAGAGCCCGTCGCTGCGCGGCTCGCGGCGCAGACGCCCGTAACGCGAGGGGTGCGCCGGATTGAGGATCACGCGCTGGCACTTGAGCATCCACGGATTGCGCCACCATAGCGCCTTGGCCTGGCTCCAGGTGCCGTCGAGCAGCACCACCCCCTCGAGCTTGGCGAGGATCGCACGCTGGTTCTCCGCGATCTCACCCTTGCGGTTGAGCGCGACGATCTCGCCTTCGGCCTCGAGATCGGCCGCCCGGGCCGAGCCGAGATAGAGCACAGCCCAGTGCGAGGCGTTCTCGACCGGCCGCCCCAGTGCCTTGGACAGGCTCGGCCAGGACAGGCCGACCCTCACCGTGGCATCGGCGAAATGCCCGGCAAGCAGCCGCGCGGTGCCGAGCGCTCTGTCCTGCTCCTGCGGATGCTGGAGGATCAGGAGCGACAGCCGGCTTTCGATCGGGGTGACGCTGTCGCAGATGCACAGCGGCATCGGCTTCTGGCAGTGCGGGCATTCGGGAATGGGATCGGCAGCGGCCGTATCTGCTGGGTTCGACATGGGCGCGCTATACGCTTCGCGCGCCGCTTCAACAACCTATTCCGCCGGTGCCGCCAGCGGACGCGGCTCGGAACGGCGCCGCAGGCGGTCGATCAGAAGATAGATCACGGGCGTGGTGTAGAGCGTCAGGATCTGCGAGACGAACAGGCCGCCAATGATGGTGATGCCGAGCGGACGACGCAGCTCCGTGCCGGGGCCGGTCGCGACCACGAGCGGAATGCCGGCGAATAGCGCCGCCATGGTCGTCATCAGGATCGGCCGGAAGCGCGCCTGGCAGGCCTCGAAGATCGCCTCCGCCGAGGACAGGCCGCGCCGTCGTTCGGCGTCGAGCGCGAAATCCACCATCATGATGCCGTTCTTCTTGACGATGCCGATGAGCAGGATGATGCCGACGAAGGCGATCACCGTCAGCGGCGTGTTGGTGATCTGCAGGGCGAGCAGTGCGCCGAGTCCGGCCGAGGGCAGCGTCGAGATGATCGTGAGCGGATGGGCGAGGCTCTCGTAGAGCACCCCCAGCACGATATACATCGCGACCAGCGCGCCGAGGATCAGGAGCGGCTGGCGGCCGCTGGTCCTCGCGAAGTCCCCGGCATTGCCGTCGAAGCTGCCGCGAATGCCCTCGGGCATGTGCAATTCCTCGACCGCACGCTGGATGTTCTGCGTCGCGGCCTGCAGCGGCACGTCCGGCAGCAGGTTGAACGACACGGTGGTCGAAGGGAACGACTGCGAGTGATAGACCGCCAGCGCGGCGAGCCCGCGCGTCGCATGCACCACGGCCGAGAGCGGCACCTGGGCGTCGCCCGCGCCGGCGACATAGATGCGGTCGAGGTTGGAGGGATCGACCTGGAATTTCGGGTCGATCTCCAGCACGATCATGTACTGGTTGCGCTGGGTATAGATGATCGAGATCTGCCGTTGCGCGAACGCATTGTTGAGCGCGTTGTCGATGTCCTGAACCCTGACGCCGAGCGCCGAGGCTTTCTGGCGGTCGATGGAAAGCGTGAGCTGAAGCCCGCCGGGGTCGCGATCGCTGGAGATGTCGGTGATGCCCTCCACGCTCTCCATGCGCTTGGCCACGATCGGCGCCCATTTCTGCAGCAGGCCGAGATCGGTGCTGGTCAGCGTGTACTGGTAATCGGAATCGCTCTGTCGCCCGCCGGCCCGCACGTCCTGGGCGGCGAACATGAAGAGCCGGATGCCGGGCACGGGGTATAACGCGCGCCTGAGGCGGTCGATCACGACCTGCGTCGAGACGTGGTCGCGCTCCTCAGGCGGCTTCAGGCTGATGTACATGATGCCGCGGTTCGAGGTCGCTCCCCCCGGTCCGCCTCCGGCGCCGACGGACGAGCCGATGCCGGCTACGGCCGGATCCTGCATCACGATGTCGGCCAGCCGCTGCTGCAGGCCGAGCATCGACTGGAACGAGATGTCGGCCGAGGCGCGCGTCGCGCCAATGATGAAACCGGAATCGTCCGTCGGGAAGTAACCCTTGGGGACCTTGATGTAGAGTGTCACCGTGAGCGCGATGGTGGCGAAGAACACCAGCAGCGTCAGCAGCGGAAATTCCAGCACGGTGCGCAAGGTGCGGGCGTAGAAGGCGACGAGGCGCGACAGCGAGCCTTCGACGACGCGGTCGAACAGGGTCGCGGTGCCGGACGTCGTCTGCCGGATGTAATGGGCGCAGATCATCGGCGTGACCGTGAGCGACACCAGCGTCGAGACCAGGATGGCGAAGGTCAGCGTCAGCGAGAACTCGCGCAGCAACCGGCCGACGATGCCGTCCATGAAGATCAGCGGCGTGAACGCCGCGATCAGCGACAGGCTGATCGAGACCACCGTGAAGCCGATCTGCTTCGCGCCCTCCTGCGCCGCCCGGAACGGCCGCATGCCATGCTCGAGGTTGCGGTACATGTTCTCGATCATGACGATGGCGTCGTCGACCACGAAGCCGACGGAAATCGCCAGCGCCATCAGCGACAGATTGTCGATCGAGAAGCCCGCGACCCACATGCCGGCGCAGGTGCCGGCCAGCGCCAGCGGCACCGAGATGCCGGCCGCGATCGTCGGGGTCAGCCGTCGCAGGAACACGAACACCACGGCCATCACCAGGAACGCGGTCGCCAGCAGGGTCCACTGCATGTCCAGCACGCTGGCGCGGATCGTGCCGGTGCGGTCGACCAAAGTGGAGACCTCGACGCCGGCCGGTATCCACTGCTTCAGCGCGGGGATCAGCGCCTTCACCCTGTCGACGGTGTCGATGACGTTGGCATCACCCTGCTTGGTGATCTGGATCAGCACCGCCGGCTGCTTGTTGAACCAGGCGATCGAACGGGCGTTGCGGACGGAATCCTCGATGTCGGCGACGTCCGAGAGCCGCACGAAATTGCCGTTGGAGCTCTTGATGATGATGTCGCGGAACTCTTTCGCGGTACGCATCTGCCGATTGAGCGCCAGCGTCTCGCTCTGACGCTCGCCTTCGAAAATGCCGACGGGACCGAGCGGGTTGGCGTTGATGATCGCGGTCCGGACGTCGTCGGTGGCGATACCGGCGTTCGACAGCGCGACCGGGTTGAGCTGGACCCGCACCGCCGGCTGGTCGGCCCCCGAGACGGTGACGTCACCGACGCCCGGCACCTGCGAGATGCGCTGCGCCAGCACGGTATCGGCGACGTCGTAGATCGCGCTTGCCGACAGCGTCTTCGAGGTCAGCGCCAGCACGAAAACCGGCGCGCCGGCCGTGTTCGCCTTGCGGAAGCGCGGCAGCGTCGGCAGGTCGCTCGGCAGGTCGACCATCGCGGCGTTGATCGCCGCCTGCACGTCGCGTGCGGCCTTGTCGATGTTGCGGCCGATGTCGAACTGGAGCTGGATACTGGTCGTGCCGAGGGTCGAGGTCGAGGTGATCTGGTTGATGCCGGCGATCTCGCCCAGCCGCCGCTCCAGTGGCGATGCCACCGTGGCCGCCATCACGGACGGATCGGCGCCGGGCCGGCTGGCCGAGACGAAGATGGCGGGGAAGTCGACGTTCGGGACTGAGGCGACGGGAAGGAAATGGTAGGCCACGACACCCAGCAGGAACAACCCGATCGACAGCAGCGTGGTCGCGACCGGCCGGCGGATGAAGGGCTCCGAGATCGATGCCATCACTGCATCCCCTCGGTCGCGCCGGCGACCGGCGGTCCGCCGGATTCGGCCGGCGGAAGCGCCTGCTCGAGGCGGCGGTTGATGCGGTCGAGCGCGAGATAGATCACGGGAGTGGTGTAAAGCGTCAGCAGCTGGCTCAGCAACAGGCCGCCGATGATGGAGATGCCGAGCGGGAAGCGCAGCTCGGCGCCGGTGCCGCTCTCGATCGCGAGCGGCAGCGCGCCGAACAGCGCCGCCAGCGTCGTCATCATGATGGGACGAAACCGCAGAAGACACGCCTGCACGATCGCCTCGTTCGGCGACATGCCCTGCCCGCGCTCGGCCTCCAGCGCGAAGTCGATCATCATGATCGCGTTCTTCTTGACGATGCCCATCAGGAGGATGATGCCGATCAGGCCGATCACCGAGAGATCCTGACCGCACAGCATCAGCGCCAGGATCGCGCCGACGCCGGCCGAGGGCAGCGTCGAGAGGATCGTGATCGGATGGATGTAGCTCTCATAGAGCACGCCAAGCACGATGTAGATGGTGATCACGGCGGCGAGCAGCAGCCAGGGCTGTCCGGCGAGCGCCTTGGCGAATTCGGCGGCATCGCCGGCATAGACGCCGACGATGCTGTTGGGCATGCCGATGCGGGTCTCGATCGTCTTCACCGCCTCGACGGCATCGCCGAGCGCCGCGCCCGGCGCGAGGTTGAAGCTGAGCGACACGGAGGGGAACTGCGCCTGGTGCGAGATCGCGAGCGGCGCCGTTGTCCGCTTCAGCGTCGCCACGGCCGACAGCGGCACCTGCGCGTTGGGCGCGCCGACGGTGGTGCTGGCGGCGCCCGGCAGATAGAGCTTCGACAGGATCGAGGGATCGCGCTGGTACATCGGCAGCGCCTCCAGCACCACGCGGTACTGGTTGGCCTGCCCGTAAATGGTCGAGATCTGTCGCTGGGCGAAGGCGTCGTTGAGCGTGTCGGTGATGGCCTGAAGGCTGACGCCGAGCTGGCCGGCGCGGGTGCGATCGACATCGAGCTGGGCCCGCAAGCCCCCTTCCTGCGCCTCGGAGGAGACGTCCCGGAACAAGGGATCACGCCGCATCTCCGCGACCAGCTTGCGCGCCCATTCCGAGACCAGCGTCGCATCGGTGCCGGTCAGAGTGTACTGGTATTGCGAGCGGCTCGACTGGGTCGAGATCTGCACGTCCTGCACCGGCTGGAAATAGACGGTCATGCCGGGGATGCCCGATACCCGCTGCTTCAGCCGGGCCACGACACCCGTGATGTCGTCACGCCGCTCGCCGCGCGGCTTCAGGCTCATGACGAGCCGGCCGACATTGGTGGTCGGGTTGACCGAGCCCGCGCCGATCACCGAGACCACGCCGACCACGTCGGGGTCGGCCCTGATGGCGTCGGCCGCCTCGGCCTGCCGTCTCTTCATCTCCGCAAATGACACGTCGGGCCCGGCCTCCGTCACCGCCGTGATCGAGGCGGTGTCCTGCAGCGGCAGGAACCCCTTTGGGGCGACGACGTAGAGGACCAGGGTCGCAATCAGCGTGGCGAAGGTCACGACCAGCGTGGCGCGCTGGCGTTCCAGAACCCACAAAAGCGATCTGTGATAGGCATCGACCGTGCGATCGATGAAGCGGCTGATCGCGGCCAAGCCCGGCACCGCCAGCTCCTCATGGGCGTGCTTGAGCAGGCGCGAGCACATCATCGGCGTCAGCGTCAACGAGACCACAGCCGACGTCACGACCGCGATCGTCAAGGTCAGTGCGAATTCGCGGAACATGCGCCCGACGAGGCCCGACATGAACAGCAGCGGAATGAAGACCGCGATCAGCGACACCGTCAGCGAGATCACGGTGAAGCCGATCTCGCTGGCGCCCTTCAGCGAAGCCTCCATCGCACTGTCGCCGTTCTCCATGTGGCGGACGATGTTCTCGATCATGACGATGGCGTCGTCGACGACGAAGCCGGTGCCGATCGTGAGCGCCATCAGCGAGAGATTGTCGAGGCTGAACCCGGCGAAATACATGATGCCGAAGCTCGTGATCAGCGACAGCGGCAGCGCGACGCCGGCAATCAGCGTGGCGCGCAGCGAGCGCAGGAACAGCAGCACCACCAGCGTCACCAGCACGACGGCAAGGATCAGCGTGAACTGCACGTCGCGCACCGAGGCGCGGATGGTGACGGTGCGGTCGGAGACGATGGTGAGGTTCACGCCGGCCGGGATCGCGCGCTGCACCTTGGGGATTTCCGCGCGGATCTGGCTGACGACGTCGATGACGTTGGCGCCGGGCTGGCGCTGGATGTCGATGATGACGGCCGGCGTGCCCTGGTACCAGCCGCCGGTGCGGTCGTTCTCGAGGCCGTCGACGATCTGGGCGACGTCACCGATGGTGACGGGCGAGCCGTTGCGATAGGCGATGATGACAGGCTTGTAAGCATCGGCGGCGGCGATCTGGTCGTTAGCGGCGATGATGTAGGATTGCTGCGCGCCGTCGAGCGAGCCCTTCGGCCCCGAGACATTGGCATTGGCGATCGCAGTGCGCAGATCCTCCATGGCGATGCCGTAGGCAGCAAGGCGCGCGAGATCAGCCTGGATGCGCACTGCCGGCTTCAGCCCGCCGAGGACCGAGACCCGTCCGACGCCCGATATCTGGCTCAAACGCTGCGCCAGAATGGTGTCGGCGATGTCGCTCATCACGCGCAACGAGATCGTGTCGGAGCGCAGCGCCAGCGTCATCACCGGCGCATCCGCCGGGTTCACCTTGGCGTAGGTCGGCGGATAAGGCAGCGTCTTGGGCAGCACGCCGGCCGCGGCATTGATCGCGGCCTGCACGTCCTGGGTCGCACCGTCGATATCGCGGTTGAGGTCGAACTGGAGCGATATCTGACTGACGCCGAACGAGCTGGTCGAGTTCATCGCCGACAGCGACGGGATCTGGCCGAGCTGACGCTCCAGCGGCGCGGTGATCAGCGAGGCGATCACGTCGGGGCTGGCGCCCGGAAGCTGCGTCGTCACCTGCACGGTCGGGAAATCGACCTGCGGCAGCGCCGAGACCGGCAACGCGAAATAGCCCAGCAGCCCGCCGATCAGGAGCGCGATGCCGAGCAGCGAGGTCGCTATCGGCCGTCGGATGAAGGGTTCGGAGACACCCATGGGAGCTGCCTGCCGCTTCAGGCGGCTGTTGTCGGGATCATGGCTGCTTCGCTCCACTTCCCGATGCTCCCGGCCCCGGTGCAGGCCCGGTCTGTCCCTTCTGGTCGCCTTCGCTGCTCTTCCGCTTGGCGCGGAATTCGCCCTCCTTGCCTTGCGAATCCTTCTGGCCTTCTTTGGCACCCTCCTTCTTCTGGGCGTCCGGCCCACGCGAGCGCTTGCGCGGCGCGAGATCGGCCGACGGGGTCTGGTCGTCGCGGCCCACGATCACCTTGGAGCCATCGGACAGATTGGCAAAGCCGGTGGTGACGACCTTGTCGGTCGGCGAGAGGCCACTGGCGATGACGGCGTCGTGCTCGTTCTGCTGGGTCACCGTCACGGGCTTGGCCGAGACGATATTGTCCTCGCCGATGACGTAGCTGAAGGTCCCGATCGGACCGCGCTGCACGGCAGAGGTCGGCACCACCAGCGCCTGCGTCAAGGTCTCGACCTTGAGGCGGACATTGACGAACTGGCCAGGCCAAAGCTGGTAATGGGCGTTCGGAAATTCCGCCTTGAGCTTGAGCGTGCCGGTGGTCTGGTCGACCTGGTTGTCGATGCCGGTGAGCTTGCCGGTGTCGATCACGGTAATGCCGTCATTTCCGAACACGTCGACGGCGAGCGTGCCCTTTGCCGCGGCCGCGTTGACGCGCATGATCTGCTGCTGCGGCAGGCTGAACCACACCGCGATCGGCTGCAATTGCGTGATCACCACAAGACCGGTGGTGTCGGAGGCGTGGACGATGTTGCCCTGGTCGACCTGGCGCAGGCCGACCCGGCCCGAGATCGGCGCCACGATCTTGGTGTAGCTCAGCGTCGCGGCCGCGTTGTCGATCGCGGCCTGGTCGGCTTTCACCAGCGCCTCGGTCTGCGCCACCAGCGCGCGCTGGGTATCGGCCTGCTGCTTGGAGCCGGCATTGGAGGCGGCGAGCTGCTCGTAGCGGGCGAGATCGATGCGCTGATTGGCGAGCTGGGCCTCGTCCTGCGCCTTCTTGGCGACCGCCTGGTCGTACTGCGCCTGATAGATCGCCGGATCGATCTCGCCGAGCACGTCGCCCTTCTTGACGTCCTGGCCCTCCGTGAAGTTGACGGCGATCAGCTTGCCGTCGACCTGCGAGCGCACGGTCACGGTGTTGAGCGCGCGGATCGCCCCAACGCCTTCGAGATAAACCGGCACGTCCTGGATGCGCGGGCTCGCCGCCAGCACGGGCACCGGCAGATCGGGGCGCTGGTTGCGGTTGTTGGCCTGTTGCTGATGCGTGACGATCCAGCCGAGATAGCCAAGGCCGCCCAGGATTGCGAGCGCAATCAGGGTCATGACGAAGCCGCGGCCGCGCGATCTTTTCGCCGTCCCCTCTTCCGCGCCCTGCTTCGTATCCGGCTTAAAGAGCATTGACCGGTTTCTCCATTCGCGGCTCCCAACCACCGCCGAGCGCCTGGTACAGGCTGACGATGGCGAGAAGCCGTGCGAGTTGCGCCTGCGACAGCACGTCTTCCGCCTGGAACAGGGTCAGCTGGGTGTTGAGCACCGTCACGATGTCGGCGGTGCCGGCGCGCAATTGCTGCTCCGACAGATCGAAGGCGCGGCGCGAGGCGGCCACGACGTCGCGCTGCAATTGCAGCCGGATCGTGGTCTGCCTGATCGAGAACAGCGCATTGTCGACGTCGGCAAAGGCCTGGACGATGGTCTTGCGGTAGGTCTGGAGCAGCTCGTCCTGGCGTGCCTTGGCAAACTCGAAATTGCCGAGGATCCGGCCGCCGTCGAAGATCGGCTGCGTGGCGCTGCCGACGAGCTGGAAGAAGGCCGCGTGCGGCTGGAACAGCGAGACCAGCGCCGAGCTCTGGTAGCCGCCATTGCCGGTGAGCTGGATGGTCGGAAAGAACTGCGCGCGGGCATTGCCGATGTTCGCGGTGGCGGCGGCGAGCTGCGCCTCCTGCCGGCGGATGTCCGGCCGCTGCGTCAGCAGCTCCGACGGCAGGCCGGGCGTCACGCGTGGGATCGCGATCCGGTCCAGCGAGCCGCCGAGCACGCGTACGCTCTCCGGCGGGCGCGAGACCAGCACGGCGAGCGCGTTGACGTTCTGGTCCAGCGTCTGGCGCAGCGGCGGCACCAGGGCCTTCTGGTTCGCCAGCACGCTTTCCTGTTGGGCGACGTCGAGATCGGTGCCGGTGCCGGCCCTGCGACGCTCCCGGACCGCATCGAGAATGCGCTGCGCGCTCGCGATGTTGCGCTGTGAGGTCCTGATGCGGTCCTGCGAGGCCAGCACCTGGAAATAGGCGTTGGCGACCGCTGCGAGCGTCGTCAGCGCGACCGTGTCGCGATCGAAACGATTGGCGTTCGCGGTCTCCTCCGCCGTCTGCAGCGCATCACGGTTCTGGCCCCAGAAGTCGAGCTGATAGCTCGCGCTGAGCGAGGCCGAATAATTGACGACCTCGCGCCCGCCGATGGACAGACCGGAGGCGCTCGAACCCGAGGTGCGCGAATAGGTTTCCGAGCCGGCTGTCGACAGGCTCGGCAACAGCGCGGCGCCCGCCTGCCGCGCCTGGGCATCGGCCTGGACGATGCGCGAAACGGCAGCGGCGATGTCGAGGTTGACGGTCTGTGCCTCCACCATCAGCTGCGTCAGTTCCGCTGAGCGGAAGCCGCGCCACCAATCCAGTGACGGCGGCACCTCCCCTTTCCCGGCATATTTGTATCGCGCGGGAACATCGAGCGCGGGGTCGGGCAGATCCTGCGTCAGCACGCAAGCGCCAGAACCGGTGGAGAGGCTCAGCACCGCAAGCCAGCGCGCCGCACGACGCGTCCAGGAAACGGAGCGCAATGATCGCCACATGGCGATCGCCGGAACATGTTGTGTCACATCCACCCCCCGCCGGGCAGATCGAGCCGCCACCCCGCCGCGGGATTAGCCGATTCGCGGCAGGACGGTGGGGGGGCTTTCGGCAACTCGTTCACAGGCGATGCTTTCTGCGGAACCTCGAGCTTCATACTAGCCGGGCGTGGAACAGGGGGACAGTGTCGCAGTTGCGAGATGCCCGTGCCAACGAGCGGGCGCGAAACTGACAGGAATACAAAAAGTGTCTGTCTCGCAGAGACTTTTCTCTCTGCGTGGCGTCGGCAAACGCGATCAAGCTTACCAAGATTTCATGTGATATTGCTGCCACACCGGCTGCTAAGCTGCAATTTGACTGCCCACCGCGCAGCTTCGGCCCAGTCGCGCCTCCGAGCCACATCACAAGACCGTCAATTTGCCGAAAGCGATTCCGTCCATCGCGCCGACACTTCTTCGGCCTTCCACGCGCTCCCACGCTCCTCGATTTCGACCCGTCTCGTCCCTGGAAAAAATTGGTCGCAAGACCGCTCATGACGCGCGCTATCGTTTCGTCCCCTGGCGGCATTCAGTGATTTCCCTCCTACCGGTATCCTGCCTCGCGGCCGAGCGCATCACCGCCGGTCTCGCCGCTCGGAATATCCCTGTCTGGGCGGGCGTTTCGGTCCGGTTCGCCGCAGCGCAAAAGCCTTCCCCTTTGGCCTCCCAGGCACTAGGTTCTGGCCAAAGCTGATCAACCCCTTGCCAGTGATTTCTCCCGACATGACCATTCGAAACGACGTTGTCGAAGCCATCGGCAACACCCCGCTGATCAAGCTGAAGCGCGCCTCGGAACTGACCGGATGCACCATTCTCGGCAAGGCCGAGTTCATGAATCCGGGTCAGTCGGTCAAGGACCGCGCCGGCAAATGGATGATCCTGGAGGCTGAGAAGCGCGGCGAGCTCAAGCCCGGTGGTCTCGTAGTGGAAGCGACCGCCGGCAATACCGGCATCGGCCTCGCGGTCGTGGCCAGCGCGCGCGGCTATCGTACCTTGATCGTGATCCCTGAAACGCAGAGCCAGGAGAAGAAGGACTTCCTGAAGCTGTGCGGCGCCGAGCTGATCGAGGTGCCGGCCCTTCCTTACGCCAATCCCAACAACTATCAGCACGTCGGTCGCCGTCTTGCCGACGAGCTGCGCAAGACCGAACCCAATGGCGTGCTGTTCGCCGATCAGTGGAACAACCTCGACAATGCCAAGGCGCATTACGAATCCACCGGCCCCGAGATCTGGGAGCAGACCGGCGGCAAGGTCGACGGCTTCGTCTGCTCGGTCGGCAGCGGCGGCACGCTTGCCGGCGTCAGCCGTTATCTGAAAGAGAAGAGCAAGAGCGTCCGCATCGCCTGCGCCGATCCGCACGGCGCCGGCATGTACGAATATTTCAGGACCGGTGAGGCCAAGGCGACGCCGGGCGGCTCGATCACCGAGGGCATCGGCCTCAACCGCGCCACTGCGATCGTCGAGACAGCCAAGGTCGACGATACCCATCTCATTCCCGATGCCGAAGCCGTCAGCGCAATCTACGAGCTGCTGCAGCACGAAGGCCTGTGCCTCGGCGGTTCCACCGGCATCAACGTGGTCGGCGCGATCCGCCTTGCCAAGCAGCTCGGGCCCGGCAAGACGATCGTCACCGTGCTGTGCGATTCCGGCAGCCGCTATCTGTCCAAGCTGTTCAACGCGGACTTCATGCGGGCCAAGAACCTGCCGGTGCCGGAGTGGCTGGAGAAGCGCAGCAACATCAAGCCGCCCTTCGTGTGATCGTCACAGAAAGCCGCACGTCGGCGACGTGCGCCCGCAAAGCGCTCCCGGTTCGGCCCATTTATGCGATGTCGCCGCGTTCCGAGGCTGCGGCACAATAGTCGCGCCAGAACTGGCGATAGCCCGCCTCGACCTTGCGCGTATAGATCTCGACGTTGCCGGCAGGCGAAGCTGCGATCCGGGCCGGCAGTTCCGCGCGCAGATTCGCCAGATGGGCGGGCTGCGCCGCATATTTGCATGCGATCGCGGCGTAGCCTTCATCGTCCTCGGCGACCCAGTCGCCAAGACCGACGGCCGCGACGATGGAGCCGCCGGCGCGCGACGAGGCGCCGTTGCCGAGCTTGGCGACGACGGGAACGCCGGCATAGAGCGATTCCCAGGTGCTGATGCCGCCGTTTTGCGGGAACGTATCAAGCGAGATGTCGACCTTCGCGAAGGCCAACAGATGCTCGTGGCGCGAGGTCGAGCCCATGCAGGTGATATTCTCTGCAGCGATGCCGTGCGCCACGAACCGCGCCACCAGGCTGTCGCGCAGCAAGGGGTCGTCAAGCAGCCCGTGCTTGATGATGATCTTCGATCCGGTTACCTCGCGCATCACCTTCGACCACACAAGGATGGCTTCGTCCGAGATCTTGTAGATGCGGTTGAAGACGCCGAAGGTCACGTAGCCGTTGCGGAGCATGGGCAGCTCCGACGTGGGCACGTCCAGCACGGGCTCGATCGTGATCAGGCACGGCAGATCGTGAACCTTCTCGGCCAGCAGATGGCGCGCCGATTGCGGAATGAAGACCGGATCGGCGAGCACGTAGTCCATGGTCTGAAGGCCGGTCCCCGTCGCATGTCCGAAACCCGTGACCTGGATGGGCGCGGGCTTCCTGGCGAAGACATGGAGCCTGTTGCCAGTCGTGTGGCCTGATACGTCGATCAGGACATCGACCTTGTCGGCCTGGATGCGATCGGCCAGCTCGTCGTCCGAGAGCTGCCCGGCGTCGACCCAGACGTCCGCCAAAGGCTTGAAGCGTTCGGTCATCTCATCCGGCAACGGAAAGCAGGAATAGCAGATGATCTCGAACCTGGCGTGATCATGATGGCGCAGCACCGGCAACAAGGTGAGCGCGGCCGAGTGGTTCCTGAATTCGGACGCGACATATCCGACCACGATCCGCCTGTCCGGATCGAGCTCTCGGGGCGCCAACGTCCTCCGCTGCAAATTGGCGCCGACCGCATCCCACCAGGACTTTCGCGCGGCCTGCTGGACCGCGAAACCGGCCTCGGAAAGGTAGTCCAGCAGGAAAATCTTGCGCTCGATGGCGTCCGCATAGTCCGGCCTGAGCTCCAGCGCCTTGTCCAGATGCTCAAGCGCCGTCGCGATGTCTCCCTGGCTCGCATGACACGACGCCAGCAGCGCCATGCCGATCTCGGAGCGCGGATTTTCCTCGAGCAAGGTCTTCACGGCCGAAATCGCCTTCGCCGTATTGCCCAGGAGAATGTTGACTTGTGCCTTCCCGCGCAGCGCCAGCTCGAGCGTGGGCGATTGCGCCAGCGCGGCATCGAAGTCCGCGGCGGCCTGCGGCAGCCGCGACAGATCGAAGTTGAGCCGTCCGCGCTGGGCCAGCATCCTCGCCGAATTGGGCTTGATCGCCAGTCCCGCCGCGAGCGCGGCTTCGGCCTCGTCGAAGTGCCGGAGCTCGACGCTCAGCATCCCCTTGCCGGCGATCGCTTCGGCGTGACGCGGCTGAAACAACAGGGCGCGGTCGAAACTCTCCCTGGCGCGGTCGAACTGGCCCATCATCAGTTCGGCCATGCCGCGATTACAGAACGCATCGGCATAGTCCGGCTTCAGCTTGATGGCGCGTTCGTGTAGTTCGATGGCCTGCTCGGCGAGCTTCATGTGCAGCAGGGTATTACCGAGATTGGTCAGCGCGAGCGGGAAGTTCGGCTTCAGCGCGATTGCCCTCTCCTGGCACCTGCGCGCATCCTCGAATTTCTTCAGGTCGAAGTACACGGTCGCGAGGTTGCTATGGGCTTCGTGCGAACGCGGATCGAGCGTAATCGCGCGCTCGAGCAGCTGTTGCGCCTCCGCCAGGCGACGGTCGTCATGGGCGCACAGGCCGAGCAAATGCGTGGCATCGAAATGATCCGGAAGCGCCTTCAGGATCTCGCGGCAAAGCGCCTCGGTCTCCGCATACCGGCCCTGGCCATAGGCGCTCGCTGCGGCGGAGATGACGGCATCCGCCTGCTTCATCAGTTTCTTCTGCAATCGCGCGTTCTGGAACGCGCGGGCGCCGGCGCCGCTGCTCTGCAAGGTTGCTCTCCGAAGGATGGCCGCAAAGAGAGTCTAGCTGATTCGCCGTCAAGGCCGCCCGGTAGCTGGAACGGCGAGGCCCCCGGGGTTTCCCGGTACACGCAGCGAGACTGGCCCCCGGCCTACGCTACATCCCCGCCTTCCGGGGCCGCGGCGCAATAGTCGCGCCAGAACCGGCGATACCCCGCCTCGACCTTCCGTGTGTAGATCTCGACATTGCCGGCAGGCGAAGCTGCGATCCGGGCCGGCAATTCTGCGCGCAGCTTCGCCAAATAAGCCGGTTGCGCCGCATATTTGCACGCGATCGCGGCGTAGCCTTCGTCGTCCTCGGCGACCCAGTCGCCAAGACCGACGGCCGCGACGATCGACCCGCCGGCGCGCGACGAGGCGCCGCTCCCGAGCTTGGCGACGACGGGAACGCCGGCATAGAGCGATTCCCAGGTGCTGATGCCGCCGTTTTGCGGGAAGGTATCCAGCGAAATGTCGACATCTGCAAAGGCCCGCAGATGCTCCTCGCGCGGGGTCGAGCCCATGCAGACGACGTTGTCTTCGGCGATACCCTGTTCCACGAACCGCGCAATCAGGCGGTCGCGCAGCATGGGATCGTCCAGCAATCCGTTCTTGATGATGATCTTCGATCCGGTCACCGTGCGCATAACCTTCGACCACACACCGATGGCCTCGTCCGAGATCTTGAAGATGCGGTTGAACACGCCGAAGGTCACATGGCCGTTGCGGAGCATGGGAAGCTCAGAAGGCGGCGCATCCAGGATGGGATCGATCGTGATCAGGCACGGCAGATCGTGAACCTTCTCAGCCAGCAGATGGCGCGCGGATGGCGGAATGAAGACCGGATCCGCGAGCACATAGTCCATGGTTTGAAGGCCGGTCCCGGTGGCATGTCCGAAGCCCGTGACCTGGATCGGGGCCGGCTTGCGGGCGAAGACATGGAGCCGGCTGCCGGTCGTATGTCCTGAGACGTCGATCAGGATATCGATCCCATCGGCCTGGATGCGATCAGCCAGTTCGTCGTCCGAAAGCTGTGCGGCATCGACCCAGACGTCCGCCAAAGGCTTGAACTGTTCGGTCATCTCGTCCTGCAACGGCCAGCAGGAATAGCAGACGATCTTGAACCTGGCGTGATCATGATGGCGCAGCACTGGTAACAGGGAGTACGCTGCCGAGTGGCGCCTGAATTCGGACGCGACATATCCGATCACGATCCGCCTGTCCGGATCGAGCTTGCGCGGCGCAAGCGTCCTTCTCGGCAACTTGGCGCCGATCGCATCCCACCAGTATTTTCGGGCCGCCTGCTGGACTACGAAATCGGCCTGCGGCAGATAATCCAGCACGAAAATCTTGTATCCGATCGCCTCCGGAAAGTCCGGCGCGATCTCCAGCGCCGCATCGAGATGCGCGAGCGCCGTCGCGATGTCTCCCTGGTTCACGTGGCAAGCCGCAAGAAGCGCCAATCCCATCTCCGACCGCGGATTGACCTCGAGCAGCGTCTTGACGCCCGCCATCGCCCGCGCCGTGTTCCCTACGAGGATGTCGATTTGCGCCCTCCAGCACAGCGCGAGCTCGAGCCGTGGCGATTGCGTTAGCGCCGCATCGAGGTCCGCTGCCGCCTGCTCCAGCCGGGACAGGCTCAGATTGAGCCGTCCGCGCTGCAGCAAAATCCTGGGTGACCCTGGCTTGATCGCGAGCGCTGCGTCGAAGGCGGCGGCAGCCTCGTTGAAGTGCCTGAGCTCGAGGCTCACCATGCCCTTGCCGGCGATTGCCTCGGCATGACGCGGTTGAAGCGACAGGGCGCGATCGAAGCTCTCCTTGGCGCGCTCGAACTTGCCGGTCATCAACTCCGCCATGCCGCGGTTGCAGAATGCATCGGCATAGTCCGGCTTCAGCCTGATCGCGCGGTCGTGCAGCCCGATCGCCTCTTCGCCGAGACCGATGTGCAGCAGCGTATTGCCGAGATTGGTCAGGGTGATCGGACAATTCGGCTTCAGCGCAATGGCCTTCTCCTGGCACGCGCGGGCGGCCTGAAATTTCTGGAGAGCGAAGTACACGGCCCCGAGATTGCCATGGGCGTCGGGCGAACGCGGGTCGAGCGCGATCGCGCGCTCGAGCAGGAATTCCGCCTCATCGAGCCGGCCACCGTCGAACGCGCGCAGGCCGAGCAGGTGCGTGGCGTGGAAATGATCCGGAACTTCTTTCAGAATCTCGCGGCACAGCGTCTCGGCCTCGGCAAGTCTGCCCTGCCCGAGCGCCTCGACCGCGAAGGACATGACGGCGTCCGCCTGCTTCCTCAACTTCTTCTGCAATCGCGCGTTCTGGTATGCGCGCGCGCCGAGACTGCTCTGCAAGGTTTCTCTCCGGAGGATGGTCCGAAAAGAGACGAGCTGATTCGCATGGTGCCAAGCTTGCCGCGGCGATCAGACTGCCGAGGCCGCCGGGTTGCGGGGGCTCACCGCAGGATCTGGCTCAGGAACAGTTTCGTGCGGGCATGCCGTGGGGCGGCGAAGAATTCTCTCGGTGTGTTGGCCTCGATGATCTGGCCGGCGTCCATGAACACGACGCGGTTGGCGACCTCGCGGGCAAAGCCCATCTCGTGGGTGACGACCAGCATGGTCATGCCCTCCTCGGCGAGGTCGACCATGGTGTCGAGGACCTCCTTGACCATCTCGGGGTCGAGCGCCGAGGTCGGCTCGTCGAACAGCATCACCTTCGGATTCATGGTCAGCGCGCGGGCGATCGCGACGCGCTGCTGCTGGCCGCCGGACATCTGACCCGGAAACTTGTTGGCCTGGTGCGGGATCTTGACCCGCTCCAGGAATTTCATCGCGGTCGCCTCGGCGTCCTTCTTGGGGATGTTGCGGACCCAGATCGGCGCCAGCGTGCAATTGTCGAGCACGGTCAGATGCGGGAACAGATTGAAGCTCTGGAACACCATGCCGACTTCGCGACGCACGGCATCGACATGCTTGAGGTTGGGACCAAGCTCGATGCCGTCGACGACGATCTCGCCCTCCTGGAATTCCTCCAGCGCATTGATACAGCGGATCAAGGTCGACTTGCCCGAGCCCGAGGGCCCGCAGATCACGATGCGCTCGCCTTTTGCGACCGCCAGGTCGATGTCCCGCAGGACATGGAATTCGCCGTACCATTTGTTGAGGCCGGAAATCTTGACGATGGGATCGGACATGGTGGCCTCGATCAGCTGCGGCGGTGGGCGTTGAGGCGGCGCTCGACGAACAGCGAGTAGCGCGACATTCCAAAGCAGAAGATGAAGTAGATGACCCCGGCGAAAGCGAAGCCGGTGAACGCAGTCGACGGCGTCGACCATTTGGGATCCGAGAACGAGGCGCGAAGCGAGCCCAGGAGGTCGAACAGTGCCACGATCGAGACCAGCGAGGTATCCTTGAACAGCGAGATGAAACTGTTGACGAGGTTCGGAATGACGTGACGAAGCGCCTGCGGCAGCACGATCAGCGAGGTCGTCTTCCACCACGACAGTCCGAGGGCGGCCGCCGCCTCGCTCTGCCCACGCGGGATCGCAGCGAGCCCGCCGCGGACGTTCTCGGCCTGATAGGCGCCGGTGAACAGCGCGATGCCGATCAGCGCCCGGACCAGCCCGTCGACGGTGAAATTGCCGGGCAGGAACAGGGGCAGCATGTAGGTGGCGAAGAACAGCACGGTGATCAGGGGCACGCCGCGCCAGAACTCGATGAAGGCGATCGAGAAGATCCGGATCAAGGGAATGGTGGAGCGGCGGCCGAGCGCCAGCGCGATGCCGATCGGCAGCGAGGTGACGATGCCGGTGACGGAGACCACCAATGTCACCAGGAGGCCGCCCCATAGATTGGTCGTCACGATCGGCAAGCCGCCGCGATCCAGGCCCATCAGCTTGATGACGATCGCGATGGCAATGAAGGTGGCGATGCTGGATGCCAGAGCCCGCCCGCCGGTGCGAATGCCGCCAGCAATAAAGAACGCGATCAGGCTGACAATCGCGGCCGTGATGCCGAAATCGACCCAGACCGGCTGCCCCATCACCTGGACATAATCGCGCAGCCAGGTGAGCGGAAAGATCAGCCAGGAGATCGCCGTGCCGACCAGCACGATGAGGCTTCCGACAACCCACAGCAACGGTGCGATGGCGGACGTCTTGCTGAGACTGAGGAGCGCCTGCCCGGCCCCGATGATGCTCTCGTCGAACAGTTGCAGCAGGCCGGCCGTCCAGCTCAGGCCGAAGCCCTTGATGCCGCCGCCGTGCAGCAGGAAGAATGCGACCACCGGAAAGGCGACGAAGAACAGGCCCGCGTTCAGACCCTTCGCCGGCAGCCGCGGAACGAGCAGCGGAAGCAGAAGCACGACCGCGAGCAACATCGTGAGGTCGACCCGCCAGCGCTCCGCCTCGGGATAGAAGCCGTAGATCAGTTGCGGGAGTTTCGCCTGGATGTAGGGCCAGCAGGCGCCGACAGCAAAGCCGGCGTTCTCGGCGAGGCACGCAGTGCGGTCCTGGCCGCTCCAGACCGCATCGACCATCAGGAACCTGACGGAGGGAATGATGGTGAACCAGAGCAGCAAGGCGCCAACGATCGTCAGCAGGATATTGGTCGGCGAGTTGAACAGGCGCGAGCGCACCAGGCCGATGAAGCCCGTGGTCTTGATCGGCGCAGGCCGCTCGGCGAGCAGGTCCCGGCGGACGAAGCTGCTTGAGCTGATATCGGTCATGCGCCGAGGCTCCGGCTGGCGCGCCAACCGTAGATGCTCATGACGGCGCTGGTGAGCAGCGAGATCAGAAGATAGATGCCCATCGTCATCGCGATGATCTCGATCGCCTGCCCGGTCTGGCTCAGCGACGTGCCGGCGAACACCGACACCAGGTCGGGATAGCCGATCGCGACCGCCAGCGACGAGTTCTTGGTGAGATTGAGGTACTGGTTGGTCAGCGGTGGCACGATGACGCGCATGGCCTGCGGCACGACGATCAGGCGGAGCGTCGCGCCGCGGCTGAGACCGAGCGAGGATCCCGCCTCCATCTGTCCCTTGTGAACGGACAATATCCCGGCGCGCACGATCTCGGCGATGAAGGCGGCGGTATAGGTCGACAGCGCCACCGTCAGCGCCACGAATTCCGGGATGATACGCGCGCCGCCCGCGAAGTTGAAGCCCTTGAGCTGCGGCAGCTCGAAGGTGAAGGGCAAGCCGAACACCAGCATGGTCGCGACTGGCAGCCCGAACAGCAGTCCCAGCACATAGGGCCAGATCCGGATCATGCGCCCTTCCTGGAACAGCGCGCGCCGCGCATGGAAGCGCAGAGCCAGTGACGCCACGATGCCGAACGCCAGCATCGCCAGGAACGGCTCGAGGCCGCGCTCGCCGATCGGGCTGGGAACGACGAGGCCGCGATTGCTGATGAAGGCGATGCCGAACAGGGAAATGCTCTGCCGCGGATTGGGCAACGCCGCGAGCACCGCGAGGTACCAGAACAGGATCTGGAACAGCACCGGCAGGTTGCGGATGACCTCGACATAGATCTCGCCGACGCGCGACAGCAGCCAATTGGGCGACAGCCGGCACAGCGCGACGATGAAGCCGATCACGGTGGCGAAGACGATGCCCACCACCGAGACGACGAGCGTGTTCAGCAACCCGACCACGAACACCCGCAGGAACGTGTCCGAGCCGGTATAGGGAATCAGGGTCTGGTTGACGTCGAAGCCGGCATTGTTCCTGAGGAAGCCGAAGCCGGCGGCGATGTGCTGGTTCTCGAGGTTGGCGCGGGCATTGGAGACGATTTCATAGCCGATCCAGCCCAGGATCGCCGCGAAGGCGAACTGGACGGCAACGCCGTTCCAGCCTGCCTTGCCGCCCAGGATACGCCGGATCTTCAGCGCAATCTGGGCCGGCGGTTTTCGGGCCTCGGTGCTCATGCCGTTGCCGGCCGATCGGGGCGATCAGCGGATCGGCGGCGCGTACTGAAGACCGCCCTTGTTCCAGAGATTGTTGAGACCGCGATTGATGGCGAGCGGCGAGCCCGCGCCGACGTTGCGGTCGAACACCTCGCCGTAATTGCCGACCGCCTTCACGATCCGCACCACCCAATCCTTGGTCAGGCCGAGCTGTTCGCCGAAATTGCCGTCGCTGCCGAGCACGCGCTTCAGTTCCGGATTTTCCAGCTTCGCCTTCTCGTCGACGTTCTTCGAGGTGACGCCGAGCTCTTCGGCGGTGATCATCGCAAACAGCGTCCATTTCACGATGTCGAACCACTGGTCGTCGCCGTGGCGCACCATCGGACCGAGCGGCTCCTTCGAGATGATCTCGGGAAGCACCATGTGGTCGTTGGGCTTGGCGAGCTTCAGACGATTGGCGTACAGGCCCGACTGGTCGGTGGTGAAGACGTCGCAGCGGCCGGCCTCATAGGCCTTGACGGTTTCGTCGTTGGTCGCGAACGCGATGACCTCGTACTTCATGTTGTTGGCCTTGAAGTAGTCGGCGAGGTTCTGCTCGGTGGTGGTGCCGGTCTGCACGCAGACCGATGCGCTATTGAGCTCGAGCGCCGAATTCACCTTGAGGGACTTCTTCACCATGAAACCCTGCCCGTCATAGTAGGTCACGCCGGTGAAGTTGGCGCCGAGCGAGGTGTCGCGCGAGATGGTCCAGGTGGTGTTGCGCGAGAGCACGTCGATCTCGCCGGATTGCAGCGCCGTGAACCGGTCCTTGGCGGACAGCGGCACGTACTTGACCTTGGTCGGATCGTTGAAGATCGCCGCCGCAATGGCGCGGCAGACGTCGACGTCGATGCCGGTCCAGTTGCCCTTGTCATCCGGAGAGGAGAAGCCGGGCAAGCCCTGACTGACGCCGCAGGACAGCATGCCCCGGTCCTTGACGGTCTTGAGCGTTTGCGCATCGGCGGCTTCGGCAGAGAGGCCGGCGGCGAGAGCAAGGGTGAGAGCCAGGGTTACGCGTTTCATGGGCTTTGGGCCTTTCAAGGTCGTCTCAAGATCAGGAATAATGTTGTCTGTGGGGTCATCTCTGCCAGGGCTAATCGTATCAGGGCTAGCCTTGCAAGAGTCATGCTGGAACACCTTGCCGAACACCCGCCGATCCCGGGAGGCCATACCTTAATCCCCGCCGCAGGCGCCCGCCATTACGGCTGTGGCGCAAGGTCCGGTCAGACATTGGATCGAAGGTCGCGGCAGGCCCCTCAACATGCGGCGACTGAATAGCACCTGCGCATCACAGAACGACTGGCCTGCCGGGTCAAGGGGTTGACGAGACTCTTCTGTGTTCTGTTATTAACGACGACGGCCTTTCGGCCCGCCCGCGGGCGCAACGCGCCCGGCGGAAACGCGATTTTGAAAGCAGACGCATGGATTCCTCGCACCCCCAGCAGCAGCATGCCGAGACCCGGCTGGTCACCTCCGGCCGCGACACCAAGGCGCAGAAGGGGTTCGTCAATCCGCCGGTGTTCCACGGCTCGACCGTGCTCTATCCGACCGCCGAGGACCTGCACGCCCATCGCGGCGAGTTCACGTATGGCCGCCACGGCACCCCGACGACCAAGGCGTTCCAGGACACGCTGATGGCACTGGAGGGACCGCAATGCGCCGGCGTCGGCATCGTGCCCTCCGGGCTTTCGGCGATCTCCACCACCCTGCTCTCGGTACTGAAGACCGGCGACCATATTCTGGTCGTCGACAACGTCTACCGGCCTTCACGCAATTTCTGCAACGGCATGCTGGCCCGCTATGGCGTCGAGACCACCTATTTCGATCCGCTGATCGGCGCCGGCATCGACAAGCTGTTCAAGCCCAACACCCGCGCGGTGCTGGTGGAGGCGCCGGGCTCGCAATCGTTCGAGATGCCCGACATCCGCGCCATCGCCGAGGTCGCGCATGGGCGCGGCGCGCTCGTCATCGACGACAACACCTGGGCGACCCCGCTCTATCACCGCTCGCTCGAGCAGGGTGTCGACATCAGCATGCAGGCCGCCACCAAATATATCGGCGGCCATTCCGACATCATGTTCGGCACGATTTCCGCCAATGCCAAGGCTTGGCCGCAGATCATCGAGGGCATCCGCCTGCTCGGCGTCTGCGCGGGCCCCGACGACGTCTTTCTGGCGCTGCGCGGACTGCGCACGCTGTCGGTGCGATTGGCGCAGCATCATCGCTCCGGGCTCGAGATGGCGCGCTGGCTTGCTGCCAGACCCGAGGTCGCGCGCGTGCTGCATCCGGGGCTCGAAACCGATCCCGGCCATGCGATCTGGCAGCGCGACTTCACCGGTGCGTCAGGCCTGTTCAGCATCGTGCTGAAGCCCGCGCCGCAGAAGGCGGTCGACACCATGCTCGATACGCTGAAGCTGTTCGGCATGGGCTTCTCCTGGGGCGGCTTCGAGAGCCTCGTGATCCCCTTCGATTGCGATGCCTATCGCACCGCGACCAAGTGGGCGCCCGGCGGCCCGACGCTGCGCCTGCACATCGGGCTCGAGAACGTCGATGACCTCAAGGCCGATCTCGATCGCGGCTTCGCTGCCTTGAAAGCGGCAATGTGAGCCTGCTCGCGAGGCAACGCGCCTCGGGACACGGCAGCCACGCTCCGGCGGACGCGCAATCGCGCGCCGCGGGAACGTGCCGCTGCCGCAAACGTTAACGCCGATGCGCCGACAAAGGGTTTGATCGGCTCCCGTTTGGCGCTAGCCTCGCCAATCGACTCCAATCCGGACACGGAGCATGGGAACGTTGGTTCTGCTCGATCTCATGGGCGGCGTTGCCCTGTTGCTGTGGGGCCTGCACATGGTCCACAGCGGCATTTTGCGCGCCTTCGGTCCCGACCTGCGGCGGCTGCTCGGCAAGGCGCTGAGCAATCGCGCCAGCGCATTCGCCGCCGGCCTCGGGCTCACCGCGCTGCTTCAGAGCAGCACGGCGACGGCGCTGATCACGAGCTCGTTCGCGGCCGAGGGCCTCGTCAGCCTCGCCGCCGCGCTCGCCATCATGTTGGGAGCCAATGTCGGCACGACGCTGATCGTGCAGGTGCTGTCGTTCAACATCGCAGCCGTTGCGCCGGTGCTGTTCGTGCTCGGCCTGGTCGCGTTCCGCTCCGGCCCGCGCTCGCGGATCAAGGACATCGGCCGCGTCTGTATCGGCCTCGGCCTGATGCTGCTCTCGCTGCACATCCTGCTCGACACGCTGGCGCCGGCCGAGAACGCGCCCGGCGTCCGCGTCGTGATGTCGGCCATCACGGGCGATCCGATCCTGTGCATCGTCATCGCCGCCCTCGTCACCTGGGCGGTGCATTCGAGCGTCGCCAGCGTGCTGCTGATCATGTCGCTGGCCTATTCGCAGTTCATCTCGCCCGATGCGGCGCTGGCGCTGGTGCTGGGGGCCAATCTCGGCAGCGCCATCAATCCCGTGTTCGAGGGCGCCAGGCGTGACGATCCCGCGAGCTATCGCCTGCCGGTCGGCAATCTCGTCAACCGCGTGGTCGGGATCGCCCTCGTCCTGCCCTTCCTGAGCGCGATCGCCGAGCACATGCTTGCCTGGCAGCCCGATCTCGCCAAGATGACGGCGGCTTTCCACATTGCCTTCAACCTTGGCACGGCCATCGTCTTCATCGGCCTGCTCGACACCATGTCGCGCCTGCTCACCCGCCTTTTGCCGGATCGCGTGCATGAGGCCGACCCGGCCCGGCCGCGCTATCTCGACGAGACCGCGCTGGAGACGCCGTCCCTGGCGCTCGCCGACGCCGCCCGCGAGACGTTGCGCATGGGCGATCTCGTCGAGGTGATGCTGCGCAAGGTGATGGCCGCGATGATGACCGGCGACCGTGCGCTGGTCGACCAGGTCTCCAAGATGGACAATCTCGTCGACGGTCTCGACGAGGCCATCAAGCTCTACGTGACCAAGCTGATGCGGGGCAGCCTCGACGAGACCGAAGGACGCCGCGCGATGGAGATCATCTCCTTCGCCATCAACCTCGAGCACATCGGCGACATCATCGACAAGAGCCTGAGCGAGCTCGCCACCAAGAAGATCAAGCGGCGTTTTCAGTTCTCGGCGGAAGGGGCCGACGAGCTCGCCGCCTTCCACAAGCGCACGATGGACTCGCTGCGTATCGCGTTCGGCGTCTTCATGTCGGGGGACGCCAACGAGGCGCGCAAGCTGCTGGTGGAGAAAACTGCGCTGCGCAACACCGAGCTTGCCGCGACCGAGCGGCATCTCGACCGCCTGCGCGAGGGCCGTCCCGAGACCATCGAGACCACGTCGCTGCATCTGGACGTGCTGCGCGACCTGCGCCGCATCCACTCGCACATCTGCTCGGTCGCCTATCCCGTGCTCGACGCGGCCGGCGAGCCCTACCGCAGAACCAAGGCGGACACAGCCGCCCTGCCCGCGTCAGGCGCGGCCTCGGCGCTGCCGCGATAAGATCAGCGGTCGAGCGTCTTCGAGGCGGTGCCGCGGTTCTTCCAGATCAGCATGATGTTCCTGATGTAGATGATGGTCGCGAGTGACTGTCCGAGGATGATGACCGGCTCGCGCTTCACGACGCCGTAGACCAGCGTCATCAGCCCGCCGCCCATCGAGCAGAACCAGAACGCCATCGGCACCACGCTGTTGCCGGCGCGCTCGCTCGCGATCCATTGCACCAGGAAGCGCGCGGTGAAGAACAGCTGCGCGACGAGGCCGAACGCCAGCCAGAAGTCGAATTTGGCGACGAAGACGTCGTAGAGATAATTGCTCAGCGCCTGACCGTATTGAATGATCATGCGTTCACCTCGGTCACCTCAGGAGTCGGCTTCTTGCGGCGGATCAGCCACCACACCCCGGCGAGATCCATGATGCCGATCCACAGCCGGTCGAAGAAGCCGTAGTTCGATACGCCGGAGTGGCGCGGCCGGTCGATCACATCGACATAGGCGATCTCGTAGCCCTCGCGGCGCACCAGCGCCGGCAGGAAGCGATGCAGCCCGTCGAAATAGGGCAGCATCAGGAAGACGTCGCGCCGGAACGCCTTCAGTCCGCAGCCGGTGTCGCGCGTGCCGTCTTTCAGGATGGCGTTGCGAACGCCGTTCGCCACGCGCGACTGGAACTTCTTGAAGCCGGTGTCCTTGCGCCCGATCCGCTGGCCGGCGGCCAGCCCGACGCGCGCGCCTTTCTCGACTGCCGCGATCAGGTCCGGCAGGAAGACGGGATTGTTCTGGCCATCGCCGTCGAGCGTCGCCACGATTTGCCCGCGCGCCGCACGCACACCACTGCGCACGGCCGCCGATTGGCCGCCAGACCGCGCATGGCGGAGCTGACGCAGATTGCTCCGCTGCTTCATGATGGCGGCAAGCCGCTCGCCGGTCGCATCGGTGGAGCCATCGTTGACGTAGATGATCTCATAGGCCCAGCGGCCATCGAGCGCCGCCCCGATCTCCGCGATCAGCGGCGCAATGTTGTCGGCTTCGTTGCGCACGGGAACGACGATGGAAACCGAAGGCTGGGACGTCGACAAAGGAGGCTCGTGGTTGGATTTGGCCTGCGCCTTGGGGAACCGGCGGTCCCGGCAGGCAGCCGCTTTTATGGGGCGGATGCCCCGTGGGCAACCCTTTTGAGGCGGCCCCGGGCCGCTCCCGGGAGAGGCACGATGGTGCCGTCGGCGCGGATGGCAAAGCCGAGCCGCCGGGCCGCGAACCAGTAACGCACGGTCATGGCGCCGACCATTCCGACCAGGGCGCCGGCCACGACGTCGCTGGGGTGATGCGCGAGCAGCACCAGGCGCGTCAGCAGGATCACGATTGCGTAAGTAAACATGAACACCCGTAGGCCCGGCCACAGCGCCGAGACCGCAAACGCCAGGGCGAACGCGGCCACTGCATGTCCCGATGGCAGGCTGGCATAAGCCCCCGTCCCCTCGAACGGCACGAAATTGAACGGATTGGCCTTGCCGCCGACGAACGGGCGGCCGCGGCCGATGAGATATTTCAGGATCTCAGCGACAAACGCCGACACGGCAACAGACAGAAATATGTATTGAAGCCGCGTGCCGAAGCCGAGCAGCAAAGCGCGGCGAGTCCCGTGCAGCCCTGCCGCAACGAATGCCACAGCCACCAGCGCAGCCCCCAGCACGATCAGCAGATACTCGTCCTTGCCGAAATCGGTGAGGATGCGGATCGGCCACAGGCTGGGCGTGCCGCGCGGCGGCATCAGCAGGATCCCGGTCTGATCGAACCCGACCATCAACATGATGATCAGCGCCGCGCCCACTGCGCTGAGCCAGAGCGAGTGCCGCGCCAGCTTGCGCGCGGCCTCGGCCCGGCGAGAATGCGAGGGCGAGCGCACGAGTTGCGCCAGCCCGCGCCGGGACACGGCGAGCAATTGTGCGGGGTAGCCGGCACGCGGCGCAATGTCGGTCGGCGCCCGCATCCTACTCGGTGCCTTCGGAGCGGAAGATCGAGATCGAGATCGCGCGCCCCTGCGAGAAGTTATAGCCGTCGATGCGCGCGCCGACCTTGTAGCGCAGCCCGATCGCCTCGGCGCGCTGCACGAAGCTGCGCTCGGAGCGCTGCTCGATCAGTGCGAAGCGGCAGCTGCCCTGCCGCAGGAAATCCGCCGCACCGGAACCGTCGGTGAGCAGGGTCCGGGTCCCCACCAGGAAGACGAGGCTCGGCTCGTGATAACCGGCCGCAGCGGCTTTCGGTCCGACGCAGGTGACGTTGCGAAGCGCGCGCGCGATCTCGATGCTCGGAAACAGCGGCGTCAGCGACGGCAGGACGATGCCGTAGACCGTCACAGCCAGCATCAGGGCCGCGACCAGCGCGTTGAGCAGCGAGCGCTCGGCACGGTTGTTGTCGTAGAGCCACCAGGCGAACAGGCCGAAGATCAGCGATGCCGCGATGAACGGCCAGGCCACGAAGGCCGGCTGCCGCGTCAGAATCACCGACCCGACGACCGCGATGATCGAGGCGGCCGCGGGGATCGCGAACCACCAAGCCGAACCGCGCATCAACCAGGAACGCGACAGCACGCGCCGCTCCACCGCGCCTGCGGTGAGGATCGCGATCGCCGGATAGAGCGGCAGCACGTAATGCGGCAGCTTGGTCAGCACGGCCTCGAACACGATCCAGGACGGGATCAGCCAGGCCAGCAGGAACTGCGCGCCGGGCTCGCGCCGCGCCCGCCACACCGCGGGTGCCGCCATCGCCGCCAGCGGTGCGCCCGGCCAGAACGTGATCCAGAACAAGGCGAGGTACAGTCCGGGCGGCGCGCCATGGGATTCCTGGGCGCCCAACTTGCTCAGCATGTCGCCGCCGACGGAATCGGCGAAGAAGGTCTCGCCCGCGCGCCAGAAGATCGCGACGAACCAGGGCAGCACCAGCACCAGCATCCACATCAGGCCCCAGACAGGCCTCAGCTTCCACAGCCAGGAGGCGTCACGGTCCTGGATCGCGAGCGCGACGATGGTCAGGCCTGCGAACATCAGGATCAGCGGGCCCTTGATCAGGACGCCGACAGCGAGCGCGGTCCAGAAGATCGCGGGCCAGCTCCAGGGCGGATGCGTCTCGTCCTCGGCGCGCTGCCAGGACAGATAGGCCCGCGCCATCGCGCCCATCGCGGCGACGACGCAGAGCAGCAGCATGGCATCGGTCTTCGCTAGGCGCGCCTCGACGCCGAGCAGCACGGACGCGCACATCATCAGCGCCGCCAGCACCGCGGCGCGCCGCGTGACGAAGCCGAGCGCGGCCCAATAGGTCATGAGCACGGCGCCGATCGCGCCCATCAGCGACGGCAGCCGGTAGACCCAGATGCGCAATTCGGCCTTCGGCAGCTTGAGCATCGACGCGGCTTCGACGGTCGCCGATTGCAACCAGTAGATGCCGACGGGCTTCTTGTAGCGGACGTCCTCCTGAAAGCGGATATCGACGTAGTCGCCGCTCTCGACCATCTGCTTGGTGGCCTGGGCGAACCGCGCTTCGTCGCGGTCGATCGGCGGGATCGTGAAGAAGCCCGGCAGGAACAGCAGCAGCGCGCACAGCACGAGGAAGCCGACCGCGCGTGCATGGCTGGCCGTTACGATGTCGAGCATGCGCACGAGTCCGTTGCCCGGATTTGCGGGTGATTTCGACTCGCGGGGGGCTCCAAAACGGGGGCTTGGGTAGGTCTCGGCCATTGGTTCCGCTTACGCTGAAACCGCCATCGCCACAACCGCTTGAGGCAGGGTCATTGAATTCGAATGACGACTGTGTCCGCGGCGCCCGTGGCGTCGATCACGGTGACCCGGGCAAAGCCCGGTCCGGGCGGATCGATCAGCCGCTGACGGCGGCCGTCGATCTCGCCGAGCGCGGCGCCGTTAACCATGATCGTCATGGGCAGCACGCCGCCGGCGACTTTGACCGGCATGGCTGCGTTCTCCCGGCTGCCAGATCGATCGACATCGATCCGCGAACCGTTGAGCGGAAACTGAATGTGCAGCGCCTGCTCGCTCCCGGTGCGCAATAGCTCCCCGACCGGGCGGAACCGCTTCAGGGGCAGCGGCAGCTTGGCGTTGCCCGCCACAAGGGTTCCCCTAGGCGCCTTCGGCAACGGGGCGAGCGTCTTGCCGGTCCTGGCAAAGGCGTCGAACAGGATCGGCGCGGCAGCGACGCGCCCGATCAGGCCGGGAACCGGGGCGCCGTCGGGCCGGCCGACCCAGACGCCGATGGTCATGCGGCCATCGAAGCCGACCGACCAGGCGTCGCGATAGCCGTAGGATGTGCCGGTCTTGAACGCGATGCGGTTGTGGGCAGCGTTCTCCGGTGGCGGCGTTCCCAGCAGCACGTTGCCGACCTGCCAGGCCGCGACCTGATCCAGCAGCCGGAGCGGCTCGCGGTCGTCCCGATCAGTCACGACCTCACGCAGCGGCTTGGTGGTGCCGAGGCGGGCGAAACCCGCATAGAGCTGGGCGAGGTCCTGGAGCGTCACGCCCACCCCGCCGAGACCCATGGCGAGCCCTGGCGTCTCGTCCTTGGGCAGAACCAGGTTGCCGCCGGCCTGCCGCAACCGCGAGGTCAGGCGGCTGGAGCCGACGCGGTCGAGCAGCACGATGGCCGGCACGTTCAGCGACAATTGCAGCGCCTTCCTCACCGGCACCGTGCCCTGGAAGGTCATGTCGAAATTCTCCGGCGCGTAGGAGCCAAAGCGGACCGGCCGGTCGTCGATCAGGCTGTCGGGATGGACAAAGCCGTCCTCGAAGGCGAGCCCGTAGATGAAGGGTTTCAGTGTCGAGCCCGGCGACCGGACGGCACGGGTCATGTCGACCTGCCCTGCCCGACTCTCGTCGAAATAATCCGCCGAGCCGACGCGCGCGAGCACGTCGCCGCTTTCGTTGTCGATGACGATAATCCCGACCGAGATGTTCGGCCCGAGCGCGATGGCGCGGTCGCGCGCCAGTGGCTCCAGCACCTTCTGCAGGTTCGCGTCCAGCGTGAGCTTGATGACCGGCGCGTCCTTGACCGTCGAAAGCGCGGTGTCCGAGGCATGCGGCGCCAGGATCGGCATCGGCTTGCGCAGCTTCGGCACGGGCACCGCCTTGGCCTGCCTGGCATCATCTGCGCTGACCACATGCTCCTCGACCATGCGGTCGAGCACGCGGTCGCGCGCCTTGCGCGCCGCGTCCGGATGGCGGTCGAGCCGGCGCGTTTCCGGCGATTGCGGCAACGCGACCAGCAGCGCGGCCTCCGCCAGCGACAGCCGCTTCGGCTCCTTGCCGAGATAGGCGATGGAAGCCGCGCGGATGCCTTCGAGATTGCCGCCGTAAGGTGCGAGCGCGAGATAGAGATTGAGGATCTGCTCCTTGCTCAGCGTCCGCTCCAGCTCGATCGCGCGCACGATCTGGCGCAGCTTGGCATGAAGCGAGCGCTGCCGCCGCGGCTCCATCAGCCGCGCAAGCTGCATGGTGATGGTCGAGCCGCCCGAGACGATGTGGCCACGCATTCCGAGCTGCAACGCCGCGCGCGCCAGCGCCAGCGGATCGAGGCCGTTGTGCGCGTAGAAGCGCTGGTCCTCATAGGCGAACAGCAGTTTCAGATAGGTCGGATCGACATTTGCCTTTGTCTCGACCGGCAGCCGCCAGCGCCCGTCCGCCATGGCATAAGCGCGCAGCAGCTTTCCGTTGCGGTCGACTATGGTGGTGGAGACTTGCCGAGCCTCGTCGAGCGGGAGAGGACCGAGCGAGTAGACCCAGCCGACGAAACCGATGATGGCGAGGATGAGGGTGAGCGCGAGGGCGGAGAGAGCACGAAGGCCCCTGCCCCGCACTCCGTCATGGCCGGGCTTGTCCCGGCCATCCACGTTCTTGCCAGCGGCGCCCAAGTCCGTGGATGCCCGGGGCAAGCCCGGGCATGACGACTGAGAATGTGGCGCCGCGTCGCTCATACAATCCCGCTTACGCTCGAACCCACCACCTCACTTCGCCGCCCGCACCTCGACGGCACCCGTGCCGGTCCGCCCATAGCGCGACGGATTATACATATCCTCGACATAGGCCTGCGGCAGCACATATTTGCCGGGCGACACCGCGCGCACGACATAGGCGACGGTGAACACCGATTTGGAATCCGAGGCCCGGTCGACCGCCGCGGTGAAGCGGTCGTCGCGGAACTCGGTATCCTCGGGCTCCTCGCCGTCCTCGATCCAGTCCAGCGTGCCGCTGTCGCCGGAGGACACCAGCTTGGGATTGTCGATCTCCAGGCCCGCCGGCAGATAGTCCGACACCATGATGTGGCCGTATTCGGGCTTGGCCTCGGTGATCTTCAGCACCACCGCAAAGCGCTGGTTCTGCTTGACCTTGCTGATATCGGCCGGCTTGCCGTCGAGCGTGAAGTAGCTGCGCTCGATCTTGAAGCCGTTGGATGCGGCGGGCTCCGGCGTCACCGGCGAGCCCGACACCGAGACCACCGCCTGCACCGGCGCATCGCCGGTGTTGGTGATCTTCAGCGGCTTGCCGCTCAGCGTGTCCGCCTTGTAGCTGCGGTAGAGCGCGGTCTTGACCGGCTGGCCGTCCACTTCCATGGAGAGGTTCTCCCTGGCCAATGCCCGCGCCGCCAGCACCAGCCACGCATTCTCCTGCGTGGAGGTGTAGGGCGTCAGTCCGCGCGCGGACTCGACCCGCGACACTGCCTGCGTCAACGTAGCCTTCGGCGCGTTGCCTTCACTGGCGAGCGAGACAAGCGCTGCGGCATCGCGGAGCTGCGAACCGTAATCGGTGCGGCCGAACTCCAGCACCGGCTTGGGCGCGAGGCTGTCGAGCGCGGCAGCATAGACCCGCTCGGCGCGATTGCGGTCGCCGACCAGTGCAAGAGCTGCCGCGAGCTGCGACTTTGCGATCGGCGTCGCAAGGTTGTTCAGCTTGGTGTCGGCGAGATAGCGGAGATCGCCGATCGGCGCGGCGCCGTTGCGTGCCAGCACGTAGAGGCCATAGGCGAGATCGCGCCCGCCATCCTTCTCCGGCTCGTCGGCATTGACGACGAAGTTGCGGATGCGGTCGAGCGCGGTCTTGAACAGCACGTCCGGCACCGCAAAGCCCTTTTCGCGGGCGCGGGTGAGGAAGTCGGTCACGTAAGCATCGAGCCAGGCATCGTCGCCGCCCGCCGACCACAGGCCGAACGAGCCGTTCGAGCCCTGGCGGGCCAGCAACCGCTCGATCGCGTCGCGGATGCGCTGGTCGACCTCGGTGTCCATGGCCAGATGCGCCCCGGCGGCGAGATCGTTGACATAGAGCAGCGGCATGGCCCGGCTCGTAATCTGCTCCGAGCAGCCATAGGGATAGCGGTCCAGCGCCTTGAGGATCGTCGCCGCATCGAGCGCGGTGGACAGGCTGGCCGAGACCGAGACGCTGCCGGTACCCGGCACGAGATCGGAGAACATGTCCGAGGTCAGCGTCAGGCTCTCGCCTTTCGCCAGGGTGCGGATCGAACGCCGTGCCAGCACCTGCGTCGCTGCCTTGACGTCGAAGGCATAGTGGCGCGCCAGCGCGAGGCCATTCGGGCCCCGGATGTCGACATCGAGCGTCGCCTGCCCCGCCGCAGTCGCGTCGATCGCGAGCGAGAACGCGTTGCGCTGCTTGGCGGCGAGCTTCACGGTGGTCGCGGGATTGCCTGATATCTTCACCGGGCCGCCCGTCTTCACGTTGATGACGTAGTCGCCAGCCTGGCCCTCGACATTGTCGATCTCGATATTGACGGTACCGTGGTCGCCGTTGAGCAGGAAGCGCGGCAGGGTCGTGGTCAGCACCACGGGATCGCGGATCACGACATCGGTGCTGGCGCGGCCGAGCTTCGTGGCGGTCCACGCCACCGCCATCACGCGCGCGGTGCCGGCGAACTCCGGAATGTCGAAGCTCACTTCGGCCGTGCCGTCAGCGGCGACCGTGACGATGCCCGAATAGAGCGCGAGCGGTTTTTGCGCGGGCGGTGAGCCCTGGAGCTCACCAGCGCCGGCGTCGCCGCCGGACTTGATCTGGCCGCGCGTGCCCGACATGCCGTCGATGAGTTGCCCGTAGAGATCGCGGATCTCCGCGCTCAGGCGGCGCTGGCCGAGATAGTAATCGTCCGGCGCCGGCGGCTTGTAATTGGTGAGGTTGAGGATGCCGACATCGACCGCGGCGATGACGACCTTGGCGTCCTCGCCCGGATTGAGCCCGTCGAGCTTGACCGGGATCTTCAGCGTCGAGTTCGGCCGGATCAGTGAAGGCGGCGACAGCTTCACCTGCAGCGTCCGGGCCTGCTTGTCGATGCCGAACCATTTCAGCCCGATCGCGCGGCCCGGCATGCGCTGGGCCGCCGCATCGAGCGGACGGCGCAGCGTCGCCACGACGTAGGCGCCGGTGCCCCAGTCCTTGCCGACCGGGAGCTTCACCTGTGCGGTGCCTTCCTTGACGTCGATGGTCTGCGTCGTCAGCAGGCGGTCGCCGACCACGTTGACGGTCAGCTTGCCGGCGCTGCGGACATTGACCGACACCGTCATGGTGTCGCCCGAGGCGTATTGCGGCTTGTCGATCGAAGTCTCCAACAGGTCCGGGGTGTCGGCGCTACCGTCGGAATACCAGCCGACGTCGAACTGCACCGAGGTCACCGGGCCATCCGCATCGTTCGACTTCACGTCGAGACGATAGCGGCCAGGCTGTGGGTTCAACGAAATCCGCGAGGGCTTGTCCGCGGCGATCACGACATCGCCGTCGGCCACGCGCGAGGTCGACTTGACCGGCTCGTACTCCCAATAATTGTTCTGGCGGTACCACTGGTAGCGCGACTCCATCTTCAGGAGCTCATAGCGCAGCCCGTCGCGCGGCAGCGTCTTGCCCTCGGGCGAGACGAACACGACTTCGAACTCGGCCTTGTCGCCCTCGGCGACGTTCTTGTCGCCGAACAGCGGCTTGATGCCGATCTGCGCCGTGGCGGGCGTGACCGGCAGCACGATCTTGCGCTCGACGGCGCGGCCGCCGGTCTCGACCATGCGGATGAAGATCTGCGCCTCCTGCGGCCGGGTCGAGGACGGCTGCTTGTCCAGCGTGACCGGGAAGGTGGCAACGCCGTTGGCGTCCGCCTCGGGCAGGTTCTCGAGCGGCGTGCGCTCGTTCGAGCTGGTCTCCTCGTCGTCGACGCCGAATTGATAGCCGGCAAAGCCCGGGCGTTCGCTCGCCGGCGCCACCAGCATGTCGCCTTCGAGCTGGAGGCCGGAGGCCGGCGCGCCATAGAGGAAATGGCCGTCCGCCTTCAGCTCCACTGGAGCATTAGCTTTGATCAGCTTGTCCTTGGCCGACAAATCGAATTCGATCCGATCGGGGACGTAATCCTCGACCAGGAAGGTGGTCTCGCCGACGGACGATCCCTTCGGATCGGTGAAGGCGCGCACCCGCCACGTTCCGGTGGGGACGGCCGAGTTGAGGGGCACGGCCAGCGTGCGGCCACCGGCGCCCTGGTCGGCCAGCACGGCGCGGCGGAATTCGACGCCGTCGGGACGCTCGATCACCAGCGTCATCGGCCCGCCGGTGACGGCATTGCCCTGACCGTCACGCAACAGCGCGGTCAGATAGACGGTCTCGCTGGAGCGGTAGACGCCGCGCTCGGCATAAACGAACGCGTCGGCGCCGGCCGGCACCGCACGCCCCGAAACGCCGCGGTCGGACAGATCGAAGGCGGAGGACTTGAGGCTGAGGAAGGCATAGTCGGCCTTCTCGCCGGTGACGGTGAGCATCGCCGGCGACAGGCCGCCCTCACCGCGCGCGAGCCCTGCTTCGAAAAGCACGTGGCCGCTGTCGTCGGTCTTGCGGGTGGCCAAAATCTCGTTGTTGCGGGCAACCAGCCGCACCTCGGCCTTGCCGACCGGATCGGTCGAGGCCAGCGAGTTGACGAAGACATGGATGCCGTCATTGCCGGAATACGCGGAAACGCCGAGGTCGGAGACGATGAACCATTGCGTCGCGAGCTGGGATTCGTCGTCCGAGCCCGGGCCCTTGGCCGCGGCGGTCATGACGTAGACGCCGGGCTGCAGCTCGCCGAGCGCCTGGTCCACCGGGAATGCGGTGGTGACGTCCTGGTTCAGGGTCATCGCGGTCGCGAGCTCGCCGGACCAGACCTTGACGCCGCGCTGGTCGCCGAGATCGGAGAGCTGGTATGTCGACAGCGTCCTCTGGAAGTCGCTGTCGACCACCGTGTTGATCAGATTGCGGTCGCCGATCCGGAAGACGTTGATGTTGACCGCGGGCGTGTTGACGCTGACCACGGGAATGCCACGCTGGCCGGTTCGCGGCAGCACATAGGCGCGGCTGGTGAAGCGCACGAAGGGCTTGCGGTCGCGCACATAGATGTTGAACTCGGCCGATTTCGGCAGGCCCTCCTTCACCGTGGACGGCAGGCCGGCGCGCAGATTGATGTTGTAGCGCTCGCCGTGCTTCAGCCCGTCGACGCAGAGCTGCTTGCCTTCTGCCGACAGAGCCGGCTTGTCCTGCCCCGCCAGCGCCAGGAAAGGCGCGAAGTCGGTCCGCTTGGCAAGCTCTTCCGAGAACTGGAAGCAGGCGCGCGGGCTCGCCGAATCCGAGTCCACGGTGTAGTCGAGCAGCCGGAAGCCGTGCTCGTCGCGCATCTTCTCATATTGACCGCGGACGTCGGCGACCTCGCGCATGTCGAGCGACAGCCGCAATGCATCCAGCGCCGGCCGCCACAATTTTCGTTCGGCCAGCGCCTTGCCGAGCACGGCGAGTGCGTCGGCCTCCTCGCCCGGGTTTCCGGCGCGCTGATAGGCGATATAGGCGGCGGTCGAAGCGCGCTCGAGCAGGAAGGTCTGCTCGCTCGAGCTCTTGGGCGAGATCTGGAAGATGACCTTGGCAAGCCGCAGCCAGTTGCCGGCATCATCAGGCGTGGTGGCCGCGATCTGCCCGAGCACCGACAGCCCGGTGCGGTAATCATTGCGCCGGAAGGCGGCGTCGGCATCCGTGCGCAGCGTCGCGCTGGACTTGGCGACCGGCCCCGCCTCGCTCTTGATCTGGGCCTCCAGCTTGATCGCGGAATCGGCGAGATCGTCGCGTTTGAAAGCCTTGTCGGCGGCCTGCGCAGCGACAAGGCCGAGCGCCAGCGCGGCGCAGATCGTGACGGCGCGAACAAGACCGATCATGGATGGACTCCCGGAAATCGCGGACGAACGCCGCTTGTCGCAAGAAATGCGCGGAAAGGTGACGGCCTCAAGGCGATGGAACCAAAGGTGCAAATCGTCGCAATCGCCATGACAAGGCAAGCCCAGAGGAGACCGATCAAGATACCGCCGCGCACGCCGCCTGATGGCGCAGCAATACCGGACCAATCGACCAGCGGCGGTGTCCCGGAAGCTCCTCAGCGGTCCCGGCGATGTGATCCATCGTCCAGTCCGCTGCCGCTCAACCCGGCACCCTGACACGCCACTGTTCCACTTTGTCGCGGCATTGAGGAAAACGGTTCGGTTCAGGCTTGGCGAAACACCAGATTTTTCATATTGGCATGTTAGATGAACGGCCAGCCCCCAGACCGGGCGGCTCAAAACGGTCCCGTAGCTCAACTGGATAGAGTAGCGGATTTCTACTCCGCGGGTTGCAGGTTCGAGTCCTGCCGGGATCGCCAGTCTTTTCAGATACTTAACTGACGTGTCGGTGCGGAATTTGTGTTGCGCTTGTTGCGCGAAATTCCCGTGAATTCTCAATGGCTCCCGAGCACTCCCGGCTACTCGGCGCGACACGAGGCGCGACAAGGCTGTGAATAGGTCGGAGATATGGGGAGCGAATCCACAGTAATTCGAACTCCGCATATCAATGCTCGCTCAGCGTTGTGCACAATTGACGGCCGAATCAGGGCGCGTGTCGATTCAACCGGACGGCATGGGGGCAACGTTGAGCATACTTCGGGAAATCCAGGGCGCGATTCTCCAAGAGAATCCGAATCTCGGCACGATCTTGCTGAAATTGCGTTTCTTAGCTTCCCGACTGGGAAGTGAACCACTTGAGGATTGGGTCAAATACGAAGCAGAGGGATATCCTAAGGACGCGGATGTCCCCGAATATCGAGTGGCAGCTCTTTCATTTCGAGGCAGTTGGTCTGGTCCTTTTAATTCTGGCATCAATAATGCGCCAATTCCAACAGCACTCGTGGAGAAGCACGCGAGCATAGAATGGACCCGATATAAAGTTAGGGAAAGCATCGCTACCGTTCAGGATATGGCGGCCAGCGAAGAAACATTGGGGATCAACGCTTCAAATTTAATCCTGTTGCTGCAAGGCAAAGTTTACAAGGATTGGGCCTGCAATTCGATTGTCGCTGAGATGTCGCCAATCGCAATTCAAGAGATCGTGCAGACCGTACGCGCTCGGATTCTCGAACTGACCATCGAGCTTGAAAAGCGCGTGCCTGACGCCATCGAAGTTACCTTGCAGCAAGTGATCAGCAGCAAAACACCAGAGACCGCAGCGGCGGTCACCCAAATTTTCAATCAAACCGTCTACGGGAACGTGACGCACGTCACCGCGACTGATGGCGCTCAAGTGGCACTCGCAATCGTGGCCGGCGACTCCGTTTCGATGGTGAGTGAGCTTGCCAAGGCGGGGTTGCCGGACGGTGCAGCCAAGGAAATCACCGACATTGTTGCTTCGGAGGGACCGCCGACCGCAGACAAACCTCTCGGACCAAAGGCGTTAGAATGGATCAAGAGGAACGCACCGAAGGCGGCGTCAGGGGCGTGGAAGATCGGCTCGGCAATTGCAACCGATCTGCTTAAAGAGGCAGCTTTGAAATACTACGGATTAAAGTGATATGGACTCGAACAAATTCGAACCTTCATTCAGTCTCACCAAGAGCCTGCTCTGGATTGTTGGCAGTCTCAGTTTAGCCATCCTTGGCTCCGCTCTGTGGGATTTCGCATTCAAACCGTTAGTGCTGTGGATTGGCGAGCAACTTGCATTATTAACCAATCTAGGATCGAAGGCCCTTAGCGAGGCAATGTATCGCGAGATAGCAAAGGGGAACTACGAGCGTGTAAGCCTGCTCCTTTTCCAAGGGCTAATCGGCGGGGTAGCCGGCTTGGCTCTTGGCCTCATGATGCGAAAGCGCAGCTCCCTCACTGAAGTTCAGAAGCGCACCTCAAAATCGATAAGATATGCTGTCGCTCTCACCGTACTGGGCGTACTCTTTTTGCAGGGAGTGCGCACTTCCTATATCGTCCGGGCAGCGAACTATCTGGAGCAGATGCAAACAATCGCCGCTCCTGTATTGCCGGTGGAACAAAGGGTTCAGCTCCGCTCAAGAATGGCGCAAATTCAGTCGAAGGAGGATTACGAACTTCTCGCAAACGATCTAATAGCGACTATTCACGAACAGAAGGCGGTATTACCCTCATTTGATGCGTTCAAGTAGTCCTCAAATCCGCAGCTCCCAATGGCTCGTCGTGAACTGCGGCCCGCTCAGCTCGGTTAGCGCCCAAACCAGCGCGTCGACGCGATCCGGCGAATAGCCGACTTTGGCGCGGTCGAAATCCGAAGTGAACGCGCACATCTGATCTTCGAGCACATCAAATCCGCCGACGTGATGAACCTTGCGCTGCTCGTAGAGCGCCGCGATCGGCTCGGCGCGCACCACTTTGCCGCGGCTGGCATGCACGGCCTTGAAGCTCACGCGGGAGTCGAGCACGCGGATGGTCGCCTCGACCATGGCGCCGCCGTTGTTCACTTCGGCCAGGATCCGGTCAGCCTTGTGGCGGCGGTAAGCCGCAATCGCTACGGCGGCCCACTCGTGCGGAGCGTAGCGGCCCGAGCAATCTTCGAGCACGTAGATCGTTCCATCACGCGCAACGCCGGCAACGACGATTCCGGTTTCGTCCGATCCCTCATTGTTAGAAACGGCCGGATCGATCGCCACGACGATGCGGCGCAGCTCCGGTGCCACTGAGATGCGATCGCGGTCGAGCCATTCCAGTTGCCAGAGAGCGCCCGGGTTATCCGAAAGCAGCTCGGCGTTCAGTTCTTGTCGACCGAGGCGCGTGCCCTCGTAGCGCTGGCGGACGGCAGCGAGGAAGGTCGGAGCCAGGTTGGCTTCGTTCTCGAAGGTCGAGCCGCGCGTCACGACGACGTCCCTGCCCTGGCGCGCCAACAGCTCCTTGAGCAGCTTGATGGGCCTCGGGGTCGTGGTCACCAGCCAGCGCGGGCGCTTGCCGAGACGCAGGCCGAATTGCAGCATGTCCCAGGTGCCCTGCACGTCGGTCCACGCGGCCAGTTCGTCTGCCCACGCGGCGTCATGCTCGGGGCCGCGGAGCCGATCGGCTTCCTCGCTGGAAAAGGTCGTCGCGACGGCACCATTTGGCCAGGTCAGCCGGCGCTTGCTCGACTCGTACTGCGGCCTATTCCACGGCGGTGCGGTGTTGAGCAGGCCCGACACGCCCTCGACCAGCGTATCGCGCGCATCGGCGGCAGTTGCTGCGACCAAAGCAATGCGGCCGGCCTGGCGCGTTTCGACGAGATCGTGCACCCACCCTGCCCCGGCTCGAGTCTTACCGAACCCGCGGCCGGCCAGGATCATCCACCCATTCCAGTCACCGGGCGGCGGGAGCTGGCTCGGACGAGCCTTGGCGCGCCATCCGCCATCCTCCAATGCGTCGGCAAGCGCAGCGGCAATGGTGGTCATGCGTTCGTCTCCGGTAACGGTACGGGGCAAGGCGGCAGCGCGACGGCGTCAATCACCATGGGCGCCCTACCCGTCGGCCGCTCGTCCGAGCCCTCCGCATCGAGCTTTCGCCAGGCGGCGACCACTGCGGCGCGCGCCTCGGGATACGGTGCCAGGGCAGCGAGCTGCGCCGCCTGCACCTTGGCGAACTGCGGGCTGTTCACGATCGCCACGTTGTTGGTGACGTTGATGGTGCCTTGCGCGATCGTGGCGATCTCGCCAGTTACTTTTCCGATCTTCTCAAGCACGCCGACGAGCTGGCCCGCCACAATCGCCGCACCGCGCGCATCGCCGGCCTCGGTGGTGGCCGCAAGCTGCGACATCAGCATCGTGCGCACGGCCCGGAAGTGGTCGAGCACCGAAGCGCCCTCGTCCGCCGCCTTCTCCGCAAGCTCGGCGAGCTGCGCCGGCCCGACCAAATAGGACGCCTTCATTTCGGCGCTGACATGGTTGTGCCAGTGCCGACCGATTGCGTCCTTGGACAATCCGAACTTGGTGGCCAGGCTGTCGAGCGACGCGCCGCCTGCGCGCAGCAATTCGATCCGCCACCTTTCGTCGTGGCTGCAAACGGTGCATTTCGGGCCGGATTTCATTCGCATTTTTCCAATGTGAATTGCGCCCCCGACCCGCATCACCGGCCAAGGGCGCAACATATGCGCATCATGTTCAAGAAAGTAACGCTATTTCAGCGCGTTAGGATATGAGTAGAAGATATATAATCCGTTAATCACGCACGGAGTGAACCGAGGGGATCGCGAAGGCGCTGGAAAACCGGTGCGATTTAAGACAGGCTTTGACCATGACCGAAAACACTCGCTGCGATCACTGCGAAGAAGAGTTCGCGCCGGAACAACTGGTCGTTCTCGCGCCACCAATCGGCGACGGTGAGATGATCTGCAAGCGATGCAACAATTGACCAGGAGGCAGCTTGTAACCGTTGTTACCGTGTAACCGCAGATTTCCCACGGGGGCTACGGCTATACGTAGCTATAGGATTCTATTTTCTCTGCTCTAATAGAAGAATCTACAGTTACAACGGTTACAAGTTCGCATCGCTCTGAATTCATTGCGAAATCACTGTAACCGCGAGATGGTCCCAACGGTTACAGTAACGGTTACATTCAGCCTCGCGGCGATGGCACGGGTGGCAGACCGACCGGACAAGGTGGCAGCGTTGTAACTGTTGCCACTTGCGCCAATCTGTCGACCACCAATTCACACGGCCGGTTGACGAATATCTCCGCCTTGAACCGAATGGCAGCCTCGGATCGGCCGCGCCGCCAAACCTTCCGAACACTATCGCCGTCGCGATGCGGCACGGGAGCGAAGCCAAGCCCCTTGAGCGCCGCGCGGACGTCCCGCAGAGGCATCCCGCGCTCAGAAGCGAACGTCTGGACGTCGGCCGCGGTCACATAGCAATCGCTGGCATCGCCAAAGGTGTAAGCAAGCACGTCTTCCGCGCCCGTCCGTTCGCGCGCCGCGTCCTGGTGCCTTCCGGCGATCGCCCACAGCCCCTCGGGGATCCTGAAATCCTCGCCAGTCGAATGCCATTCGGCGGCTTCTGCGTAAAGCTGCTCGATGTTCTCGCGGACCCATTCAATATCGATCTTGTCGACGACGTGGACCGGGAGCCAACGGCGATTTCCGGTTTGGGACAGTAGCGGGGTGCTGTCGTTTGTGGTCGCGACGAAGATGTGCCGGCGGAGATGATCGCTCGCTTCCTCCTTCCACTTCAGGGTTGCGTTGTCGTTCTCGCGCGACATGAACGCTTTAAGCTTTGTGGTTTCGGTCTTCGACATGCCGGCCAGCTCGGCCAATTCGATGATCTGCTTTCCTTTGAGCTGCGGAATGACGTCCTGCGGCCTGCCGCCCAACTCGACCGAATCGATGAACCATTCGGGCCGCAGCGCGAGCGCCTTGCACATGGTCGACTTGGCTTTGCCTTCCTCGGAGATGAAAATCACGGTTTCGTCGTGCTTCGCCCCGGGCTCGCGCGCACGCTTGACCAGGCCACCGATCAGGTTGGCGCCGACCGCGCGATGGTAGGCGTCATCCGGGCAACCGACGGCATTCGACAACCAATTGCCAAGCCGCTCCACGCCGTCCCATTTCAGCGTATCCACAGCGTCGCGCAAGGAATCGTAGCTGTACTCGCGAGCGATGCGATCGATGCTGGCGCGGAAGAAATCCCACGAACAATAGAGGCCGTGACCGCTCGTATGCGTGTCGAGCCACAAAGCTTTGCGCTGATTCTCATCAAGCCGCTGCCAAGCAACATAGGGGCTTTCGCTCCCCTCTATGGCATTGGTGAACTCGTCGAAGCGCAGATCAACACCGCGGAGATTCAGGAAGATGCGTACATTGTCGAAGCTGGACGGGTCAGGCTTGCCGCTGCTCGTCGCGATGTAGGAACCGCGATTTTTGCCCTGCACTTCCCACACGATCTTTTCTTCGAACTGTTTGTGAGCCTTGGCGAGCGCATCTTCCGGAAGCGCGCACTTGTTCGTCCGGATCAGGTCAATGAGTTTTGTAGATGTTTCCGGGTGCACCTGTGCCAGAATGGCGATGATGTGCGCGCACCGGTCCACGCGAAACGTGCGCGGTTTTTGCGCCATGGTGACGATCCGCCGAATTGCGGAATTGAGCTGGTGAAAGATCGCCGGATAGGTTTCCTCGACCTGTGTCGGCAATTGCGGAGGATCGTCCGGCCAACGCTCGATGCAAGCCCATCCATCGTTGAACTCATCGATCGGACGAGCGGCAAGGCCGGCAATCGCGAGCGGCGTTTGTCCGACCAGCGAGCCGGCGGGCGGACCGTACAGCTTTTGGCGGCGAACCTCGTCCTGCGATTTCGGTTCTTTGTTTTCCACGGGAACCTTGCTCCAATATGCATTGCCGAGGGCTTGAATCTTGTTGCTGATGGTGTCGACCGCTGCGCGCTGTTCAGCATTCAGCGCGGGACGACCTTGCTTGCGGGCTTCGGGGGATAACTCGCTGTCGAGTTTCGCATACAAGGCTTGCCATTCGACGAGAGTCGACTGCCAGGCTTGCCATTCGGCGCGGGCAGGTTCGAACACTGGCCGTTCGGGCAATTCGATTGTTTCATCGGTGTGCGCAGGATGGCGTTCCCACCTGGCGACCGCGTCGAGATAAGCGCGCCGCTCGGCTTCACGCTTCAAGGCGGGTAAATCATCAAGGATGAATTGCTGGTTCACTTCGTGATCGAACCAGAGTTGTTCAGATCCGCGGTCGGGGATCACTCCGCGGTCAAATATCCGTAGCGTCTCGGGCTTTACCCGAACGAACATGCGGTCGCCGCCTTCCCAATAGTCAGGGAAGATCTCGACGCTGTTCTCGGTCCCAGGTCGCCTTGCGATACTCGGCGGGTCGCCGTTCTCCGGCCAAACAGTCTCGTCGGGCTCTTGATCCTCATGCAATTCGCAACGGGCAAGAGCGAAACTACTGTCATAGAAGATCAGCCACCGACCATCGATGTCCGCGGTCTGGGGCAGATAGTTCGCGATCATTAGGACTCTCCATTTGAGTCCCCGAACCAAGTTCTGATTGCAAAAATCGCGGATTGTGCTAGGTAAAGGCCGCCAAGCAATTTACCGAGACGTCCGCGGCCCTGCGATCAGCCTTGATCCGGGGCCGTTTCGTTTAGGCGGGTGGTTTCAGTTCGAGCAACTTCGCGATTTCAAGCAGGATGCGCCCGTGAACCACGGTCAGGCGTTCAACGTCCCGCCGCTTACGTTCTCCGCGCTGGTATGTCGTACTGGCGAATTGCCCCACTTCGCCAGGTGTGTGTTCGAAAATCGACAGAGATACGAACACACCATCGGCATCGAAATTGGCCGTCACGAGATCGTCGCCGCGTTCGAGGCGGTCCCGGATCCGCGGCACCATCATGTCACCAATGAACAGTGCGAGGCCGTGGCCCGCAGTTTTGGCGGCCGCGTGCTGCAAATCGTCGGCGTAGTTCTTGGGGTTTAGGAGATATTCGTGCATCGGCAAGTCGAGCACGCGTTTCACTTCTTTGGCGAAATCACCGCCGCGCTCGTGATCGATAGCCAGTGCAATCAACCAGGCCGCGGCATCTCGCGCCGTCATCTCGGCAGCGCCGCGACCATATCCTTTGATGTTGAGTAGACCGGCCGCCCTGAGATGCCGGCCGTACAGATCCACCGTCGAAAACGGCTCGTTGAGCAATTTAGACAGCGCTTTCGCGAGATCGCCAGATGTAGCCATGTTACGCAGGCCCGTACTTTTACCGGTAGTTTTTCCTATTGAAATAATCTATACACCTGCTATTGTTAAAAAGTCAACAACGCCCGCTCTGGGGAAAGGGAAGACCGATGGCTCCGAAAACTGAACTGGACTTCACCAAGCGCACACTCGCGGCGATGGCCCAAGAGATGGTCAACGCAAAGAGCGCAGTCGACCGCTCCTTCGCGATGTTCAAAGCAATCGCCAAAGAGCACGGCATCAAGCTGCCAAAGCCGGAGTAAGTCATTTATTGTCTGACCTGCGAGGCGGCCGGGCTTTGGCTCGCGCCGCCTTTCGCGCGTCGTACTTCCGTTCCCATTCATCTTCGATACGCTTTTCTTCGCGACGGCGCAGCGCCTCGCGGGCTTGTTCGAGGGCGGCGTGAGACAACTCGGCCGCCGAAATGTCATCGACGGAGCGCTTGGGACCAGGTGGGGCGGTGAACATTCTATCGAGCGGGTTCGATTGTTGCTCGGATAGATCCGTGAACGAAGCGTCGAGCTTCAGCCGGTCCCAGATTACCCGCGAGAACACCCGCATCGGCCGGGGCATCGAGCCAGCCTGAACCATCCGGTCAAATGTGGTGTTGCTCACGCCGATGTAGCGCGCAGCTTCGTCACGCGACATGCCACGCGGCGGGTAGGCGATTTGATCGGGCCAGAGCGTCATGCGCGCTCGTTAGCATGGTCGCAGCGCCTTTCATGTTGACAATCAACACAAGCATCTGTTTGCACAGAAAATTTCTGGTTGCGTTGTTGTGGCGGTTGCGTTTCAATGTCCGGATTAGGGGGCTTTCAAATGAATATTCTCTCGCGGGCGGCGCTTTGTGCCGCATTGAGTGCTTGCGCTCTTTCGCTTGCGGCCTGCTCTTCAACACCGGCCGACCTCGAAGCCAAGGAGGCGCCGATTGTCCAGACCTATTCCGAGAATTACCAGGAGATCTACCGCAGGGTTTCGACGACCGCGAAGCGCTGTTTCGCAGGCAATGTCGGTGCCTACGCATCCTTTGCGGTCGACTCAGAATTGTATTCAGAACTCGGTTACGGTGAACTGACGCTTTCGTTGATCAATTTGGGAACGCGCAACTACTACCTATCGGTGCGCGTCGACAAGCAGCCGACGGGCTCGAAGCTGACGGTACGCTCGGGCAACACCTTAGCAAGCGAGCGATACAAGACGCTGATACTCGGATGGGCTGGCGGCGATCAGAACTGTCCAGTTGTTTAGCCGGGGGCTCTGTCCAGGCCCACTATAGGCGGTAGCTCGCAGCCACTTCGAACCGCTACAACTCGAAAACTTGACTCTCGCGAGCCGTGCGTTTCGATGGCGTCATGCCTCGCCCAAAACGCCACACGCCTACGCACGCAGACGGTCGCCCGCTCAAGATCACTTTCGGCGAGATGCGGAGCATGGGCGTTCGCGGTGTGCTGGTTTACTGCCACTGTGGCCGCCACGTCGCTATCGACGCCGCCCGCTGGGGTGACGAAGTAAGGCTGTCTGATATCGAGCCCCAATTCGTCTGTCGGGGGTGCGGTAGTCGAGGCGCCGACGTTCGGCCAGACTTCGATCGGGGCAACCCGCGGCTGGCGATCGTGGTGCGGCCCTAGTTCAGCTTGCGACGGATCTTCTCGATAATCTCGCGGAGGTCGTTCGCATATTCCTCAATGATCCGACGCGCTTCCTCCAACCGGGACGGCTTAGGCTCCTTGGTCGGCTCTGGGGCAACAGGCTTGGGCATGGACCAATTTGACGGGAGCGGGCACGGCACACCATTGCGCTAGATCAACCGTGGGCAGAGTGTCGCGTCGTACTTACTTTGTTCATTACACAATTTAAAAGTGTGTTATCCGGTTGTGTCGGTTGTATTTGGGCCCACCATTTTTTCGCTTTGCCAAGGAACTGGACCGGCCAGGGAGGCTTGATTGTCAAAATGTGTCAGGGACGATTGCCATGGCGGAGCGCCGCAGGGTGAAGCAAGTTCACTCCCTTGAAGAAAGGCTGGCCGAAGAGGCTGCCAAACTCAGGGAGCAAGCCAACAATCTGCCAGCCAGCGCCGAGCGCGAGAAGTTGCTTCGGAAAGCTCGCTTGGCTGAGACGGGCGCGCATCTGAGCGAGTGGATTACCTCGCCCGGCCTTCGGCCGCCCAAACTGACGTGATCCCGAAAGAGCCAAGCACGAAAGGTAAAGGTAAAGCCGGACGAGGCAATAGGAACAAAGGGCGCCACCTCAGCTCACGCGCGTGGCCTGGATCGTCCCGCTGCACGAGTAACTCGCCCCGCTGTAGACCGCCTGTGCGTTGAGGTAATACGTCGTCGAACCGGTCGTCGTGACGCGAATTCTGCGTGATGAATGAACGATTGACATGTCTGCGCCGCTCGGTAGCCGAGTGTGGTATCCTCCGAGGACACCGGACACGACAGAAGCATTCACGGTGCCAATCGCCGTGGTCCAATCGTTGGATGTCGTTGCACCGGGACCATCAAAGGCGTTCTCCATTTCCAAGTCCCAGACTCCGGCAGTCGGCGTGATGCTTGCAACATTGGCGGCGGTCGCTGATGCCAAAGAACGGCTTGCGGTTGCGAAAATCCTTTCGCCGATCATGCCGGCGGCCGGCTGCGTCGTGCCGACCGTACCCGGCAATTGCCCAATGGTCGCCGTCACGATGCTCTCGGTCAGTCCGAGATTTCCGCGCGCAGTCTCCGCATTCTCCAGGTCCGACAGATTGTTCGCGCTCGACAAATCACCTGCACCGGGTTGGCCGACAACATTGAAATTCCAGGCTGTACCCGTGCCGCTGCCGCTGACCTTGTCACTGGTGATCGTCAGCGTCGTTCCGCTGTAGGTCGCAACACCTTCGAGCCAACCGGTTGCGCCGGCAGTTGCCGTCGCCCGCACGCGTGCGCCGTCGGTATAGGCGAGCCCTGCCTGCGTCGTGAACACCTTCGACCCCGTGCCGATGGTCAGCGATGTCGTCGAAGTGCCGCCGTAGCCGGCCCCGGTTGGGCCGGTGTCGCCGGTGTCGCCCTTTTCGGCCAGCAACTGCCAATAGGTCGTGTTCGGCGGGGTGTGGTTGGTGTGGTCGAGCACGCAGACATAGCTCGACCCGGAGAGCGCGACGACGTCGCCGACCGTATAGTCGGTCCCGCTGTCCCATGCGCCCTGAAGTTGGAACGCCTTATAAACGCCTAGAAATGTCCAGACGCCACCGACCTTCACCCACGTCTTGCCGGTTGTCGGCTGTAAAGCATATTGGCCGTCATTGCCGAGCGACGGGTCTGGCTCGGTCTCGGTTGTATCGACGAACCAATAGAAGCCTTCTTTGTTCAGCGCCGCGACCAGCGTCGAAACATCCGCCATCGCCTGCGCGCCGGCGACACGCTGGGGGAACCACTGCCAAATTTTGTATGCGACGCCGGTTTGTGCGCCGCCGCCCCACGGCGGGATAGTCAATTCGTCGGTGTCCACAACATCGGAAATGATCGTCTGGAAATTGCCGATTTGCAGGACGTCACCAGGGCGCGCATTGACACCTGACCAGATCGTTCCAGTGCCGGTGACGGTCGTTCCGCCGGCTGAAACCGTGACGGTGCCGGTGGAGTAGCTTGCAAGTGCGGTCATCAAAGATCTCCGTCTGACGTCTCAAAATATCCGAAATAGAGCTTCCGCTTGTTCTCATCGGCCATCGATTCAGCGACTATTGCTTTCAGTCGCGCGACGGCCTCACGGACGGAAACAGGTGGTTTCTCCGGCAGGTCGTGGGGCCGATTGTGATCCTCAACTTTCATTGCTGTTCCTCTCACGTGTGGGCCAGCGCCAGGCGCACCACTCGGCATCTGCGCCGTCGAGTTCATCGAAATCCGGGTCGATCACATCGCCGGCGGGCAATTGCTCATCAGGGCGCCGGTCGCGCTGCCGCGTCTGTTTGGGCGTCATCTCAGAGCATCCGCTTTTTCTTGGCGTCGGTGACCGCAGAAACTACGCGGCCCGGCAGTTCGACTTCGAGTTTCCGCAACTGCCCCTCAACCCTCGCGAGTCCATCCTTGTCCGCGCCGCGCGCATCAATGGCGATCGACACGGGGGCGCTCACGCTGCCGCCGCCACCCGCAGCCGCAGCCAGGCGCGACACCATTCCGTTCGGCGACATCGTGCCGCCGTCGGCGAAGCCGGGTAGGAACGGCTTGGAGATGTGGTTCGGAACGACGGTAACGCCGCCCTTGTGGACATTGATCAACTCGGGGCCGCGCTCACCAACCACGCCCCAGCCGCCCGCCAGGGTGCCGCCATTGGCGAACATGGGGAACGACAAGCCGCCCGTTCCAGCGCCGAGACCCGATGACATGACCGGGACGCTGCCGCTACCACCGATGCCGAGCAGCCCGAGTAGGCCGCCTGAGGAAGACCCGCCGAAGGCGTTTGCGAACAAAGAATCGGCCGCCATCTGCATCAGTCGGTCGGAAATCCTCCCGAGCGCGTCGAGGCCGGCAGACTTGAACGCATCCCATGCCGAGGCACCGCTGCGAATTTGCTGCCCAAAGCCGACGAAAAAGCTTCTATTCGTCGACATGGCGTCGACCATCACCGAATCGAGTTGCTTGCGCGCATTGCCCACGTCGTTGATGGCTGCTTGAAATTGCGGCAGCAATGACCCGGCCACCTTCGCTTGGTCGGAGAGTGCTTCGACAGATTTCGCGGCGTAGTTGGAGGCGGCCGCAAACGCTTCCAGATCCTTCGGATCGACGATGCCTCTGTCGACCCACGATTGTAGCGTATCGGCGGCAGCCTTGCTTGCGTCCTTGAAATTGAAAATGCCAATGCTGGCCTGATCCTGCACACGCGCCATTTCCGCCTGCGCGCGGACGGCGTTCAACACGGCGTCGCGCATCTTTCCGACCCCGACTCCGGTCTGAATGAACGCCGCGTCGAGTTCGAGCGATTTCGCTCTGACCTGATCCTCGACAGTCGCCAGGTTGCCGAGCAAGCTGATACTCTGCTGTGCGCGAGCAATGTCGATTAGCCACTCTGCCCCGGTCTTGGGTTCGGCGACGCCCGCGCGCTGATTGAGCCCGCGCTGCATCTGGCCAGCGTTCAACGGCTTTTCGAATGAGCCGAACCGGTCGGCAAACGTCGGATCGCTCGACATCGCGCCAACTGCGGATTTGCCGAGTTGATACACGCCGCCGGTCAATGGGTTCAGCGACAGGGCCTTGTCGGCCCACGTCTTCATCCAGTCCGGGACCTTGATGCTGGCGAGCGCTGCGGTGATGTCCACAACGCCGGACTTGAAATAATTGACCATGTTGGTGGTCGCTTTATTCCAAGCGTCGTCGAATTCGTGAGCCTTGCGGATCAGGTTGAGTTCGGCCGATTCGTTGAATTTGACCGTACCGGCGACCGCAGCCTCGATGCCCTTCGAGCCCTGTTCCATAAACCGGACCCATGCGGCGTCGCTCGGCAAGCCCGCCTCGCGCAATATCTTCTGCTTCTGCACGTCACTGGTGGCGCGCGCGACCAGATCAGCGACGTTTCCGAGATAGCCGGACAGATCCTTGGCACTCTTGCCATTGGCGTTCATCAGCGAGTTAAGCGAGCCGAAATTGCGCTGTGCCTGGTAAACGCTGTCGGCGAACTCGGTGATACCCTTGGAAAAACTCTCGTTGTCGATGCCTTTCGCCGACGTTGCTTGCTGCAAGCCGTGGAGTTTCGGCAAGGTGAGGTCGGTTGCCCGCGACAGATCTCCGAGCGCTACCGAGCTTTTGATAATGCTGTTCGCGGCGATCACGAAACCGGCCGCAATGCCCGCCACGCCGCCAGCGAGCAAACGTGTTGGGGTTAAGACGCTCGCGATGCCAGAACCGATTTGCCGCAGCGCGCCGCCGACGGTCCCGGTCTTGCTGGATCCGAAAATGTCCGCGATCTGCGTACCCTGCTGCGCCAGGACCATGAACGGCGATTGACCGGAGGCCAGCGACACACCAACGTCCTGTAACTGGCGGGACAGGTTGATCATTTCGGAGCGGGTCAGGCCCGTGGACTTGGCCACGCCCTGCAACGCCTTGTCGGCTTGCTGCGCGGACTTGCTGATCACGGTCAGATTGGCGCCGCTCGTCTTGGTCGCGGCCTGCAGCTTGTCCGCGCCGGCCGCCGCCGTGTTCGCCGACGCCTGAAACTTGTCGAGCGCGGCGTTCGCAGTTGTGATCTGTGAAGAATCGATTTTGAGGCCAAGTGTCGCGAGCGTGTTCATGCTGCAATCGCCTTCATTGCCATTTTCGATTTCGTTTCAATCTCGATTGCGGCCGAGAAGATGGCTTCGAGCAAATCCGCATCGGCGCCGGCTTGCATGGCTCGCAGCTTGTCATCGGCGCGCGTCATGGCGCGTTCGATGTACGGCTGCTTGCCACCGTTCGCCACGGCACGCAGCACCTCGGCTTCGAAATCGATGACGATCTGTTTGAGTTGATCAGTCATCAGGTGAACTCGCCGCTGAGAACGAATTCGGCGGACGCCCCATCGACATTCTTACCAACGAGCAGCGCACCGCTCGAATACTGCGTGCCGATCGCGGAAGTGCTGGAACGCTTCGTCGCGCCGGATCCGGCCGCGACCGTAACGGTGCCGGTACTCCACATCAGGAACCCGCATGTGAAGCATTCCGGCAGATCGGCTGGCACAGTGATCGTGACGTCCGACGTGTCGTCGCAGCGCAGCACCTTGCCGTTGTCGTCGAGGCTCAGCGTGCGATTGCCGGTGAACGGCACGACGTCGGTGTAAAACACGGTGTAGTTGGCGGTGCCGGAGATAGCGACGATGGTCACGCGCTTGGCAGGATCGGGCAGCACCAAACGCCGCTTCTCGCCAGCTCGAAGCCACCAGGTGCGGCCCCCTTCGACGGTGACCGACGCTTCACCGGCCGTTGAGACTTCTAGGGTCCGATCGGCCGGAACGATGATCGTGACGGAATTTCCTTGCGAGACGGAGGACATGCGATCACTCCGCGGCGGAAGCGAGCGAGCCGAGCACGTTCAGCGCCTCCGGTTCTGTGCGCCGGTATAGCTCGTCGAAGTCGACGCCCGCCTCGCTCAGCAGCGGGTCGACGAGCGGCTTCGCCCAGAACCGGAAATCGGTCCCGTGCTGGACTTCCGCGGCGGCGCGGATCTCCTTGTCGGCGGCGCGAATGAGTTCGTCGGCCATTTCCATCGCCGCGACATCGGCAGCGAACTTGGCCAGCTCTGCGCCGTGCGTTTTCCGCAGCATGTCGTTGACGAGTTCGGTGTGAATGGCCTCAGGAACGCCGCTCAATTCCGCCGGCGCCCGGGCCACCGCCGCGGCGATGTCCGGGTGAAGACGCTGCGCGCGGTCGCGCTGCTCTTGCGGAAGCCCGCGGACGTAGGCGCGGAATTCCTGATCTTGTAGCACGCCGGCGAGATCATCCTTCTCACGCCCCGGCAGCTTGGGAAGTGACGATTTGATGTTCGCGCGTAGCTTGCGCAGCGCCATCCGGGCTTGGGCGTTGCTCTTGACGTAATTCGCGATCTCATCCCGCTTCGCAGCCCGCCTGCCGACATCATTCAGGTGTTCCCATCGGGCCGACTTCTCGGCGCCGGCCGCCTTTTCCTTCGCGCCGTTCTTGATCCCGAGTTGAATGCGCATGATCTCGCCGACCTGCTTCTGCGCCTGGCGGTTCATGTCGAGTGTATTGATGACGTCAGCGAAAAATTTGGACACTTGAGGTTTCCTCTTTGAAGGTGATCGGCGCCGGATTACTTGCGCGGGTCAGCCGGAACGATGGTGGTCACGCCGTTGACCGTGCTCGACATGGGAATGGGAAACGACGAGGTGTGATGACCGAACGATCCGTCGGACTCCGCGCGATGCTGGCCGCGCTCGGCGACGTGATGACCGAATGAGCCATCGGATTCCATGAGCGGGGTGTTGGGAACGACTACCTTGGGCATTGTGATCTCCTTGGATGTTGAGTGGGTGGCGCGGAGCCGGCGAGAGGAACGCACCGACCCCGCGCCGTCAGCCTCCGCGCGCGGGCGGCGGCGTGATCAGGCGGCCACGCTTGTGCGCGGCGACTCGGTGAAACTGGCGAGGAAGGTCGGAACGTGCATTCCCCAGCGGCCGGCGATCTTCTTCGCGCCAGGCACGCGACCACTTTCGAGAGCGTGGAAGGCGCCCTTCTCGCTGCGACCGATCACTTTGCCGATGGCCTTTGCGCCCCACACGAGTTGGTCGCAAGGTTGTTCGATGTTGCTGATGCTTGGCACCGCGCGAGTCTCCGACTGATCGGTGCTCGCTCGGGCAATAAAAAACGCGCCTGAGGCGAGCACATTGACTGTGCTGCTCTCGGCGCGCATCCCGCTTGCCGTTCGACTTTCGTTTGTTCCGGCCAGGGCATCCCGCCCCAAAGCACCATCCCGGCGCAGCCACGGAGACTACTTGTCTAGATGTCCCGTGTACTCTGACACACTCCCGGTTAAGAGTTTCTTACTAACCAAACTCCCCTTCGGCCGCGGCCAATTCCTCGGCGTGGTCGGCGCGCGGGATCAGATGCGCGTAGGTGTCGATCGTGATTTGGATGGACGCGTGACCGATCCGCTCGGACAGCTCTTTCAGGTTCAAGCCGAGCCCTATCGGCGGCCGCGCGAGGCACCAACTCGCGAAGTAATGCCGCAGGCTGTGCGCGCCCGTGTACTTCGCCTTGACGACCGGCCTTCCCTCGTCATCACGTTGTGGCTTTCCGCTTCCGTCCATCACCGGCACCGTAATGGCCGCCTTTTCCCAAGCGGGAATGAGGCCGCGCTCGATGATGTTCGAGTGCGTCTCGACCTTTCCCGATCCATTGGGGAAAACGAGATGCTGTTGCCCGTCCGACTTTGGGCACTGCAGTTTCCACGCCTTAAGCGCGGCGAGCGTCTTGGGCGGGATCGGGACCGTCCTCTGACTGTCGGCAGATTTAGGGTTTCCAATAGCGTTGTATCGGTCAGCACGCTGGCGAACGTGGAGTTCTTTCTTTCTGAAATCGACGTCTTGCCACCGGAGCCCGCGCAATTCGCTCGCGCGCAGGCCGCAACGGACCGCCATCAGGAAGAAAGCACGCCACCGCTCGTTGTCGGTCTGCTGCAACAAGGCGTCAATTTCGCGCGGTTCAGGGATATCTCGACCAATTACCAGCTTGCGCTTTTGTCGACGCTCGACCTTTCGCTTCCGGCGGCGGTTCGCCGTCATTGAGCGGACGACGTTGTGCCCTACCTTCCCGCGCTCCAGCGCGTCGCTGAGCAGGCTTGATAGCGAAGTCGTGACCTTCTTGACCATCGAAGCCGAGCGCGCCTCGGTCTCCTTCTGGCCCGGCGCAGGCACACCATTGCGGAGCCGATCTTGCCATTCCCTCACGACTGCGACAGTCAACGCCGGAAGCTTCAAGGCGCCCAAATAGGGATTGATGTGAAACTTGAGATGCTGCCGATATTGATCAACCGTCGAGCGTTCGAGATCGCCGCATCCGTCAATCCAAAGGTCGCCGGCCTCTTCGACGGTGATGCTGCGGCTCGTGGGGGTGTGAACACCCTTCTTCACGTCGATCCGAACTTGTGCCTGGAAGTCCTCGGCATCCTTTTTGCGATCGAACGTCTTGATGTGCCGGCGGCGTTTGCCCCGCTCGTCGCGCTCCGCGGTCGAATATTGAACGACGTAGGCTGAGCGTTCTTCGCCGGCCTCGGTTTTCCACGTCCGCTTCCTAATCGACATGTTGCGCCCCTCGCCCAGACCTGGCGGGAGTATAGGGGAGACGCAACAAAAGCGCAACATGATGACAAATTATATAGATAAATCAGTACTTGATAGCGGATTTCTACTCCGCGGGTTGCAGGTTCGAGTCCTGCCGGGATCGCCAGTCTTTAGTCAGTCCGGCCTGAAATCTTGTCCGGCACGGACACATGGGTGACGGAGCGTACCTAAGACATGGGTGACAACCTCGTGCCGAGGGGTTGTCGAGGGGTTGCAGGGTTTTCTGCTCCAGGTCGAAATATCCAAGATCGCAGTGCATGAAGCTGACGAGCCAAATGCCCTCGTCGACTTCCCTGATGCCGAGCTTTGGCCTGCCGGTACGATGGAGATGTTGATTTTCTTGCAGTGCGGGCAAAGGCGGCCGCAGGAGGTGACGACGACGTCTCGATGGTGGCTCGACGGCCCCGGCCCTATGTAGTATAGGTTGCGCAAGCGCCAGAATAACGTCAGGACGCGAGGAATGGATGATGCCCAGCTAGCGTCCGTACCCGCTCCCAAGGGTGCGGAGACATATTCCTCCGCGATGGCTGACGCGAAGAACTATATCGCGTGGATCCTGGCCTCGTTCTCAGATTACCTTGCCGCGCCGGTGCTCGAAATCGGTGTTGGACACGGTAGCTATGCCAGTGTGCTGCGCGGCTACGGCGACTATATCGGTATCGATATCGACCCTGCTTCGGTGGAGGAAGGACGCCAGCAGTTTCCCGGTCTCGATCTGCGCGTTTCAGACATCACGCGTCCGGAATTTGTGGCGCTTGCCAATGAACGCAAGGTGAGAACGATCGTGTGCCTGAACGTGATCGAGCACATCGAGGACGATCGCAAGGCGGTGACGAACCTTGCCCGGGCGCTTCAACCTGGCGGCCATCTCCTCGTGATCGTTCCGGCCCTGGAACTTCTTTTCAACGATCTCGACCGCATGGCGGGCCATCACCGCCGCTATACCCGGGCCCAAATGCGATCGCGGCTCGCAGATGCCGGGCTCGAGATCGTTCGCTGCGACTACTTCAATTCGATAGGCGGACTTGGCTGGCTCGCCAATCGCGCGCTTCGCCATGGCTCGCTCAACGATAAGGCAGTCAATTCGCAGATACTCCTCTTCGACAAATGGCTGGTTCCGCTCTCACGGCTCGCCGACCCCGCAACGAGGAAGGTCTTTGGCCAGTCGGTGATTGCGGTGGGCCGCAGGCGATGATCTCGATCGTCATACCTGCCCTCAACGAGCAGGAGGAGATCGGCAGGACCATCGCCCGCCTGAGACAGGTGCTGTCCAATGGCGCAGTCGGCGTTTACGAAATCGTGGTGGTCGATGACGGCTCGTGCGACGAGACGGCGGCGCGGGCCGAGGCTGCCGGAGCGCGGGTGCTGCGTCATCCGCACAATGTCGGCTATGGCCGATCGCTGAAAGATGGAATTCGGGCCGCCCGCTACGACACGATCGTCATCAACGATGCCGATGGAACCTATCCGATCGAGGCCATTCCGGATCTGCTTGCCCGCTACAACCAAGGCTACGACATGGTCGTGGGCGCGCGCTGCGGCAAGCACTACCGCGAATCGCTGATCAAAATGCCGTTGCGGCGTGTGCTACGCTTCCTCGTTGAGTTCACTGCCGGACGCTCCATCCCAGACATAAACTCTGGTCTTCGCGTGTTCCAGCGCTCGAGCGCGCTGGAGTACTTCGACCATCTCTGCGAGACCTTCAGTTTCACCACGTCGATGACGCTGGCGTACATGATGACCGGGAAGTTCGTCGCGTACATCCCGATCGAGTATCACAAGCGGGTGGGGAAATCCAAGGTCAGACTGTTGCGCGACTCGATGAAGACACTTCAGTACATCGTGGAAGCCGCGATCTACTATAATCCGCTCAGAATGTTCGCGCTGATGGCGTGCATCGTGCTGGTATCCTCCTTTGCCAGCTTTGCTCTCGCGCTGATCGCGAAGCTCAACGTGTTCTTCTTTGTCGGCGTCGGCGGCATCATTTCGTCCGTCATCATCTTTTCGCTCGGATTGCTGGCGGTGTTGCTCCGTCAGATCATGGTCAAGTCATCGCGAATCGAGCGGGAGAATTACGAGCCCGGCAGACGCCACGAAGCGCCGACGCTTCGCGACAATCGCATGACGCGCGCCTGAGGCAATCATGTGCGGAATTGCGGGCATCTATTCCAGCGATCGCAGGCTCGCCTGCGAGAGATCCGTGCGCGCTATGGTCGCCGCGTTGCACCATCGCGGCCCGGACGACAGCGGCATCTTGATCGCTCCGGGAGTGGCACTCGGCCATGCGCGGCTGGCCATCCGCGATCTCAGCGTCGATGGGCGGCAGCCTTTCGCCGATCCCTCCGGTCGAGTGATCGTCAGCTACAATGGCGAGATTTACAACGACCGGGAAATCCGGGCTGAACTGGCCCGTGATTTCGGATTCACTTTCCGAACCAGTTGCGACACCGAGATCATTCCGCTGGGCTATCTCGCATGGGGCGATCGGATATTCGATCGCTTGGAGGGTATGTTCGCCATCGCACTCTGGGATCGGGATGAACGGCGTCTGATCCTGGCCCGGGACGGCATCGGCATCAAGCCGCTCTACTACGCCGAAGACCGCGACGCCGTTCGCTTCGCGAGCGAAATCAAAGGCATTTTCGCAGATCCAGCTCAGCCCCGCCATGTCTCGGCGGCAGGACTTCATGCTTTCTTCGCGATGGGTTACGTCGGCCCACGGGAAACCACGTTCGAGGGCGTGCACCAGATCGCGCCGGGGACCGTCGTCACCTACTGCGAGGGCAAGCGGACCGAACGGCAATTTTGGCGACCGACCAGAACTGCCGAAATCACCAGCATCGACGACGCGACAGTCGAGTTCGAACAGTTGTGGGGCAAGGTTGTTTCCGACCAGCTGGTGAGCGACGTCCCGGTCGGCGTGCTGCTCAGCGGCGGCATCGACAGCACGCTTGTTGCTTTGGGCGCCGACCGGCCCGATGGCAAGTTGCCGATGTTCACAGCGAGCTTCGCCAACCAGGAATTCGACGAGACGCCTCTCGCTCGAACGGTGGCCGATGCGATCGGAGCCGAGCTTCGCTCCGTCCAAATCGAGATGCGCACCGATCTCGGCGACCTCTTGGCGCAGGTTGTCCACCACTATGATGGTCAGTCCTGCGACGAGGCTTCGTTGGCACTGCTCCTGCTTTCGCAGGAGGTGAGAAAGAACGTGACGGTGGCGCTCACGGGTGACGGCGGCGATGAGTTTTTTGCCGGCTATCCAACATACGCCGCATCGAAATGGGCGGCCCGTCTCGGCCCGCTTTTGCCGTCAGGCGCCTGGAGCCAGATCGGCCAGTTGTTCTATGCGTTCGGAGCGGCAGGACGAAAGCGGCTCCCGCTATCTGCCATTGCATTCCGCTTTGCCTTCGGCATGGCCGCTGGTCCGAATGAGGCGCATGCCTGCTGGCGCCGCTACGTCCCGCAGTTCATGCTTTCCAGACTTTATGGCAGCGCGCTGCGCCCTCTCCTCGATGAGGACCCGTTCCGCGGCTACAAGGCCGAGATTGCGAACGCGGAAGGTGATCTCATCGATCGTTGTCTGGTTGCCGATCAGCGCTGGCACCTGCCGGCTGGACTTCTGCTGAAATCTGACGCCATGAGCATGGCCCACTCACTCGAACTGAGGGTCCCGTTTCTCGACCGGCGGATCATGGATTTCGCAGGGCGCTGCCACGCCGATCTGCTGCTTTCACGGCAGGGCGAAAAGAAGGCCCTGTTGCGGCGACTCGCTCGCCGGCTAAAAGCACCCAGCGCTGTCACCGAGGGAGCCAAGCGTGGCTTCAATGCGCCGCTGGCCGGCCTGCTGCGCCACGAGCTGCGGTCGACCGCCGAGCGGATTTTTGAACGCGAAGCCGACGCCCTCGCCCCCTTCATCGTACCGGACGAGGCCCGGCGACTTTGGCGGGAACACGCTGAGTCTCGACGCGACCATTCCTATGCGATCTGGCCGATCCTGCATTTCGGGATCTCCAGAACGTTGTCGCGCAGTGCGGTGTCCACGCCGGTCACCTCGTCTGATCTGAAGATGCTCGACGTCGGGACCTGACGACAAAAGGGACGTATCGGTAGAATGCAGCACAATCCGGCGTCAAGAAACAACGATCGCGATCAGACCATCCGCGACTTCGGAGAGCAGTGGACGCGCCATACGGAGAACCCGGACTATTACGGCAGCGTTGCATTGTTAGCCGATATCATCGCGCCGTTTCTGAAACTCGAGGATATCAAAGACCGCAAATGCGCCGACATCGGGTCGGGTACCGGACGGATTGTCCTCATGCTGCTCGCGGCCGGCGCAGCGTCGGTGGCGGCCATCGAACCGAGCCGGGCCTACGACGTGCTGGTTCGCAACACCGCTCACGCTGGCGAGCGGGTACGCTGTCTCAATGTCACGGGGGAAGACATTCCAAGGGAAGATTTCGACATCGTGCTGTCGATCGGCGTACTTCATCACATTCCGGAACCGGGGCCAGTCGTGCGGGCGGCCTATGAGGCATTACGGCCGGGCGGCCATGTGCTCGTTTGGCTCTACGGTCGCGAAGGTAGCCGCGCCTACCAGAGCATCTTCGTCCCCGTGCGCCTGATCACGCGAAACTTGCCGGTGGTCGTGAACGAAGGTCTGTCGTGGATGCTCTACCCGATGGTTCTGGCGTACGCGGCTCTCACTCGGCTCATCCCGGCATTGCCTCTATCGAATTATCTCGCGAACGTTTTCATGCGCTTTCCGCCTGCCGAGCGTCGCCTCGTTATTCTCGATCAGATCAACCCCCGATGGGCCAAATATTACTCCCGCGACGAGGCCCACGCCTTGCTTTCCGAAGCAGGTTTCAGCAATGTAAGGTTGCACCATCGGCACGGATATTCGTGGACCGTCTGCGGATCGAAATAGACATCCATTCCGCGAATACTGAAGACCATCGCGAATTATCATTCTCGAAGCGGGTCAACGGAATGCAATCGGACGCAATCGGGACCGCCCGTATTCTGTTTGCAGCGGCCCTTGTGTTGATTTCTCTGTCGGTAGCCAACTATGTCGGTTGGCTACGCTTGAAGCCCGAGGTGACCGCAATCGGGTGGATCGCCGACAAGGCCGATTACGAAAGCCATGTCGTCAACATACACCAGCGCGCCATGGCCAGAGTCCGCCCTGGCGCCATCGATGCATATTTGCCGATCTACGATATTCGAAATCCCGGCCTCTTCTTGCTGGTTGCAGAATTGTTTGTGCGCGCCGGGGCAATGACCCCCCTCCCGCTGGAGATCCTCTCGATCGTTTTATTCAATATCGGCGCGCTTTGCTTCTTCTTCTGGGTCTATCTTCTTTTCAGCGACCTGCTTGTCGCAGCATTCGCAACGTCATTTCTAGCATTATCCCAGTTTTTCCTGTTCTTTCCCGGCGCCACGCATACGATGCCGTTTGAATTCGTCTCCTTCAACGCAACACTGCTGCTGTTCATCCTCTATCTAAAAAGGAACGCGCCCGCGTATCTCGTCTGCGCATTGGTGGCGATGTTCCTCACATGCATGAACTACTGGTTCTACTACATGTCATCCTGGATCATTATGGTCGGGCTCTGGTGGCAGTACCGAGGTAGACCCCGACTCCGCGACATCGTCATGATCTCGGCGCCTCCCCTGGCGGCTGCTTGCCTTACGATCATCATGGTGATGTCGCTTACGGGAGGGATGAGTAGCGGAGGGTTACGACTGCTTGAGATCTTTGCTGCCCGAACGGTCGATGCGCGTGTCCCCGGCGGTGCCTGGCTCCCCGACCAGAGATTCATGTTCGCTGCTGATTGGTCGAACTATCCGTCGCTGGTCAAATATCGCCTGGAGTGGGCCTACAGTTTCGATTTTCAGCTGTTTGCATTGGCCACGGTCTGCGTGCTCGTTGTGCTGTGGTTTCACAAGCGAAGCTCCGCCATCTCAGCGCTCATTTTGCTCGCTGGCGGATTTTCGTGGTACTATGTCATGTTTCAACACACCCATATCCACCATTTCACCGGCCAGTACAGCTTCATGGCGATCTGTGCGATCGCTGGCTTGATTGCGGGAGAAACGATAAACGCCATTGGGAGAGCCTTGATTTTCGGGCAACACTGGACGCCAACGCGCTATCAGGGCACCCGCACCTATTCTCCGTTCGCCCTGAATGTTGCCCCTGCCATCCTGTTGGCTGTCGTCAGCTCGCTGGCGATCATTCCCTGCCTGAGGAAGACCGGCTATTTGATCAAGGAAACCTTGGCGGTTACGAGCACTGTCGAGGCGAAGTACCGTGACGCGGTCAAGGATATCTGCAGACACCATCCTGAAGTCACACTGGCGGATCTGGAACGAGCGTCAAGCACCTGGGGCATTGAATGGCGAGCCAAACAGCTGGCCGACACCAATCAATTGCCGAAATGTTCAACCTAGCCGCTAAAGTGACGTGCGGCTCAGACGACGCAGCGAAGGGCTGCCACGATCAGGCCATCAATCGAACATTCACACGAAAGGAAAAGCAGTCGCGGACCCGGGCAAGGCTGTAAATGTGCCGTCGCCTCTAGCTGAAGACTAGATTTCTGATCTCGCCTCGCGGCGCTCCGCCTATCTCCGGTATGCCGGAGCCGAAGAAAAGCCTTTATGTTTCGGTGGATGCCGTTGGCCGGTCCCCTGGCCCAGCCCATTGACGCTTGTCGAAATGGTGGTCCTGCCGGGATCGCCAGCGTTTTTGCCGGTGCAGATCCATCGGCCTTCACGAATGCGTGGGTCACTCCGCTCCGGGCTTTCAACCGAGCACATCGGCCCTATCTATCCGCCGGGCGAAGTGTGCCCGAGAAGGATCCCGATGCCTCAACCCGAATGGACGAGAATGGCGATCGCATCTGCGGTGGCGATTGTCGCGATGTCGTACTTGGCGATTGACGCAGGCCTCGTGAACACCAATGTGGTCACAAAGCCCATCAAGGTGGCGCAGGCATCGATCGTCGGCGCCGCGATGGGGCAGCATCACCTTGCCTTTGCCGTTCAGGAGTGGGCGCGTCGCGGTCACGAGAGGCCCGCCCTGGAGCACTGCCTGGCGGTCGATTGATGCGTGGCGCGCCTCGCGCGGCTGTCGCCGATGCCGCGCATTCACCCTTCACCTCTGATGCGCCATCCACCACCGCGCAATTGCGGCGGCCAGATCATTCCAAAGCTCCGTCGGAAGATCCGGGACCGCCACCCGGACGCTATACTGGTCCGTGGTCGCATCGTGAAACCACTCGGTCGCCGCGAAATCGAAGCCGAAGCTGCCGGCGTGGCGGATGGGAAAACCCTCCCCGCGCAATTCGCTGCTCATGTCTTCGGCAGCCTGCCGCGCTGCCGCCTCGTTGAGCACGCGCTTTCCCCGGAAGGTCACGTACAGGCCGTGGGTGAAATGAAGCTCGGCCGAGAGCGACGGAAGCCTCGCAGCAAAATATCGAGCCGCGCTGCGGCCGTTGCGCAAGATCGCCGCGACACGCCTCTGTGTGAGGGCCCAGTACGCCGCGCTGCCTGCGAAGGGCGGGAAGTGCGCCGGCAACGCCGCGCCGCCGAGCAGCCGCACCGCGTTTCGCGTTTCGGACGCGAGACGTGCCCATTCGACGCCCCCTGTCCTATGCTGGCGATGCTCGTTCTCTTGCACGAAAACGGCTGAGCCGAGCCGGCCATATTCCGCTCCGAGCGAATCGAGCTTGTTGTGGCTTCGCACCAACACCTGCGGGATTCCGTATCGCCGGGCCCATCTCAGGACACGCCTGATGCGGCCTGACCTGCCGGCGAAGCATGTCGTATCGAAAACCAGGAGATCGAGGCCCGAGCCGTCACAGCGCAGCGCAGCCTCGAAGGCGCCGGCGAAGGAGCAGGAATCCAACAGAAGTATTCGCGGCGAGTTCGCCGGAGCAAACGCATCGCCCAGCGGCAGCTTCAGGACCTCGATCCGCAAATGCGGGACGAAGCCCCGGATCAGCTCCAGCGTCTCTCCATAGGAGCCTGGAAGCACCAGGACATCGGCCTTCTCGACGATTTGCGCGGAGGCGAGCAGCACGGCGGAGATCGCGGCCATGCCCGAGGCGGTATGGACCGCCGTGCTCGTGCAGCCGCTGTCGAGCTCATAGAACGAAGGACCGCGCACCGTGAGATCGGCCCGCTGGTAGTCGTAACTGAATGCGAACGGCCCGCTGGCGGGATCGGCCGTGTGCGACCAGGCTGTCTCCGTCGCCTTCCACTCCTGCAACTCGTGCTCCGCCCTCAGCGCAGCAGTGATCTGGAATTTGGACCTGACGACCTCGTCGATCGAACGCGGACACGCCAAATCGAGCCGGCTTCTCAGGCAGTCATTCAACAGCCTGAGTTCCTCGTGCTTTCGCTCCAGATAGGCTCGAATGGTCTCCATGCGCTTCTTGACGGTTCCAATGGGGCATCAACGTCCGGAAAACGCCGTGGGTCCAACGTGCCCGCTGCAACGAACACCCGTCCTCGCAGTTGAATCCACACAAGGAGGACAGCATGCCTGACATCAGAGAGCACATGAAGATCATCGCAAGGACGGCGCACATGTCGGCACCGTCGATCGCGTCGAGGGCAATCGCATCAAGCTGACGCGCAAGGACAGCCCGGAAGGTCACAAGGACCATCATCACTATATCGATACGAAATATGTCGGTGCCGTCGAAGGCGATATCGTCAAGCTGTCGGTGAATGCCGACGCCGTACCGAAGACGGAAGCCGCCTGAAACACTGAGCTGAAACACTGAGCCCCTTCGGGGGCTTTTTGTTTGTTCACGATCCGACTCCGCTTCGTTCGCAAAGCACGAATCGCGATCGCAAATTGCGAGGCCGGGGATTCGTTAATGACCGGTTCAGCCAGGTCGGTCATGCACTCACGAGCACGGGCCGCAGCCGATAGGCATCGATCGCGGCATTCGACAGCAGCAGCCTGCGTCGCTCTCCGCGCAACATCATGCGGTCGATCCGGGTCAAGATGAAGCGGGCGGAATCCTTATGCTCGCCCGTGAGCAGGCCGGACTGGTCGAGATATCGCCAGGCGATCTCGAAAGACTGTGCGCGTAGCTCGGGATCGGTCATAGCCGCACAACGCTGCCGTGGAACGAATGTTCCTGCGCCCCAAGCGCGCGAGCCGAGCAGAGTTCAGCGCCCGCCGATCGATGCGGAACGAACGCGCAATCAGCGCGTTGGACATCCGACTCGAGTGGTGCCGACCTGCCAACCCCGGTCGGCTTTGAAGGACCCCGTGCTTGTCCCCCGAGCACGGGGTTTTTCTCATTCGGCCGCCCTATTCAATCCGAGCCATGTGGCCGCCTGACGATGGGGAGTCGGCATGCTCATCGTGCGGATCGCGGGCGAGCTGATGCCACGCCAGGGCCAGCTGGATCAGCCGTTGCCGGTCGGCACCTTCGGCCTCCGCGGCCCGCTTCATTGCGGCCTCGGCTTCGTGCTGTGGATCGTACTCGGTGCACATGGGGCGACCCTAGCCGGTCATCTGGACAAGCCCATGGCAATTTCGTCCGTATGATTGCGGGGTGCTTTGAGGCCTCACGGGCAGATCTGTGAACTACGTCACAGCCTGTCCCCGGCAATCTCCGCTAAACAGCGCTTCGACGCTTCTTGGATGAGGCCCGGCCATGACACGCAAAGCAGCCACGGAAGTCATCGTCCCGAAGCAGCGACATAGCTCCAACCTTCTTGGCATCGCGTATCTTGGCACCATCGGCGTGGTGATGGTCGCCTGGATCGGCAGCCTGGTCTGGGCCACGATGGCATTCTTCAGCTGGCTCGTGTCCTGACGCGCGAGGCGAGCGATCGTCCTCGTCCCATTGCGCTTCAGAACAGGCAAGACAGCGCCTGAGAGAGTTTGATCCCGCCGCAAACGATCATGGCCCAAAGCGCCACGCTGATCTGGATGGCATCCAGCATGTCCCACATCCCCACGAATCATCCGGATATTTTTCTTTTGAGACTTGCGTGAGGCGGCCGCCAGCGCCAGCGCTCATTTGAAGCCGGCGCACAAAAAAAGAGGCGGGCCTGGGCCCGCCTCCGCGCTCAATCCGCTTGGAATGCTCAGTAGCATGCCCGGGGATCGGCCTGCACATACTGGCCGTTCGGATAGCGGTAGTAGCAGGTGCCCTGCGCCCAGTAGTAGCCGGGCTGGGATGCAGCGGTGGCGCCGGCGATCGCGCCCGTCGCGCCGCCGAGAACCGCGCCCGCGGCGGCTCCTGTCGCGTTGCCCGAGATCAGGCCACCCAGCACGCCGCCGACGATCGCGCCGCCGAGCGCGCTGGCGCCGGGATCAGCCGGTGGCGGAGGTGGTGGCGCGTAGGCGACGGGAGGCGGGGCATAGGCCACCGGCACGTCGTCGATATAGTCCTCCGAAATGTAGGCAGGCGGGCCAGCCATTCGCTGCGGATAATAATACCAGACGCCGCCAACGTCCCACCACCAGCCGGAGCGTCCGTTGCGGACCTCATGACGCCAGCGGCCGCCTTCCCAGGCGCGATTGCCGCGATAGCTATGTCCGCCCCAGTCACGTTCCGGAGCGGGCCCGCGAGCGATGTGTCGTCCCGGCGGCGGGCCGCCGGCATTGTGCCGACCGGGACCCGCATGGGGCTGGTCAGTGGGCCGGGCCGCCTGCTGCGGAGGACCTTTGCGCATGTTCTGATTGGGCGGGGGTGGCGCGCCCACGCCTTGGCGGCCTGGCGGCGGAGCGGCATCCCTCGTCGGCCTTGCGTCCTGAGCCTGCGCCGAAAGCGCCAGCAACGACACGGCCGAAACCATTGGAATGATGATCTTCATGCGTTTGGACGCACTCATGCGTGCTCGCCCCCTGCTCTCTCGTTTCGCCGTCATTCCTTGCGCGATAGACGATTCGCTCGCACCAAGCTTATGCCGGCCGACATAACTGACCTGCTTGATCGGCTAAGTCCCGTTACAAATGATTAAGATCACGGCTATTTTTGGCCTCGACAGGCTCCCAGCGGGCCGCGCTGAAGCGCCTCTAGCGAGCCGGCTCAATCACGTTGCAGTTGGTTCGCCCGGACATCAGGCAATCCTGCATCTTGCTGGCTGCGGTGAGATCCCGGGCAAGCCACCAGCCGACGCCAAGAATCACGATCGCGATGATCAATCCCGCGATCGCGCCGCGGCGGTCGTTCCCGGACTGGCGCTGGGGTCGACAGTTCGGGCGAGGATTCGGCTTCTCGCCGGGGTCGGATTTGGGCTCGGACATGGCCGCCTGATCGCGCTGGCGAGGCGGCTTTATCACCTCTGCGGCGTCGCGTCACATCCGGATCGGCCTGCCCGAATTCAGCCCCGGGGCGGCGGGGTGGCGTCCTTGCGTGAGGTTTCGATGGCCGGGATCGCCCTCTGGACCCGCGGCGCGCAGGTCGTGAGCACGAATGCGGTCTGGCTGCATTCCCAGTCCGCGCCCAGCACGGCACTGTCGACCGGCTGCGGGCGCGCGAACAGCACTGCGGCGCCGGTCACTCCTGCCAGGACGAAGGCAATTGCGAGCGCCTTCAGGCTCGGTCGGAAGGTCATCATGCCCGTGCTCCGTCTCGTTCCGGGCGGACGCTAGGCGTCGCGCTCGTGCTCCCTTATGAGGGACATCACAATTCAGCAGTTTTTCCGGGCTACGAGAGATCGTTGGGGGGCGATTTTTCGTTGACCTGATCGGCTGCGATTATGGGTGGCTTCGCGACGCGCGCCGATGTACACGCTACAGCGTCGCGTGGCGCCTGCTATGCCCAGCCGACGTACCAACAGGCACGAATGTAGGATCGAAAGCGAGGAAGACAAGGCTCGTAGATGAGTGGATTCAGGGAACCCGGCTTCACGGACCGGCAAAAGGCGGCGCAAGAAGCCCGCAAAAATCTTTTGAACAAATTCAAATCGCAGCCGGGCCCCGACGATCCGGCGGTGCTCGCGCGCCGTGCTGAACGCGAGGCACTCGCGGCCAAGCGCGCCGAGGCGAAGGCTGCGCGCGAGGCGGAGAAGGCCGAGCAGAAGCGCATCGAGGAGGAAGCCAAGGCGGCCGAAGCCGAACGGATCGCGCGCGAGGCTCAGGAAGCCGCCGAGAGACTGGCCGCGCTCGAAGCCGAGCAAAAGGCCAAACGCGACGCGCGCTACGCCGCCCGCAAGGCGAAGCGCAAGTAACAAGCAAGGTGCGCTCGTAGCGCCCCGTTGAATTTGAACCAAAGCACAGTTCCGGAGGCGGTCTCAGAGACCGCCGCCGGAATTGGAGGGGCGCAGCCTGCCCCAGGGCAAGCGCTGCGCGAGGACGACGAAGATCAATTCTTCTTCATCATCCCGTCGTCTTTCTTCATGCCGTCCTTCGACATGTGGTCCTTCTTCATGCCGTCGTCCTTGGACATGGTGTCCTTCTTCATCATGCCGTCCTTGGACATCGTGTCTTTCTTCATCATGCCGTCATCCTTGCCCATCTTGTCCTGAGCAAAGGCGGCCGGGGCCAACGCGAGGCCGAGCGAGAGAGCGGCAGCCGAGAGGCCGAGCACGATGCGGGTGCGAATGGTCATGGTTTAACTTCCCTTCGAGATGGAGTTTGTCAGCGACGGAGGCCGCTATCCAATCCCGACGGATCGCCAGCCGGCGTTGTTACGCCGCCGCCCACAAATTTTGGTGAGCCCTCCCCTATTTCTCGTTCGGCGTACTTCCGGGCTCGCAACCAGGAAGTGTGCAGCGCAGCACGGCCAGCACTTGCCCGGACGTTCGGTCTCGAACTATCAGATGAGAGAATATCGGGTGGAAGACCGGCTAGGATGGGCCTCCCTGCCGGTCTGAAGGACTAGACCGAAATCACACCAACAAGAATCGTCCAAGGAAATCACGCCATGCTCACGCGCCGCCATCTGCTCGCGACCGCCGTCGCTGCGCCCGCCATCCTCCGCTTCGGCACCGGTACGGCGCACGCCGCGACCACGCTGAAGATCTCGCACCAGTTCCCGGGCGGCACCATCGACAAGGGCGATTTCCGCGACCGGCTCTGCCGCATGTTCGCCGCCGAGGTCAGCAAGCGCAGCAATGGCGACATCGCCGCCGAGATCTATCCGAACTCCTCGCTGATCAAGACCAACGCGCAGTTCTCCGCGATGCGCAAGGGCGCGCTCGACATCAGCCTCTATCCGATGCCCTATGCCGGCGGCGAGGTGCCGGAAACCAATATCGGCATGTCACTGCTCTATTCCTACGTGATGAGCTATCTGCACATCTCGCAATCGGTCGCCGAGTCCATCGTCGCGATGCACCTGCCGCGCTGGGAGCTGCTGTTCGCGATCCTCGTCATGGTGGTCGTGCTCGGCTTCTTCCTGCCGCCGGTGTCGATCATTCTCATGACCGCGCCGATCATCCTGCCGCCGCTCCGCGCCGCCAATTTCGACATCATCTGGTTCGGCGTGGTCATGACCATCGTGATGGAGATGGGGCTGATCCATCCGCCCGTCGGACTCAACATCTTCGTCATTCGCAACGTCGCGCCGGACATTCCCCTGCGCGAGGTGATCTGGGGCACCCTGCCCTTCGTGCTCTTGATGATGCTCGCGGTGCTGCTGCTGTGCTTGGTGCCGGGGATATCGACCTGGCTGCCGGATCTCGTGATGGGGCCGGACGGGAGCAGGTGACGCAATCGCAACTGCTGTAGGGTGGGTTAGCTGTGCGGATGCGCGAAACGCAATCTACACGGCGTAACCCACCTCTTCTGCTTCCGCGGAGACGAACAGTGGTGGGTTACGCCGAGCAAATGCGCTCCGCGCATCTGCTCGACTAACCCACCCTACGATTTCTACGATCTCTCCTTCCGCCGCCCCTTCGGCGCGTTCGCCAGCACCTGCAACAAATCCTTGCGCACGGCCTCGATGTGTCGCTCCAGGAAGCGGCAGGCTTCCTCGACCTTCTCCGCGCGACAGAGCGCGATCAGCTGGGCGTGCTCCTTCTCGGCAATGCCCATCGCCTTGGTGTTGGAGAGCTGTAGCCGCGTGTAGCGGTCGCTGGTCTGCAGCAGTGACAGCACGATCGCGCGCGTGCGGGGCTGCGGCGCGTGCACGTAGAGCGCCATGTGGAAGTCGGCGTTGAGCTGGCCCCATTCACTGACGTTCCTCGCCTTGATCGCCTTCTCGAAGCTCCGGTGGATGTCGTCGAGCCCGTCGAAATCGTCTGGCGTGAAGCGCGGCGCCGACTGCGCCAGCAGGCGCGGCTCCAGGATGCAGCGCAGGTCGAAGACGTCGTTGATCTCGTCCAGTGACAGCTCGGAGACGATGGCGCCCTTCTGCGGCACGATCCGCACCAGGCCTTCGGCCTCGAGCTGGAACAACGCCTCTCGCACCGGGATGCGGCTGACGCCGTAAGCATCCCCGAGCGCGTCTTGGCGCAGCTGCGATCCGGCCGGATAGGTGCCGTCGAGGATCGCCTGCCGGAGCTGATCGACGATCGCAGCCGACAGGGTGCGATGCTTCAGAGGCTGTTTCATCTGACCTTCTGTTGTCCTTCCCGACTCGTTCGGTCGACGCGGTCCCTGTCTTGCATGTCGAGGTGCCCGGCAAAAGCCAGGCGCTCCAAAAGCAAAGTGCCCAGTAAAGCCGCGCCCTGCCGCAGAAATGACCGCAAACTTCGTTTGACTCCCAAAATGTATAAATTATACATTTGGCAATCGCACGACAATTCTTCGGGAGTTGAGGCCTCTTTCATGATCGAGCAGACCATGCCGGCCACGCGCGCGCTCAGCCTCCGACGTACGGTCGTCCGGATGTCGGGCGGCCTGCTCGCGGTCGAGCGCCTCGCGCTGATCGGTCTGATGTACCTGCTCACCGGACTGATCCTGGTGAACGTCGTCACCCGCTACTCGCATTTCCCGATCTATTGGATCGATGAATCCGCGGTCTATTGCGTGGTCTGGCTGACCTTCATCGGCGCCTCCGCGATGACGCGGCTGCGGCTCGACTTCGCGGTCACGATGCTGACGGAACGGCTGTCGCCGCGGCACCAGAAGATCGCCAAGGTGATCTCGACCGGCCTGGTCGTCGTGTTCGGGGTCGCCCTGATCGTCACATGTGTGCTCTGGATGGACCCGGTTGGCCTCGCCCGCGCCGGCTTCGACGGGCGCAAGCTCGCCGCCGAAACGTTCAACTTCCTCTACACCGAGCGCACCCAGACGCTGAACTGGCCGACCTGGGTGCTCTATCTGACGCTGCCGATCTTCGCGGTGTCGATGACCATTCACGGTCTCGCCAATCTGCTGGAAGATCTCGAGTTGGTCCCGCGCACGGCTCCAAAGGGTTTCCAGCTCTCCGAGCTGGACGGGGTCAACTGATGATCACGTCAGCGGCCTTCATGGCGTTCATGCTGGTCGGTGTGCCGATCGGCCTGTGCCTCTGCCTTGCCGGCCTCGTCTACATCGCGGCATCCGGCAATCCGGTGCTGTTCCAGTCCTATCCGCTCCAACTGTTCGGCGGCGTCGACAGCTACGGCCTGATCGCCATCCCGCTCTTCATTCTGATCGGCGAGATCATGAACGGCGGCGGCATCACGCGGCGCATCGTCGACATGGCGATGGCCTTCGTCGGCTCGCTCAAGGGCGGTCTCGCCTACGTCAACATCCTCGCCAACATGTTCATTTCCTCCATCCTGGGATCGGCGACGGCGCAGGTCGCGATCATGGCCCAGATCATGGTCCCCGAGATGGAGAAGAAAGGCTACGACAAGACCTTCGCAGCCGGACTGACCGCCTATGGCGGCATGCTCGGCCCGATCATCCCGCCGTCGGTGATGTTCGTGGTCTACAGCGTGCTGGCGCAGGTGTCGGTCAGCGACATGCTGATTGCCGGCATCGTACCCGGCGTCATTCTCACCGTGATGTTCTGCCTCGTCATCGCGCTGATGGGATACGTCTACAACTATCCGCGCGCGGACTACCAGACGCCGCGCCAGCGCGTGATGACGATCCTGCGGACCTCGCCGACGCTGCTGATCCCGATCGTCATCGTCGGCACCATCCTCGGCGGCCTCGCCAACGCCACGGAATCGGCGGCGGTCGGCGCGGTCGCTGCGGCATTGGTCGGAAAATACTGGACCAGGGAGTTCAAGTTCTCGCAGCTGCCGCAGATGATGCTGCGTAGCGCCATCTATTCGGCGATCGTGCTGTTCCTGGTCGCAGCCGCCGCCGTGTTCTCCTGGGTCCTGATCTTCGGCAAGGTGCCGCAGGAGACCGCCGCCTGGATCCAGACCGTCGCCAAGGACCCCGTCAGCTTCATGCTGATCTGCAACGTGATCCTGCTGGTGATCGGCACGGTGATCGACGGCATTCCCGGCCTGATCATGACCGTGCCGATCCTGCTGCCGGTGGCAACCGAAATCTATCACATCGACCCCCGGCAGTTCGGCGTCGTGGTGGTGATCAACCTGGTGCTCGGCCTGCTGTCGCCGCCGGTCGGGCTCTGCTTCTTCGTCGCGGCCGCCGTCACCGGCGCCAAGCCCGGCAAGATGTTCATGGTGACGCTGCCCTTCTTCGTCATCTCCTGCGTCCTCCTGGTGCTGCTCTCGCTCTATCCCTCGCTCTCGCTGATCCTCGTCAAATAGGCCATCCAATAGGAGCCCGACCATGTCGCTTTCACGCCGCCGCTTTCTCGCCGCCAGTGCCGCCGCCTCGGTGTTTGCCCCATCTCTGGCGCTTGCCCAGGCCAAGGAATTCCGCCTCGGCCTGATCACGCCCAACGGCCATTCCTGGAACAAGGCCGCGCTCAAATTCGGCGAGGATCTCAAGTCCGCCACCAACGGCCGCCTGACATTGACCGTGTTCCACTCCGGCCAGCTCGGCAACGAGACCGCGATGATGCAGCAATTGCAGTCCGGCGCGCTCGACATGGGCTTCATCCAGGCCGCCGAGCTCGGCTCGCGCGTGCCGCACATCGCCGCGATCAACGCGCCTTACATCGTGCGCTCGACGCCGGCGGTGGCGAAGCTCGTGCGCCATCCGGCGGCGGTGAAGCTGTTCGACGTGCTGCCGCAGGAGACCGGAACGATCGGGCTCGGCTGGGGCATCACCGGCATGCGCGCCGTGTTCTCGTCCAAGGATTTGCACTCGCTCGCCGACATCAAGGGCATGAAGCTGCGCATCAATCCGACGCCGGTCTATCGCGATTTCTATTCCTCGCTGGGCGCCGCCCCGACGCCGATCCCGACGCCCCAGGTGTTCGATGCCATGGCCAACGGCCAGGTCGACGGCCTCGAGGCCGACCTCGAATTCTCCTGGAACCAGCGTTTCGACAAGGTGTCCAAGGTCATCCTGCAGATGAACGCCGTCTTCATGCCGATGGCAGCGGTCGTCTCCGGGCGTGTCTGGCAGTCGCTTCCCGCGGCCGATCGCGAGCTGATCACCAAGACGATCAAGACAACGCTGGACGCGCAGATCGACGAGCTCGCCGGCAACGAGCCCACGCTGATCCAGAACTTCAAGAACGCGCCGATCCCGATCCGCCAGGTCGACGCCAAGGACACCGAGGCCGTGATCGCCGAGTTCGACAAGATCTGGTTGCCGAAAGCCCCCGTCCTCGCCGAGCTGCGCAAGGTCGGCGCGACGCTCTGATCCCCACCCATCGTCCTCACGTCAATGCCCGGCGGATCGAACGATCCGCCGGCACAATTCCAATCGGAGCCGAACAATGAGCCCACGCATCTCCTGGGAAGGCGTCTTCCCGGCCGTCACCACGCAGTTCAACGACGACCTCTCGCTCAACATCGACGCGACCGCCAAGGTCATGGACGGGCTGATCCGCGACGGCGTCTCTGGCCTGATCGTCTGCGGCTCGGTCGGCGAGAACACCTCGCTCGAGCGCAGGGAAAAGATCGCGATCATGGAAGCCGCCAAGTCGGTCGCGAACGGCCGCGTTCCGGTGCTGTGCGGCATCGCCGAATTCACCACGGCCTTTGCGGTCGAGACCGCCAAGGAAGCCGCGCGCATCGGCATCGACGGCGTGATGGTGATGCCGGCGCTGGTCTATTCCTCCAAGCCGCACGAGACCGCCGCGCATTTCCGCGCCGTCGCCAGCGCGACCGACCTGCCGGTGATGCTCTACAACAATCCGCCAATCTACAAGAACGACGTCACGCCGGACATCCTGGCCTCGCTCGCCGATGTCGAGACCGTCGTCTGCTTCAAGGATTCCTCCGGCGACACGCGGCGCTTCATCGACACCAGGAACATGGTCGGCGACCGCTTCGTGCTGTTCGCAGGGCTGGACGACGTCATCGTCGAGAGCGTTGCCATGGGCGCCGTCGGCTGGGTCTCCGGCATGTCGAACGCCTTCCCGCGCGAGGGCGAGACGCTGTTCCGCCTCGCCAAGGCGGGGCGCTTCGCCGAGGCGATGCCGCTCTACGAATGGTTCATGCCGCTGCTGCACCTCGATGCCCGCCCTGACCTCGTCCAGTGCATCAAGCTGTGCGAGCACATCATGGGCCGCGGCACCGCGCTGACCCGCCCGCCCCGCCTGGCGCTGCTGCCGCAGGAGAAGGCCGAGGTCGAGGCCATGATGGCCAAGGCGCTCAAGAACCGACCGCGCCTGCCGGATGTCGGCCTGAAGGCGGCCTGACCGCAGGTTTCGTAGGGTGGGTTAGACCTGCGGCTGCGCAAAGCGCAGTCGCTGGGCGTAACCCACCACTTTCGTCTCCGCGGATACCAAAGAGGTGGGTTACGCCGAGTGATCGCGCTTCGCGCGATCACAGGGCTGACCCACCCTACGAAGCTTTACGAGCTCGCCCGCTTCTTCTTCGCGTTCAGCGCGGACGCCACGCGGCTCACTGGCGGCTTGCCGAGCACGCCGCTCATCGCGTTGGTGGCCGCCAGCAGCTTGTCCATGTCGACGCCGGTCCTGATCCCCATGCCCTCGAGCATGTAGACGACGTCCTCGGTCGCGACGTTTCCGGTCGCGCCCGGCGCATAGGGGCAGCCGCCGAGGCCGCCGGCGGCGGCGTCGATGACACGGACCCCCTCTTCCATTCCAGCATAGAGATTGGCGAGGGCCTGGCCGTAGGTGTCGTGGAAATGCATCGCGAGCTTGGCTGCGGGAATGTTGGCCGCAACCGCACGCAGCATCTCCTTGGCCTTCTCAGGCGTTCCGACCCCGATGGTGTCGCCGAGCGAGATTTCGTAGCAGCCGAGCTCGAACAGCGTGCTGGCGAGATCGGCGACCGCCTTCGGCTTGATCTCGCCGTCGAAGGGGCAACCGAGCACGCAGGAAATATAGCCGCGCACTTTCACGCGATCGGCCCTGGCGCGCGCCAGCACCGGCTTGAAGCGCTCGATCGACTCCGCGATCGTGCAGTTGATGTTGGCGCGCGAAAACCCCTCCGAGGCGGCCGCAAACACCGAGACTACTTCGGCGCCCGCGGCACGCGCGGCGTCATAGCCCTTCTCGTTCGGCACCAGCACGTGGAATTCGGCGCCCTTGATGTGGCTGACGCCACGCAGCACGGCATCGGAGCTTGCCATCTGCGGGATCGCCCTGGGCGAGACGAAGGCGCCGACTTCGACCGTATGGAGGCCGGCCGCGACCAGCGCTTCGACGAAGGCAATGCGGGCCTCGACGCCGACGGGCGTTTTCTCGTTCTGGAGACCGTCGCGCGGCCCCATCTCGATGATGCGGACGGGATCGCTCATGTCACTCTCCGGAAGGCTCGACCACGGCGAGCTCGACGCCCTCCTGGACGATGTCGCCGACCTTGCACTTGATCGACTTCAGCACGCCGGCAAAGGGCGCACGCAGCGTCTGCTCCATCTTCATCACTTCCAGGGTCAGGATCGGCGCGCCCCTCTCGAGATTCTCCCCCTCCACGGCGAGCACGGCAACCACCGTGCCCGGCAAGGGCGCTGCAATCTTGTCCTCGCCGACATGCTCCTCGCTCTCGCCGCCGAACGGATCAACCCAGTGCAGGTCGAAGCGGCCGTTGCGCGTGCGCAGGTAAAGCTCGTGGCCGTCGATCACGGCCGCGACCTGCGATTTGACGCCGTCGAGCGTGAGATCGAAGCCGCCGTCCTTCGCCGTGATCGTGAACGCCAGCTCGCGCTCGCCGATCACCAGGGTGGACAGCCCGCTGCCGTAGTTCAGAGCGATCTTCTGCTCCGGTCCGTGGCTGACGCGGAAGGCAAAGCTGCGCTGGCGGCGGCCGACCGGCTGCCAGCCGAAGGTCTGCCAGGGCGAACTCGCCTGCGCACGTGCGGCCTGTCGCTCGTCATCGAGGATCGCAGCCACCGCGGCGCAAAGCTCAAGCTCGCCGGGCGCCGGCGGGGCCTGCGTCAGCACCGCCAGCTCGCGCTCGATGAAGCCGGTGTCGATCGCATTCGTGCGCACCTTGGGATGCGTCATCAGCGCCGACAGGAACGGGATGTTCGTCACGATGCCGCGGACGTCGGACTCTTCCAGTCCCCGATTGAGCCGCTCGATCGCGACGTCCCGCGTCGGCGCCCACGCGATTACCTTGGCCAGCATGGCGTCGTAGTACGGCGAGACCGCATCACCTTCGCGATAGCCGGCGTCGATGCGCAAGCCTCCCGCTTCCGCCGGCAACCGCCAGGTCGAGATCCTGCCGACCGACGGCATGAAGTTCTTGGTGGGATTCTCCGCATAGACGCGCGCCTCGACGGCATGGCCGTTGAGCCGGATCTCGTCCTGCTTGAGCGGCAGCGCCTCGCCGAAGGCGACGCGCAGCTGCCACTCGACGAGATCGATCCCGGTGATCAGCTCGGTCACGGGATGCTCGACCTGGAGGCGCGTGTTCATCTCGATGAAGAACACGTCCTTGCCGTCGGAGACGAACTCGATCGTACCGGCGCCGACATAGTTCACCGCTCCGGCCGCCTTTCGCGCGGCGGCACAGACCGTCTCGCGCTGCGCGGCGTTGAGCGTCGGCGACGGCGCCTCCTCGATCACCTTCTGGTGCCGGCGCTGCAAGGTGCATTCGCGCTCGAACAGCGAGAGCAGGTTGCCGTGGCTGTCGCCGATGATCTGCACCTCGATATGCCGGGGATTGTCGACATATTTCTCGATCAGCATGCGGTCGTCGCCGAACGCGGCCTTGGCCTCGCGCTTGGCGCTGACGATCGCGGGCCCAAGCTCGTCCGCCGAGCGCACGATGCGCATGCCGCGGCCGCCGCCGCCGGCGGAAGCCTTCACCAGGATGGGGAAACCGATCCTGTCCGCCGCCTTCGCAAGCGTCGCCTCGTCCTGGGCCTCGCCGTGATAGCCAGGCACCAGCGGCACGCCGGCCTTTTCCATCAGCGCCTTCGAGCCGGACTTCGAGCCCATCGCAGTCATCATCCCGGCGGTCGGGCCGACGAAGACGAGCCCCGCATCAAGGCAGGCCTGCGCGAACTCGGCGTTCTCCGACAGGAAGCCGTAGCCGGGATGCACAGCCTCCGCCCCGGTCTTCCGTGCGGCCTCGATCAGCCGCTCGACATTGAGATAACTGTCGCGGGCCCGGGCAGGCCCGAGCAGCACGGCTTCATCCGCGAGCGCGACATGCATCGCATCGCGGTCGGCCTCGGAATAGACCGCGACCGTGCGCAGGCCCATGGCGCGGGCGGTGCGGATGACGCGGCAGGCGATCTCGCCCCGGTTGGCGATCAGGAGCGTGCGAAAACGCCGGTAGAGCCTGGAACGGTCCATCGCATCACATCCTGAACAGGCCGAATTTCGTCGGTTCGATCGGCGCATTCGATGCCGCCGAGAGGCCAAGGCCGAGCACGAGGCGGGTGTCGGCCGGGTCAATCACGCCGTCGTCCCAGAGGCGCGCGGTCGCGTAATACGGGTGCCCCTGGCTCTCATATTGCGCGCGGATCGGCTCGCGGAATTTGTCTTCCTCTTCCTTCGACCAGTTGTCGCCCTTGGCTTCGATGTTGTCGCGACGGACCTGGCTCAGCACCATCGAGGCCTGCTCGCCGCCCATTACCGAGATGCGCGCGTTCGGCCACATCCAGAGGAAGCGCGGCGAGTAGGCGCGGCCGCACATGCCGTAATTGCCGGCGCCGTAGGAGCCGCCGATCACGACCGTGAATTTCGGCACGGAGGCGGTCGCAACCGCCGTCACGAGCTTGGCGCCGTCGCGCGCGATGCCGCCGGCCTCGTATTTCTTGCCGACCATGAATCCCGTGATGTTCTGCAGGAACACCAGGGGAATGCCGCGCTGGCAGCACAGCTCGATGAAATGCGCGCCCTTCAGCGAGCTCTCGCTGAACAGGATGCCGTTGTTGGCGATGATGCCGACCGGATAGCCCCAGATATGGGCGAAGCCGCACACCAGCGTCGTGCCGTAGAGTTTCTTGAACTCGTCGAATTCGGAGCCATCCACCACGCGCGCGATGATGTCGCGCACGTCGAACGGCTTGCGGCCGTCGACGGGCACCACGCCGTAGATCTCCTCCGCCGCGAACAGCGGCTCGTGCGGCGGATGCATGTTCAGATTCGGCCGTGCCGACGGCTTCAGCGTGCCGACGATGCGCCGCGCGATGCCGATCGCATGGGCATCGTTCTGGGCATAGTGATCGGTCACGCCGGACTGGCGCGAGTGCACGTCGGCGCCGCCGAGCTCCTCCGCGCTCACCACCTCGCCGGTCGCGGCCTTCACCAGCGGCGGGCCACCAAGGAAGATGGTGCCCTGATTGCGCACGATGATGCTTTCGTCCGACATCGCCGGCACATAGGCGCCGCCGGCGGTGCAGGAACCCATCACGATCGCAATCTGCGGGATTCCTTGTGAGGACATCTGCGCCTGGTTGTAGAAGATGCGCCCGAAATGCCGCTCGTCCGGGAATATCTCGTCCTGCAACGGCAGGAAGGCGCCGCCGGAATCGACCATGTAGACGCAGGGAAGATTGTTCTGCCGCGCGATATCCTGCGCACGCAGATGCTTCTTCACCGTCATCGGGTAATAGGTGCCGCCCTTGATGGTGGCGTCGTTGGCGACGATCACGCATTCGCGCCCCGAAATACGCCCGACCCCCGTGACGACGCTCGCCGAATGCACGTCGCCGCCATAGAGGCCATAGGCCGCGAGCGGCGACAGCTCCAGGAACGAGGTGCCGGGATCGACCAGCAGATCGACGCGCTGGCGCGCCAGCATCTTGCCGCGCGCGGTGTGGCGGTTGCGCGAGACCTCGCCGCCGCCGCCGGCGACCTGGCTGAGTTTTTCGCGCAGGTCAGCGACGAGCGCGCGCATGGCCTCGGAGTTGCGCGCGAAGTCGGATGAAGACGGATCGATGCTGGAATGGAGCGGCATGGTGATTCCAATGAGGTGAACGTTTAAGCCGTCTCAGCCATGAGCTCGCGGCCGATCAGCATGCGGCGAACCTCCGAGGTGCCGGCGCCGATCTCGTACAGCTTGGCGTCGCGCCAGAGGCGTCCGACCGGGAATTCGCTGGTATAGCCGACCCCGCCGAGCGCCTGGATCGCCTCGCCTGCCATCCACGTCGCCTTCTCCGCGGAATAGAGGATCGCAGCCGCCGCATCCTTGCGCAAGCTGCGCGCGTGGTCGGCGCGGTCGCAGGCGCGGCCCACGGCGTAGACATAGGCGCGCGTGGCCTGCCAGGTCGAATACATGTCGGCGAGCTTGCCCTGCATCAGCTGGAAATCGCCGATCGGCTGGCCGAACTGCTTGCGCTCGTGCATGTAGGGCACCACGGCGTCCATGCAGGCCGCCATGATCCCGAGCGGGCCGCCCGAGAGTACCGCGCGCTCATAGTCCAGGCCGGACATCAGCACCTTGACGCCCTCGCCGACCTTGCCGAGCACGTTTTCCTCCGGCACTTCGCACTCGTCGAAGAACAGCGGATAGGTGTTGGAGCCGCGCATGCCGAGCTTGTCGAGATGCTGGCCGTGGGTGAAACCCTTGAAACCCTTCTCGACCAGGAAGGCGGTCATGCCGCGCGGGCCGGCCTCCGGATCGGTCTTGGCGTAGACCACCAGCACGTCGGCGTCGCCGCCATTGGTGATCCACATCTTGGAGCCGTTGAGCACATAGCGGTCGCCGCGCTTGTCGGCGCGCAGCTTCATCGAGACGACGTCGGACCCGGCCCCGGGCTCGGACATCGCGAGCGCGCCGACATAGTCGCCGGAGATCAGCTTGGGCAGATAGCGCTGCCGCTGGGCGTCGTTGCCGTTGCGGCGGATCTGGTTGACGCAGAGGTTGGAATGGGCGCCGTAGGACAGCCCGACCGCAGCCGAGCCGCGCGAGATCTCCTCCATGGCGACGATGTGGGCGAGATAGCCCATGTTGGAGCCGCCATACTGCTCCGGCGCGGTCATGCCGAGCAGGCCGAGATCGCCAAAGCGCTTCCACAGGTCTGCCGGGAACAGGTTGGCTTTCTCGATCTCGGCGGCGCGCGGGGTGATCTCCGCCTCCACGAAGGCGCGGAGCGTGTCGCGCAGCATGCCGATGTCTTCGCCCAGATCGAAGTCGATGCTCGGGATGTTCAAGGCGATTTCCTCCGTATTTTGGGGTCCGAACCTAGCGGGGTCCCGGCCCTCTTGCAGTCGAAAAGGTTGCATTTTCCGCCAAACTTGGCGAGGATTTTCAGGAGGGATTTCCGATGCCTTTTCAAGCCGCCACCGCGATCCCGCGCCGCGCCGTCACCCCCGCCGCCTTCGTCCGCGGCGTGGTCGCCGCCTATGAGCGATACGGCCGCGATCCCGCGGAGGCATTGAACCGGGGCCAGGTCGCGCCGGACCTCGTCAATTCTCCGGATGGACGGGTCACCGCTGCCCAATTCGAGGCGCTGGCGGGCCATGCCATGCGCGAGCTCGACGACGAAGCGCTCGGCTGGTTCTCGCGGCGGCTGCCTTGGGGCACCTATGGCATGCTGTGCCGTGCCTCGATCACCGCGCCGACGCTGGAGGTCGCACTCAAGCGCTGGTGCCGGCATCACCGCCTGGTCACCGAGGATGTGCTGCTCGATCTCGAGCTCGGCGACGAGACCGCGGTCGTCTCGATCCGTGAGCGACGCGACCTCGGGCCCTGCCGCGAGTTCTGCCTGGTCACGCTGTTCCGCTACGTGCTCGGCTTCTCGTGCTGGGCCGTCGATTCCCAGATCGCGCTCCGCGCGGCTGAATTCCCTTACCCCGAGCCCGGCCACGTCTCGGTCTATCCGACTATCTTCTGCCGGGCCGTCCGCTTCGATGCGAACCGCGCCAGCATCGTCTTCGACAAGCACTATCTGTCGCTGCCGCTCACGCGCAGCGCGGCCGATCTCGACAACATGCTCAAGGGCGCGTTGCGGCTGACCGTGCTGCCCTACCGGCGCGACCGGCTGCTGGTCGAGCGCGTGCGCCGCGTGCTCCGCAATGCGCGCGGGCGCATTCTCGGCGCCGAGGATGTCGCGCGCGAGCTGGCGCTGTCCACCCGCACCATGCACCGGCGCCTGCGCGAGGAGGCAACCTCGCTGCGCGATCTCAAGGAAGAGGCGAAGTTCGAGCTCGCCAAGCAGGAGCTGATGCGCGGCCGCACGCCGATCAAGCGCATCGCGGAGATCGCCGGCTTCCGCAACGAAAAGAGCTTTTCGCGCGCCTTCCGCAGCTGGACCGGGACCTCACCGCGCGAGTTTCGCGGCCGGTACCGGTGAGCGAGCGCGTGCGCTGCGTGGTCGTCACGAACTGCGGCCCCCGAGTTGGATCTCGGAGGCAGCGACATCTCTGAACCGGTCTCGACTGGCGGCGTTAGTTCGAGTTGGTCTGGCCGCCCGGCCGGAGCTTGCGCGAGTGGGTCCGCTTCGGCTGCTGGGCGAACGCGTCGTTCGAAGCCCTCGCACCGCCGCTCTGCGAGCAGGTGCCGCCGATACCGCCCGCCGCGGCACGGCACGCTTCCATCGTCGGATAGCCGCAGCCATGAGCGGCCTGCGCGCCATTGGTGATGCAGTAGTCTTCCGCCTGCGCTGCGGGTGCGGTCATCATGAGAAACGCGGATGCAAACAGCGTCGCCGCCGATGCGACGAACGTCTTCGAAATCGATGTCATGGTGTCTTTTCCTGCTTCAGGGTCCCACAAAAGAGGCCTCGGCATGCCAACACGCTGAGGGGTCGCCCCTCGCATCTAGGCGGCGCAGGGGAACCGGCAATCACGGCTCAGCGCATTGCAGGGCTTCCCAAATCACATGTCACAGTTAGGTGAGTTAATCATGTATCATTGTTCGGATTGCATGAAATTCTGGTTTGGCCGCACGGGAGCATTTCCGATCCTATCCTGCCGGCGCCGCTGCGCCGACCTCCTGCAACGGCAGCGGCACATCCTTGGCGACGCCGAGCACCGGGAAGCTGCGGACGTTCTTCACATCAGGCATCGCCGCGAAATGCAGGAGCTGCTGGCGCATGCTCTCGACGCTCGGCGCCACGCATTTGAGCAGATAGTCGGTGTCGCCCGAAATCCGCCAGCACTGCTGGATGCGCGGGATCGCTGATATCGAGCTCTCGAACGCCTCCAGCACCGGCTGGGCCTGGCTGCCGAGCTGGATCGAGACGAACGACACCACCTCATAACCGAGCCGCCGCTCGTCGATGACGGCGCGCACCGCCCGGATCACGCCGCGGCTGAACAGCGATTTCAGCCGCCGCAGACAGTTCGGCGCAGACACGCCGACGCGCAGCGCCAGCTCGTTGTTGCGCACCCGCCCGTCCTGTTGCAGCTCGGATAAGATCTTCAGATCGACGCCGTCGAGCTGGTCACGCCCCGCCATACCCCGCCTCGCCATGAGCTCGTCACGCGAGGCAGCGAAGCATGGGGCGGAATTGATGCCAAGGGCGATTCGAGGCTAGGATTTGCTTCTGCCAGGGCCCCGTAGACTGTTCAGGACCGATCGCGCAGTCCCGAATCCAGGATCGTAAAGCTTAACCGCTTGCCGAATGGCTTGCGTCGAATTTTGGCCAGCCCGCGCTCCACACAATAGGTGGCTACGGGCGATAGCCTGCGGTCGATCCTCATGAGACCGCTGTGTGCGCCCCGACGCTCGGCATTGAGCCAGCGCAAAAAGTCCATGGCCCGCGCATGCTTCTTTCGCTTGTCTCTGCTCATGGCGCGCTCCGGACAGATACTCGCCCGCCCCTCAATGCGTCCAGGGCTCTCCGCGGCGGAACGAGAAATTGTCGGCATAGGCGACCGGCCGGCGGATCGATTCCTGGGGCTCGATGACCTGGTAGGCGATGCCCTTGCGCTCGCAATAGGCGACCGCCTCTTCCTTGCTGTGGAAGCGCAGCGTGATCTGCTGCTTCATGTCGCCGGACGACGTCCAGCCCATCAGCGGCTCGACCGAGCGCGGCTGCTCCGGCTCGTAGTCGAGCTGCCATTCCTTCGTCTTGGACCGGCCGGATTGCATCGCGTTCTTGGCTGGCTTGAAAATGCGTGCGGTCATGGCTGGTCCGGGCCTCTTCGTCTTTTCGGTCGATTTCGATGCGTCACGGTGGCAGTTGGTGGAAACCTCAGGGATAGTATAGAGAAACCGATCGGGACTTGATCGGTGATTCCGGCCCCCCGGCCCCTCGCCAACGGTATAGTCATTATGCTGCACCGTGACAATTCCGTACCTGCCCTCGGCGCCGGGATTCCGCCCGGCGGCACTGCCGCATCAGCCTATCCGATCTCTTCGAGAGCTCCCGTCGCATGGCCTTCCTGAACATCAGTGCAACGCTTCCCGACAAGGGCCGCGATCTCCGGCTCGACCTGTTTCGCGGCGTCGCGAACTGGGCGATCTTTCTCGACCATATCCCCGACAACGTCGTGAACTGGATCACGACCCGCAACTACGGCTTTTCCGACGCGGCCGACCTGTTCGTCTTCATCTCCGGCTATACCGCCTCCTTCGTCTATGCGCGGATGATGCTGGAGCGCGGCTTCATCGTCGGCGCCACGCGGCTGACCAAGCGGGTCTGGCAGCTGTATGTCGCCCACATCATCCTGTTCGTGATCTATATCGCGTCGATCAGTTATCTGGCGTTGCGCTTCGGCGATTCCGAGATGATCAACGAGTTCAACGTTGCCGGCCTCGTCGACAACGCCACCGAGACGTTGCGCCAGGGCCTGTTCCTGCGCTTCAAGCCGCTCAATCTCGACGTGCTGCCCCTGTACATCGTGCTGATGGGCCTGTTTCCGCCGGTGCTCTGGTTCATGCTGCGCAAGCCCGACCTGACGATGGTCCTGTCGATCGTGCTGTGGCTGGCCGCGCGCCATTACGGCCTCAACCTGACGGCCTATCCGGCCGGTCAGTGGTACTTCAACCCCTATTGCTGGCAGGTGCTGTTCGTGTTCGGCGCCTGGTGCGCGATGGGCGGGGCCCGGCGCTCGATGACGCTGATCAATTCGCCGATCACGCTGTGGCTCTGCCTCGGCTATCTCCTGTTCGCGCTGGTCATGACCATGGCCGGCCGCTTCCCCACCCTCGGCGGCATGTTCCCGGAATGGCTGTTCTCGGCCTTCAACCCGAATGACAAGACCAACCTTGCGCCGTATCGCTTCCTCCATTTCGTGGTGATCGTGATTTTGGTGATCCGCTTCGTGCCGAAGGAGTGGCCGGGGCTGGAGTGGAGGGTATTCGATCCCTTGATCGTCTGCGGCCAGCAGTCGCTCGCCGTGTTCTGCGTCGGCGTGTTTCTGTCGTTCGTCGGCCATTTCGAGCTGTCGATGAGCTCGGGTTCGCTGCTGGCGCAGATCTTCGTCAGCGTCGCCGGCATCGCGATCATGACGACGGTGGCCTATTACATCTCGTGGTCGAAGAAGCAGGACAAGCCGCTGAAACCGCCACCGCCGAAGCCGGGGGCAGCCGCGACGACGGCGGCCTGAGCGGGCGCCGCCTTCGGAGCGCGAGGCCTCTGTTGCCCCGCTTGTCGAGCCGGCATCGAATTGACTTGGGTCAACGGAGGCAGCGCCGTCCCGCATAATGTCGCTGCGACATGCGCCGCCGCGCCGACCGCGGCGGACTCCTCTCGCACAAGGCCCGAACCCATGCCTTCTCATTTCCACGCCGTGATATGGATCGACCACTTGCAGGCCAGGATCTTTCATCTCGGCCTCGGCGGCTCCGACGAGATCACGCTGCATCCGCACCTGGCGACACGCCATCTTCATCACAAGGCCAATGCGATCGGCAGCGGCCATGCAGCTCCCGACAAGGCGTTCTACACCGAGGTGACCAAAGCCGTCGCTGATGCCGGCGAGATCCTCATCATCGGTCCGGCGAGCGCGAAGACAGAGCTTGCCGGCCACATTCGCGCAAGCGCAGCCGATCTGGCCAAGCGGATCGTCGCGGTGGAAGCGGCCGATCATCCCTCGGACGCCGAGATCGTCGCCTATGCGAAGCGTCACTTCAAAATGCCGCTGCCGCGCGTGCAGACACCGGGCTCGGCGGCAGGCGAGCGGCACTCGGGTTAGGACTGCACGGCCTCGACAGCCCGGGGCGCGACGATGTCTCGTCCCGGTCTCACCGCGCTTCAGGCCGCCTCTTCGCCGTCGAACTCGGTGAACTTCTTGTAGATCCAGTCGCGGCCGTCGCGGCGGCGCCAGACCTTGCCGACCACGAACTGCCCATTGATGGAGCGGCGCGGCACGATCACTGTCCAGAGGTGCCAGATATCGGTCCAGCTCGACTGCGGACCAATGGTCTTGAGATTGCGATCAAGAGACATGTGGCGGAACTCGCTGGCGCAGAACTCAACCGATGGGCGCCGCGGCGAACCGTGACCTGTGGTCGCACGGATCGAAGGCCGCCCATCGCGAGCCGGGACAGACCTGATAGCAGCCGCCCGGATGGCCGCAACAAACGCTCGCCTTTAACCTAACCGATCAACCTTACTTCTTGGGATGAAGCGGCACGACCGGTTGTAAGCCGGCGCCGGGTTTTCTAGACTGCACGCGATTTGAGAACGAACGCTGTTTCAGACGCACGTTGATTTTCCAGCTGACGTCGAACTTTGAAAACGACCGGACGTTTGGAAATCATCGACGTGCCGGGATGACGATCATGAAACTGCAATGCGCATCTCTGCGCCTCGCGCTGCGAATGATGCCGCCAGCATCAGTGGTGAAGACGCCGCCGCAGGAGCGGCCGAACGCCGCCAACGACAACGAGGCGATCTGGCCGTTGGTGCCGTTTCCACCCGGCTGGCACGCGTCGAGTTGATCGGCCCGGCCGGAAAAGCGCAACGCCGCGCAAGCGGAATATCATCGCTTGGCGGCGTCCGTTTAGACATTGGGCGCTGAAATCCCCAACACCCATATGTCTGTTGCAACAACCAAAGGTTCGATGAATCTTTGGCAATTCCGCGCGCGCGGCCCCTCACCAATCCCTTGAGAAATCGCGCAGAAGTCGTGTGGCGCAGACTATGAGCGCAAGGGCTTCAAGGGACTGGGACAGACCACTCGCAAACGACTCACGCGCAATATGCCGCCTGCCCTGCCTCGGCGATCAAGCCGACTGGGACGTGGCGCTGGCGCTGGAGGCGCTGCCGGACGCGTTCTGGGCATTCGTCGCGAGCGCGCCTTGCGCGTTGTAGGTCTGCCCGGACGAATTGCCTTGACTGCCTTGCATGCTCGCGGAGGTCTCGACCTCTGTGGTGCCGTCGGAATAGGTGATGGTGGTGGTGGTTGCGCCGTCGATAGTCATGGAGACCTCGCTGACGATGGTCTTGGCCGAGCCGCCGCCCGATCCCGAGCTTCCACTCGCCGATTGCGAGGACGATTCCGACGAGGTCGATGAGGCGGCGTCCGTCGACGAAGCCGCCAACGTTGAGGATGCCGCAGGCGACGACGCCGTTGCGGTCGAAGCGGACGTCGTTACGGCCGCGGTGGTGGATGCAATCGCGCTGATCGACATGGAGACCTCGCTCGAAAGAGACCTCGGGCACGGCGCCTGTTGCGCGCCAGATCCTCCCTTCAACGCACACATCCCGCAAAGCACGCGCTGCGCTGCGAAAAAAAAGCGGCCCGGCAGACATTTTACGGGTTCGGCCGGAGTAACCAAACGCAGCACCGTGCGCTGCAGGTATTCCCGTCCATCGCGAGGCGTCCGTGAATATCAACGATCCGCGTGCGCCCGCCATGAACGGACGGTCATCCCATCTCACGTCCGTGTGAGCAGAAGCGCGACCGGTGAATTTCTGCGAGCGAGCCGAGACCAATGATGAGCAGGCCGCATGGCCAAGGGGGAGCAGTGAGCCAGATCGATACGACCGAGAAGCTATCCGACGTCCAGGAGACCGGAATCTCGCTGTTGCCGCTCTGCGGACTTGGCGTGGCGGGAATTGCAATGCTGGGCTGGATCTGCGCCCTCGCCTGGGGCGCCTGGCGGGTTGTTGACTGGCTGCTGTTCTGAGCGGAGTTACGGTTACGGTCGCAGTTCTGCGATCCCACGCCCCTGCGAGCCTTCTCGGGACTGGTCGGGGCAGCTGGATTCGAACCAACGACCTGCAGTACCCAAAACTGCCGCGCTACCAGGCTGCGCTATACCCCGAATGTCCGGCGAGCCCCGTCGATACACGCTTCCCAAGGCGCCAGCAAGCTTCCAGAAGGCGCCAGCAAGCTTCCAAAAGACCCCGGCAAGGCCGGGCAATCGCCTCGCCCGCCCCTATTTGCTGCCGAACAGGGGGTGGCCGACGCGGTCACCGGGGCGGATGCCGTACTTCTGCGCCGTTCCTGCCACCACCTCCAGCACGGCCCGGGCCGGGCCTCGGGACGAGATGATCTTGGTCGACAGCGGCTCGGTGTTCTCGGCGATGCGCAGGATGCGGCCGTCGGCGCGGATGAAGATCATGTCGAGCGACACATACGTGTTCTTCATCCACATCGACACTTCCTGCTCGGGATTGAAGTCGAACAGCATGCCTTTGCCGTCCGCCAATTCCTTGCGATACATCAGGCCGGTCTGCTTCTCCTCCTCGGTCGTCGCCATTTCCACCGAGAAAACCTGCACGCCGTTCTTGGTGACGATCTCGAGCGGCTGGAAGCTGGCGGCGCCGACGGGCGCGCTGGTGACGACACAGCCGATGATGACGAGGATGGCGGCAAGCCAGCCCTGCGCAGCGGACCGGGCGGCCTTTCGATCAGAATTCATGGGGCTCTCGAGGCGTGGGGGACTGGGCAAGTCCTTACGCGGCGGCCATCGGAAAGGAAAGAGGCGCGCCGGCCAGCCGGCACGCCCCTGCTCACGATCGCGAGAATTGGTGGTGTTCAGTGCGACTGCAATCCCGGCGATCCGGTCTCGGGATGGATCTCGGCCGCCATCATGCCCTTGGAGCCGGGCCCGAAACGGACCAGGACGTACTGGCCCGGCCTGAGTTCAGTCATGCCGAAGCGGCGCAGGGTCTCCATGTGCACGAAAATGTCGGGTGTGCCCTCGCCGCAGGTCAGGAAGCCGAAGCCGCGCAGCCGGTTGAACCATTTGACCTGGGCCCGTTCCAGCCCGCTGGTCGGAGTGACCGTGACATGGGTGCGCGGCGGCAGCATCTGCGCCGGATGGATCGCGGTCGACTCGTCCATCGAGACCACGCGGAAGGCCTGGTAGCCTTTGGTGCGCTGAATGCACTCGACGACGATGCGGGCGCCTTCATAAGCGGTCTGGAAACCGTCGCGCCTGAGCACGGTGACGTGCAGGAGCACGTCCGGCCATCCATTGTCGGGAACGATGAAGCCGTAGCCTTTGGAGGCATCGAACCATTTGATGACGCCATGGACCTCGACGAGATTGGCGCTGGCCTCACCGAGCCCGCTGAAGGGGCTGAGCCCGCTATCGCGGCCGGCACCGCCGTGCTCGCCCGGCGTCATCCGCCCGGGCGATACTCCCTGCCCGGGAACTCCAAGCTTCTTGGACTCAAATCCGTCCGACGACCCCATAACCCCGGACCCCACAGTGCCATGCCATCCGCCACATTGGCGGCGCTCGAATCACGCGTCCTTTGAAAATGTTCTCAACTCGACGCGACGCGAATCTTCCGACTCAAAAGATAACACTCTCGGTTGAGAGGCATAGACAAAAAAGAGATTCGCCGGAACCTATGAACAGCTTGCATCGCAGCGAATCAAATTGGTTCGTCTCAATTGCCGACAAAGGGCCCGAGCGTTTCGCCGATGTCGTGGTGGATGACGAGATCGGCGATGTCGTCCTGCTCGGTCGGCTCGCGATTGATGATGACCAGACGTGCACCAGTGCGCTTGGCTATCATGGGAAAGCCCGCGGCCGGCCACACCACGAGCGAGGAACCGATCGCGATGAAGAGGTCGCAGGCCTGCGACAGCGCGGTCGCGCGCTGCATTTCGTCGTCCGGCATCATCTGGCCGAAGGAGATCGTGGCGGTTTTCACCGGCTCGTCGCATGCCGTGCAATTGGGCGCCGCGCCATCGTCGTCGAAACGGCGCCTCACCCAGTCGAGCGGATAGGCCTGCCCACATCCGATGCAGCGCGCATAAGTGGTATTTCCGTGAAGCTCAACCACGTGCTCGCTGGCGAAGCCCGAGGCCTGATGCAGATTGTCGATGTTCTGGGTGATGACGGCGGGAACCTTGCCGGCGCGGTAGAGCGAGGCCAGCGCGCGATGGCCGCGGCCGGGCTTCGCTGCGGCAAACACCTCCTCCATCGCGAAGCGGCGGCGCCAGGATTCGTTGCGCGCCTCCGGGCTCGCGACGAACTCGTCGAACGGGATCGGACGGTTGCGCGTCCAAATTCCGCCCGGTGAGCGGAAGTCGGGAATGCCGCATTCGGTCGAGATGCCGGCGCCGGTGAACGGCACGATGGTCCTGGCCTCGGCGATCATGTCGCCGAGCCGCTCGACGCCGCTCTGAAGATCCGATGCGATCAATCGCGCCTCCCGACTCGTTTGGCCTGACAGCAATATGCACAAGCGACAAGATCGCTGACGTACTTATCAAGCGCGAACGCAACGCGCTCGGCAACTTTTTCTTCCGGTCTTCGCTTATCACAATCCTGCAATGCCTCCTCCCCATTGACGCCCCATTCAGGAGCGCCAATGGATGTGTTGACGCGACTCAACGTGATTGCGGCGGCAGCGCTTGAGTTCACATGTGCACATACTCAGGTGTGGAGGGGATTTTCACATGACCGAAGACGAAGAACGCAAAGCGCGCGAGCGCGATGAGATCGCCGCCCGGGTCGCCGCCTTCCGTGCTACGCAAGAGAAGTTCAAGCGCGAGCGCGAAGAATACTTCGTGTCGACGCTGGAGAACGCCCGCAAGGTGGAACGGCCATCGCTCTGGCCATAGCATCGCCGCGCAGGCAAGCGCGAGGACATGCGAATGAAAAAAGCCCGGAGCAACGCTCCGGGCTTTTCGCTATTGGCGGCTACCAATGGCGCCAGTGGCGATGGCGGTAGTACGGCCCACCGCCGTAATAGGCGTACGGACCCGGCCCGTAATAATAGCCCGGGCCGCCATAATAGCCGTAACCGGGACCGTAATAGCCATACGGTCGGGAGGCTGCGACCGCGCCCGCGGTGATGGCGCCGGCAGCAAGGCCGAACGCGAGGCCCGGGCCGATGCCGCGACCGCGCGCCTCGGCCGGCGCAGGCGCCGCGACGGCGGTCACGCCGACGGCCGCGATCGTGGCCAGAACTGCCAATGTCTTCTTCATGCTCCTCTCCTTCGCGTCTTCGCGGGATAACCGCGAGCGTCTGCGATGGTTGCGCGACCCGCGGAAACCCGGCGCGCTCAAAAAGCGTTGATGCAAGGGGAACGAAATCGCCGGACGCGGATTGATTTGCCAAGTGCGGGAGCCTCCGCCATCCGGGTCGAGGCAACAGCACGAAGACCCCGTCAGTATCTCCGCGATGCTGGCGGGGTTTTTCAGTTTAACGGGAGCCAATGGCAGCAGACCGCAATTGCTGCCAGCGGGGCGGACGATCGAGGAGGAATTTTTGCCATTATCCGCTTTGCTGGCCCGTATCCGCAAGTTGGTTCCCAGATCCGACGATCAGCATTACGACGAGATCGTCCGCAGCTTCGGTGTCGGCACCCTGCGCCCGCCGCCGACGCCGATGACCGACGGCGAACTGGCGCGGGCGATCGCCGAGTTCCTGAACGAGCAGCCGTCGAGCAAGTCCGTCGCGGCCCTCGGCCGCCGGCTCGACCCCTCCTCTCCGGTGTGAGTTCTTTTCGGGAGCAGGGAACCCCGATTGCGCGCGGACGTTGAGTCCCTTCCTCACGCTGAGCGGAGGGAAAAGAGGTCCGACATGCCCGCGTGGCTCGAAGTCTTGCTCAACCTGTCCGGCTATGCCGGCTTCGTCGCGCTCGCCTCGCGCGGCGGCGTCGCTTGCCCGCAGGCGCCGGCCGACGATCGCATCTACGGCGACGAACGCTAGAGCATGATCCGGAAAAGTGCGCAGCGGTTTTCCCTCGCGACAAACGCGGAACGCGTTTGCGCGGAGATCATGCCCAAACAACAACCTGAAGCGCGATGACAATTGATCCCAATCGCATCGCGCTTTAGTTGGCGCGCGCAGCCTGGCCCGCCGTGCGCACCAGCCGGTCGGCCTTGACCGCCACGCGCGTGTCCTCGGCCTGCGGCCGCAGCGAGAAGCTGATCACCACGAAAGCGAGACAGAACAGCGTGCCGACGACGGCGACGCGCCGGTAGGTGTACCGGTCGCCTTGGTAGAAGGACGGCGTCGAAAAAGGCGTCATGACAAAATTGCTTGTTGGCAAAGTCGCTTCTTGCTTCTTGCCAGACACCTACCCCACCCCGCGGCAAGCGCAACGCGATTGGGCTTTTAACCTAACCGAATAGGGTTATCGGCGTCCGCGCAAGCACTCGTTAGGCACATCGGAGGCGGCGCCTCAGCCGTCGGGACAGGCGAAAGACCGGCCGACCTTGTTCCGGCTTCGACTCCATTTCGTTCTCGAAGAACGAATCGGAATCGCAGAAATGGGTGCGGAGCAGTTCTTAACAAACACTTTGCGACATCGATCGGAGCAGTCCGCATCCATGGCGCTTTCCTCGTCTCGCCCTTTCGGAGAAGCCTCGCGCGGGGCCGGGCATCACTCCGTCTCTTTCCGGCTGCGGGTCCGCATCGCCGCCGCTGGGCGCCCCTGTTCTGCATCCGACTCCATTTCGTTCTCGAAGAACGAATCGGAGTCGAGAAAACCGGCGCGGAGCGAATCCTAACGATCGATGAAGGCGAGAACTCTCGCACCTTCGGCCGCACAGCTCTTCGCCGCCGAACTCTTCGGCGGCAAATCGCGCGCGAGCGGCTGGACCGTGATCACGCGCGCGGGTTGACGCGGATCAAGCCGCCCGCTTCGTTTTCGCCTTGGAGAAGCATTCGAGGATCTGGATGCGAAGCTCTTCTGCGGCAGGCCCCTCGAGCTTCCTGAGCTCGTTCCAGAGCCTGATCACTTCGCGCTGTTTTTCGACAGTCATGAGTCACCTCCAAAAGTCTCCCAAGGCGACCCGCACTAGAACAAAAAGAGAACGAGAAGTCCAGCCCCTCCGGCTAAATTTCGCCGGCCTCGCGTTGAACCTTTTCTGAGCGGCGTAGACTTATGGAAGCTGGGGATTTCAGCGCCCAGTCACACGGCAGCGCCGCCTGACGAACATACTCCGTCACCGCGGCGCTGTTGCTTTTTAGATTTTCAACCTTAAGTTTGAAATACGGTTGGCGGCCAGGCGCTGAAATCCCAACGCCGTCAGCCAAGAGAGCCCCGCGCGAAAGCGCGGGGCTTTTCTATTGAAGTCGGTGTGATCTCTTGAAGGCGACGGGCGCGGATTGCATGCCAGCGAAGCGAAGCCTCGCCCTTGCGCATCGATCGGCTGAAATCCAGCGGACCGGCAACGGTGCAGCGCAACCGCTCGGCCCTTTGGAAGCCGGCATCGCGAGCTTCGTCGTGGAGACGCGATGATCTGCGAGGTCTGTGAGAACGAAAGTCGCTTGCGCCTCAGACGGCGTCCTTGGCGACCTTCAGCGGCGAGGCCTTGACCGATTTGCTCGCGGGCTTCGCCGCAAACTGCATCGGCTCCTTGGTGAAGGGATTGACGCCCATGCGCGCTTCGGTCGCCGGCTTGTTCACGACCGACATCTTCACGAAGCCGGGAATGACGAACTCACCGGACTCGTTGAGCTCCTTGTAGCCGACCGTCGCCATGTACTCGATCACCGACTTCACGTCGTTCTTCGAAAGCTGCGTGCCCTCGGCAATTGCATCGATCAATTGGGTTTTCGTCATCTTCGCCATGTCTGAATTCCTTTGAATGGGGGGCGCGAGCAATTCCCGGAGAGGACGCGGCCGGACCGCGGGGGCGCGCTGCTGATTCATGCCAGAGGTCATGAAGTGTCCGGGCTTAGAACCCATCGAGGCCGAAAACGCAAGCACGGGTTCGCAAGGACTCCCTTCCTCCTGTGAACGATTCCCGCTCTCTTTTTGAACAATTCGGCGGCTGGCGCGTCTTAGAATTGAAGTCCCCAAGCCCCCCCACCAGAGAGCCCCGCTTCCCCCAGGCGGGGTTTCGCTGTCGCGACTCTTCTTGATCCGCCTGCGGTGTCACCTGCACGTGAAACCTGTGGCTCGGCCGGCGTTGTTGACACTTCGGTAACCTAACGCGGCCAAGCTTCGATCAGGTCTGTTGCGTTGGAGTATCCCACAGTGCTGGATTTTGACGAGCTGCGTGAACTCGCGGCTGATGTTCGTATTTTTGTCGAGGTCGCCGAAGACAAGGCCGAAGCGCTCAGGGCCGTCATCGCGGCTTATGACGTCGTGCTGGCGATCTTCCCCACTGAAGAGGGCATGGGTCTCCACGTCATCAAGGGCCGCGAGATCCTGGACGGGATCGCGAAGTCGCGGACGCATGCGATGTACAGCCACACCGCGATCGCCGTTCCCGACCTCGCACATGCAGAAGCGCTCAAGTTCCTGACGACACCTGTCGACCACCGGATTGCGGCCTGAAGCACGATCCGGAAGAAGTGCGCAGCGGTTCTCCCTCGCGACAAACGCGTGACGCGTTTGCCCGGCAAGTCCGGCTGTGGATTTTCTTTTGAACTTTCTGCCGGCTCGCGCGTCTTACAGTTGAAGCGTCCCCAAGCTTCACCTCCGACAGAGAACCCCGCTTCCCCCAGGCGGGGTTTTCGCTTTTTGGCGCGCTTGCGCTGCATCGGCTCGTCCGGAATTTCAAGCCTCTCTTTGCCGTTGACCCGGCTCCCCTCCCGAAGCACCTTTTCGGCGGGCAGGCTTTTGAGGAGGAGTTATGCCGAAAACCCTTGTGGAATTCAGAGCGCAGAACCTTCGTTTGCTGGAACGGCTTTGTCCCGATGATCCCCGATACATCCAGGCCTGGTTGAAGAAATTCGACGAGCAGAACGGGATTGCACCCGAAGCACGTCCAAAGTCCCGCAAAACGCGACGGATTTCTCCGCCGAGAAAGGCCGCTTCGCCCGGCCGGACCAGGTCAGCGTCCTCCTCCTCGGTCTCGCCACGCTGATCGGCGCAACGACGAGCGCGCATGTCTTCGCCCTCGTTGCCCTTCGTAACGGGAGCGCAGAAGATGGTCCGATGACGGCCACGCCTGCGCGCCGCCGCCCATCGCGACTCTTCCAGCTTGCGGCCGCTCTTGGCGAACAAGCTGCAACTGGGAGCGCCGTCGTCGCAATTCGAACTCGTGCAGCTTGACGGCGCGTCGCATCTCGACCGGGAGCGGCGACACCGGCGACTTGCCCCGATGCGATGCACGAGCAACGACACGAGAGCGCAGCCGATCACGGAATATCCGCAGCCTTCCGGCTGTCGCCGATCGAAACCGGCTTGTTCAAAAAATACTCGCGGTTGCCCGTCGCGGCCTCTGCGTACTGGTCGATGGCCACGATGATGGCCTGGACGTGGGCGTAGCACCACCCTTCCCGCGTCGCCTTTCTACGAACGTCCTCGAGCGCGGTCAGGAAGGGCGACAGTTCTCTCTCGTCGTCGAACCAGCGCCTGCTCACCATGTCCTCCCGCCGAGCACCCTGCCCTTGTTGTGATGCGGCTCTGCGCTCCTCAACGCGTCACGCTGGGCGCAGAGACTTTCAACCTTCGCCTCCATCCGCGACAGCAGCGCTACGGCCGAGGCGGTGCCGACGCCCGCCCGCTGCAGCTGGAGGATCTCCTTTCTCTGCCTGCCAATCTGGATGCGCATCCGTTCGATCTCCCGCCTGACAAAGTCCAGGTCCGGCATGTTCAGCCCTCGCGATTTGAATATGGCCAAAGAGAACAAAAACGGAACGATGAGTCGAGTCCGGCGTTTGACGGAGAAGGAGATTTTCGATGGCGGACGACATCCGGATGGAACCGAAGGATTGGGTTTCCGGGGACGACCCGATGACGGGAGCCCACGAATGAGCCCAGGAATCCTATCTCGAGACCCTCGCCGGGCAGGCGCATCAGGACCTGCCCGAGGAGAAACTGACCAGGGCCGAGGCCTCGGAGCTGATCGACGAGATGCGGCAAAAGGCCGGGCTGGAGCGGTGACCCGTATTCTTGCGGGAATCCGGAGCCATGTATATGCAAACGAAATTGGGAATCGAAAATGCCTTATTTCGTTTGCGCCCGCGACGGAGCGGGCCAGATCATTTTGAAGCGCGACACCAGGGAAGCGGCCGAGAAGAAGGCCGCCGAGCTCCGTGACATGGGCTATTTCGAAGTCGAGATCGTCGCGAAGGGTGTGGAAAAGGCGGCGTGACGAAGCGGGCACGGTCGGCGGAGGCGGCCGTGCACGATCAAACAAGCGCTGCGGCCTCGGCTGCTATCAAGGTCGAGCCAATCTGCCCGCGGTGCCCCAAAGCGCAGCAACCCTCGTAATCTTTCCCATCATGTGAAGCTGGCGCTTCATGCTTCCCTCAGCACCTTGAAGGCGCTGAGAATGACGAAAGCACCCAGACCGTAGGTCAGTGCATTCACGCCCCAGCAAATGGCGATGCCGAGGACGGTGGATCCTCCGACCGCTCCCAAGAAAAAATACGCTGCGGTGATGCCCGGCCATTCCAGCGAGAGGAACGCGAAGTCGGTCAGCGGCTCCAGGACGAGGAGCACCGTCGAGATGAGCGCCCCGATGGCCAATGCGATGAGGAGGCTCGCTTTAACGGAGTACATCACAATCCCAGCAGAAGGCGGCCCACGACAAAGCGTGCAGCACGGCCATGAATCTTCGTATCGAGCCACGCACAGATGGCCACCCCAGCCTGGTCTCAGCCAGCCACCAACGAGGCACCTGACGAGGTCAAACAGGAGTTCTGCAACGAGTGGGGCCATGCCTTTAGTCGGCGCCACCTCTGGCGGGGTTCAAGGGAATTATTACGGTGACAGTGCACTAAATACCCCCCTCCTCCACCGACGGCTTCGGCCCGCGCTTGGCAGGCTTGAGGACACGCCCGGTCTGACGTTCCAGCCGGGCGAGAAAGCGGCTGTCTCCGAGCGGCCGGCCGATGCTCTCGGCTGAACGCAGGGCGTCGAACAGATCGTCTTCCGGCTCGGTCGCCAGCAGATCGGCGAACTCCGGAAAACGATCGCGGATCGGCGCCAGCGCGGTCACGCCGTCCTCCTTGCCGCGCAAATGCGCGCGCGTGCTCGACCAGCGCCAGTCCTGTGCCCGCGCTACCTGCCGCGCGCGCACCGGATTGAGCGACACGTAGCGCAGCGCCGCCGCGAGATGTTCTTCGTCCATGGCAACAGCGCCGAACCGGCCCTGCCAGAAATGACCGGTACGCTTACGTCGCGCGTGAATGATCCCGGCGTAGCTGCGGTGCACGCGCGAGAGCGCACGCCGCAGCCCGTCGGGATCGGACGGCACCAGGATCAGGTGCACGTGGTTCGGCATCAGGCACCAGGCCCACACCTCGACCCCAGCGTCCCTGCAATTCGCTGCAAGCAGGTCGCGATACAGCGCATAATCGCCGTCCTCGAAGAACGTGCGCCCCCGGCCATTGCCGCGCTGGGTGACATGGTGGGGGTGACCGGGGATGACGACGCGAGCGAGACGAGCCATGCTGCATCATGGCCGTGAAAGCGGCCGGCGTCAATTAAATGCACTGTCACCGTAATGCTGTAACGGGTTGCGTCACTGACCGGCGGCGCTTACGTGCGACCGGCCGCGTCTCGAATAAGGCCTGCCAACGTCGTCACGGCCTCTCTTCGATCGTCGCTTCGGATATGGACTACATATTCCACATCCGGCAGTGTTGGCAGGCCTTTCTCCCCGTCAACAACACGTAGGCCGGCGCCAATCAATCCGCGCGGCAATGGCGTTGCGGCAAGACCCGCCCTCACGATAGCGCGCATGCCGGCAAGACTCGGAGACGAGCCCGCAAACTGCCAAGGGCAGCCCGATTTGGCGAGCGCGCGCAGCGCGAGCTCGCGATACGGACAAGGCTCCGGAAAGAATGCGAGGGGCAGCGGATCAGGCAAGTTTCGCTTTTCGGCAAAAGCCCAAACCAGCGGCTCCTGCCAAAGGCGCCAACCAGCTATTTTCGCATCGCAAATGGAGCCGACTGCAAGATCAAGCTCCCGGGCTTCAAGTTTTTGAAGTAGCTGCGTGACAATGCCGATTTCCAATTCCAGAGCGAGAGCGGGATGCTTGCGAGTGTAGCGCTTGAGAATCTTCGGCAGCCAGTCATCGACGAGATCTTCCGCAACACCGATCTTCAATCGTCCCGCAAAATGGCTTCCAACGAGGGCAGCATGCGCGTCTTCATTCAGTTGCAAGATCGTTCGCGCATAACCGAGGAGAGTTTCTCCAGCCCGCGACAGCGTCACATTCCGGGTGTTGCGTTCGAATAGCGCCTGACCGGCCTGGGCTTCAAGCCGGTGAATCTGGGCGCTCACAGTCGATTGCGTGGAGTTCAAAGCCTCCGCCGCACGTGTGAAACTGCGCCCTTCCGCAACCTTGACGAAGGTTCGAAGCAAGCTTGGTTCGAACGCCATGGCCAATTGATCCACGTTTTCGTTCAATATAACACTTTTTATTCGCTTGTTAAGTCAATTCGGCAGGGTTACGAGGAACGCGGGAGGATGAAATATGTCCAAGGTTCTGTACGTCGAAGCATCGCCGCGAAAGCAACGCTCTGCCTCGATCGAGGTTTGCGAGGCGTTCATCGAGACCTACCGCTCGAAAAACCCTTCTGATGAGATCGAGAAGCTAGACGTTTGGTCACTCGACCTTCCGACCTTCGGCGAGGCCGCTCTGGACGCCAAGTACGCGGGCTTATCGGGTACCCCTCTGACGAACGAACAGGCCTCCGCGTGGGACACCATCCGACGCCTAGCGGCGCCCTTTCTAAACGCCGACAAGATGGTGTTTGCCGTGCCGCTGTGGAATTTCTCCATTCCATATCGATTCAAGCATTTGATCGACCTTATCACGCAGAAGGACATTCTTTTCAGTTTTGATGAACGTGGTTTCGGCGGCCTCGTGAAGGCCAAGCGGGCGGTTGTGGTTTACGCCCGAGGTCTCGACTATTTCTCCGACTCTTCGATCACTCCACGGAAATCTTACGACTTGCAAAGCCCCTACATGGACCTGTGGCTCCGCTTCATAGGCATCTCGGACATTCGTGAGATCGCCGTCGAAAAGACCCTCCTCGGATCCGAAATGGACCTGGAGACAAGAACTGAAGGCAAAAGACAGGCAGTCGAGCTGGCCCGCGATTTCTGAGCGCCCTGACAGCCGACCCGAGCAGCATGGTCCATAGACGACGAGGAGTACTCATGGAAGCTCTCTACACCGCAACCGCTACCGCCGTGGGTGGCCGGGCAGGAAGCATCAAATCATCCGACGGCGTTCTGGATCTGCAACTCGCTTACCCCAAGGAATTGGGTGGCCCGGGGGGCGTGGCTACGAACCCCGAGCAGTTGTTCGCGGCCGGTTACGCAGCTTGCTTCGAGAATGCACTCATGCGGGTGGCGCGGGAAACGCAAAGCACCAATTCGCGAATCCAGCGTCACGGCTCACGTAACGATCGGCAGAAACCAAGAAGGTTTTTTCGAACTCGCAGTCGTGCTTGAAATTTCGGTGCCGAACCGCGACCGGGCGGAGATCCAGGATATGATCAGGGTGACCCACGAAGAGGTTTGCCCATACTCACGAGCGACACGAGGCAACATAGAGGTCGAGTTCCGGATTACTTGATCGAAGCAGAAACGCCGAGGGTGCAAGAATTTCCTAGCCGCTCCGACATGCCATGGCGTTTAGTCGGCACCACCTCTGGCGGCCGGATTACGGTGACAGCGGATTACGGTGACAGTGCATTAAACTATCGGATCTCGCCATCCGGGTTTGGGCTGCGCTTCGCGCACACCAATTTAGTGCACTGTCACCGTAATCTAGGGACTTGTTGCGTGACGAAACTGATGGGTTTCGCAAGTGCTCTACCCATCCTACGCGCTGTCGGACCTTCGACGGCATCTTCACCCACATCGTGGCCAAAATCCATTTTGCCATTTCATTTCGGTAGTGGCATCACGACGCCGGAGGAATCCTGCGAGCCGACCTTGTTTGACCTTGCTCCTCGAAGCCTTGGAAAGATGACTTAGGGTCCGCTGACGACGGTAACGGTGTCATTGGCGACAGTGAAAACAATCTCCCGTTTGTTGCTTTCGACAACATAGAGACCTGAACCTGATGCTTCTTTTCTTGCTGTGATTTCACCCAAATAAATGCTCAAGCAAAACAAGTCCCTTCCAATAGTAAGCCGTTGCTCGTTGAGACTGTCGATCGACAAGCTCTTTTGGTGTGTTAGTTTCCTGTATTCTAGCTTGTGATCTATTTCTCCCCAAACATCTTCTGGTATCAAAGCGGCTTCGTCAGAACGCTCGGTCTCGTTGCTGCCCCCGATACCCATTTCCCTGAGCTGTTCAAAAAACTCTGCCTGCGTGAAGACGCCTTTTTCAAGCGATCTCGCCACAGCGAGAAGGATGTCCTCAAGCTGTCTCGCCTTTCTCAGCTTTTTTAGATTTTCTTCAAGCTTAGGAAGGTTACGTTGAACGCGCGTGAGTGCGATTGCGACTGCTCCGCCAATGAGAAGCAACCCACCTTTTTGACTGTTGCATCTCTCACAAGAGGGAACCAAGTTTCCATGGCCTAGGATGTCAAAATCAAGAGGCAGGCCGAGAGTGGTGAGAGCGCTAACCCGTTCCTCTTCACCTCCACGGTGGAGGTGCTCGGGCACGATGTGATCGACCCGCATGTCTAGCAATAGAAGTTCGGTGCCTCCGTGAAAGCACTTTTTGTCATAAGTCTCCCACAGAGCTTCTCGAAAGCTGCTTGTAAATCTCTGCTGCGCCATAGTGTCCCCAACAAGGCTTACAAGCTTCGATAGAACCACGGAAGACGGTTATTTGACGCCCCGCCTTTGGCGCTATCCCCATGGCCACCCGCCTTGGGACTGATCACCTAATTCCCCCTCCTCAACCGACGGCTCTGGCCGCGCTTGGCGGGCTTGAGGACACGCCTGGTCCGACGTTCCGAGGCGTTGAAGTGCCTCCTAGTTGTCGCACTTGCCGGGATTTGCGCTGCACCACCTGCTGACGGCAGCGCTGTCCCATCCCCTCGCCTTGTTGATCGAAACGCACTGCTCGTAACTACAGGTCTTTGCCTTCGGTGCCTTGGACGTCCTCTCCTGGGCCAGAGCAGGTAAGCCCACCATGGAAATCGCGACGGCGAGGGTGAAAGCACGCATAAAATATCTCCTCCCAAAACTGCGAGCTGACCGAAATGATTTCGTTCTGACTTGACGTCTATGCGAGAACTTTTGCTCACGCAATCAGAGCTTGTGTCACGCACGAACGCCGGTAAGCTAACCCCGTCGATTAAGGGGGTTGTCATGAAGATACTGAAGTTGGGTTTGCTTGCATTGCTGATTTCGGCTGCACCTGCCGCCGCACAGATGGTCCTCGACCAGGAGCCCGCCCGCGGTATGCTCAAGCCCGGACAGACCGTTTATGTGAAGTGCGGGCCGGGTAAGGCTCGGATCATCACAGGTGGCAACAACGTGCAGGGCAAAGGCCCGGGCCGCCAGCGCGGTCCCTGCGTACCGATGAAGTCTTGATGAGTGGCGCCGCCGGCTGCGGCCGGCGGTCGCTGGGCCTTCGGTGCATTCGGTAATGGTCAACTAGGTTCGCCACGCGGTTTGCTGCAAGTGCACGTCATCAATGGCATAACGACAAGGAGAGCGCGCAGCTTAGACCGCCGCGGTCCTTCTCAGATGCAGGCCTTGTGTAGATTCTTGAACTACGGTGACAGTGCACTAAAAGCCGCCCTGCTCCACCGATGGCTTGGGCCCACGTTTGGCGGGCTTTGAGGACGCGCCTGGTCTGACGCTCCAGACGAGCGAGAAAGCGACTGTCCCGAGCGGCCGGCCGATGCTCTCGGCTGCACGCAGAGCGTCGAACAGATCGTCTTCCGGTTCGGTTGCCAGCAGATCGGCGAACCCGGAAAACGATCGCGGATCGGGATTACGGTGACAGTGCATTAAACTTCGATCTCGCCATCCGGGTTCGGGCTGCGCTTCGCGCGCACCAATTTAGTGCACTGTCACCGTAATCTCAAGCATCCATAGCCGCGACGCTATGAAGAAGATGCTCGCGTTTTTCTGACTCCACGCGGTGCATAAAGCGCGTGAGGGCAATGCTCAGTTCAACTTTCTTCTGTTCTGTTGACAGACTAGGATCGAGCTCAACCTCGATTACCTTGCCGTCGTTGCACTCGAACCGGTAATGATCCGGTCCGAGCTTATCGACCTTGATTTTCGAGTCCGTCTTCACCCCATGGCTCCTTTCCATTCCAACCCTTCGGTCAGACGGAAGAAGCCGTTGAGCGAAGCATTGAGGGCCTTCTGGCCCTTACCGGTGATCTCGAAGTACATTTTGGCCCGACCACCGCGTTCTGCGGTGGCCTCGCCTTGCCGAGACCGGACGAACCCCTTGTCCTGCAACTTCTCCAGCGTGGCGTAGATTGTCGCCATCGGGACTTCCTTCTCTAGCCGTTTGGCTAGTTCCTCATGAATGGAGACACCGTAGGCGTCCCCGGCTTTGCGTAAGATCGCGAGCATTACCACCTGCTCGGTCTGCTTAAGTGTAGTATCCATTTTCCCACGTTCCCTTCTGGCCCCCGCTTACTTCGCGGCTCCTTTCATTCCAGGTATCTTCCAACTTATAGAATATATTCCCGGAGTCAATGTTCCAGAAATTGGAAAATATCGGATTGTGCGAGAGCTGGGCCAGGGTTGATCAATCCCATATCGGCTTATTTGCTAGGCGGTGTACTGATGGCGACGTCGTCGGCAGGCAGATGGGGACTGTCATTTTCCGAATATCTGGGACTCGCCGTCCAACAGAGGATTACGTTATTTTGAACCCCTTCACCCCCTTGAACGCCTCTTTGATCTTTCTGTTTACATCACTCTTGAGCAGATCAACGGCGCGCTTCTTGATGTCACCATAAGGACCGAAGTCCACGCCACACTCTTTGCAGCTGGCGTGCGACTCATCGGTGTGATTATCGGGCAGGGTGATCTCCGTGCAGCCGCACTGCGGGCACTTGAAGTTTACATTGATATGTTCAGTGGACATCGCTCTAGTCTCCTAAGCCGTCGACGACGAACCTCTCCGGGCGAGTCTCGATCCCGCCCGGCGACTTTACTTCACGGTCAGAGCTTAAGAGCACCGAGCAGTCCGAGAGGCATGTCTGACTTGGTGCCTCCCGCCACCACGTCCCTGAGGCCCAGAAGGCCACCGAGACCTGCTAGCGAGTTGTGCTGCGAGTTCAACGGAGGGCACAGCGTGCGGATCAGCCGCTGCTCCACATCGTGGAAGTGCACCTTGCTGTGGACGTCAGTGCGGTGAACCCATAGCTCGGTCGCGCCATCGCGCTTGGCTTCATCGATACGGTCGTGAGAGCCGATCCTAGTGGCGAGATCCTCAGCTCTGCCTATGTAGTGCACGAAGCCGTAAGGCGAGACGAATCCATACACGCAGTTGCGCCCTTGAGGCCTGGCATCGATCGGGTATCGCTGAAACTCGAACTTCCACTGCCAGTCTTGCAGGCAGCGATTTTCTGCAAAAGGGGTATTGAACAAAGCGCCGTAAAGTGACATCGGTGGGTTCTCCATTGCGAGAGCGCCCGGTTTCCCGATTCCCCAAGAAAAGGTCCCGGCGCGGTTCGCGACGCGAATCATTCGCGCCGCAGCCCTAGAGAACACACGTAGAACGAAATCTGCGCAACCCCGTCGCGAGCAGTAGCGGCGGTTATTCGACCTTTGCACAGCCTTAGGTGAGAAAGGACCGCGATCCTCCAGCCTGCAAGGGTGGCGTGACGCGAGACCTGCGCTAGCAAAGCGTTCTTTACCCTGAACACAGTCACTGACGTGAGTGACCCTCGGACGCCTCCCTGACAGGTAATCAACGCAAACAGTGGCTTGAATGAAATCCGCTCTCGTCTTCGGCGCAACCGGCTTCATCGGCTCGCATTTGCTGCGCGACCTGTTGGACAGTCCCGACTATTCGCGGATCGTCGCGGTGGCCCGCAAGCCGCTGGCGATGAGCCATCCGAAGCTCACGGTGCTGATCGGCGATCTCGCTTCCCTGCCCGCGCTCAAGCCGCAACTGGTTGCGGACGAGATCTTCATCGCGCTCGGGACGACGCGCAAGCACACGCCTGACGAGGCCGAGTACTACAAGATCGATCATGATTATCCGCTGCTCGCGGCCGAGATCGCCAGGGCGAACGGCGCGCGGTCGGTGTTTCTGGTCACGGCCGTTGGCGCCAACGCCGCTTCCAGCGTGTTCTATCTCAGGACCAAGGGCGAGGTAGAGCGGGACATTCTCTCGCTCGATTTCGAGCACACACATATCTTCCGCCCCTCGATGATCCTCGGCGAGCGCGACGAGGACCGCCCGCGTGAACGCCTCATCATCGCGATCTGGAGCGTGCTCAATCCGCTGCTCGTTGGCCCGGCCGACCGGTATCGCGGGCTCGCCGGGAACGACATCGCGCATGCCATGGCCAAAGCCGCGCGGCATCAAACGGAGAAGGCGCGAATCTATCATTGGAAAGAGATGACGGCACTGCTTCGAACGTGATCCGGTCCGAGCCGGACCGGCACCCCTCACGCACATTTGCCTCGGCCCCCTGCCCCTCCTCCCCTTTTCCTGCTATCTCACACCCGCCGGCACCGCCGCCCCAAAAACCCTCCACCACCCAGGGAGCAACAACCATGCGATACCTCCACACCATGCTGCGCGTGCGCAATCTCGATGTCGCGCTGAAATTCTATGTCGATGCTTTCGGCTTGAAGGAGGTGCGGCGGATCGAGAACGACAAGGGGCGGTTCACGCTGGTGTTCCTGTGCTCGGCGGACGACCTCGAGGCGCTGAAGAAGCAGCCGCCGACGCGCGGGGCGCCGCTGGTCGAGCTCACCTACAATTGGGACGAGGAGAAATACGGCGAGGACCGCTTCTTCGGCCATCTCGCCTATGAGGTCGACGACATCTACGCCACTTGCGAGAAGCTGATGAAGGCCGGCGTCACCATCAATCGGCCGCCGCGCGACGGCAACATGGCCTTCGTGCGCTCGCCGGACCTGCACTCGATCGAGCTGTTGCAGAAGGGCGATCCGAAGCCGCCGCAGGAGCCCTGGCTGTCGATGCCGAACACCGGTCATTGGTAGTCTTCGCGCGGGAACAAGCGCGCACGGCCCGCGTTCACCCTCCAGTGATGCAATTGGAGGAGGATGCGATGGCGAGAGGGCTGTTGCTGTGGATGATTGGCGTGCCGATCCCGGTGATCATTCTGTTGTGGCTGTTCTTCGGCCGCTGACGTCAGGTTGAACTTTGCAATGAAAGCTCCGCCGCGTGCGGAGCTTTTTGCATGAGGGCGCGCCGCAATCGCGCATCGCTCGACGCGGCGAATTCCGCTATCACCCGCAGCAAGCGACAATGCGGGGAGACGCTTCATGCCTGATACCAAGCTGACGATCTGGGGCCGTGCCAATTCGGTCAACGTGCAGAAGGTGCTGTGGTGCCTGACCGAGCTTGGCCTCGCCTATGAGCGCATCGATGCCGGCATGCAATACGGCAAGACGCGCGAGGCCGAGTACCTGACGATGAACCCCAATGCGCGGATCCCGACGCTGGTCGAGGGCGACTTCGTGCTGTGGGAGTCCAACTCGATCATGCGCTATCTCTGCCTCGCGCATGGAAGCGGCACGACGATCTACCCGGAAGCGCCGAAGCAGCGCGCCTCGGTCGACCGCTGGCTCGACTGGACGCTGTCGATGGTGCAGCCGGTCGACCGTCCGGTGTTCTGGGGCATCGTGCGCACGGCGCCCACCGAGCGCGACATGATCCAGGTGCAGCGCGATGCCGATGCCGCCGCCGAGGTCTGGGCCATCGCCGACCGCCTGCTGTCGTCGCGCCGCTTCATCGAGGGCGATGCGTTCACGCTGGCCGACATCGCGATCGGGTCCTATGCGCGGCGCTGGCTCGGGGTCGAAGGCATCAGTCGGCCGGCGCAGCCGCACCTCACCCGCTGGCTCGCCGAGCTAGGCAAACGGCCCGGATTTGCACAATTCGTCGCACCGCCGATGTCGTGAGCGGCGGCAGGGTGCAAGCTGCGGCGATCGCGCGAGGAATCGTCGTGCTGGCGCGCTGCTCCGGCGTCACGGCAGCACTTGACGGCTACTGTGCATGGGGTTGTTTTCGCAGTTTTGTCGGGGCTTCAGCGCCAGCCGCGCTCGACCAGCAGGACGGCGATGATGAGCACCAGCGTCACCACGGCGGTCGCCAGCCGGGCCGTCCAGCTCAGGCCGCGGCCGACCCACCACAGCAGCGCGCAATACATCATGATGGGAACGATGAGGTCGAGCCGCAGCAGGTCCGCCGGCATGGGTCTCAGCGCCTGACGCTGGTGTCGATGCTGATCGAGCCACCGACCTTCACGCAGGTCCCGGTGCCCTCGACCATGACGAAGCGCGGGCCGTAGGAGGCGCAGGAGCCCGCCCTGGCCTTGCCGGCGGCGCTCTTCAACGGCAGGGCGTTGCCCGCTTGCTGCCGTTCGGCAGGCGGGAGGCGGAGGCTCTCGGCCGCGGCCGCAGACGTGGCCAGCAACGAGATCAGGATGAGGAGCGGCGTACGCATCGCCGCCTTGTAGCCCGGACCGGTGCGGCGCGCCATCGGGGGCGTTCGCGTCCGCGATCAGATGAACCTGACGCCGGCCGACTTGCCGCGACGCCAGACCACCTGGCAGCTCCGCCCGGTGCGCGCGTCGCGTGCGAACGCCATCCGGATCACGCCCGGAAGCTGGCTGGCGTCCTCGTCCAGCGTGATTTTCGCGCCCGTGTCGGAGATGTCCTGGACCAGGCAATGCCGCGCGGCGAAGCCGCCGTCGAGCGTGATCCAGGCGTGCTGCGACAGCAGCTTGCGGGCGGCGCGCTTTTTCGGCGGTGGCATTTGGAAAATCTCCCGCTCCAGCGCTACGCAGGGAACCCTAACAAACCGTTGAAATCGCCTCCGATGCCTCCGGCCCGCATTATCCACGGGTGCCAAAAGTCCGTTCCCGAACGGCTTGCCCGGGAGCGCAAACGCCACTATACGTTCGCCCGCTGCAAGCCGCCGGGCGCCGTTCGGCCGGCCAGCGGCCGTGCCGCGGCAAGCGGCGGGGCCCTGCGTTTGCTCCCTTCGTCTATCGGTTAGGACGCCACCCTTTCACGGTGGAGAGAGCGGTTCGATTCCGCTAGGGAGCGCCAAAAAGCACCTAAAGTCATAGCGATGCAGGCAGGTTGGCCGGGGTGGTTAGCCGCCCGGCTTCGGCCTGCGCCTTACCGGGAGATCAAGCAGCGGTAGCGGACGCTCGCGCCGCGGACACATTGTTTCTGCGCAGAAACTCGGCTACCGGTGCGGTTTCAATCTATGGATCCGCAGCGATGACGGCCCGGGGGCTCACGTTCATCTACGTCGAGTATGGCGACATGGAGCGGCTCCAATTGGAGCTGAGGTACAGTCTTTCGACCTTGCTATATTGGGGGCGCCCCTTCCCTTTGGATGTTGTCGTTTACACTGACAAACCATATCGCCACGCGGATTTGCCGGTTCGGCTGGTCGACATCTCCAGCAGGATTTCGGAGTTTTCTCGCGACGGTCTCTACCATCATCGCATCAAGCCATGCGTCCTCCTGAAGGAAATGGAGACCAGCACGAACTATTGCGTCATGGCCGATACCGACACCTTCTTCCGCGAGGGATTTTTCGAACGTCTGTTGGCCTCGCTGAGATCCGGTGCTGTAGCCGTCGATCGCCGTCACGGCCGCGATCCCATGCCCCGGCTCGCGGGGTTCGCAACCAGTCTGCCGAATGCAGGTCCCTATCGCTACGATCCAAAGCTCGCCGTTGAATACAACAGCGGGCTCACGGCCGTTGATCCGGAGCGGCATCTTCCGGTGGTGCAGGATGCCATAGCATGGATCGACGCCGTGCTCGACCATGGCGCACGGCAGCTCACCATCGAGCAGATCGCCTTGTCCGAGTGCCTGCGTGCCCACGCGATTCCCATAGCGACGATGCAACCCACTTTCGGGCACTACTATCGGGTCGCTCACAAGCGATACATGCAGTGGCAGCTGCGACGCTGGAAGGAAACGGACGGCCGGCTGTTCTCACCGCAGCCAGGAACAATCCCGTACACGCGACTTCGGGTGAGGTGGTTCAGGATCTTCGCCAAGATCAGCACGATGCTCGGGCACAATGTCGAGACCCAGACTCGGTGGAGATGAGCCGTCGAGTTCACGGTCGGCGCCAAAAGACCAGTGAGACGATTGTGACCAGTGGGACCAGCACAGCGGTGACCCTGCCAACCCATCTGGCCATTCGCTCGATCCGAAATTGAAGCGCCGCGTCTGGAGCTGGCGAGGCAGCGGGGTCGGTTGGCTTTCTACGCATGGCAGCTTTCTCTTAGCCGACGGCACGCGCATCGAAAAGGCGCTCGGATCGATCGGGATCAGAGCAGCGACGACGTTGCGACCTTACGCCGCGAGCCATCAGTCAATTCTGGTCTGCGCATTTACCGGAAATTTACCCCCACTCATGAGCGCCGGTGTCAATTGCTTAGAGTTTGGCCGCTAGCCGTGGAACCCACGGAATCCCAAACAGATCGGCGCTCATGTCCGTCGAAGAGTTCCTCAGGCAACGGGCAGTGGACGTTGCCGTGAGCGGCAGCTACTCGCTCCCTCGCTGGTACGATTGCGAGGGCAAGCTGCGCAGCTTCGCCTGTCGGACCAAGCGCGTCTCCCCCTTCCGCATGATCGTGGACGTGCCTGTCGTCGGCAAGGTCGGCGAGCGCGTGACCTCCTACTTCCAGGATTTCGGCGAATTCCAGTGCACCATCAGCGCGACGCTGAAGGCAGGCTTCCTGATGGAGCTCGACATGACGCGGGCACGGCGCGCCTGGATGTCGGAAAAGCTGACCTGGCTCGAGAAGAAGCAGAAGGATGCCAGCGTTCGCGAGCTGCGACGTGACGCGCGCTTCGTTCCGCAGGTCTCGCACGCCGTCCTGACCCTCGCGGACGGGAGCGCTCATTCCTGCTTCATCATCGACGTCTCGACCGCCGGCGTCGCGGTGTCCTCCGAGTTCGATCCGCCGGTCGGAACCCCGCTTGCGGTCGGCGCCTGCGTCGGGCGGGTGATCCGCAAATTCGCGCATGGCTTTGCGGTCAAATTCGCCGAGAAGCAATCCCGGGACGACCTCGTCCGCTTGATCGTGCGCTCATCGCAGCCGGCCTGATCCGCCGCATCGCTGCCCTATCGCGGCCAAAATGCGGTCTCAGCCTATGTAGGTCTGTGCCTCGGGCCGGACGTCATCTGCAGACTTGCGCTCAGGGGACCGAATGGCAGTCGACAAGATCACAGCTGATAAAATCACAGTCGATAAGATCACTTGGGACAGGGTCGGCCGGGTCACCGAGCCCGGCCGCTACATGTACACGTTCGGCTGGCTCACCATCACCGCCGGCGATATCGAGATCTGGAAGCGATACCCACAGGCTGCGTTCACCCTGCTGGCGCAACCGGCCGGTCCGGACGCATCGATCGGCGAAGAATTCCACCTCGGCGCCTTCGACGTCGCTCCCGGCGCCGCGCCGCCATTCACCACGCATTGAAGAACGGCTTCGAGGCCGCCGAGTCACTGCAGCGCAAGTGGTAAGCCGCCGCGCGCTGCCTTGAGAGGTCATACTGCCCGCTGATCCACTGCCGGGACAGGTGTGCAGTGAATCGAAGAAACCTACGTATTTCCTTGATCTGGCTTGCCAATCCCGGACCCGACATCCGACGCACGGTCGTTGCCATGGATGACGAGCATTTTTTGTCATGCAATTGATTGCGCTTGTATTCTACTGCTTCGCAGGCGACGGGAATGAACGGCAGCGGTCGCCCGCGTTCAGCGAGCGGACAGCGGGCGCATGACACATGGTCGCATCGGCCGACGTAGATAAGCGGATCAAGGGAACCTATTTTCGGCGCCAATGTACCTGATCGAAGCGCTCCCCACCGTGATTGGAACTGCGGCCATCGCCCCGGCGCTGCTGATGCTGTGGCTTGTCATCGCGGCCGAAGAGCGCCCTGGCCCGCCGGCCCAGGTCTGGACTGCCTTCCTGCTCGGCGCGGCCAGCATTTCGCTCCTGGGGCTCGCCCGCGCTCCCTTCGCCAAGATGGTCGCGGCCCCCGACGACCCTTGGGCGGCGCTGGCCATGCATTCGATCTTCGGCGTCGCGCTGCCTGAAGAGGCCGTCAAGGTGATCGCCATCGTGCTGATTTCGTCGACCAAACGGCGGACCTTCTCCAATCCAATGGACACCGTGGTCTATGGCGCCGCGGTCGGCCTCGGCTTCGCCGCCTACGAGAACCTCGCCTATCTGGTCCAGCACGCGGAGATGTGGCGCTCGCTGGCCGCCCTGCGCAGCGTGCTGACCGTGCCCTTCCACGGCGCACTCGGGATCATTGCGGGCGCCTACCTGACGATCGCGCGCGCAGGCACGGCACTGGGCGCGAACCGCCGCCATCGCGACTGGGCGCGCCTCTCCAGCCGGCTACTGATCTTCGCCGCCCCGCTCGCGCTGCATTCGGCCTTCGACTTCCCGCTGCTGGCGCTCCAGCGCATGCCCGATCTCGATCCGACGCTCCGGATGTGGCTGGGCGCTGCGAGCCTCCTGGTCGGCTTCGGCTCGATTGCCTTCGCCATCCGCCTGGTCCGGCGCGTCGCGCGCCACCATGCGCCGCGGACAGATGTCGCGCGCGAGCGGCTCAGCCAGCTCCGCCGGATGTGGGCGCTGCTGCTGGCCGGCGGCGGCATCGGCTTTCTGGGGCTCGCCTTCGTGCTGACCTCGATCCATCACTGGCTGATCAACCCCGAGCGCAACCTGACGCTGGCGCTGATCCCGATTGGTTTCGTCTCGATCCTGCTCGGCCTTGCGCTTCTGATTGTCACGACGGCGATCTACATTCTCGGCCGCAACCGCATCCGCACCAGCGCGGATGGCTTTTCGTCGGCGCCCGGCGGCGGCTGATCCGCGCGATGGCAACCGCGGTGGACACATACTAGATTGAGCGGCATGGGCTGCTGACGAGATCGAGGACTTCATGACATCGCCTGAGGAATTTTCACGGCTGCAATCCGCAATGAACCAGGCGGTCAAGACGCATTGGAAGGCCTTCCTGTTCGAGGGCATCCTGCTCGTGGTTCTCGGCGTCGCCGCATTGGTCTTGCCGCCGCTCGCGAGTCTTGCGACGGCGATCTTCCTCGGCTGGATGTTCCTGATCGGCGGCATCGGCGGACTGATCGCGACCTATTGGGCGCGCAGCACGCCGGGCTTCTGGTGGTCGCTGATCTCGGCCGCTCTTGCCGTGCTCACCGGCATGCTGCTGCTGGCCCGGCCGACGCAGGCCGTACTGACCCTGACCATCGTGCTCGGCGCCTATTTCCTCGCGGAGGGCGTCACCACCATCATGTACGCGCTGGAGCACCGCCGCGAGCTCAGCGGCCGCTGGTCGTGGCTCCTGGTTTCCGGCCTCGTCGACATCGCGATCTCGTTCATGGTGATCACGGGACTGCCAAGCTCGGCGGACTGGGCGATCGGCGTGCTCGTCGGTATCAACCTGCTGTTCGGCGGCGCCTCCTTGATCGGCATGGCAATGGCCGCACGCAACAGCAAGACCTGAGGCGCCTCGCCGCCCTACGCGCCGATTGGGGGGGTGACAAGCCGCCAGCGGCAGGCTATATGGCCTGCCATGATCACCGTCGCCACCAGCTATTTTTGGTACTTTAGCTACGACAGCTCGCTGGCGGCGGGAGGATCGCGCTCAATCTGACAGATTGCAGCAAACGTCCGAACAAGCCGCCAGACCTGGCGGCTTTTTTATTGGCCGGCAGGTTCTAAAACAGACAGGAGCCCGCCGTGCTGAGCACGACCGACGATCTTCGTATCCGTGAACTGAAAGAACTGAATACGCCGGAAGAGGTGATGCGGGAGGTCCCGCGCACGCTCACCGCGACGCGCGTGGTGATGGCCGCCCGCAATGCCATCCACGCCATCCTGAGCGGCCAGGACGATCGCCTGCTGGTCGTGGTCGGCCCCTGCTCGGTGCATGATCCCGAGGCCGCGCTCGACTACGCCGAGCGCCTTGCGCGCCTGCGCGAGGACCTTGCCGACCAGCTCGAGATCGTGATGCGGGTCTATTTCGAGAAGCCGCGGACCACCGTCGGCTGGAAGGGCCTGATCAACGACCCCAATCTCGACGGCAGCTTCGACATCAACAAGGGCCTGCGGCTGGCGCGCAACGTGCTGTCGGCCGTGAACAATCTCGGTCTGCCCGCCGGCACCGAATTCCTGGACATGACGACGCCGCAATACATCGCCGACCTCGTCTCCTGGGCCGCGATCGGCGCGCGCACGACCGAGAGCCAGATCCATCGCGAGCTGGCCTCGGGGCTGTCCTGCCCCGTCGGTTTCAAGAACGGCACCGACGGCAACGTGCGGATCGCGGCGGACGCGGTGAAGTCGGCCTCGCATCCGCATCATTTCATGGCGGTGACGAAGCTCGGCCGTTCGGCGATCGCCTCGACCGCGGGCAACGAGGACTGCCACATCATCCTGCGCGGCGGCAGCAGGCCCAACTACGACGCAGCAAGCGTTGCGGCCGCCTGCAACGAATTGACCAAATCCGGCGTCGCGCCGCTCGTGATGGTCGATGCGAGCCACGCCAATTCGAGCAAGAAGCCGGAGAACCAGCCGCTGGTGATGGCCGACATCTCCAGTCAGATCTCGGGCGGCGAGAGCCGCATCATGGGCACGATGATCGAGAGCAACATCGTCGCCGGTCGCCAGGACGTGGTGCCGGGCAAGCCGCTCACCTACGGCCAGAGCATCACCGACGGCTGCATCGACTGGCCGACTACGGCAAGCGCGCTCGAGCAGCTCGCCGACGCCGTCGAGATCCGTCGCAACACCCGGCACGCCGGGCGGCACGAACGATCGGCCTGAGAAATCACGAGGCCAATGCATGATCCGGAAAAGTGTGCAGCGGTTTTCCGAAAAGATCATGCTTAAACAACAACCTAAGGCGCGATGACGATTCATCCTAATCGTATCGCACTTTAGGTTGGCTCGCTCCTGACCTTCCCCGACGGGGAGAGGTCAAAGCAATCAGCAGCCGCGGCAGATGCTCCTGATCTTGCGATCGAGCTCCGCATCTTCCTTGTTCGCGGCGGTGTTCGGATCGCTCAGATTCTTCTCGCTCGGCACGTCAGTCGCACGCGGCTGGCGGTGACCAACTGGCGCCGGCCACACCGTTCCACGGCTTGCACCGCTGGAGGTCGATCCCTTCGAGCCGTTGGTCTGCGCAACCGCCGGGCCACAAAGCAAGACCACGAGCGATGCTGCCACCATGATCTTCTTCATTCTCAGTGCTCCATTCTCAAAACCGGCGCGCTCTCCACCCCGCTCAGGTCTCGGGCGGGTAAAGATGAACGTCGCCGCAATAATCGACGATACGATAGCGCGTTTCGGCTCCCGCATCATCCGCATCGGGTGCGGTATTTTGCGGCGCCAGTACGTAACCTGGCCCCACGGGCGATTTGCCGGCGCCGCCGGGAATGTCGATGACATAGTCCGGCTGGCACAGTCCTGACACCCGCCCGCGCAGCTGCCGCATCAGGTCCTGTCCCTCCGCCAGCGTCGTTCGCAGATGCGAGGTGCCCGGCGCGAGATCGCCGTGATGCAGATAGTAGGGCTTGATTCGGCATTCGACGAAAGCTCGCATCAAATCCGACAGAGCGGCGATGTTGTCATTGACGCCGCGCAACAGCACGGACTGGCTCACCAAGGGAACTCCAGCGTCGACGAGCCGTGCGCAGGCAGCACGCGCGGGCCCTGCCAGCTCGCGCGCGTGGTTGGCGTGCACTGCCAGCCAGGTGGTCGCGCCCGCGACCTTCAATGCCGCAATCATCTCCTCGCTGACGCGCGCGGGTTCGGCCACCGGTACGCGGGTGTGAAGACGGATGATCTTGACGTGATCGATCGCAGCCAGTTCGGCCATGATCTCGCTCATCCGCCGCGGCGACAGCATCAGGGGATCGCCACCGGTCAGAATCACTTCCCATATCGCGTCGTGTGCCCGGATGTAGTCGATCGCCGCGCGATAAGCGCTGTCCGACAGCGCATTCTCCTTGCCGGGCCCCACCATCTCGCGGCGGAAGCAGAATCGGCAATAGACCGCGCAGACGTGAACGAGCTTGAACAACACGCGGTCGGGATAGCGGTGCACGATTCCGGGAACCGGCGAATGCGGGTGGTCGCCGATCGGATCGGCATTCTCGTCCGGCCTCAGGTCCAGCTCGGCCGCGGTGGGAACGAATTGTCGCGCGATTGGATCGTCGGGATCGCTGGTGTCGATCAGCTCGATCAGCGCCGGCGTGATCGCCACGGCATAGCGCGCGGCAACGCGTTCGAGCGCCGGCAGCGCCGCTGCGGGGGCCAGACCCTCGGCGACGAGTTCGGCAGGCTCGCGCAAAGTGCGTGCAAGATTCGTCTTCGTCATCTCTCATCCGCAGGCGGTGTCCACACCACCTGATCAATTCGTGTTGCGCCGCTCGCCAGCATGACCAGCCGGTCGAAGCCGAGTGCGACACCACTCGCCTCCGGCATTGCGGCGACCGCGGCCAGAAAGTCCTCGTCGAGCGGATAGGCTTCGCCATAGCGGCGCTGCTTCTCCGTCATCGATTCCGTGAAGCGTTTTCGCTGCTCCTCGGCATCGGTCAGCTCGCCAAAGCCGTTGGCGAGCTCGACGCCGCACGCATAGACCTCGAATCGCTCGGCGACCCTCGGGTCGTCCGCCTTCACCCGCGCCAGCGCCGCCTCTGGAGATGGGTATTCAAACAGGATGGTCAAACGCCCCTGCCCGAGATGCGGCTCGACATGCTCGACCAGGACCTTGCTGAAGATGTCGGACCATGTGTCGTCCTCGGCTACACGGACCTTGCCGGAGGCCGCCGCGGCGAGCGCGTCACGGTTACCCTCGCCACCCGAAATTGTCGACAGCAGATCGATGCCGGCGAGGCGCTCGAAGGCACCCGCGACCGTCAGGAGCTCCGGCTCGGCGAAGGGATCGGCGGTCCTGCCGCGGAAGGCAAAGGTCCCGATGCCGGTCGCCTGCGCCGCACGGGCGATCACGACGACGCAATCGGCCATGATGGCATCATAGGGGGCACCTGCCCGGTACCATTCCAGCATGGTGAATTCGGGCAGATGCAGGTCGCCGCGCTCGCGGTCCCGGAACACCCGGGCGAATTCGAAAATCCGCGTCTCGCCCGCCGCCAGCAGCTTCTTGCAGGCGAATTCAGGTGAGGTCCGCAGGTATCGGCGGGCCCGGCTGCCGTCGGGCCGGATGATCTCGGTCCGGGGGGCGTGCAGATGGGTCTCGTTGCCCGGGGAGACCTGAAGGACCGAGGTTTCGACCTCCATGAAGCCTTGTTCGGCAAAAAAGGCCCGTAAAGCTCCGGTCACCGCGCCTCTAGCCTGGAGGAACGGCCGCCGGTCAGGGTGCCTACCGGGCGACCAGAACGGCGACATCGGCTTGTCCCCAGCCATTAACCGACCGCTCCAGCCAGCAGCAAAGTGCTGGCATCCAACGGCAAAATCAGTATGTTGCGGCCCGAAACGGGCGCCGAGGTCCGATTTGAGGCCCCAAGTCCCCCATCAATTTGACCACGTCCTGGCCCCCGCCGGGCCAAGCAAGCAGGAAATACAGCTTTGAGAGTCATCGCCAGTTCTATTCGCAAGGGCAACGTGATCGAGCAAGACGGCAAGCTTTATGTCGTCGTGAGCGCCGAGAACATCCATCCCGGCAAGGGCACCCCGGTCAGCCAGATCGAAATGCGCCGAATTTCGGACGGGGTAAAGATCTCCGAACGCTACAAGACCACCGACCAAGTCGAAAAGGCCACGATCGAAGAGCGCAATTACACCTATCTCTATGAGGATGGCGACGGCTACCACTTCATGAACCCTGAGACCTACGACCAGGTCCAGGTCTCGAAGGACGTCGTCGGCGACGCCGCCGCGTATCTCCAGGAGAGCATGACGGTCAAGCTGTCCATGCACGACACCAATCCGGTGTCGATCGCGCTGCCGCAGCGCGTGACGCTGGAAGTGGTAGACACCGAGCCCGTGACCAAGGGTCAGACCGCCTCCTCCTCCTACAAGCCCGCGGTTCTCTCCAACGGCGTGCGCACCACCGTGCCGCCGCACATCACGGTCGGCACCCGCGTGGTGGTGATGACCGAGGACGGCTCCTACGCCGAGCGCGCCAAGGACTAAGCGGGCAATCGAGGATCGGAACAGGTACCGCCGGGGGCGAGGCAGTGGGCAGGAAGAGTTTCCGGTTCGTCCCGCTTCTCCTGGCGTCGCTGTCGCTCCTCGCTGCAGCGCCGGTCGCGGCGGATGAATTCCGCGGCCCCTCGCTCACGGCCCTGCGCGTCGACTGGCGCGCAGCGCTCGACCAGCTCCGTGTCGAGATCAACAGTCGCCCGCAGATTGCGGGCGACTTCATCTTCGCACCCCGCCGTTCGGGGCCGCGCTACGATCCGCGCGCGATGCCCGCGCTGGTGCAGCTCAACGCGATCTCCTCGCGCTTCTTCACCGGCATCACCCGAAGCCCCGTACCCGTGCTGCTGCCGTTCGACGCTGCCGCGTACCTCGAGGCGCAGCGCAGCGGCGCGCCGGCGTCGCTCACGCTGTCGCGCTACCAGGCAGACTTCAATCCCGTCGACATGTTCGATGCCGGTCCGGCCGGCTACAGCGCGACCTTCTCGTTCGAGCCCGGCGCCGGCGAGGGTATGCCGAGCCGGGTATTCGCAAGGCCGGTCGAGGTGCAGATCACGGGCTCGGCGCTCGTCTACGACATCGCCGATCCAGCCGGCGGCAAGGGCGAGCCAGTCAAGCCGCTCGCGGCCACCTACCCGGACCTGCGCAGATTCATCCGGGAAGGCTATGTACGCTACGCTTTCACCCGCTTCGGCGTCGCCTATGTGGTGTCGATCCAGTGCCTCGACAGCATCGCCAAGCCGCGGCGACTCGCCTGCAAGGAAGCCTATCCAGTCGCAGAGCGCTTCTTGAGGGCCCTGCGTATCGCCGGTGGCCAGCGCATGCGGCCGTTGATGGACATTGCCTCCAACGTCCTCGACCGTCCCGCGGGGCGTTCACCGGACTTCAGCTACCGGCCGAGCGGCGACATCATCCCGAACACCGGCTACCGCAAGCAAGGCGGCCATCCCGACATGATGGCCTATGCCCAGATCCGCTTTCCCCTCGACAAGGCGCCCGCTTTCGTACGCTCGCAATCCTACGGCAGGCGCGACAAGAGCGAAGGTCCGACCGCCTATCCCTGGCGCGACAATTTCTGCGAGTCGCGCAGCTTCGAGGTGTGGCAGTGTGGCGGAGGCTATGGCCACCAGGGCGAGGACATCCGCGCCGCCGACTGCCCGCTGCCCGGTGAAGGCCGCGAGCCCTGCGATCCCAAGCAGCGCGCCGTCGTCGCCGTGCGTGACGCGATCGTCATCCGCGGAGCCAAGGACCAGGCCGCGACACTTCAAGTCAACAGCCGCACCGAGCACATCCGTTTCCGCTACATGCATATGAACCCGAACGCGTTGAACGCCGATGGCGTGCTCAATGGCCGCATCGTCACCGAAGGCGAGAAGATCGGTGTGATCTCGAACTATCTCGACCATCCCGCCGGCACGTCGATGCACCTGCATTTCGATGTGCAGGTGTTCACACGCGACGGCTGGATCTGGGTCAGCCCCTACGTCACGCTGGTCTCGGCCTATGAGCGCCTGATCCGCGCCCGCGGCCGCGAAGTCGGCCCGGAGATCGCAGGCACGGCGCAGCCGGTCGCCCATGCGCTGCCGGAGGACGTGATCAAGCCGGACCAGCGCGAGGGATCGAGCGGCGAGGACAATTGACGGCTTGCTCGCTCCCGATGCCGGGCGGTGCAAGAGCGTGTCGTCGCGCAAAACCCGCCGGCTCAATGAAGAAGGGACACGGTTCATGAGTGTCGGACTGATCGGTCTTCTCGACGATGTCGCGGCGATTGCAAAGGTGGCAGCAGCCTCGCTCGACGATGTGGCGAGCCAGGCCGCCAAAGCGGGCACGAAGGCGGCAGGCGTGGTCATCGACGACGCCGCCGTCACGCCGAACTACGTCATCGGCTTTGCCTCGAAACGCGAGCTGCCGATCGTCGGCAAGATTGCGGCCGGATCGCTTCGCAACAAATTGCTGATTCTGCTGCCCATTGCCCTGCTGCTTGGCTACTTCCTTCCCGCCGCGGTCACGCCGCTGCTCATGCTGGGCGGAGCCTTTCTCTGCTACGAGGGCGCCGAAAAGGTGCTCGAAGCCGTGCTGCCGCATCATGCGCACCACCACGAAGCTCAGCTGCAGCCGATTGCGTTGAATCCCCGGTCGGTCGAGGACGAGAAGGTCGCGAGCGCCATCAAGACCGACTTCATCCTGTCGGCGGAGATCATGGCGATCACGCTGGCGGCCCTCCCGGCGGGCAGCATCTGGACGCAGGCGCTGGTGCTGGCGCTGGTCGGCCTCTGCATCACCGTCGGGGTCTACGGCGTGGTGGCCCTGATCGTGAAGGCGGACGATGTCGGCATGGCCCTTGCGCGCTATAGCGGCACCTCGATCATCGGCAGCGGAATCCGCTTGCTTGGACGCGCGCTCGTCCGCGGCATGCCCATCTTCCTGGCGGTGCTGAGCACCATCGGCACCGCCGCCATGATCTGGGTCGGCGGCGGCATCATCCTGCACGGCATCGAAAAATACGGCCCACCCGTGGTCGGCCACACGGTCCATGCCGCCACCGAGGCTGCCGCACACCTCCTTCCCTCCGTTGCGGGCATCATCGAATGGTCGGTCGAGGCAGCCATCTCGGGCGTGCTTGGACTGCTTGTCGGCGGACTTGCGATTCCAGCGGTCGAATACGGTCTCGCACCGGCATGGAAACGGTTGAGGCGATCGCGATCGGCCTGAACATGCGGTGGCGCATTGCGCGTGCAGCTACTCGATGAACGTCGTCAGTTGCGCGCCCTCGTCTGCGACGAACACAGCGATCAACTCCGCCGGCTCCGTCATACTGGCATTGGCCGAGACCAGATGCGTCGAGCCCGGCGGTTCGAAGAAGGACTGGCCGACGCCAAAGGTCTCGACCGGGCCGCCGCCGAGCTGCGAGCGGATCTCGCCCTTGGTGATGTAGGCGGTGACGGATCCCGAGTGTCGGTGCGGCCGCGAAAATCCGCCGGGACCATAGGACACGCGCACGATGGTGACGCGCTTGCCCGGGACGTTCGGAAGCGCGTAGGACCCGATCGGCTCGACCTTGTCGAGCGGCGAGCTCTCCGCCGCCGTGGCGCAGAGCGGGGCCAGCACTCCGGATACACTGTCGATCGTCACCGGCAGCACCTTGCCGATCGCGAGCGCGCAGGCGAGCCCTGCGACGACCGCAAGCGCCGTTGAACGTGACGGCATCGGGCGCTGCACGGCAGAAAAGCTGATGGCCGTCATCGTGACCTCCCCTTGTCCCCCTCAGGATGCGGCTGCGACCGGCCGCTTTACTGGCGTCCAGCGAAACGCCGCGCCGAAACGGTTCCAGACGTTGATCGAGGCAACCGCTGACGTCAGGTACGTCAGTTCCGTCTCGGAGAATTCGCCAGAGGCTTCGGCGTAGACCTCCTCGCTGACGCCATCGGGCAGACAGGTCAGCGCCTCGGCCCAGGCCAGGGCCGCACGCTCGCGCGGCGAAAAGATCGGCGCTTCGCGCCAGACCGCGACCAGATGCAGCTTGTCGACGGGAACGCCGATCCGTTCCGACAGCAGCACGTGGTGCTGCACGCAGAAGGCGCAGCCATTGATCTGAGAGGCCCGTAGCTTGACGAGCTCGAGCAGCTGCTTGTCGAGCCCTGCCTTGGCCGCTAGCTGGCCCAGCCCAAGCACCAGATCATACGCGTCCGGCGCGATCCTCTTGAAATCCTCGTATTCGCTGCGGGCGTGTGACATTGCCGTTCACCTAGGAATGTTATAAGTGTATTTATATCTTATAAGAGCTCTTATATGACACGCAAGTCCGCTGCCAGCAGAAGACCGAAAAACGTGCGCAACGCACCCGCGACTGCCGACGACACCACGCGTGTTCCCGCTCCCGGCGAAGGCAAGCGTGGCGAGCAGGGCTATCTCGGCTATCTCCTGCGTCAGGCCCATGCCGCGGTTCGCCTGACGATGGAACGGACTCTCGCCGATCTCGGCGTGACGTCGCCGCAATTTGCGGTCATGACGATGCTCAACGCCTATCCGGGCTTGTCGGGGGCCGATGTCGCCCGCCTCACTTTCCTCACGCCCCAGACCGTCGGTGTGATCATTCGCAACCTCGAACGCGACGGCGCGATTGTGATGTCGCCTCATCCCGTCCACGGCCGCATCCTGCAATGGACGTTGACGCCGCGCGGCGCGACGCTGTTGAACGCGTGCCGGCAGCGTGTGCTCGAATTGGAGAAGCGCCTGGCTCGGGATCTGGATTCAAATGCCGAAACCACGATCCGGCGCTGGCTTGCCGGAATCGCGAAGGACCTGCAGGGGGACTAGCTAGGCCACCGACATTCGCAGACGTTGGTTGCCGTCTTTGCCGCAGCAGCAGCGCGCCTATCCGCCCTTCAACGCGTTCTTGACCTCGCCGTCGGGCCAGGTTTCGTGCGCCGCGATCACCCGCACGCGGCTTTGGTCGGCGGCATTCACCAGCACGTGCGAACTCATCGGGTCACTGCTCTGCTCGAGACGCAATTCGGTTTCCGGCTTCCAGCTCAGCGTGGTTGCGAGATCGCCGGGGAAAATCTGCCACTGCGATCCGTCGTCGAGTTCGACGACGTGGCTTTCCGCATGCGTGCGTATCTTCATTCGGCCCCGATTCGATTTGCCGATCGTGCGAAGGAAGGGACCCGGCATCAAGCCGGGCCCCCGCTCCGTCAGTCGTTGTCGTGAATGACGGTCTTGCTGCGGTTGCCGAATTCATCTTCCTTCTTGATCACCGTGGTGCGGTCGGCGGGCTCGCGTTCCCTGATGACGGTGGTGCGGTCGTGGTCGCGGTCGCGCTCACGATATTCGTGGGACTGGCCGACCGTTACGCCTGCGCCGGCCGGGCCGACGTGAACGCCGACCTCGTCGGCGAACACAGGCGCAGCGACGGCGGTGACCATGGCTGCGGCAAGCAGATATTTCCTCATCTTCTCCTCCTTCCTGGTGTGGAGGGAATGCGGGAGTGCGACACTTGTTCCGGTGGGAACCGCCGACGCAATCAGGCAGAATTCTCACATCGCCGCCGTTCCAGGAACCGACTCACACGCGCCATGTTTCCGGCTAGAATGCGCCCATGACGCACGCTGATTCCTCGCCTCGTCCAACTCGCCGCGCCCTGCTCCAATCGGCGTTCGGTGCAGCCGCCTTGCTCACCGTCCCGACGCGCGCTCTCGCCGCGCCTCCGGGCTTCGACGAATGGCGCGAGAGCTTTCGCGCCCGCGCGATGGCGAAAGGTATTTCAGCCGCGACATGGCAGCGCGCGATGGGGCGGGTCGAGCCGGACATGAGCGTGTTCAAGCAGATGCGCAACCAGCCGGAATTCCGCGAGCAGGTGTGGCAGTACATCAACCGCCGCGTCTCGGACTGGCGCATCATCAACGGCAAGGTCGCGCTGAAAAACAACGAGGCGCTGCTCACCCGCATCGAGCGCGATTTCGGCGTCGAGCGCGGCACGCTGCTGGCGCTATGGGGCGTCGAATCCGCCTATGGCGATCCCCTGGTGCAGCAGAATCACATGAGGCCCGTGTTTCCCTCGCTCGCCGCGCTCGCCTGGAACGAGCCGCGCCGCAAGGCCTATTGGGAGACCGAGTTGATCAACGCCCTGCGCATCGTCGACAAGGGCTGGAGCACGCCGGAGCAGATGCAGGGATCCTGGGCCGGCGCGATGGGGCATTCACAATGGATGCCGGAAGTCTGGCTCAATGTCGGCATCGATTACGACGGCGACGGCAAGGTCTCGCCGTTCGGCAAGCCCGACGACGCGCTGGGCTCGACGGCAAAATATCTCGTCAATCGCGGCAAATGGCATCGCGGCGAACATTGGGGCTACGAGGTGCGCGCGCCCGGCAACATCGGCGGAAGCCGCACCTATGCGGCGTGGCAGGCAGCCGGCGTCACCCGCGCCGACGGCCAGCCGTTTCCGCAACCGAACGCATCCGCGCAGATGTGGACGCCGGTTTCGGGCGGGCCGACCTTCCTGCTCGGGCCGAATTTCTATTCGGTGAAGAGCTATAACCCTTCCATGAACTATGCGCTGGCGATCTGCCATCTCGGCGACCGCTGCCTCGGCGCGCCACCGTTCATCCAGCCCTTCCCCGGCTCCGAGCGTGCGCTGACCCTGGCCGAGGTGCAGGAGATGCAGACGCGCCTGACCAAGGCCGGCTTCGATACTGGCGGCACCGACGGCCGCGTCGGCAACGACACGATGAAGGCGGTTAAGGATTTTCAGCAGCGCGCCGGCATCACGCCGGCGGATGGCTATGGCGGGCTGAAGGTGCTGGCGAAGCTGCGGCAGGGCTCGTAGCCGGCTTCAGTGCCGGTACTGCGGCTCCTCCGCGTCGAGTTGACGGCGGATGGCGGCGAGATGCAGCCGAGCGGATTCGGCATCGCCTTCGCGCATCTGCTTGTAGGTCGCGTCCGCAATCGCGGGATCGACCGGCAACACCTTTCGTCCCGTCGACATCGCCAGCACCTGCACCTCGGCAGCGCGCTCAAGGTAGTAGAGATCGTCCCAGGCCTCCGCGATGGTCGGCGCCAGCACCATCACGCCGTGATGCTTCATGAAGACGATGTCGGCATCGCCGACGGCGGTGGCTATGCGTGCCCCTTCACGATTGTCGAGCGCAAGGCCGTTGTAATCGCGATCCACCGCGGTGCGGCCATAGAATTTCAGCGCGGTCTGGCCGGCCCAGATCAGGGGATCGCCTTCGGTCATCGACAGCGCCGTGGCATAGGGCATGTGGGTGTGGAAGGCGACCTTTGCGCGCGGCAGGCGCTTGTGCATCTCGGCATGGATGTAGAAGGCGGTCGCCTCCGGCACACCCTCGCCATCGAGGACGTTGCCATGGAAGTCGCAGATCAGGAGCTTCGACGCAGTCAGCTCGCGGAAAGCGTAGCCGTAGGGATTGACGAGGAACAGATCATCATGGCCCGGCACCACGGCCGAGAAATGATTGCAGATGCCCTCCTCGAAACCGTTGCGCGCCGCCATGCGGAAGCAGGCGGCCAGATCCTCGCGCGCGGTGCGGATCGCGTCGGTCGCGAGGTCCGGCCGGTTGGAGCGGAATGGAGCGGGCGCGGGTGAGGACGCGTGAAGACTGTGCGCCATGGCAAAGGACACCTCTGTCGGTCGGGAGCTGTCAGCCTTGTACAGGGACCGGGCCCGCGCGTCAGCCCCTGCAACCGCCGCCCTGCCCTGCGCGGCTCAGGTCCGCCGCGGCACGCCGCCCGCGTTCATGCCGCCGTCGATGACGAGCTCGCTGCCGGTGACGTAGCGCGAGGCATCGGAGGCCAGGTAAAGCACGCCGGAGGCGATCTCCGCGGCATGGCCGGCACGGCCGAGGGGCGTGACGACCTTGGCGCGCTCCTCCGGATCGATCGGCGCGTTCTGACCGGCGCCGGTCGCCCCGGTCGGGATCTTGCCCCAGATCGGGGTATCGATGATGCCGGGGTGAACCGAGTTGACGCGGATGCCGTCGCCCGCCGCCGCGCACTCCATCGCGATCGATTTGGCGAACAACCGCACGCCGCCCTTGGTCGCCGAATAGGCCGACAACCCGGGCGAGCCGCGCAAGCCCGCCAGCGACGACATCATGACGATCGAGCCGCCGCCGGTCTTGCGCATCAAGGGCAGGCAATGCTTGACCGAAAGGAATACGCCATCGAGATTGATCGCATTCTGCTTGCGCCAGTCAGCGAGCGTCATGTCGACGATCGAGGGCACGGCGATGCCGATGCCGGCGTTGGAGACCATGATGTCGAGCCGGCCGTAGCGCTTCGCGATGTCGGCGACGACCTCCACCCACCGCTCCTCGCTGGTGACGTCCTGCTCCAGGAAGACCGCCTTGCCGCCGGCCTTGGTGACGCGCCTGGCGAGCTCCGGGCCGCGCAGCTCGTCGATATCGGTGATGACGACCACGGCGCCTTCGCGCGCGAACAGCTCGACGATGGCCTCGCCAATGCCGGAAGCGCCACCCGTCACCAGCGCGACCTTGCCCTCAACCTGTCCTGCCATGTTCACTCCCTTTTTTGTTGTTTGAGCGCGTTATCTTTGCGCATGATCTCCGCGCAAACGCGTACCGCGTTTGTCGCGAGGGATCATGCGTCATCTAATCACGGATGGCCCTTGATCGGGTAGCGCGACGTCGACGACGCGGAATTGCACGCGCTCGGCGCCCTGGTAGCGGTCGACCGAGAGCGAGCCCGCGACATGCAGCTGCTGGCCTCGATTGGCGAGCAGCGCATTGCCGAGCTTCTGGCCGACCGAACGGAACGCGATGCCGTTGACCATGGCGCCGTCGCCCGACTTGAAACGCAGGCGCAGATGCGCCTGCCCGACCTCGTCGGCGAACACGAGCTGGTGCGCCGGCAGTGCCAGCACGGGCTCCGGATTGCCGCTGCCGAAGGGACCGGCGCGGTTGAGCGTCGCCGCAAGCTCCGGCGTCACAGCACGTGCGGAGATCGCGCCGTCGATATAGAGCTCGTTGACGTGGCGCGCCTCCGCGACATCGCGCGCCAGTGCGTTTTCGAGATAGGCGCGGAATTCGGCGAGCTTCTCTTTCCGCAGCGTGACGCCGGCGGCCATCGCATGCCCGCCGCCCTTGAGCAGGATGCCGTCGGCGACCGCCTGCCGCACTACCTTGCCGAGATCGACGCCGGCGATCGATCGGCCCGAGCCGGTGCCGATGCCGCCGGGCTCCAGCGCAATGGCAAAGGCAGGCCGCGAGAACTTCTCCTTCAGGCGGGAGGCGACGAGGCCGACCACGCCGGGATGCCAGCCTTCCGATGCCGTGACGATCACGGCGAGCTTGTCCTCCAGCCCGATCGAGGCCAGTGCCTCGGCTTCGGCCTGGGCTTCGGCGGCCTGCTCGATGACTCGGCGCTCGCTGTTGAGACGATCGAGCTCCGCCGCGATCCGCGCAGCCTCGACGCTGTCGCCTTCCAGCAGCAGCCGCACCCCGAGATCGGCGCGGCCGATGCGGCCGCCGGCATTGACGCGCGGCCCCAGCATGAAGCCGAGATGCCAGGCCTCCGGCGGGCCGTTGAGCCGCGCCACGTCCATCAGTGCGGTGTGCCCGACATGGTCGCGCCGCCGCATCGCGATCAGGCCCTTGGCCACGAAAGCGCGGTTAAGGCCGATCAGCGGCGCCACGTCGGCGACCGTGCCGAGCGCGACGTGATGCAGCATGCCGAGCAGATCCGGCTCCGGCATCTCGGAGGTCCAGAAACCGCGCTGGCGCAGCTCGCGGTTGACGGCGACCAGCGTTACCAGAACGAGGCCGACGGCGGCGAGATGACCGAGGCCGGAGAGATCGTCGGGTCGGTTCGGATTGACCAGCGCGTCGACTTCGGGAAGGTCGAGCCCGCATTGATGGTGGTCGATCACGACCACGGACATGCCGAGACGTTTTGCTTCTGCGAGCGGCTCGATGCTGGTGGTGCCGCAATCGACGGTCACGAGCAGCGTCGCGCCCTTTGCTGCAAGCGCCCGCACCGCCTCGGTATTGGGGCCGTAGCCTTCGAATATCCGGTCGGGAATATGGATCAGCGGATCGAGCCCGCAATGGCGCAGGTACCAGGCGAGCAGCGCCGCCGAGGTGGCGCCGTCGACGTCATAGTCGCCGAAGATCGCGACCTTCTCGCCCCTCGCCGCGGCATCGGCGATCCGCTTGGCGGCACCTTCCATCTCCGTCACGGTGAACGGGTCCGGCAGCAGCTTTCGGATTGTCGGATCGAGGAAGTCGGGCACCGCGTCGATGTCGACCCCGCGGCCGGCCAGCACCCGCGCCAGCAACTCCGGCAGTTGGTGCCGCTGCACGATGGCGAGCGCCTGCGCCGCCCCGCGCCCGTCCAGCCGGTCGCGCCAGAGCTTGTCGGTCAGCGAACGCGCCACGCCCAGGAAAGCCTGGGGCGCTTCGACGGGCAAGGCGATGGCGGGCGGCGTCATGGCGGATGCAACTTGTTGGGAGCTCGGGGTCCAGGCGATCACGCGGACGCACGGTTACTGGCTGTCCGAGGATTGGCCGGCAATCGGCCGGGATTTGCAACGGCCCGGACGCACAAAGCGGTGGATGGCCGCCCGGCCGGCCGGGGTGACTACCATTTAGGCATTCCGCCGAACAGCAAATTAAGCAGGCGTTAGGCGGAATCTTCGAAAAAGAATCGTATTCGATCTGTAAGCCGTTGTTCCCCGTTCATTGCAGATCAGGCCTCATTGCCAAGGGAAGCTCCCCGATGTCTGCTGCGCTGGGTCTGAAAGCCAAGCCGATTGCCCCCGAAGCTACGGACGATGATTCCGACATCTCCGCGCTGATCAACCGCCTCACTGCCGAGGTCAACCAGATCGCGATCGACAAGACCAAGTCGATCCAGCAGATCACCAATCAGATGAAGATGCTGGCGCTGAACGCGCTGATCGAGAGTTCGCGCGCAGGCGCGCAAGGCGCGGGCTTTGCGGTGGTGGCGCAGGAAGTGCGCGGCGTCGGCCAGCAGGTCGAGACCATCGCCCGCGAGCTCGAAACCCAATTGACGAAACGCACCGGCGATCTCGTCTCCTCGATCGAGCGCATGAGCCAGCGTTCGCGCGGCGAACGCATGGTCGATCTGTCGCTCAACGCCATCGAGCTGATCGACCGCAATCTCTATGAGCGCACGTGCGACGTGCGCTGGTGGGCGACCGATTCCGCCGTGGTCGATTGCGCGGCCTCGCCTGGCGCGGCGGCCGTCTCCCATGCCTCGCAGCGCCTCGGCGTGATCCTTGGGGCCTACACGGTCTATCTCGACCTCTGGCTCTGCGATCTCGACGGCAACGTCATCGCCAACGGCCGCGCCGACCGCTTTCGCGTCGTCGGCCAGAACGTCGCCCACACCAGATGGTTTCGCGAGGCACGGTCGTTGCGCTCCGGCGATGACTATGTCGCCGGCGACGTCGAGAACCAGCCGCTGCTCGGCAACGCGCAGGTCGCGACCTATTGCGCCAGCGTCCGCGACGGCGGCCAGGCCAATGGCGCTCCGATCGGCGTGCTCGCCATCCATTTCGACTGGGAGCCGCAGGCCCGCGCCATCGTCCAGGGCGTGCGCGTCGGCGACAGCGACAAGGCCCGCGTGCTGCTGGTCGACTCGAATTTTCGCGTGATCGCGGCCTCCGACGGCCAGGGCATCCTCAGCGAGCGCATCTCGCTGTCGCTGGATGGCCAGCGTTCCGGCTTCTATCAGGACCGCTCCGGCACGATGGTCGCCTTCCATGCGACGCCCGGCTACGAGACCTATCGGGGCCTCGGCTGGTATGGCGTGATCGTCTGCGGGGCCTGAGGCGAGCAGCGGCCGTCCGCGAAACCGGATCGTCTCGGCCACCCGATCCAATCCTCGAAAACAACCCCATGCACAGTAGCCCGAGGGTTGTTTTCATTGATGTTTCTCAAGGGCTTCCCCTGCCGCCTTGCCTCCGTCAAAACGCTTTGACATGTCGGGCAAAACACTGGCAATCTAAGATCATCACAGGTTGCGTGCACGGCATGAGGGACTGATCCCTTCCGCTGCGATCTTGTGATATCGCAGCCCAGCTTCTGAAGCATTTTCCGGCAAGGCTCGCCCGTTACAGGCAAGAGCCTGGGCCATGGCTCGCATAGAGTCGCTTCGCATCACGTCGATCGACGTGACAGCGCGAGCTCCCCTGGTTTGTCTCGCGCTCCGATAGACCGAGGAGACATGCCATGAAGATCGTCGTGATCGGCGGAACCGGCTTGATCGGATCGAAGCTCGTCGCGAAGCTCAAGCAACAGGGCCACGAGGTGGTGGCAGCCTCGCCGAAATCAGGCGTGAACGCCGTGACCGGCGAAGGCCTTGCTGCGGCGCTGGCGGGCGCGGAGGTCGTCGTCGATGTCGCCAACGCGCCGTCCTGGGAGCCGGCTGCCGTGCTCGAGTTCTTCCAGCGGTCGAGCAGGAATCTCGGCGCAACAGAGGCCGCAGCAGACGTGAAACATCACGTGGCACTCTCGATCGTCGGTACCGACCGCGCTCCCGACAACGCCTATTTCCGTGCCAAGCTGGCGCAGGAAACCATCATCAAGTCCGCCTCGGTCCCCTACTCGATCGTGCGCGCCACCCAGTTCTTCGAATTCCTCGGAGCCATCGCCGAGACAGGCGCGATCGACGGCAAGATCATCGTTCCCACGGCCCGGTTTCAGCCGATCGCGGCCGACGACGTCGTCGATCGCCTCGCGGAGGTCGCAACCGGCAAGCCGCTCAACGGCACGATCGATATCGCTGGCCCCGAGAAGGCCCCCTTCAATGAATTCATCGCACGCCGCCTGAAGGCATCGCGCGATGTCCGCCCAGTGGTGGGGGATCCGAAGGCGCCCTATTACGGCGCCCTCATTGACGACAAGTCGCTGACCCCGCTCGGCGATGCGCGGCTGGGGACAACGCCGCTCGCAACATGGCTCGCGAGCCTCTGAAGGCTCGGCCAGACTCAACCACGATGGAAATGGCAAAGAAGGGGAAATCCCATGCGCAGATTGCTGATCGCAACCGCGGTTTATGCCGCATCCTTCCTGGCGGCCCATGCAGCAGAGACCGCCGCCCAATCGGCCGCCCCCTTGGCCAAGGTCACGATCGTCTTTGACCAGGCGCTGCCAAATGTCCCCGGTAAGAGCATGAAGGGCGTGCTGGTCGAGTACGGGCCCGGAGGCTCCTCGCCCGCCCACATTCACGCGCCGTCCGCCTTCATCTATGCCACGGTCCTCGAAGGAGCGATCCGCAGTCAGGTCAATGATGGCCCGGCCAAGGTCTTTCACAAGGGAGAGAACTTCTCTGAAAGGCCCGGTGATCGCCACGCCGTCAGCGCCAATGCCAGCAATAGCGAGCCCGCGAAGCTGCTGGCCGTGTTCGTGGTGGACACGACCGACAAGGAGCTAACGACGCCGATCGCGAAGTAACGCCGGACCGGTTCGTGCCGTCAGAGGCCGCGACGCGCCGCCATTTCGGCTGCAAGCAGCAGAGCAGCGTCACAAGCGCGAAGAGGTTCTGCAGGCGGGCTTTGCCGAGACGGAAGGCAAGGACCTCACGCTGAGAATTGCGTAACGCGCAATTCCGCGGTCGCATGCATCCGCCGACCAATTCTACTTGCTAGCTTGTCGTAACCGGCGCAGCATGGCTGCCGCCGACCTCCGGCCACATGGCTGATCAGGCCGGTCGCAACCGCGCGAACGATGGCGCAAGATAACCAAGATAAAAGACTAAAGCGGAGGAAACGCATGACAATCGATGTCTCTCGTCGGTCCCTGCTCGCACTCGGGGCGGGTCTCGGCGCCAGCGCCATGCTCGGCAGCAGCGCGCTGGCGCGGGCTCCCAAGCTCGGCACGCAGACGCCCTACTGGCACCGATTCATTCTCGGCGATGCCGAGGTGACCGTCGTATCCGACGGGCCGCTGCCGCTCGGCGATCCCTCGGGGACCTTTACCGGCGTTCCCAAGGAAGAGGTCAAGAAGATGCTCGCCGACAATTTCCTGTCGCCGGACAACGTCGTGCTCGAACAGAACTCGCCGATCGTGAACACCGGCGACAAGCTGATCCTGTTCGATACCGGCATGGGCAGCTCAAAGATGTTCGGCGCCAGCACCGGCCGGCAGCAGAAGAGCATGACCGAGGCCGGCATCAAGCCGGGCGACATCGACGCCGTCGTCTGCTCGCATGCCCATATCGACCATATCGGCGGCATCGTCGACGAAGGCGGCAAGCCGCTGTTTCCGAACGCGCAAGTTTACATCTCGCAGACCGATTTCGACTTCTGGACCGACGAGGGCAAGCTCGGCAGCGCGGCCAAGGACTTCGTCGTCCACGCCCGCAAGAACCTGCTGCCGGTTCGCGACCGCATCGTGTTCTTCAAGGACGGCCAGGAATTCCTGCCCGGCGTGCAGGCGATCGCGGCACCGGGCCACACCGTCGGTCACACCATCTTCATGGTCTCTTCGGCGGGAAAATCCTTCGCCTTCCTCGGCGACCTCTCGCACCATTCGGTGCTGCTGCTGGAGCGGCCGCGGATGGAGTTCTCCTATGACACCGATCCGAAGCAGGCGGCGGAATCGCGCGTCAAGTTGTTGACGATGCTTGCGGCCAACAAGACCCCGGTGATGTCCTATCACTTCGCCTGGCCCGGCTACGGCCATGTCGCCAAGGCCGGTGAGGGATTCCACTACTATCCGGAACCGATGAAGATGACATTGTAGCTCATCGGCTCAGGTCCGGGCGGCGCGAGAACCGCCCGGATCGGCAATCGATCGAGGCGAACCTCACAGGCGCTCCAGCCGCGCCCGCAGATGCGCGTCGCTCTCGCGGGCCAGGGCCAGCAATCCAGCGTACGGGTCTCCAGCGATGCCGAGGACGACGGCAAACGCCGGTTCCGTCTTCATCCCGCGCGCCCTGTGGTCGGCCACCGCTTTGCGCAGCCGTCCATCATCGAGCGCCAGCAATCGCCGCTCGATCTCGAAGTGCAGCCAGCCTTCCTGCTGATCGACCGGCCGGGGATCGCCGAACAACTCGAAGGGCCAGCCGCCCCAATTGAAGCGGGCGACCACCGGCCGCAGGCTTGAACGCCATTGATAGAGCGCAAACCCTTCACACAAGCTGTACCGTCGCCACACGATTTCGGCGAAAGCGGCCGTGTCCGTGACGTGACAAACGACATCGACATCGCTTGTCGGGGTCGAAAGGTCCAACGGCAGCGTTCCAACCACGCGCGGATCGAATTCACGGAGCTCTTCGAGCAATCCCGAGCTATCAATCGCCGCTTCGTAGTTGGGGATCGATCTTGGCACCGCCGAAGCCCTCGACCAGCCGAAAACGCTCGTAGATCAGCATCGTGTCAGGCTCTTGCACCACCCTTGCAAGTGCATGTCGCGTTGGAAGCAAGGGCATTTACTGCGTCCGGGAGGCGCAGACTAAGCCGTGTACCCATAAACCCTGCGACGACGTACCCCATGTCCGCGTTGCCCCTACAACGGCCGAGCGCAATATATCGCGATGGGCCAATTCCAGACCAGACTGGGCGTACCGATACAGGCCGCTTTCTGGCGCATCGAACACCATGGGTATTCTCACCTCTACGGCCCTATGATTTTTCTCATCGTTGCTCTTTGCATTGATCGAGGCCTCAGGCGGTTCGAGAAGGCGGCCATCTTGTTCGCCAAGCCCGCGACCACCATCGCCACCATTGCCCTTCCTTTTGAGAGCGCCGCGATACCGCCCGCGGCAACCGGATAAGGGAATCTGTGCGCTGATGGCGGCATCATACGAATGATCCGCGTTAGCTCACAATTGGTCCAGCCGCAGCTTCATCCAAACCGACACGAGCTTGGATAGCGAGGCTTCGTTCTGCAGCCTGCGAGTCGAAGTATTCCTCAATCGAATAAACCTTGCCCCATCGCAACTTGAAGACGTGGACGCCCCTGTTCACATACGAGCTTTGGCCGTCAAGTAGCCTCGCGTTGGCCCGCCACTTGACGAACACTGTGGTATTCCATGGCCAACCCGTCACCTCGACCTGCTCAATATCTATGTGAAGCTTCGGAAAAACACGGCCCATGCGCTCGAACCACTGCTTCACCGATTGCTTTCCATGTCGCTCACCCCCCAACGCATGATCTCCGGCAACCCAGTGATACGCGTTTGGTGTTAGGCCCTTTGCAGCATCATCCCAACGCTGGTTGTTGACATGATCGAAGCTCCTGCGGATCTCTTTTTTGACGATTAGACTGTAGACCATTGATGCCCCCTGTTGCTGGATAGCCGACGGCTCTGCAGGACGGATGGATACTTGCCAGATACTGAAAGCTGCTCCGGGTAACGACGGCGATCTGTTGGGAGAGCTGGCTGACGGGCGGCCACGCAGACAGCAGCGGCGCATTAGTCAGAGCCAGCGGCGAACCTCGGCCTTGTAGCGGCGGTAGTCGTCGCCGAACTTCGCTTCGAGATAGCACTCCTCGCGGGCGATCACCTGCGTCTGGATCGCGATCAGCACCAACGGGAGCAAGGCGAAGGCGATCGGCCCGTCGAAGCCGAGCGCAAGGCCGGCATAGATGAGCGCCATGCCGAGATACATGGGATTGCGGGTCCACCGATAAGGACCGGTCGTTGCGATGAGGGTCGTTGGCCGCGACGGCGGAATGTTGGTGCCCAGCCGCCGGAACAGCCCCGCCGCCGCAAGCATCATCGCCGCGCCGGCAACGAACAGCAGCGCGCCCGTCGCGACCAGCAACCGCCAGTCGATGCCGAAAGAGCGCAGGGTGACGAACCGCTCCGCCGCCAGCCCCAACAGCAGCGCTCCCAGATAGACGAAGGGCGGAGGGAAGCGCACACCCGCGCTGTCGGTTTCGACGGCCATGCTTCATCCTCCAATCTGCGCTCTCAAACCAGCATCGACTGCTGGGCCGAGATACCCGTCATCGCGCCTCGCCATATTTCCGGGGTCAGGCCGTGCAGAAGCCGGGGACGGCGACCTTCTGGAACAGGTGCGGGCTGGCCACGACGGATGAAGGATATGCTGGAAGTTTCGCGAGGAACTCGGGATCAGTGAAGGCGGCGCGGACCGCCTCGGTGGATTCCCACACCACATAGTTCAGGTAAGTTGGTCTATCGCCGATCGCTCGATGTAGTTGCATGGAAATGAAGCCCGGTTGCTTCGTTATGATCTCGGCAGCCGCCTTGAAAGCGTCCAGGAAGCCCGCTTCGTCGGCGGGATCGACGACCGTGAAGAGGTTGATGAGCACGAGAGGCGCGGCCGCGACACCGAGTTGGCGGTCAAACGGAAATTTCTCGTCTAGAGGTTTGAATGGTTTTATGGCGGCCATGGTGGCGCTCCTGTCTATTGTGAAATTGAAACTGGGGTAATCGATGCTGCCTGCTCTCAAGCCAGCATCGACTGCTGAGCGGAGATGCCGGCCGTTGCGCCCTGCCATGATGCCGTGGTGACCGAGGGCATTCCGGGGGTGGCGAGATCGCCGGCGGCGTAGATGCCGGGCATGCTGGTTTCGCGGCGCTCGTCGACCTTGAGGACGATGCCGAGAGGCGTATCGACCGTGGCGAGGCCCAATGAGTCATGCAGGCTTGCGGACGGCTTGGTGGGCGGATGCGCGAACAGAATGTCGACTGCGACATCGGGGCCGGTATCGAGCTTGACCGTGGCGCTATGGCCCCCGTGACGGGCGATCCCGGTGATCCGGCCATCAACGACAGGTATGTTGCGGCGGGCCAGATCGGCGCGGATATCCGGTGCAATGTCGTGACCATCGGCGAAGACAGTCAACCTGTCGGTCCAATCCTGATACAGCTTGACCTGAATGTGCGACTGCGGGCGGAACCAGACGAGGCCCCAATGCTGGCCGGCGACCTCAAAGCCGTCGCAATAGGGACAGGGGATGATGGATGTGCCCCAGCCTTCAGCAAAGCCCGGAACAGCAGGCATCTGGTCGACAACGCCATAGCTCAGGATCAGGCGTCGCGCGCCAAGGCTTTCGCCATCGCCAGTGAGGACGGAGAAACTGTCGATGGTACCGGAGATGCTGGCGGCCCGGGCATTGACCATCCTGACCGTGGGATAACGCGCCAGTTGCTGCCGCGCCTCGGCCAGAATGTCCAGCGGTGGCTTGTGATCGTGGCCGAGCAGGCCATGCGAGTGGCCGGCGAAGCGGTTGCGCGGCAGGCCGGTATCGAGAACGGTGACTTTGCGGCGGGCACGGCCGAGCTGCAGGGCGCCGGCGAGACCGGCAAAGCTGCCGCCGATGATGATGACGTCATTCATGGTCGTGGCTCCGTGTTGTGGTCAGGCTGGGCCTAGCTTGCACATTTCAGATACTATATGGTATCGTAATGCAACAATTAGGATACTGTCAAGGACTGGAAATGTCGTGACCGAAAACAGCCAGGGCCGGCGCGGCCGGCCCGCCAACGAGGCGCTTGGCCAAACGATAGTCGACGCCGCGCGCGAACTCTTTGTGGAATTGGGTTTTCAAGCGACGACATTGGACAAGGTCGCCCAGCGGGCGAAGATATCCAAGCTCAGCATCTATCGGCACTTCGAGAACAAGGAGTCGCTGTTCAGCGCGGCCATCGCGGCCGGCTGCCATCAGTTGTTTGCACCACAGGCCCTGCTTGAAGGCGTCGGCGGTTCGGCCGAGGATCAACTCATGGCGGTGGGATCATCACTGCTTCGCACCCTGTTGAGATTGGACGTCCGCAGTGTGGAAGCCATGGTGATGGCCGACAAGACGAATCAAAAGTCGTTAAGCAAACTCCATTACGAAGCCGGCCCCGCCCATGTCATCGTCCAAATCGAGGCCCTGTTGCTTCAGTTGCACGCGAAGGCGCTTCTGAACGTGCCCGATCCTCTCCGGTCCGCCCGCTTGTTTGCCGCGCTTTTCAAAGGATCCGATCTCCTGATGATCGCGCGCTTCGATCAGGCGAAAGCAGAGGACGAGAACGAAATCGAATCCTATTGCCGGTCGGCCGTCGCCATGTTCATCGCCGCGCACCGGTAAACGACCACGTGGGCGGATATTTGCCGGTCAAGAAACAAAGTTTGAATCGTGCGTGACCGAGTCGGCCAGCAGGTCAAGGCCGGCCATCCAATCATGAGCCCCGGTGAGGCCCACGACGTGCGGCTTGCCGGGAGACTGCTGTCTCGTCTGAAAGTCGGGTCAATGTTGCTTGCCGACCGTGGCTATGACGTCGATTGGATCAGAGACCTTGCCATGAAGAAGGGCGCGTGGGCCAACATCCCGCCGAAAAGCTATCCAGCGATCCCATCTGCTTCAGCCCCTATCTCTACCGCGCTCGCAACCAGGTCGGGCGGTTCTTCAACAGGATCAAACAATGTCGTCGGGTGGCGATGCGCTACGACAGGCTCGCTGCCCAACTACCTAGCCTTCGTTCAACTCGCGTCAATCAGGCTATGGCTGCGCCTTAATGAGTCCGCGTCCTAGCACCTAGCCTGTCCGCGATGCTGCCAAAATCCTTCGCAACGATGTCCCAGTTGCCGGTCGCCTCGAAGTCGACCTTCTGCAACGGCCCGTATTCGGTCGGCCGCGCCACGAATGCCGTCTTGAGCCCGTTCTTCTGGGCGGCCGCGAGATCACCATTGTGGGCGGCAACCATCATGACCTCCTCGGGCTTCAGGCACAGCAGCTTGGCTGCGCCGAGATAGGTCTCCGGATCGGGCTTGTAGTGCTCGAACAGTTCGGCCGACAGGATGAGGTCCCAAGGCAGGCCGGCGAATTTCGCCATGTTGGTAAGCAGCGCGACATTGCCGTTCGACAGCGGCGCGATGACGAACTTGGTCTTGAGCCGGGTCAGGCCGGCGACGCTGTCCGGCCACGGGTGAAGGCGGTGCCAGCCTTTGGTGAGATAATCGAGATCGGCTTCCGTCAGCCCCTTGATGGCGAACTTCTCGACAAGCTTGTCCAGCGAGCGACGATGCAGATCATCCAGCATGACATAGCCGCGCTCGGGGTGTTTGCGCACGTCGTCCATCGAGGCCATGTACATGCCGCGCCAACCATCGACGAGTGCGGTCCAGTCGGCGGTGATGCCACGCTGCTTGCCCCACCACATAAAGTCGGCGATGAGACTCGTGCGCCAGTCGACGACGGTGCCGAACACGTCGAAGACGAGGGCTTTGACGGCGGAGTGATCGGATGGTGGTGTCATGTTTCGCTCCGCAGATTTTCCTGCGCCGGGCTGACTCCGGGTTCAGATCGAGGCTTTAAAGCATGTTCCTTCCTATGCAACAATAGCGGTTGTCCGCCACATCAACTTCGTCTGGGGCGAGCAATGTCGCTGCCTCGACCAATTGGGACGCGCACCCATCTGCTATGGCAACCATTCCTCTCGCATTCATTCTGCTCAAAGATGCCCGCCTCCCGGATCAGGAGGCCTTGATTCAGTCAATACGCGGTCGTCATCCCGACTTGCAGTGCAGTCGCAGCGCCGCCGTATTGAGCGACGGCGCTACTCGTCCGATGTTGATCCCCGTCGGAAATCACACCCTGACGATCTTCCTGGTACCGGAGCCGGTGCCTTCTGATCAGCAACTTTGGGAGCGAGCCTCTCGGCTATGGCCGGAAGCTTTCCGCGCCGCGGGACGCCATCGCGCGCACCTCGCCATCGCGGTGATGGACTCTGCCAAGAGCAATGCCGAAACGAAAGAGCTGGGATTTGCCGAGCGTACGCTCCTCACAACCGCCCTTGTAGGCGCAGTGCTCGCAGCGACGCCCGGTGTGGTCGCCGTCATCTGGGATGGAAAGGTAGGTCGTTCGCCCGAGATGTGGCTGGAGCAGTCGCGCAGCGCCTTTGCGGCTTATCCAGATCAACCGCTCGCATTGTGGACGGAGATCGTCCCCTACCGTTCCGGCAAAACCATAGGAGCCTATACAGTCGGACTGTCGGCGTTCACTGGAAGAGAGATCGAGTTCGAGGTGGATGGGCTCGATCAAGACACCGTCACCGCCCGTGTCGCCCAGCTTTCGGCCTACTTCATCGCAACCGGCCTGGAGGACGGATTTAAGAGCGGCGAGGTGTTCGAAGCCGATTCCGAGATCGATCATCGCGTCGTGGTGCTCCACCGCAATTCGCGCTTCAACATCGGGCCGGTCGTCTCATTCTCATCCCTCGATGACCGATCGGGGAGACGCAGGACCTACCCGATCATTCCCGCCGTAATCGCCCGGAATCATCCGCTGCTGATCATGCTGGGCAAGGTCGGACTTTTCGATCCTGCCGATGCGAAGAACCACATCAGGCTCAGGCCGGATCACTACCAATCGGAGGTTCGCCTCGAGAGCTTCGATCAAGGCCTCTCGCAGGCGCTGTCCGGCATGATCGCAACCGACCTCTATGCCGAGGCCGACACCAAAGCGCGCCGAGCGGTCGCGGGCGGAGACATGGCGTCCGCGAGGTCAATTCTCCAGCCGTGGGCCGAGGAGGTTGGCTTGCTTCAAGGAGCAGCCAAGCTCGCTCTGACTTTGTGCGACGCGTTCTTGTTCGTGCCAGCGCCGCTGCGCGGCCCGTAGCGGGCGGACGTTGGACCCGTCCCGGCCACGTCTGGCTGAGCCAGCCGAACGATCGCGTGGGCGGGCCAGCTTAGTCCAGATGGAACTTCGCGAGCTCGCGATGCTCGGCCTTGATGTAGCGCACGGTGCCGGTGACGGAGCGCATCACCACCGTCTCGGTCTCGATCACGCCGTCCTTGCGGAACTTGACGCCCGACAGCAGCGAGCCCGTGGTGACGCCCGTGGCGGCGAACAGGCAGTCGCCGCGCGCCATGTCCTCGATGCCGTAGATCATCTTGGGGTCGTTGACACCCATCTTCGCGGCGCGTTCGCGCTTCTCGTCGGAATCGAGGATGAGGCGGCACTGCATCTGGCCGCCGATGCAGCGCAGTGCCACGGCCGCGAGCACGCCTTCCGGCGCACCGCCCGTGCCGAGATACATGTCGACGCCGGTGTTGTCGGGGTCGGCGCAGTGGATCACGCCGGCGACGTCGCCGTCGGTGATCAGGCGCACGGCGGCGCCGGTCGAGCGCACGCCCGAAATGATGTCGGCATGGCGCGGCCGGTCGAGCACGAGCACCGTGATATGTTCCGGCTTGACGCCCTTGGCCTTCGCGAGGCGGCGGACATTGTCGGCAGGGCTCGCATCGAGATCGACGACGCCCTTGTCGTAGCCGGGGCCGATCGCGAGCTTCTGCATGTAGACGTCGGGGGCGTGCAGCAGCGTGCCGCCGTCGGCCATCGCCATGGTGGCGATCGAGCCCGGCATGTTCTTGGCGCACAGCGTGGTGCCCTCGAGCGGGTCGACCGCGATGTCGACCTGGGGTCCGGTCTTGAGGCCGACCTCCTCGCCGATATAGAGCATCGGTGCCTCGTCGCGCTCGCCCTCGCCGATCACGATGGTGCCCTGGATCGGCAGCTTGTTGAGCTCGCGCCGCATGGCGTCGACGGCGGCCTGATCGGCCGCTTTCTCGTTGCCGTGCCCGCGCAGCCGCGCCGAGGACACCGCCGCCCGCTCCGTCACCCGCACGATCTCCAGCGTCAGAATGCGCTCGAGCAAGGCGTGCGGGGGGACTTCAATATGGGTCGACATCGGCTCACTCCTTCGAAACGTTTGGGCCGGAAATCTCCGTCCGCATCAACTCGTAACACCCACAGTTCGTTCGAACCGTTTTATCGCTTGAGCATGACCTTTCCGGAAAACCGCTCAACACTTTTCCGAGGTCATGCTCTAGTTCTTCTCAATCCTGATGACCTGCGGCAGCCCGCTGATCACCTTGTCCTTCTGCACGGCGGCGAGCGCACGGCGCACGGCATCCTCGTGTGTGGCATAGGTGATCAGGATGACGGGCACCGGGACCGCCTTGCCGTCGCTGGGCGCAGCGCCGCCATTGGGATGACGCTGCACGATCGACTCGATCGAAATCTTCTGCTCGGCCAGCCGCGTCGCGATCGCGGCCGCGGTGCCGGGGAAGTCACGCGCGAGCAGGCGGATGTAATAGCCGCCCTCGTGGCGCTCCATCGGCGCCTTCTTGGTGTCGCGCAGCTGCGAGATCGGCCGGCCGAACGGATTGGCACGGATGCCGCGCGCAACGTCGGCGATGTCGGCGACGACGGCGGATGCGGTCGCAGCCCCGCCGGCGCCGGGACCGACCAGCGTGATCGGCGGAATGCCCTCGCCGTCGATCGTGACCGCATTGGTGACACCCATCACCTGTGCGATCGAGGATGATTTCGGCACCATGGTCGGATGCACGCGCTGCTCGATGCCCTTGGTGGTGCGGACCGCAACGCCGAGCAGCTTGACGCGATAGCCGAGATCGGCCGCCGCCCGCAGATCTTCCGGCGCGATGGATGAGATGCCTTCGACATACACGGCACTTTGAGCAACTTTCGTGCCGAAGGCGAGGCTGGCGAGGATGGCGAGCTTCTGCGCGGTGTCGTGGCCGTCGACGTCGAAGGACGGATCGGCCTCGGCATAGCCGAGCCGCTGCGCGTCCTTGAGGCATTCGGCGAAGGACAGCCCTTCCTGTTCCATCCGGGTCAGGATGTAGTTGCAGGTGCCGTTGAGGATGCCGTAGACGCGGTCGATGCCGGTTCCGGCGAGACCTTCGCGTAACGTCTTGATGACGGGGATCGCCGCGCCGACCGCTGCCTCGAAATTCAGCGCGCCGCCGTGCTTTTCAGCCGCCTTGGCGAGCTTGAGCCCATGCTTGGCCAGCAGTGCCTTATTGGCGGTGACCACCGACTTGCCGGCGCTCAGCGCGGCTTCCACCGCCGACAGCGCCGGATCGCCCGCACCGCCCATCAGCTCGACGAAGCAGTCGACCTCGGGATGGGTGGCCAGCGCCATCGGATCCCTGGCCCATTCGACGCCGCGCAGGTCGACGCCGCGCTTCTTCGCCTTCGAGCGCGCAGTGACGGCGACGACGCGGATGCCGCGGCCGCTGCGGCCCGCGAGCACGCGCGCCTGCGTTTCGATCAAACGGACTACTTCGGCGCCCACGGTGCCGAGCCCCGCTATGCCCACTTTCAGGGGTGCAACCATGGTGTCTTAGAAAACCTGCCGAAGAGAACTCAACGCCGATTGGCGAGCGGAACGACGTTGTGCAACGTTTCGATGCCGCTTTCAAGGAAGCGGCGCACGCCGCGCGCGGCCTGCCTGATCCGTTGCTCGTTTTCCACCATGGCGATGCGGACATATCCTTCACCATGCTCGCCGAAGCCGACGCCGGGCGAGACCGCAACGCCGGATTTCTCCACCAACAGCGTCGCGAACTGCATGCTGCCGACGCTGCGGAAGGCTTCCGGCAGCGGCACCCAGGCGAACATCGAGGCCTCCGGCGGTGGGATCTCCCAGCCGGCGCGCCCGAACGATTCCACCAGCGCGTCGCGGCGCTTGCGGTAGGTGTCGCGCATCTCCTTGATGCAATCGTCCGGACCGTTCAGCGCGGCGGTCGCGGCGACCTGGACCGGCGTGAACGCGCCGTAGTCGAGGTATGATTTGACGCGGGCGAGCGCCGCGATGACGCGCTCATTGCCGACCGCAAAGCCCATGCGCCAGCCGGCCATCGAATACGTCTTCGACATCGAGGTGAATTCGACGGCGACGTCCATCGCGCCGGGCACCTGGAGCACCGAGGGCGGCGGGTTGCTCTCGTCGAAATAGACCTCGGCATAGGCGAGATCGGACAGGATCAGGATCTCGTGCTTCTTCGCGAAGGCGACGAGGTCCTTGTAGAAATCGAGGCTCGCGACATAGGCGGTCGGGTTCGAGGGGTAGCAGACGACCAGCGCCAGCGGCTTCGGAATCGAATGCACGATCGCCCGCTCCGCCGCCTCGAAGAATTGCGGCGTCGGCTCGGACGGCACCGAGCGGATCACACCGCCCGCCATCAAAAAGCCGAAAGCATGAATCGGATAGCTCGGGTTCGGACAGAGGATGACGTCGCCCGGCGCGGTGATCGCCTGCGCCACGTTGGCGAAACCTTCTTTCGAGCCCAGCGTCGCCACCACCTGAGTGTCCGGGTTCAGCTTCACGCCGAAGCGGCGGGCGTAATAGGCGGCCTGGGCCCTGCGCAGTCCGGGAATTCCGCGGGAGGCCGAGTAGCGGTCGGTGCGCGGCTTGCCCAGCGTCTCCTTCAGCTTCTCCAGCACATGCGCCGGCGCCGGCAGATCCGGATTGCCCATGCCGAGGTCGATGATATCGGCGCCGGCATTCCGCGCGGCTGCCTTGGCCCGGTTGACCTGTTCGAACACGTAAGGCGGCAGGCGGCGGATGCGGTAAAACTCTTCCATGGCTCTCTAGGGCTCCGGGCAACCGGTCAGGACAGAATCGACAGGCCACGAGGGCCATTTCAAAAGGCGCTCATGATCATCACGAAAATCACTCAAAATCAAATACTTAGAGCAATCATCGACGACAAGGACTGAAGTCGTTCGCCCTGACTCCTGGCTGAACCGGAATCTTTTAGCACGGCGAGGCGGAGGCGCCAGCGATTACCTTGCGCCTCATTTGGCGTCCTTGGCGGCCACCGCTTGGCGATCGCGTGCCGCGGCGAGCTCGGCCTCGATCTTGGCGCGCTGCTCCGGCGGGATGACCGCCTCATCGCGATCCGGCGGCAGGTCATGCACCGGCAGATAAGTGCCGGGCTCCCTGACATGCGGCTGTGCATCCCCCGGCGTCAGATCCGCGAGCTGGCTCGAGCATCCGCCGAGGGCGAACGCCGCGAGCAGCAACGCGCTGCAGATCGGCCGCGTCTTTTGCAGGTCCCATAACGCCAACACTTGGGAAATCCCCTACTCGTCCCAAAGCACGGCCCCGGGCAACCTTACCCAAGACCGCGCCCAAGCTCAAACCATGGCTGCCCAAATGGTGCGAGCGAAAAAAGCCCTTGCCCAACAAGACGAGCGGTGCGGCTCGATTGTGACGGAACCAAGAAAATTTGTCGCAGTGCAACACATCTTCGAGAGTGTTTAACGTCAAACATGCGAGCTTCGCGGTGACGAATACGGAATGAATCGTTACTGTTCTGCTCATGAGCATGGCCACAACCGACACGCCGAAACCCGGGACGAAGTTCGACGCGGAAGCCTTCGCGATGAATGTCGCGCGGGCGATGGAGAGCGGCGGCAAGGCGCTCGCCGCCTATCTCAAGCCGCGCGAGAGCGGCGAGGTGCAGGACCGCCCGCCGGCCGAGCTTGCCGAGGTCGTCAGGACCTTCACGTCGGTTGCCGAATACTGGCTGTCGGACACCTCCCGCTCCTCCGATCTGCAGACCAAGCTCGCGAAGGACTATCTCGACCTCTGGGGCTCGGCGGTGCGCCGCATGGCCGGTCAGGACGCCCAGCCCGCGATCACGCCCTCGCCGCGCGACAAGCGCTTTGCCGATCCGGAATGGAAGTCGAACCAGTTCTTCGACTTCGTCATGCAGCTCTATCTGCTCACGACCAAATGGGCGCAGGAGCTGGTGCGCGATGCCGAAGGGCTCGATCCGCAGACCCGCCGCAAGGCGGAGTTCTACGTCCAGCAGGTCATCAACGCATTGTCGCCGTCCAACTTCATGCTGACCAATCCGGAGGTGCTGCGCGAGACGGTGGCGAGCAGCGGCGAGAACCTCGCGCGCGGCCTGAAGATGCTGGCCGAGGACATCGCGGCCGGCAAGGGCATGCTGAAGATCCGCCAGTCCGATCCGGACAATCTCGTCGTCGGCGTCAACATGGCAACGACGCCGGGCAAGGTGATCTACCAGAACGAGATCATGCAGCTGATCCAGTACGCTCCGACCACGGAGAAGGTGCTGCGCACGCCGCTCCTGATCGTGCCGCCCTGGATCAACAAGTTCTACATCCTCGATCTGAAGCCGGAGAAATCCTACATCAAGTGGTGCATCGATCAGGGCATCACCGTGTTCGTGATCTCATGGGTCAATCCCGACAAGCGGCTCGGCAACAAGAGCTGGGAAGCCTACATGAAGGAGGGCCCGCTCACGGCGATGGACGTGATCGAGAAGGTCACCGGCGAGATGAAGGTGCATACCGCCGGCTATTGCGTCGGCGGCACCATGCTCGCGACCACGCTCGCCTGGCTCGCCGAGAAGCGCCGCCAGCGCGTGTCGTCCGCGACGTTCTTCGCCGCCCAGATCGACTTCACCCATGCCGGCGATCTCCTCGTGTTCGTCGACGAGGAGCAGATCTCGGCGCTCGAGCAGGACATGAAGGCCGCCGGCGTGCTCGAAGGCTCGAAGATGGCGATGGCCTTCAACATGCTGCGCTCCAACGACCTGATCTGGTCTTATGTCGTCAGCAACTATCTGAAGGGCCAGCAGCCGAGCGCATTCGACCTGTTGCACTGGAACTCGGACGCGACGCGGATGACCGCAGCCAACCATTCCTATTACTTGCGCAATTGCTATCTGGAGAACCGGCTCTCCACCGGCACGATGGTGCTCGACAACACCCTGCTCGACCTCTCCAAGGTGAAGGTGCCTATCTACAATCTCGCCACCCGCGAGGACCACATCGCGCCGGCCGAATCGGTGCTGTACGGCTCGCAATTCTTCGGCGGTCCGGTGAAGTATGTCCTGTCCGGCTCGGGCCACATCGCCGGCGTGGTCAATCCGCCCGCCTCGAACAAGTACCAGTACTGGACCAACGACAACGTCAAGGACGTCAGTATCGCGCAGTGGATGAAGGGCGCCGTGGAGCACAAGGGCTCGTGGTGGCCGGACTGGCGGGAGTGGCTGGGCGAACTCGATCCCGAGGAAGTCCCGGCGCGCAGCGTCGGCAGCGAAGCATTCCCACCGATCGAGGATGCTCCCGGCAGCTATGTCAGGGTTCGCGCATAGCGGAATCTCCCGCGCTTGTATAAGCTCGCTTGCAGCACCGCGACGACTGAGGGAACCGGACTATGACGCGCGAATTGTTCTGGCTGACACTGACGGTGATCCTGACCGCGATCCTCTGGATTCCCTACACCATCAACCGCTGCCAGGTTCGCGGGTTGAGCGGTGCCATGGCCAACCCCTCGCGCGGCGACAAGCCGCAGGCGGAATGGGCGAACCGGCTGATGTTCGCGCATGACAACGCGGTCGAGAACCTCATCGTCTTCGCCCCGCTGGTGCTGATCCTGAACGCGATCGACTATTCCACGAAATGGACTGTGCTCGCCTGCGCCGTCTATTTCTGGGCTCGTGTCGCGCACACCATCGTCTATGCGCTCGGAATTCCTGTGTTCCGCACCCTCGCCTTCACCGTCGGCTTCCTCGCGCAGGCGGTGTTGGCGCTGGCGATCTTCAATATCTTCTAGAGATCAGGCCGCGACCTTGCGAACGACGAGATGCAGCATGTTGGCCGGCGTCTTGTCGAAACTCTGGATCACGTTGGTTTCGGCTGACAGCGTGATCCACGGACCGGCGTCAGCGTAAGTCGCCTCGAGCCATTCGCGCGGCGGATAGTTGTAGTAGCGATCGAGGCTGTCGCGACCGTCACCCTCGCCCATCTTGTAGCTGGCGTAGAAAACGCCTGAAGGCTTGAGCGCACGATGAATGCGCCCGAGGATGCCGGCAAGCTCGTCGCGCGGGACGTGCAGGAGACAGGCACTGGCCCAGACGCCGTCATAGGCCTCCTGCGCGTCCAGTTGGTCGAACCGCATCGTCTCGACGGGATGACCAAGCCGCTGCGAGGCAATCTCGGCCATTTCAGGCGAACCATCGGTCGCGCGCACCGAAAACCCTTCGGCCAGCATCACCGCCGCATGATTGCCGGCGCCGCAGCCCAACTCGAGGATCGCGCCGCCGGATGGCAGCAGGGCCAGAAAGTCAAGCAGCCGCGTCGACGGTGCCTTCGCCCAGCCAGCATAGGACGCGGCATGGCCGCGGTAGAATTGCAAGGTCGCTTCGTCCACCGCAGTACCTCGTGTCATGGGAACAGCGCGATCTGCTCCAGCCCCGTCGTCTCGGGCAGCCCGAACATCAGATTCATGTTCTGGATCGCCTGCCCGGCCGACCCCTTCACCAGATTGTCGAGCGTGGAAATCACGATCGCCCGGTTCTTGATCCGGTCGGCGACGACGCCGATCTGCACATAGTTGGAGCCGCGCACATTCTGGGTCTGCGGCAGCACGCCCTTCCTGGCAACATGCACGAAGGGCTCGTTGGCATAAGCCTGCTCCAGCACGGCTCGCAGATCGTCCGGTGTCGCGCCGTTGAGCTTGACGTAGGACGTGCAGAGTTCGCCGCGCGCCATCGGAATAAGATGCGGCGTGAAGTTGATCGTCACCGCGGAACCGATGGCGACGCCGATCTCCTGCTCGATCTCGGGCGCGTGCCGGTGGGTGCCGACCGAATAGGGCGACAGCCCCTCGCCCGCCTCGCTGAACAACGTGTTCTGTTTCAGCCCGCGGCCGGCGCCGGTGACGCCCGATTTCGCGTCAATGACGATGTCGTCGATGTCGATCAGTTTGGCCTTCGCAAGCGGCACCAGCGCGAGCAGCGCGGCCGTGGGATATCAGCCGGGACAGGCGACCAGCCGCGCCGACGTGATCTTTTCGCGATAGAATTCGGTCAGACCATAAACCGCTTCGGCCTGCAATTCGAGCGCCCGGTGCTCGTGGCCGTACCATTGCGCATAGGTGTTCTTGTCCCGCAGCCTGAAATCGGCGGACATGTCGAGGACCCTGATTTTGGGATTTGCCTTGAGGACCGCGGCGATGATTTCCTGCGTGGTGCCGTGCGGCAGCCCGCAGAATACCGCATCGAGCTTGCTCCAGTCGACCTTTTCCCATTCCACCAGTTTCGGCAGGTTCAGCATGAAGAAATGCGGAAACACGTCGCCCATCGACTTGCCGGCGTGGGTATTGGCGGTGAGCGTGACGATCTCCGCATCCGGATGGCGCGCCAACAGGCGCACCGCATCGGCCCCGGTGTAACCGGAGGCGCCGAGAATGCCGATCTTCTTCGAGCTCATCACGCGTCCCTTCCAGGCGTCATTGGATCGTCTTGCCACGGTAGAAAGCTGCAGCGTCGCTTCCTTCGCCAGGCTGGCCTCGCGAGCAACGCTCGATCAGCTACTTCTCGGCAAGACCCAGCATCAGGCGCATGTTCTGCACGGCAGCGCCCGATGCGCCCTTGCCGAGATTGTCGAGCCGGGCGACCAGCAGTGCCTGATGGTACTTGTCGCTGGCGAAGACGTAGAGCTCGAGCATGTTGGTCTCGTTGAGCGCCTCCGGTTCGAGCCGGCCGGCCTTGGTCGCCTCGTTCTGCAGCGGCATCACCTTGACGTATTTCGAACCGGCGTAACGCTTTGCCATCGCCGCCTGTAGGTCGGCCCCGCCAGTCTTGCCCGGCAGCGCGTCGAGCTGCAGCGGCACCGAGACCAGCATGCCTTGCCGGTAGTTGCCGACCGAGGGAATGAAGATCGGACGCCGCGTCAGGTTGGAGTAGAGCTGCATCTCCGGCAGATGCTTGTGCTCGAAGCCGAGGCCGTAGAGCTCGAAGGATGGCGCGCTGCCGTCTTCGAAGCTCGCGATCATCGACTTGCCGCCGCCGGAATAGCCGCTCACCGCGTTGACGGTGACGGGATAGTCCGGAGGCAGGAGGCCGGCATCGACGATCGGCCGCAGCAGCGCGATCGCGCCGGTCGGATAGCAGCCGGGATTCGAGACCTTCTTCGCCGCCTTGATCTTGCCGGCCTGGTCCGGCGTCAGCTCGGGAAAGCCGTAGGCCCAGTCCGGCGCGACCCGGTACGCGGTCGAGGCGTCCAGCACCTTCGGCGCCGAGGCGCCCATGCTGTCGACCAGCGCAACAGTCTCCTTCGCGGCATCGTCGGGCAGGCAGAGGATGACGAGGTCCACCTCCTCCATCAGCGCCTTCTTGGCCGCGGGGTCCTTGCGCTTGTCGTCGGCGATGGTCTTCACCACAACATCGCTCTGGAGCTTGAGCCTCTCGTTGATGCCGAGGCCGGTGGTGCCGGAACCGCCATCGACGAAGACGGTGGCAGGCTTCTTCGCCGCGCCCGTGGCCGGGGCTTTCGTGGTTTCCGTGAGGCTCATGGCGCGCTCCTTTCGAGCATGTTGGTTTCGTTCGCGAAGGCCTCCGGCCTCACGTCCTGCATCAATTGTGCGATCTCTCTGGCGTCGGCCTGGGCTTGCGCGCCGAGCGCATTGGCGATCGCTGCGAAATCGGCATCCGATTTGTGCTGGTTCAGCTTGAAGCTGCCCTCGACCTCTTCAACCGTCATGACCAGACCCACGATCGCCTTCTTCATCGCCTCGAACCGCCCGGCGGTCATCTTGCCCGACGTCCATGGCTTCTTGGGCAACAGCCAGCTCTCGAACTTTTCGCTGAGCGTGTCGAGCTGCACCGACAGCTCGTCATCCGACAGCAGCCGCACCGGCCCGCTCAGATGCACCGACTGGTAGAGCCAGGTCGGAACCTGATCCGGCGAGACGTACCAGTCCGGCGATACATAGGCATCTGGGCCGTTGACCGCGAGCAGCCACGACGCCTCGCCGCCCGCCAGCTTTAGCAGCGGATTGTGACGGGCCAGATGAAAGGCGGCCTGCGGCGTGCCGTCAGCGCCGTAAGTCAGATAGAACGGCAATGGCGAGGCGATGGGCTTGTGGCCGTCGAAGGCGCACATGGTCCCGAAGCCGCGCTCGTCGGCAAACTTCAGGCTCGCGGCGCGGTCCTGCTTGAAAAAGGGTGGCGTGTACATCGTGGTCTCCTGCTGGGCCTCCTAAGGGAGCCGCCGGATCAGATCGCGCTGACAGGAGAGAGGATGCCGCGGATCGGATCCAGCGGCAAAGACGATGATCTCAAACGCGATCGACCGCCCAAACCGCAAAGCTGCGGCGGCGGCGACGGGCGAACAGGATGGTCGCGGCGTTGATCATGGCGCGCGGCTATAAGGCGATATCGGCCCGACGTCAAGGTTCTGGAACCATCGAGCGACCGTCAGATATTCGCTGCCGCTTACCAGCGGGCAAGGCCAAGGCGGCTAAAGACCGAGCCCCAAAAGGAACCGCCGCCACGGGTCAGCTCGTAAAGATGAGCGCCTGCTTGCTCGTTTCCGCGATCGGAGGCCTTGGTGTACCACTTGATCGCCTGCTGTGTATCCTTCGGCACACCGGTGCCGCTCTCATAGGCCCAGCCCAGATTGTATTGAGCCCAGCTGTCGTTCTGGTCGGCGGCCATGCGCAACAGGGATATGCCCTTGGCAAGATCCTGCGGCACGCCCTGGCCTTTGATGTGCATCAGGCCGAGGCTCATCTGCGCGTATGTGGAGCCCTGCTCCGCCGCCCGAGAAAACAGATCGAAAGCCACGGCAAGGTCCTGTGGAACACCCCGACCGTCCCGGTACATGGCGGCAAGGCGCATCTGGCTATAGGCCCTACCCTGTTCCGCCGCCTTGGCGTACCAATCGGCCGCCTGCTTCTCGTCGCGAACCTGCCCCGGACCGGCTTCCTGGAGGTACGCAAGCTGCTCCTGGCTATAGGGATCGCCTTGCTCGGCAGCCAGGCGAAACCATTTGACCGCCTCCCCGGCGTCGCGCTTGGTTCCGCTTCCGTCCCGATACATCGCCCCCACATGGGCTTGGGCGCGGGCATTGCCGATTTCGGCGAGCGGCTTCAACCGTTCCATCGCGCGTTCGAAATCGTGAGCGAGATATGCGTTCGCCCCCTCGGTGTAGTCGGCACTGACTTCGACCACCGAGGATGCCCCCTTTGGCGTGAGGCCGATCGGCCCGTAGCGGAAGTCGTCGAGCTTGTCGAACCCCTTCTCGATTGCCGCGCCAAACTCTGGCGGGCAGACGGGCGCATCAAGCGCCAAGCGAAGAACTGCGCTGGAGCGAATGGTCCGGCCATCCAGGACAATGGTGCTGCTCACATCGATCCGGCCGTGGACCATCCCGTAGCCCGTCCTGCCTTCGAACGCCGCCGAATAGGTGACTGGCGCCGGCTTCTCGTAGAAAAAAGTGTTCTCGGGAACCGTGAGAGAGGCAACTTCGCGGTATTCCATCGGCCGGCAGACAAAGGGCCTCCCGTCGGTCTGGCGCGCGATCAACCGCAGAAATGATCGCCTCGGATCGGTCAAAGGCAACATCCTGACATGCGCGGGCCGATCAAGAGCGATGATCTTGCTGATCTGAAACGTCGACGTGATGGCATAGTCATCCGTCAATTCGCGCGGATTTGGATAGGTGTAATCACCGGTTCCGGTCAGGCCCGCCTGCTCGATCAGTTTTCTGGCAGTCACGCGTCGGTCCGAATCATCCAATCCCAGGGCGAGCGCACGACCCAGCTGGGCCCCGATGCCTGTACCGGACAGGATCGAGCGCACGTCGCGCTTCCCGTCCTTGCCAAGCACATAGTCTGTTTCCGCAGCCAGCCGAAAGCGCGTCGGGTCGGCCATGGGAATGCGCCCCAAGGTGCCCTTGTCGATATTGAGGACCGGTTTGCCCGCGAGTTCGGACGGCAGGGAGCCGAAGGCGAAGAGTGACGCGGTCGGATCGAGATATTGGTCGATCTCCGGGACATAGGCGATCGCGTGGTCGAAATTCGGCGTGGCTATTTCGGTGAGCGTGTACCTTGCCTGCGAATTCACCGCGACCAGATTGACTTCGATGCCCTGGGCAGCAAGCAGCGCCTTGAACAGCGTCGCATGCGCCTTGCAATCGCCGTAACGCGACGCAAGCACCGCCGAGGCAGGCTGCGAGGTCCAGCCGCCATCCTCGAGGCCAATCCCGACGTAGCGGATGTTGCGCGCCACCCAATTGTAGATGCGTTCAATCTTCACCCGCGAGCCGGTCGCCTCGCCGATGATCTCCCGCGAAAGTCGTGCAATCTTCTCGTCCGGTCGCGCCATGGGCGCGTTGCGGGCGTTCAGTGTCGCCGCGAAAGCGGCATAGTCGGCAAACGTGCTCGCCTCGAAACGCGCGGCGTATGACAGAGTCTCATCGTCAATCTGCCCGGACCTCGGTGTGTCTTGTCGGAAGCGCACGCGGTGGATGATGCGATCGTTGCCCCTCTCTTCCCAGTGCTCGACATTGCGCATTGCGATCCGCAGCGGCCTGGATGCCGGCCCGTCCACGATCACCTCGAGCAATTCGGGCGGTTGGCTTGCCGGCTCGCTCCAGACGCGTGCGAACTCGCCTGGAAATCTCGCCTGCTTTGCCTTGTAAACAAGACGACCGCGGATGCTGTCGCCGGGAGCAACGTGCGGGAAGGCGATGATCCTGTTGCGGACCTCGTCGAAATAGGGCGAAGAGGAATCTGTCGAAGCCGGTTGATCGCGAATGGCCCGCTCGTCGACCGCAACCACGCTGCCATCGGCCTTGAGGGTAGCAAGCTCCGTTGACGACAATTCGTCGAAATAGCTGTTGTACTGAAAACTCTGCTGCGCGATCGCCTCGGCGCCCTTCTCGTCGAGCGCCTTGATCTCGAACTCGAAGACCTCGTTGCTGAGACCGGCCTCATCGAACGTGATGGTGTGACGGGCGAGCGTTCGCCGCCAGCCCGGGTCGATCCAGCCGGGCCTCACATCCAGGCCGGATGATTCCGCGGCATACGATTTCATGCATGGCAACAGCAGCAGCAACGACACCAGGAAGGTAGAATAAATTCGTACGATCATCTGTTGAGCGCTCGGCCAACCAATTCCGCAGCTCAACTAGCAGGCGAAACTTACCAGCAGCACCCTCAGAAAGAACGATTTTTAGATTTCCTTCTGCGCCGCGATCCGATCGGGCATGTACCCGATCCCAAATGCGGTCAGATCACCCGCCAGATCCATTCCATGATCTTGGCGAGCACGTCGCCGAACAGCAGGAGCACGGCGGACCAGATCAGGGCCGAGACGAAATTCGCGGCCTGGAAGCTCCAATAGGGCATCTCGAAGATGCCGGCCGCAAGCGGCACGGAGGCGCGCAAGGGGCCGAAAAAGCGCCCGATGAAGATGCTGGGTATGCCCCAGCTGCGCACGAAAGCCTCGCCTCTGGGCAGCAGGTCCGGATAGCGCGAGAGCGGCCACATCTGGGCAACCCTCTCCTTGTAGCGGTAGCCGAACCAGTAGGAGACCCAGTCGCCCAGCGCCGCGCCAAGGCCGCCGGCAATCCAGACCGGAAAGAAACTGATGCCGCTGGCCCCGATCAGCGCACCGATGGCCACCAGCGCGCCCCAGGCCGGAACCAGCAACGAGATGAACGCAAGCGACTCCCCGAAGGCGAGCAGAAACACGATCGGTGCCGCCCAGGCCTGGTGAACGCGCACGAAATCAGCCAGGGCGTGCGCAAATTGCTCCATCAAAAATAGCCTTCCCGCCCCGTCTCAAGGTGCTGCTCGATGAAAAGGACTGGTAAGCCAAGGACTTGTGTGACATCAAGTCACAAAACCCGACATGACACGTGGCGAACCGTCAAATTGCCGGGAACTTGTGGGCCCTGCGGCGTAAAATCGCCGGGATTGGCTCCCAACCCCACACCGCCAGCCCCGGCGCGGTAACCTTTCCAAGGCAGAAGTGGCATAGTCGGCGCAACCGATTCGCCGCCCCTGCGGCCCTCAAAACGCATCAAGATATATGTCCAAGCAGTTGAAGCCCAAAGCAAAAGACGACTTTTTCGGCGGCGACGAGCCGAAACCTCGTGCCGCCAAGGCGGCGCCGCGCGGAAGCGGCGGGGAAGCCGATTACACGGCAGCCGACATCGAGGTGCTCGAAGGCCTGGAACCGGTGCGTCGCCGGCCTGGCATGTATATCGGCGGCACCGACGAGAAGGCGCTGCATCATCTGTTCGCCGAAGTCATCGACAACTCGATGGACGAGGCGCTCGCCGGGCATGCGACCTTCATCGAGGTCGATCTCAGCGCGGACGGGTTCCTGACCGTGACCGACAACGGCCGCGGCATCCCGATCGATCCTCACCCGAAATTCCCGAAGAAGTCGGCACTCGAAGTCATCATGTGCACGCTGCATTCGGGCGGCAAGTTCGACAGCAAAGTCTACGAGACCTCGGGCGGCCTGCACGGCGTCGGCATCTCCGTGGTGAACGCCCTCTCCTCGCGTCTCGAGGTCGAGGTCGCGCGCAGCCAGAAACTCTACCGCATGACGTTCGAGCGCGGCCACCCGAAGGGCAAGCTCGAGGACCTCGGCAAGATCAACAACCGCCGCGGCACGCGCGTGCGCTTCAAGCCCGACACCGATATTTTCGGGCCTAAGGCCGCGTTCAAGCCGCAACGCCTGTTCAAGATGACGCGCTCGAAAGCGTATCTGTTCGGTGGCGTCGAGATCCGCTGGAACTGCGCGCCCGAGCTGCTCAAGGGCATCGAGGACGTGCCGGCCGAAGCGACCTTCCACTTCCCCGGCGGCCTCAAGGATTATCTCGCCGCGGCGATCCACGCCGACACGCTGGTGCATCCCGACATCTTCTCGGGCAAGTCGGGCCGCAACGGCGCGCATGGCGCCTGCGAATGGGCCGTGGCCTGGACCGCCGATGCCGACGGATTCCTCTCCTCCTACACCAACACCGTGCCGACGCCGGATGGCGGCACGCACGAATCCGGCCTGCGCAGCGCCCTTTTGCGCGGCCTGAAGGATCACGCCGAGCGCGTCGGTCAGGGCAAGCGCGCGGCCTCCGTCACCTCGGAAGACGTGATGGTCGGCGCCGCCGTGATGCTGTCGGTGTTCGTGCGCGAGCCGGAATTCCAGGGCCAGACCAAGGATCGCCTCGCCACTGCGGAGGCGCAGCGCATCGTCGAGCAAGCGATGAAGGATCCGTTCGACCATTGGCTGTCGGGCAATCCGAACATGGCCAACCGGCTGCTCGACTTCGTGATCGACCGCGCCGAAGAACGGTTGCGGCGGCGGCAAGAGAAAGAGACCGCGCGAAAAACCGCCGGCAAGAAGCTGCGCCTGCCCGGCAAGCTCGCCGACTGCACCGACGCCGGCACCGATGGCTCGGAGCTGTTCATCGTCGAGGGTGACTCGGCCGGCGGCAGCGCCAAGCAGGCGCGCGACCGCAAGACCCAGGCCGTGCTGCCCCTGCGCGGCAAGATCCTCAACGTCGCCTCTGCCGGCAAGGACAAGCTGACGGCGAACGCACAGCTCTCCGATCTCGTGCAGGCGATCGGCTGCGGCCAGCTCCTGCAATATCGCGAAGAGGATCTGCGCTACCAGCGCATCATCATCATGACCGACGCCGACGTCGACGGCGCCCACATCGCTTCACTGCTGATCACCTTCTTCTACCGGCAGATGCCGAAGCTGATCGACGAAGGACACCTCTTCCTCGCGGTGCCGCCGCTCTACAAGCTGACCCACGGCACGAAGTCGGTCTACGCGCGCGACGACAAGCACAAGGACGAGCTGATCAAGTCCGCGTTCAACGCCAACGCCAAGGTCGAGGTGAACCGCTTCAAAGGCCTCGGCGAGATGATGCCGGCGCAGCTCAAGGAGACCACCATGGATCCGGCCAAGCGGACCCTGCTCAAGGTGGTTCTGCTGCCCGACGACCGTGACACCACCGCAGATTCGGTGGAGCGCCTGATGGGCACCAAGGCCGAGGCGCGCTTTGCCTTCATCTCGGACAAGGCCGAATTTGCCAGCGAAGAGCTGCTGGACGTCTGAGGCATTGGTCCGTGCCGGGCGCGCCAGCTACAAGCTCGGTGGTCCGGTGGTGGCGAAGTACCGCGCCGCCGCTTCTTCGAAAACCAGCCCCGGCCTCGGCCGGGGCTTTTTGCTTTTTGGCTCCTCCAAGTCGAGGCCACGGCGTGGACGACGCGATTCGCGCCGGACCGGGCGAGTGGGCCAGCGACTCAGGAGCTCAAACGCCGAGCGAGGAATGCCTCCATTTCGAACAAAGCCGGATTTGCTAACGACAAGTTACCCGAAATCGAAGTCTGCAGACCCCAAACAACATATTGAAATATATGACATAATATGGATTCGAGCAGTAGCATTCGAAATACTCCAGCACCGGCGTTTTCCGGCGACTGTGCCTGCCCGGCAACAGCATTTCGGCGAGAACCGTCTATAGTCCGGGCATCAGATGATACGAACTTCAGCGCGCGCTCGCGCCTGCTACGACAGACCAAGGTTGGGGATTTGACATGAAGAAGACTTTGCTCGCTCTGACCGCGGTTGCGGCGATGACCGGTTCGGCCTCGGCGGCAGACCTTGGCGCCCGTCCCTACATGAAGGCCCCGATGCCGGCGCCCGTTGCCAACTGGACCGGCTTCTACGTGTTCGGCGGTGGCGGCGGCGGCCTTTCGAATGCCGACCAGAGCGTTGTCGACACCGGCACGGGCACCCCGCTGACGATCACCCAGCGCCAGGGCGGCTCGGGCTGGTTCGGCACCGTTGGCGCCGGCTACGACTGGCAGTTCAACGGCACCTGGGTCGCCGGTGTGTTCGCCGACGGTCAGTTCGGCAGCATTCGCGCCACCATCCAGGATCCGACCCTCGGCATCACCGGCAACCAGAAGCTGGAAACCTCCTGGGCCGCGGGTGTTCGCCTCGGTTGGCTGGTCGCCCCGAACGTTCTCTCCTACGTGAACGGCGGTTACTCGGGCGCTCACTTCGGACAGACCAACTTCACGACGCTGGGCGGCACTCCCGTTGGCGTCCACCTCAACAGCTACGATCGCCACGGCTGGTTCATCGGCGGCGGCGTGGAGAACAGCCTGAACATCTTCGGCATCACCTCGCCCGGCTGGTTCATGAAGACCGAGTACCGTTCGGCCTTCTACGATACCAAGACTCAGGATCAGATCTCCGATGCCACGGGCCTGCCGACCGGCGTGAACAGCATCCGCGCCAACAGCTGGAACCAGACGATCTCGACCTCGCTGGTCTACCGCTTCAACTGGACCGGTCCGGTGGTCGCGAAGTACTGATCCGATCTCACGATCAAACGTCAAAGCCCCGGCATCGCCGGGGCTTTTTCGTTTTGGGCCGGGCGGCCGAGGCTCGCCTGCAATGACCTGTACGGCGAACCGGGCTCCGCTCGCCGACTATCGGTGCGGCCGATCGCGCAGCCGCGAATTGCCTTTCCAGGGACACGCTTCCTCCCACCGGCAGCTTGCGCCGGTGCTGCCATTGTATCCACACTGACGCTACGGTTAGTGTGCGCTCAAGCTTTCGCGGCGCGGCGATCCTCATCGCCGCACCGCTGACAGGAGCGGACCGATGGGAGGAATCCATGCGCAGATTTCTGCTGGTCGCAGGCCTGCTTGCGACTGCCGTCGGGCTGCTCTGGATCGGACAGGGCACGGGCGCCGTTCCGTGGCCGCGATCGAGCTTCATGGTCAACCAGCTGCAATGGGCCGGCTATGGCGCAGCCATGGCCGGCTTCGGGCTGGTGCTGATCTGGCAGAGTCATCAATGAGATAAATCAGGGAATGAAAGCATGACATCCAGCCGGTTCGATCTTCGCGGCAAGGTCGCGATCGTCACGGGAGGCAATGGTGGCATCGGCCTCGGCATGGCGCGCGGCCTTGCCGACGCTGGCGCCGACATCGCCGTGGTCGGACGCAACGAGGCCAAGTCCGCCGCCGCCGTGTCCGACCTCAGGCAGCGCGGCGTCAAGGCGATCGCCGTCACCACCGACGTGACCGACAAGGCGGCGGTCGCTGCGATGATCGAGCGCGTCGTCGGGGAGCTCGGCCGCATCGACGTCCTCGTCAACAACGCCGGCATGAGCATCCGCAAGCCGCCGCACGAGCTCGAGCTCGACGAGTGGAACAAGGTGATCGACACCAACCTCACCAGCGCTTTCGTGTGCTCGAAGCTGGCCTACCCGGCGCTGAAGGCGTCCGGCAACGGCAAGGTGATCAATATCGGTTCGATGATGTCGATCTTCGGCGCGAGCTTCGCGACGGCCTATGCCGCGAGCAAGGGCGGCATCGTGCAGTACACCCGCGCCTGCGCCAACGCCTGGGCGCCCGACAACATCCAGGTCAACGCCATCCTGCCGGGCTGGATCGATACCGACCTCACCCGCGGCGCCCGGCAGCAGGTGTCGGGGCTGCACGAGCGCGTGCTGGCGCGCACGCCTGCGGGGCGTTGGGGCGACATCGACGATTTCGCCGGCATCGCCGTGTTCCTCGCCTCGCCCGCGTCGAACTTCGTCACGGGCACAGCGATCCCCGTCGACGGAGGCTTCTCGGTAATGGCCTGAGCCCGGGCGCGCCCGCAATCAAACGACGCAAAAAAGAAGCCCCGGACCAGGCCGGGGCTTTTGAAATTTGCAGTGCTTTTCTTGATCGTTGGTCGCGTTGCGTCGACGTGCTCAGTAGCGGCCGATGGTCGGCGCGTCGAACTTGTAGCTCGCGCGCACGACGGCCCATTGGATGTCGCGCGGCTTGGCATCGAAGGTGTAGTTGCCCGAGGTGCCGCCGAGTTGATAGGTCTGGCTGCCGAAGGCCGCGTAGTTGTATTCGAGGCCGACGATCCAGTTGCGGGTGACGCCGTATTCCCAGCCGGCGCCGACGGTCCAGCCGTTGGCCCAGTGGGTCTGTTCGCCCGACCCCGTCGCCACACCGGTGGTGTCGGTCACCGAGAGACGGTTGTTCACGCCGGCATAACCGCCCTTGAAGTAGAACAGGTTGTTCTGCACGGCGAAGCCGGCGCGACCGACGACGGTCGCGAGCACGTTGGCGCGCCAGGAGAACACGTCGTCCGCAGCGCCAAACACGTTGTTGACGACCGTGCCCTTGTTGTCGAGGCCGGAGATCGTCCCTTCAATGCCGAACACGTAGTTGTTGGCCTGCCAGTTGTAGCCGATCTGGGCGCCGCCCATGATGCCCGAGTTGCGCTGACGGAAGCCATCACCCGGCGAAAGATCGCCGAACGGCGCGCCGGTTCCGTTGTTGGTGAACTGCTCGTTGGTCCAGGCGCCACCGATATGGCCGCCGACATAGAAGCCGGTCCAGTTGAACAGCGGCTCGACATAGGCGGGCGCCTTCGTGTAGCGCGCACCGAGATCGGCGGCGGAGGCCGCGCCGGTCGAAACCAGAGCCGTCGTGCAGGCGAAGGCGGCAATCAATTTATTACGCATGGTACACCCCGTGTCCTTTGATGGGCGCACGGTCACACGCAGGTCTTACTCAAATTTGAATCAAGAAAGTTAAGATGCCGGATTGGCACGCAGCGCGCCTTGAATCCGTTGGCGTTGTTGTTCGCGCGCAACGCTTGGCGCGCGATTTAACGCGGCATTATCCTTAGCAGCTCCTGCGTTACGGTGCCGGCGCGGCCCTCGAATGCACGTGCTCCGGCCGCACGCCGAGCGCAAGCAGGCGCGCCGGAATGCCCTGTAGCCACGGCAACGCGGTGACGAGGCGCACGACCAGCGGGACTTTGAGCGGCCGATCGCCGCCCTGCAAGGCGCCGCTGATGATATTGTTCTGCACGATCACCTGCATGCGTTGCGTCATCTTCACCGGAAATTCGCGTCGGCGCCTGATGGCATCGAGCTCGCCCTCGGTCGGGCAGCCGCGCTGAAGCTTGTCCGCCAGCAGATTGGCGGTCGCGACCGCGTCCTGCACGGCGAGATTGACGCCGACGCCGCCGACCGGCGACATCGCATGCGCGGCGTCGCCGATGCACAGCAGGCCCGGCTGCGTCCAGCGCTTGAGGCGGTTGATCGCGACCGTGAGCAGCTTGATATCGTCGAAGCTCTTCACATCAGTGATGCCGGATCGAAGGATCGGCGCCATGCGCACGACGTCGTCGAGCAACGCCTGCAATCCCCTCGCCTTCACCGCTTCATATTGTCCCTTGGCGATGACATAGGCGCATTGCCAATAGTCGCCGCGGTCGAAGGTGATCATCATCTTGCCGGGCTCGACCCGCGCGAACACGTTCTCGGTCTCGTCGGGTCTGCGGCCGGCGCGGAACCAGAGCACGTCCATCGGCGCGCCGATCTCCTCGACCTCGAGGCCGGCGCGCTCGCGCACCGTCGAATGCCGGCCGTCGCAGGCAATGGTGAGATCGGCCTCGATGTCGATGATGCCGTCAGGCGTTTTCGCCCGCACGCCGGCGACGGTCTCGCCGCGGCGGATCAGATCGACCGCCTCCGTGCTCATCATCACCTCGAGCGAGGCAAAGCGCCGCCCGGCCTCGCGCAGGAAGTTCAGGAAGTCCCATTGCGGCATGAAGGCGATGAAGGGATATTTGGTATGGAGCCGGCTGAGATCGGCGATGCGCACCGGCGTGCCGCCGAACAAGCCGTCCATCTTCTGCAAGCGCTGATGCGGCAGCTTCAGGAAGCCGTCGATCAGGCCGAGCTCGTCCATCACCTGAAGCGTCGAGGGATGCACGGTGTCGCCGCGGAAGTCGCGGAAGAAATCCGCATGCTTCTCCAGCACGATCACGTCAATGCCGGCCCGCCCGAGCAGATAGCCGAGCATCATGCCGGCCGGCCCGCCGCCGACGACGCAGCAGCGGACCTTCATGGTGCGGTTTGGCTGTTTGTCAGATGTCATTGCCGCTGCGATCCGCGATGTGAGTATCGATCAACATATCCCTGACGATACTAGCGCGATTCAGGCCGAACGCAGTTTCAATTTGCGGCCATAGCCGCCGCGACTGGTTCGCAGCAGCACCAAGCCCCCGGACAAAAAGGCCCGCAGTGCGCGGGCCTTTGCCTGAAAGCGGGATGACTATTTCTGGTCTTCGTTGCTGGTCCCGGTGCCCGGACTGCCGATCGGCAGCCCATTGGGCGCATGACCGACACCCGCGTTTCGCTCGGCTTGCGCCGCCGCGGGCGTCTTGCCGGCCGCGGTCGGGGGCTGAGCGTTCGGATTGTTCAGGCTGTTGTTGGTATTGATGTTCGCTCCGGTGGTGGTGCCATGCGTCCCCATTCCCGAGGGAGCCGACGGCCCCGAGTTGGCGCTGCTGGATGACGTGCCCATTCCGGCGCCTGAGCTGGCCGCAGATCCCGCGCCGCCGGTCCCCGTTCCGGCAGCAGCCCCGGCGCCGGCACCGCCACCCGCACCACCGCCACCCGCACCAGCGCCTCCGCCACCACCTCCCCCTTGCGCAAAGGCGGCCGTCGACAGCGCAGCACAAGCGGTGATTACGAAGATGGATTTGCGGATCATGGATCGTCTCCCTGGTTTGACAGACAATCCAGGTGCCCAAGGAGTTGTTCCTTCCGCGGAGATCGACGTGCGCTTGCCTCATGGCTTTGACGACTTCCGTTCCCATGGGCGCTTGCCGTCGGCGTCGCGATCCCAGGGTCGCGTGATCGGAGCTACCTTCTCATCCTCGGCGGCCTTCGCGCGGTCCGCCTGGACACGTTCACGGTCGGTGAGTGGCGGCGCTGTGGGGGCGGGAGTCGTTTGGGCCAAAACCGGAAGCGTCGTAACGACCGCGACGATGATGAACTTTGCCATCCCCGCCTCTAGCACTTCCGCCTTGACCTGTCCGATTTAAGTTCGTCCACTCCGTAGGCCGATCGCGTCAGGCCGACAGCGCATCAATGATTGCTGCGGTTCGCGCTACGAAAACTCTTGATCTCCGAGACGCTGCCGTCGCGATAGGTCAGTTCCACCGAGACGGACTGCGTGCTTGGCGCGAGCTTCATGTAGAGCGGCATGCCGGCGGTGACCGCGCTGGGGTCGCGCATGTCGCAAGGCGGCATCTTCAGCACCTGGTTGGGGACGGCGGTGTCGATGCCGATGCGCACCTCGCGGATGGCGCAGCGGTACGACACGAGATGCGTGTAGTAGACCAGCAGCCCGTTGAACTCGCGGAACGACAGCCAGCTCGTCGAGGTCATGTCGAGGATCTTGCGCTGGTCGCGGATCAGCGCGGCCTCGGGATCGAACCTGATCGGGAACGGTCCCTGCATGTCGCCGGACTGATCGACGTAGCGGACCTCGATGGTGCCGGCCTGCGCATCAGGCGGCAGCTCGATCGACGGGTTCGGCATCCGCTTGCGCGTGCGCGGATCGAGCGTATCGATGAATCCGGTCTCGCGGAAATCGCCCTTGCCGGCCATGCGCCAGGAAATGCCGAGCGTCGGGTCGGCGAAGGAGAACGTCACGCTCCAGCCGCCATTGTGCCGCGAGAAGCTCGCGATCGGCGCGTTGATGGTCTCCTCCTTCGGCATCTGTGGCACCGACACCGGCGGCAGTGCCGCAAGCTTCTGCGGCGGTGGATCGGCCGGGCGCGCGGCTGCATCCTTCGCCATGCCGCTGAGGAAGACGTCGTCGACCATCTGATCGAAATAGACCGGCACCTGCCTGTGCTTGACCGTGTCGGCCATCTCGCTGACGGCACGGCGCGTGCGTTGCGCCACCTGCACCAGGTTCTCGCCGGGCTTGAGCAGCTCCTTGGCGAAGGTGCGTGTGAACACCGAATTGGGATTGGCGTCGTCGTTGGACAGGCGATCGAGCGCTGTCTGACGAGGTCCTGCCGAGAACACCGAGAACACGCCTTCGGGCAGCTGCGTCATCGGCGCGAGCCCGCCGCCACCGGCGACCGCGCGGGTGCCCTTGCGCTCGAACGGGTTGTTGCGGCAGGCGTCGAACACCAGGATCGAGGTCCGCGCCTTCTTGTTCTGAAGGCGCTCGACGATGCGGTCGGCCAGGATCGAGGCGTCGCGCACCAGCTCTTCCTGACCTTCCGTCGCCGCCGGCACGTCGGTCGGCAGCAGGTAGTTCTGGCCGGCGATCTCGAAACCATGGCCGGCGTAGAAGAAGAACGCGGTGTCGCCGGGCTCGATTGCCTTGTCGAAGGCGAGCAGCGTCTCGGAGAATTGCTGCCGGCTCTGGTTCTCGGCGACCATCACCGAGAAGCCGAGCTGCTTCAGCGTGTCGCCCATGGTGCGGGCGTCGTTGACGGCCTTGAGCAGCTTCGGGACGTTCTTGTAGTCGTTGTTGCCGACCACGAGCGCGACGCGCTTCTCGGCATAGGCAGGCGCTGCGAAGCCGCTCAGGCTCGCCGCAAGACCAAGGGCCGCCAGAATTCCGAAAAGCCGACGCGTCATCGCAAAATTTTCCCTGCAGAACGGCCCTACGCCGGTTCCTTCGAACAGCAGTTCACGGGATCCCCTGCCGCTGTGTGATAGTCGGCCCAGAGGCAACGACGGTTCAAGGGGCCTGCCCCCCGATTCCTCGATCTGGCTCTGGCAGATTGCGTTGGAATCTGCTTCTTCTTGAACGATTTCGCCGGAAACGAGGGGCAGCCGTGTTTCACTGGTGTACGGACGAGGTGGAGCCGCACGACCGTTTCGAGTATTGGCGCGAGGTGCGCGCCAAGGGATTGTTCGGCGTTACCGCCGAGCTCGAGCGCGAGCGGCGAACGAACTTCTTCGGCGAGTTCTCGCTGCGCCAGCTTGGCGGGGCCGGCCTCGTCGAGCTGAAGGCCTCGCCCTACGCGGTCGAGCGCAGCACGTCCGACATCGCTGACGCCCCGGGTGACGCAATCTGCGTGTACCAGCAGCTCGGCAGCGGCGGCTGGTTCGGCGGCATGCGCACAAGCGACTTTTCGATCGGGAGCGGCCGCTTTGCCACCAGCCATACCGACCTGCCTTACCGCACCGCGCCACAGGGCGCCGGGGGCTTTCACCTGCGGATCCTGAAGATTCCCGTGAGCAGCATCCCGACGCAGGACAAGCGCATGCGCGAGCTTGCACCCCGGACGTTCAACGATCCGACCCTGGCGCCCCTGCTCGCTGCCTGCTTTGCCGATCTCGGCGAGGCCGCCGCGGATGATGCTGTCGCCGCGGATGCGTCCCCTCTCGTCCAGACCTCCCTGGTTCAGGCGTTGGCCCATCTGGCGCTGATCGAGCGCGGCATCGTGCGGCCCGGCAGCCGGCGCGGCCAGGCGGCGCTGCGGACCGCCCGCCTCTCGCAAGCCCGGCGCCTGATCGCACGCCACATGCAAAACCCAAACCTGGCGCCGGCCATGGTGGCCGACCTGCTCGGCGTGTCCGTGCGTCACCTGCACATGCTGTTCGAGACAGCCGAGAAGAGCTTCTCGCAGACCGTGACCGACGAGCGCCTGAAACAGAGCCGCCGCCTGATGCGCGAGGCGCCGGAGCGGATGATCGCCGACATCGCGGCCTCCTGCGGCTTCGAGAGCCTGGCGACCTATTACCGGGTCTTCAATGCCGCCTATGGCATGGCGCCCGGCGACTTCCGGGCCAGGGGCGCGGATGACCTTTAGACGGGTCGTTTGGCGATTGCCGCCGGACCGCGGGCAGAGCGGAAAATCCCAGCAGCGCCCGCGATTTGGGCAAAAACCTCAGGTTTTTTAGGGCCTTCCCGCGCCTGCTCCATTGACTTTGGCCAATTCCCCCCTATGTTCCAGTGCGACGCGGCTCAGATCGACGAGCGATTCCTGAGCCTTGCGCTTTGTTCGCGTGAGTCAGCACCCCCAGCTTCTTCGAGAGCGCGCCGTTTCGGGGTGGAACGCGACAGCCTTAATTACCCTCGATTCCGAACGGCGGTTTCGACCAGAGGCTCAATGTCCTTTTCAAATCTCGGACTATCCGAAAAAGTCCTCGCCGCAGTGGCGGCCACCGGTTACACCAATCCCACCCCCATCCAGGAACAGGCGATCCCTCACGTCCTCGCACGCAAGGATGTGCTCGGCATCGCCCAGACCGGCACCGGCAAGACCGCGGCCTTCGTGCTGCCGATGCTCACCATCCTCGAGAAGGGCAGAGCCCGGGCGCGCATGCCGCGCACCCTGATCCTCGAGCCGACCCGCGAGCTTGCGGCCCAGGTGAAGGAAAACTTCGACCGCTACGGCGTCGGCCAGAAACTCAACGTCGCCCTCCTGATCGGCGGCGTCTCCTTCGGCGATCAGGATGCCAAGCTGATGCGCGGCGTCGACGTGCTGATCGCAACCCCCGGCCGCCTGCTCGACCACACCGAGCGCGGCGGCCTGCTGCTCACCGGCGTCGAGCTGCTCGTCATCGACGAGGCCGACCGCATGCTGGACATGGGCTTCATCCCCGACATCGAGCGCGTCTGCAAGCTGGTCCCGTTCACGCGGCAGACCCTGTTCTTCACCGCGACCATGCCGCCGGAAATCCGGCGCATCACCGAAGCCTTCCTGCACAATCCGCAGAAGATCGAGGTCTCCAGGCCAGCCACCACCGCCGTCACCGTCACGCAAGCCCAGGTGCCTGCCGGACGCGAGGCGCACGAGAAGCGCGAGCTGCTTCGCCGCCTGCTTCGCGAGGCCAAGGACCTCAAGAACGCGATCATCTTCTGCAATCGCAAGCGCGAGGTCGCCATCGTTCACAAGTCGCTGCAGAAGCACGGCTTCAGCGTCGGCGCGCTGCACGGCGACATGGACCAGTCGGCCCGCACGGCCGCACTCGAACAGTTCCGAAAGGGTGAGCTGCCGCTGCTCGTCGCTTCCGACGTCGCCGCCCGCGGCCTCGATATTCCCGAAGTCAGCCACGTCTTCAATTTCGACGTTCCCCATCACGCCGACGACTACGTTCATCGCATCGGCCGCACCGGCCGCGCCGGCCGCACCGGCACCGCGATCTCGATCGTGACACCACTCGACCAGAAGTCGATGGTGGCGATCGAAAAGCTGATCGGCCAAAGCATTCCGCGCGCCGAGGGCGATTACGAAGTCTCGGCCGAGGCATCCGATGCGAGCGAGCGTCCGCGCGAGCAGCGCGGCCGTGAACGTTCACGCGGCGGCCGCGGCAAGCCGCAACGCGGCCGCGACCGTGAGCGCAGCCACGAGCCGCGCGACGCACGAGGCGAGGCAAGGCACGCCTCCGAATCGAGGCCTCCTTCGGAGACGCGACAGCCCGCCGAATCACGGCATCGGTCCGACGACAAGCGCCGGGCGGAGCCGCGACACGAAGCGCGCCAGCAGGCCAACATCTCGCATGTCCCCTCGATCGGCCGTCCCGAACCGCGCCGCCAGCGCGAAGTCGACACCGAGCCGGGCGATCACTCGCATCTGCCGGCGTTTCTGCTGCGGCCGGTACGCTCGCCCGCCGGCGCCTGAAGCGCAACGCGCTCCAGATTCCGGTTGAGCAAACCCGCGACACACCTTATTAGACGCCTTCGTGAACGTATATTTACGGGGCGTTCACGATCGTCCGTTAGCCTACGAACATAATTTAAGCATTGCTGCGGTCGGGGGCGCGCCGGCCGCTGTGGGGTATGTTCCGTGATCAAGGTGCTCGATGAACACGAACGCACGATGGCGTTCGCCGAGGTGGCGCTCGGTCAGATCCGATCGCTTCGGCAGACGGCAATTCCCCGCAATTACGAGATCTGGTACGTCTACGCCACCGGATACAACGCGCCGCTCAACAAGATCATCAACGAGACGCTGGCGCGCAGCGGCAAGCTGACCGAAGCCGATCTCGAGCAGATCTACGAGACTTATCTCTCCCACATCAAGACCACCGACCGCATCGACAAGGTCGGCGCCCGCGTCATCGGCGAGATCGACGACGTGATGAAGGTCCTGGGCGACGCGCTCGGCATGACCAGCGCCTACGACGCCAGCCTGTCGGGCGCGACCGAGAAACTGTCGTCAGCCAAGAGCCGCGACCAGCTCAAGACGATCGTCGAGGCCCTGCTGCGCTCGACCAGCGAGATGCGCGAGACCAACAAGGCGCTGGAAGACCGACTCACGCTGTCGAAGAACGAGATCAGCAATCTCCAGCAGAGCCTGGAAGCGATCCGCGCCGAGAGCCTGACCGATCCCCTCACCGGCCTCGGCAACCGCAAATATTTCGACCGCATGATCGGCATGGCCGTGCAGAACGCGCTCGCCTCGGGCGAGCCGCTGTCGCTGCTGCTGTTCGACATCGATCACTTCAAGTCGTTCAACGATTCCTACGGCCATCTCACCGGCGACCAGGTGCTGCGGCTCGTCGGCCTTTCGATGAAGCAGACCATCAAGGGCCAGGATATCACCGCACGCTATGGCGGCGAGGAATTCGCGGTCGTGCTGCCGAACACCGCGCTGCGCCAGGCTCTCACGGTGGCCGACCACATCCGTCGCGCCGTGATGGCGAAGGAATTGAAGAAGAAATCGACCGGCGAGATCCTCGGCCGCGTCACCATCTCCGTCGGAGTCTCCATGCTGAGGGAGGGCGACGACACCGACGCGCTGATCGAGCGTGCGGATGCCTGCCTCTACGCCGCCAAGCGCAATGGCCGCAATCGCGTGATCTGCGAAGCCGATCCGGAATACGCGGCCGAGACACCCAGCCGCGTGGCGTGAGGCCCGATCCATTTATCGATGTCATTCCGGGGTGCGCCTCTTGGGCGCGAGCCCGGAATCCATACTCACGATGGTGGTTATGGATTCCGGGCTCCCGGCTACGCCGCGCCCCGGAATGACGGCGACAATGGAGCATAGTTTGGCTTGATTCGCGGGTCCGCCTCCGCGCTACGACCTGCGGCGGACGCGTCGCTCGGTCCCAGCTTTCTCAGTCCGCCGCTTCCTAGCCTCGGCCTTTCTCGGCTGCGCTTTCTTCGCCGCCGTCTTTTTCGCTGCCTTCTTCGCCTTCGGCCGCTTCTTCACCTTGGCGCGTTGGGCCGCGGCGAGGGCCGCCCTCGCCCATTGTGCAAGCTCTGCGGAATCATCGAACAGGCGTGCGGGCAACTCCCAGTAGGAATTGACCACCACGGTCTTGGCGCGGGTCGAATACTGGAACGGCTTTGAGCCTTCGGCCTCGAAGTCTGGAATGGTCGTTTCGTCGGCGCGGAAGAACAGGCCGGCGCGCAGGGACAGCGCGAAATTGACACCGTCGGCGGAGATGCCGTAGCCCGAGAACATCTTGCGGATGGTGACGGGGCCAAAATCGGCGAACAGGTCGATCAGGAATTCGCGGTCCATGGCCCAATACTCTCCCAGATGTCGTCCCCGCGAACGCGGGGACCCATAACCACAGGGAGAAGTTTAGCGAGGACTGTTCGTCATGCCAGTGTCGGTACGAACACCGCCCGTCACCGATAGATCACGCGGTATGGGTCCCCGCGTTCGCGGGGACGACAGCGGAGGGCTTGGCGCGAGCCGGGCTACCCGTCGATCTTGGCCGGACGCAGCTCGACCGATTCGCCGCAGCCGCAGGCGGAGACCTGGTTGGGATTGTTGAAGACGAACTGCGCCTGCATCTTGTCGGCCCTGTAGTCCATCTCGGTGCCGAGCAGGAACAGCACGGCCTTGGGATCGACCAGGATCTTGACGCCCTTGTCCTCGACGACCTCGTCGGTCGGGCGGACATCATGGGCGTATTCGACCGTGTAGGACTGACCGGCACAGCCGCCATTCTTCACGCCCACGCGGAGGCCCACGATCTCGGAGTCTGCACGCTGGGTCAGCTCGCTGATGCGCTGGGCGGCGGCATCGGTCAGCCGCATCACCTGCGGGCGCGGCCGCCGTGGCTTCGGGGTGGATGCTGGTGTCGAGCCTGACGAAATTTGGGTCATATCAATGATGTGGTCCGTTGCGGCGCGAATTCAATGCCGGTGGTGGCGTCACCACATGTTGAGCACGAGACGCGCCTCGTCGCTCATGCGTTCCGGCGACCACGGCGGCTCCCAGACGACCTTGACGTCGACCACGCCGACGCCAGGGACGCTGGCGACCGCGTTCTCGACCATGGTCGGCAGTTCGCCGGCGGCCGGACAGTTCGGCGTCGTCAGCGTCATCTGCACGTCGACCGAGCGGTCATCCTTGATCTCGACCTTGTAGATCAGGCCGAGCTCATAGATGTCGGCCGGAATTTCCGGATCGAACACGGTCTTGAGCCCGGCGATGATCTCGGTGGTCAGACGCTCGGTCTCCTCCGGCGGCAGCGCCGAATGGGTCTCCATCGGATTGGCTTTGATTTCAGCCGTGTCACTCATGCGAACAAATCCCGCGCCTTCAGCAGCGCCTGTGCCAGATGATCGACTTCTTCCCGCGTATTATACATGCCGAACGAGGCCCGGCACGTCGCGGTCACGTTGAACCGCTCTAAAAGCGGCATCACGCAATGGGTGCCGGCGCGCACCGCGATGCCCTGACGGTCGATCACGGTGGCGACGTCATGGGCATGCGCGCCCTTGAGCTCGAAGGAGATCACCGGGCCCTTGCCCCGCGCCGTGCCGATCAGCCGCAGCGAATTGATCTCGCGCAGCTTCTCCTGGGCATAGGTGGTGAGATCGTGCTCGTGCGCGGCGATGCGCTCCTTGCCGATCGAATTGACATAGTCGATGGCGGCGCCAAGGCCGACGGCCTCGACGATGGGCGGGGTGCCGGCTTCGAACTTGTGCGGCGGGTCGCCATAGGTGACGATGTCGCGCGAGACCTCGCGGATCATCTCGCCGCCGCCATTGTAGGGGCGCATCGCGGCGAGGTGGTCGTACCTGGCCCAGAGCACGCCGATGCCGGTCGGCCCGTACACCTTGTGGCCAGTGAAGACATAGAAGTCGCAGCCGATGTCCTGGACATCGACCGGCAGATGCACCGCGCCCTGGCTGCCGTCGACGAGCACCGGAATGCCGCGGGCATGGGCGATCTTGACGACGTCCTTGACCGGCACGATGGTGCCGAGCGCGTTCGACATCTGCGTGATCGCGACCAGCTTGGTCTTCGGCGTCAGCAGCTTCTCGAACTCGTCGATGAGGAAATTGCCCTCGTCGTCGACCGGCGCCCATTTGATCACGGCACCCTGGCGCTCCCTGAGGAAATGCCAGGGCACGATGTTGGAGTGGTGCTCCATGATCGAGATGACGATCTCATCGCCATCTTTGATATTCGGCCCACCCCACGAGGACGCGACCAGGTTGATCGCCTCGGTCGCGTTGCGGGTGAAGATCACTTCTTCGGTGCGCGGCGCGTTGATGAACTGCGCCACCTTGGCACGGCCGCCCTCGTAGGCTTCGGTCGCGGCATTGGCGAGGTAGTGCAGGCCGCGATGCACGTTGGCGTACTCGCTCGTATAGGCCTGCGTCATGCGATCGAGCACCGACTGCGGCTTCTGCGCCGAGGCGGCGTTGTCGAGATAGACCAGCTTCTTGCCGTAGACCTGCAAAGCGAGCGCCGGGAAATCCTGGCGCACGCGCGCGACGTCATAGGTGCCGTTCTTGACTGCCGGATGGGTGCTCATGACCGCCGCTCCAGCCAGCGCTCGGCCATGCCGATCACGTGCTCGCGCAAACCATCGTCGGCGATCTGCTCGATCGCCTCGCCCACGAAGGCCTGGATCAACAGCGCCTGGGCCTGCTTCTCCGGCAGGCCGCGGGCTTTCAGATAGAACAACAGGGTGTCGTCCAGCGCGCCGGCGGTGGCGCCGTGGCCGCAGGACACGTCGTCGGCGAAGATCTCGAGCTCGGGCTTGTTGTCCGCCTCGGCTTCGTCCGAGAGCAGCAGCGCGCGCGTCATCATCTTGCCATCGGTCTTCTGCGCGTCGGGACGGACGATGATGCGGCCCTGGAACACCGAATGGGCGCGATCGTCGATCACGGCGCGGAAGATCTCGCGGCTCACGCAGTTCGGCACGGCATGGTCGACCACCAGCGTGGTGTCGCCGTGCTCGGTCTTCTGCAACAGGTTCACGCCGTTGATGGAGAGCTCGCTGCCCTCGCCCGCCAGCGTGATGAAGCCCTGCAAACGGCTGACCGCGGCGCCGCTGGTCATGTTGAAGAAATTGAGCTTGGTGTTGGCACCCACGGTGACGAACTGCGAGGTGATGTTCACCGCATCGGGCGCGTCGTCCATCAGACGGATGTGGGCGACGTCGGCGTCGTCGCCGATCCAGAGGATCACCGCATCGTTGACCTGATAGCCGCCTGCCTTTCCGGCCGCGACGAATGTCTCGATGATCGTGGCACGAGCAGCTTTGCCAATCCGCAGGTGCGAGCGGGTGAACGCGGACGCGCCAGCCGCCGTCGCAACATGGATGATCTGGATTGGCGCGGCCAGTTGCACACCGTCGGCGATCGTGACGACCATCCCATCCGTCGCCATGGCTGCATTGAGCGAGATCACTGCATCGGTCGAGGTGGTCCGGAGGAAATCGCCAGCGACCGGGTTAGCCTCGTTGTCCAGGATCTCGCGTAGCGTCTTGACACCCGCTTCTGAAACCAGCGCCTTCACGTCGGAGAGTTCGGCCGCGAACACGCCGTCGACCAGCACCAGCTTGCGGGCGCCTTCGATCGCATGCGCCTTCACCGCGTCCGAGGCGCGCTTCAGCGCGGCCGCATCGGGTGCAGCCGCCAGCGGCAGCACCTCACCGACCAAGGCGCGCAGATCGGTATATTTCCATTCCTCGATCCGGCGGTGCGGCAGGCCGAGGCGCTCGTAGCTCTCGAACGCCTCGCGGCGCGCCGCGATCACATCAGGCGATCCCGACAAGCGGCCTTCGGCGCTGGCGAACAGGTCGCTCACCGCACGGCCGCCTCCGGTCTTTGCCACAGCAACGTTCATCTTCAATAATCCTTACGCGGCCTCGAACTGGGCGTAACCGGACGCCTCCAGTTCCAGCGCCAGCTCCTTGCCGCCGCTCTTCACGACGCGGCCTCTCGACATCACGTGCACGACGTCGGGCACGATGTAGTTGAGCAGCCGCTGATAGTGGGTGATCACGACCATCGCGCGCCCCGGCGAGCGCAGCGCATTGACGCCGTCGGCCGCGATGCGCAGCGCGTCGATGTCGAGGCCGGAATCCATCTCGTCGAGGATGCACAGGCTCGGCTCGAACAGCGCCATCTGGAGCACCTCGTTGCGCTTCTTCTCGCCGCCGGAGAATCCGACATTGACGCCGCGCTTGAGCATGTCCTGCGGGATGTTCAGCGACTTCGAGACTTCACGGACCTTCTTGAGGAAGTCAGGCGTCGAATACTCGCTCTCGCCGCGCGCCTTGCGCTGCGCGTTGAGCGCGGTGCGCAGGAAGGTCATGGTGGCAACGCCGGGAATCTCGACCGGATACTGAAATGCCAGGAACACGCCCTTCGCGGCGCGCTCCTCCGGCGCCATCTCCAGGAGGTCCTCGCCCTTGAACAGGATCTGACCGTCGGTGACCTCATAGCCGGGCTTGCCGGCGATGACGTGCGAGAGCGTCGACTTGCCGGAGCCGTTCGGCCCCATGATCGCGTGCACCTCGCCCTCATTCACGGTCAGCGTCAGTCCGTGGAGGATCTCGCGCTCCTCGACACGAACCTTGAGGTCTTTCACTTCAAGCAAAGCCATTTTGTTTTTCCATCTATCCCCTCATCCTGAGGAGCGCTGCAAGGCGCGTCTCGAAGGATTGAGGCCAACAATCTTTCCGGTATCCATCCTTCGAGAGGGCCGCTTCCGCGGCCTCCTCAGGATGAGGTCCGAGCTAGCCGACCGACCCTTCGAGCGAGATCGAGATCAGCTTCTGCGCTTCCACCGCGAATTCCATCGGCAGCTGCTGCAGCACGTCCTTGACGAAGCCGTTGACGACGAGGCCGACCGCCTCCTCCTGGCTGAGCCCGCGCTGGATGCAGTAGAACAGCACGTCCTCGGAGATCTTCGACGTGGTCGCCTCGTGCTCGAACGTCGCCGACGAGTTCTTGGCCTCGATGTACGGCACGGTATGCGCGCCGCATTTGTCGCCGATCAGCAGCGAATCGCAGGCCGTGAAGTTGCGCGCGCCTGATGCCTTGCGGTGCGCGGTGACGCGGCCGCGATAGGTGTTCTGCGACTTGCCGGCGGCGATGCCCTTGGAGATGATCCGGCTCGTCGTGTTCTTGCCGAGGTGGATCATCTTGGTGCCCGAGTCGACCTGCTGGAAGCCGTTCGAGATCGCGATCGAGTAGAACTCGCCGCGGGAATTGTCGCCGCGCAGGATGCAGCTCGGATATTTCCAGGTGATCGCAGATCCCGTCTCGACCTGGGTCCAGGAGATCTTGGAGTTGGCGCCGCGGCAGTCGCCACGCTTGGTGACGAAATTGTAGATGCCGCCCTTGCCTTCGGCATTGCCGGGATACCAGTTCTGCACCGTCGAATATTTGATCTCGGCATCGTCGAGCGCGACGAGTTCGACCACGGCGGCGTGCAGCTGGTTCTCGTCGCGCTGCGGCGCGGTGCAGCCTTCGAGATAGGAGACGTAGGCGCCCTTGTCGGCGATGATCAGCGTGCGCTCGAACTGGCCGGTGTTGCGCTCGTTGATGCGGAAATAGGTCGACAGCTCCATCGGGCAGCGCACGCCCGGCGGCACGTAGACGAACGAGCCGTCGGAGAACACCGCCGAGTTGAGCGTCGCGTAGAAATTGTCCGAGGTCGGCACCACCGATCCCAGATATTTCTGCACGAGTTCAGGGTGCTCACGGATCGCCTCCGAGATCGGCATGAAGATCACGCCGGCCTTCTTCAGCTCCGCCTTGAACGTGGTCGCGACCGAGACCGAATCGAAGACGGCATCGACCGCGATCTTGCGGCGGGCCGGGTCTTCCTCGCCGGGCTTCGGCTCGACACCCTCGAGCATCGCGACTTCCCGCAAGGGGATGCCGAGCTTCTCGTAGGTCTTCAGGATCTCCGGATCGATCTCGTCGAGCGAGGACACCGTCTTCTTCGGCTTCGGCGCCGCGTAATAATAGAGATCCTGGAAGTCGATCTTGGGATAATCGACCCGCGCCCAGGTCGGCTCCGTCATGGTCAGCCAGCGCCGATAGGCTTCCAGCCGCCATTGCAGCATCCAGGCGGGCTCGTTCTTCTTTTCGGAGATGAACTTGACGGTTTCTTCCGACAGCCCCTTGGGGGCCTTGTCGGACTCGATCAGGGTCTCAAACCCATAACGATACTGGTCGACGTCGATGCGCTTCACGCGCTCGACCGTCTCTTGTACGGCTGGCATTCCATCCTCCGCTCGCGGTTTCAAGGACCGCGGTGGATCAAACTCGGTCGAGTATTACGATATTTCTCTGCGGAAAGCACGGGCTTAGAACCGTTCGAGCCGTGTTTCGTCGCTTAGCCCTTAAGTAGGGTATTACCAAGCTTTCGCCAAGCCTCTAACGCCCTATTGATGTCTTCTGGTCCCGTGGACCAGCCCAGACTGAGCCGCACCGCTCCCTGTGCGACCGCGGGGTCATAGCCCATGGCCGACAGGACGTGGGACGGCTGGACCTTGCCAGAGGAGCAGGCGGAGCCGGAGGAGACGGCGACCCCCTCCAGGTCGAAGCCGATCACGGCAGTTTCGGCCTTCAGATCGGGTGCGGTGAAGAGCACGGTGTTTGGCAAGCGTTCCACGTCGTCCGAAAAGACCGTCACCCTCGCAACGCTGCGCAGGCCATTTTCCAAACGATCTCTGAGGGTTGCCATTCGATTCACATCCTCCGGCAGAGCCTGAAGCGCGGCTTTCACCGCCGCCCCGAAGCCGGCGACTCCCGCGACATTCTCGGTTCCGGCCCGACGGCTGAGCTCCTGCCCGCCGCCCCGCAGCACCGGCTCCAGGCCGACGATCCCCTCGGCCATCACCAACGCGCCGACCCCCTTGGGGCCGCCGATCTTGTGCGCAGAAAAAGTGGCAAGGTCTGCGCCTACCTTATTGATATCGAACGGGATTTTACCAAGCGCCTGGATTGCATCGACGTGCAGGAGGCCGCCGGCCCCACGGGCGACGCTTGCGGCCTCAGCGATGGGCTGGAGCGCGCCGGTTTCGTTATTGGCGGCCATGATTGAAACCAGAGCTGGCGGGCCGTCCTTGAGCTGTGCCTTCAGATCCTCGAGGTCGACCACGCCGGAGCGCGTGACACGGATCGGGCCGATCCTGTCCGCCGGGAACCGGCCGCCGGCCAGCACCGAAGCATGCTCGACCGCCGAGACCAGCAGCCGCTCGACGGGGCCGCCCGAGGGCCCCCGCAGACCCGGCGAGAGCGCCAGCGCATTGGCCTCGGTTCCAGCGGAGGTGAAGATAACGTTCCGTGGCAGCGCGCCGACCGCGGCCGCGAGCACGGCGCGCGCCTCCTCGACCAGCCGTCGCGCCTCCCGCCCCTCGGCATGGACCGATGACGGATTGCCGACGAGGTCATAGGCCGCAACCATCGCCGCCCGCGCCTCGGGGCGCAGCGGCGTGGTCGCGTTCCAGTCGAGATAGACACGTGTCGGCATCTCGCCCTCTTAGCACCTTTTGCCAGCGGGCCAATCGGACGGAGCGTATCAGACCGGCTGGTGCTGCTCCGTCCTGAAAGCCGTCCGCGGCACCGCTCGCAATCCGAACAACGGCCGCAGGCAGGCGATGCGCCGGACGATTTCATAGGTCGTCACACATGTGAGTGCGGTCCCAATGATGACGATGGACGCCTCGATCCCGACCGGCATACCGGTGTCATGCAATTGATGGGCGATCACGATGATCGCGGTCTGATGCACGATGTAGTACGGGAAGATCGCGTCGGTCAGATAGCGGCGCACGGCGCTGTCGGCCGTGAAGTAGCGCCGCGCAAGGCCCAGCACGACGGCGATCGCGAGCCATTGATAGCACCCATAGGCCGAGGCGGCGAACCACCTCAACATGGGCGGCGGCGCAAACAGGCCGGCGCGTACCAGAATGAAGGCAGCGAAGCAGGCAGCGGCCGCCAGCAGCGCCACGAAGCGCTGGCGCTCGAGTTCGCGCCAGATGCCCTCCTGCTTCGCCAGCAGGAAACCGATCAGGAAGGCCGTCGCGTGGTCCGCGTGGTTGTACCAGTCGCCGAACAGCGCGTGCGTGGACGGAAAAGCCGGGAACAGCACCAGGCGCCAGGCGGCATAGAGCAGGCAGGGTGCGATCAGGAGCCATGGCCCGACGAGCACGCCCGCCAGCTTCCGGCCAAGCCAGTCGGCGCCGGCCGGCCACAACGCGAGGACGCCGATCAAGGCCATCGTGTAGATCCATAGATAGACCACGAACCAGAGATGGTTCCAGGTCGGCAACACGATGCACGGGTTCGGACAGAACTGCGCCCCAAAGGCAAAATAGTGCCGGGCGTAGAAATCGAAAAAGCCCGCGGAATAGCCGAGGCTCTCGACGATCTGGAGGTAGGACTGCGGCGGCACGATGATGAGCATGCCTGACATCAGTGGGATCAAGAGCCGCGCCGACCGTGCACCGGCCATCGAGCCGAGACTCGACTTGTCCAGCATGAAGCGCGTGGCAACCCCGGACACCAGAAACAGAAGCGACAGCCGCCAGGGGTTGAGGAACAGCATCACCGGTTCCAGCCAGCTGAGCCGGTGCACGCTCTTGATGTGAAATCCCCAGGACACGTAGAGCATGCCGACGTGGTAGAAGATCAGCAGCCCAAAGGCTAAAATCCGCACCCAGTCCAGATCGATGCGCCTGTCCGAGCTTTGGAATTGCTGTGGTGTTGGCATGGTATTCTGCTCCTTGACGGGACGACGAACGCGGTTTCCGGACCATGGCTGCTGACACCGAAAATGCTCCGCCGGCGGCGCGCGTCGAGCCGGTTTGGGATCAGAATCGGACACGGGGGGACGAGCCGCCCGCGGCCGGGACGAATAGCGGGCCTTTCGGGATCAACGGCGGCGACCGGATGATGTTCGCAGCGATCGCGGCCGTCGCGCTCGCGATCGGAATCGTCAACGCGTTTTCGTTCGCTCAGGACGCGGCCTGGCGCGGCGACAGCTACGACATCGGCCGGCGGCTGTTCTGGGAGATGTCGAGCATTGCCGTCATCCTGCTGCTGCTGCCGATCCTGGTGCTGGCGGTCCGCCGCATGCGCCGAACGCCCGGCCTTGCCGCCCGCGCAGCAATCGGGGCGATCACCCTGCTCGGCTTTTCGGCGCTCCACATCACCGGCATGGTCTGGGTGCGGAAGCTTGCGCTCTGGCTCGCCGGAGGAGCCTACGATTTCCGTTTCTCGCTTGCGACGGTCCTTTACGAATTCCGCAAGGATGCCGTGGCGGCTGTCCTGATCGCCGGCACGATCTGGCTGCTCGAAAGCCGCCGCGAGCTGAAGAGCGCCGCGGCCGCTCCGCCGGCACCACCGCCCCCCCAACAGGCTTCATCGCCGGATGTGATCTGGCTGCGCGACGGCGCGAGCCGCATTCGCGTGGTGCCGCGCGAGATCCTCTGGGTCGCCTCCGCTGGCAACTACATCGAGTACAGCCTCGCCGACGGCACCCAGCACCTGATCCGGGGCACGCTGGCGGCCGCGGAAAGCGAGCTGGCGCGATTCTCCATCGTTCGCGTTCATCGGACCAGGCTTGCCAATCTCGACCGGGTGCGCGGCGTGGACCTCAAGCCATCAGGAGATTTCGAGCTCGCCTTCGACAACGGCCAGGCGCTCGGCGGCAGCCGGCGTTACCGGCCGGCGGTCGCCTCGCTCGGAAGCCGAACCGCCCCTTCGGCAAGCGCCGTCGCCGATCCACCCGCGGCTCATAAACAATCGTGATTTCAAATGGTTGAGCGCCGCCCTTGCCCCGGCTCCGCCATTGCCCGATTCAACTGAGGCAGGTCCTGGCCGCGGCAGACAAGCCGGACATGACGCTGCCATGACCAGCTAAGCTCTTGAGCCGATTGAGAGATGTCGAAGATGCTTGCTTTTTGACCCTTGCCTCGTGTTAGAAGCGCGCGTCAGTTCAACCGCGCGCCACTCGCGCATCATCCGAGGGCGCGCTTCTCCACCTTTCATCCGTGCTCTCCTCGGTGGCGACGCTGGGAGAGCCACAATCGGACGATTGCGCAGGGATCACCTCCAAGGGACTTAAATCAGAGACATCCATGCCTGAAGTCATTTTTACCGGCCCTGCGGGCCGTCTCGAAGGCCGCTATCACCCGGCCAAGCAGAAGAACGCGCCGATCGCGATGATCCTGCATCCGCATCCGCAGTTCCACGGCACGATGAACCATCAGATCGTGTACCAGTGCTACTACGCCTTCGCGCATCGCGGCTTCTCGGTGCTGCGCTTCAATTTCCGCGGCGTCGGCCGCAGCCAGGGTTCGTTCGACCACGGCACCGGCGAATTGTCGGATGCAGCCGCCGCGCTCGACTGGGCGCAGACCATCAATCCCGAAGCGCGCGCCTGCTGGGTCGCCGGCTTTTCCTTCGGCGCCTGGATCGGCATGCAGCTCCTGATGCGCCGCCCCGAGGTCGAAGGCTTCATCTCGATCGCGCCGCCCGCGAACCTCTACGACTTCTCGTTCCTCGCGCCCTGCCCGTCGTCGGGCCTGATCGTGCATGGCGAGAAGGATGCGGTGGTGCCGCCGAAGGACGTCAACACGCTGGTCGAGAAGCTGAAGACGCAGAAGGGCATCGTGATCGACCAGCAGATCATCCCCGGCGCCAACCATTTCTTCGACGCCAAGCTCGAGCCACTGATGGAAACCATCACGGCCTATCTCGACATGCGTCTCGCCAACGTGCGGTGAAGGATGCAGCTCAAGCCAGCTTGAGCGCGACGATCCCCGTCAAGACGAGCGCGATGCCCGCAAGCTTCATCGCGCTCAAGGTCTCGCCGAACAACACCACGCCCATCACGAAGGTGCCGGCGGCGCCGATGCCGGTCCAGACCGAATAGGCGACGCCGATCTCGAGCACCTTCAAGGCGCGTCCGAGCAGGAAGACGAACGCGGCGAGCAGCACGAGCGATGCGATGCTCCAGCCGGGCCGCGTGTAGCCTTCCGCATATTTCATCGCGATCGCCCAGCCGACGTCGAGCAGGCCTGCGAGCACGAGCATGGCCCAAGCCAGCGACGGAGACATGGCGTGCGCTCAGGCCGCGAGCTTGAGCAGATGCGCGTCGTGCCGCACGAGGAAGGCGCGCAGCAATTGCGGATAGTCCGCGCCGACCGCGCTGCGCACACTCGGACGTTTCGCGAGATCGGCGCGCCACGCACTGACCTTCGGCACATCGCGGAAGATGCCGTGCTCGGTCAGCTCGTCGAACAGGTCGAAATAGCGGAAGATGGGCGCGAACACTGCATCGACCAGGCTGAATTGCGCACCGGAGAAGAATGGACCTGCGCCAAGCGCGGCCTCGACACGCGCGAACTTCGACACCAGCGCCTGTCTCTTGCTGTCGAAGGTCGCCGGATCGGTCGTCGTCTCCAGGCCCCAGAGATCGCCAAGGATCGCCGAGCCGAACTCCATCCAGGCGCGGTGCTCGGCGCGTTTCAACGGATCCGCCGGATGCAGCTTCGCGCCGCCTTGCGTTTCCTCGATGTACTCGCAGATCACGTTGCTCTCGAACAGCGCGACCTCGCCCCTGTCGTTCGTCACCACCAGCACCGGCACCTTGCCGAGCGGCGAGAGCTTCAGAAACCATTCGGGCTTGCTGGCGAGATCTATGTCGATCCGCTCGAACGGCACGCCCTTCTCCTTGAGCGCGATCACCGCGCGCTGCACGTAGGGACAAAGCTTGTGGCTGATCAGTTTCAACGAAGCGGTCATGGCGATGATCCCGGACGGTTAGATGCAACTGCATCCAAGATAGATGCATTCGCATCCACTCGTCAAGTTCAATGCACTTGCATGAAACTTCGAGGTTAGCGAGGAAGCTTCGAGTTTGAGTTTGCGGGACGCGGACAGTCCGCGTACCCCGGGCAAGCGCAATCTTTGCAACTGCACTTGTCGCCCTCAAGATGGTGATATCCGATCGCATGTCCGCAATGGATACAGTCCCCCGACGCCACCGAGAGGCGCCCCAGGCCGGAATCTCCTGAAGAATCCTTCACTTCCGATCTCCCTTGCAGATCCGCCAGCGCTCGCGCGATCAAGGCCGCGCCATGACCCCGCCCGTCATCGGCATCGGCACGCCCGTGGTAGCGGGATACGACAGCGGCAGGCCCTTCAGGCCGCGGGCGGCGAGGAAGCCGAAGGCCTGCGCCTCGATGGCATCGGAGGCCCAGCCGAGCGTCTCGGCGGCCTCGACGGTCGCCGAGCCCACCCGCTCCCGCAGCATCCGCAGCATGGTGAGGTTGCGGGCGCCGCCGCCGCAGACGATCCAGCTCCGCGGCCGCCGCGGCAACAGCGAAATGATGCGGGAGATCGCCGCCGCGGTGAAGGCAGTCAGCGTCGCGGCACCGTCGGCCGGCGCGACGTCGCCGAGCTTCAGGGCGGCAAAATCGTTGCGGTCGAGCGATTTCGGCGGCGGAGCCGCGAAGAACGGCAGCTCCAGCGCCCGCGCGATCCAGGCTTCGTCCACCTTGCCGAGCGCTGCGAATTTGCCTTCCGCATCGAACGCCTGGTTCATGGTGCGGTACATGAAATCGTCCAGGAGCGCATTGCCCGGGCCGGTGTCACAGGCAATCAGCGCCTCGTTGCCGTCGATATAGGTCACGTTGGAGACGCCGCCGATATTGACCACGACGATCGGCCCCTCGCGCTGCAGCGATTGGACAAGCGCCCGGTGGTAGACCGGCACGAAGGGCGCGCCCTGCCCGCCGGCCTCGACGTCGGCCGCGCGGAAATCATACATGACGGGAATATGGATCGCCCTGGCCAGTGCCCGCCCATCGCCGATCTGCACCGTCAGCCGCTTCTCGGGCCGGTGCAGCACAGTCTGGCCGTGGAAGCCGACGATGTCGATGTCCTCCGGCCTCATGCGATTCTGGGCGAGGAAGGCAGTCACCGCCTCGGCATGGGCCCGCGTCACCGCACGCTCGGCATCGGCCAGAATGCCCGGGCGGGCGTCGCGTTGCGAAAGATGCACGGCCTCGCTCAGCGCCTGGCGCAGCAGGTTGCGCTCGGCCGGGCTGTAGGCCCGGTAGCCGGTCGGCCCGAACGCCTTCACCTGTTTTCCGTCGGTTTCGATCAGCGCGACATCCACCCCGTCCAGCGAGGTGCCGCTCATCAGACCGAGTGCCGTCAACATCATGGATCAGCGTCCTCAAGAGACCCGCCCTGGCCTGCCGATCTTGTGCCAGAGGGACACATCTTATAATGCCAACGCGCCAAGTGGCGGGCGGTCATCGGGTTCCCGCGGAAGACCCTTAAATTGCCCCCAAAACAGTAAACCAAGAATTGTCAGGCATGCCGACAGATGACTGCATTTAAATCGGATTTCCTCAATATCCTGCAGGAACGAGGATTCATCCACCAGTGCTCCGATTTCGAGGGGCTGGATGCGCTCGCCGCCAAGGGCGAAGCCATCGCCTATGTCGGCTACGATTGCACCGCCCGCTCGCTGCACATCGGCAATTACCTGACCATGATGATGCTGCACTGGCTGCAGCAGTCCGGCAACAAGCCGATCACGCTGATGGGCGGCGGCACCACCATGGTGGGCGACCCCTCCGGCAAGGACGAGACGCGCGCCATGCGCACCGTCGCCGAGATCGAGGCCAACAAGGAATCGATCCGCGGCGTGTTCGCCAAGGTGCTGCGTTACGGCGAGGGCAAGAGCGACGCCATCATGCTCGACAATGCGGAGTGGCTGACCAGGCTGAACTGGATCGAGATGCTGCGCGATGTCGGCCGGCACTTCTCGGTCAACCGCATGCTGACCATGGACTCCGTGCGGCTGCGCCTCGAGCGCGAGCAGGAGATGAGCTTCATCGAGTTCAACTACATGGTCTGCCAGGCCTACGACTTCGTCGAGTTGGCCAAGCGCACCGGTTGCCGCTTGCAGATGGGCGGCTCGGACCAGTGGGGCAACATCATCATGGGCGTCGATCTCGGCCGCCGCATGGGCACGCACCAACTGTTCGCGCTGACGACGCCGCTGCTGACGACCGCCTCGGGCGCCAAGATGGGCAAGACCGCGCAAGGGGCGGTGTGGCTCAATGCCGACCAGTTCTCCCCGTATGACTTCTGGCAGTACTGGCGCAACACCGAGGACGCCGACGTCGGCAAGTTCCTGAAACTGTTCACGACGCTGCCGATCGCCGAGATCAAGAAGCTCGAGGCGCTTGGCGGCTCGGAGATCAACGAAGCCAAGAAGGTCCTCGCGACCGAGGCAACCGCGCTGCTGCATGGCCGCGATGCCGCGAACGAAGCGGCGGAGACCGCGCGCCGCACCTTCGAGGAAGGCGCGCTCGCCGAAAGCCTGCCGACGGTGGAAATTCCGCGCGGCGAGCTCGACGCCGGCCTCGGTGTGCTCAACGCCTTCGTCAAGGCAGGCTTGGTTGCCTCCAACGGCGAAGCGAGGCGCCAGATCAAGGGCGGCGGCCTGCGCGTCAACGACGCGCCCGTCACCGACGAGAAGATGGCCCTCTCAGCCGACAACCTGACTCCGGAAGGCGTAATCAAGCTGTCCTTCGGCAGGAAGAAGCACGTGCTCATCAAGCCTGCATAGGCGTATGAGCTTTTCACTGCTTGTCAGGTCGCGCCGAAGCGCGCCTCCTGACCGGCAATGGACCAGAACGCGACCAAGGAAACGACAGCGGAAGCGAGCAAGGACCAAGCTGGAAGCACCAGGCCGAAGGCGGTGCGCACTGCTCTCGTCGTGCTCGGCCTGTGCTTTACGCTGGCGGTTCTTGGCCGCGGGCTCAGCGAGAGCTTCACCGTCTTCCTCAAGCCGATCTCCGAAAATCTTGGCTGGGACCGTGCCCAGGCCGTCTCGATCTATTCACTGACCTGGCTCGTCAGCGGGCTGACCGCACCGCTGGTCGGGCGCCTGTTCGATCATTCCGGACCGCGCATCGTTTATGCGCTCGGGCTGCTCCTGCTCGGTTCGGCCTTCCTGATCGCGAGCCAAGCGCAAGCCCTCTGGCAATTCCAGCTCTCGATCGGCATCTGCCTCGGCATCGGCGTTGCCTTCATCGGCATTGTACCCAACTCGATCCTGCTCGGCCGCTGGTTCGGGCCGCGGCTGCCGACCGCCACGGCCGTAGTCTATTCGGCGATGGGCGGCGGCGTGCTGGCCTTGCTTCCGGCCTCGCAGGTTCTGATCGATCATCTCGGCTGGCGCGAAACCTATCAGGTCTACGGCCTCGCCGCGCTCGGGCTGCTGGTGCCGCTGCTGCTTCTGCCCTGGCGCGTGTTCGCGGCCGGCTCACCGCACGTCGCCAAGAAGAGCGATCCTGACTTCGTCGACAGCGGCTGGACGCTCGTGAGCGCGATGCGTCATCATGCCTTCTGGGCGCTGTTCTCGACCTTCTTCTTCACCGCAGTCGGCATGTATTCCATCGCCGCGCAGATCGTGGCCTATTTGATCGACGCCGGCTTTCCGCCGCTCCAGGCTGCGACCGCCTGGGGCTTCTCTGGCGTCGTGCTGGTGTTCGGCATGCTCGGCGTCTCCGCGCTCGACGGCCTGATCGGACGCCGGCCATCGGTGCTGCTCAGCTACGCGATCTCGATCCTCGGCATCGTTCTGCTCTGGCTGCTGCAGTACTATCCGAACGTCATCCTGCTCACCGGTTTCGTCGTCTGCTTCGGCAGCATGATGGGCTCCCGCGGGCCGCTGATCACCGCCACCGCGATGAAGATCTTTCGCGGCAAGCGCGTCGGCACCATCTTCGGCACGATCTCGATCGGCAGCGGCTTGGGCTCGGCCTTCGGCTCATGGAGCGGCGGTCTGATTCACGATGCAACGCACGGCTACAATGTCCTGCTGGTCTTCGCACTCGCGAGCGTGATCCTCGGAATGATTCCATTCCTGATCGTCCCCGCCTTGCGGGAGTAGGTCTCCCCGACGTAACCTGCATCCCCTGGCGTCACCGGGATACTACCTACGAGCCCGAGGCGAACACGCAAAAAAAGCGGATCGCGCGCGGCTGAAAAGCCGGGCCTGCGGTGTTTTGTCCGACATGACAAAAATGTCAGCGCGGAATTGATCGTAGGTGGCTTGCGAGACGAAACTGAATACGGTCCAAGTCGCAGCATTGGATGGAGGGCAAACCAATGGACTTTCCTTATCTCTCTCGCTTTCAACCGGTTCTGCTGAGCCTGTTTCGCTTCGTCACCGGCCTGTTGCTGTTCCAGTACGGCGTCGCCAAGCTGTTCAAGTTTCCGGTGCTTCCCTACTTCGCCAACATTCCGCCGCTGATCTGGACGGCCGGCGCGATCGAGCTCGTGCTCGGCGCGCTCCTGATCCTCGGCCTGTTCACGCGGCTCACCGCGTTCATCCTCTCGGGTGAAATGGCCTTCGCCTACTTCATGGGCCACATGTTCAAGGGCGAGACGCCGGTGCTCCTGCCGCTGCTGAACGGCGGCACCGCCGCGATCCTGTTCTGCTTCGCCTGTCTCTATCTCTCGGCGGCCGGCGGCGGCTCGGTGAGCGTCGATGCCGCGATGGGCAAGGAGAGCGACGCAGGCGGCGCCTATGCGCGGCGCTGACGCGCTTCGCCGGTTAACCTGAAAGTAAGACGGCACCGGCGGATCTGCCGGTGCCGGTCAGCGCGTCCCCAGCACGTTCCAGATGAGAACGAGGACCGCCACGAGCAGCACGGACATGATGATTCGGTGAACGAATCGATTCATGAGCGCTCCTGCCAGGCTGGCTGACCGCCAAAGCGAATAACCAGTTCTCTCCGGCATCCGGATTGGCCCGCACCGACGCCTGTCGTCGGTTTGATTGAAGGCTTGCGCAGACGGTTGCACGGCAGCTTTCGCGCGGCGCGGTTCTGCGCGCGCATGTTCACGTTTGGTAAGAACTTCCTGCTACCCATGCGAGCAATAACAATCATTCCGTAGGGGCTGTGATGAAGCTGCTGAGCCATTTGAAGATCCGCACCAAGCTTGCCAGCATGGTCTGCCTTGCGGCTCTCACAGTCACGGCCATCATCGGCGTATCGGCTGTGCTCAGCAAGAGCCGCATGATGGAGGACCGCGTCCAGCAGATGCGGACCGCCGTCGAGCTCCTCTACAACTACGCCCAGGCACTCCAGGACGAAGTGACCGCCGGCAAGCTGACGCCGGCCGAGGCCAAGAGCCTGTTCCACCAGCGCGGCCGCCGCATGAACTTCAACGGCAACCAGGGTTATCCGGTGGTCTACAATCAGGACTCCTCCCTGGTCGTGAACGGCGCCAATCAGCAGCTCGAAGGCAAGATCACCGGTGCCAAGGATTCCAACGGTGTGCTGATCGCCGACGCCATCATCAAGGCCGGCAGCGAGACCGCGCAGGGCGGCGTCACCTCCTATCTCTATCCCCGCCCCGGCCAGACCGAGCCGGTCCGCAAGACCGTATTCGCACGCAAATTCGCGCCCTGGAACGTGACCATCAGCTACGGCCTCTATGTCGACGACATCGACGCCGACGTACGCGCGCTGACGCTGGAGCTCGGCGCAATCGGCGTCGGCCTGATGCTGCTGATGGCGGCGCTGTCCTGGCTGATCGCCCGCGACGTGCTCGGTGCGCTCGACCGCCAGAAGAATCGCATGCAGGAGATCTCCGAAGGCGCCATCGACAAGCCGGTCGAGGAGACCGATCGCGGCGACGAGATCGGCCGCATGGCCGAGACCCTCGAAGTCCTGCGCCAGACGGCACTGACTGCCCGCACGCTCGAGGCCGAGCAGGCCGCCACAAAGACGCGCAGCGAGCAGGAGAAGCGCGAGGCGCTGATCGCGCTTGCCGACCGCTTCGATGCCTCCGTCGGCCAGCTCGTCGGCCTGATGGCCTCCGGCTCCGGTGAGCTCGAAGCCACCGCCAAGTCGATGTCCTCGACCGCCGAAGGCACCAACCGCCGTGCCGCCGTGGTCGGCTCCGCCGCCACCGAGGCCAGCCAGCGCGTCCAGACCGTCGCGGCCGCCGCCGAGGAGCTCTCCTCCTCCATCACCGAGATCAGCCGTCAGGTCGCGCAATCGGCCGAGGTCACCGGCCGTGCCGTCGACAGTGCCCGCCGCACCGACACCATCGTGCGCGCATTGTCCGACGGCGCCCAGCAGATCGAGCACGTCGCCGAGCTGATCTCCAGCATCGCGGCACAGACCAATCTGCTCGCGCTCAACGCCACCATCGAGGCGGCACGCGCCGGCGAAGCCGGCCGCGGCTTTGCCGTCGTCGCCTCCGAGGTGAAGTCGCTGGCGAGCCAGACCGCGGAAGCCACCCGCGAGATCGGCGACAAGATCGCCCAGATCCAGGGCGCGACCAAGGAGGCGGTGGACGCCATCGGCGGCATCACCGCCACCATCGAGGAGGTCAGCCGCATCGCCACTTCGATCGGCGCGGCCATCGAGGAGCAAGGCGCCGCCACGGCCGAGATCGCCCGCAGCGTCTCGCAGACCGCGGAGGCGACCAAGGAGGTCACCACCAATATCGGTGTCGTCTCCACCGCCGCCAACGAGACCGGCAACGCCGCCGGCATGGTGCTCGCTGCGGCCAGCAACCTCTCCAAGCAGGCCGAACAGCTCTCCGGCGAAGTCGGCACGTTCCTGGCCGGCGTGCGCGCGGCGTGAGCCGCGCGACATCCGTGGCCCGAACACGACGATGCATCGAGGAATCGATGCATCGATTGAGCCGACGCTCGACCACATAAACACGATCACGATCCATATTTTTCTGGACACGTCGCCGCAGTCGTCGACCTCACGCCTGCATATGCGTGTCCACGGCTGCGCCGATTGCGGAGCGCCTGAACGCGACATCTCCTGCATTCAGGAATGGTAAGAACTTCCTGATACGGCTGCGCGAGAACAAGCATTCCACAACCGTTCCCGAGGCCGTCATGTCGCTGCTCAGTCACCTGAAGATCCGCACCAAGCTCGCCAGCATGGTCTGTCTCGCGGCGCTCACCGTCACCGCTCTCATCGTCGGGTCGAGCTATCTCAGCAAGACCCGCATGCTCGAAGATCGCGCACGCCAGATGCAGACGGCGGTCGATCTGCTGCACGGCTTCGCGCAATCGCTTCAGGACGATGTGACCGCCGGCAAGATGACGCTCGCCGATGCGCAAGCCCAGTTCAAGCTGCGCGGCCGGCAGATGAAGTTTGGCGGTGGCCAGGGCTATCCCGTCGTCTACACGGCCGATTCAACCGTTATGATGAACGGCGGCGCGCCTCAGCTCGAGGGCAAGAACAACGGGATCAAGGATGCCAATGGCATCGTGATCGGCGATGCCACGGTCAGCACGGCCAAGCAGGCGGCTCAAGGCGCGATCCTGTCCTATCTCTTCCCGCGTCCGGGCGAGACCGTTCCGGTTCGCAAACTGGTGTTCGCGCGCCACTTTGCGCCCTGGAACGTCGCGATCGCCTACGGCCTCTATGTCGACGACATCGATGCCGACGTGCGCGCGCTGACGCTGCAGCTCGGCGCGATCGGCGTCGGCCTGATGCTGCTGATGGCGGCGCTGTCCTGGCTGATCGCCCGCGACGTGCTCGGCGCGCTCGACCGCCAGAAGAATCGCATGCAGGCGATCTCCGAAGGCGCCATCGACAAGCCGGTCGAGGAGACCGACCGCGGCGACGAGATCGGCCGCATGGCCGAGACCCTCGAAGTCCTGCGCCAGACGGCACTGACTGCCCGCGCGCTCGAGGCCGAGCAGGCCGCCACCAAGACGCGCAGCGAGCAGGAGAAGCGCGAGGCGCTGATCGCGCTTGCCGACCGCTTCGATGCCTCCGTCGGCCAGCTCGTGGGCCTGATGGCCTCCGGCTCCGGTGAGCTCGAGAATACCGCCAAGTCGATGTCCTCCACCGCCGAAGGCACCAACCGCCGTGCCGCCGTGGTCGGCTCCGCCGCCACCGAGGCCAGCCAGCGCGTCCAGACCGTCGCGGCCGCCGCCGAGGAGCTCTCCTCCTCCATCACCGAGATCAGCCGTCAGGTCGCGCAATCGGCCGAGGTCACCGGCCGTGCCGTCGACAGCGCCCGCCGCACCGACACCATCGTGCGCGCACTGTCCGACGGCGCCCAGCAGATCGAGCACGTCGCCGAGCTGATCTCCAGCATCGCGGCACAGACCAACCTGCTCGCGCTCAATGCCACCATCGAGGCGGCACGCGCCGGTGAAGCCGGCCGCGGCTTTGCCGTCGTCGCCTCCGAGGTGAAGTCGCTGGCGAGCCAGACTGCGGAAGCCACCCGCGAGATCGGCGACAAGATCGCCCAGATCCAGGGCGCGACCAAGGAGGCGGTGGACGCCATCGGCGGCATCACCGCCACCATCGAGGAGGTCAGCCGCATCGCCACCTCGATCGGCGCCGCCATCGAGGAGCAGGGCGCCGCCACGGCCGAGATCGCCCGCAGCGTCTCGCAGACGGCGGAGGCGACCAAGGAGGTCACCACCAATATCGGCGTCGTCTCCACCGCTGCCAACGAGACCGGCAACGCCGCCGGCATGGTGCTCGCCGCGGCCAGCAACCTCTCCAAGCAGGCCGAGCAGCTCTCCGGCGAAGTCGGGACTTTCCTCGCGGGCGTGCGCGCCGCCTAACGCGCCACCCCCGACTCGAGACGTTTAGCGCGAAAGCGTCGCCATATTCGTCATGGCCGGGCTTGTCCCGGCCATCGACGTTTTTGGCCGCGCCGCACGAGGAACGCGGATGCCCGGGCCTTCGCCGCGCCGAAGCAGATTCGGCCGCGCAGGCGGGACAAGCCCGGGCGTGACGAGCACTTGGGAATGAGGGTGTTTATCGCCGGGCGAGGCTGCAACCGCTCGACAGCTGGCGCGTCGATCCCGTCGATCCGTCGTTGGACTGCGACGGGAATTCGTCGAACGGCGAGTTCTGCTTGCCGGTGTTGAACTCGAAGATCTTCCGGAACAAGCCGGGAGCCATCGCCGAGATCGGATTGACGCGCATCACCGGGGCCGCCGGGGTGCCGACGACCTCGTAGGTCACGCCGATCAGTCCCTCGTTGTTGCCGCCGCCGAGGAAGATGCCGAACAACGGGATCTGGCCGAAGATGTTGTTGACGCCATACATCGGCACGAAGGTACCGCTCATGCACACTTGGTTGCCGGGATAGTCGATCGAACCCTCGATGGTGGCACCGATCATCGGCCCCTTGACCACGCCGTCGCGGACCGTGAGCGCACCGTTCTGCCGCGTGAACTCGGCGCGAAGCGCGCTGAAGGAGACGCCATTCCCGGTGCCGTTGGGCGCGCCGGCGGCAACGCGTTCGAGCTGCGCCTCGCCCTTCACGGTGAAATCGCGGACATTGATCAGGCCCTCGCGCGCGGCGTTCGGCTCGGAGGTCGGCGGCTCCATCGCCACCACCATCTGGCCGCCGACCGCCTTGGTGTAGGTGTCGGTGAAGCGCAGCAGCGCGCCGGCATCGTTGGTCTGCAGATAGATCACCTCGCGGCTGCCCTGCGCGCGGCCGCCGCGCAGATCGGCTGCCACCGGTGTGTCGCGGCCGATCTTGCCGCTCAGCGTGAAGGCTTTGACGGCGCCGTTGCGTTTCGACATCTTGGCATCGACGCTGCGCATGGCCTCGCCGTTGAATCCGGCGACGGCGCCGAGCTTCACGTCGATGTCGAAATCGACGTTCTTCAGCTTGCTCTTGCTGTCGTCCTTGGAATTGCCTGAGATCGCCGACTTCAGGAAGCCGCGGCCGTCGAACACGTCGCCGCGCATGGTGCCGCGCACCACGCCGTCCTGGCTGCGCTCCACTTTGAGCGACGCCTTGTCGCCGTCGGACGGCGCGTAGGTCGGGAAGTTGGCGTTCATGAGATCGCCGTTCGCGTCGATCTCGAGCGAGCCCTTGATCGAGGCTCCGCCGCCGTCGATCACGATGTCCTCGAATCGCGTCGATTGCGCCGTCGGCACCACCTTGAAGTTCGCCTTGGCGGATTTGCCCGGCAGCTTGACCCAGCCGGGCAGGATGTTGTCGAGCTTGACCGAGGTCAAGTCGGCCTCGACGCCCAGCTTGGTCGTCTGATCCGTGCCACTTGCGATCTTGCCCGAGAGCTTGATCGGCAACGATCCGCTGACGGCGGGGCTCAGATCGAATCCCAGGCGCGCGCGGCTGGCATCGTCCAGCGTCGCCTGCAATCGGACGTCCGCGTCGCCCTCGGCCGGCTTGCGATAATCGAGCGAGGCCGCCTGGCCGTTGATCTTGACGTCGCCCTTGACCTGATAGCCCTGGTTATTGGCTGAAATCTTGAGGTTGTTGGCCTCCAGCTTCTGGTTCATCACCAGCTTCTCGGCGGCAAAGCCGTTGAGGTCGGCGGTGACGGCATAAGTGGTGTCGGCCTTGGTCAGCTCGCCCTTGACCGGCATGCCGAGCTGGATGTTCGCCGAGAACGTCCCCTTGCTGGTGTTGGGATCGACAACGGTCGACGACAGATCGCTCAGGCGATCATTGGCGAGCATTTCAGCGGCCGCGGGCACCGGCCCGTCGACGCGAAACTTGGTTCGCGACGGCGACGGCTTGGGCGCCATGTCCGGCACCTCGAAGGTGAAGTCGGAGATCGTGATCTTGCGGCCGGCGGGCGTATCGGCAACGCCCTGCCCGATGTTCACGGTCGCAGTGCGCCCGGTCACACGCGCCTTCAAATCGGCATCGCGCACCACCGGCATGCCGTCCACGGGGCGGACCGCGACACCGCTCGCCACGATATTGACCGACAGGCCGTCGTCCGGAATCGGCGGGCCCCTGCGCGGGAGGTTCTTCGTCGGCGAGTTGATGCCGATCTCGATGCGCTGGAGCGTACCGCGCTCGATCCGTTCGATCACCCATTCGCGCAGTTCGGGGACGATCAGCGTCGGCCACATCCGCTTCAAGGCGGAGGCCGACATCGGCGTTCCGGCAAAGCCCAGCGTCAGCCGCGGCTCGCCGGAATAGTCGATGGCACCGGTGCCGGCGACGCCGATCTCGCCATTGCTGATGTCGGCCTGCGTCAGCAAGAGGCGCTTGTGATCCGTGTCGAAGCGGAATCCGATTGCAATGCGGTTGAAGACGAGCGGCGGCTCGTTGTCTATGCCGCCGAGCAGAATCGAACCGCCGCTGAAGCCGAGCTGCCAGTCGTTGGTGGTGCCGTTGGGCGGCTCGAGATGAGCCAGCAGCGTCAGGCGGTTCGCGCCAGAGAGAATCTTGAACGGAGCGACCAGCACGCGCCGGTTGGCGTCCCACTCGACATTGATCTCGGCCGAGTCGATGCCCATCGGATAGTCGGGCGTGTCGGTGTCGATGATGTTGCCGGCGCCGACGGCGAGCCTGCCGCGGAAGAAGGTCGGCACGCCGTCGCGGCCGAGTTCGCCCTTGAGTTCGCCGGTCAGCGGCAGGTCGGCGGTATAGGTGAAGTCCTTCACCCGCAACGCCAACAGGATGTTGGAGGTCGAGACCTTGTCGGCCCTGATGTCGACGGAGCGCACGCCGTTCTCGGCTGGACCGATCGTGGCGCGCAGCATCCACGGGCGCGCGCCCTCCTCGCCGAGGCTGAGCGCGACGCCGCCGCGGCTCGGCCGGCGCAGGCTGAGTGTGATGTTCTCAAACGACCATTTGCTGCCGCGCTGCTGATCGTCGACGACCAGGTTGCCGTTCTTCAGACCGATCTCGTTGAGGTTCTGGCCGTCGAGGCCGGTCATGCTCAGACTGTCGAGCCAGTCGAGGCCCTGGAGAATGCCGCTCTGCGCTGTCGCCTGCGGGGCGGCTTGCGACACCTCCGGGCTCGCGGGCGCGGTCGCGAATGGCGGCGGCGGGACACCACCACGCGGGAATGTCGGCGGCAGGCCGGCGTCCTTCTTGGACGCGACGCCGGTCGCCAGCGGCTTCGCGGTGTCGCCGGCCGACACGGTGACGGTGCCATCGGGCGCGATGCGGATCGCGAGCTCGGCATCGACGAGATTGAGGCTCTCGGCGCGCAGGTGCCCCATCAGGAGACCCGCACCCGACAGCTTCACCTCGGCCTTCGGCGCGCTGGCGACGATGGCGTGATCGCGATCGCGAACGATGATGTCCCGGATGCGGACGGCGATGCGGACCCGGCCGGCGCGCTCGATCTGGGTGCCGCCGATCTCCACCGTGTTGCCGTGGCCGATATTGTCCTCGATCGCGGCCGCCAACCATGGCGTTGCGATGTCCAGATTGATGGGACCGGCGCCGAGCCGCCACCACAGCGCGCCGAAACAACCGACGAAGATGACGAGCAGGGTGCCGAGAACCACCGCGATGCGCTTCAGCCAGCGACCACCACCCAGCCAGCGGCGCAACCCGCCGAATCCGCCACCGAAGCGATGAAAGCCCGAACCGGAACGCGCCAGCAGCCGCCGCGCGCGATGGCCCGCCGCCGCTTCCTGATCCGGATCCCAGTCGGCGTCGTCCCATTCCTGCGGCTCATATTGGCCGCCGCGCCGATCGAAATCCCGGTTGTAGTCCTGGGGCGACGTATTCCTTGCCATTGCTTCTCGATACAGGCGCCCGTCGTAGGATTGAGCGCCGCCGGGACCGCAGCCGCCCACGGGAAGCGATGCTCCCTGCGCCGGCACTGCCGCCATACCTCGTATATTCCTGCTGTTCGTCATTTCGCCCCGGGAGCGCGTTCAACGAGCAGTGGGGTGGTCGGTGGAATTCCTTGTAACCATACTCCGGCGTCGTCAGACTTGCCCAGCCGAGGGCGCGATTCCGGCACGCCGGACGAGGGCTGCAATACCGCTTCGGTTGACCCGCCGAAAGCGTCGAAAGGAAGGCGTATGTCCAAGAAATCCCGAAAGAAATCGTCCAAAGCGTCCTCCGGCAGTTCGACCGCCAAAAAGAAGACCGCGAAAACGCGGGCATCGACTCGAGCAAAGTCCGCGAAAACACAGCGGACACCGGCAGGCAAATCAACCGGGACCATAGCAAAAGCAGGATCACATAAGGCCGCGTCGGAACAGTTAAATTCATCCAAAACGGCGTCCCCGCCCGCTCAGGCGAAGTCCGGCCCGGTTGAGGGCCAGAAGGCTCCCGCCTTCCGCCTGCCCCGCGACGGCGGCGACGTGGTCACGCTGGCGGACCATGCCGGGCGAAAGCTTGTCCTGTTCTTCTATCCCCGGGCCGACACGCCCGGCTGCACCCGGGAAGCAATCGACTTCACCCGCCTGGCCGGCGCCTTCACCGCCGCCGGCACGGCCGTGCTGGGCATCTCCGCCGATCCGTTAAAGGCCCAGGAGAAGTTCCGCGACAAGCACAAGCTCGGCGTGCCCCTCATCTCGGATGAGAAACATGAGATGCTGGAGGCCTATGGCGCCTGGGGCCAAAAATCCATGTATGGCAAAAGCTTCCTGGGAATTCTTCGCACCACGATACTGATCGGCCCCGACGGCCGGGTGGCCCGGATCTGGCGCAATGTCCGGGTCGACGGCCATGCCGACGAAGTGCTGGAGGCGGCAAGAAGCCTTTAACCAGACCTTTGAATTCGCCCGCTCCCGTTTCCAGAAAATTAACCATGACCGACCCAGATTGCTGCGGCAATTGAGCCGCAAGGAACCCATCCGACCGGCGCGGGAGTGCCGATGTCGAAAAGTTCTGCCCAATACTCGCACTACCCCCAACATCATCCTCATGACCACGGGCGCGTCCTCCATCGCCGTGCGGCCGCCCCGGCGGCGGTAACCGCGATTCCCCTGCCCGCCGCCGACGACGCCTACACCATCGTCCATGCCGGCAAGCAGGTCCGCTTTGGCCCCGTGGTATTCTGGATCGTGGTCGGCACCGTGGTGCTGCTCGGGTTGTGGTCGGCCGCGACGGCCACCTATTTTGCGTTCCGTGACGACGTGCTGACCCGGCTGATCGCCCGCCAGGCCGAGATGCAATATGCCTATGAGGACCGCATCGCCGAGCTGCGCGCCAAGGTCGACCGCGCCACCAGCCGCCAATTGCTCGACCAGGAACAGTTCGACCAGAAGCTCGACCAGATCATGAAGCGCCAAACGGCGCTGGAGTCCCGGGCCACGGCGCTCGGAGCCATGCCCGACGTGACCGGCTCGATTCCCCGCTCCGCCCCGCAGCGCAGCGATGCTAGCCAGGCCACACCGAAGCCGTCGCCGATCAGCGACACCGTCATCTTCGTGGCGCCGCCGGACCGCGAAGCGCGCCTCGAATCGCGCGCCCCCACCATCGTGGCGCCGCCGACCAGCCAGTTCGCCAGGAACAACGGTTTCGACAACGTGCTGGTCCGGCTCACGACCTCGCTTGATCAGGTCGAGCGGCGCCAGATGGCGACGCTCAACGCCGTTGAGGAAAGCATGGATTCGCGCATGCGCCGCATGCGCGGCGTAGTCAGCGATCTCGGCCTGAACCTCGCCCATCTCGAAGCTGCCGTGCCGCGCACAGCGATGGGCGGGCCTTTCGTACCGGTCAAGTTGACGGCCAATGCCGGACCGTTCGAGAAGCAGCTCCATCGCATCAACACCACGCGCGCCGAGATGGACCGTCTCAACCGCACGCTGGCGCTGGTGCCCTACCGCGAGCCCGTCATCGGCGAGGTCGAGTTCACCTCCGGGTTCGGCGTGCGCAGCGATCCTTTCCTGGGTCGGCCCGCGATGCACACCGGGCTCGACTTCCGCGCCGCCTCCGGCGATCCCGTTCGTGTCACCGCCAACGGCAAGGTGGTCTCGGCGGGCTGGTCCGGCGGCTATGGCCGCATGGTCGAGGTCGACCACGGCAACGGGCTGTCGACCCGCTACGGCCATCTCTCGGAGATCAATGTCAGGGTCGGCGAGATCGTGAAGATCGGCCAGGTCGTCGGCCTCGTCGGCTCGACCGGCCGCTCCACCGGTCCGCACCTGCACTATGAGACCCGCATTGAGGGCGAAGCGGTCGACCCGCAGAAATTCCTGCGCGCCGGCGTGCGGCTCAGCGCGGGTTAGGTCCGCGCTCTTCAGTTTCGCAGCGCCGCACTTCCCGAGAGCTAGAGAAGCGACTGGCGGCCGAGAGCTTACGCAGCAAGCTGAATGCACGCCCGTCGATCACCAGCAGCGCGCTGCCGATGACGATGGCGCCCGCGATCTCGCGCATCGAGATCGACTCCCCCAGCACCAGCCAGCCCAGCAGGATGGCGGTGACGGGGATGAGCAGCGTCACCAGCATCACATTGCTCGCGCCCGAGCGCCGCACGATCTGAAAGAAGACGATGTAGGCCAGCGCCGTCGAAAGCGCGGCGAGGCCGAGCACGGCGAGCCAGGTCGTGAGGCTCGGTATGGCTAGCTGCCAGGGCTGCTCCACCGCACCGGCGATGATCGCCATCATCACGGTGGACGCCATTAGTTGGAACGTCGCCGTTCCAAGAGGCGGGGAGTCCTTCAGCAGCCGCCGTGCCGCCAAGGCCGCAAAGCCGTAGCTCAGGGCCCCGCCAAGGCAGAGCAGGATGCCGAGCCCCTGCCCCGGCCTTGCCTCGATGCCCCATCCGCGCAGGATGATCACGCCGAAGAGCCCCAGTGCCACTCCGGCCACGCGCCGCATCTGCAACGCCTCCTCGCCCGCAGCCGCCATCACGAGAACCGCAAACATCGGCGTGGTCGCATTCAGGATCGACGCCAGCCCGCTCGGAATGAAGGTCTGGCCGATCACGATCAGCGAGAACGGGATGACGTTGTTGAGCAGCCCGATCGCGACGAACGGCTTCCAGCCGGCCATGCCCTCGGGAAAGCCGATGCCCTGCATGCGGAGCAACGGCAGGAGAATGGCAGCGCCAAGCCCGACGCGCAGGAACACCAATGTCAGCGGCGGTAATTCGCGCAAGGCCGCACCATTGAAGAAGAACGACCCACCCCACAGGATCGAGAGCACACAGAGCAGCGACCAGTCTCGCGCGTCGATCCGGTTGGCGTTCGGGGGCATGGGGTCTCACCTGGGCGTCCGAGGCCTGTCGCCTAGGACGGTGCGATCGACAGCGCCACCCGAATTCCGATGAAACAGAGGTTTGCAAACCCGATTCGCGGAAATGAACGAGACGATCGAAACGGCCGCATGTCGACCAGCTACGGCTTCTTCGGCCGCGACACCAGTTCGATCATCCTGCCTTCGTCATCATCCGGCATCTCCGCCTTCGCCTGCGCGTAGGCCTCGACCGCGGCGCGCGCGACCAGCGGCTTGTCGGCCAGCAGACTCTCCGCGAGCTTGACCGCGTAGGCGGCATCCTTGTGCCGCAGCGCTGCCGTAAACGTCGCGCCGCTGAAGTCGCGGGTGACCATGCGCCTGGAGTGACGCGCTACCTGCGGGCTTGCGGCGACGCCCGCCTGGATCGATTCCAGCACCAGATTCATGTCGAGCCCGGCCTGCTCGGCGATGGCGAGGCCCTCGGCGAGGCCGGCGATCTGGATCGCGCCCATGAGATTGTTAATGAGCTTGTAGACCGTGCCGGAACCGACCGGCCCGAAATGGCGGATGGTCGAGCCGATCGGCGTCAGATAAGGCCGCGCACGCTCGAGATCGGCCGCATTTGCGCCGGCGAGCAGCGTCAGCTTCCCAGCCGCAGCTGCGTCCGGCAATCCCGTCACGGGGCAATCGATGTAGATCAGCCCGCGCGCGTTGAGCTCGCGGCCCATCTCACGCGCATGGTCATGGGAAACGGTGGAGCATTCGATCGCGATGGTGCCGGCCTTCGCCGTCTTGGCCGCACCCTTGGGTCCGAGCCAGACCGCGCGCGAGGCCTCGTCGTCGGCGACCATGGTCACGACCGCGGCGGCATCGATCGCCGCGTCCTCCGGCGAGGTCGCCCAATGCGCGCCGCGCGCGATCAGGTCTTCCGCCTTGGCCTTGCTGCGATTCCACAGCGTCACCGTGAAGCCGGCATCGAGATAGCGGCCGGCCATGCCATGACCCATCCGCCCCAAACCGATGAAGGCGACACGGGGCATGGCTAGTCCACGTCCTCGATCTCTCCGGTCGTGGTGCCGAACGCGCGCTGCGCCAGCGTCGCGGCCATGAACTCGTCGAGCTCGCCATCGAGCACGCCCGCGGTGTCGGAGGTCTGCACGCCCGTACGCAGATCCTTCACCATCTGGTAGGGTTGCAGCACATAGGAGCGGATCTGGTGGCCCCAGCCGATGTCGGTCTTGGCCGCCTGATCGGCGGCGGCCTTCTCCTCGCGCTTCTTCAGCTCGATTTCGTAAAGGCGCGCGCGCAGCATGTCCCAGGCCTGCGCCCGGTTCTTGTGCTGGGAGCGTCCGGCCTGGCAGACCACGGCAACACCGGTCGGAATGTGCGTCAGGCGCACTGCGGATTCGGTCTTGTTGACGTGCTGGCCGCCGGCGCCGCCGGAACGCATGGTGTCGGTGCGGACGTCGGATTCCTTGATGTCGATCTTGATGCTGTCGTCGATGACGGGGAAGACCTGCACGCTCGAGAACGAGGTGTGCCGCCGCGCGTTGGAATCGAACGGCGAGATACGCACCAGGCGATGCACGCCGGCTTCCGTCTTCAGCCAGCCATAGGCGTTGTGCCCGGAGACCTGGATCGTTGCGGATTTGATGCCGGCCTCTTCGCCCTCGGATTCTTCCAGAAACTCGACCTTGAAGCCGTGGTTTTCGGCCCAGCGCGTGTACATGCGCAGCAGCATCTGCGCCCAGTCCTGGCTCTCGGTGCCGCCGGCGCCGGCATGGACTTCGAGATAGGAGTCGAAGCGGTCGGCCTCGCCCGAGAGCAGCGCCTCGAGCTCGCGTCTCGCCACTTCCTTCTTGAGGTTCTTCAGCGCAGATTCGGCTTCCGCGACGACGCCGTCATCGCCCTCGGCCTCGCCGAGCTCGATCATGCCGATGTCGTCTTCGAGCTCCTGCTCGACCTTGCCGATGCCTGAGAGCGCGTCCTCGAGCGAGGTGCGCTCCTGCATCAGCTTCTGGGCTTTCTGGGGATCGTTCCAGAGATTGGGATCTTCTGCGAGCTTGTTCAGCTCAGCGAGGCGCGCCGTCGATTTCTCGACGTCAAAGATGCCTCCTCAGCAGCCCGACTGACTGCTTGATCTCTTCTACCAACCGTTCGATTTCGGCGCGCATGACGTTCTCTGGTTTCGCGGAACCGGCCCGCAAGCAATTGAGGTTGGGATGTAGCGGCGGCGGCTGCAAAGCGCAACCGCCGGAACCGCGATCGTCTGTTTGTCCTGAGCCTTAAAGTGCGATGCGATTAGGATCAATCGTCATCGCGCTTTAGGTGTCGTTTAAGCGTGATCTTTTCGGAAAACCGCTGCGCACTTTTCCGGATCATGCTTAGTACAGCCCGCCGGTGCCTGGCCGCATGAAGAAGCCGGAATCCGGCTGCTGCTGCTGCGAGGCCGGCATGCGCCCGTCGGCGTCGGCAACGCCGATGACCGAATAATTGTCCGGCGGGGCCGTGCCCGGCTTGAAGGCTTCGAGGATGGTCCCGCCGGTCTCGCCCGGGCCGGCCCGCATGCCGGTCTTGGCGACGACGCGCACGAGCTTGATGCCGGCCGGCACCTTGAACGGCACGGCGGGCTTATCGGCGAGCGCCAGCTTGAGGAAATCACGCACGATCGGCGCGGCGAGATGGCCGCCGGTCGCCGCATTGCCTCTGCCGAGCGGACGCGGCTTGTCATAGCCCATATAGACCGCGACCGCCATGTCCGGCGAGTAGCCGACGAACCAGGCATCCTTGGCCTCGTTGGTGGTGCCGGTTTTGCCCGCGATCGGCTTGCCCACATCCTTGAGTACCGTCGCCGTACCAGCCTGCACCACGCCTTCCAACAGCTCTGTGATCTGATAGGCGGTCATGGAATCCAGCACCTGCTCGCGGCGGTCGATCAGCTGCGGCTCGGGCTGGTTCTTCCAGCCGCCCGGCGCGTCGCAGCCGCGGCATTCGCGCTGGTCGTGCTTGAAGATGGTGTGGCCGTAGCGGTCCTGGATACGGTCGATCAGCGTCGGCTTCACCCGGCGGCCGCCATTGGCGAGCATCGAGTAAGCGGTGACCATGCGCATCGCCGTGGTCTCGCCGGCGCCGAGCGCGTAGGAGAGATAGTTCGGCAGCTCGTCATAGACACCGAAACGGCGGGCGTATTCGCCGATCAGGGGCATGCCGATGTCCTGCGCGAGGCGCACCGTCACGGTGTTCAGCGACTGCCGCAGCGCGTTGCGCAGCGTGACCGGTCCCTGGAACTTGCCCGAGGAGAAGTTTTCAGGCCGCCACACGCCGGCGCCCTGGCCCTGATCGATTTCGATGGGCGCATCGAGCACGACGGTCGAAGGCGTATAGCCGTTGTCGAGCGCGGCCGAATAGACGATCGGCTTGAACGACGAACCCGGCTGCCGATACGCTTGCGTGGCGCGATTGAACTGGCTCTGGTCGAAGGAGAAGCCGCCGACCATCGCGAGCACGCGGCCGGTCCAGGGGTCCATCACCACCATGGCGCCGGAGACTTCGGGGATCTGGCGGAGCCGGTACTGGCCTTCGATGGGCTGACCGTCCTTGTAGAGCGGATCGGCATAGATCACGTCGCCAGGCTGGAGCACCTGCGACACCGCCGTCGGTGTCTTGCCCTTTGTGCTGCCCTGAACGGCCCGCGCCCAGCGCACGCCGTCGACCGTGACGATGCCGGTCTCGCGCTGCTTGCTCACCGCGCCGCCAAGTTCACGACTCGGCTGGAAGCCGATGCGCGCCGACTGATCGCTGGTCTCCAGCACCACCGCCATGCGCCATGGCGAAATGTCGGAGAGCGATTTGATCTCGGCGAGCTTCACGCCCCAGTCGCCGGAAATGTCGAGCTTGCTGATTGCGCCGCGATAGCCCTGCCGTTCGTCATAATTCACGAGGCCGGCCACCATGGTCTTGCGCGCCATGACCTGGATCTTCGGATCGAGCGAGGTGCGAACCGACAGGCCGCCCTCGTAGAGCTTCTTCTCGCCGTAGCGCTCGAAGATGTCGCGGCGGACTTCCTCGGCGAAATATTCGCCGGCAAAGGTGTGGGCGCCGTTGGACCGGCTGGTGACCGCCAGCGGCTCCTTGCGTGCCTTGTCGGCGTCGGCCTGCTTGATCCAGCCGTTCTCCAGCAGACGGTCGATCACGTAATTGCGGCGCTCGATGGCGCGGTCGCGGTTGCGGACCGGATGCAGCGTCGCCGGCATCTTCGGCAGTGCCGCCAGATAGGACGCTTCCGCCACCGTCAGCTCGTTCACCGACTTGTCGAAATAGACCAGCGAGGCGGCCGCGATGCCGTAGGCGCCGAGGCCCAGATAGATTTCGTTCAGGTACAGTTCGAGGATCTTGTCCTTCGAATAGGTCTTCTCGATCCGCATCGCCAGCAAGGCTTCCTTGATCTTGCGGGCGAAGGAGACCTCGTTGGTGAGCAGGAAGTTCTTGGCGACCTGCTGGGTGATGGTGGATGCACCCTGCGGGCGGCGGTTGGAGCCGTAGTTCTGCAGATAGAGCAATCCGGCGCGCGCCATGCCGGTGTAGTCGATGCCGCCATGCTCGTAGAAATTCTTGTCCTCGGCGGCCAGGAACGCGTTGATCACGAGCTTGGGCACGGCCTGGATCGGCAGATACAGCCGCCGCTCCTTGGCGTATTCGCCAAGCAGCGAACCGTCGACCGCGTGCACGCGGGTCATCACCGGCGGCTCGTAATCCTGAAGCTGAGAGTAGTCCGGCAAGTCCTTGGAGAAATGCCAGATCAGGCCTGCCACGGCCCCGACACCGACAAGGAACACCACCGTTCCCGCGGCGAACAGGAAGCCCATGAACCGCACCAGCAAGCGCATTATCTGTTATCCGTTCAAACTCTGGATCAGCCCAGTATCAGCCCCATGGCGCCCCAACGGCCGCCAACCTCACGTCGCGAATTCGCCGGCCTACGCAATCACATCAGTGCCGGACTTCCGACGCTTGCCGAGCAGGATTCTCGCCGATTCCGACCCCCTGCGGGGTTTTTATAGAGCGTCCGCTGTGGCCAAACTAGGGCCTTGGATCGGGCGGGATCAACCCATTCAGTTCGGAGTTCCGGCCGTGGCCATCCGCTTGGTCAGAAACCCGTCGATCGCCTGTGCCATCGAGCCCACGGCACGCGACCGCCACCCCTCGGAGACCAGATGCTCGAGATCCCCCTTGTTGGAGACATAACCGATCTCGACCAGCACCGAGGGCACGTCGGGCGCCTTCAGCACCCGGAAGCCGGCGGACTTCAGGGGATGCTTGTGCATCCGCACCGTCGCCTTCATTTCACCCATCAAGAGGCGGGCAAAACGATTTGAAAAGGTACGGGTTTCCCTCTGCGTGAGGTCGATCAGGATATCGGCGACGTCGTTGGGCTCCTCCGCGAGGTTGAACCCGGCGATCGCATCGGCCCGGTTCTCCGCATCCGCCAGCCGCTGGGCCTCGGCGTCGGATGCCTTATCTGAGAGCGTATAGATGGTCGCGCCCTGCGCGTCGCCCTCGGCACGAGGCAGCGCATCGGCATGAATCGAGACGAACAAAGCCGCCTTGTGGTTACGGGCGATCTTGGTCCGGTCATTGAGGGGGATGAAGGTGTCGTCTTCCCGCGTCATCACCACGCGGTATTTACCGGCCTTTTCCAGCTTGTCGCGGAGCGCCAGACCAAAAGCGAGCACCAGGTTCTTTTCGCTCTCGCCCCCCGACTGCGTGCCGTTGTCGATGCCGCCATGGCCGGGATCAATCACGACCACCGGACGGTCGTCGGCCTTCTGCTGCGCTGCATCCGCGGTTGCCTTGGCGGGAACCGTGGCAGGCGGCGCCTCGGCGATCGCGGGCCGCAACTCGGGACGGTTTTCAGGGGGAAGCGATGCCACGAAGGCGGCGCGCTCGATCTCCTCCAGCTCGAGCACGAGCCGGGCCGGCTGGCCGTTGGCGGCTTCGACCACGTAGGAATTGGCGATCTTCGCCGGCCCCGTCAGGTCGAACACGATTCGCGAGCCGCCGGGCATGACCAGCCCATAGCGGAAAGCCTTGATCAGCCCTCGCCCCCCGCTTCCGGTGCCGGCGGGTAGCTGGAAATTGACTTGCGGCACATCCACCACCACGCGGAACGGGTCGGCCAGCGTAGCGGTGCGGAAGGTAATGGTCCGGTCGAGGTCCAGGATGAAGCGGGTCTGCTTGCCATCGCCGGCCAGCCGGGCGGCCGAGGCTACCGGAAAATTCGCTGCGGCAACAACGGGTTGCGGCTGACTTTCCGCAGCAATGAGGCGCGAGGAATCAGCACACGGCAATGCCGCGGTGCACAGCAACACGCCTCCCAGCAAAACCCGTCGATTCGTGCGGCTCGCCACCGATTCCGTGCCTCCGAGCAGCCCTCTTAACGCAATAGAACCACAGGGTTAATCGCTCCCTAATGACAGAAGCGCGAAATTCGGCGACTGTGACCGCCGTGCGACGCTTCCCTTGCACGGATGGCTCATTCCTCGTATGTACGGAATGCTGACGGCCGATATTTCAGGTTGTGTCGCATTCAGCCTCCCGGCGCTGCGCCGGAACTCCCAAGATTTGGGGATTCCAGCGTTTTCCGCTTCCCTCTAAGACCAGCGCGGTGCGCGGCAGCGAGGTGGAGCGGGTTAGGCACCGGCGGTGGACGGTCTCGGGTTACCACTCATGTTACCGGGACGGTTCTGACGGCGGCGTAACCCATTACCCGGTCCCTTGATCCCAAGGGAGCGGTTCGTGATCCCCCAAGGCGAGCGCGCTCGCGCCGTGCCTGGCCAGCAGCAACTGATTGAAGGGCGGCCTCGCCGCCCAATGTTTCATACGGGCCGACGCTTGATGCGCCAGACTGTGCCGACGAAATCTAAAGGACCATTCGCGACGCTGCGGAGTGACAATCCCGCGCGTCGCAATGGTCCCGAAGCTTCCGGTTCGGCAAGGCGCGAGAGACGGCGTTTCGGCCTTCCCCTCACCCCCGAATCAGGTGGACCGTCGCGTCACCCGGCGGCGCGATACGCGCCCACGGTTTATCGCGTCCGCCGCCGCCAAGAGTTAAGACATGCCCAACAAGATGTTGATCGATGCCACCCACCCGGAAGAGACCCGGGTCGTCGTGGTCCGCGGCAATCGCGTCGAAGAGTTTGATTTCGAAACCGCGCAACGCAAGCAACTGCGCGGGAATATCTACCTCGCCAAGGTCACAAGGGTTGAACCCTCGCTCCAGGCCGCCTTCGTCGAATATGGCGGCAATCGCCACGGCTTCCTCGCCTTCAGCGAAATCCATCCCGACTATTATCAGATCCCGGTCGCCGACCGGCAGGCGCTGATCGAGGCCGAGGAACAGGCCCATCGCGAGGCCGAGGAAGAGAGCGAGAACCGCTCGCACGGCCGCCGCCGTTCGCGCCACCGCAACGCCCGTCGCCGCGGTCATGGCGAGCGCGTGCGCAGCGACATCGTCGAAGGCCTCGAGGTCGGCGCCGATCCCGCAGCCCAGCCCTCGGAGGGCGAGGTCCCGCACACGGAAGGCGCACCGTACGAGGGCGAGCATCTGCACGCCGATGCCGAGCATCGCGGCGAGCACGAAGGCCACGATCACGACCACGATCAGGGCGAACGTGCTCATGGCGAGCAGGATCACGACGATCATCATGCCCATGATGACGAGCACGCCCGTGATCACGATCACCAGCGCGATCATCACGACCACGATCACCACCACCATGATCATCACGACCATGATCATCACGACCATGATCATTCCGACGAGACGCCCGCGCCTGTCGCGGCCGTCGGCGCCGAGCCCGTGGTCGCGACCGAGGCCGTTGCCGAGCTCCAGGATGCCCAAACCTTCGAAGCTCACGTTCCCCAAGCCCATGCGGAAGCTCCGGCGGAGGCCGTGACATCGGCCGCCGAGCCGGCCGATGCGATGTACGCCGACGGCGAGAATGGCGAGACGTCGGCCGAGGCTGCGGAAGCAACCAGCGAAGACGACGAAGACGAGGACGAGGACGGCGAGGAAGTCGAAGAGGAAGTCGTCGAATCCGTCGGCGGCGACGATGTGCTGGAGGAAGTGCCGGAGCGCACCTTCCGTCCGCGCCGTCAGTACAAGATCCAGGAGGTCATCAAGCGGCGTCAGGTGATGCTGGTGCAGGTGGTCAAGGAGGAGCGCGGCAACAAGGGCGCGGCGCTGACGACCTACCTCTCGCTCGCCGGCCGCTATGCCGTGCTGATGCCCAACACCGCGCGCGGCGGCGGCATCAGCCGCAAGATCACCAGCGCGCAGGATCGTTCGCGCCTGAAGGAAGTGGTGCAGGATCTCGACGTGCCCGAGGGCATGGGCATCATCCTGCGCACGGCAGGCGCTTCCCGCACCAAGCCCGAGATCAAGCGCGACTTCGAATATCTGATCCGGATGTGGGAAACGGTGCGCGACCTCACGCTGAAGTCGCAGGCCCCGACCCTCGTCTACGAGGAAGGCTCGCTGATCAAGCGCTCGCTGCGCGACCTCTACAACAAGGAGATCGACGAGATTCAGGTCGCCGGCGAATCCGGCTACCGCGAAGCCCGCGATTTCATGAAGATGCTGATGCCCGCCAATGTCGGCGCGGTGAAGCAGTATCGCGACGGCCAGCCGCTGTTCTCGCGCATGGGCGTCGAGAGCCAGCTAGACGCGATGTTCTCGCCGACCGTGCAACTGCGCTCCGGCGGCTACATCGTCATCAACCAGACCGAAGCGCTGGTCTCGATCGACGTCAACTCCGGACGATCGACGCGGGAGCACCATATCGAGGACACCGCGCTCAAGACCAATCTGGAAGCGGCCGAAGAGGTCGCCCGCCAGCTTCGCCTGCGCGACCTCGCCGGCCTGATCGTCATCGACTTCATCGATATGGACGAGAAGCGCAACAACCGCGCGGTCGAGCGCAAGCTGTCCGATTGCCTCCGGCAGGACCGCGCGCGCATCCAGGTCGGCCGCATCTCGCATTTCGGCCTGCTCGAGATGTCGCGCCAGCGCATCCGCGCCAGCGTGCTGGAGAGCTCGACAGATCCGTGCCCGCATTGCGGCGGCACCGGCCACGTCCGCTCCGTGTCTTCGGTGGCGCTGCAGCTGCTGCGCGGCCTCGAAGAGATCCTGATGAAGGGCGCGACCCACAATCTCGTGGTCCGCACCCGCACCGACGTCGCGCTCTACGTGCTGAACCACAAGCGTGGTCATCTGCGCGACCTCGAGAACAGCTTCAAGGTCACGCTGTCGGTCATCGCCGATCCCACCGTCAGCGGACCGCAGGCATATGTGATCGACCGCGGCGAGCAGGTGCACACGCTCGAAGCCGCCAAGGCGCTGCTCGCTGCGCAAGTGGCTGCGAGCCCGCCGCCACAGGCCGAAGAAGCCTATGACGACGAGGATGGCTTCGACCTGGAGACCGAATCCGAGGTCGAGACCGACGAGACCGAAGGTCTTGCTGACGAGCAGGCTGCCGGCGAGGCAGCCTCCGAGCAGGACGGCCAGCGCCGCAAGCGCCGTCGCCGCCGGCGCGGCCGCGGTGGCCAGCGCGAGGGTGAGTTGCGCGAGGATACCGCGCCCACAATGCCCGAAGCGGCCGTGGCGGCCGGTGAAGGCGAAGACGAAACCGAGTCTGAGCAGGACGGCGAGGAAGGCGACGAACAAGCAGCCCGCGGCGAGCAGCAGGGCAACGGCGAGCGCCGGCGTCGGCGTGGTCGCCGCGGCGGACGCCGCCGTCGCGGGGGCGGCGAGGAAGGTCTCGCCGGCTCCATCGGCGACGAGCTCGGCGCCAGTCAGCCGTCGGAGGCGACCGATGCGGTTGCCGATTTCGACGGCTTCGGCACCGAGCCTGCGCCCTCCATCGCACAGGCCGAGCACATCGAGGCGGAACACATCGCCGAGCCGCAAATCGTGCAGCCCGAACCGCGCGCCGAGGTGCGGACCGAGGCGCCGGCTCTGCCGGAGCAGGCTTCCGCCACGACGACGGCAACGGCAGAAGAGGAGTCCGCCGGCGACAAGGCCGCGCGGCGCCGCTCCACCGTCCGTGAAAAGGTGAGCTTCCTGCTGAACAGCCAGCCTGAGTCGGCAACGCCGGTAGCGCAGGTGACCGAAGAACCGGTCGCTGCGCCCGCGCCGGCACCCGAGCCTGCGCCGGAGGCCGCAAGCGAACCCCCGGCGGCCCCGCGCCGCGCCGGCTGGTGGTCGCGCCGCTTCGGCGGCGGCGAATAACAGGGACATCCACGAAACCGCCCGGCCAAACCGGGCGGTTTTTGGTTGGCAAGGTCAGTTTCGATGCGACGTGCAATAGTTCTCGGCGGCGGCATGGTCGGTGTGAGCGCGGCGCTGCACCTGCAGCAGCGCGGTTGGTCCGTCACGCTCGTCGACCGCAGGGAGCCGGGCCGCGAGACCAGCTACGGCAATGCCGGAATGATCCAGGCGGAAGCGGTACGCCCCTATCCCATGCCGCGCGACCTCGCCTCGCTCTTGAAGATCGCGACCGGCCGCACCAACGACGTGCGCTACAGCCTCTCCTCCCTCCATCTCCACATCGAGCCCCTGCTCCGCTACTGGTGGCATTCGGCGCCGAAGCGGCATCGCGAGGCGATCGAGGCGTGGGCACGGCTGATCGCCTATGCGACGGCCGAGCACGACATCCTGATCCGCGAGGCGCATGCCGACAATCTCATCCGCCGTGCCGGCTACCGAGCGTTGTTTCGCGACCCCGCTTCACTGGATCTCTCGATCAAGGCCGCGGAAGAGGATCAGCGCGAATTCGGCGTGAACTTTCGCGTGCTGTCCGGCAGCGAGCTCGCCAAGGCCGAGCCGATCCTGCGCGACGATCTCCCCGGCGCGATCCATTGGCTCGACACCTGGACCGTATCGGATCCCGGCGCACTGGTCACCGCCTATGCCGAGTTGTTCGAACGCCTCGGCGGCACGATCGTGCTCGGTGATGCGCAGTCGCTGCAGCAGACCGCGACCGGCTGGTCTGTCGACACCGACAGCGGACGCCTCGATGCGCCCGACGCCATCGTGACGCTCGGGCCGTGGTCGCCCGACCTCCTCCACAAATTCGGCTATCGCATCCCGCTGGTGCGCAAGCGCGGCTACCACATGCATTACAGCGGCGGCGCGTCGCTCGACCTGCCGCTGATCGACAAGTCCGGCGGCTATGCCATGGGTCCGATGGCCAAGGGCATTCGCATCACGACGGGAGCGGAGCTGACGGGGCCGGATGCGCTGGCAACACCGGTGCAGCTCGCCAGCGCCGAAGCCTCGGCACGCGAGCTGATCGACCTCGGCAAGCGGGTCGAGCCGGACCCGTGGTTCGGCACGCGGCCCTGCACGCCCGACATGCTCCCGGTGCTCGGCCGCGCCCCGCGCCACCCCGGCCTCTGGATGAACTTCGGCCATGGTCATCAGGGCTTTACGCTGGGACCTGCGACCGGCCGCCTGCTCGCCGAGATCATGAGCGGCGAGACGCCGGCGGTCGATCCCACGCCATACCGGCCCGAGCGGTTCTAGCTCAAAGAAAAAGGGCTGATCGAGGATCTCGACCAGCCCTGTTGTTCAAGATCTGACGGCACGGCCCGCGTCGTCGGACGCGGCTTGCAGATCAGTCCGTCGTGATCGCCGTCTCCATGTCGGTCGGGTCGATCTCCTTGGCCAGATTGGCGTTGAGCTTGTCGCGGTCGAGCTCGCCTTCCCACCATGCCACGATCACGCAGGCGACGCCGTTGCCGCACAGATTGGTCAGCGCGCGGCATTCGCTCATGAACTTGTCGATGCCGAGCACGATCGCCATGCCCGGCACGAGGCGCGGATCGACCACGGCGAGCGTCGCCGCCAGCGTGATGAAGCCGGCGCCGGTGATGCCGGAGGCGCCCTTCGAGGTCAGCATCGCCACGACCAGGATCGTGAGTTGCTGGCCGAACGAAAGATCGACGCCGAGCGCCTGCGCGATGAACAGGGTCGCCAGCGTCATGTAGATGTTGGTGCCGTCGAGGTTGAAGGAATAACCCGTGGGCACCACGAGGCCGACCACCGACTTGGAGCAGCCGAGCCGCTCCAGCTTCTCCATGAGGGACGGCAGCGCGCTTTCCGAGGACGAGGTGCCGAGCACGATCAGCAGTTCGTCCTTGATGTAGGCCAGGAACTTGAAGATCGAGAACCCGGCGATGCGCGCGATGAGGCCGAGCACGACGAACACGAACAGCGCCGCGGTGACATAGAACGTGGCGATCAGACCGACCAGGTTGAGGATGGCGCCGGTGCCGAACTTGCCGATCGTATAGGCCATCGCGCCGAACGCACCGATCGGCGCCGCGCGCATCACGATCGAGATGACACCGAACACCGCGTGCGCAGCATCGTCGATGAAGCTGCGAATCGTATGGCCGCGCTCCCCGAGGCTCATCAAAGCAAAGCCGAACAGCACCGCAAACAGCAGCACCTGCAGAATTTCGCCTTGCGCGAAGGCGCCGACCACCGTGTCGGGAATGATGTGCAGCACGAAATCGACGGACCTCTGGCCGGCGGCCTGCTTGGCGTAGCCTGCAACGGCCGCCTCGTTCGCCGCCGCATTGCCGAAGCCGGAGCCCGGCTTGACGAGATTGCCGACGATGAGACCGATCACCAGCGCGAAGGTCGAGACGACCTCGAAATAGACCAGCGCCTTGATGCCGATGCGTCCGACCTTCTTGGCGTCCTGGATATGGGCGATGCCGGAGACGACGGTGCAGAAGATGATCGGGGCGATCACCATCTTGATCAGCTTGATGAAGCCGTCGCCGAGCGCTTTGATCCATTCGTTGGTGGCGACCTGCGGCCACAGCCAGCCGACGATGGCACCGAGCACGATCGCGATCAGCACCTGGACGTAGAGGACCTTGTACCACGGCTTGGCGACGGGCGGCGCGACCGGCGCTCCCGCCATCGTTGTCGTCGTCATGGCTTCACTCCCCCTCAAAACACCGGCCAGCCAAGATCAACTTGGCCGGCCCTTTCAATTGGAACTGCTGGTTGTAGCGCGTTTTACCCGCGGCGCTCGACGATCCGGCGCGCCGCCGGCATCAGGGCCGCGCCGAGTGCATTCTTGACCAGTGAGGCCGCAATGAACGGCACGATGCCGACCTGCCAGGCCTTGGCGGCGCCGAGACCCATGCCAAAAGCCAGCCAGCCGAAGCCGGCGGCCAGAATGGCGATATGGCCAACGGCCATCGCCGCAAAGAGCAGCATCACGCTGCGATCCCAGCCGCGCTCGGCGAGCCAGCCGGTCACGAAGGCAGCCAGCACGAAACCGAACAGATAGCCCGCGGTCGGGCCGACCAGCGGCGCAATCCCACCCACGGGACCGGCGAACAGCGGCAGCCCGATCGCGCCCTCGGCGAGGTAGGCAATCATGGTTGCGCAGCCAAGCCGCCGGCCATAGGCGGCGCCGATCATCAGCACCACCAGCGTCTGCAGCGTCATCGGCACATAGGGCAGCGGCAGGTTCACCTTGGCCGACAGCGCCATCAACGCGGTGCCGAGAACGATCAACACGACGGCACGCAGCGTGCCGACGGCTTCGCCCGGCCGAGTCGGCCACATCAAAGCGGCGAGAGAGGAATGTGGCGCAGCGGCGGACGGGGCGGAACGATCTGACAAGTTGAACTCCGGAAGGCTGAAGAAAACTGGCGCAGTTATTTAAGCCACTCAGCAATCCGGTCAACTGCCTCTCGCATCTCGTCGGGCGAGCGGGCATAGGAAAACCGTATGAATGAACGGCCGTGGATGGGATCGAAATCGACGCCGGGCGTCGCCGCCACGCGCGCCTGCTCCAGCATTTGCTTGGCGAACTCGAAACTGTCCGAGGTGAAGTCCGAGACGTCGGCGTAGAGATAGAAGGCGCCGTCGGCGGGCAGGAATCTCGTCAGTCCGGCCTTGGGCAATCCATCGATCAGGAGACGCCGGTTTTCCTGATAGCCGTGCTTGATTTCCTCCATCTCGGCCGCGCCGTCGAAGGCAGCCTCTGCCGCGATCTGCGACAGCGACGGCACCGAGATCAGGAGGTTCTGTTGAAGCCGCTCGATCGGCCGCACCAGGATCTCGGGCACGACCATCCAGCCGACGCGCCAGCCCGTCATGCAAAAATACTTCGAGAACGAGTTGATCACGAGTGCGTGCTCGGACAGCGCCGCCGCCGTCACGGCTGGAAACGCGTAATCGAGCCCGTGATAGATCTCATCCGAGATGAAGCGGATGCCGGCGTCTTCCGCGGCCGCGATGAGGCCGGCGAGCGCTTCGCGGGACATCATCGTGCCCGTCGGATTGGCGGGGCTGCCGACCAGCACGCCCTTCAGCGGCGCCCTGCGATGGGCGGCGATGAGCGCCTCACCGGTCAGCGCGTGGCGCGTCTCGTTCGTGGTTTCGATCAGCACCGGCTCGCAGCCGAGCGCGGTGAGGATATGACGGTACGGTGGATAGCCCGGCACCGTCACGGCGACGCGATCGCCGGGCTCGAACATCGACAGGAAAGCCAGGATGAAGCCGCCCGAGGAGCCTGTGGTCACCACGATCCGTTCGGGGCTGACGTCGCAGCCATAGGTGTCGCGATAATGGCGCGCGATGCGCTCGCGCAGACTGGGGATGCCGAGCGCGGAGGTATAATCGATCCGCCCGGCCTCCAGCGCCGCATGGGCGGCGGCGATCGCCGTCCTGGGCGCGCCGGCTGCGGGCTGGCCGACCTCCATATGGATGACATGACCGCCGGCGGCCTCGATTCGGGCCGCCGCCGCCATGACGTCCATCACCATGAAGGGGGGAACATCGCTGCGGCGGGAGGGCTCGAGCCACTGCCCCAACCGGTTCCTCAAGGTCGCATCGTGCATCGATTTCTGCTATTCGCTGGCGGACCGGATCCGTCCGGTCCGGAAAACAGGGCACTTGCGCCCCAGACTGGCCGCATTGTACGGCTCATAAAGGGCACGGCTCACAAGGGGCATATCGCGGATCCGGTCTGCCGCCAATCGCCAAACCAATCACGAAACTGCTGACCAAGACCGTTTGACCAGACCGCTCGATGTTGTTCAGGATCGCATTGCGCCAGAAGGCCTCCGCTCTCACCGCCCTCGTCACGGCCGCGGCCATCGCGCTGACGCCGTTCTCGGCCGCGCGGGCACAGGCCAAAGGGCCGCCGGTCCTGCGCGACACCGAGACCGAGCAGCTGCTGCGCGAATACACCCGTCCGATCCTGCGCGTCGCAGGTCTGGAGAAGCAGAACATCCAGATGGTGATCATCAACGACGGCTCGTTCAACGCGTTCGTCGCGGACGGCCGCCGCATCTTCGTCAATTGGGGCGCGATCCTCCAGTCGGAGACGCCGAACCAGATCATCGGCGTGCTCGCACACGAGACCGGACATCTGGCCGGCGGCCACCTGTCCAAGCTGCGCGAGCAGCTCGCCACGGCCCAGACCCAGATGATCATCGCGATGCTGCTCGGCGCCGGCGCAATCGCCGCCGGCAGCACCCGCAGCTCGAGCGCCGGCAACAACGGGCTGGCCAATGTCGGCGCGGCCGCGATCGCCGCTCCGCAGGAGATGATCCGCCGTACGCTGCTATCCTACCAACGCCAGCAGGAGGAGAACGCCGACCGCGCCGGCGTGAAATTCCTGACTGCGACCCAGCAGTCGCCGAAGGGCATGTACGAGACCTTCAAGCGCTTCACCAACGAGAGCCTGTTCGCTTCGCGCGGCTCCGATCCCTATCTCCAGTCGCATCCGATGCCGGCTGAGCGTGTCGCCGCGCTCCAGGAATTCGCAGGCACCAGCCCATACTGGAACAAGAAGGACGATCCCGCGCTTCAGCTCCGGCACGACATGGTCCGCGCCAAGATATCAGCCTTCATGGAGAGGCCGGAGACGGTGTACCGCCGCTATCCCCAGACCAACGACAGCCTGCCGGCACGCTATGCCCGCGCCATCAGCACCTATCTGCATGGGGATTTGCGCAGCGCGCTCACTCAGATCGACGCGCTGATCCAGGTTCAGCCGAACAACCCCTACTTCTACGAGGTGCGCGGCCAGGCGCTCTTGGAGAGCGGCAAGCCGGCGGAGGCGATCGCTCCCCTGCGCAAGGCAGCGCAGCTCTCGAACAACGCCCCCCTCATCGAGATGTTACTTGGGCAGGCTCTGGTTGGAACCGATAATAAAGCCTACACCGACGATGCCGTTCGGATTCTCCGCGCTGCGGTGGCCCGAGAGCCCGAGGCGGCACTCGGTTATACCCAGCTCGCAATGGCCTATGGCCGGAAGGGAGACTACGCCGAGGCCGATCTCGCCTCGGCCCAGGCCGCTTACTTGCGCGGCGACAACAAGACCGCCCGCGAGCTTGCAACGCGCGCGAAAACCCGTTTCGCCATCGGCACGCCCGGATGGGTCAAGGCCGACGATATCGTGGCGGCGAAGCCGCCGCGCAACTGACGCAACTCGAACGACGCCCGATACCACGACGTCACGACACCGAGCTTAAGTCCGCCGGGACGTTTATCGAAACCTGCTTTGGATAAGAGGATTTACCTATGCCTTCGCTGCGCCTGCTTGCTCCCGCATTGTTCGCGCTCGCCATGTTCGGCGCAGCCGTGCCCGCGTCGGCCGACAGCTTCTCCGATGCCCAGCGCACCGATATCGAGGCCATCATCAAGAACTACCTCGTCAGCCATCCCGAGGTGCTCGAGGAGGCCATGGCCGAGCTCAGCAAGCGCCAGGCCGCGGCCGAAACGCAGAAGCACGAGGCCAGCATCGCGCAGAACGCTGATGCGATCTTCAACTCTCCGCGCCAGGTCGTGCTCGGCAACAAGGACGGCGACGTCACCTTCGTCGAGTTCTTCGACTACAATTGCGGCTACTGCAAGCGCGCGATGGACGACATGCTCACTCTCATGAAGAGCGATCCAAAGCTGAAGATCGTGCTGAAGGAGTTTCCGGTGCTGAGCCAGGGGTCGGTCGAAGCGGCCCAGGTCGCAGTCGCGGTGCGCATGCAGGATCCCACCGGCAAGAAATATCTCGATTTCCACCAGAAACTGCTCGGCGGCCGGGGCGCCGCCGACAAGGCGCGCGCGATTCAGGCGGCGAAGGAAGCCGGCCTCGACACCGCCCGAATCGAGAAGGACATCGCCAGCCCCGAGGTGCGCGCCACCATCGAGGAGAACTTCAAGCTTGCCGAAGCGATGGGCATGAACGGCACGCCGAGCTACGTCATCGGCAAGCAGATCGTGATCGGCGCTGTCGGCGTCGAAGGCCTCAGGGAAAAGATCGGCATCGCCCGCTGCGGCAAGGCGACTTGCTGAAGGCGACTTGCTGAAGGCGCCGTTCGCAACTCGTGCATGCAAAAGGGCCGGCTGAAGAGCCGGCCCTTTTTTTCGCGCGCCCAACATTGGCGTCTTCGTGCAAAATCATTCATCCAGCGTTCAACAAACAAATGCCGCGGAACAGACGAAGTTCCGGAACAACTCAAATCTCCTTTCGTTGTCGGCGCGGGCAATGACGCAGGAAACACGTGAGGAGAATTTCGATGTTGAACCGCTTTATGATCTCGGTTGCCGCAGCTGCACTCGTCGCGGGGACCGGTTTGGCAAACGCACAGGGCAGCATGGGCCGCGACAGCGGTGGCGGCGCCAGTGGCTCGCAGCAGATGCAGCACTCGCAGCCCTCCGGCGGCGCCGCAGAGCGCGGCGGCTCGATGGGGCGCGATTCCATGAGCCATGACAAGGGCACCGTCGGTCAGGCCGGCGGTTCCAGCACGATGAAGTCCGATCGCGCCTCGGAAGACAAGTCCGGCGCGATGAAGGACGAGCGCCCGGGCGGCGCCATGAACAAGAACGCGGCCGAGGACAAGGCTGGTGCCACCAAGGGCCAGCGCACCGATGATCGCGCGCAGGGCCAGATGGACAAGTCTCAGCAGGACAAGTCCAAGAGCATGAGCCAGGACACCAGCAAGTCCGGCAGCAAGGACCAGAAGGACATGAAGGCTGAGGGCAGCAAGAGCGGCACCTCGACCAACAACGCTGAGAACCGGCCGGGCACCGGCACGAACCAGAATGCTCAGGGCCAGAGCTCGACCACGGTCGGCCAGGCCGGCGCCGCTGCCAAGCTTTCGACCGAGCAGCGGACACAGATCACGTCGGTGATCCGCGAGCAGCGTGTCGCTCCGGTGACGAACGTGAACTTCTCGATTTCGGTCGGCACCCGCATCCCGCGCGAGGGCATTACGCTGCACACCCTGCCGTCGCGGGTGGTGACCATTTATCCGGAGTGGCGGACCTACAGGTACGTCCTGGTCCGGGATGAGATCGTGATCATCAATCCGGACACCTACGAGATCGTGGCGGTCCTGAACGCTTGAGGCAGGATACCGGCAACCTTGGGGCGGGCAGCGATGCCCGCCCCTTTGCATTCGGCCCGCAGCCATGCTTCGGACTGGTTAACAAGCAATTTCCGTAGTTTCCGCACAGGTTTTTGCGCACTGGGTGAGGTGCTTGAACCCGCCCCTGAGGACCTTCGAGGCTTCCCCTCACGCGCTTTGTTACCTATAACCCCGCCACGCCGAAGCACCTCTCCCGGGATTGGAATGGCCGAACCTGCAACCGACACGATCCTCGTCCTGAACGGGCCGAACCTCAACATGTTAGGGACGCGCGAGCCCGAAAAGTACGGTCATGCGACGCTGGCCGACGTCGAGGCGCTATGCCGGGAGACAGCGGCGACCTTCGGCCTGAGGGCCGACTGCCGGCAGTCCAACCGCGAGGGCGAGCTGATCGACTTCATCCATGAGGCGCACCGGCGCAAGATGAAGGGCATCGTCATCAATGCCGGCGGCTATTCCCACACCTCCATCGCGCTGCACGACGCACTGCTCGCGGTGCAGATCCCGACGGTCGAGGTGCACGTGACCAACATCCATGCCCGCGAGAGCTTTCGTCACCATTCCTACACCGCACGCGCGGCCTTCGCCTCGCTCTGCGGTTTCGGCATCGAGGGCTACCGCCTCGCCATTCAGGGCCTTGCCGCCAAGCTCGGCATCAAGCCCAACGCCTGACGCTCCCTTCCAACAGAACATTCGGATCAAACAACATGGCGCGCCAGCCAGACGACAAAGCAGCCGCAAAGTTTTCCAGCGAGGATTCGGCGCTCATCCGCGAGCTTGCCTTGCTGCTCGATGAGACCAGCCTGACCGAGATCGAGATCGAGCGGGCGGGGCTGCGCCTGCGCGTCGCCCGCAACATCAGCGTGGCCGCGACCATGCCGCTGCCGGTGGCAGCCGCTCCTGCCGCCATGACGGCGGCTGCAAGCGCGACCGCCACTGCCGCTTCCGATCTGTCGAAGCATCCCGGCGCCGTGACCTCGCCGATGGTCGGCACCGCCTATTGGGCGCCGGAGCCGGGCGCCAAGCCGTTCATCGAGGTCGGCACCAAGGTCTCGGTCGGCCAGACGCTGCTGATCATCGAAGCCATGAAGACGATGAACCAGATCCCTTCGCCGCGCGCCGGCACGGTGACGCAGATCCTGGTCGAGGATGGCCAGCCGGTCGAGTACGGCGAGCCGCTGGTGATTATTGAGTGACGCGAATGGGGAATAGCGAATAGCGAATGGCGTCAGCCTTCCCTACTCGCCATTCGCCACTCGCCATTCGCTGCAGGACAACATGTTCGACAAGATCCTCATAGCCAATCGCGGCGAGATCGCCCTTCGCATCCTCAGGGCCTGCAAGGAGCTCGGGATCGCGACCGTCGCCGTGCACTCCACGGCCGACGCCGACGCCATGCACGTGCGGCTGTCGGACGAGAGCGTCTGCATCGGGCCGCCGTCGTCCAAGGACAGCTATCTCAACGTGCCCGCGCTGCTCGCGGCCTGCGAGATCACGGGCGCCGACGCGGTGCATCCCGGTTACGGCTTCCTCTCCGAGAATGCGCGCTTTGCGGAAATCCTCGCCGAGCACAATCTGCATTTCATCGGCCCGAAGGCCGAGCACATTCGCCTGATGGGCGACAAGATCGAAGCCAAGAAGACGGCGAAGCGCCTCGGCATTCCCGTGGTGCCCGGCTCAGATGGTGCGGTCGGCCCCGACGACGACGCGATGGCGATCGCCAAGAAGATCGGCTTCCCGGTGCTGGTGAAGGCGGCGGCCGGCGGCGGCGGCCGCGGCATGAAGGTCGCGCACAGCGAGGCCGACCTCCAGCTAGCGCTGTCGACGGCGGCCAACGAGGCCAGGTCCGCCTTTGGCGATGCGTCCGTCTATCTGGAAAAATATCTCCAGAAGCCGCGCCACATCGAGATCCAGATCCTCGGCGACGGCCGCGGCGGTGCCATCCATCTCGGCGAGCGCGACTGCTCGCTGCAGCGCCGGCACCAGAAGGTCTGGGAGGAAGGCCCCTCGCCCGTGCTCTCCGCCGCGGCGCGGGCCAGGATCGGCGAGACCTGCGCCAAAGCGATGCGCGAGATGAAATATCTCGGCGTCGGCACCATCGAGTTCCTGTTCGAGGACGGCGAGTTCTACTTCATCGAGATGAACACCCGCATCCAGGTCGAGCATCCCGTCACCGAGAGCATCACCGACATCGACCTCGTGCTGGAGCAGATCCGCATCGCCGCCGGCGGCGACCTGCCCGCCAGGCAGGACGAAATCCAGGTCATCGGCCACGCCATCGAGTGCCGCATCAATGCCGAGAACCCGCAGACCTTCCGTCCCTCGCCCGGCCGGATCCAGCAATATCATCCGCCCGGCGGCCTCGGCGTCCGGATCGATTCCGCCGTCTATCAGGGCTACACGATCCCGCCTTATTACGATTCGCTCGTCGGCAAGCTGATCGTGCACGGCAAGACCCGCGCCGAATGCCTGATGCGGTTGCGCCGGGCGCTGGACGAGATGGTGGTCGAAGGCATCGAGACCACGCTGCCGCTGTTCCGGGCGCTGGTGCGCGAAGACGACATCATCAACGGCGATTACCACATCCACTGGCTGGAGCAGTATCTCGCCGGCAAGCCGGAACCCGAAGCGAGATAGTCTTCCTCTTGTGGAACCCTTTGGCCCCAATCGCGTTCTGGACGGTTGGGGCTAGTTCCAAAGGGGGCGTTTTGATCTCCATTGAACGCAGACAGGTGAACCGCCGTGACGGCTGAAGGCCAGCGACGGCGCGCATTCTGGCAGATCCTGCTGTTCGCGGCGGGCCTTTTGGTGCTGACCGTGATCAGCGCCGGCTCCGTCTATCTCGTCAACAAGGCGCGGGAAGACAGCAAATGGGTGGTCCACACCATCGAGGTGGAGAACCGGATCAACGCCCTGCTGCTCGAAGTCCGTCGCGCCGAGAGCAGCGCTCGCGGCTATCTCCTGACGCAGGGGGAGAATTTCAGGGGCGACCATGAAAAGGCCGTGGCGGCAATCATCCCCGCCCTCGACACGCTCACGCGCCTGAGCAGCGACAATCCAGAGCAACGCAAGAACGTCGAAAAGCTGAGCGCAGCGATCGAAATCCGCCTCGGCCAGTTCGCGCAGGAAATGGTCCTCATCCAGCAAGGCCAGCCGGACAAGGCCACGGCCGTGGTGCGTGAGGCCGCGGCCCAGGACACCACGACCAAGATCGCCACCTTCGCGAACACGATGATCCAGGAGGAGGAGCGCCTGTTCCGCCTCCGCACTGACAACTCCGACCGCAGCCAGACCCTCGCCGCGTCCATGACCGGCATCGGCTCCGGCCTCGTGGTCGTGCTGGCGATGCTCTCGATCTGGCTGGTGCGGCGTTCGGCCCGCGCCCGTGACGAAGCCGAATCCCGCCTGCGCGATGCCAACGTCAATCTGGAGGCCGTCGTCGACGAACGCACGGCAGACCTGCGCGAAGCCAACGACGAGATCCAGCGCTTTGCCTATATCGTCAGCCACGATCTGCGCTCGCCGCTCGTCAACATCATGGGCTTCACCAGCGAACTCGAGGAGCTCGGCGGCGACATCTTCCGCCGCATCAGCAGCCTCGCTCATGTCTCTGCGGAGGGAGCACGGCTGGCCCCCGCCGGGCCGGACGAGATCGCGCTCGAGGGCGCCGACAAGCAGCTCTCGGAGGATTTTTCCGAAGCGCTCGGCTTTATCAAGACGTCGATCGCCAAGATGGACCGGCTGATCTCGGCCATCCTCAACCTCACGCGCGAGGGCCGGCGCGAATTCCAGCCGGTGAAGATCGACACGCGCGAGCTGATCGAGGCCATCGTCTCAACGCTGGCGCACCAGGCGGCCGAGGCACAGGCCGAGATCCACCTCGAGCCCCTGCCAGACCTCGTGAGCGACCGTCTCGCCCTCGAGCAGATCTTCTCGAACCTGATCGACAATGCGATCAAATATCTCAAACCCGGCATGCCCGGCGAGATCAGAATCCGCGGGCGCACCAAGCTCGGCTACGCTATCTTCGAGATCAGCGACAACGGCCGCGGGATCGACGCTAGGGATCACCAGCGGATATTCGACCTGTTCCGCCGCGCGGGAACCCAGGACAAGCCCGGCCAGGGCATCGGTCTTGCGCATGTCCGTGCACTTGTGCGTCGCCTCGGCGGCACCATGTCGGTATCATCGGAACTGAACGCAGGCAGCACCTTCACGATCACGCTGCCGATCGCCTGGAATGTGAGCAACCGGAACACAGATCGATGACCCAGCCTGTCACCATCATCATGATCGAGGACGACGAGGGCCACGCCCGCCTGATCGAGCGCAATATCCGCCGCTCCGGCGTCAACAACGAGATCGTCTCCTTCCAGAACGGCACGGACGCGATGATGCACCTGTTTGGTGCGGACCGCTCCGGACTGGTTCAGAAAGGCAATGCGCTCTTGATCCTGCTCGATCTCAACCTCCCCGATATGACCGGGATCGACATCCTGAAGCAGATCAAGGAGAACAAATATCTGAAGGCCTCGCCCGTGGTGGTGTTGACCACCACCGACGATTCCCAGGAAATCAAGCGCTGCTACGAGCTCGGCTGCAACGTCTACATCACCAAGCCGGTCAATTACGAGAATTTCGCCAATGCCATCCGGCAGCTCGGGCTGTTCTTCTCGGTCATCCAGGTCCCGCCCGCCGCCACATGAACCAGCCCCCGCCGACACTGCTCTACATCGACGACGACGACGCGCTGGCGCGCCTTGTCGACCGCGGCCTGACGCGGCGCGGCTACAGGGTCGTTCACGCCGCGAGCGGCGAGGAAGGTCTCGAGCGCATCCGCCGCGCCTGCGCCCAAAACAGCAGCGAAGGCGGCATCGATGTTGTTGCACTCGATCAGTACATGCCGGGCCTCGACGGGCTGGAGACGCTCGAACAGATCATGGCGATCCCGGACGCGCCGCCGGTCGTATTCGTCACCGCCTCGCAGGATTCCAGCATCGCGGTCACCGCGCTGAAGGCGGGTGCGGCCGACTATCTGGTGAAGGACGTCCAGGGCGACTTCATCCCGCTCCTCCACGTCGCCGCTGAAGGCGCGCTGCGCCAGGCCGCGCTGCAGAGGGCGCGCGAGGAAGCCGAAGCCGAGATCCACGCCTCGCGCGACCGCTACGCGGCGCTGGCCGCCGAACGCGAGCTCCTGCTGCGCGAGGTCAACCACCGTGTCGGCAATTCGCTCCAGATCATCGCCTCGTTGCTGCACCTTCAGGCGAGCTCCGCCGCGCAGGACGAGGTCAAGGCGGCACTGACCAATGCGATGGGCCGCGTCGCCGCGGTCGCGCAGGTGCACCGCCGCCTCTACACCTCGCAGGACCTCAAAAGCGTGGTCCTGAACCAGTATCTGGACTCGCTGCTCGAGGATCTCCGCCGCTCGGCCGAAGGCAACCGGATGTCGCGCCTGACGCTGAAGGCCGAGCCGATCGAGATCGATCCGGACCGCGCGGTCGCCGTCGGCATCATCGTCAACGAGCTGGTGATGAACGCGGTGAAATACGCCTATCCCGACGGCGCCGGCCCGATCCATGTCGAGCTGGTCTCGGAGGGCGACGATCTCCTGCTCTCGATCAGCGACGATGGCGTCGGCGACAACGCCAAGGCCGATCCGCGCTCGACCGGCATGGGCCAGCGCATCGTCGCCGCCATGGCCTCCAAGCTCGATGCCTCGGTCGAGCGCGATCCCGCACATTCCGGAACCCGGATCGTGCTGAAGTTCGGCCGCGTGCCCGCTGCCCCCGGCAAGGCCAGCACCGCCGCGGCGAGCTGAGCTCGCGCCGGGTTGCGCCACCCATCGCAACCGCATTGCGATCCTGCTATGATGGCAAACCATGACTTCGCGCGACTCCGCCCCGTCTGAAATCACGCCGGCCGTGCTGCTGCGCGCTTATGCCTGCGGCATCTTCCCAATGGCGGAAAGCGCCGATGATCCGACCCTGTTCTGGGTCGAGCCGGAATTGCGCGGCGTCATCCCGCTCGACGGTTTTCGCGTCGCCTCGCGGCTCGCGCGCACCGTACGGTCCGACGCCTTTCGCGTGACCGTCAACACCGCCTTCAAGGCGACGATCGCCGGCTGCGCCGCGCCGCAGGTCGGTCGCGAGGACACCTGGATCAACAAGCGCATCCGCGACCTCTATGGCGGCCTCTTCGAGCTCGGCCATTGCCACAGCGTCGAGGCCTGGCAGGGCGACGACCTCGTCGGCGGGCTGTACGGCGTGAGCCTCGGACGGGCCTTCTTCGGCGAGAGCATGTTCCACACCGCGCGCGATGCCTCGAAGGTCGCGCTGGTGCATCTGGTCGCGCGGCTCATCCATGGCGGCTTCGAGCTGCTCGACACCCAATATGTCACCGAGCATCTGAAGAGCTTCGGCGCGGTCGAGATTTCGCGGCGACGCTATACCGCGCTGCTCGACAAGGCGCTGGCGGGCGAACCAGGCGATTTCCTGAGGCTCTCCGAGGGCGAAGCGATCCCCGGCGCACGCGCGCTCGAGATCATCGCCTCGCGGCAATGATCGACAGCCTACCTCGATCTTAGCGGCCGAACCCGGGGATACCGAACAGGCCTGGCCGCTGCTCCGGCGGCGGCGGTGGCGGAGCCGGTTGCTGCTGCGGCGGTGGCGGCAAGGGCTGCGGCGGACGCTGCTGCACGGCCTGCTTGGGCGCAGCCTTCTTCTGCGCCGGCGGCGGCGCCGCGGGCTTGGTCGCAGGATCCGGTGCCGCGGTCGCAATGGTCTGCTGCGGCTCTTTGCAGTCGGTCAGCCAGATGTCGTAGATCGGATGCTCGACGCCGTGCAGGCCGGGGCTTGCCGCATACATCCAGCCCGAGAAGATGCGCTTCACCTCGCCCTGCAAGGTGATCTCGTCGACCTCGACGAAGGCGTCGGTGTTGGCGGCCTCCGTCGCCGGCCGCGTATAGCAGGCGTCGGTCTTGACCCTGAGCGCGCCGAACTGGACGGTCTCGCCGATCTCCTCGTCGAAATTGATGATGCGCCCGGTGATCTTGTCGAGGCCCGAGAAGGTCGCCTTCTTGTTCACGATCTTCTGGGCCGGAGGCTCGGTCACGACCTCATCGCCCGGCTGGAGGCTTGCCGGGGTCTGCGGGACCGAGCCTGGCGCGCCCTTCTGCTGGGGCTGGCGCTGACCAGGGACACCTTGCGGACTGGGCGGCGCGATCGCCGTGGACGGCAGCTGGTTTGGCGGCGCCACGGTCGAGCCGGGCGGCGGCGCCAGCGGCTGGCTCTCGACCGGCCCCGGCATCACGTTACCTTGGCGGCCCGGCGGCGGCGCCATCGGGCGCGACGGCAGCACGCGGCCCTGCGGCGGCAGCTCCGGTACTTCCTCGTCGTCCTCGGGGACCTGCGGCTGCGGCTGGCCGCGCGGAATGCTGCCGGGCGGCCGCAGCGGCGGCGGATCCGAAAAGATCGTGCCGATCTGCGCCTGGGCCGGCGTCGCGACGGTCAGCGCGGTGGCGGCCAGCAGTGCCGCAAGGCCTGTCAGGGAAAAGGTTTTGAACATCTCGCGCGGCTTCAACAGCGAATCGGGCTCGTTGGACATTTTACAGGGGATACCGCCGCTCGCAGGCCTCCGGTTAACACGGGGAATACGGCGGGGGAAGGGCGGCATCCCTGCCCTTCCCGGCGCGGTCTGGCCAGGCCAGCTCCCGGATGGGATAGTCATGGGCCCTCCCAGGGCCGAACGCGGGCGTTGCCCCGAAAATACCATCCAACGATAACCGGAAACTCCAAGGTCCCCCTTCATGCCCGTTGTGCTCGATCCCGATGCCGTCGCCGTCTACAAGGCCTTCCAGGAGGCCGGCCGCCCCGCCTACGAGACCCTGACCGCGGACGAAGCACGCGCCTACTATTCCCAAGCGCGGTTTGCCACCAATCCCGACGCGCCGGAACTGGCGCGCGTCGCGCCGCTGGCGATACCGGCACCGCATGGGACGATCCCAGCCCGTCTCTACGTGCCCAAGGAACCTCGCCAGCACGACGGCCTGTCGCCGGCGCTGGTGTTCTTCCATGGCGGCGGCTGGGTGATCGGCGATCTCGACTCCCACGACGTCGTCTGCCGCCAGCTCGCGGCCGAAGGCGCACTGATCGTGATCTCGGTCGACTACCGCCTCGCGCCCGAGCACAAGTTTCCTGCCGCCGCCGAAGACGCGATCGCCGCGACCAAATGGATCGCCGCGAACGCGCGCGAACTCGACATCGACGCCTCGCGCCTGTCGATCGGCGGCGACAGCGCCGGCGGCAATCTCGCAGCGGTCGTGGCGCTCGCCGCGCGTGACGCTGGCGGCCCCGCGCTCGCGGGCCAGGTGCTGATCTATCCGGCGACCGATTTCGCCATGACGCACGGCTCCCACAGCGAGCCCGAGACCAGCGTGCTGCTGACGCATTCGGTGATCCGCTGGTTCCGCGACCACTACCTCAATGGCGCCGCCGACATCCACGACTGGCGCGCCTCGCCGGCGCGCGCGCAGAACCTTGCCGGCCTGCCGCCCGCCTACGTGCTGACCGCCGGCGCCGATCCCCTGCGCGACGAGGGCGACGAATATGCCGAGCGCCTCAGGCAGGCCGGCGTGCCCGTGACCTACAAGCACTTCCCCGGCCAGTTCCACGGCTTCTTCACCATGGGCAAGCTGTTGCGACAGGCCAACGTCGCCGTGAGCGAGATCGGCGTCTGGTTGAAGGGATTGGGCTGACCCCTCCGGCATGCCTTCCGTTCTTCATCCCATCTTCGCTCTTCCCCTGCGCGGACTGACATGGCTCGGCAGCCAGGGCACCCGCGCGGTCGCCGCCGTCGCCTTCATCGCGGTCGCGGTGCCGCCGCTCGGCGCGCTGCTCCGCCCCTATGTCACCGAGGCGATTTTCCTTCTGCTCTGCATCTCCTTCATGCGGGTCGATCTGGCCGCGCTCTACGGCCATCTCCGCAGGCCGGCGCTGGTCGCGGCCGCCACGGCCTGGACCACGATCGGCGTACCGCTGATCATCGGATCGATCGCCCATGCAACGGGACTGGCGAGCCACTCGCCCGGCCTTGCTCTTGCGCTGATGCTCCAGGGCATGGCCTCGCCGATGATGGCCTCGCCGGCACTCGCCGCGCTGATGGGGCTCGACGCCACCCTGGTACTGGTCACGCTGGTGACCTCGACCGCGCTCGTTCCCTTCACGGCGTCGATGTTCGCAGGCCTGTTCCTCGACGGAATGCTCAGCATCTCGCCGCTCACGCTCGGCCTGAAGCTGCTCGGCATTCTCGCCGCGTCGCTGCTCGCCGCGACCGTCATCCGCTGGATCTTCGGCGCGAAGGCGATCCAGCACCGGAAGCGGCCGATCGATGGCTTCAACATCATCATCCTGTTTGTGTTCGCGTCCGCAGTCATGGGGGACGTCGCGAGCGAGCTGCTGAGCCAGCCGGTGTTCACCATCGGGCTCGCGCTGCTGTCCTTCGCGATCTATTTCACACTGCTCGCGATCACCACGCTGCTGTTCCGCCGCATCGGCCATGAGCGCGCGCTTGCGCTCGGGCTGATGGTGTCACAGCGCAATCTCGGCCTGATGCTGGCGGCGACGGCCGGCGCGCTGCCGCCGGCCACCTGGCTCTATTTCGCGATGACGCAGTTCCCGATCCATCTTGCGCCATACATGCTGATGCCGATCGCGCGGCGCTTGACGGCACGCGCAGATGCGCCCGGCGGGGACAACAAGGCTGACGTTCACTCGTTTGCGTCGCACCGACGCAGCGGAGGAACATCAATTCAAGGCCCCCGTTGAAGCCTCTCATCGAAAAGGAGGTTCGCGATGAAGTTTGCCGCAATTCTGGTTCTCGGCTCGCTCGCCGTGGGCTCGGCAGCGAGAGCCGATCAACCCGGACCCGACTGGATGCCGATGGAGCAAGTGAAAGCCAAAGTCATGGAGTCGGGCTATTCGGAGGTCACCAAGCTTGAAGCCGACGATGGCCAGTGGGAGGGCGAAGGCGTCAAGAACGGACAGAAGATGGAATTCCATGCCGACCCCAAGACCGGCGCGATCGTGCGCGAGAAGCCCGATCGATGAGCACGCCGAAGTCCGCTTCTCAGGCGGGAGATTCAGCGGTGGTCGCTTTGGAACAACGTCCTGATCCCATCCATTCGGCAGCGCTTGTCAGCGGCGCCGAGCATCACTGGCCGCTTCCTTTGACCTTGGCAAGATAGTCGACGATCGCTGGCACGTCGCTGTCCTCGACGGGAGCTCCATAGACCTTGATCATCTTGTGCACCTCGGATTCCCAGGTGGACCTGGGCAAGGCCGGCTGGTTCAGCACCATGTCTGCCGAATGGCAAGCCAGGCAGTTGTTGTTGATGGCATCCGCTTCACGTCCACCGGGAAACAGCGCGTCGCCCGCCGGAAGCTCCACGGTCGTGGAGGTGATTGCGGGGGCCGGCCACGCGGGCGTGGATGCCAGCAGAGCGGCGAACGAGGTGCCGACGACGAAGATGAGGTGACGCATGATGTTGCTCCTAGATCGCGGTGAGTTGGACCGTCTCGACGACGTTGCGCATGAAGCCGCCGGCGTTCCAGTTCGATGCGGCCGGCTGAATGTCGCCGGCGGTGTTCGTGCAGCGGACCATCAACGAATGGCCGCCCTTCATCAGCTCTGGAATGTCCAACTGCCAGCGGCGGAAGCTGTACTTGCCGTGGTCCTCGCCAAGCGTCGCGGGTTGCCACGTCCGGCCATCATCCATCGATAGCTCGACCCTGGCGACGCCGGCATCTCCGCCGAACGCGATGCCGCGGATTGTTGCGACTGCGCCCGCCGGAAGCGATGCGCCGTCCGCGACGTTCGTGAAGAACGACCGTGGCACCATGCGGCTGATCGGAACCATCTTTACGCCGGTCTGGCCCGGCCTGATGTTGGCATGCGGCGTATCCGGGACGGTGTAGGCCGTCGCCATCCAGTAATTGTCGTCCTGGCGATCGAGAACCTCGATGTCGCTGAGCATCTTGACCCAATAGGTCGAATACCATCCCGGCACGATCAGCCGCAGCGGGAAGCCGTTGAGGAGCGGCAGTTGCTCGCCGTTCATGGCAAAGGCGATCATGACCTCGCCGTCACGGGCGTGATCGATATCGAGCGACTTGCGAAAGTCCGGAGCGTCGGGCACGACCGGCTCGTCCAGTCCGTTGAAGCGGACCTGAACTGCGCCCGGCTTGACGCCGGCGCGGTCCAGGACGTCCTTGAGTAGGACTCCCGTCCACCGCGCATTGCCCATCGCGCCATGCGCCCATTGCGCGCCGGGCACACGAGGCAGGAAGAACCCTCGCGAATTGCCCGAGCATTGGTTGACGGCGGCAAGCTCGACACGGGGCAATTTGAGCAGGTCGCCGATCGACAACGAGAGAGTCTGGTTGACGTGACCGCGCACGGACAGTCTGAAGGCGTCCGCATCCACCGAGGTCGGTATCACCGCCCAGTGCCAGCGCACATAGAACTGGTCGTTGGGGGTGAACACGCCGCGGTCGAACACCTCCATCGGGGTCTCGAGCAGCGGCGGTCGCGTGCGCTGCAGGATCATGCTCCCCTTTTGCGGAAAGTCATGCGTGATCGGCCGATCACGCGGCTCGCCGGCGATCGGCAGCCGGATCGATTGATCGGCGCGGACCGATGAGCCGGCGAGCGTGAGGCCGGCAACCCCGAGGGCTCGAAGCATGGCGCGGCGGGAAAATGCCGGAAAGCGTGCATGGTCGAAATGTTGGGACATCGAAGGCTCCTCAGGAATGGATTTGTGCTGGTTCAGTCCCGCGGCTCATCCGAGGAGCAAGTCCGCGAGCGGATCTTCGACGGGCCGGCGAGGTTGCGCCTGCCGGATGGTCGGAGGATGCCTGTCGATCTGGGGGAAGCCTCGTTCCGAATGAACGGCAACTCCGGGATTCCGCACGTGCACCGGGCTGCCGGCAAGCGCGGACGACGCACCAAGCGTGGACGCGACGGCGACGAACAGGGCGATCGCAAGGAAAGCGCGACGTGAATGGGTCATTATCGTTCTCCATCTCTGTATTTCCGGCACGCAATGCTCGAACTGCCTGCCTGTGTCGAAAGAGGTAGACCTCGGCGCATCGGCAATCCAACGCGATGATCAGATCGTTCTGATCGCCGACTGCGATCGAATCCCGCAGGCGCTTGCACGCGCGCGTCGGCGCCTTCGCCGGCCGGACGTGGGTTCGATCGTTGCGGAATCGGTGCTACGAGCGGGCGCAGCTCTGCCTATCGTGCCGCGCCGGCAGCGATGCTGGACATCAGGGCGGCTTCCGCCTTGCTGATATGCCGCTCCTTGTGACGGAGCGCGTAGAATGAACGCTTGGCCAATTCGTCCTCGAGCCGGACCAGCCGCTTTGCCGCTATCGCCTTTTCGACCACGAGATCGGAGATGGCTGCAGCGCAGCCGCCCGCCTCGACCGCGGTCCGGATCGCCTCGTTCGAGGCCAGCTCGAGCTGCACCGTCAGGTCGGCAAGGCGGACCCCGCGCTTCTTCAGGGCACGCTCGAACATGGCCCGCGTTCCGGAGCCCGGCTCGCGAAGGATCCACGGTGTCCTGGTCATCCAGTCGGCGGGCAGCTTCTTTTGGCTCGCCAGAGGATGCCGCGCACCCACGACGGCGACCAACGCATCGCCATCGACCCGGCGGGCGGACAATGCGGCGTCGTCAATGTCGCCCTCGACGAAGCCGACATCCGCCATGCCGTCGCGAATGTCGGTTGCGACCTGCTCGCTGTTGGCGATCCTGACGTTGATTTCGATGCCGGGATGGACGGCCTGAAACGCCAGCAATCTCATCGGAAGCCAGTAGCTCCCGACCGTCTGGCTTGCCGCGATCACCAGTCGGCCGGCCTTGAGGCCGGCAAAATCGCGCAGGACCTGCTCGGCGGCGTGCGCGCGCGCCAGCACCGCACGCGCTTCCCCGAGAAACGTGCGGCCCATATGCGTGAGAACGATGCCGCGCCCCACCCGATCGAACAGCTTGACCCCGTAGCGTCCTTCGAGCGCAGCGATTGCCGCGCTCGTGGCCGATTGTGTCAGATTCAATTCGTGGGCGGCCTGGGTGACGTGCTGCTTGTCGGCGACAGCGGCGAAGATCCGGAGCTGTTCGAGCGTCATGGTCATCCAGCGAGTTTGATGAGGATCAGGCTGAAGCCTGCGATGAAGAGAAATGCGAGCCCGCCCAGCATAGCCGGACGCAGCCCCTCCGCGTACAATTTCGAGATGTCGGTCTCGAGGCCCATGGCCGCGAGCGCCATCGTGAGCAGGAACGTCGAGAGCGTGATCGTCGCGCTCCTGAGGCCCGCCGGAATGCACACGACGCTATTGAGTGCGGCTATCGCGACAAAGCCGATCGCGAACCAGGGGACGGGAGGCCTTGCCGACTTGCCACCGGCCGGCTGCGCCGAAGCCCGGGTGACGACGCTCAGGGTCAGCACGACCGGCGCGAGCAGCATGACACGGGCCAGCTTGGCAACGGTTGCCATTTCACCCGCCCGCTGGCTGTTCTGGAACGAGGCGGCAGCCACCTGGGCGATCTCGTGGATGGATGCGCCGCTCCAGAGGCCGTACGCGTCGGCATCGAGATGCAGGAGGCGAGGCAGCATGGGATAGACGAACATCGCGATCGAGCCGAAGACCGTGACGCACGCAATCGCATATGCAACGTCCTCGTCGGAAGCTTCGGTGACGCTATTGGTCGCGACGACGGCTGACGCGCCGCAGATCGAGGTGCCCGCGGCGATCAGTCGAGCGAGCTTGCGTTCGACGCCCAGCGCACGCCCGGCCGCAAACGTGAATCCGAACGTGGCAACGAGCGTGCCGGCGACGATGAGGATCCCCTTGGGGCCGACGCTGGCAAGCTGGGCCAGCGTGATCTGGAAGCCCAGGAGAACGATCGCGAGCCGAAGCAACCGACGCATGCTGAAGCTGATTCCAGCGCGGGCGAGAGCCGGCGTGCCGGCGAGGTTGCGTACGGCCATTCCGATCGCGATCGCCAGGATCATGGGGCTGAACGTCGCGACGGCAGGAATACTGCGCATCATATTGGCGACCACGGCAATGGTCGCGGCCAGCGCGACGCCGGGCACGATTGCAAGGACGGAGTTTCCGTATGACAGGATGTTGTCGCGCATCGCACGCGTGACTGGGTATGGGCGGGAATTTTGGGCAATGGTCATTGGCGTATCTCTCGGTATCGACGCTGGCGCAGCGAGGATCGGAGAATCCAATAAATTGATCCAACAGATTGTTTGTATATAACTAATCGAGAAAATCGATTATTTTAGGCGGCAGGCGCAGGCCAGCCGATCGCGAAATGGGATGTCGCGCGCGAGCTGACATCGTGTGATCGAACTGCCCACCTCGTCGCGAAGGAGGTCCGTGACGCAGCTATCCCACCCGCGCCGCGCGCCGCAGGGCCTGCGGCGGCTGGCCGAAGGCGCGGATGAAGGCGCGCCGCATTCGCTCGGGATCGCGGAAGCCGGTCGTTTCCGCAACGAGCTCGATCGCCTCGCGCGAGGACTGCACGCGCTCGCGCGCGACTTCGAGCCGCAGGCGCTCGATCGCCTTGGATGGCGTCGTGCCGGTCTCGGCGGCAAACGCGCGGGCAAAATGCCGAGCGCTCATGCCGGCGCGATCGGCGAGATCTTCCACCGTCAGCGGCGCGTCGAGATTTTCACGTGCCCAGGACAGCAGTGCGCCGAACCGCCCGTTCGGCGTCTTCAGCTCCAGCAGCGAGGAGAATTGCGACTGGCCGCCGCTGCGGCGGTGATAGAGCACGAGCTGGCGTGCGGTCTGCTGTGCGATCTCCTCGCCGTGGTCCTCGGTGATCATCGCGAGCGCGAGATCGATGCCCGCGGAGATGCCTGCCGAGGTCCAGACATTGTCGTCCCGGGTGAAGATCTGGTCCGGCTCGAATTTCACCTTGGGGAAGCGCGCGACGAAATCGCGCGTCCGCCCCCAATGCGTGGTGGCGCGCCGGCCGTCGAGAAGTCCCGCTTCGGCGAGCACATAGGCGCCCGAGCAAACGCTCGCGACCCGAACACCGCGCTTTGCCAGCCGCTGCAAGAAGGCCCGCGAGACCTCGCAGCGCGCGGCATCGGCAACGCCCACGCCGCCGGCTACCACCAGCGTCGTGATCGCGTTCGCCGCCTTGAAGTCGCGCGCCATCATCTCGACCCCGGCTGAGCTGCGCACGAGCCCCGGCTTGACTGCCAGCACGCGGATGGCCGGCGTCTTGCCGGTGCAGCGCGCTGCGATCTCGAACGCCGAGATCGGGCCTGCCGCATCGAGCAGCTGGAAATCCGGGAAGATCAGGATGCCGATCATGGGCCAGCTCCTAAGCGACATGTCCGAAAGTGAGGGAATTAAGCCATTTCGGACGGGAGGGCACCATGACATCGTGCCGGCGTCAAGCCCGCAATTGGAGGATATTCCGATGTCGTCACCGCTCCAGATTGGTCTCTTGGTGTTTCCGCGCGTCACCCAGCTGGACTTCACCGGTCCCCTGCAGGTGTTCGCCATGGTTCCCGGCGTAAAACTGCACCTGATCTGGAAGCGGATCGAGCCGGTACCGAGCGATTCCGTGATGACGCTGACGCCGACCACGACGTTTGCGGACTGCCCTCAACTCGACGTGATCTGCGTGCCCGGCGGCGCCGGCACCAACGACCTGCTCAACGACGATGAGGTGCTCGATTTCCTGCGCAGACAGGCCGGCGGCGCCAGATACGTCACCTCGGTCTGCACGGGATCGCTGGCGCTCGGCGCCGCAGGCCTGTTAAAGGGCTACCGCGCCGCCACCCATTGGAGCGCGATGGACATGCTCGCCCAGTTCGGCGCGACGCCGACAAAGACGCGCGTCTGCATCGATCGCAACCGCATCACCGGCGGCGGCGTCACCGCCGGCATCGATTTCGCACTGACGCTGGTATCGATCATGGTCGATCGCACGACGGCGGAAGCGATCCAGCTCCAGATGGAATACAATCCGGCCCCGCCGTTCAATTCCGGCTCGCCGGACACCGCTTCCGCCGAAGTGAAGGCGTTGCTGAAGGAGCGCGGTGCACAGAATCAGGCGCAGCGGCTCGAAGCGGTCAAGCGCGCAGCGGAGCGGGTGAACTAGACTCCGCTCTCGTGTCCGGACGCGGTGCAGCGTGCAACGCTGCTCCGCTGAGCCGGGATCCAGGAAGCTACGCCGACCGCTGCAACATGGGTCCCGGCTCTGCAGCGCACCGCTGAAGGAGCGCTACGCTGTGTCCGGAGCACGTTGACCTTCGTGCTGATCTCCCAAAAGAAAAAGGCCGCCCGGTTTCCCGAGCGGCCCTTCCTGTCTTACGGCGGCTGCACATTCACATCGGGCGATTTCGGAGCTTCCAGACCGGGGGCCTATCTCCCGATCGAGTCCTGGTCGGCGGCCGCTGCATTTCGGGACAGTCGCGAGCTGTTGCCCGAACCGAACGCGATGGTCTCCCATCACCGTAAGATGGGATCATTGAGCCGCATCGCAGGCATCAATGCAACGCCGGCGCGAGCCGCATCCCCGCTGTTCCCGTTGTCCACAGCAGTGCGGCGCGGATGCATGTGCATCCGCTTCGAACGATGGCAGTTCGCGGGTGGATGATAAAGGCTAGCCGGGCGTCCAGGGCTGGTAGTCGCCGGTCGCCTTCGGACGCCGGCCGCTGGCAAGCGTGGAGCCGGAGGGACGATACGCCTTCGCCGTGCCGGTGAGGTTCGGCTGGTGCGGCTTTTCCCACTCGCGCGGCTGGTAGTTAGCCTCGGTCGGCGGCACGTCGACGACGTGATGAATCCAGCCATGCCAGGACGGCGGGATTCGGCTCGCTTCCGCGTAGCCGTTGTAAATCACCCAGCGCCGCTCAAAACCGAGGGTGGGATCGATCGCCCCGCCGCGAGTACGGTAGTAACGGTTGCCCTGCTCGTCCTGGCCGACCAGCTCCCCGTACCGCTTGGTCCAGAGCTGGGTGCCAAAAGTCTGGCCATTCCACCAGGTGAAGAACTTGAGGAAGAATTGTTTCATGCGGCAAGGGCCCTGCTTCGTCGGGTCCTGATGCCATCCGGGCAGCGAAATGTCCAGTTCGGCAGGTGCGTGGGTCGCCTCCGCAATCCGGCTACCGAGCAGGCCCCTGCCGCAAAGCGGTCGCGATTCATTCATGCCCGGTACAGCGGCCGCGCGAGAGGCTCCATTCGCGCCCAAACCGGCGTGATCCCAAGGAACCCCCGCGCTTTCATAGGGTTTGCTTTCCGGGAAAGGAGTTTAACTATGAACAGTCTGAAAATCTTGAGTGCCGCCGCGGCGGTGGCGCTGGTTGTTCCCTTTGCCACACCGAGCTTTGCCCAGCGTCCCGGAGTGGGCGGTGGCGGCGGCGCCCATATCGGTGGCGGTGGCGGCGGCGGCGCTCACTTCGGTGGCGGCGCGCGCATGGGTGGCGGTGGCGGCGGCGCTGCGTTCCGCGGCGGTGGCGGCAATTTCGGGGCCGGTGCCGCGGTACGTCCCAGCGGAGGCGGTTTCGCCGCCCGCCCTGCAATGCGTCCGAGCGCAGGCAGTTTCGCGGCCGGCACTCCGATGCGTCCGAGCGGCGACCGCTTCGTAGCCGGCGCGACGCCCCGTCAGTCCTTCTCGCCGTCCTTCAGCGGCACCCGCAGCGTCGCAACTGCGGGCAACTGGCACGGTAGAAGCAACTGGAGCGGCCGTCACTGGCATCATCATCGTCGCGGCGGCTTCTGGCCGGGCTTCGCGACCGGCGTCGCAGTCGGCGGCCTCGGCTCGTACGCCTATTATGGCGGCTACGGCGGCGGCTACGGCTATTACGATGATCCCTACTACTACGGCAACTACTACGACGAACCGTCGGTCGCGGTGGTGCAGGATGGCGGCGGCGATTCCGCCTATTGCGCGCAGCGCTTCAAATCATACGACCCGGCTTCCGGCACCTATCTCGGGTACGACGGCAAGCGGCACCCCTGCCCATAAGCAGACCGCCAGGCATGGAGCAAAAGGCGCCGCAGCGATGCGGCGCCTTTCTCGCAATCGGCGTATCCCTCGCTCCGCTTGGGTTCCGTCCTGCGGCCGCCAGAGAAACGGACCGGGGGACACGGACCTCTATGCACTGCGCCGTGCATATCCTTGGAGGCCCAATCCAAAATTGACCGGACACACGATTCGCGGATATCACCAAATGCAGTGGGGACTTCGATCATCTGGGAAGTGTCATGCCGCGCATTCTCGTGGTTGACGACGATCCGATGGTCGGCGCGACCATCGAGGTCCTCCTGCAACGCCAGGGCTTCGACGTCACGCTGGCCGACGGCGGCGAAACGGGACTGGCTGCGCTGGAATCGCAGCCCTTCGACGTGATGCTGGTTGACATCTTCATGCCGCATATGCGCGGCTTCGAATCCATCCGCATCTTTCACGAACGCGCGCCGACCACTCCGCTGATCGCGATGTCGGGCTACGCCTTCGCCTCATCCGCCTCGCCCTCTCCCGATTTTCTCCGCATGGCGCTGGAGCTTGGCGCGACGCGCTGCCTGCGCAAGCCGTTCACGCCGGAAGCGCTGATGACCACGATCCGGGAATGCCTCGCCGGCGCAGGCGAGAGCGCGCAGCCGAAGGACAAGAAAGAAGCCCCTTGATTCCAACGCAGCGCGTCATTTTCGGTGCTGGACTTGCCATCCTCCTGATCATCGCCGCGGCCTCGATCGCCCTCGACGTCAAGTCGCGTTCCGACGCGGCATGGGTCAACCATACCGTCCAGGTGCAGAAGAAGATCTCGGATCTGCGCGTGCTGCTGCGCCGTGCCGAGAGCGCTGCGCGCGGCTACGAGCTCTATCGCACCCCGGGCTTCAGCGATGAGTTTCAGGCGGTGCACGCCAGGATCGCGCCGGCCCTCGCCGACCTCAAGCACGACGTGCGCGACAGTCCCGATCAGGTCGCGCTGCTGGAGGGCACCGAGCCGCTGGCGCTGCGCCGGATGGAGATCGCCGCCACAGCGATGCGCCTGCGCGCCGAGAACGACCAGGCCGGCATTGCCGCGCTCAACGGCAGGGCCGAGGGCCGCGGCCTCATGGACAGGGTGATGGCCAATCTCGACCATCTGAGCGCGGAGGAAGAGCGCCTGCTCGCCGAGCGATCCCGGGATTCGCGCCGCACCGGCATCGCGCTGCTCGGTATCGACGTCGCCGGCGCCGTGCTGATCCTGCTCCTGGTCGCGCTGGTGATGCGCGAAAGCCGGCGCGCCACGGGTGAGCTCCAGAGCTCGCTCGAGCAAACACAGGCCGCCAAGACGGCGCTCGAGGCGGCGGTGGCGGAGCGGACCGAGCACCTGGTCACCGCGCATGACGAGCTGCGCCTGTCGGTCAACGTGCTTCAGAGCACGTTTCGCAGCATGGCGGAGGCGGTGCTGGTCATCGACGACGAGGGCAATGTCCTTCTGTCCAATCCGGCCGCCGAGCGCATGCTGTTGCATCGCGCCGGCATGAATTTGAACAATTTGCGCGCGCTGTCCGATGTGTTTCACGGCGACGGCGTCACGCCGCTCGATGCCGACGAGCTGCCATCGACGCGCGTGCTGCGCGGCGAGCAGTTCGAAGAGCTGGAGATGATCGTCCGCCCGCACAGCGGCGATCCTCCCCGCCATCTCATGATCAGCGGCCGGCCGATGCGGGACGGGCAAGGCAATGTCTCGGGCGCGGTGCTGGTCTATCACGATGCCACCACCTCGCGCGAGACCGAGCGGCAGCTACACCAGTCGCAGAAGCTGGATGCGATCGGCAAGCTCACCGGCGGCGTCGCGCACGACTTCAACAACATGCTGACCGTCATCTCCGGCAACACCGAGACACTGGTGGAGAGCCTGAAGGACCAACCCGAGCTCCAGCGCACGGCACGGCTGATCGACGACGCCGCCGAGCGCTGCGCCGAGTTGATCCAGCATCTGCTCGCGTTTGCGCGCCGGCAGCCGCTCGAGCCGCGCAACGTCGAGATCAACGCCGCGATCGCGGACATCGCGAGGCTTCTGCGCCCCACCCTCGGCGAGCAGATCCAGATCGAGACCGTCTTGGAACAGGGGCCGATGACGACGCATATCGATCCGTCCAGGCTGACCAATGCGGTGCTCAACATGGCCATCAACGCCCGCGACGCCATGCCGAACGGCGGCAAGCTGCTGCTGGAAACCCACCGCGTCGTGCTGGACGAGGCCTATGCGCTGGCCAATGCCGACGTGACGCCCGGCCCCTATATCATGCTCGCGGTCAGCGATACCGGCGCCGGCATGTCGGTGGATATCCAGCAGAAGGCGTTCGAGCCGTTCTTCACCACCAAGGAGGTCGGCAAGGGATCCGGCCTCGGCCTCTCCATGGTCTACGGCTTCGTCAAGCAGTCCGGCGGACACATCAAGATCTACAGCGAGGAAGGCCACGGCACCACGATCAAGCTCTATCTGCCGCCGGGCGAAGGCACGGCGGAGGTGGCAGCCGGCATCGCGCCGCAGGCCGAAGGCGGCGCCGAGACCATCTTCGTGGTCGAGGACGACCCGCTGGTGCGCAACTTCGTCACCACCCAGCTCCAGAGCCTCGGCTACAAGACGGTGGCCGCGCCCGACGGCAAAGCCGCGCTGGAATTGATCGGGGCCGGCCAGAAGTTCGATCTGCTGTTCACCGACGTCGTCATCCCCGGCGGCATGAGCGGCCGCGAACTCGCCGAAGAAGTGGCCAGGCGCCGGCCGGGCGTGAGGGTGCTCTACACCTCCGGCTACACCGACAACGCGATCATCCATCAAGGCAAGCTCGATGACGGCGTGATGCTGCTGACCAAGCCCTACCGCCGCAACCAGCTCGCCGAGACGATCCGGAAGGCGCTGGGCGGCTAACGCGTCGCCAGCACCACGGCGGCCAGCGTGAACACCAGCCCGGCGATCTGCCCTGCCCCGAGCGGCTCGCCCAGCGCGATCGCCGAGGCCACGACGCCGATCACCGGCACCGCCATGGTGCCGATCGCGGCGACCGAGGCCGGCAGGCGCGCCAGCGCGGCGAACCAGCTGACATAGGCGATGCAGAACTGCCCGACGACCGAATAGACCAGCAGCCACCAGCCCAGCGGCGTCACCTTCGACAGGTCGGTGGTCTCGACCAGGAGGCCGACGATCGAGATCGGCAGGCAGCCGATCCCGATCTGCCAGGCCGCCGCCGAGAGCGGCGGCAGGTGAATCGGGTACTTCTTCGAGAGCACCGTGCCGAGGGCGAAACCGAACGCACCGACCAGCACCATGATGATGCCCGGCAGCTTCGAAGCGCTGGCGGCAAAGCCGTTGCCGCCCATGATCGAGGCAAGCCCCGCGAAGGCCAGCACCAGCCCGAGCGTACGCAGGACCGTCGGCCGCTCGCCGAGCACCGGCCAGGCGATGATCGAGGCCCAGACCGGCATGGTATAGGCGATCAGCGCCGCCTCGCTCGCCGGCAGCCAGAGCAGCGCCAGCCCCATCAGCACCATCCAGCCGGTGACGTTGAGCGCGGCCGCGGTCAGCAGGCGCGGCCAGATCGCGCCCTCCACCCGCAGGCTTTGCCGGCGCATCACCGCGAGTAGCGCCAACAGCACCGCCCCGAGCACGCCGGTCACCCCGCGCAGCGTCAGCGGCGGCAGCTCGGCGAGCAGGAATTTCGTCACCGGCCAGTTGAAGCCCCAGCCGATCGAGGTGATCGCAAGGAACATCAGGCCGGCCGGGGCGATGCGCGGCCGCGCATCCCGGCGAGTCGAATCATGCATGTGGGCAATCCGGCAAAATCTTGCGGTCAGCTTGGCCCGGATTCGCAGGCCGAACCACCGTCCCGGCGGGCATGCCTGCCCTCACCTTCCGTAGGGCTACGTGAGTCCCCCTCGCGCAATCCCGGTCCGGAAAAATATACCTGCCCTGTGAACAGCGGGATGAAGCCTCCGCAGCTTACCGGATACGAATTTTTTCGGTTGGGAATCCCTGAGGACTCACTGATACTTGGCTCCACAACAGGCGCGGCGAAGACCCCTGTTATCCCCCACAATCCACCATATTTAGTATTTGATTCAGGAACTCGCACTAGTTCTTGACCGGCGCAACGGAGAGTCCTAGCTTTCGGTCCGTTCGGCGCGAGTGAGTTTGCGTCCCGCCGGCACTCCCCCAAAGGGTCTCGCAAATCTCAGCTCCGCCGGCCAGCCAAAGGCAGCGGGATGAGGGCTTGTCTGCCCTCGACATGCGGACTCCCGGGGGAGCCGGAACGGGCCGGCAACAGGCTCGGAAGGCAGACTTCACGGTGGTTTCGAAGTGACACCTGCGTGAAGTGAGAGAAGTAGCGGCGTTGTGGGGCGTTGAACGCATGTCGCGCACATCCCCTTGGGGGCGGATGGGTGTGGACGTGCCGGCGGGATGATCGATGCACGCATCGACGTCGCGCCGGGAAAAAACAGGGCCGGATCCACCGGCTGAACTGCGGTGACCGAAGGCCGGACGGCCGGAAGGCGCCGCGAAACGAAATGTCGACCCGGTACGCCCTCAACGAGGGGCGGGACCGGTCAAAGATTAAGGACGGGGCAAGACCATGCGGATTGAGCGGCGCCACACCACTTCGGGACAGTCACCTTATGCGGGAATCGAATTCCGCCTGACCACGTCGGAGATTCGCAATCCCGACGGCTCGGTCGTGTTCAAGCTTGAGAATGTCGAGGTGCCGGCCGAGTGGTCGCAGGTCGCCTCCGACGTGCTGGCCCAGAAATATTTCCGTAAAGCGGGCGTTGCCGCGCGCCTGAAGAAGGTCGAGGAGGAATCCGTCCCCTCCTTCCTGTGGCGCTCCGTGCCCGACACCGACGCGCTTGGCCAGCTGCCTGAGAAGGAGCGCTATGTCAGCGAGCTCAGCGCAAAACAGGTGTTCGACCGCCTCGCCGGCTGCTGGACCTATTGGGGCTGGAAGGGCAAGTATTTCTCATCCGACGACGACGCCCAGGCCTTCTACGACGAGCTCCGCTACATGCTCGCCAGGCAGATGGTCGCGCCGAACTCGCCGCAATGGTTCAACACCGGTCTTCACTGGGCCTATGGCATCGACGGTCCCGGCCAGGGCCATTATTACGTCGACCCCTTCACCGGCAAGCTGACCAAGTCGAAGTCGGCCTACGAGCATCCGCAGCCGCATGCCTGCTTCATCCAGGGTGTCGGTGACGACCTCGTCAACGAGGGCGGCATCATGGACCTCTGGGTCCGCGAGGCGCGCCTGTTCAAATACGGCTCCGGCACCGGCTCCAACTTCTCGCGCCTGCGCGGCGAAGGCGAAAAGCTCTCCGGCGGCGGCCGCTCCTCCGGCCTGATGAGCTTCCTCAAGATCGGCGACCGCGCCGCGGGCGCGATCAAGAGCGGCGGCACCACGCGCCGCGCCGCCAAGATGGTCGTGGTCGACGTCGATCACCCCGACATCGAGACCTATATCGACTGGAAGGTGAAGGAGGAGCAGAAGGTCGCCGCCCTCGTCACGGGATCCAAGATCAACCAGAAGCACTTGAAGGCGGTGCTGAAGGCCTGCGTGAACTGCGAAGGCTCGGGCGACGATTGCTTCGACCCCGAGAAGAACCCTGCCCTGCGCCGCGAGATCAAGCTCGCCCGCCGCAGCCTCGTGCCCGACAACTACATCAAGCGCGTCATCCAGTTCGCCAAGCAGGGCTACAAGGACATCCAGTTCGACACCTACGACACCGACTGGGACTCGGAAGCCTATCTCACGGTATCAGGCCAGAACTCCAACAACTCGGTCTCGCTGCGTGACGACTTCCTGCGCGCGGTCGAGACCGACGGCGACTGGAATCTGACCGCCCGCACCTCCAAGAAGGTGACGAAGACGCTGAAGGCGCGCGACCTCTGGGAGAAGATCGGCTACGCCGCCTGGGCCTCGGCCGATCCGGGCCTGCACTTCAACACCACGATGAACGACTGGCACACCTGCAAGGCGTCCGGCGACATCCGCGCCTCCAATCCGTGTTCGGAATACATGTTCCTGGACGACACGGCGTGCAACCTCGCCTCGGCGAACCTGCTGACGTTCTACGACACCGAGACCAAGCGCTTCGACGTCGAGGGCTACGAGCACCTCTGCCGGCTCTGGACCATCGTGCTGGAAATCTCCGTCATGATGGCGCAGTTCCCGTCCAAGGCGATCGCCGAGCTCTCCTACGAGTTCCGCACGCTCGGCCTCGGCTACGCCAATATCGGCGGCCTGCTGATGACCATGGGCCTGCCCTATGACAGCAAGGAAGGCCGCGCGCTCTGCGGCGCGCTGACCGCCGTGATGACCGGCATCACCTACAAGACCTCGGCGGAGATCGCCTCCGAGCTCGGCACCTTCCCCGGCTACAAGAAGAACGCGGCGCACATGCTGCGCGTGATCCGCAACCACCGGCGCGCCGCGCACGGCCAGTCCAACGGCTACGAGGCGCTCAGCGTCAACCCGGTGCCGATGGACCTCGTCTCCTGCCCGCAACCCGATCTCGTCAGCCATGCGCAGGCGGCCTGGGATGCGGCGCTCGAGCTCGGCGAGAAGCACGGCTATCGCAACGCCCAGACCACTGTCATCGCGCCGACCGGCACGATCGGCCTCGTCATGGATTGCGACACCACCGGCATTGAGCCCGACTTCGCGCTGGTGAAGTTCAAGAAGCTCGCCGGCGGCGGCTACTTCAAGATCATCAACCGCGCCGTGCCGGCCGCGCTGCGCGCGCTCGGCTATCGCGAAGCTGAAATCGCGGAGATCGAGGCCTACGCCGTCGGCCACGGCTCGCTGGCGAACGCCCCCGGCATCAACGTCACCACGCTGAAGTCCAAGGGCTTCACCGATGACGCCATCGCCAAGGTCGAGAAGGCGCTGCCGACCGCCTTCGACATCAAGTTCGCCTTCAACAAGTGGACCTTCGGCGAGGATTTTATTCGCGACCAGCTGGGAATCGGCGCTGAAGCCATTGCGGCTCCGGGCTTCGATCTCCTTCAGGCCGTCGGATTTACAAAACGCGAGATCGAGGCGGCCAACGTCCACATCTGCGGCGCGATGACGGTGGAAGGTGCCCCGCACCTCAAGGCCGAACACTATCCGGTGTTCGACTGCGCCAATCCCTGCGGCAAGATCGGCAAGCGCTATCTCTCGGTCGAGAGCCACATCCGCATGATGGCGGCGGCGCAGCCCTTCATCTCGGGTGCGATCTCCAAGACCATCAACATGCCGAACGACGCCACGGTGGAGGACTGCAAGTCCGCCTACATGCTGTCGTGGAAGCTTGCCTTGAAGGCCAACGCGCTCTATCGCGACGGCTCCAAGCTCTCCCAGCCGCTCAACTCGCAGCTCATCAGCGACGACGAGGACGAGGACGATGCGGTCGAGCAGCTCTACGAGAAGCCGATGGCCGCGCGCGCGACCCAGGTCTCGGAGAAGATCGTCGAGAAGCTGGTCGAGCGCATCATCGTGATGCGCGAGCGCGAGAAGATGCCGGATCGCCGCAAGGGCTACACCCAGAAGGCGGTCGTCGGCGGCCACAAGGTCTACTTGCGCACCGGCGAATATGACGACGGCCGTCTCGGCGAGATCTTCATCGACATGCACAAGGAAGGCGCCGCGCTCCGCTCCTTCATCAACAACTTCGCCATCGCGGTGTCGCTCGGCCTGCAATACGGCGTGCCGCTGGACGAATATGTCGACGCCTTCACCTTCACCCGCTTCGAGCCGGCGGGCCCCGTGCAGGGCAACGACAGCATCAAGTACGCGACCTCGATCCTCGACTACGTCTTCCGCGAGCTCGCGGTGAGCTACATGTCGCGGTTCGATCTCGCCCATGTCGATCCCAACGAGACCGGCTTCGACGCGCTCGGCAAGGGCGTCGAGGAAGGCAAGGAGCCGGACGAGGACGGCGGCCACCACGCGACCCGGCTGGTCTCGCGCGGCCTCACCCGCTCGCGGACCGACAACCTCGTCGTGATGCGCGGCGGCAGCGCCGCGGTCACGCAAGGCAACGACAGCGCGCCCTCCGGCGGCAGCAAGGTCACGGCGATGGCCTCGCATGGTGCGAGCGCCCGCGTGGGCGATACCCTCGAAGGCGCCGTCGCCCTGAAGCAGGAAGTCCAGCACGACCTCTCGCCGACGGAGAAGCTCGAGCAGCTCCAGTGGAGCAAGGCCGGCACCGCGCAAACCCTCGTCCCCACCAAGGCCGAGCGCCGCGCCGAGGCGAAGGCCAAGGGCTACGAGGGCGAGATGTGCTCGGAGTGCGGCAACTTCACGCTGGTGCGGAATGGCACGTGCATGAAGTGCGATACTTGCGGCAGCACGACGGGGTGTTCGTGATTATGCCAACGGACTGTGAAGTTCAGCCCAAGTCGTCCATCCTGAGCATTTCCGTGTCCATTTAGATCAAGCTCGGATGCCATTCGAAAAATCTTCTAGCCGGCGGCCTAAGGGCCGCCGGCTCCGTCTCGGGAGCGGGCCTTCCGGCGCAGGTGAGTCTGGTTAGCTCGATGGCCTGCGAATTCGACCTCCGACGAATTGACCCACCGCACTTTTTGGTACAGTTCAGATGCGTTCAGTATTCCAGGTTGTAGTGACTGCCGTGGTATGTTTTGGTCTTGAGGAGCGTTGTGATGGGTAACGCGCAGCGCCGATTAGAATGGGCAAAACTGCTGAACGGCAAACGGCGTAAGCCGCCGACCGCGCCGAGCCGGCAGAAGGGCGCCGAAAACAGGATCTCGCTGGAGCGGGACTACGATCGGCTCCTCTTTTCCACTCCGGTCCGACGTTTGGCCGACAAGACGCAGGTCTTTCCCCTTGAGCGGAACGACAGCGTCCGGACTCGCTTGACCCACAGCCACGAGGTTGCCAACCTCGCCCGCAGCATTGGGACCACCTTGGTCTACAATCACGGGGCTGAGCTCGGCCTCACCGGAATCCCGGACGCGGCACGAGCGATCCCTTCCCTGCTTGCTGCCGTCGGTCTCGCCCACGACCTCGGGAACCCGCCCTTCGGTCATCAGGGCGAAGATGCGATGCAGTCCTGGATCGCCCGGCATTCGGACGAGGACAGCGAGAGCTTCAACATATTTTCGGGAGCTGACCTCACGCCGGCCCAGCGGCGGGATTTCGAAAAATTCGAGGGCAATGCCCAGGCCCTACGTCTTCTGACTAGGCTTCAGATCATCAACGACGGCTTCGGCTTGAACATGAGCTATGCCGCCCTTGCCGCGCTCATGAAGTATCCGGTCTCGTCCGACAAGATCGACAAAAAAATCGGGGCCCGGAAGAAGTTCAACTTCTTCCAGTCGGAGGCCACAATCGTTGAAGAGGTATGGCAGCACACCGGCTTGGAAGAAGGCGTGCGCCATCCCCTGACCCTCATCATGGAGGCATGCGACGACATCGCCTACTCAGTGCTGGACCTCGAAGACGCCGCAAAAAAGGGGCTGATCTCGTTCCACGATTTGATCGCATCCTTAAATCATGACGCCAAAGACGACCCGCAAATCCTTGAAATTTGCCAAGAATCCCGCACACGCGAGAGCGAATACCGCGAAGCCCAGCTGTCCGGAGCGGAGCTATCGGACATCTCGATGCAGATGCTGAGGGTCCAAGCCATCGGCTTGATGGTCAATGCCGTGACTGACGCGTTCGTGGCGAATCACGATACGATTATGGTGGGAGAATTCAACGGAGAGCTTCTCGCGGGGTCACGCTCTGATGCGCTCTGGAAGGCCTTTAAGAGTTTCGCCAAAAAGCACGTCTACTCTCACCGCAGCGTAATTGAGGTAGAATTGGAGGGCCATCGGACCATTCACGCCTTGATGGACGCGTTTTGGCAGGCGATCCGCGATCGTGGCAGCGAAGACTTCACGAAGACCAATGGCGCCGCGCCTTATGACGCTTATGTCTACTCCCGCATTTCGGAGAACTACCGGCGCGCCGCCCAGATGTCGAAAATGCCTATGCGTTACCGAGAACTGCAGTTGATGACCGACATGATCTCCGGCATGACCGATTCGTTCGCCGTCGAGCTCTGCCGCGACCTGGTGGCGCTCAGGGGATGACTATGCAGGCGCCCACCCGGAACCAACGAGAACTCGGACGAAGGATAGACACTTTCCTGAAGTCCGACGCGCGAGGAATCGAGGCTCACGAGCTGATCCAACGGCTGAGCACGGTGGGCAAGGTCGGCATCTTCGGCGGCATGGTGCGGGACATCGCCAGGTCCGGCAGCGACGCTTTCGCCTCGGACATCGACTTGGTCGTCGAAGGTGATGCCGACGACTTGGCAGGGCTCTTCGCTGGCGGTACCGCAGAGCGCAACCGATTTGGGGGCTATCGCCTAGATGGTCACCACGTGAAGTTCGACGTATGGGCTCTTCACAACACGTGGGCCATCAAGGAAGGTCTCGTTAGAGCGTCGGGCCTGGGAGACCTTATCAAGACCACGTTCTTCGATTGGGACGCGGTCGTGTACATTCCGTTGGAGCACAAGCTCCACTGTAGTGCCGATTATTTCGAACGGATCGACAGTGGCGTAGTCACGATAAACTTGGAGCAGAACCCCAATCCTTTGGGAGCCATAGCCAGAACGCTCAGGCTGCTCGTCGATTGGGAGGTTGGATTGTCCCAGCATCTGGCGGACTTCCTTTGGCAGCAAATCCGAGCTTACGACGTGAACTCGCTGGTTCGAGCTCAGAAGTACACGCTGGGCCACGTGCCGGTCAAAAGACAGAGCATCCCAGTCCTTCACCGGAAATTGAGCGCTCGAGACTTCTTCCAAAAGGATTTCAGGTATCCGCGCAACGGACGCGCCTGGGCCTAACGCCGCTACGCAATGGGCGACAGCCGGGCAAGCGCCATTGCCGCAAATCAGCCGCGTATCCAGACGTCCGCGTAGCGGCCGCGTTGCCAACGGTTCCATCGGACCGCTGGCGGCGCAGTAGCTGCGCTATGCCGGATTCGGCTTATCGTGTGGAGCGCCGCCCCTCTCACTTCGCCTGGAAACATAAAAACCCCGCCATCACCGGCAGGTTTTCGCTTTTTAGGATCGGCGACTGCAATTTACAGCCTGTTGCGCGACGCACGGACTTGCCAGCAGGCCGCTTGCAGCCGCGGCGGAACGCCGGCGGCGCAGTAGCAGCGATGTGCGGGATTCGGCTTACCGTGTGGCCTACCGAGTGACCGATCGCATCAGGCGTCCGCAATTGTCGTAAAACTGAGGATTCATGCGTTCGGCTTTTCGCGTGGAGGACTGCCGCCGCCCCTTACCCCACTTGCCTGACCTATGAGCGTGGCAAGCCGCCCGTGACCACAAATAAGGCCATCATCGTCAATCGTTAAAAATGCAGATCGGTGGATGCGACCGGGCCTGCCGATTTGCCAACATTTAGCCGGTTCGTGTACCGGATGCATGAGAAGTGGCGCCGTCGGAAGCGCGATCGCTATCGATCGTTTCAAGGGTACCGACGTCCGCCGGCAATACCAATTGTCCCAACGACTGACCGTCCAGACCGCTTCCGCTTTGCTCCCCGGCTATGCGAGTGCGGCGCGTTAAAAACGGGATGCGGTCTCTTACGATCCGACGCACGGTCTTTTCATGCATCCCGAAATCCGCGGCAACGGCCGTGAAGGGACGTTGGGCGGCCTCGAGGCGGATGCGTTCGACCAGGCGCTCGGTCATGCGGTACTTGTCGTCCATGTCCGCCACCGCTTGAAGCGATGTCATTCCGCAGGAGGCGCACCGATACCGCAGTCGATCGACCTCGATCGCGACGAACCGCCCATCACTCTGAGGCAAATCCCGGAAAGTGGTAATTTTTTTGCCGTGGTTACGAAGCGAACGACGGTCGCCGCACTTCGGGCAGTGGCTCGGCTCTTGGCCGCAAGTCGCGCTGATAACAGTGGCCAACTTCCCGCGATTTCGTCGCCGAACGTTTTTGACACGCAGCCAGTGCAGGTCCGAGAAGTTATACATGCTTCTCGGCCCCTTCGAGCCGAAAACACTGTTCGGCTTACCTCGCGACTACCGAGGATTGGCCCTTAAGCCCACGGCTGGAAAGTGCGAAGTCAATTCGCCATTCGGCTTTTCGTGTAGCGCGCAGCTATCGAACATATCCGTGGGCTCGACGCTCTGAATCGAGTGCTCCGAAAGAGTCCAGCCCGCTCTACAACCCGCTAAGCGATTCTTTTTGTGCATCTCAGAACCGGGCAACGAGTAAAATGCCCACCCCGATCAAGAAGCCCAAAACGCAAGGCAGGCGTCCCGTCGCCTTGATCTTGGTGCCCCAGAGAAGGGTGAGTTCGATAGAGTCGTGCATAGCTGCGTATCCTTGAATGGGAGGTACGCAGGGCCCCGCCACATCACGTCCGAAACACTTGCTGCATTGCACCAAGAGCGTTTCAGAAGCGGCACGGCCGGTAGCGCTCAAGCACGTTGCGGCCAATCGTCGGCCTCAGATCGTCCATGAAGGCCGACACGCTCGGAAGCTCTCACTTCCAACAACCGCCCACTTCGCTGCTGTGCAGATGGCGAATAGCCGATACTCGGCCGACGCCCGGCGCCAGCCATCGCCATGGTGGCACATCCAAAGCTGCCTTACCTGCCGATATCCCCGCGCCGCTTCAGCGAGCGGGAGCCGGAGCTGCGGTTGAAGGAGCCCCGATCATGGGCTTTTTCCTGTGGGCGGGCTCGGTGCCGTCCTAGCCGACGTCGCAACGGGCTAGCGCCTGCTATTTTTTGCCGACACCTTGAACGGCGTTCCATCCCACCTATCCGTGTCAGCCACGGCGAGGTAGAATTGCCACCGTGTTTTTGGACGCCCACGTTGGGTGGACTCGTCAGAAACGCAAGCTGCGCGGACGGCCAGTATGGCCGGTTGGACCGAATTTAAACTTCGTCTGAGCCCTCCCTGACGAGTCGGCCACGTCGAAGATCCTCACCGGTATCGGGTGGTGGTCTTCATGTGGGAAGCTCCCCCTGATGAACCCATCCCCGATACGGCCAAATAGAAGGCATATCGACGATGGGAAAATCGATCCCCCACCGGCTCTACGTGACTGCGGCCATGGCTTTTGCCGCAGGTGGCTTCGCAATGACCGCCGCGATCCTCTCTGGCGATCCGAGCGAGCTGCATCGGCTCATTGACGCATTCCTCTACGGGTTTCGCGTCATGGTCATCGGCCTCGCCATCCGTCCCAGAACCACGGAGGGCTAACCGACCTTAAAAGCACCCAACGACTTACCACTCGCGGCCATCTCAGTCTTAGCCAGGTTGGTTCAGCACCGCGGCCCGCCCACGTCCTGGACGGGTCGCGGAGGCTGCGATACTTGACTGCGGCCGAGGATGATCGATTGACCTCACCCGGCTTGAAACCAAGCGTGCGGATCTCAGGTTCGAGCCACGTCTTTTGCTGCCGTCAACGCTGAGGTGACTTGCGGGTGCTTGAAACTCGCTACGATGCCGGCCATTCAACCTCCGAGGATTTGAGCCGAGGCTAGCCTTTGCGCCGAAGGCGGCCATGTTGGCTTGACGAGCTAAAAGGAGGCAGGAATGGCGAAGAGGATAAGAGCTCGCGTCCAGGAAACACGCCACGTGCGCCCGCATAACGACCTCGACAGCGCAGCCTTCTATTTCCAGAAGATCATCAGGGACAAGCTAGCGTCGAACACGCGCGATGCACTCTTCTTCGATTGCATGGCCTGCTCGACCATGATTGCTTTTGCCTTCGAGGCTTACCTCAACTTCTTCGGCGCCGAACTGGTCAAGCCATGGCAGGAGCGCCAGGGGATGAACGACAAGATCAAACAGGTTTTCGCGGCCTTGAAGCTGGCACCAAATTGGACGGCACGGCCGTTCAGTAGCATGAAGGCCATGAAGGAGCTGCGTGACGTGTTCGCCCACGGCAAGCCGCAGACGTTCGAGATGGACAAGATCATTGAAGCTGAGGTCGGCGAGCTGGATGGTAAGCGTTACGACATCGGCCCGGAATGGGAGAAGACCTGTACGCCGGACATTGTGCTTGCGGCCTATGAGGACCTGGAAGCTGCATGGAGGGTGATGTTCGAGAACTCAGGCCTGTCTATCTATCAGGCCATGGATCATGGTGAAGGTGGCCTCACCTTCATCGAACACGTCGAAGAGAAGAATGGCTAGAGCCGCGAGTAACATGGGTAATGACATGCTCGCGCCACCGCGCGGCCTTGCCGACCGGTTTTCCGCAAAAGACGCAATTCGTCCATCCCGGATCGTTCGGGGCTCGTCCCCGCTGGAAGCTTTGAGGCATTAGCGGGAGATACCACTCGTCTTTCTCGAATTCGGGCTGAAGAAATTCCAGGCTCTTAGACCGGCATTCTTGGTTCTGTAAATGAAGAAATGCCAGTGCCCGACGAGTGCATTCTTGTCGGGCGGCCGTCGATACGGCGGCGCCAGCGTTCCGTCTTGCGCCGCACGATCGACCACGGCGTCGATACGATACTGCCAATCCTTCGCGACTGCGAACAAGCGAGTGTAGTTATGCTCCAATACGGCGAGGTTGATACTGGGCCAATCCTTCAGATGCTGATCGTACTTGATCGACTCGGGGTATCTGAACGTTTGACCGGTCGGGTCGACCTCTTCGATGTGTGCGACCACCTGCTCGAAGAGCGCAGCGTCCTCGGCGGTATAATCGATCGCGCCCAACAGCTTTTCTGCCTTTCTCCAGTTCCGAAGAAGCGTATGGCCTGTCCGATACTGCTGACCTGTTCCCTTCACCCGCCCCAGGTCGGCGATAATGTATTTTATGTAGAGCTCCACGGCGTGACGGAAGTTGAAACAAATTGGATAGACTAGAACGTCAATAGTGGCTCCAGGCACCTTCGCATCGATCAAAAGCAATCGGGTGCCTTCGAAATATCTCCAGGCGTAGTCGTAAAGATCGTAGGGGCCGCCATTGTTGCCGACGCACGCGTTGAAGCGTGAAAGGTCATTTTGGAGACCCCTAAACAGTCCGTTCTGCTTGAAAGCCGCAACCATGAGGTACCTCGGGACGGGAACGCCACCATAGCAACATTGCCGGAACGTAGTAGACGGCCGATTCGTCGCCACGGCCGACGCCAACATAGACAATTCCCGCCCTGCCGAGGCCCGTCTCTTTACTTCTCGCTTAAGTTGAAGTTACGTTCGGCTTTTGAATCGCATATGGGGCACCCTTTTGTCTTCGATCTCGAACATCATTGCACTGGCAATTCTGCTTCTTTCCTTGACGCAAGTATGGGCGGCTGACTGCGGTTGCCGCTTCCAGAAAGCACATTCAGAGTCCAGTGTAGGGACGTGCGCCGTGCGCGAAGACATGGCTCGCGATTGCAATTTGGTATGGGGCATGCCGCCCGGTCCCGCCTCCAAGGAAGCCAGAGCATCGTATTTCGATGACAATTCGATCTATGGCGAGATCACGCGTGCCGCCGCTCTCGCCCCCTCACCCGACGCCGAGAGTCTTGCGCCAGGCGTTTCGCGCATGTCCGATCCCAGCTTTTGGAGCCAGTACCAATCCGAAATCAGAAAGCGCACCTCGATCGATGACCGCATCAAACCAGGCACCTTCGATCTCTCGCTTGCCTTTCTGGCCAACTCCGACGCGGGGGCGGACTTTCGTCAATTCACAATTGGCGCGCTAACATACGTTACCGTCGTCAATCTTCGACAGGGAGGGACTGATCCGGAGATTCGGCAGCAGATGCTGGTCGCGATGATGCGCAATCGTGATCGCCTCGCCGCGTTCACGGTCAACGGTCAGGGATCGTTCGAACAACCCGGGAAAGCGAAGCTGCCCACCGGCCAATTTATCGAGTTTATTATAAGAGCGCGCACCATTCCCGGCTGCTTCGACATTTGGAGCGACCAGCTTACCGTCGGTTCCATGGTCAAGACACCGTCGTCGCCAGGCAAGGGGCGCCGATGCGAATGATGCCTTGCCGAGCGCTTACACTACTCTTCTTGGTTATTTGCGTGTCGCCCCAAACCCAGGCGCAGACGGTCCGCATCTTCGAGTGGAGCAAGGGGCGTTCTCCGATTGCGTTGCTCTTCATCCACGGCATAGGCGGCTGCGCTGTTCCCCCCGGGCAGACGGCCGCAAGCGCATGTGCCGCAAACTCGGAAGATAGCTTCAAGAATCCGAAGGCCTCGAAGAGCTGGCCGGAAATGATCGCGAGCGATGACCATCATCTCGCAGCAAATCAACTTGAGGACATTCTGCCATCTCCGTTGAGGATCGACGATCTCGGAGTTTGGGGAGTCGACTACAGCCGACTTACGAACGCGGATTGCGCGCCCTTCAGCATCCCGGAAACAGCCCGGCTGGTGCGTTCAAGAATCGAGTCCAGCGGACTGTTCGATCGCTACGAACAGATAATCATCGTCGCCCACAGTATGGGTGGCTTGTTGACAAAGAACATGCTGCTCGAATGGCAAACCGCCGGTGATCCGGACGGGATGTTGGCACGAACGATCGCGGTAATTTTTCTCGGCGTCCCTTCACAGGGAAGCAAACAGGCACCAAATCCCGGCGTCCAAAGCTACCTCTATAAGCTGATGGGAGCCGACAAAGTCGCAGGCGTGTGCGGACGGCAGGCGCAGGACATGTTCCCAGGTCTCCTCAACACGTACCTTCGTGACCTGGAGAGACGATGGGAGGAACTACTCAACACGCGACGCGCCGCCTCACATTCGCAGGCGCCTCTCGTCCATTGCGCCTACGAAACAGTTCCGGAGCCCGTTCTTGGAGGGCTCACCGGAGCAATGATCGTTGACGAGCTCTACGTTCAGACACAATGCAGCAGCGCGCAGATCGGGTTGCCGACGTACCATACCATGCTACCGAAGCCGCAAAACCTGCAGGATGATGTCCACAGCGCCTTCTTTACCCGACGCCTGGACGATCTGTTCAGGCAGTGGTCTCAATGGTCCTTCACCCGATATGAATTTCTTCCGACCGACACATTCGAAACCTTCGCGCGGGTCATAAACCGAAATCAGAGGTCGTTCGTGCTCAGCGCCGAAGACGTTCGAAGTGTGAAACCGGAGCCCGGATCCTTCGATGGTGCCGATAGTTTCGTGGTGATGGCCAAGGTAGCCAGAGCCAATCCGACTATATGCCTCGATATCGACTGGCCCCCGAATGGTCCGGGTCGGGCTGCCTTTCATCCAGCAGGCCAATGCCGCCGGTGATTCCCGACCCGCGCCAGAGCGCTTCCTTCGCGGAACCCGCCTCATCAACAGACCCAATAAGCCGTTGTTTTAACGATCGAAAAGCTGGATTCACCCAAAGAATGAGGCTAATGACCTCACCTAACGGTTGCAACCAACGACGGCCGCGTGGAATGGTCTGGGTTGGCAGGGGGGAAAGGTGTCTCAGCAGCGCATCACCACGATCGAGGAAGAAAAAGCGAGCGAGTTCTCGAAGCGACTGGCCGTGCAAGTTTCGGATAGGCTCGCCAAGGAATCGGCCGAGGACGACGAGGTTCAGGCCGCCTTTGCGGAGGTCGCAGGCGCTTACATCACCCAGGACGGCGGTCTTCCCGAATTTGTTCCTTGCTCAATCAACGAAAGGGTTGGCCGCAACAAGGTAACGGTTCGTGGCTATTCGCCGATCGATGACACCGGGACACTGCGCCTCGTCACCACGGCCTACCAGGACGGAGCCTCTGTCGGAAGAACTGACTTCGTAGCGCTCGTTCGCCATGCCTGCAACTTGGTTTCCGCAGTCTCCGATGAAAAGGAGCTCGACGACCGCCCCGAAGTGATAGAGCTGGTGAAGCATATCCGGGATCACCTCTCCGAGCTTCGGGAGGTTCGGGTCATCGTCGTCTCGAATGCGAGTATCAATGTCGACGATATCGAAGCCGATGGCGAAGGCATCACCTTCAAGAGCGAGCAATACGACATCGATCGCCTCTACAGAATCTCCGACGTCACTATTCGGAGATCGGACATACAGGTCGACTTCGAGCATTTGCTCGGAAACGGCGTGCCGTGCATCGAGGTGAGCGGAAAGGACTACAACTACAAGACCTATCTCCTGACTCTCGACGGGGAAACGCTTTTCAAGATCTTCGAGCGCTACGGTTCGAAACTCTACGAATTGAACCTCCGTTCTTACCTTCAGCCGAAGACCGGCGTTAACAGGAAGATGCTGGAGACCATCAAGACAGCTCCGGTGCGCTTCCTCGCCTACAACAACGGGATCTGCGCGACGGCCGACCTGATTGAAGCCGGCCTCGAGCACGGGCAGACGGTCATAAAGAAGCTGATCGGGTTCCAGATCGTCAACGGTGCGCAAACCACCAGCACGATACATCGGGCTCGAAAGAGTGGCGAGGATGTCGCTCAGATCCACGTCGCGGTTAAGCTCACGCGAGTAGACGCAGACGATCTGGAAGAGTTCATTCCGCGCATCACCGAATACGCAAACACCCAAAATCCGATCAAGGCGGCCGATCTTCAGTCAAACATCAAATTCCATCGTCAGATGGAAGACCTGTCGAACGACGTCTGGTGCCCCGATGGGATAAGTCGTTGGTTCTATGAACGCGCCCGCGGTGCCTATGAGGCGGCGTACATTCGGTACGGCACGACGCCGAAGAAGAAGAAGGAATTCCGCGAGGAATGCCCGAAGGAACAGAAGTTCGGCAAGACCGATCTAGCCGCCTATCTCATGGCCTGGAATTGCGAGCCGCAGAAAGTCTGTCTCGGTGCCCAGAAGAACTTCAACCAGTTCATGAACAAGCTCGACGAATTCGTTCCGGAGAGACAGGATCCGGATCCGCAATTCTATCGAGACGCGATCGCCAAGGGTATTCTCTTCGAGCGCGCCGCCAAAGCCGTGCGGGAAGCGGAAATCCCGGCCTATCGCGCCCAGATTACCGCGTACCTCGTCGCTCGCTGCGCGCTCGAGTTCAAGGACAGCTTCCGTCTCAGTCGCGTCTGGGCCGAACAATGCCTCTCGGATGAGCTCATCGACCTTCTGAAGCAGTGGGCCACCGTCATCCAGAAGTCCATCATCGACTCAGCGAATGGTCAGAACGTCACCGAATGGTGCAAGAAGGATGGTTGTTGGGACGCAGTCAGCCAGATCGAGTTATCGACAAAGGAGCTGCCGCCCGAAGCGCTTCCTGAGGACAGGGATCCACTGTTCTCGGTCAATCCTCCGACTTCCAACATCGCGCCGCCGCCACAATCGGCCAACGGAACAAACTTGGTTGAAATCGACGCCGCCAAAATCGGCGATGTGGAGCTTTGCCGAAGGCTGAACGAGCGGGCCTGGGCCCAGATTGCCATGTGGGGAGCTGAGACCCGCTCGCTCGACGACTTCGAGCGGAGCATCGTTGCGACCATGCAGAGAATGGCCATCGGTGGATGGCGAAGGGATCCGAGTCCCAAACAGGCGAAGCACGCCGGCCGCATAGCCCGTCGCGCAATCGACCACGAGGTGGTCCGCCCTTCCTAGCGCTTGCGCTTGCTGACAGTGCTGAACTTCAGGTCCGTCCGCCCGGGCTTCGATCCGCTGCCCTTCGAGGCCTTCGGCTCCGGATCAGCACCCGTGTTCTTACTCCCTGCCCGCTCGGTTCCCTCCTTCTGGCCAGCCGCCGCGTCAGCAGACACAAACGCCGAGCGATTGCGCGCCCTCGCCTCCTTCTCGTTCCATCCGGCCGCGACTTTCAGGAAATCCTCGTCCCCGATTTTCGAGCTCTCGAAGTTCTCGTCGTGCTGGACCTTTACAAGCAAAGGAAAACGGACGGCCTGTCCGGAAACGATGCCCTGACCGGGGCCAAAAGTCTGAAGGATGTTCGCGTCGGATTCCGACAGGTTCTCCATGACCGACCGAACGAAGTTCTTGTCCTTTGGGTTCACGAGTCTCAGCACGAGGAAGCTATTGCACTGCGTAAGGATCGTTTCATCCAGTCGCGCCGGCCTCTGTGAGATGATCATCAGGCCGGTGCCGAACTTGCGACCTTCCGTGATCACCTTTCTGACCGTCGAGAGTGACGGCGTCTCATCCGTGCCTTCCTGGCGACTGGGAATGAAATTGTGGGCTTCCTCGATCACCGTCTGAAACGGCGGAATCCGGTTGGTGAGAGAAGCGCGATGCAGGAACAGTGCGTCCAGGACCATCGAGACAATGGTCGACTGCGTCAGGTGATCGTATCCAGCCAGATAGAAGATGGATACCTGCTTTTTCCGCACGATGTCTTCCGGATCGCGCTTCGGATCGGGCATCTCGTGGAAGACGTACGATTCCTTCAGTCGTTCACAGAGTTGCTTGTTGTTCTGCTCCATCTGCTTCAACGCACTCAATACGAAGCTTAGCGAGCGCTTGACTGCGTTCACCGTCATCGCGCCGAACTTCTTTGGCGAATCCTCCGCCTCCGCGTCCTTGTCCCTCCTCTGAATGTTGGAGGCGATACGCTCCGCGTGTTCGATCAGTTCCTGGATGTAGGCGGAAGCCCGCGTTCCGTCCGAAAATTTGGTTTCCGTGACGATCTTGTTGAAGAAATCATGCTGCGCTTCGGTCATCTTCTTGCCCATCTTGGCAAGGAGATCAGAAACGACCGTGACGTTTTCGTCCGACACCTTCATCATCGGATAGAAGAGCTTGATCTCGGTGTCTGGCGGCAGGCGGTCGCGCCTTTCGTAGAGTCCGAGATAGTCGCCGTGGGGATCGAAGATCACGATCGGATATCCGTGCGCGATAAGCTCAAGGATGATCCTGCGCGCGGCGACTGTCTTGCCGCCGCCGGTCATCGCGAGAATTGCCAGATGGCGCGAGACGACCTTGTTGGCAGCGAGGGATACTTCGACGTCGGAGCGGCCAAGCAACGTGCCTACGTGCAGCTTGGGTGCGTTGTCTTGTGCGGCACCCAGCAGCTTGCGAATGCTTGCGGCGGGTGGATTGATCACCCTGGCCGCGGGTTGGACGGGATACGTGAGCGGAGAGAGCTCCATCTTCTCCGCTGAGTTCTCTCCGGAAGAGCCCAGGATCAATACCTCGGCATTCAGGTAGTCCCGGCTGGTAGAAAGCACGGTGTCGATCAGGCGCAAATTCTGTTCGGCAAGTTCCTGCGCTGCTTCGGCGGGAAAAAAGGGATTGTGCCGATCGATCGACATTATGCGCCCCCAAACGACCGCGTCCTCGTGCTTGCGATTGTCGTTCGGAATCTTCGAGACCGTCGCGACGATGTCGCCCACCTTTGCGCGCAGACTACGCAGAATGAAGCGGTAGCTGTCCGTCGACGTATTGCCGACGACAGTGCCGATCATGTTTTCCGGGTCGGTGATCCACGTCATCTTGGGCGCCCTTATGCCTTAGGCCTGAAGAACCAGTCTCTGCTGCTCACGGACAGCATCTTGATGGCGTACTCCTGCAGTCTCCGGTCGTCCTGTTCGAACGCCTTCCTGAGCAGCACCGCCTTGTGTCCCGCGCCGATTTCCTTGCTGAGCCAGCTGGGCACCTTCGCGTATTTGTCGACGATATCCAGGGCTACCGGGAATCCGTAGCCGGGAAGAAGTCGAGCCGTCGCCAGAATCAGTGTCATGGCCTCCTCATAGCCCTCCGTTTCCTCGAAGGTTTCCACCCTGAAGGGACGAACTGTTTCGGACGGCTTAAGATATGTCGTCAAAGGGTTCGGATAGGCCTTGAGACTCTCCTCCCATGCGACCGGCCATTTGTTGCTGGGCTCCTGTCGTTGCACGACTTTTGGTTCAAGGTATTCGCCGGCGCCAAGCACCACGTCGAGAATCTGCGTATCGGACAGATCGTACTTGCGCAGCAGCGCCGCCCCCGCGGCGTAGTTTTTGTCTGGCAGGTCGCCAGCCTCTTTCATCTCGTCGAGCACTCGCAGAAGAAGAGGCCGGCCGCCTCCATCACGCTCCACGATTCCGAAAGCTCGGGCGTTGGCAGCCCTCACCTGCTCAAGGATGTCGCGATAAAGCGGGACGAAATGCCGCCTTTCACTCGGCACCGGCGCTCCGAACAGGCTGCCTGCAGTCTCGGCAGTGAAGTATGGGAACCCTGGGGGGCCGTAGGGCGCGGCCGGATTGATCAGAGGTCCATGCACTAGCACCGTACTAACGTCTGCCCGCCTCCGGGTCAGTGCCAACGCTGCCGCAATCTCGGAAATGATCCTGGCAGCGTCGCGAAGCTTCGCTCGATCCTCGTAGCGATCTTCAAGGTCATCGGGCACTGCGAAGGTGGACGGACTTTCGGCGTACAGATCATCAACGATCGAGAACTCGATGTTGAACTCTTCACGCGCATCGGTTTCGTCGCCGGGCCGTACAACGTAACTGCCAACCCGGATGCCCAGGGGCGAAGCCCCCGGAAGATCGATCGACGCCACCCCACCATCCACGAAGCCGAACGCCTGGCCCTGCTGTCGAGGCCAGAATTCGGCTGGATCGTACAACGCCTTTCGGATGAGATCGTTGGCGCGAAGAAAGTCACTGAGGTTCTCGGCCAGGTTGCCGACGTGCTGGATGAAGGCCTGTTCCAGGCGCGGACCTTCCGACCGCGCTACCCGCAGCATGTTCACAAGGAAATCGCCTTGCGTGACCTTGCTTTCGAGCCGATCGTGAACTTCCATGGTAGAATCGCCCCCCGCTCCAGTTGTCCTTTTAATCAATGACTTACGCAAGCCGCACCCGCAAGAAACCAGTGGAAGCACGCCCAGTCCGGCTGCACCGTGGGGACATCATGAGTCCTGCGACCCGCAGCGCCGTCATGGCGCGGATAAGGGGAAAGGGCACTAAACCTGAGCGTGCGATCGCAGAACTTATGGCGGGCGCCGGCCTGCAATGGGAGGAGCATTGCAGGGACCTTCCGGGACGTCCCGACTTCGTGCTCCGGAGCCTCAAAATCGCGATCTTCGTCGACGGCGACTTCTGGCATGGCTGGCGCTTTCCGGTGTGGCGACTGAAGCTCTCGGAGCATTGGGAGCGGAAGATAGAAGGCAACATCCGCAGGGACGTCAGAAATTTTCGCTCCCTCAGACGCGCTGGTTGGAAGGTCATCCGTATCTGGGAGCACCAGGTCCGAAAGTCCCCGTCCCTCTGTCTCGACAAAATATTGTCGGCCAAGGCCTCCCGAGGCCTGGCGGAAAGCAGCTCGGCCTGGCATGGTGGAACCAGACAAAGGCCCGAAGGACATGTCAGAGGATCACCAGAACAAGGAAGACGGCGACGAGTGGGAGCCGATCTTCGACATTCCTGACAATCTACGTCGGGACGGCTCGAACTATGTCGAGTGGGTCTGGTCGCTTCTTGACGACGGGATCGACATCCCCCGCTCGGGATCCTTCGCTGATCTGCGCACCGCGACAGGTGCTCCTCTGCTCGATCCCGATATGGCGGCACATCTGGACGAGCAGATGAAAGTCGCAATGGGGGCTGCGGCCGCCAACAACCATGGCATAGAGGATATCATCACCTGCTGCAGTGCGCGCGACTTCGATGCCGGTCCACTTGCCGACGAACTCTCCCGGCTGTTCTTCATGAATTCCGAAGAGGCCCTTTCGAGAGCGAAATCGATCGGCGAAATTTGCGATATCGCAGAGGACTTCTGCCGCGAGGCGATCTACCTCAAGGCATCCCTGGCGTCCGATTCCGTCCTCCCGATGCCTGTTCGACGGGCTATCGCCCCCTCCGCAGCGGACGATCGGGAAGATCGTCGTGCCTGATGCCCGAATCGGACTAAATCGGCCAGATGCGACCGACCGTGCAGCTACCGGCCTGCACCATTGAAGGGATGAAATCATGAAGGGTATCGATCTCTTTTCCGGTGGCGGTTGCGGCAGCGCCGGCGCGCGTCATGCCGGTCTGGACATGGTCGCTGCCGTCGACGCGTGGGACATCGCCGCCCAGACCTACAAGTCGAATTTCAAGGATGCCGAGGTCGTCACCGCTCGACTGACGGATCGCAGCGGGCCCGAGATATTCAATCGTGTAGGCAAGGTCGACGTGTTGATCGCCTCGCCCGAATGCACCCATCATTCGATTGCCCGAGGCAACAAGCCGGTCGACGAGGAGAGCCGTCGTTCCGGCTGGTACGTGATGAACTTCATTCGGAAGCTGGATCCCCGATGGATCGTTCTCGAGAACGTCACGCCCATGCGCCACTGGCCGGGGTTCAATGAGCTCATCGCCGAACTGAAGCGATCTTACAAGCTTCGGATCGAGCCCCTGGATGCTGCCGATTTTGGCACACCGCAAAATCGCCGTCGCCTGTTCATCATGGGCGACAAGCTTGCCACACCAAATCTGGTGAAACCCATCCTCAGGACCGAACGGGACGCAACGAGCATCCTGGATCGGGTCGGCACCTACCCCGCGGAGCCCGTCTATAACGGCCGTCGGGCCACCTCGACGATCGAGCGCGTCGAGCGGGGTATTGCCGAGCTTGGGCGCAAGAAGGACTTCCTCATCGTCTATTACGGCTCCGATCGGGCCGGCGGCTGGCAAAGACTGGATCGTCCACTCAGAACGCTTACGACGCTTGACCGCTTTGGGCTCGTCCAGTGGATAGACGGAGAACCGACCCTTCGGATGCTCCAGGTCTCCGAGCTCAAGCGAGCCATGGGACTCACCTACCTGAAGGACCACCTCGGCGAAGGCGTGAGATTCGAACTGGATCACGGGACCCGACGTGACAAGATCAAGGTGCTGGGCAACGGGGTCTGCGCGCCGGTGATGCGCGCAGTGGTCGGATCCTTGATAGGTGGCGGTAGCAGCGACATCCTGAGCGATGAACTACGCCCCGCCATTCGGCACAAGCCCCATTCGTCTCGCAACAGCAAAAAGAGCGTGAGGCACTGATCCAGCGTCCAATCTTCGATCCCTTCCGGAACACGAATCGCACAAAATTGTGCTGATCCATATCCCGTTTCTCAAACCTACCGACAAGTCGGCCCCCATCACGCGCACCGCGTCGTCGACCCCGGCCAGATCGCGGCGAAGGTCGGATTGTCGGTCGACGCCGCGTAGTTATTCCGGCGAATCCAATCAGGCCGCTTGAGGGTTCTCGTGAGCCTTGATCGCGTCTCGTGCTTTGAGTTCAAGGCGCATAAGATGCTCGCGCGCCCTCGTCAGTTCCGCAATTGGTGTCGCCAGTTCAGCGCGGAGGCTTTTGAGACTTAATTTGCCGCGTTCAACAAGTTCACCCTTTTGAGCGAAACTTTCGAGCTGTTGGGTGATGTAGTCCGCCATGCGCTCTTCGGTCACGTAGATCATCTCGTCTATTAGTTCCGTGAGTTTCTCACGATCTACATTGGCGATTTTGTCAGCGCGTTTCCCGAAGAAGTTATGCATCCGGTTGTGGAGGGACCTGATTTGCGCACACATGCGCATCTCCCGCTCCATTTTTTCCCATTGGGAGCTGATTCCAAGCCTCTTCAGGTGTTCAACGACACGTTCTTTACTTTCTTTATTTTTCTCATCGTGACACTCGTCTTCTATTTCCCTTAAAGCGCGCCTGACCGCCTCAACTTGGTCAATGAATGTTGCAAAGGTCCTATCGATTAGCTCGGCATATTCAGCGCGGCGCATTTCAGGAACAAGTCCAAATGCATTTGCTACTCTAGCTGCTAAGTCGGCGAGCGACGTTACAAACTTGACCGAGTTATCTGCTGCCTTGAATACGTCAGTTGTTTCTTTTTCCTCTTTCTTGTTTGCAGTATTCATTTTGGCCTCCTCGACCTCTAAATGAACAGGAGGCAGCACTCTAGCAGAAAGAAACCGGGTCTTGAGTTGGCCGGATCACAAATTATCGCCCGAAGGCCCTAGAACGCTCCCGTACCGTGCAACGCTGCCAGCGCGCTAGCCCGCTATCGACGCCGACGAAAACAAACTCGACGACGAGATCGCGTTTCTCAGGGCCAAGATCTATCTCCGTGAGATGGAGCCGCGCTTGCAGACCTTGACTGCGTTCGACCGGTTTTCGGTCCGCGCATGAGGCGTGATAGGGCCGGCGCCGATGTCGGGCGCCGGCGATTGCCTCCTTAGCGGTCTAGGCGCTTCTGAGTGCCGAGATGCATCTGCGACCACAAGGTCGATATGGCGTGGTCGGCTCTCGCGGAGCGTGTTGCAACCGACCTGCCTCAGGCTGACGACGATCGTCTCGCTCTGTCTAGCGGCTTCGAGCAAAGTAGGTGTCGCGAGAATTCGCGGCGAGCGATGGCTGAGCAAAGCTCGCCTGCCGCCAACACGAAGACGAGGCGAACAAAGAGCTAGTTTTTTGACGAGAGTATCCAATCCCAATCGTTTGGACAGCCTATATTGCATAGCTCGCAGACTGCAGTCCCCTCGTCGCGAACCTTGCTTGTCCAGGACGCACCATCCAATGTAATTACGGCGTCATTGTCGGGGGGACCACTATGACAAATGAGCTTGTCTGGGTGAGAGCTATCAACGAAACCGCTTGGAATAGCGAGACAACTGTCGTTTACCGTCAGATCAGTCCACGTTTCCGTACCAGCCTTGGTTAGTTTGAGTTTTAACGCCTTATCATTACTTGTCAGGTCGAAAACATAATCTGTCATCGGACACCACCGTTCTAGTTGATCGTCCAAAATAGCGAGCCGTGACACTTATATTGGAGCGCGCGTTTCTGACTCTCCGCAAACGTTCCGAGCGGCAATAAGATCAGTTCGACCGGTGCTGAACGACCATTGTGTCGCCTCACGAGTGACGGCGCTCCAATCGACATCACGATCGGTGCGGGCGGCGTTCGCAGGCTCGCCTGTGGTCGCGATCCGCTTGCTCTTTGCCGGCCTCGTCCTAGCGATAGCATCATTCGCTCCGCAGGCTGCCTCCGCAGCGTGGCACGACTACTAGCTGCGCGCAAGTGTCTCGCTTGACGGCATTCCCTTGTGGCGTATGCTCGTTCGGGTAGAACGCACGCTGGTCGGGGGAAGTCATGCACTTATGGCTTTCGATTTCGAGTGCAGTGCTGCTGTGCGGGCCGATCCTCGCACCGACCACAAGTGCTGCCTTAGCAACCCCGCATAAAGTGCCCCAACGCCAGCGTGGTCCACCGGTCATCCGCCGCTAGGTTCTATTGCAAACGGAATTCGATTTCTTGCGACCGCCGGTCCTTTAGGCACGGCGACGTCAATGCATTTTTAGACTTCGGCAATGGTGCCGTTGCCGAGGATGAGAATTGCAGGCTGCGCGCCATTACCAAAGCATATTGGGTATGAGTTGAATTGGGGCGGAAGCAATGGCCGGACGAGTTCAGCTGTTCACCCGCAAGGCTGTCGATGGCTTTAGCGTCAGCATCGATGCGAGCACGATTGACGGAACATTCACAGCGGACGCGATCGTCATTACCGTTTTGGATGCTGGCGGCAACCAAGTGGGTCGCGGGGAATTCAAGATCACGCCTGTCAAAATTCCTGAGCAGCTTATCAGGAAAGCCGAACACAGGCTGATGACATGGACTGAAATCCAGGACGACGCCAAACGTCTCCGGAAGGCCGTTCAGGACGCGCTGCTCCAGGACTCCGCGACCATCGATACAGCCCGCAAGCTCCTGAACGATTTTGAAAAAGATAGGGACGAACTGCGCGACTACCTCGCCAATCGCTCGGTCGACCTCAGAGCGGCGGCCGGCGGCTTTCTCGGCACCAACGAGCTGGCGCTCTCCGGTACCGTCACCGCGCGCATCGCCATCGATCTGACGTTGCTCGACGCCGACCAGAAACCCACGCCTTCTGACGATGCGGTGATTTTGACAGCAAGCATCGAAGCGGCGGGACAGGTCAGGCTTGCCAACGAGGAGCGCGCCGCCGCCATGCGGGTCGAGGTGACTGTCACGCGTAGCGCCGTGGTGAACGCGCTGCCCTCGCTCAAGATAGACTCGGTGAAAGGCTTCCCAGCGCTGGATTTCGAGTGGCCACGCATCAAAATGCAAACACTCGACTGGCCCGAATTCGGGTCGGTCGGAATCGGTAAACTGCTGCGCCTGGACCTACCCTGGCCCGGTGCGATGGGTGCGGCCCCACCTCTTAGATTCGAGCCGCAACTCAAGCTGACATTTGCTGTGAACAATCAGGCGCTCACGCTGGCGGCAGGCCCCTACACAGGCAAGCTGGTCACCGATCCGGGCGGAGATGAGATAGCCGACCTCACGGACTTTGAGTTTTCGCTTTCGCCGGCAGGCGCGAATATCGCGGGAAAGTTAAAGCCGGCAGTGAACCCGCCACAGGTGCATCTGCAGCGCGCCTTTATCGACAGGCCGGATATTCTGCCCTTCACAATCGAGGTGGATCCGTCGACGGTGAACCTAACGATCGACGATGAGATCGATCTCGCCACCGCGAACCTCAACCTCAATGTGGTCGCGACCTTAACCCTGCCGCGGGTCCTGGTACGGGCCAAGAGCGATCCATCTCTCCTGCTCGGCTTTTCGGCGACCTACGAACAAACCTTCGATCGCGCCGCGGGTAAGACGGCAGGCAAGCTAACCTCCCTGAAGATCGTCGAGCCCTATCCGGTCGAGCTGATTGCGCTAGCGGCGCAGGGCGCTGCCGACCTGGCGAAGGAGCTGATCCGCCTGGTCAGTGGCATCAAGATCCCCAAGCCGGACGGACCTGATGTTGGCCTCCTGAACCTGCTTAAGCGCATCGCCGACATGCTGGCTGCGGCGGTACGGTGGCTGGCGCGCAAGGCTGGCGCCGCGGTGGATGCGCTCCTTGGGATCGCGGAAGCGGTGCTTGAGGCGCTCGCGGACGCGATCCGCTCCCTCATCGAAAAGTTCGGCAAGCTCGAGGCTTCCAATCCCCACCTGATCATCGAGGTCCGCCTCGACGCGCGCAGCTATGCATTGCGCCAGATCCTCATTTCGCCGGCCTGGGAAGCGGCACCAGGCGCGGCCGATACCCTGGATTTTTCTACGGCCGCAATCGACATTTCACTACCTATCGATTGGACGCCCGCACTCGTGCTCGATTTCGACCGCGGCGTCGATGTCGCGCTGGTGGCGCTCACGGGCAGCAGTGCCTACCCATTCGCGATCGGGACGGACCTCTGGCTTGCACGCGATGTCGGCGTCGACGCCATCCGCGAAACCGATGATCAGGGAGTACGCCCCACAAAGCGCCTGATCCAGGTCACGGCCAAGCAGAGCAATGTCGGGCAAGGCTTAAGCCTGATCCGCCTTTCACGCGGAAAGCCGACATTTTTCGAGCACCTGAAGACGACGGTCACACCGATCAACGAGGATCGGCTGCGGCTATCACTTCTCGACGGGCCAATCAGTTATGAAGAACAGTTGGATTGGAAGTCGCTCGGGATCACGGTCGCGTTCGGTGATGCGACAAAGCGGCTTCTGCCCTTCCTGCAAAGCGGGGGACAGAACGGCAGCTCGTTCACCGACAGCCTGAGCCAATGGATTGAGGTAACAGCAGCAGATCCCGAGGTTCGGGGTGGCGAGGCTACTCTTCGCCTCAATGCGACCCTGAAAATCAAGGGGGCGGATGTTGCCTTCCCGCTCGTCATCAAGGTTCGGTTCACGGATTTCAGGGTCACTGTCGAGGGCGGCGACAAGGTCACGATCGAGGGGGAGCGAGGCAAGAACAAGTTCAACATTTTTGGACTCAACGGCGAAATCCTGCCCAAAAACACTCCACCCGGAGGCACTCCCCCAGACAAATACAATTTCTTCCAGCTCGACTTCTCCAAGGGCGACGCACGGCTTGCGCTCGCCGATAGTGCACGTCTTGATCTCTCCTATGGCAAGGTCGCAAGCAGCGGGCGTGGCATCGTCTTCCGTGTAGATGAGCTGGGGCTATCTCGCGCGGGTCTCGACCTGAACGCCAAGGTTGACCGCGAGACGCCGGTGCAGCTCGCCGGCGTTGACATGCCGTTTCGGTTCGATAGCGGCGGACTCTCCATCAAGCGCAGCGAGGTGCAAGCCTTCTCCATTAGGGGCAGCGGCCAGCTACCGCCGGAGCTTGTCGGAGAGGCCAATGCCACGATTTCGATCTCCATGGGGCGCGGGGCCAGCGGATCGCTCATCGTGCAAAGTGCCGAAGCCACGCTGGACAAGTCGAACGATCCGATCGTCTGTCACGCGACCCGCTTTACACTGACGATCACGGCGCTCGGCCTCGAGTTTCACAATTTCGAAGACAAGGGCGCCGGGTACCACTTCTACTTTACGCTCACTGGCAGCGCCCAGTTCAAGCCGAAGCCGGGCGAATTCACCGACGGCCTGCTCAAGAACCTCAGCAGCATCACCATCACGCTGGACAAGGCGCCCCTCGCCCGCGATCCGAAGATGCTGCTCAACAAGATCGAATTTCAAGTCGCAATCGAGCCCAAGAAGCGCTTCAACGTCTTCAATCTGTTCACCTTCGAACTGCGCGGCATTGGCTTCCATCCAGCCTCTCCGGCGTTTGACGGCAGACCCGCGCTATCCATTTCCGGCCAAGTCAAGTTCGTCGAGGCTGGTGACATCGTCAGTCCGAAATTCGATTTTCACAAGATGTGGATCGGACCCGCCAAACCGGGCGACTGGCGGCCCCAGATCCGCTTCGATGGTCTCACCGTCGGTGTGCGGTTTGGCGGTGCTGCATCAATTGAGGCCACCGCAATTGCGGTCGATGAAGCCCTGCCGAGTCTGTACCGGCCCGGAGCCCTGCCGAAGGACGTCACCGCACGCGGCTTTCTTGCGTCCGGCAAACTCTCCATCAAGGGATGGGGCGCGATGAGCGCGGCGATGGGTTTTCTGGAATTGCAGAAGACGAACGAAGAGCAGAAGACAATCGGCCCACCGCGCCAGGCCTTCTTCATCTACGCCCAGAAGGACAAGCTATCGATCGAGATTCCTACCCCGCTGGGATCGATATGGCTGCGCGAAGTCGGTTTCGGTTTCGGCTATCGCTTCACGCTCGCCGCCTTCAACCGCGCCGACCAGGTCACAGACGTCAAGGGCCTGATCAAGGTGCTGGACGACATCTCCAAATACCAGGGCGACCTCGCTTCGATCCGCTCGTGGGAACCCGAGGCTGAAGGCAATCGCCTGACGCTTGCTTTGCGTGGACTGATCACCCTCACGACAGCATCGGAGGGCTCCTACGACGCCGATGGCGAAAAGGAGCTACCGAATCTGGTGCTGTTCGACATCGTCGCGGCGCTGCGCAGCGATCTCACTTTTTTCATGAACGCGCGCTTCTGGCTCTGTCGCAACTACGCGGACTGGGTTGACTCGAGCGCGAACGACACCTGGCGCAATAATCCGACACTGCGCGGCTATGCCTATCTTTCGGTGCCGCGACGGGAGTTCCTGAGCCGACTGGTCGCGGACGGCACAGGCGACGTGGAAGGCACCCACCCGCAGCTTCCGAAGCCGCTCATGGAAGCCATGAAGAATGTCCGCTGGTCGGCCACCACCTATATTCGGCCCGGACTCTTTCATCAGGAGTTCGGCTGGCCCTATGAGCTCGCCTTTACCTTCGAGCGGCACGAGAGCTATGGCGAGCTGCGGATCGACTGCCGCGGCGGCCTCGTCAACCGGGTCGAGGATGGCGCATTCCTGTTTGGCATTGCGTTCAAGGCTAACGGCTATGCCACTATCGGCGGCCAGGTGGGTGGTCGCTCCTTTGGAGCCTCGGTGACGGCACGCGCCGACTTTGCTATCGACGCGAAGTTCATCGCCTATGTGTCGGTCACGCGCTCCAGCGATACGCTGTTCTACGGCGCTCTCTCCTTCGAGCTGACCCTCGGCCTGCAGGTAAGAGTGTGGCTTCGCTTCAAAGCAGGCCTGGTCCAGGTAAGCCTCGAGGTCGGCTTCTCGATGTCGCTGACCATCTCGCTCGCGCTGGAAGCCGCGGCCTGGACCAACCAGATCGCCGCGCGAGGCTCGGCCTCGGTAGTTGTCGGCGCTTTCGGTCGCCAAGTGCGGCTCGGTATCGGCTGTTCGCTGAATGCCGACAAGCTCGATGGCGCCCGTGCTCGGGTGGAACGTTTTCTCCAACTCGGGCTCACGGTGGCTACGCCGGATGCCGAGAAAGGCGTGGCGCCGCCGGCGCCTGAGCTGCCACGGGCGCCTGGGGTCACGGAGGCCGACGACAAGATCGACGAGGCGCTGGACAAGCAGGAAGACGTCGCACCGGTCGGTGGTGGCCTGGAGCCGCAGGGTGAGGATCTGCGCGCGACGGGCTACTGGGCTATGCTCTTCTTGGTGCCAGGCGGCGAACCAGACAAGCGGCAGTACGTCATGACGTTCGTGCCACGGGACCATTCCGAGACCGGCCTGGAGGAGAAGGATCTCCCCCGCCACGATAAGCAGGGTCGCCTGCTCGGCACTTTCTACCCGCCGCACGGCGCAGATGCCTCTTCGGCCGATGCGCTGACCATCAAGAACCTAAAGCTGGCCCGCGATGTAACCCTGACGCGACTGCGATGGGACGGAAAGCACCCGGATGAGACATGGACCACTCAGGATGTTCAACTCTCATACAATGCCGCCGCCGTCGTCGCCCGTCAGGACAGCGAAACGATTCCACTCATCGATCCGCCTGACAACTTGAAAAATGGTTTCATGCGCAGCTGCTTCGTTGAACGCAGCGACGAAAGCCTTCATGAACCGAAAGCCAAGCGGATTGAGACCGATGCCGAGCGGCTGCCCGACAATCGCGAGGCTGCTGCCCAGGCGTTGGCCGAAGCTAACCTCGACCAGCTCGCGCTGGGCGTGGAGGATCGTGCGACAAATGACATCGAAGAGCGTCGCTCGGCGGCCATTGCCGCCCTCTGTGACTCGGCTGCGCAGCTCGCGGTCGGCGGCCCGAAGGCCTGGGACGATCCGGCCGGCGATGGCTTCGACGTGCGCTCCTTCGACCTCGCGTTCGTAGTCAAGGAAACCGATATTGACGTGCTGTTCAAGACCGGCATCAACGGCATGCCGCGGCGAGCCAATTTCGACCTGGTCGCCAACACCGCAGGAATTGATCCGCTCCCCGAACATCAAAGCGTACATCTGTTTAATCCGCCGGAGCGCATGTTCGATCAGCTCGGGCCGAAACTTGCCGAGCCCGTAATCGAAGCCGTCGCAGGTGGCATTCGCCTGGACTGGGATCTGGAGCCGCCATTCGAACGCGCGCGGGGGATTTGGCACGATCCCGAGTTCAACGTGAAGCACTACCGCCTCGAGCGGACCATTACGTCCAGACAGAGCACCACGAGCCTCGTGAAGCCAATGCGCATCACCGCAAAATCTGCGGCCGCGCTTTACCTTGGACGTGATGCAGTGACCGCAGCCTTCGTATGGCGCTACAGACGCCGCAAAGCCCAGTTCGTGGACGACCTCGCCGATCTCACACCAAGAGCGCGCGCACTGATACTCGGCGCCAACCCGCTAGCAAATGCTGAAGGAACAATCGATGAGATCTCGCTGGCGCTGGAGGATGGTGAGGTCGTCGATGTGAAGTACACCGTGATACCCATCGATTGCGCGGGAACCGAGGGGCCGCCCGCGCAGCTGCGGCTACCCGTGCGGAAGGCCACGCCAGCGCGAAAGGGCGTGAGCCGCGCGGTCATGCATTTCGAATACCGGAAGGAGCTCGCCGAGGTGACCGCGGACGCGCAGCCTACGCCGGATATCAGGCTCGGGCTCGACGACGTGGGAGCAACGGCGAAGCAGACGCGCATCTATATGCTGCGCGTGCGCCATGAACGTGGACTAGCCACCGGACTCTATGGCTCGGACGCAGTCACCGATGCGCGCGTCCGCCCGTTGGCCGGAGACTTTGCCCTGAAGCGGCCGACCGACGAGGATTTCAGGCTCGAGATTGCGTCAGACCAAAAGAAGGAGTCCTACGACGATCCACAAACAATCTCTCAGAGTGAGAACGCCAAGTTCAGAATGGTGCGCCTGGACAACTTCCTAAAGGCGATCGGGGTCGACCGGAAGCCAGATCTTCGCATCGAGAGTCCGCTCGGCGTACGGTTCGCGCTTGCTCCGCTAGCCGAAGCCAACGAGGAACCGCCGCCCTGGTGCCCAGTCGACATAACACTGCTGATCGATCCACCTATCGATCTCGCAAAAAGAGGCCAGGACGTGCCGCCAAAGAAGCTGCCGGCCGTCGGCGTCCCGGTCGAGATCTTCGAGCACCCGGTCACGATGTCGTCGGCGCCACTGATATCCGAGGACCTCGGCGGAGATGCCGGGCGCGTGCTTGTGCTCCAACCAAACCCCACAGCGCGGTTGGCCGAACTGATTGATGGGACATCAAAGCCGATAATCCCCGTGCGCGACGGCAGCCGACGGGTGGCGACGCGCCTGCAATGGAACGCGCAGCCGGCAAGTTCGGACCCGATCGACCATGATACGATCGATGGCAAGACCGTCGACCGCCGAAGCGCGCGGAAGCTAGGTGCCTATTTCGGCGGATTCGATGTCTTTGAGGTCGACGCAGCAGGCGAAGTCGAGGGCGCCACCAGCGCACCCGAAGCTGCCGCGATAGTCTACAAGTTCAAGGCGGGCAACACGGGCGATCCGGGCTCCGGATTCTTGAAGCTAGGAGCCGGCGATAGGCCGTACGAGATCCACGTATCGATCAAGGACGTCGCGGGCAAAGATCGGGCTAGGGTACTGGACGAACTCGCTGCGTCACGAGAGCAGATCAAAGGTCAGATTCGCTTGGTCAAGGATGGCATTCCGGACCAATGGATGCTGTTCGATCTTCTCGGAAGCTCGCGGTACGCAGGCTACCACACTCTTTCGGTCGCTCTCAAAGGAGGTGCCGGCAGTTTTTCGAGGAACGACCGGATCATCTTCGCCTTCATCCGCAACGACGCGGCCAAGCATGTGGCGCGGGTCCAGGCTTTGCCGCCATCACTTCGCGCCCTTGAACCGGCTGAGATCGACGACTTCGCCAGGCTCGAGGCGCAGTATCCCAGTGAAAGCTGGCGACTTGCCAATGCAGGAAGCAGCCGTCGAGCGTCCTGGTTCTCGCCGGCCGAGTCATTCATCGTCTGGCCGCAACACACGCCGCGCCGTTCGCTCTCCATCAGTGTGGACGAGCCAGTCCTGGCAGAACTCCTGTCCAAGGGCCGGCCGAAGACAATTTTCGTTACACTCACCATCCCGCTCTCGAGGCTAGATGCTCAAGGCAAGCCCGTCACTCTGACACCAGTCATCCGCCGTTTCTTGGACAACGCGCCCCAGCCCGCTGATGGCTTCCTGGCTCCGAAATCGGTGCGTGATATACGCTCACTCCTACAGGACCTGGTGTGGGACAGCAATTCCAGCGCTATCCGGAAGGACTTCTCCGATGAACCGGCTGCGTTCCGTGCTGCACGCCTCAAGATCGAGGCGAGGTCAGACCGCAAGGAGCCGGTAAGCGCAGAATGGACGATCGATCTCGATCCACCGCTGCACCCGGTACTCGCCGACGTCATCGATTGGGTTCGCTATGATCAGGTGCAGGAACGCTTCTCACCCTATGTGCCACTTCGGCTCAAGGGGTCGCTTTGCGCGTGGCTTAAAGAAAAGCTGACTTCCGAGGGCGGCACCGCAACGTTCTCGCTTGAATGGCCGGCAAACGCCGTAGTTGCCGAACCGCTACTCGGCTTCGTCTCGAAAGGCGCTGCCAACTTCGAGGGTCGCAACTTCCGCTTCTTCACGCCCGGACCCGACGCGGCGGACCCGAAAAGTGCGATTGTACACGACATTGTCTGCGCCGCGGGTCGGCTGGCGGTTCGTCTCGACAAGAAGGCGCGTGAAAAGATCAAGGAAAACCCTCCCTCTGCAAAACTCACAGTGCAGCTGAACCAGGGTCTGACCGAGTTTATGGAAACATTCGAGATCGACGGCCTCGCACTTGCGCAAGGAGAGGAGCTCGCGCGCTCCTTCTATCGCCGCTACGAACCCGTGCTCGAGCCGGCCCCACAGACCAATGCAAAGGACGTCTCAGCCTGGTTCGACGACACACCGGCCGAGCGAGACCCGTATGGCTGGGGGATCCTGCGTACGCTCGGGCTCGCAGCAGGGTTGAAACTCTACGACACCGAAACACGCGAGTACCTCACCGGCAAAGAAGTCCTGCGACGACTGCAGGAGGCGTTCAAGAAAACGCTGCCTCGCTACGGCTTCGTGCCCTATGGGCAACCCTTCGTGGACGTCATCTCGCGCGCTGGCGGTACGACTTCAGTCGCCTCGTTCGACGGAGGCGCGCCTGCCTTCAACGCGGACGACCTTGAGAACTTTCTCGAGAATGATGCATTGGCGTTGACCCAGATCTCGCTGCGTCCTCTGGTCGACCGCATCAGCCGTGGCTGGGGCGCAGATGGTCAAATGAAAGTCGGCAATCTGGTCGACAATCCGGTCGCCTATTTCGTCATCTCAGCAAGCGATAAGGAGAACCCAACCACAATCACACTGGAAAATATCGCGCTTCCAGATGACGTATTCGCGGTTGTGGATATACTCGACTTGACGACAGGGCTCGCGAAGCCTCCCTCCTTCACAATTGTCAAGAAGCAGCCAGATCCGAAGGGGCCTCAAAAGACGGTACGCGAGGCACTGTTCGACGGTGCCGGTGAACTGTACAGCATCGAGACCGGCCCGAGCCGCAATGACAGGCCTGTGGCACTGGCGCGCGTCATCGTCACCAAGGGCAACGCGCACAAGATCTTCAGTCCAGACATGTGGGTGCAGGACGGTACGGTCAAGTGGGTTGTGAACGGCACAGTCGACGCGCTCCGTTTCCCCCAACACAAGACGGGCAAAGTGGAGAAGGTTCTTGCGGAGCCGTTCGGGCTGTTCACCGAGATCAGCACCCTGCGCTTCAGCGCGCTGACAACGCGGACGATAGCCGACGGCAAGACCGCGCCACTCGGCCACGACGAGGTGCTGCGCAACATCGATACCCTGCGAGCCTACTGCCTGCGTCGCTGGCCCGAAGGATGGCCAAAGCCCGAGGGTGAAGCGGCCCTCATCGCTCGCATCCCCGAGTGGACACGCCGTTTCATCGAACATGGCCCGGCGCTTCCGAAGCAGCCACAGGACAACATCGACCCGGCCGAGCCACATTTCGCTATTGCCGAGGTGACCCGTCCCGATCCGTGGCGCGTTGGCGTAAACGAAGATGGGACGATGGAGGTGCTGTTCACACACAAGGACCGCAAGCGGCGCCTCAAACGCTACGCTGTCAAGCCCTTCGGACGCTACGACGCCTTCGCCGAGGCACTGTGGCAGGCGGCCAATCCACAAGCGTCAGCAGAGCCGCCCAAGCTCACCGGTGTCTGGATCGATTCATCGGAGGCTGTCGGCGACATACAGCAAAAGTTAGAGCAGAGCTGGGATCTCCGGTTTTTCGACATCGAAATTCCCCGCACCGAGCCGATCGCCCCACCTGTGCTGCTCGACGGCAAGCGCATCGAGATTGCGCCGGAGGAGAAGATCCAGATCATTCCGCCAGCCGCGCAAAGCACGCGGCGACTGCTCGAATTCCTATTTGCCGCGCATCCTGAGGAGGTCATGTCGGAGGCAAACGTGCAGGTCGAGGGTGCGCTATCCTTTGAGAGTGTGTCGTATGGATTTTTCCGCGAGTTTCCGACACAGCGCTGGGCGCGGGACATTGCACCCGACATCGACACCGCCGCTAAGTTCGGCGATTGGACGCCGGTGCCTGAACCAATGGCCCTTGTAACCACCTCCGACCAGTTCGGCGGACTCGCAGAGAGCAGGACGATAGATGGCAGGGTCCCGGGCCGGTACACCGATGGTTGGCGCGCGCTGCGCGGGTTGCGCAGCGAAGCACTGCCGTTCTTCTTCCGCTCCCATTTGGTAGCCTTCGCCTCCGCGGGCGTCGTTGTATCGGATCCGGTCGTGGCGACCGTGGAAGAGGGTCACTACAATCTTAACCTGCCATGGCACACCAAGGTGTTTGGCGCGCTCACCGACGTGCCGCAATGGGATGTGACGCGCGACAATGACGGCGTTTGGGCAATCTTCCGGCTCCCGCTGGTGCGCTTCGTGGACGGCATGCCTGAGGACTCTCGACAGATCTGGCTGAAAGCTGGCCAAATCCAGGAAGTCTTCACCCTGCCCGATCAGGTGGCACGCTACGAGTTGCGCATGATCACGCCAGACCGCGCAGGACTTGCCGCCAGTTCGGTCGAACTCGACCTAATCGGGGAACAGCGGAAAGGCAATGGACCGAAGTCGCGGTACCGCGTCAACGTAGTCGGGCCCCTGTTCGAGGCTGCGGAAGCGGTGCCAGACCTTCCGGCAAGACAGGCTGACGCTGTCCCCTGGTGGAAGCTCTTCGTAAGAGCGAAACTCAAGGCACCGGATCCACCGGCTGATGTGCTCTTTGCGCCCGCGATCGACACGAAAAACTTTGCGCTGTTCGAGCTTCCGTCAAGCGCATTCGCAGCCGGCGAGGCGTGGCCTATGGTGGCACCGACCGCGCAGGTAGTGGTAAAGGTCGATGCGGTCCCGAACACGAATCCGCACTGGCCGACCTTCCAGGCCAATGTGAAAGTCTGGCGCGACATCTTCCAGCTCTACGCGGCGAACCCGATGGCAGAGAAGATCCGCCAATTCCTCGACGACTGGGCAGGCACGACTGGCACCACGCCGCCCCCGACGGAGCTTCCGGTCGATGCATTCCCTGCCGGCTTGCCGCGGCTCGAAACCGGCCGTCCAGCTGGCGTGCATATCGTTCAAGCAGTCGGCGAATCGTGGGGCTGGCCGACATCGGCTCAATTTGGCATCACGCAACGCGATACACTCAAGCAGCTGATCCCGAGCAACCACGATGCGGCCTACGATCCGGCCTTGTTCCAGTCCGAGATCGCCACGCCGATGCGGGCGGGGATGCGCCGCGTCTACGCGACGCAAAAAGACCGCGCCGAGTGGCACTTGAATTATCCGCCGTTTACCACTTCGCTCGATGCGGACGAACGCGGCGCCGCAGCGCTCAAGGTGGCGCTCTCCAAGGATCTTGGGGGCGCGCGCCTCTGGCCCGATTGCTGCGACGTCGTTGCCGCTGCCACACTCACGATCACCCCGGGCGGCGACACGGAGAGCAAAGTTCGCTCACTGCTTGAAGCAATCGAGGCCGAGCAGTTCACGGCCACGGCCACTCTCGATCTCGCCAAGGCCGAGGAAAGCGCGCTGCTCAAGGGGGCTACGGAAATCGTAGTTCACCTGCCTGGAACAGCCCTCGGCAAGCAAGCGGTCGTCGATGCTCTCGCTGCGCTAGCTGCGCCCGAACCGGAGAAATGGCGGCCGGTTTCTCTCGTCCTAAGAAAGGCGCCGATTGGGACGGAGCGCGAGCGCATCATGAGCGCGATTGCCGCGGTGGTGACCGACGCCGCCATCCAGCAGGACCTGGAGCGCTTTGTCGATGAGCAGATCGCGGCGCAGATCTTTGGCGTCTGTCGCAAGCCCAAGATCAAGATCTACCGCGGCATAGCGGTGCCACAGGAAGACGACATCGTGCGCGCGAACGGAGGGCCCTGACCATGGCGGAATCCATGCTCGAATTCCGCGAAATCGAGATCGAAGGGCCGCCGTTCGAGGGCACGATGCGGCTGTGGAGCGCGGTCGTCGAGCTCGGCCATCCGTTGAAGGCGCGTTCCGATCCTCCGCTCGTGAAAAACCACTCGATCCGGCTGCTGGTGCAGCGGGCGGAGCCGGAGAAATTTCCCGTCGCCGGCGAGGCAAAAGTCACGTTTCACTCGCCGCTGATGCTGGCCGCGGCGGTGACACCTCGCAACTACCATCCCCCGAAGCAAGTTGCGACCATCCGCGGCGCCGCGTTCACCCCTTTCCTAACCAAAGAGATGACCGGACGCTACTCCGACCTGCGCGTCGTTCCCGCCTCGCCATGGCCGCCAAATCAGACCGGGTTTAACCCGAACGAACCACTCGCTGCGCCAACGATGCGGGCGACGAGCGGCCGAATCGCACTTGGCTGCGCACGCGACTACCAAAGCGATGACATCAAGCGCCTGTTGTCCATAGACTGGGGCAGCAGCAGGGATCAGACGGCAAGTATCCTCGGCAATCTCCGGATTCAGAAGACCAAGACGACGGAGAAGCTCGGCCGTCGCCCAAGAATTCGCGAAGCCATCGCTTTCGACTTTGTTGCCGACGGCGTGGAGCTCGAGCTCCAGGTTCCCAACCCGTTCGGCACGTCTACTGGCGATCTATTAGAATTACGCGTGCGCCTCGTTGCCTTTCATCAACTCGACAAAACAGTTGGCCTGCGCCTGGATCTGGTCGGCGGACATCCGGCAGCGCTCGCAAAGCTTGCTGAAGGGCTATCCTGGATGGCGAGGGACCTGTCGCGTCGGCGCGGCTGCCTCCTCCTGCAGATCGACGCGCTTGCGGTGCCGCCGCTGTCGTGGCCGCTCACTTTCCAAAATAGTCCGGCCGGGCCGATATACACTTGCGGGGAGCCAGACGAGATCCCGGCGGTTCAGCTGCGCGCGGAAAGCGTCCGGATTTTCGTGCTCAGCCGCGAGGATCTCGGTGGCGGAATCGCGGGGACCGCTGAGCTGGTCAGCCACAACGCCAAACTGAAGAGCCGCCTCGAGGCCAAACCTGTGGAGCTTGAGGTTACGTCCAACGCGAAAGGCGCTCCGGCCTCGGTCGACGCGCCAGATGTGACACTGAGCTGGGAGACGTCCGGCGGTGCCGACAAGGGCCTGGATCCCGATGCGATCAAGGTCACGAACTTCTCGGGCCTCGTCGAGGTCGAGCCGCTGGCCCGTCGGCTCGGGCGCGCATGGGGCGCCTCCGGTGCAATCGCCGCGGACACACGGCCGCCCTGCGCCTTCATCGCGCTCGAGCGAGGTTATGTGCAACTGCCACTACCGGAAAAACCGCTACCGGCAGAGCCACAGCGAGCGGTGCCTGTCCTCTCAAGCTCCGCATTCCGGGGTGAGATACGGTTCGTCCTGCCCGATCAGGCTGGTAGCAGCCCCGCAAGTTTGATCGGACTTGGCATCACGATGGCCAGGGTCGTGACGGCCAAGATCCAGTGGGAGCAGCCACTTGACACGACGTTGAAGCGCACCATCGAGGTCATCGTCGACGACGCAGTTGGCGAGCTTGACGGAGCATTGTGGGCCGGTGCTGCAAGCCCCTCGCCGCTCGAGATCCTGCCGCCCCGCGATGCAGGCCCGGCGTCTCTGATTAGCGTCCCTATCGCATTCGGCCAGACCGGCGCAAAGAAAAACTGGACCACCGAAGTCGATTTCGCGAGCAACAAGGAGATCCGTTTCAAGCTGCCGTTACCAGACCCCGATGTGAACGGATTTCCGCTGCTGGTCTGGCAACCACATCCGCGCCTAGCGCTGGTGTCGTCGGTTGCGATGACGCGGACGGCCGAAAATTCCGCCGTGCCGTCCTCCACGCGCGAGCTGATCCCGATGGAGGTCACTGGCACAGGAGACCTGGTTCTGTCCTTCAAGGGGGGACGGCTGCCTCGCGTCAGCGCCGCGCCGAAGCTGATCTTCTTCGGCCGCGGCACCTGGCGCTGGCCATGGCCGCCGCTCTGGGCGGTCAGCGCGCGGCCATACCCATCTTCACCCCAGGAGGAGGCAGGTGTCGCGATGGCCTCGCTCACCCTGCCGGGGGTGGAGTGCACGTTGGCGGAAGGAGCTGCGACTTTCAAAGAGGCGCTGCGCGTGTCGCTGCGCTACGATCTGCCCCTTCTCGACGAACTCTTCGCAAACGCCAAGGAGCCCGAGAGCAAGTCCCCTGTCGACGCTAATAAACCGGCTGCGAAGGACGAAGCGAGCACCAAGGGGACTCCAAAACGAGAACTGCCGCCGACGGCCCTTGAACCAGCGCGGCTTGCCGGAGTGTGGCTTGCCAATGCGCGGCGCCTTGCGCGCGCCCGCACAGAAGCGGATCGAGTCGTGTCACGGGAGCAAGTGGTCGACGGGAAGAACAGGATCGCGCTGTTTCATCTGACAGAAAAGAACCAGAACGTCGTCGTGCAAGGGCTGGTCGAGCCCTATGTGTGGACCCCGCCTGTTTTCGAGTTCGCTAGCGCGACCAATGGCATGAGTGCCTATCTCGGAGCGTATCGCTTCAAGGAAAATGATCAAGACTGGTACTTCGGCACCAAGGCGCTGCGTGGGCTCTCCGATAATTTCAAGATCGATGCCGGTAAGCTCGTGCCGGACGAGAAAGGAATCGTGAAGGTGAGCGGGTTTGCGGTATCCTCCTTCGCTCACCCCGACAGCGACCATCTGCGCGACACGCGGGGGATGGCGCTCTCACGAGAGCCAGAGCAGAAGCAGAACTATACCGGTCGCAACATCAGGCTCTTCAGCGCGCCAGCTGATCAGTCGCTCTTGCTCGCAACGCTCCGCAAGGCAGAGGCACTGACCCTTGGTGGCAGCGAATTGCAGTTCTGGTTCCGCGATCTGCCGCTCAAGAAAAGTGGTCGAAATCTTTCCTTCGATCTCTCTGGCGGGCTTGAGACCGGCCTCGGCCCGGACCCCGCCGCGCTCAACCGGGAGCGACTAGCGAGATCCCTGTACGAATGGCGCATGTTTCAAGAGGACCGCCGCCAATACGATTTCATCCTCGCCGGCCCGCTGGCCGCGCGTCCGCTGAGGCTACTCAAAGTCGATCTCGACGCAAACGGTACGGTTACGGAGTTGCAGGTCCTGGTGACGGTGCAGATCGCAGACGAGCCACCGAAGGAGACACAGGAGAAGCCTTCGGACGGACCTTTCGGGCCTGACAACGCCTATCGCACGGGAAACCTACTGCGCCTGACTTTCAAGCGCCCTACTGGCGGCGAGCTGATTCTCGACAACTGCCAGCGCGTGAAGCTCGACAGCGGCGGCGCGTTCGTGAGCTCTCAAAAGCCGCTCGTAGTTGCCGGCCAGGCGAACGCCCATCAGGGCGACCAGGAAAGCCTTCCCATCACCTTTGAATTCAAGCTCAAGGCCGACCGCGGCGGCGTTGATATCATAGCGGCGAAGCTGAGAACTCGTCTGTTCGGACAGACCTGCGATCTTGAGAGCACGGACGCGCGTTTCGTTGACCAAGCGCTGCTCGCCTCGTTTAAGTCGCCGGTGGTGCTCGATGACGTCCTGCGTCTGAGTTTGCTCAGGCTGAGCTGGACCGCCGAAGAGCTGACGTTCACGATCGCAAAGGGACGCATTGTCGCGCCTCTCAACGACGCAAAGGACGCGCCGACCGCATTCACGATTGACTTCGAGAAACAGGAGTTACGTTGGTTCGATGTCAAGAAGCAGGCCACGGTCAGTATTGATCACGAGATGGGCGTGGTCACGATCAGCCTCGACGATGATCTCGCCGAAAATCAAACATTGTTCCGCGGCTTTTATTTGCCAGCCGGCCGGCTCCGCGGTACGGCCGCGCTGGTTTTCCGTTCGGACGGGCCGTCCACCACATGGCCCCATCCTCTCTTGGGATCCGCTTTTTCCGAGTTCGCCTTCGATGCTTCCCGCAGCTCGTCGCCGCAGCGTGTGACCGCTATCCGACATCGTCACGCCGCCAGTATGCCCGAGGACTCGAAGCCGGATGCGGCGCCACAATGGACGTCACGCTTTATGCTCGACGCCGATTTCACTGCCAGCCGCATGGACATCAGTGCAATGTCATGGCCGGTCGGCTGCGCGCGCATCAGTGATACAAGGCCGCCGACGAAGGTGAAAACTCCAGGGTCGATTTCTTTCGATCCAGATCCAAACAGGAAGAAGGATTGGACGAAGTATCTCGTCATGCATGCGCGCGACAACGGCCTAGTCCTGAGACACCAGGTGCGACCGCGCCTGTCGGCTCACGAGCTTCCGGTCGCCGAGCTGCTCGGGATCGCCATAAAGGCGGGCGGCCAAGAAGAGTTCGTGCTGAAAAAGCCATGGCGCTTCCGTGCGCTCTGCGATCATGTGCTCGAACCCTTCCAAGGTGCATGGCCGACGCTTGAAGGCACGCAGCAAGCCTCCGAAAAGCTCGCATGGAGCTCAATCGACGAGCTTTGCCTCGTCGATATGAGCGAGCTGGCGGCCGAGGCCGCCATCGACTGCGATCCACCGGGCGCCGACGAGCGCTACGCCTTCATGGCCCGCTATAAGGGTAGCGATTCGGAGGCCCGGATCGCAGGCGTAATCCGCCGCACCCTTGCCAACGCGGGGTTTCCGGTCCGGACCATGCTGAGAGCCATAAACGACTGTCATGGCGGCATTGAATCCACGCCTCCAGATACGCTCGTTCTCGCAGGCGCCGTGACCACAGCAGTGGTAACAACCGAATCGCTAGAGACAGTGGACAAAAAAACGGATATCGGCGTCACCTTGACACCGCAGTGGATCCTGCGCTGGGGCGCCAGGGATGAGATCATGGATCTCGGCCCTCTGACTGCAATCCCACAAGTGGATGCCGCGGAACGCATTTTTGAGATTGCGGCCTATGACGCTGCCACGGGCCAGCCGAAACCGCTGCACGAAAGACGGCCTTTCGCCTTTGCCGCACAGGACGGCACGCAAAGCCTGATCGAGGGGCGGCTTGCTGCCGCGATGGGTGTGCCAACCGCTCGCGTCGAATCCACAATCGCCGTCGATCAAGCCTTCCTGAGATACGATGGAGACGAGGCTTCGGCACCCGGCTGGCTTCAGCGTCCGCTGTTCGTGCGCACGCTGCTGGCACTCGATGCTGTCGCGACCGCCTTCGCAGAATTCTTAAAGAAGGAGAAGCCACCGCGGGACTTCGTCCAGCGCATCAGTGTTGTCGTGCCGCAATCCCATCAAGACGTTTCCGAATTTCGGTTCGCCGTCACCGCATGGCCCCAAGGCGTGTCGCCGCTCGACACGCCAGCGCCGGCAGTCACCCTGATCGTTGCCGACGAGCGCCGTGTGCGCACCGAAATCCTGCCCGCCCCACTGGCACGCACGCTCGTCAATCCGGGCGACGACGAGCTTGTGTCCTCGTCTGAACAGCGTGCCTCCGCCAGCCTGCGCGCGCTCGGGCTCAGCGCCAATCCGCGCGCGGTGCTGCTAGCGCGCGTCGACGAAACCTATCTTAGCATTCGCGGCACCGAAGCCACGACCGCTGACGGGCTCCGGCAGGCTCTGGATGTCGGACCGCGCATCGGGTCCCTGGCGGTCGGACCGAGCGTCGGCGACGCGATGCTCCCTCCGCCCCACGTGCACTGGCTCGCCACACAACAGAAGCCGGCCATTCTGATGGGGCGCTCGCGGGTGCTGCGCCGTCTCGAGGACACGATCTACGCCTCACCAGCACTCGGCTGGCCTGATTTCGCGCGCGGCGAAGAACTTGCCAAGGTGCAGCCACGACTCGGAGACGAGGAAGTCCGCCGCAATGAAGAGCTCGCCTGGGCTGGCCGCGTGCACAGCACCGCTTGGCCTGCAGTGGCCTGGGACAGCGGCGCGGAGGAACTGAGCGAAGCGGCTTTCCTGTCCATGGGCCAGCGGTTGGCATTCCGCCGACGCGCCGCGCGGAATCTGCGTTCGCCATCGGACCGGGCCTCCGTGCTCGTACCTCCGCGCACCCGCGCGCCCACGCCAGGCGCGCTTCAGGCCGCCTTTGCGAAGGCTCGCATCCAGGAGGACATCGATGAAAAAGATGTTGATCCCAAAGACCGCGCGAAACTCGCACCCATGCTGCCCGGCCAGATCGAGACGACGTTCACTGGCTGGCGGCCGGGCGTGCTGCTCACGCAGCATGAAGGCGTGACACTCACTTATGCTAGTCTCCCATTCGACAAGGAGTTCCAGCGCTTCGGCCGCCCCTCCTCGCGCGGGCCGGTGATCACGCGCCAGTTGCGAACCCCGCGCTCATCCAACCTGCGCGAGGAGGACGCGCTGGAGCTGCGCCGCCGCACCTTCCTAATGAGTGAAGCTACACAAGCGCCATTTTACAGCAGGAAATCGAAGCTGATCGATGGACCGGCCGTCGTCTTACGGTACGAGCACAAGGAAAACGATCTCTCGATTTTACGCGGAGTGATAATTACGCCAACGAGGCCGGAGAACGGCTGGCTCACTGCTGAGCAATGGGATGGGACCATCGGACTGCTGGTGACCGGTCAGCCGCCGGTGCCGACGCAGGTTGCGGCCGCGCGCGTCGGGCTCCTACAAAACGCAGCGACGAAATCCAAAGTCCAGGCATCCCTTACAGTGGGCAGTACACGGGTCGTGTTCGACTCAATGAAGTGGAGCACGAGCGCGGACGGGACGCTGCTCCTATTTGCCGTGGGAAGTAGCAAAGAAAGCTTCGATGCTGCGCGCAATGCCGTGCTGGTGGCACTTTCGGATGCAACAGCCGACACTCGCGTCAGCTTCACCATGAGCGGATACGCGCCCATGGGACCAGACGACAACGACCCGGCCCCACCGGAAAACGGCGAGATCTCTCTCGACACGGACGACGCGCAATCCCTGCGGGCCGGTCCACCATCCGTTCTTACGCTGGAGCTTGGGCATGCGCCGATGCGCGAGCGCTGGCTGCCACTTCACACGCTGACGCTTGCCTTTGGCGATCCCGCCTATGACCGCGAGCTGGGTAGCCCGGCAAAGAACGACCTTCGCGCCTTCAGCGACATTCCGCACGTACTCGCGCTTGACCGTGCGGAATACGACCTGACATCCACCGTCTTTTTCGCGTTCTGGAGCCGCGAGACTCCAAAAAATGGACAGGAGAATCCAATTGCAGTTCCGACTGGCTGGGCAGTCGCCTTCGAGCTCATTCCCGGCGACAGCACGCCGGCGCGTCCATTGCGTCTCACTGCGACAAAGGCGATGGACGCTACGGATCCACCTACGCCGCGCTATGAGCTGGGGACGGCAAAGGCCGCCTACGCGATCGCCATCAGTACGTTGCGGGAAGCTGGCGGCGAAACGGCCCGGATCGCAGCCGGCGATCGACTGCGCGTGAGCGTGTTGAAAGTCGACAATCCGAATGATTTCCTGAGCGTCGATGTCGGCATCGTGGCCGAGCCGGTACTCGCCCCGCCCGCCGCGACCTATGGCCTTGCAACGCTGCATGACGGAAGCAGTATCGGCACGGCCCTGTTCGCCACTGCGCCTTTGCCGCAGCGCATCGAGTTCCCGGACCTGTTCCATGATCTGGTTGCAGGACACGTGCGTCGGCGCGGGCTGTTTCTGTGGCCGTTCACGGTCACCAAATCGCCAGCAGCGAAGGAGCCGTTCGCCTTCCTCGTAAAGGTTGATCGGACCGGCGGCGGCCAGGTGCCGGATAAGAAAGATGATTTCGAGCTGGTTGAGTAGCTGTAGCCGCGATTTCCTATTCGAGTTCGTAGGTCGAACGATCAGCCAACAGCGCTGAGGCCTGTGCCCTTCATTCCGTCAAACACAAATCGAATTCCGGCGGCCTCGAGAGCCCCCTGCACTTTCTGCAAGCTTTCCGCATGAGGCACTGAGTGCCCCTGCTCGTAGCGATTGACTACGGTCTTGGCGACGCCGGCGGCCTTTGCCAACTCCGCCTGGCTCCAGTTCAGCCATGCCCTGGCAGCTCGAAGCTGAGCGGGTGAGATAGTCGGGACGGCGTTAACCAAGTTTATGGACTCCTGGTTCTGACGGTTCTCAAAAGCCGGGCGACGAGGTATTATTAAGCACTTCTTAACGTGCCGAGCCCGACGCGCCGGGCGAAGAATCCTTCATCAGAATCCTAGTTTCGAATCCTTGCCGGGAAATTTACCCGCCGCAGGTCGACGAGCCGTGCCGGCTTTCCACCACCGACAAAGGAGGACCTCTCTCTAAGGACTCAACAATCAGCGTCTTCCACTTTCAAATCCTTGTGGACTGCAACGGCCATGCGCCGTTTGCGAACTTCAATTGGGGAACACGCATGCATCTGCACAACTACCGAAAACAAATTAGCCCAATTCGCGCACTGGAGGCGTCACCGCTTCATTGGTGGAGGACGCGGAGACCCCAGAGCCTTCGTCGCAGCGATATTCGAGTCCTTCGAGCAGTCCTTTTGCGTACAGAGAGTGTAGCCGACCTGGACTGGCTTGGAGCGGCGACCGGGGATTCTGCCGCCGCAATCGGTGTAGCGATCAGAACGATGCACACAGCCGGAATGACCAACCCTGTCGTCGACGCCGCGCTTTCCGCAGTGCTCTGTTGCGCCCTCGAAGGGGACTCCGCCGCACCGGTTGTCATTCGCTCCGCCCTGAACCGGCGTAGCCGCTTCGATTCAAGAAGCGCAGAGCTCAGTCGTTCTTGGCGAAAGTCCGACGTTGGCTAGGCCCCCCTGCAGCCACTTCCTGTCCATCAATGCTTCGGCCATCGAGGATCGACATGACTGCTCGCATCACCTCCGTAACCAGCCTCTTGCGCGACCTTGACAGCTTGACAGCTGACCTGCGACGCATCCAAGCGGGCGTCGCACCGTCTTCCGAGGTCTTGGAGAGGTGCCCTCTCCTCGACCAATGGTCACTTGGCTTCCTGCCAGCCGCTTGTCTGGTTGGCGCGGTCTACCAGCATCCACTGCTCGGTAGCCGCCCCTCGCTGTACACTTCAGAGATCGTATTCATCGATCCGAGCAGGCGCTGGGCACGTACGCGATCCATGTATTATCGATTGGGGACCGAGAGGCACGATCCTTTGCCGGTAAGCGCGTGAGCTGTTTCGACTGCTTTGCGCAACGAATCACGCGGATCAGACAGCTTGTGCCTCCGCGTCCGAACTACAAAAGATCCGCCTCACTCAGCCTGGCGCGCCCTTAACGACTAAGCTTCGAGCCTTCGATCGAGGCCGCTCAGGCCCGAACGGCCTCGTCGACCGAAACCCTCGCGAACTCGACAGCATCAAGCTTCGATAGAGTTCCGCAGGCTTTCTCCAACAGTCCCCTGACACTATCCGCAGTCTTCGCGCCCCTCTCCATTCCGCCCTTAAACGTCCGCTAGATATTGGAAGTGAGAACATGAACCTGCACTTGGCGAGTCCGCGCGATCTTCTCGCACGCGCTTACCTCGACATGTTAGGCACCGATTCCGGGACCAACAGCGGCCCGCTCCTGCGCAGCGGCGACCCAAACGACCCGATCGAGCGCCTCCTCGACGACCTGTCGACCGCTCCTGACACGGTAGGACGGACGTCAATTCGCGCCGACCTCGCTGCCGCAGCTATTCTGGTTGCACGGGCAATCGAAGGTGTCGATGGGCTCACGCGCGATCTGCGCCGCGGCACGCCGGTGGTCTCCGTTGCTACACATGCACCCGAGATCGTAGCGCTTGTCCGCGACGTGATGAAAATTTGCAGCTTCGGGAGCAATGCAGAGTCGTTGGACGAAAAGCACTTCACTAACCGATACACGCGTCCGGTGCTGCTCATTGCCCGAGACGGCACGGCGAGCGATCACAAGTCCGACCGCGGCAACGATGCCATCGCCGAGGCCTTACACGTGCGCGCCCCCATTGTCGGCATGGCACCCGATCCTCGACGTCAACTTCCCCGCGATCTGCTCCGCGCCGCCGAGCATCACCTTTTGCTCGGTCAACTCGACGCCTCGGCCATTGCGTTGGTCATTGAAGCCGTGACAGGCAAGACCCCAGAGGTAACGATCGACGAGCAACTTGTCCGAGCAGTCGACGTTTCGGATCTGGCGCTTTCAGTGCGTCCCGACCGCAGCGCTGACGAGTGTGTCGCGCATCTTCAGAAGATCGTTTCGAACAAATCGGTCTTCGACCATCGCGGACCCAGCCTTGAGGAGCTGTCCGGATACGGCGCAGCGCGCGAATGGGGCATCAACCTCGTCGCCGATTTGCAGGAGTATCGCGCCGGCCGCCTCGATTGGGAGGCCATCGAAAAAGGCTTGCTGCTCGTCGGCCCACCTGGCGTGGGGAAAACACAATTTGCCCGTGCGGTTGCCAAATCTGCCAACGTACCGTTGGTCGCAACTTCCGTCGCAGATTGGAATGCATCGGCGTATTTGTCAGGCACACTGGCGGCAATAAAGAGTTGCTTCGCGCAAGCACGGCAGCTCGCTCCTTGCGTGCTCTTTATCGACGAGCTTGATGGCATCAGTGATCGCGCCACGCTAACCAATGAGTACAAGGAGTATTGGACACAGATCGTAAACCTCCTCCTCGAACAGCTGGCGGGCGTAGAGGATCGGCCCGGCGTCGTCGTCATCGGCGCGACCAACCATGCTGAGCACATCGATGCTGCCGTAAGGCGCGCTGGGAGGCTCGACCGCACGATCGAGATCGAACTGCCAGACACCGACAGCTTGGCGCAGATCTTTCGATTCCATCTCGGCGAAACGGCATTAAAGGGCGTTGATTTGACGCCCGCCGCGCTCGCGGCCGTCGGCAGAACCGGTGCAGATGTCGAGGCCTGGGTCAGGCGGGCGAGGTCCCACGCGCGCCGCGAAAAGCGCGAAATGACGCTCGATGACGTCATGAACGAAATCCGGTCCGGTCGTCCAGGTCTTCCCGAGCAGCTTCGTCGGGTCGTTGCGCTTCACGAGGCTGGGCACATGGTTGTCGGCGTCGCTCTGAACGTCTTCCAGCCACAGGCCCTTTCGATTCTCGATGCTGGAGGCGCCACTCAAGTCGAGTTATCGCGAGAGAGCGGCCAGTCGGAACAGGGCATCGAAAACTTCATCACGTCCCTCCTCGGCGGCCGCGCCGCCGAGGTTGTCATCCTCGGAGCCGCGAAGGCCACGGCAGGCGCCGGCATCGGCGAGACCAGCGATTTCGCCCGCGCAACTCGCGCAGCCATGGACCTCGAATTGCGCTTCGGCTTCGGCGCACTCGGGGTCACGCATTTCCCGGAGAAGGCCACCGAGATCCTTTATCACGAGCCGGCTGTAGTTGGTCGGGTCAAGGCCCGGCTCGACCGCTGCCTGGCCCGAGCATACGACCTCATCGCCGCCAACAAGGAGGCCGTCGAAGTCATCGGCGGCCGTCTGGAAGAAATTGGCTATCTCGATCGCGCAGGTATCGACGAGCTCCTGAAGGCATATCCGTTGCAGGACCTCGCATCGTCTAACGAAAGCAGTGGAGGTCTGGCGTGATCCGAGTGACCGTCGAAATCCTCCTGGGCGGATACGCTGAAGGCCGCCGCACGATCGGGCACATGTTCATTGCCAGCATCTCGGACCTTACACCGCAGAGTGACTACCGGATCGACATCACCGAGGGAGACAATCCTCTGACCAGAGCGAAAGCTCGCACCTTGACTGTTTACGTTCGTAATCATGCACGTGCTCGGAGCGTATGGTCCCTGATAGGGGCTGGGATCGCTGAAGCATTGAAGGCGGGCTTTTAGATCGCCTCCATAACAGCCGCATTGGTCGCATCACGATATTGTGACAAGCGGCTTTTTCTTGTGGAAACGCGCGATTGAGGGTTCCTCTCGTGCAGCCAATGTGTCGAAAGCCCTGCCCCTTCGAACCCATATCTCAGGCTTCGCGCAGCGGATACCGAGTAGCTGAATCACCAAGAGCCATCGATCGATTCACGCCTTCTGACCGCTACGGCATCAGCCTCGTCAGGTTGACTGAATCAGCCGAGCCGAAAAAGTCGAATCAAAATCTGAACTTCCTCCGCCAACCGATTCACGAGACTTGAGATTTTTTCTTGACCCGCCCTCGACACTTGCAACTTCGGACCCGAGGATCGCCCTAACGCGCCCACCGAGCAACCATTCCGAACGGAGTTTCTGATGTCGATCTGCACCGCCAAGTAAAACTTCGGACGCGCGCCTCGCCGTTAGGTGTTCACTCACCCTTCGACGAAGCGCACGTCCAGAGGTCGGCGGAAGGCCAACCGTCCTGAGCGGGACAAAAGAGACGATCGCACCTCGCGCTGCATGGCGCAAGCGTGCCGTCGCGTCCTTCCGTCGACCTCCTCCACCGAAAAAATCCCCGGAGCGAAATCCGTCGGTCCTATGGCCGGCGAGCGCTCCTCCATGTCCGGAGGTCCTCATGCAGTTGCGTACGCAACACCTCGATTCAGCTAGCGGTCCCGGCATCGATCCCGAGACCTGGAAACCGACGCGGCCCAGCGAGGGTCTGCTCGACGCGCCGCTGCGTTCGCGCTCCGCCACCACTGGGTTCATGGTCGAAGACGGCAGGCTCATCGGATTCGCTTCGCGTCCCGAGAAGTATGCCGGCGAGGCCTTCTCGCTCGACTTCAACATCACGCATTTCGTCGAGCAGTACCCCCGTGTGCCCTATCACGACGGCAAGACGATCCGCCACCACACCTTCGACTTCTTCACCGTCCGCAAGCCGGGCATCCGCTCCTGCGTCGCGATCAAGCACAGCAGGCGCGTCGAGAAGAGCGGCATCCGGGAGGTCCTCAAGCTGATCGCAGCACAGGCCGGCAGGAAAGTCGCCGACGAGGTCATCCTGATGACGGAGGCCGATTTTTCCCGGAACCAGCGGTTCAACTCCGAACTGGTCCATGAAGTCCGCAGGCACCCCGTGCCGGAGCACGACAATCATGTCCGTCAGATCACCGCCGAGATCATCGGCGTCGTGACCATCGCTGACGTCGTCAAGCTGAGCGGCCTGGCCGCCGAAGGATTCCGCGCGACGGTCCGGCTCATCGCCGACCGCTTCTTCCATCTCGCGGATGTCGACGACCGGATCGACTACCACAGCCGCATCCGGCGCTACTGAACCCACCCCAACAAACCAGGAGAACGACCGATGACTGCCTTCAAGGACCTCCGCCGCCATCCCGCCGCCCCCGTGCAGCGCTCCAGCAACCGCGCGCCCGGCCGGTTCAACGCCGACGCCTGGCCCGGCTTCGCCGGCGGTCCGTTCGGCTCCGCCGTCCGGGGCGCTTCCGGCGACAAGCCGGCCAAGCCCCACCTGCGCTGATCCAGAGAAAGGAGATCACGATGCACTTCACGTTTGACGTGTCACGGAACGCCGGCGTCGCCGACACCATCCCGGTGCGGCTCGTCGACGGCTCGCTGCGCCGGCTCGTGCCGGTACCCGCCGAGCATGCTCTCACCTTTTTCGCCTACCCGCTCCTCCTCGACGGTTGGCCGGCTCATTTGACCCAGTCGATGCCGCCGCCGCTGTGGCGAAGCCAAATCACGGAAACTTCCAATGTACCCCCTCAAGAAGCAGCCGCGGCGCTTTGTCTTCGGCCCGCTCGATCGCATCGTTATCCGCAATCGTGAGTACCGCTGGGTCTCCACGGACGAATTCGGTCACGCCCTCTCCCCCGTGCTCGGGCCGGGCAAGCCGATCTCCGAAGGCTTCTCCCACGAAGACCTCGACATGCTCGCCGAAAGGGGCGTGCTCCAGCACGATCTCCACTACTACGACGAAGCCCGCGCCCTGACGCGCCTGAGGAACGGCGGCGCTATCTGCCTGTTCGATCTGTCGCCCTCCGAGCAGAAGCAGTTGCTTGAGAGACAGGAGATACTCGAACTCATCCGCCAGGAAGAGGTCACCGACCCCTCGTTCGTCCGAACCGACGCCCATCTCAAGAAGGTGCTGCCGAGGATCACGGCGACGCTGGTCGAGCGCAACCAGGCGCGCGCGGCCGAAGGCAAGACCGAGCGCTGCGACCAGCGCTTCGAGATGTCGAAGATCCCCTCCACGCGCACCATCCGCCGCTGGTGGAAGTCCTACGAAGGGTCGGGATTCGACATCATGTCGCTGCGCGACGGCCACCACCGCAGCGGCAATCCCTACTCGAACCTTGATCCGGACGTCCTGCAGCTCATCGACAAGCATGCCGCGGACTACTGCGACCGGCGCCGTCCGACCATGGCCGCGCAGTACGACGCGCTCGGGGCAGAAATCCGTCGGATAAACGAGGGACGGCCCGATAACGGGAAGCTCTCCATCCCCGCAAAGGGGACCTTCCGGAAGGCGATCAAGGCGATCCCGGTCTTCGACGCCTACGCCGGGCGGCACGGACTGGACGCGGCCAAGCGGAAGTTCGCCGTCGTTGGCCAGGGCATGGAGTCGGTTCGCGCGTTCCAGCGCCTGGTGATGGACGGTCACAAGACCCAAATCTCCACGATCGCGGTCCGGATCAGCAAGTGGGGCGCGCTCTCGCCCGAGGAGAAGAGGAAGGCCGAACGCGAACGGCTGATCCTGCACTTGTCGCTCTGCGCCGCCAGCCGCTGCATCACTGGCATCCGCTTCGCCAAGACCGAGAACAAGGAGACGGCGAAGGCGCTGTTGCGCATGAGCGTGACAGACAAGAGCCGCTACGCGGCCGCCGCTAAGTGCAAGAGCGACTGGCCGATGACCGCCCGTCCCGCTTCGATCCATACCGACACGGGCAGCGCGTGGATTTCGACCGAATTCCGCGGCTGCGTCGCCGATCTCCGCTGCACGCTCGAGACGGCACCGGTTGGCCTACCCCAGATGAGAGGTCACGCCGAGCGCGTCTTCGGCACGATCGACCGCAGCCTCCTGCCGAACTTCACCGGCAGGACGTTCGGCAGCATCGAGGAGAAGGGCGACGACGATCCGGCTGCGGAGGCAAGCATCTTTTCCGAAAGCATCGGGTCCGCGTTCGTCAGATATGTCGTGGATCGCTACCACCACACGCCGCATGCGGCCCTTTGCGGCATGACGCCGTACGACAAGTGGCTCGAGCTCGTCGAGCGCTACGGCGTGCTGCCCCCGCCCGGACGCGACGAGGTCCGAAACATCTTCGGACCGCGCATCGAGCGTGCGCTCGATCATCGCGGCGTGCGGGTCGCAGGCGTCCACTACCAGTCGGCTAGGCTGCAGGAATACCGGCGCAAGGTGGGCGACGCTAGGGTGGCGGTGAAGTTCGATCCGGAGGATCTCGGTCGGGTCTCGGTCTGGATCGACGACGCGTGGCTGACGGTGCCCGCGATCGTCGGATCCCTTGACGGCGTCCACCTCGATCACTGGAGCGAAGCGGTCAAGGATCTGCGCCGCCGGAACCTCATCCAGTCGTCGTTGTCCCGGCACTACGTCGACACGGCCATCCGCGATCTCGCATCGATGGGACGCCTAGCCTTGTCCTTCGCCGACGTCTCCGCACCGACTCTAACGGCGGACGACCTCGAACGCGCCGAGCGCGAGCTCCTCTACGGATTCGACATCGTCGACCCCAATGACGGCGACGCTCCCGACGCCGCAAGTGCCCGCGACACGAACGGAAGCCGCGACCGCTTCGCGAACGCGATTCCTGTGGCCGATACGCCACCCGGCACCGAGACCCGTCCCCCCGAAGGGGACGACGCGAATGGTTCGGGCAACAAGCCGACCGTCCGCACCCGCAAACCCAACCTGAAGCTGGAGGACTGATTCATGATGAACAAGCCCATCAACCACAACGACCCCATCGCCCGCCTGCGCGCCTCTCTCCCCGAGGAGTTCGGCGAGCAGTACGCGACCATCGAAGCCTTGCGCACGAAGTTCGTGCGCACGGAGCGCGATGGTCAGTTGGCCGAGCAGATGAACCTGCTCATCAACAACGCCGTTCAGTGCCGCGACCCCAATCTGCCCCCCTCGCTGGACAACCGGATCGAGGGAAAGGGTCTGGCCCTGATCGGATCGACCGGCGCCGGCAAGACCACCTCGCTGCGGGACTTCTTCAGAAACCACGCGGTGTTTGCCGGCTACCGCGATCCCGCCTCGGTGTCGCCCCTGCTCTGGCTGAGTGCGCCCTCCCCGTGCACGATCATCCAGCTGGGTCGCAAGATCCTCATTGCGAGCGGATACCCGCTCGAACGGGAGCTGCCGGCTCATCGCCTCTTCGAAATCGTGGGCCAGCGGCTCAATGCAATGGGCAAGATCGTGCTCGCGATCGAAGAGTTCCAGCACGTTGTCCACAATGTGCCGGTGAAAGACCAGCAGGCCGTCGCCGACATCCTCAAGCACCTGATGGAGGTCGAACGGATCACTGTAATCTTGTCCGGAATCGAGACCTTGCTGCCGTTCCTGGCTCTGGATCCGCAGCTCGATCGCCGCATTTCGAAGGTGTACTTCCACCGCCTCACGCCGGCCGATCTCGATAAGGTGGCCGATATGGTCCACGCCTACGTGGAGGAAGCTGGTCTCGAGATCGCCTACTCCGACAACGACGCGCTATTCCCGCGGCTAGTCCACGCCTCCCTACATGCCTGGGGTCTGTCGATCGAGAACACGATCGCCGCCATCGCCCTGTGCAAGCAGCAGGGCGACGCGACGCTCACCAAGGAGCATTTCGCGTCCGTCTATGCCGCGAAATCGGGAAAGTCCGCTCCAGAGAACCCCTTTCTCGCGGACCGCTGGCACGAGATCGTGTGCAAGACCGCGGTGCATGAGGCCGATCCCGCCGGGCCACCGCTCGCGACCGAACGCGACAAGGATCGCAGGTAAGCCACAACATGCTGCCGGAGCTACTCCGGCAGCATGCCCTGTCCCTTCATCAATTCACGGAAGCTCCCCCATGCAAAAGCTCGCATTGACCGTCCAGCAGGGCATCGGAGAAACGCCGGCCAGCTTTGCCTCGCGTGTGGCGGCGCGCAACTTCGTAAGTGCGCGCGATCTTGCGACGGACTTCGGCATCTCTTTCCAGAAGATCGTCGACGGAGATCGCTCCGAGATCCAGCGCCTGACCGAATTGGCCGGAGGTCGTTTCGACGACCTAATGCGGAACGCAATCCTCAAGAATGGGACTTTGTTTGAGCTGCGCGGCCAGCAGATCACGAAGCCCGCTATCAGACGCGCGCGTGTGCACGTCTGTCCGATCTGTCTCCAGGAAGACATTGCCGCGTCGAACCTTCATCCGGCCTTGTCGGCCTACGGTCGATACGAATGGGCGATCACAGCGATTCGAACCTGCGTCCGGCACTCGGTCGCACTTGTTGAAGTCAGAGACGATCTGCCGCCGAGCCAGCTCCATGACTTCACCCGGAATATCGCCGATGCCATCCCCAACATCGATCGCCTGGCGGCGGAGGCGTATCGCCGTGCTCCTTCCGGTCTGGAGACCTATCTCCTTGGTCGCATCGACGGCCGCCGCGATTTCGCCTGGTTGGATACCCTGCCCTTCTTCGCTGCAGCCTGGACCGCCGAGGTCGTGGGGGCGGTGGCCGCATTCGGAAAGCGCGTGAACCTGGACAATCTCTCCGACAACGAGCGGTACGCAGCCGGATGTGCCGGCTTCGAGATCCTGAAGGACGGAGCCGAAGGCCTCAAAGATTTCATGCGGGCGCTCAAGGGTAGTCATGTGCCCAAGTCCGGCCGAGGTTCTGCCGACGGGCCGCAGGCGATCTACGGAAAGCTGTTCATGTGCTTCGCTCAAGGACTTCCGGATCTTGCTTATGATCCGGTCCGCGAAGCCATGGCCGAGCACATCTTGGCCAATTTCCCACTCGGTCCCGGCGATGTCTTATTCGGAAGGCCAGTCGCTACCAGGCGCTTCCACTCGATCCGGACGGCATCGATCGCTTACAGCATGCACCCGAAGCGCCTGCGGAAGCTCATCGAGGCGGAAGGTCTGATTTCTGACCCCGCGCTCAGGGACAGGGACATCCTGTTCGATGCCGAAGTGGCGGACCGCCTGTTCAAGCGAGAGGCCGATTCGCTGACCATGAAGCAGGTGGAGGTATACATCAACGCACCCCGCCCGATGGCCCAGATCCTCTTTCAGGCCGACCTTATCCGCCGGCACGTCGTCGGCTTGGGAAAGATGAACGAAGTCTACTTCAAGTCGGAGCTCGATCAATTCTTGGCGCGTCTTTTCCGCAGGGCCGAGACGGTCGCGGTGCCTGGTCCTGGGATCTGCGATGTTGCAACGGCCGCGAAGCGCACGAATGGGTCCACGGCGGATTACGTCCGACTTGTACTCGAAGATCGCCTCGCCTGGGTCGGCCGCAAGGAAGGCATCGATGGCGTCCTCTCCTTGCTCGTCAACTTGGAGGAAGCTCGTCCCCTGATCAGGCTGCCCGAGCTCTCTGGTCTCGTCCCGGCTGACGCAATCCGGGTATTGCGGGTCAACAGCAAAGTCATGGCCGGACTGGTGAAGGTCGGTGCGTTCAAGACGATTGTCCAGCGACACCCGATCAAGAGAAATCCGCAGACAGTCATTCCCCACGAGGAGATCGCAAGGTTCAAGGAGGAGTACGTGTCCCTTTTCACGCTCGCCCGTGCACAGGGAAAGCACATGCCCGGCCTGCTCCGCGAGCTCACCGAACTTGGAATTCGGCCGGCCCCGGAACTCGACGGTGTCGGGGCGACGTTCTACCGACGGAGGGAGCTCGGTTCGTATTGAGTATCCTCACCGTCCGAACCTTCCGTACAATGGCTCCTCGGCTACCGTCCCTGGACGGCTGACAGTTAGCGCCCACGTTTTCCGCGTGTATGCTGACAAAGTCAAAACGTCGCTCTCGACAATGAATTCGAGGGTGGAGGAATACGTTCAGGTGAAAAAGCGGAAACGCGCGTTCACTTTCTTGCCTTCCGGAACGTGCTTCAGAATATCCCCGACCCGCCGGGCGGCTCGAACGGTCACCGGATCGCCAGTGTCGAATTGAGTATTGTTGAAGTTCAACTTCGATAGCCCGATCAGCTCGCGCGCAAGCTCTGAAGCGTTCGTTTCACCGTCTTCGCGGACGAATTCGATCGCGCGCGGAATGTATGCGCCCGGGTACACTTGGAAGTACGGGACTGCTCCCTTCAAGTATACGATGCCCGACTTGTCGTCGAAAAGCATCGCCGTGCCGCGCACCATGGGGGAATCGCCGCCGCGGAGGACGCGTGTTCCGGATCGGCGGACCGTCACAAGATCGAGGACGTCGAGCTTCTCACCCGCAGCGGCCTGCATGAAGCCTGCCCTCTCGTCTTCGTTGAACCCGGACGTCTTGTGCATCACGAGCCTGGCGGGCATCGTACGGTGCTCTCGGCGATATGTCGCCAACCCATCGGCCAGAAGCTGATAGGCGCTGTCCCGAGAAAGGTGCGGGGTGCGATCGTCCTTATCATAGGATGCGCTCCCGCCCTGCACGATGAGGCCTTCTCCCCGCTCGTCGAACACCTGGGCAACGCTAGTCATTAGCTTCTCGCCCGTGACGCTCTTGAAGAAACTCACGCCCACGTAGCATGTCGTTAGGGACGACGGCTGACGGGCCAGTCTCCAAGGCACCCCTCCCGCTTTGTAGTAGAGCGCTGTATGAAAGTTCCAGGCCGTCGTCGCCCGGTCCTGCAGCTTCCTGTCGCGCGCCCTGCCGCCGAGCGAGTAGCCGTATGTGTCGGGGCGAACGACTTGGCATGGCAGGGGCAGGTCGACTGCGCGGGCTTTGAACAAGTCGTGGAAATTCAGCGACGACGGCACCGGCCGGCGCTGCTCCGGTGCTGGCTCCTGCAATTCGTCGATCGGCGGATCGACATCCGTCGTCCGTGGCCCGTCTCCGAGCGCGAAGACTTCCTGGGGCGGAGCAATTATCAGCACATGCAGACCGCTTTTGGCAGCCAGATCCCTTCCATGGTCCATGAAAATGTCGACGAGTCGGGTCAGCGGGTCCGCGTCGGCCAAGGCAGCCGAAAGTTCGTGGCGCGAGATCGCACGCGTCGTCAGGTCAGAAAGTTCGAGCGAAGTCCCGAAGACCTGAGGTATCATCCCCGGAAAGGAAGGGCGAAGGTTGGTGAGCTTCGTTTCCTGGGAGGCGACGCCGTTCTTGCAGTCCTCGAGCCAGTCCCGAATGTGGTCTACCGTTGCCGTCGTGCCGATCACGCCCAGGCGGATCGGGGTCGGAATCGTCGGGCTACCTTTATCGAAGACGCCAAATAATCCGAGGCCGGCTCTTATGTCGACGTGCTGGTTGTTCTGGTGGAACGCGAGCGCCGGCTCGTCTACGAAATGAAGCCTCATTGATCGAGCTCCCGATCACTCGACGGCCGAACGGTGGGCGTATCCAGCGGTGTCAACGAGTCGTCGTCCACCCGCGCGAAGCGGAACGACTCGAGCGGCGCGAATTCCAGCAAGCGTGGTCTATCGACACGCGTCCATGGCGCCCGGAGTACGGCCTGCCAGATCAGAAGTTGGCTCAGTACGGATCGGTTCTTTTCGATGCGCTTGATGCCCGACAGACGGTTCTCGTGGAAGCGGTCGAGATCCTTTCCGTTGTAGGTGAAGCGGTACGTGGGCGTGATTTCCAGATACCACTGTTTGGCCAGCCAACGGAAGCGTCCCTGGACGGCGTTGTGACGGTAGTAGTTGAACTTCTTTCCATCCTTCGAGGTCGACTGGTAGTGCGAGACCACGGTGGTGGTGCTCCGGAGCTTGAGGTTCGGATATTTCAGGCGTCTTGGGCCTTCCTCGACGCGGCCCATGAAGGCGAAGACATCCAGATCGCCGTGATACCGCACGCCTTGTGCCCAGAGGTCGTCGCGGATGGCTCGGTTGAGCAGTTGGACGAACAGCCGGCGGCGTGCGTCATCATCCGAATAAGCCCACTCGCGCGCTTCGAAGCGATCAATCCCGCCGACGTCGATGACGGTGCCGAGGCGGGAAAGCTCAGGATCCACGAGACTGTAGAAATTTCCCTCGTGTATAGTCCACGCGTTCGGCACGTATTCGGCAGGTTGCCCGGACGCGTCCTCATTCAACGCCGCCCAAACGGCTTGCCTCGTGTTGCGCAGGGATGGCGCGACGAATAACGTTTCCGGAAACCGTCGGAGGAGAATGAGGTTTGGAAACCCCTCCTCTTGCGCGTCTTGACCCACTTGGTCTGCGACAACGCCTTGTGGTGCAACGCCGGACGTGTCGCCACCATCGGAAGGTTCAGCACCGCCGCCAGGAGAGACGGGTTGCGTGCGGAGATAGCCCCGCGCGAAGGCCGCCGCCGAAAGGCACGCATACTTCGTCCAGGCTTCCTGGCGTTTCAGACCGACGATATCGCTCAAGCCCCGTATCGAGATCATCGGCGTCTTGTCGCGCGTCGCGCGATGTACGCCGGCCGATTCCATCTCCACGGCGAGCATCGACCTTGCCGTGGTGATCCATGGGAAGAGCACCTGCGGATCCTTTATCAGCCGGTCGCTGGACGCAATCGCGCCCGCCATAAATCGGGACGCTCGCGGTTCGGCATTCTTGCCGTAGGCGGCCTGCAGTTTCGAGCGAAGATCTCGCTGCCAGGCTTTGGGTCCGTACAGCTTGCCTGTGCCGAAAGAGACAGCGGGCTTGGGGGGCAGATCGGCCGTCCAGTCTCCAATCTCTTCGGCACGGGCGGAGAGATTTGCGATGCCAGCGGCAATCGTTCTGTCGATCGGGCCGCCTCCGACGTTGTATGTCGGCCACTCTTCGAAGCGACGGGCCTCGATGCTAAAATCGTGGATGCGTGTCGAGATCACAACGTCCCCGAGAGTCACGTCATCCGACGGAAGTCCGCCGGCGATGCCCACTACCAAGATCAGGGCTGGCTGCAGGTCGTCGTAAAGGTCGCGGGCCGCTTCTTGGGCCTCTCCGTTGCCCTGCTCGAGCTGACGCAGGATGGCCAAGCGATATCGTCGGCCCTCGCCGGCACCCGCGCTGCGGAGCGTGTACTCGCGGTGTCGGCTCTTGTGAATTCGATGGTCGTCCGGAAATGCTTGCAAGACGGCCGTGAACTCGTCGTCACGAATCGTCAGAATTCCGACGTCTACCAACTGCGTCATCATTGCCTGCGTGTCGAGCGGAAGGCTCTGATGAGCCTGCCGGCGTCCGGCCGCTTAAACTGGGCGGCGCGACTCTGCCAGCGTCGGAATTATACAATCAGCGTGATCCATTTTCCCCTCTTTCGTCGGCGGTCACCGTTATCCACGGGGCCTGAACGTTCCCATCGGCACTCGCGACATGGCAGACCGCCGAAGCCGGCCGCCCTATTGATTGCCTCGACCCGAACACCCCCGGATGACCGCTGATTTCGACCTCGCGTGTCACGGCCGGGACGCCCTCCTACATCGTCCCTAGGCGCCGCCGGTGGTGGCCGTGGATCCTGGCGCTGGCGTTCGTCGTCGCGGTTGGGGCCGCCGGCACGTACGCCTTGCAGAACCCGGACGCCCAGTTGCGGGCGGTGAGCCGCCCGGCGGGCACGGAAGCGGATTCCGGCGGTAAGGCGATGTTGACAGACCTGCCCGCAGGCCAGCAGAAGTCGGCGCAGGACCCTCGGCAAGACCGTTGCCGACCAGCAGGGGTAACTGAAATGAGCGACCAGCGTGTGGGCCATTACCGCCAAGATGGTCGTCCTGCAGCCGGCGTCCGCTCCGGCGCAGCCGCCCGTCGTCAGGGTGCCGCTCCCCATTCCGCGAGTGCGCCCGCTGTCGCGGCCGAATAACGGCCGGCCCCCGCTCCACGCGCTCCGCTGAAGCCGAGACGGCCTTTCTGGTCCCGCCAACGAGGTCGCGGCCGACTTCGGTGGGGCGGCGCACCCTTGGAGCCGCCGAAAGCCGGTCGCGCTGAGGTCGTCCTGCCGGCGTCGGTCCTCGCAATTCGCAGGCCGAATCAGGCAGTATTAGCTTACGCGGCGCGCCTTTCGGGCCTCTCATGTCCATAAAGATCACCGGGCTGGATGAATTCCAGCGCGAGATGCGTCTCCTCGCCGAAGCTGCCGAGGCGTTGGACGGAGAGCTCACGACGCTGCGGTTCAATGCTTCCGATCAGACCAGCGTCGAACGCGCCATCGCCGACATGAGGCTCGCGATAGACCGCAAGGTCGCCGCATACAGTCATAGCTCCGCCGTGGCCGACATGGCCGCGGAGCTGAAGCGCAAATACGAAGCGGACATCTTAGCGCGCGCCGCTGCGGCGCGCCTGACCAACGAGGCCAACGACGTGACGAACGCCCCAGTCGACCGAACCGTCTTCCGGCAGATCGAAAACGTGGTCAGCGACCTCCGTTCGTCGGAATACAACACGTTCGACCGACATATAAAGAAGCTGTCAAGAATCCTGCATACCGAGACGCTCGCCCCGATAACTGACGAGCTCACGCGCGGCGTCGATCTGGATGCCTGGATCAAGGCCGGTGAAGCCACCCAAGGAGGCATCGTGGGTTCGGCGTCGCTTGAATGGCCCAAAGACACGCGCGAAGAGCTCGGACTGATCATTCTGCTGATCGACCGCTTCGCGCAAACGCCTGATGAGGCGATGCAGTTTTCGCATACGTTCTATTACGCCGGCAATAGCATCACTGCCAACGTGCAGAATCTCGTGTCGCAAGTGTTCGTTCCGTTCGCCCGCGATTACATCGACCATGTGAAGCATGCGACCGGCGCCTCCGAACCGACACTGCTGCCCGAGCGGTCCGGTCCCGCCGCGCGCAAGATATTCATCGTGCACGGGCACGACGACGGCGCGCGCGAGGCGGTCGCGCGGTTTCTCGAGCGGCTGGGCTTCGATCCCATCATCCTGCACGAACAGGCTAACCAGGGGCGGACGATCATCGAGAAGATCGAAGCGCACGGCGATGTCGGGTTCGCCGTCATACTCCTGACCCCGGACGACGTCGGCGGCCTGCATGGAGCGGAACAACGTCCACGTGCCCGCCAGAACGTGATGCTGGAACTCGGCTACTTCATCGGACGGCTGGGCCGAGCGCGGGTGTGCGCTCTAAAGCGAGGCGACATCGAAGTCCCTTCCGACTTCGGAGGCGTTGTCTACGAGCCTTTCGACTCCGGCGGAGGCTGGAAGCAGGCGCTGGGGCGGGAGCTGCAGGCCGCCGGCTTTCAGATTGACTGGAACGTGGTCATGAGGCGCTGACACATGACGCAGGACGCCGCCCGCATTTTCGACTTTCTGACCGGCGCCGAAGCCGACTACATGGACGGCGTCATCGACAAGCATCGTGAGACCATCTGGGCCAAACCGTTGATCGCCGAGATCGACGCCTCCGGCGGCCTCAGGAGCGAGAACATGGCGAAGCTGTTCGAGCTTCGCTTCGGAAACGCGCTGAGCGAGGCCGGGGTCCAACCGCGCTACGAGGTGCCTGGCGAGGCGGCCTCGAAGATCGATTTCGGCTTCGCCTCCGAGGGAAAGGAATTTCTGGTCGAGATGATGCGCCTCGAAGAGACCGATGCCGTGCGGAAGGCGACCATCGTGAAGGAGATCGAAGGCGGCGTTGTCATGGCGGAACGGCACCTGCATTCCGACGCCGGTGACCCGAAGCAGACGCCGGAGGGCGAGACGCTGAAGGCCGTCCAGCGCATCTGTAAAAAGCACGAGAAAGACGGAAGACCTCACAAATTTCCGTCGCCTGCCGGCGCCACCCACGTCCTGCTCGTCGATATGCGCGCTTTCAAACATGGCGGCGACAAAGCTGACCGCGCGCACATCGCGCTTGGCGGCAAGTTCGTTCCGCAGCCGTTCCGGCACTATTTCGAGGGAAAGCTGATCACCGGCGTCTTCGACTCGGAGACGAACCAGAAGGGCGCGGCCGAAGCTCGGGAGCGCCTCCACTTCATCGGCTTCGTGAATGAGAAGGCTTATGGCGACGGCACTTTTGGACCGTCGATCCAGTTCATCGCCAACAACAACCTCTTCAAGTCCGCCGAGGACGCCCAGGAGGCCCTCGCCGGGTGGCCGCTTGGCGTGCCGGAGATTCTGAACGCGCCGTTCGGGGCGACGTCGGCGAACGTGGCCAAGCTGGCGAAGGCCATGTCGGCGATAACTGTAGCCGAGGGAGCCGACCTATCGCGGCTTCTGAAAGATAGATGGGGTCTGTCGTCGTGACGACTGAACGTGGCGGAGCCTTGCATGCCGGAGCGGACTGTCATGACGAAGGCTGACGATCCGGAGATGACCGCGCTCGATGTGGATGAGTTCCTGAGGGAGTTCGCCGCGTCGCTCGGCGATGTGCCGCCTAGGGTCGCCTGAAAGATGTTCAATTCCAATTGCTCGGTGGAGAAAGTGTGGGGCATGGGATTCTATGCGAAGAGCGCCAAAGCGATCTTCTTCTGGTCGGAAGGGGCCGGATGAGCCCGCCGGTCGTGTCGCCGAGAGAAGACGGAAAGAGGTCGGCTTGAATGGGGCAATCACCGCCTTGCAGTCGCCCGCGCCAAAGGCGCGACCACCGTCCCTGTTCTCTTGCACGAGGAAGTTCGCGCTGAGGTCTTCCAACGCGTCTGGTGGAGCCGGGCGCAGAAGTTCAACCTGTTGATAGAAAGTGAATCCCCGCCTGCCGCTTTCCGACAGGTTATCCTAGTCAAAAGTGCCAGGGGAGTATGATCATCGTGGACAAAAGCCGCCTGCATCTTGTCGCGGAAAGCCAGAAATTACATCACTTTTCGCACCATCGATGGCCGACTTGGCATGCATTTCACACGGACGGAGACGAGGCTAGAGCCGCGCCGTAATAGACTTCCTCGTCTCCGTCATCAGAGTCCCTCGAGATAAAGATTCGCGGCGGGCTTCGGCATCGCCGCGAAAATGGTGCGACGAACGAATCGTGAATCAACTGTGAGACGAACGATGGCGAGCGTGGTTGCAGATCGGGAAGCGGAAGTTCAGAACGCACCGGCGGTAGCAGCGAGGGGGCGCGGTGAGCTTTGGATTCGCCTCGAAAGTACTCCTCTTCTTACTCTTATTCTTACTCGTGAAAATCGATGACGCAGCTTGTTGACGTCGGCATCCTGACCATTCGCGACGACGAATTCGTTGCCGTTTTAGAGGCCTTTCCAGACGAACCGCGTATTCACAAGACCCGCCACCGCGAGTACACGCTTCGCACGGCGGATGCTGGCGACGGTCGTCATTATCGCCTTGCCATCCTCCGACAGCTTGAGCAGGGTAACGGCGAGGCGCAGGAGGCGGCTCGCGATCTCTTCGACGACATGCAGCCGTCTCTCATACTGGTGGTCGGCATCGCTGGGGGCCTGCCATCGGACGACGTCACGCTGGGAGACGTCGTGCTCTCGACGCGGATCCATGATTTTAGCCTAGAATCCCGACGCTTCGAAGAGGCCACCGCCTATAACGTCGGAGGTGGACCCATCGACAGAACGATCGCCGCCGGCATAGCGAACCTCTCTGCGCGCGTTGCGGACATGGGGGATTGGACGGCCGATCTCCCCGCTAAGCCGGCTGTGTCCTTCGGCACGGGGAAGCTGTACGGGCCGAAGGCATGGCAACGGGACCTGCGGGCAAAGTTGCAGTCGGTCTACGGAAAGAACGTGGCGCCTCGCGCGCCGCGGTTCGTGGCCGGCTCCATTGCTTCCAGCGATCGGCTGGTCAAGGACCCGCAATTGCTCTTTCCATGGATCATGACGGCGAGATCGATGCTCGCCGTTGAAATGGAATCCGCGGGGGTCCATCGCGCGACGCGAGATAAGACCCCGATGATATCCATCCGCGGCCTGAGTGACATCGTCGGCCTCAAGCGGCAGGAGGCTTGGACGAAATATGCGTGCCTTTCGGCCGCCGCCTTCGCCCGGGGATATTTGCGCACGCAGCCGGTCCCGCCGGGTAACTACGCGCTAGGCGGCACCGGCGAAGCTTCCTCGGGCTCGTCTGGAGCGAACGTCTCAGATCGGGAAGTCAATGATGCGCAGGAAGAAGGGTTCGCGAACCTGATCCATCTGAGGCAATTTCCGGATACTCTCTACGTGGCGCCTGCCTTGCGCCACACGCGACAAGGAGCGTGGGCGGCGCTGAACCAGAGCGGCTCCGGCCAGCCCGGCGACTATGTTCCGGGCGCATGGACGATCTACGAGGACAATCTCTACAGCCTCGTGGATCCTGAGCTCTCGCGCTTGAAATCCATCATCGACGTCGGCGCGATCGACCGCTTCGAAACTGGCGAATGGGCACTCGCCGAGAACGACTTGCGCCGGCGTCTTTTCGTCCAGTTGCTAAACGGTGCGCTCCGCGACGATCTATGGGGCCATGGGGTGAGATATCACAGCGATCTCGACGTCTATGCATTCATGGGACGCACCGAAGAGGGACCGAGGCGGCTGAAGTATCCGAACCTCAAGGTCCGCAGCACCTCCACTGTGGTCTCGCACTACGAAGCGACATCGAAAGACGGAAGGAAGTTCACGTACTACCGCCACAACGCCTTTCAGGGGCGTTTCCGCTGGCTCGGCGGAAAATGGTATCTGGAGATCACGCCCACGTACCGCTTCACGTTCAACGGGAAGGACCTCGACCGCTTTCACGAAAAGCGGCTGTCGGGGATCAAGCGCATTGAGAAGAACCGCTCCGTTCTCAGCCAGCTTCTAATCTGGCAGGCGACCCTGCGAGCGCCATGGACGAGGGTCGATCGGGCACGCTTGCTGGAGTTCGCACCGCTGGAGTCCTTTCGCTTCGCACGCATGGACGACGATTCACTCACGCCGCTGGACTCGCCGATTGATCGGCCATCGAGCGACCAGGAGATCGAGTGATGAGACTCCAGTTCATCGACGAACCGGCGTTGGCGTTCTTTCAGAACAACAGCCACGTCGACATACGCGCCGGATTGACTTCGTTTGGCGTCTTCGACAAGGGCAGCTCCACGATCCCGACGCCGATCCGCTTGGGAGTGGTTGGCACGACCGCGACCGTCGACCGCGTCCGCGACTGGCTTGAGGACTGCAAGAACGGCGTCGTGTCCCAGGAGACGAAGCTCACGACCCTTCGCCCTTCGTTCCCGGGGATGACCGTTCAGGTCTTCGGGACGACTCTTGAGCTTTCCGACCTGACGACGCGCGCGATTTCGCGCCACGAGCTTTCGGCTGCTTTGGCCGGCGAGGAGCCTTTGACGCGCCTGGTCGAGACGTTCATGGACCACGCGCGAGATCTGGCGGCGAAAAGCGGGCTCCACGTTCTCATAATTGCGCCGCCTCACGAGGTCTTCGCGCTCGGAGACGGACCTCGCATCTCGGAGGTTGACCCTCCAATCGACGAACTGCAGGAGCCGGCTCCGGAGCAGCGGCGACCGATGCCATCGTCACTGAACTTCCACGATCTATTCAAGGCGCGTGCGGTCGACTTGCCCCTTCCGTGCCAGATCGTGCGTCCGGACACCTACGGTTTTTCGCTAGGCGGGCGTGTGCGCGACAGGAAGCTGCAGGACAAGGCCACGACCGCCTGGAATTTCCATACGGCGCTCTACTACAAGGCGGGCGGCGTGCCTTGGCGGCTCGCACGGCAGCCATCGTCGCTGACGACATGCTACGTGGGCGTGAGCTTCTTCAAGAGCGTAACGGGCGAAACGCTGATGACCAGCGTTGCACAAGTATTCGACGAGCGCGGTGAAGGGCTGATCGTGCAAGGCGGAAGCGCGTCCTACGACAAGGACGACCGTAGCCCGCATCTGTCGCGGGAGAACGCCTATCGGCTTTTGGCAGATGGCTTGGCCACCTATCGGCGGGAGCATCGAACGATGCCTGCGCGGCTCGTTATGCACAAGACGTCCGGGTTCAATGCCGACGAGAAGGCGGGCTTCACGCAAGCAGCAGAGGGCGAAAAGCTCGAGGTTCTCGATCTAGTGACGGTGCGCAGGTCCGGAACACGAATCCTCCGCGCCGGTGAGTCGCCCATGGTGCGCGGGACGACGATGCTGTTCGACGAGAAATCCGGCATCGTCTACCTCAAGGGCGCCGTCCCGTATTTCCAGGTCTATCCTGGGGCCTACATCCCGCGCGCGATCGAGTTCATCCGCGAGGAGGGCGAGACGCACGCCTCAGAACTCGCGCGGGAACTCATCGGCTTGTCCAAACTGAATTTCAACAACACGCAGTTCGACACGGGCGATCCGGTCACCGTCCGCGCGGCACGGCGCGTCGGAGACATTTTGAAGCACGTTCCCGTAGGCAAGAATGTGAATGCCCGCTTCAGGTACTTCACCTAAGGGCGAAAAGGCCATTTGCGGTGACAGTGCACTAAGTTCGTTTGCTATCGCCGGCGCGGTTCCGGCTTCGATGCTCATCAATGCTCTGCCGTCAAAATTGCCTTTGCCGTCGAGTCCTTCCCCCCTAAACTACCCTCCCCACCGGCATGGGTTCCGACCGCCCCGGTAGACGCGGAGTTAGATTATGCCCAAACCGGAAAGCTTCCCGATCGAGAAGATCTTCGTGCCCACGAAGCAGAAGAAGACCGTCAAGCCCGAGACCGTCGCGGAGATCGCGGAAAGTATTCTGGAGATCGGACAACAGGCCCCCATTTCCGTTCGGCCCGACGGCGACCGCCTCGTTCTGGTCGAGGGACTGCACCGGTTAGAGGCCTGCAAGGCGCTCGGCGAGACGACCATTCTCGGCGTCCTGGTCCCGGCGGAGGTTGCTCAGCACAAGCCGCAGCTAGCCGAGCGACCCGAAGTCGAGGCAGAGCGCATCAAGATGGCGCGATTGAAACAGTTGCGCCTGGAGAAGGAAGCCGCAGAGGCATCGACTTCTGCCTTGAAGGGCGTCGGCGCAACGCAAGCGCCGCGCAGCCGTGCGGCGAAAGGGGTCCGCGACAATCCGAAGGCATCACCGGGCCGGACTGCGAAATCGAAGCCGAAATCATTGTCGGACTGGATCACGCAGCAAAAGGGCAGCGGCGGCCGCTATTGATGGCGGCGGTTTCAGTTCGTAGCTCGTAGGATGGGTAGAGCTCTTGCGAAACCCATCATTCCACAACGGCTATCGATGGGTTTCGCTTCGCTCTACCCATCCTACGCGCTGACATCATCCTACGGACCGATATAGATTGCTCTCATTGAATTCACCCAACCTCGGACAATGAAGTACCTCCTGCTGTTCGCCGGCGCTTTCGTTATCTGCGTGCTCGCATTCGCATGCGTGCTTTACTGGAAATACACCCGGCTCTTTCCCGAGCCTTCGAACGAGGTGGTGCAGATCACGCCCGAGAAGCGCGCCGTTCTGGAGCGGCTGAGAAAGGAAACCAAATTCCAGCCCCACCATTTCCCGCCTCTGGGCTATACCGGTGCCGAAACGCCCGAGGATCGCGCGCGGGCTACAGAGGCCGTCAACGGGGTGATCGATGCAGTTCTGGCGCAGCCTGACGGTCCTGTTCACGCGCGCACCGTCTCCAATCTCATTGGAAAAGCGATGAGGCTGATCTCTCGGTTAGCAACGGAGGATCGCGACCGGACCGGCGGGTATCTCGTAGAGGTCTGGTACATCCTGGGTTTCAAGGGCGCGACCGGCCAATTCGCCTACGGCGCCGCCTACTCCAGAGCCGGGGGCCACAGCGAACCGCTTCCTCCAGGCTGGACGGCGGCGGACCAGCCGCGTCCCATCGATCCTTAGCCTGTCCGATGGTGGAGCGAAGATCCATCCTCAGGGAGAGTGACGGAACTCGCTCAACCATCCTACACACGGGAGTAATAGCCGCGATCAGCAAACCGCGGCCCTCTCCTCACCGATCAACCCGATCGTCTCACGCCGCCTTCGCCTGCTCCGGCGAGGCCGTTTCCATCGCCCGCATGTAGAGGTCGAGCAGGCTTTCGCGCTCGTCACGCTCGTTCTTGTCTTCCTTGCGCAGCTTGATGATCTCCTTGAGTATCTTCACGTCGAAACCCTCGCCCTTGGCTTCCGCGAAGACTTCCTTCTTCTGTTCGCTCAACTCCTGCATTTCGCTGTCGAGGTTCTCGATCCGCTCGACGAAGGAACGGATCTTGCCGCCGGGAATGGTGATGTCGGACATGGTGCCTCTTTGCTGACTGAGGTCGTGAAAATGACCGCAAAGAAATGACCAATGTGTTAACCCTCGCCGTCTTCACGGGACGCGCAAACTTGCCGTGGCGATCTCGACGAACGCCGCCGCGGTTCCATGCACGCCACCAAACTCTCTCCCGAATTCCTACAAATCTCTGCCATCTACCAAAGGTAGATTTCTCCCCTGAAGCGTGGTCAACAACGCGACTTGCAAGAAACTCTGCAGGCGTCAGGCCCGCTTCCGACAATGAAATGGGAGCTACGCCATGCAGCATCTGCCGAACGACACCATCGACGTCACCCTCGACCAGTTTGGTCAGATCGAGACCGTCTACGGAGACCCCGGCTTTCCCGCAGCCAGGGACGTCTGGGGCGGCAACGATACCGTGACGGCCACCGTCACTGAGCTCAATACGCGCCTGACGATCTTCGGCGATGACCACACGATGCTACTTGGTCACTCGCAAGGCGGCAATGACACGCTCATCGCCGACATCGGCGGCGGCTGGAACACCGGCCTCGTGGTCGGCGACACCCAATCGATGATCGACGACGCCAGGGGCGGCAACGACACCATCGTCGCGGATGCCCATGGCACGGTCTACACCACTGTCTCGGCCTTCGGCGATGTCGCGGGCGACATGTCGGGCAACGCGCAGGGCGGCAATGACGACATCACCGGCTCGATCGGGTGGCGCGGTGGCGCCAACCTGTTCGCGGGCGATGCCGGCGGCTCCATGATCGACACCTCGCACGGCGGCAACGACACGCTCGATGTCAGCGTGCTCACCATCGACGGCGCGGCGACGGTCAGCGGCGACGCCATCGGCGCGTTGCGCGGCCTTGCGCAAGGCGGCAACGACAGTTTGACGGTCACGCTGAACGGCGACAGCCCCATATCCGGCGCATCCCTGTCGGGGGATTCGTCGACGTCCCTGATGGATTTTGCCCAGGGCGGCGACGATGTCCTCGCCGTCCAGATCGACGGCCAGTACGCGGATGCCGCCTCGTCGCTGTTCGGCGACGCGCCGATCATGGCGGGTCATTCCCAGGGCGGCAACGATATCCTCGACGGCGGCGCCGGCCGGGACTTCATGTATGGCGATGCGCGGACCTATGAACCCGCATCGCCCGGCTCGATCACCGGCGGCATCGACACGTTGAACGGCGGAGCCGGCGACGACCAGTTGTGGGGCGGAGGGAACAGCGACCTCTTCGTCTTCAACACCGGTTCCGGCAACGACACGATCAACGACTTCGATCAGGGCAACAAGGCCGTCGGCAGCACCGTGACCGAGCACGACCTGATCAACGTGCAGGATTACGGGTTTGCGGACTGGGCGGCGTTGTCGAAACTGATCAGCGACAACACCACTGGCGATGCCGTGATTCATCTGTCGGCGAACGACACCATCACGCTCGACGGCGTCCAGGCGGCGAGCTTGCACGCGACCGACTTCCTGATCTGAGCGAGTTGGTCCAAGTAACCGTCTCGCTCCGCCTGCAGCGGGGCGGGACGCGGGCTACACCTTCGCCGCCCCGCAAATCCCCTCAACCCGGGACGTTCGCATAAGGGAGGCGGATTGCCTGCGGAAGCCGCTCTCAAATGCGGGATCTGCGGCCCGCTTCACGTGGTAGACAGCGCCAATCAGGTCCACAGTCTCCGCGATTGCACGCTCACAGCCCATGCCGACCAAAAGCAAGAGCCTCCTCTCCCGCCTTCGCAGCGTCCGGCGGAGCGCTCGGTGGGTTCGAAGGAGGTTCGCGCGCGCACCGCGGATGGTCAGGATCGGCGGTAGCGTGGCGGTGCTGCTTGCGGCCGTCACGCTTCTGAACATCGCCTATCAGTTGATCCGCAAGCCGACCGAGCTGTTCGTCCTCATCGGCAACGCCCTCGACAAGGAGCCGGCGGAGACCTGGGCGAGCTACGGTCCGCTGTTCCGGCACGCCTCCACCGCAACGATCATGCCGGAATTGCTGGCCGCGCTGGCGCAGGTCGAGAGTTCAGGCAATCCGGTGGCGCGCACCTATTGGCGCTGGCGATGGAGCTTCAATCCACTGGCGATCTACCGGCCCGCCTCCAGCGCCGTCGGCCTGTTCCAGATGACCGACCCGGCCTTCGCGGAGGCCGCGCGATTCTGCGTTCGCGGCAACGCGGTCACGCAGACCGGCTGCGGCTTCACCAGCTTCTACATCCGCGCGGTCCCGAGCCACGCCATCGAGCTGGCCTCGGTGTATCTCGACCGCCAAATGGCGCTGGTTCTCTCCCTCGCGGGCGATATCAAGGCAAACGCGACGCAGAAGCAGGATCTGGCCGCCTTCATCCATCTCTGCGGCGCAGGTCCCGCCACGGCCTATGCGCGCCGCAAGTTTCAGATGCTCGCCGGCGAGCGCTGCGGCGATCACCTCGTCGCGGCCTATCTCGCCAGGGTCAACGCGATGAAGCGGCAGTTTCTGCGGCTTGCAGCGGAGAGCGGTTAGCCGTAGCCCGGCTCTACCACCAGTACGGCCAGCGCCATCCCTCGTAGCGAACATAGGACGGCACCAGCGGCGGACCGTAGGGATCGACCTTGTCGTCCTCGGGACGATAGCGATAGCGCGGAACGATGTTGTAGTCCCACGGCGTCGGCCGCAGCACCGGCGCCGTGACGATCAGCCGCTCCTGCGGCGCGCGAACCACTTGCTTCCGCGGCTTTGCGTCGGCAGCCGATGTTGCGAGGCTCAGCACCAGGGCCGTTCCGAGCGCATAGGCGATGGTCATTTTCTTCATTGCGTTGGTCTCCTTCGCGCGAAGAGTGCAAAAGGATGCGCGGCAAGGCAAGCGAATTTCGCGCGAGTTTTTCTGCGGCCATCCTTCGAGACGCCCGCTTTTGAGCGGGCTCCTCAGGATGAGGACGAAGTGCGCGGCAACAGCTTCAGCGGGCGAATATCGTGCTTAGCCTCATCCTGAGGAGGCGCGTCAGCGCCGTCTCGAAGGACAAGGCGCGCGCTCCGGCATTTCAGCGCGCGCAATGCGAACGGACCGAGAGCGGGCGACGGACCGTGACGCCCTACGCCGCATCCACCTCCTCCGGCGCCGGGCCCGCCACGAGCCCGTCGAGGCCGACCATCAAGAGATCCGCGATGTGCATCAGCTGGTACAGCGGAATGTCTACCTCGCCCTGCTCGGCCTGCACCACGAACGCCGGCGTCACGCTGAGGCGCTCGGCGAGCTGGGCTTGCGTGTAGCCGCGCTTTTCGCGCGCCGCTTTGACGCGCGCGCCGATGCCGAGGCGGTGCCGGGACTGTTCCCCTGCGGTCATCATGGCGGCCTGCTCGTCCACGCTGGCATAGCCGTCCGCGAACGCGCTGCCGATCAGCCGCTCCTTGCGCCAGGCAACGCGGCAGGCCTTGCGCAGGCCGCTCGCGAAAACCAGCGCGAACGCTTCGGCGACCCATAGCGAGGAGTTGAGTTGCAGTCGCGCGCCGGTGCCGGAGACGTCGCGAATCGTACAGGGCACGCTGACGGTGCTGCCGGTGCCGTTGTCGAATTCGACGATGCCGGTGCGCAAGGTGTGATGCCTGACTGCGGCGCGATGATCGCTCATGACAGATCCCGTAATCCTGCGGCGGCGGCGCACGGCGTGTCCGACGCATCCGCAATCGCAGCGAGGATACCGCAGAATTTTGGCGCAACTCCTAAACGTCCGGCGGTTCGGCCGGGACTGGATGGCGTGGTAAAGGAATCCCTCCCGGCCTGCGCAAGCTACTCCCGCGCCCGGCGCAGCGCCTGCTCCAGCTTCATCCGCTGCTTGTCCCAGCGGTCCTGCTCGGCCTCGGCGCGTTCGTCGAGCGCAGTCCGCTCGGCTTCGATCTCCTCCGCCCGCGCCTCGTGCTCCCGCCTCGCTTTGTCAAACGCCGCCTGCGCTGTCGCGACAGCCTTCTCCCGGCGCGCGCGTTCCCTGGCGCGGGCGGCCTCCTCTTTCCTTCGCTCGGCTTCGCGCCGCCGTTCCTCCTTCTCGAAGGCCGCGGCAGCCTTGCGCCCTGCCTGATCGTCGATCTTGCGGGACGGTTTCCTTGCGGTCCTGGCCGTGCGCTTCCTGGATTTGCTCTTGGGCTTGCGTTCGGATTGGCCCTCGCTCTCGCCGAGATCGGTCGGCAGCTCCGCACTCTCGGTGAACGGGCCGTCCGAGCCGACCGGACGCCTGAGCACGACACCCGGCTTCGCCATGGTCGCCGCGACGATGTCGGGGTCGTCGGTCTCCTTCGCCGCGCCCTGATGGAACAGATTGGAGCTGGCGCCCCAGGCCTGAAGCGCTGCCTTCATCGAGGGGGCGGCGATCGCCTGGTCGTAGAACCCCAGCGAGGTCTGGTAGGTCTTCAGTTTCCTGGTCGACTTGCTTGTTTGCTTTCTTGCCATGTCGCCCCGATGTTCGCTCGCGATCGTAGCAAGCTTAGCCCCGTCGCGAGCTACGAACTTCCCAACAACGCATCATACCCCAGCGCGCTGAACGCCAGCAGACAGAACCCGTGCCCGAACGGATCGGCCAGCATCGCGATCCGTCCATAGGGCGCATCGCGCGCGGGCGCCTCGAGGATCGCACCGGCAGCGAGCGCACGCGCGACTGCGGCATCGACGTCGTCAACGACGACGTCGATATGCACGGGCGTCCAATGCCGCTCGTAGCGGCGGCGGTCGCCGCCGGCGCCGATCGTGCCGGCCTGCTTGGTCAGGAGATACACCGGCGCCGGCCAGCCGTTGAGCTCGACGAAGTCGGCGCCGAAGCGGCGGCCGACCGTCAGGCCGAAGGCCTCGGTGTAGAAGGTCGTGGCTTTGGCGACGTCGGGGACGTCGATGTTGAGAAGGAAGGACATGGCGGGCTCGTCGCGCGTTACGGGCGGAGGCTACGCATCGAGCGCCTGGACGTCGAGGGGACTCCACCGTGACATCATGCACCTGTTTTGCCCGACGGCGCAAACGAAATTCGGTATCGCCGAAGTCCAATCAAATCCCCAGCGATTCCATGGCCATGCCTACTTTGCATGGGGTTGTTTTCGCGAAATGCAGTTTGGCCGGTCCCTCATTTGCCCCTGAGGCTCAGGATATAGGCCGAAAGCGCATCCGCCTGCTCCGGCGAGATCACGAGGTTCGGCATGTTCCGGTGGCTGGTCCGCCAGAACACCTTGAGCGACAGCGCGGTGGTGCCGCTACGGTCGGCGATGGCCTGGAAGCTCGGCGCCTCGTCGAAGAAATCAGTCATGCGCCGCTCGACCGCGTGACACGACTGGCACCACGCCTGCGCCAGGCGCTGTCCTTCGGCGATCGTGCGCGAGCCGGGCCTTGGGGCCCCCGCGGCGGTGTGGACGACGCTGAAGAGGAACAGCAGCGACAAGGCGATCAGGATGACGATGCCGATGGAGATTCGAACAGTGTGCGACATCGCCAAACCTCACCGCGATTGAATCATCGATCGAGCCTAGATTTGCACCGCGAGGCCAAGTTGATCTGCGTCAAGGAAGGCGCGGATGATTGCCCTCGTCTTCGCAAACCACCGCGCGCGTCATCAGCACGTCACGAGATCGGTGTGGCCAAATCCCTTGGAATAATCGAGCAGCGAGATCACCGTCGGCGTGAGGCGGATCAGCCGCACCTCGGAAGGCTCCGGCACCGTCAGGCCCAGGGCCTTCTGCTCGGGATAGCGCGCCATCAGCAGCGCGATCGCCTTCTCGGCTTCGGCCGGATCGGTCACGGCCACCGCCCGCGCCGCCATGGACAGGCCGGTGATCTCCATCACTTCCGCCGGGTCGTCGTCGATCGCCAGAGAGACGCGGTCGTCCCGGGACAGGTTCTGCGCCTTCTGGCTGTCGATGCCGCAGAGGAAGTAGATGGTGAAGCCTACGTTGGCGTAGCCGACGGTCGTCACCTGCGGCCAGCCATCCGGGCGGACGGTTGCGATCCGCATCGTGCGGTGCTGGTCCAGCAAGGCCTGGACTTTTGCTCTGAGCGTGTCGTCCATCGCTCCGCCTCCGGTGGTCATTCGGCAAGAGGATACGCCCCTCATGCGTAATGCCGTTGACGCAGCTCAATCCCGCGCGGGCGAGGTTGGCTCATTGATCATGCCGCTCGCCAGGATCACGGCGACCGCATAGGCTCGGCGCTCATCCGACGATTCAGGAGGCATCACCATGAACGGCAACCGCTATTACGGCGTCCGCGTCGAGGGCGCGAAATACGGCGTGGGATTCGGCTCGGCGCTCGCCATCGCGATCTCCTACACCAACAACCATTCGATCCTGTGGGCGATCATCCACGGCATCCTGGGCTGGCTCTACGTGATCTTCGTCGCGCTGTTTCGGTGATATCGCACCGGCCGGCGAGCCCCGGTCCGCGCGGCTTGCAGCTTTTCCTTGCTTTCCCGGTTCCCGCCTCTACGGTCGCGCCGCGAACGAACCGTTGAGACGAGACAGACATGACCGACACGATGAAATGCCCGGCCTGCAGCTCCGAGCACGCCTATCAGGACCGCGATCTCTGGGTCTGCCCGGAATGCGGCCATGAATGGAGCGGCACGGCGGAAGCGGTCGCGGACACGGCGCAGGATGCCGGCGTGCGCGATGCCAACGGCAACGTGCTCGCCGACGGCGACAGCGTCATCGTGATCAAGGATCTCAAGATCAAGGGCTCGTCCTCGGTCGTCAAGGGCGGCACCAAGGTGCGCAACATCCGCCTGCAGGACGCCAGCGACGGCCACAACATCGCCTGCAAGATCGACGGCATCGGCGCGATGAATCTGAAGTCGGAGTTCGTGCGGAAGGCTTGAAGATCCGCTAGCTTTGCCGCTGCGCCAGATAGAACCCGCACAGCACCGTCACGAGGCCTGCCGTCTGCAACATCGTCGGCGGCTCGCCGAGCAGCAGCCAGCCGGTGAGCAGCGTCAGCGCCGGCACGCAGGCCGGAAACACTGCGGCGCGGGCAACGCCGAGGCGCTGGACCGAGACGGCGTAGAGATAGAGCGCGGCGGGGCCGGCAAGCACGCCCTGTGCAAGCGCCTGGATCGCGTTCTCGGTCACGCCGATTGCCGCAATATGGGCGAGGCCGACCGTGACGACGTAGACCGGCACCAGCAGCAGCGACAGCACGTTGATGACGAGCGCAGCCGGCACGGCCGAGACGCGCCAGCGGCGCAACATCGCGCCGAAGCCAGCGAACATGAATCCGGCGAGCACGAAGATCAGATCACCCTGAATGCCGTCGGCCCCGATATGGCCGATCGATTCCGCGCCGATCACGCCGAGGCCGCCGACAATGACGAGCGCGCCGGCAAGCCGCGAGGCGGAGATCCGCTCCTTCAGCACGACCGCGGCGAGCAGCAGGCCACCCAGCGTCGCGCAAGAGGGCTGGATCACGCTGCCGTGGCCCAGCGGCACGAACAGGAAGCCGCTGTAGGAGATCAGCGACATCACGGGGCCGCCGAGCACCATCAGCACGAGGCCCCTGCTCCAGCCGATGCCGCAGAGATCGGAGATTCCGGCGCGCAACACCAGCGGCAGGAACGCGATCCCCGACCAGACATAGCGATGCACCAGGAGATCGACCGGCGTGAAGCCGACCTTGAGGCCGTGCCGCGTGGCGGCAAAGCCGAGCGCCCAGAACAGCGCCGCGGCAAGGCCGCAGACCACCCCGAGCAGTGCTGGCGCTGCGTCGTTCTTTTGAGTGAGAGCGTCAGCGCCGCTCGTCCGCTGATCCATGGATCAAGCGATATGTCGGCGCGCTACGCCGCTCAACCCACGCAGCTGCAGGGCTGGCACGCAGACATCGCGACGATGCCGCGCAGGACCGTGCTTGCCGCACGCGCAATGCGCATGCGGCTTCTTCGTGGCCGCACATGAGGCGGTGCACTCTCGCTCTGCGCGAGGCCCACCTGCCTCAGGCGACCTCAGTCTTAGCGGACAGCGCCCGTGGTGACGTCCGCGGTCGTCACCTTGCGGGGGCTGAGCACCTTCGCCTGGTGGACCGAGGCGACCGTGGCGGGCGCGGCGACCTGCTGCTCGACATGCGCAGCCCCGAGCACGCGCACCTGCAGCGGAGAGACCGGCAGGCCGTTGGCCTCATAGGTCGGCAGCTCGGCGGCGACGGCGGCGGAGCCGCTCACGATGGTCAGGACGGCGGCGGCGATCGACAAAGTCTTTTTGTTCATGGTGATGCTCCGAGAAAGATGGTCGGAGTCTATTTAGGCACGTTTTGTTGCATTGCGACATGTCTTGCTGCATCGCAACAGCGCGCACATTGCATGGCGATATGCTCAATGCGTACAAGGTCTTGGACGAATCACGTGGCCGCGACATGACGCTTCTGTGGGCGGTACTCAGTCACCGTTCCCGCAGGGCCGACTGGCGCGGCGATAGTCATCGGCCTCATCAGTGGTCCAGGTGATGATTGGGTCCGGGACACGAGAGGGAGGATGCCGGGACCTTATTTCAATGCTGTTGCCAGCGATTGCAGCTTTGCGACGAGATCGGTGCCGAGAGCGTAGATGACCTCGATGATGGCGAGCGCGATTCCGGCTGCGATCAGGCCGTATTCGATCGCGGTGGCGCCGGATTCGTCAGCGATGAATGCGGCCAACATGCATTTCAATTTCACAGGCGACGTCCTTCCAACTTCTACCGAAGATTGCCGACACGAGAGAATTGCACGACCACAATCCAAGATTGCGTAAACGCAATCGCTGCAAGTTGACGACAATGCTGCATTTGCCGTCGTTTTCACACTGGCGTCGTGGAACCCGCGTTGCAGCTCGGCAACACCCGCCTTGAAAAGCCCGTTCTCGCCGATTTGTGCCATTGCGCCGCCACACCGTCCCCCGAACAATCGACGAGCTGCGTTGCCTTTCCGTACAAGACTGTTTCGTCAACCGTTTGCATCATGACTGTTCGGACAAGATGGTTCGGACAGAACCGTTTGGAGGCAGGGGTCATGAACGATCGGCGGTCTCTTCTGGTGGCGGTGTCGTGTCCCTCGGCCGTTCTCGCCGGCTGGCTGGTGTTGTCTCTCTCCGCCCATGCGCCTGCCCTCATCGAGAACAGCGCCGCCAATGTGGCTGCCGTCTCGCGCGCCAAGGATGTCAGTCGCCTCGACCTCGCCGACGTGCCGCGCGCTGCAACGATTGAGGACGGCATCGCCTTGACCGCCGACATCGCCGCCGCCGTCGCTGCGGCGCCTGCCCCGGCGGCGACCGCGCAGGAAACGCCGGAGGGGCTCGCCTTAGCCATCAAGCTCGCTTCGGCCGACCCTGCACTGATCCTGCCGACAGAGGCGGCGCCCGCGCCGCAGATTTCGCTTGAACCGGAAGCCATCGTCAGCGAGGCTGACCCTGCTCCCGCGCCAGAGCCCGTCAAGCTCGCATCCGCCGATCCGACCGAGATCGTGACGACGGACGCACTGTCGCCTGCGGCAATCGCAAGCGGCCCCGTCACGCCCGCAAGCAAGCCATCTCCGCCGGCCGATACCGTCACCGTGCTCGACGAATGCTTCGTCATGGAGGCCTGCATCGACCGCTACCTCTGGGCGCTCTATCAGCGCACCGCCAAGGAGGACACGATCAAGGTTCAGGAGCGGCGCGCCGTCACCGTCAAGCGCAAGGGCAAGACGGTCACGGTGATGCGTAGCTTCACGAAGCTGGTCGATCAGGACTTCACTTGGAAGGATCCGAAGGCGGCCGAGCGCGCCGGCATGTCGATGATGGACTACGTCATCGGCGGCATGGACAAGAGCTTCAAGCGGAAGCTGTTCCGCATGATGCTCGCCGCCGAAGCCGCCGGCCTCTCGCCGGGCATCACCAGCGCGTTCCGCGACGACTATCGCCAGTCGATCGCGAGCGGCCTCAAGGCTGCCTCCGACCGCTCCTATCATGGGGGCAGCATGCGCGGCGGTTATGGCCACGGCATGGCGGCCGACATCGTCAGCACCCAGGGCAACAACCGCGCGCAGCGCTGGGTCTCGACCGAGATCCTGTGGAAGTGGGTCGACGCCAACGGCAAGGCGTTCGGCATCGGCCGCCCCTATCTCGGCCGCGATCCGCCGCATGTCGGCCCGACCGACGGGAAGGAATACATCTCGCGCCGCGGCGTTGCGACCGACAGCAAGGAAGCCGCGAACGTCAAGCCGAAAAAGACGCGGGCCGCCGCCAGCGCCAAGCCGCCCAAGGCGCACGCCGCACGCGAGCAGAAGACCCCGGCCAAGCAGCAGAAGTCGGCGCAATCGGCCGTCAAGCCCGCGACCTGAACCGTCAATCAGGCACCGGGCCCGCGCGTCGGCAACGGCACGAGCCGCATCTCGGCGGAGCCGGCGTCCTGCGTGCGCACCAGCACCGCGAAGATCGTGTCGACCGCAAGCCGTACTGCCGACTCGATCGCTTCGCCCTTGGCCAGATGCGCCGCGATCAGTCCGGTGAGGAGGTCGCCGGTGCCATAGGGACGGATCGGCAGGCGCGGCGTCGCAAAGCGCGACAATCGCCCGTCGGCGCACAGGATCGTCTCCACCTGCCCCGCCGCCATGTCAGCGAGCGTGCAGCCGGTGGCGACCACGTCGATGCGGCCCACCCCTGCGAGCGTAGAGCAGGCCGCGCGGAGGCCCTGGGCATCGGCAATGGTGAGACCGGAGAGCAGCTCGAGCTCGAACTGGTTCGGCGTCGTGAGGTTCGCCGCCGGCAGCAACCGGTGCCGAACCACATCCAAGATGCCGTCCGCGACATAGACGCGACCGTCATCGCCGATCACGGGATCGCAGAGATAGACGAGCTTCGCATTCCGCGTCAGCGCCCGCTCGACGAAATCGGCGATCACGGCAGCATTGCCCGGCGAGCCCAAATAGCCGGTGACGAGCACCGCAGCCTCGTCGACCAGGCCGCGCTCCTCGACGCCCTTCAGGAGATCGGCGACGAGATCGCTCTCCAGCACCCGCCCGCGCAGGCTCGGATAGCGCGGATGGTTTGACAGCAGCGTCGTCGGCACCGCCGCAACGTTCACGCCCTCCGCCTGCATGGCGTAGGCGGCCGCGCTGTTGCCGACATGGCCGTGGACCACCTGACTCTGAATCGAGATGACGAGCATGAGGAAGGTCCGTAAGGTCAAACGTCGCGCGGGGCAAGCGTTACGGCATCTCGTATCCAAGCCCCTGCCGCAGCGCCTGCATCTTGCGCGCCAGCCGCCGGTGACCCGACTCCTCCGACCGCGCCAGTCGATCGGCGACCGCGACATGGTCAGCATCGCTCTTGTGCTGGTTGAGCTTGGCCTGCCCTTCGACCTCATCCACCACGAGATCGACGACGCGGATCGCAGCCAGCATGCTCTCGCGCTTGCCCGGCTCCATCTGCGCGAGGTCCCAGGGTTCTTTCGGTAAGCGCGCCTCGGAGACTGCGAGCAGCGCATCGCCGTGTCCGCGGTTCTCGTCGAGCCCGCGCAGATGGGCCACGCCCGACAGGTGCACCGCTTCGTAAAGCCAGGTCGAGACGTTGTCGCGTGAGGCATACCAGTCGTTGGAGACATAGGCATCGTCGCCGGTAACGATCAGCAGAAATCGTCTGCTGCCATCGGCCAGCGCCACAAGCGGATTTTTGGCGGTGAAGTGAATCTGCACGACAGTGTTCCCGCCGCGCTCGGTCAGCACGAATGGCACGTGCGAGGCCCGCGGCCCGCGCTCGTCCGCCGCCACGATCACGCCGAAGCCGCGAGCTGCGGCAAATTCCAGCGCGCGTTGCGTCTCGATGTGGAACTGGGCGCGGAGAACGTGCATGGCACGGGGACTCGATGAATGGATGGCGAACACGGCGAGGCTAACCCATAATCCCCCGAAATCTGGATAACAATCAACCTTCGAACGCTGATGCCGGCAATCCCTCAGCGCCGCGATTCGGATGACGCTCGATCTGCTCGAAGACCGTCTCAAGCCGGGCGCGATCATCGTCGCCGACAACGCCGACGACAGCCCGGACTATCTCTCGCGCATGCGCAAGCCCGGAAACGGCTATATGTCCACGGCCTTCGCCGACGACGTCGAGCTTTCGGTGCGGATCGATTGAAGCCACGTTCGACCGTTGCTGTATCACGGAGCCGCTGCGCGATTCATCGCGCGGCGGCTTGGTCATCCGGGCCGACCGCGGAGCCTTTGCGCCGCGCTCCGAGCTGTCGCAGGCTCGTCACCCCCGCGTGGTATGCGCCGTCATATGTCAGCCATCGTCGGCCTGGTCTCCGCATGAGCTCCGTCTTCAACGCCTATACGGCTCTTGCCCTCGCGATCGTGTTCGAGGTCACCGCGTCGGCGTTCCTGCAGCAGTCCGCGCAGTTCACCCGTCCCTGGCCGACGGTGGCGATGGTGCTGTTCTACGTCGCCTCGTTCTACGCGCTGTCGGTGGCGATCCGTGTCATCCCGTTGAGCATCGCCTATGCGATCTGGGGCGGGGTCGGCATCATCCTGACCGCCACCGTCTCCTTCGTGCTGTTCCGCCAGATCCTGGACGCCGCAGCCTTCGTCGGCATCGCGCTGATCGTGTCCGGGGTCGTGGTCATTAACCTGTTCTCGGAGACCACGGTGCGTTGATGCCGGCCCGATGCCGGCGCGCCTACTGGCTCTGCACCGGCTTGGGCTGACGCGGCGCGGATCGAGGCGGCTTTGCGCCTGGCTTGGCCGCACCCCGGGGCGGCGATTCATCGACCGACACGAGGTAGGCGGCGAGGGCCCTCGCCGAGTCGATGCTGGTTGCGTAATGGTCCTTCAGGAACCAGGACAGGGTCAGGCTGAAGCGGCCCTTGGCGAGACCGCGCGGGCTGCGATGGCAGGTCGCGCAGCCGTCAGCAAAGAGCTTCGCGGGCGATTTGCCGGCGTCGAGATTTTGCGCGACCGCATCCGTCACCGTCAGCACGCTGGCGGCTGCGACAGTCATCAGAGGCACAGTCAGGCCGCGCCAAGGTCGAAACAACGACGTCAAACTGTCGTCCCCTCGCCCTGTCTCGCGATCACGCCGCCGACTGCTGATCGAATTCGGGCGGCGCGTAGGCCTTGCCGTCCTGGTCGGTGATGACGACCCGCCATCCCTCGCTCGCCCACACCTTTGCCTTCGCCACGATGACCAACCGGCTCTCGCGGGCGAAGCTGTACTTCTCGTTGTCGCGTTCTGCGACCATTTTGTAGGCCAATTCGCATCCCCTAGCGTCGCCCTGCACCCAGCTTTCTCGTGACAGCGGGTTTTGGCCGCAATTCGCCGGGAGCGTGGCAATTTGGTGCCATCCGCGGTATGGGCCGCTCCGTACCATCGGCGACGGAGCCGATCCTGCTGCGTCGGATCGGCGCTAATGCACGCGGATAATGTGGGGGCGGCCGAGATTGATCAGGCCCTGCACCGCCGAAAGGCGGTCATCGAGGGCTGCAATGGTGAGCAGCAGGTTGTTGCGGCGCTCGTCGAGCAAACCCATCTCGGCGCCGCTGAGCTTTGTGCTCGTCCGTTCCTTGTGGATCGCTTCGAGGGACTTGCGCAGTCCGGCAATCAAACTGGCCAGCTGCTGGGCCTCCTTGGTCATCGACCGCTTAGCGACATTCTGCTGACGGCGCGTCTCCGCCTGGCTCTGACTCATTTCATCCTCCCGTGCCCCGCTGCCCCGAGTGGATGCCTGCATCTTTGGGTACACATGTTACGATCGATGAAATCTGCCCGAGAAGAACTTTCTTAAATTGTACGCGCAGGGAACCGGCCCACCGAAGAAAGCCCGGCGGGTTCACCATTAAGCTGTCGTGTATCGTACGAGGTGCGGCCGGCGTCAGTTCACCTTCAGCAGGAAGCGGTCGAAGTACGATGCAAGCCCGGCATAGTCGTCGAGCGGCAGTACATTCGCGACATACTGGTCGGGCCGCACCACGACCATGCAGCCGCTCTTTCGATCGATCCCTCGCATTGCGAAAACGTCGTGGCCGCCCTTGAGGTCCGGGCAGAACATCTTCTCGTAGTCGATCAGACCATAGCGGCCCTTGCGCGGGAGCAGCAGCGACGGCATCGCCGCGACGTCAAGCTGACGATGATCCTGCTGGAAGATGGCACGCAGGTCGATCACGCTGTCGATGTCGGCGCCCACAGGCGTGTATCGCCGCATTGGTGATTCCCGGGCCTCGGTGAGGAAGCTGCACAGCGCGCGAATGGCCGAGCCGGCAGCCGCAGGATCTTCCGCAGGTGAAAACGCGTAGATGCGGAAGCGGCCGTCGGCCTGCGCGGCGTGGCCGAGATGGACCGGTTTGGCGTCCGCCAGCCGGATCACCGGCGCGGAATGGAAGCGCTTGCCGATGACGAGGCCCTGCGCGAGGTGCTGATGCGAAGCCGCGCCGGTAAGCACCGATGGCCTGTAATGCGTTGCCGTGCCCGCGGTATAGCGCCCATGCCTGACGAAATAGTCCTGCGTTTTGGCGGCATCGACGCCGCCAGCCTTGGCGGCCGAGGCGAGAATCCCCGCCCATTCGCGGTCGAAATCGATCAGCTCTTTCGCGACCGCCTGGCGCTCCGCCGAATAGGAATGCAGCAGACCTGGGGCGCATCGGCTCCGGAGGACACCGGCGAGCTTCCAGCCGAGATTGAAGGCATCCTGCATCGAGACGTTCATGCCCTGCCCCGCCTTCGGGCTGTGCGTATGGCAGGCATCGCCGGCGATGAAGATGCGCGGCAGGCGCGCATCGGTGTCGGCGTCCGGCACGTCGTCGAACCTGTCGGTGAGGCGCTGGCCGATCTCGTAGACCGACCACCAGGCGATCTCCTTCACCTCGAGCGTATGCGGCTTCAGGATCCGCCTCGCCTTGGCGATCACGTCGTCGGCGGTGATGTTGCGGCTCGCAACGCGCTCGCCGACATCGAGTTTAGCGAGCTCGACATAGATGCGGACCATGTAGCCGCCTTCACGCGGAATGATCAGCAGGCTGCCGTCCCTGGCCGACTGGACCAGCGACTTGAAGCGGATGTCCGGGAAATCCGTCACCGCCAGCACGTCCATCACGCCCCAGGCGTGGTTGGCGGAATCGCCATGCAGCTCGCGCCCGATCGATTTGCGCACCGTGCTGCGTGCGCCGTCGCAGCCGACGACGTAGCGCGCCCTGATCGTCTGGACCTTGCCCTCGTGCGCGGCATCGACGCGTTCGAGGCGCACGGTCACGGCGTGATCGTCAGCATCGGCGGCAGGATCGACATGGAGATCAAGCACGCGTCGGCTATAATACGGCTCGAGCTTCGCCGGCGATCTGCGCATGACGTCGAGGAAACAGTCATGGATGCGCGCCTGGTTGAGGATGACGTGCGGGAATTCCGACAGCCCGTCCTCGACGTCCTGAACCCGGCCGCTGCGGGTGATCTTCTCCGGTGTCAGTTCATCCGGCTTCCAGAACGTCGTTTCGTTGACCCAATAGGCCTCCTTCAGCACCCGCTCGCTGAAGCCATAGGCGCGGAACATCTCCATGGTGCGGCAGGCGATGCCGTCGGCCTGGCCGACCAGCAGCCGGCCCGGCTTCTGCTCGACGATGCAGGTCTTGATGTCAGGAAACTGCGCAAGCTGGGCGGCCAGCGTCAGGCCGGCAGGTCCGCAGCCGACGATGAGAACATCGACCTCGTCAGGCACGGTGCCCGTTGCGCCCGGTGCCTGAACGCGCTCGGCGGGATCGGCAATCTCGGGATCGCCCGGCTGAAATCCATTCAGATGGAATTGCATGAGCACCTCTCCCGTCAAACTTCTGCTTGGATATTGCTCAGTATGCTGACGATCAGTATACTTGTCAACGACCTCGAAACCCCGCGGAGACGTCGGTGAAAGACAACAACGACATGCCCGGGCATCTGGCGCGCCGCTTCCAGCAGATCGCGGTCGCGGTGTTCCTGGCCGAAGTCGAAGACGCCGGCTTCGATCTCACGCCGGTGCAGTACGCCGCGCTCGCGACCATCAAGGCCAATCCGGGACTCGATCAGGTGACGCTCGCCGGATTGATCGCCTACGATCGCACCACCATCACCGGCGTGATCGATCGCCTCGTCCAGAAAGGTCTCGCGGAGCGCCGCCCCTCCAGCCGCGACCGCCGCGCGCGGGAGCTCCAAATCACCGATGAAGGCCGGCGCACGCTGCGCAAAATCACGCCTGCCGTCGAATCTGCGCAGCGCATCATGCTGGGTGGCCTCAGCGCGAAGGAGGGCGAGGAACTGATGCGACTGCTGCGCAAGGCCATCGCCGCCGGCAACGAGCTCAGCCGCGCCCCGCAACGCGATGCGCAAATCTAACTCCGAACCACGTCCGAATTTGTCGCAGCGCACGAAACCAGGAACTAACCTTCGCCTGCTAAGCTCGGCCGCATTGGGCACTTAACGTGCGATTAACTTTGTGGGACGGAGTTCGGAATGTTCAGGTTCCTCGTTATGGCGGCAGCCATGACGCTCTCGACCAGTCATGCGGTCGCAGGCGGCCATGGGGGCGGCGACCCTCCTCCGCCGAAGGTCGAGGCGCCGACGGCTCCAGCGAAGGTGATCCTGACCAAACAGGGCCCCAAGCTCGTCGATCTCAACGGCATGACGCTTTACATCTACGAGCGCGACACCACCGGAAAGTCCTCGAATTGCAACGGTAAGTGCACCGAGAGCTGGGTTCCGCTGGCCGCGACGGCCGACGCCAGGGCCGTCGGCGACTTCACCGTGATCAGCCGCGACGACGGCAGCAAGATGTGGGCCTACCGCTATCGTCCGCTCTACACGTCACCCGCTGACAAGGCGCCGGGCGACGCCAACGGCATTGCCACGACGCTGCAATGGCGTGTTGCGCGGCCTGAGAACTAAGCCAAGTAACGGCTGGCGGAAATCAAACCAGCGCCGACGGCGCGGCCCTCAGCTCCGCCAGCGCATACCCGTCTCGGCCTGCGCGTTCTGCCCGGGCGGCAGCACCACGACCGTCGAATTGAGCTTTACCCGGTCGTAGAGATCGATGACGTCCTCATTGCGCATCCGGATGCAGCCGGACGAGATCGCCTGGCCGATGTATTCGGGCTGGTTGGTGCCATGGATGCGGTAGAGCGTGTCCTTATTGCCGACATACAGATAGATGCCCCGCGCGCCGAGCGGATTGGCGGGACCGCCTGGAACGCGTGCCGGATACGGGCCCAGCCGCGCCTGGATGTCCGCCGTCGGAACCCAGTCCGGCCATTCCGCCAGGCGGCCGACCCGCGCGACGCCGGAGAACGCCATGGCTTCCTCGCCGACCGCAACGCCGTAACGGATCGCCTTGCCCTCGGGGAGAACGTAATAGAGATAGCGCGCATCGGTATCGACCAGGATCGTGCCCGGCTGTTCCTTGCGGTGATAATCCACGATATGGCGGAGATATTGCTCAGGCACCTTCGCCTGAGCGTAAGGCGTATGCGCGAGCAACTGACGGTCGCGCGGCGTCATGCTCGCATCCGTCGATGGCGAGAGTGTCGTCTGCATGCAGCCGCCTAGCGGCAACAATGCTGCAACGAACAAAACGAGTAGAGATTTTGGCACCGCCGGCCCCCGATAGCGGATAGCAGCACCCCCAGCACCGCCACATATCGCCAAAACCGTGCTGAAAACAAGGCGGGAGAGGAACACGTGCGCGTGTTCGATCAACCGGGTTCCATCACCACAAACGGCGGAGGACCGTCGCATCATCTCCATCCCCTCGCCTTGCTTTGGTCAAACCCGGCTGGACTCGTGAGGCACGGGGCTCGGGATGGGCTCACCTCAACCGATCGGCGCCGCGCCAATGCGGACGACCCAGGCTTCAAACACCAGGCTTCAAAGGAGTTGCGATGCTCGCGACGCTGAATGCCAAGCAAATCGTCGATGAGATCGTGAAGGACACGGTCAAGGACAACGACCCCCACGACGCGGTTCAGATCTCTCCCGAGATCGTGCTGGCCTCGCGGTCCACAAGCGCGTCTCCTGCGCTGGCGCCGGAGATCGCGCCGCGCCCGGAGCCCAGGTTCACCCCGGAGGCCAAGCTCACTCCGGAGCCCAAGCTCACTTTGGAGCCGAAGTTCACGCCGGAGCCGGCACGTGCGCCCGAGCCCACCATCAACGTCGTCTACGGAAAGCCCGCCGCGGCACCGTTCGTCGACACGGATGTCCGCGTCACGTCCAGCGACGTTCCTGTCAGGCAAAAGCGATCCTGGGTCGGCAAGTGGCTGCGCGGTGCGTCCGTCGCGTTCCTGTTTGCCGGCGCCAGCGTGGCCGCCAGCATCGCCTGGGAGACGCACGGCGACACGGCAACGCAAATGTTGGCCGAATGGACGCCGGCACTGACTTCGTTGCTGCCGGTGACCTCGTGGCTACCTGCGACGTCGCAGACCGCTCCGGTCGCCGCCGCGCCGGCCCCACCGGCCGCAGTGGAAGCCACGGCAGATCAATCGGCCAACCCATCTGCGCCGCCGCCCGCCGCTCAAATTGCCGCAGTCGCGCCTGCCCCGACACCGCCTGTCGACTCAACGCAGTCGGTGCAATCGATGACGCGCGATCTCACCGCGATGGCGCAGCAGATCGAGCAGCTCAAGGCCAGCATCGCCGAGCTGAAGGCCGGGCAGGAGCAGATGGCGCGTGAGATGGCGAAGCCGCCGGCACCGAAGCCGGCAGCCGAAGCGAAGCCACCGGTCGATCCGCGCGCACGCGCCGCTGCGCTTCCGCCGCGGCCCGCCGCGCCTCCGGTTCGCAAGCCCAAGCCGGCCGTGGCGCGGAACTACATGCCGGCCTCCTCGCCCGCACCGCTCGCACCTCCGCCGCCGCCATCGCAGGCCGCCGCGGTCCCGCCGCCAGCTGCGCCGGCCACGACGACGCAAGCCGTTGCCGATGACGATGGACCTATCGTGCGCCCGCCAATGCCGCTGCGTTAGTCGCTATCTCGCGCACGCTGTCCGAGTCGATGTAATGCGTTGAGTCCGGGCTACTACGGGAAGCGATGCCTTGCACGTCTTCCGATCAAGAGAAAAGGCCGTCGGGATCTATGCCGCCGGCCTTCTCGTGCAGCTGCCGGTTCCCGGAGCCCGGTTCTGCTGCGATTCCATGCCTCATGGTCGCCCGGACATATTTAATAAAATGTTAACGCGCTCACAGGCTGCACATCATTTCTGCGCCATAAGCTCAGAGATTGCGCGGCCTGTTCATTCGGTAACTATCGACTCAGTGGTATCATCCGATGATGTGTTGAGACTTGCACTGAAGCTCAGATCGTCACACGGGGAATTCAGATGCCCTACTACTATTTCGATCTCGTGGTTGGTGGAGAGTTCAAGAACCAGGGGGGAATCATCCTCGAAGACATCGAGGTTGCCTCCGATCGCGCCGATCAACTGGCATGCGAGCTGTCACAGGTGAAGCCGGAGCTGCAGCAGAAGGGTTGCGCGGTGCGGGTCACCGATCGCGATCACAACGAGCTCTATCGCACGCCGCTCGATCCGGTACCGGCCTGGCAGCGCTAAGCACAGCACTTTGCTAAGCACAGCGTTTTCAAGCGAAGCGGATGCCAGTTCGCGTCGAGAAACGCGTCAAACAAAGACGCCAAGGTTCGTTCCGATGGAATCGGAACGAACTTTATTCTTCAAGCGTCGGCGGCTCGAACCAGTTCGTCAGCGACAATCCACCGTCGACGACGAAGGCCGCGCCGGTGACGTAGGCGGAGAGCTTGTTCGACAGCACCGTGAGCGCCATCGGCACGAGGTCGTTGGCCTCGCCGAGACGCCCGAGCGGAATGTGCCGCGCCAGTGCGGGATCCGCAACGAATCCGCCGGCCGCGATCGCGCCGGGCACCAGTGCGTTGACGCGGATGTGGTGACGACCGAACGTCTTCGCGAGCTCCTTCACCAGCATCGCCATGGCCGCCTTCGCCGTCGAATAATGCGCGAGGTTGCGCGGGGTGCCCGCATGCAGCGATGTCAGAAACAAGAACGAGCCCGGTCGTTTCGCCGCGATCAGTCGTTTTGCGAGTTCACGCCCGAGGTGAAAACCGGCATCGAGATTGACGGCATGCATCTCCTGCCAGGTCCTGCGATCGACCGCGAGGGCATGATCGGCCTCTCGTCGCGGCGGCGAAGCGCTATGGACGAAATGGGTGACCTCGCCCAGCGCTACGTGTGCGGCAGCGAGCAGTTCGTCGCAGGCATCGAGCCTGGCGAGATCGCCGACCCAGGGCACGGCCAGAGCGGAATGCTCACTGGCGCTGATCGCGGCATGTACCCGCTCCGCGCTCACATCCGCAAACAAGGTCCGCACGCCCTCACCGACCAAGCCTAGCGCGATCGCGCGGCCGATACCATTGCCTGCGCCGGTGACGAGCGCGGTGTCGCGTGCGGGATCGAACGGCGTGCTGAACAGGCTCATGTCGTGCTCCGAGGCTGGGGAGCGGCAGGGTAGCCCACCGCGTGGACCGACGACAATTGCGCTGCGCGCCATTGCGGAGCGGCGCGCCGGGCGCTAGCCTCCCAAAAAACGGAGGAGGTTCCAGGGATGCGCATCGGTTTTCTGATGACGGGCCTGTTGCTGCTAGCTGCGCCGGTCCAGGCTGGCGACGCGCCGCCGCGGTCGACCTATGTGACGATGGTCTTGCAGGCCTTCGCCGCCAAGGTCGAGTGCCCCAACACGGACCTCGTCTATCAGGACCTCGTGCAGAGAGCGCAACAGATGCACCTGCCCGACGGCACCACCGAGAAAGTGCGCAAAGCGATCGCCTGGATGCACACCGGCGGCAAGATGGGCGAGAAGCAGGACGATGATTTGATGGCCGAGGTCGCGATCGCGACCCAGGCCACCGACCTGGACCAGCGCCGGCTCGGCATGCCCGGCTGGTGCGAAGCCCAAAAGACCAACCTCGCCGGCCTGATCCGCAGCAAGGGCGGCTAAAGCATGATCCGGAAAAGTGCGCAGCGGTTTTCCGAGAAGATCATGCTTAAACAACAACCTGAAGCGCGATGACGATTCATCCTAATCGCATCGCGCTTTAGCCAGCCCCGGCTTTTGCCGCATTAAGCACTTCGCGACGGAACCGCTGATCCGGCCCAAAATCGTCACAATTCTCGAAAGCATGCGACCTCTTCGAATTCGAACAGGAGGTCCTCATGCGGAGTATCCATTTCGTTTTCGCCGGCGCGATTGCGGCGGCCACGGTGCTGATCGCGCCCGCACAAGCGAGGAATGCCGACGCCCAGAAAGGCGAGGAAAATTCCACCCCGTCCTCATGCAGTGCCTATCAGCAGGCGCCGGACGGCTCGTGGGAGCCACTCCCCTGCAAAGCGACAGGCGAGCGCGGGCAGCCGCAGACACAGAACCGCACGTCGCCGCAAGGCAGCGATCGTGGGGAGCGTTGAAGGCGCTCGCGCTTACGAATGTCAGCTCTGATGCGGGCCGCGCATGATCTTCATGGCGTCCACGATGTGACGCCATTCCCTGGCCTCGTCGGTCTCGCCGCGACCCTCGCAGGCCTGGGCCTGCTCGGCGGCCTTCGCAATCGCAGCAAGACCGTGCTGTTCGAGCATCTGCCGGGCAACGGTATGAACCTGGACCTCGGACATCATGGGCGCTCTCCCGCTTGAGGGAACTGCGGTGCAGCGCACAACTGCCACCGCGGGTGTCTCACAACGATCGAGGCCCCGAGCTCGTTCCGCCCCGTCGATGTGAGCCAAACAGGAAGGCGGCCCGCCATGCCCGGCGGACCGCCTCCTCACCCACCCCAAACGGAAATCCGCGGCCGCGCCCCCTTACGCGACAGCCACCTTCTTGCGCTCGAAATCGTTGGGCACCTCGATGTCGACCTCCAGGGTCGAAACCTCGTCGCCGCGCTCGAGCCGGACGATGACCTTGGTCGGATCCAGCGTGACGTGCTTTGACACGACGGCGAGAATTTCCTCACGCAGCACGCCGAGCAGATCCGGCTGGCCACGCATTCCGCGCTCATGGGCAAGCAGGATCTGCAGCCGTTCGCGCGCGACGGGTGCCGAGGCCTTCTTACCGCGGAGAAGTCGAAGCAGACCCATGCTCATGCAGCCCTCCGTCGCAGCAGGCGATCCATCAGACCTCTGCGCTCGGCAGGAACATGCATCGTCACGTTCTCGCCGCAGAGGCGCTTGGCCGCGTCCATATAGGCCCGCGCCGGCGCTCCATCCGCGTTCGACAAGGTCACCGGCGTGCCGACGTTGGACGCCTTCAACACGTCCTGGCTCTCGGGGATGATGCCGAGCAAGGGCGTAGCAAGGATCTCGAGGATATCGTCGATGGTCAGCATCTCGCCGCGCGCAGCACGCGAGGGATCGTAGCGGGTGATGAGGATGTGCTTCTCGACACGCTCGCCCTTCTCGGCCCGCACCGTCTTGGAATCGAGCATGCCGATGATGCGGTCGGAATCGCGCACCGAGGAGACTTCCGGATTGGTGACGATCACGGCCTCGTCGGCAAAGCGCATCGCCATGGAGGCGCCGCGCTCGATGCCGGCCGGGCTGTCGCAGATCACCCAGTCGAAGCGGCTGCGCAGATCGTCGATGACCTTGCCGACGCCCTCTTCCGTCAACGCGTCCTTGTCGCGGGTTTGCGATGCCGGCAGCAGCCAGAGATTCTCCAGCCGCTTGTCGCGGATCAGCGCCTGCGGCAGCTTCGCAACGCCCTGCACCACGTTGATGAGATCGAACACCACGCGGCGTTCGGCGCCCATCACGAGGTCGAGATTGCGCAGGCCGACGTCGAAATCGACGACCACGACCTTGTCGCCGCGTTGCGCGAGCGCTGCTCCCAGCGCGGCGGTCGTCGTGGTCTTGCCGACCCCGCCCTTGCCTGATGTCACGACCAGTACCTTACTCATCTGAAATGTCTCCTTTGCTGGTCAGTTCAGTGCTGTAATTCGCATGGTATTCCCCTGTAGCCAGGCCTGCGCCGGCTTGCCGCGCAAGGCGGCGTCGATGTCGTCCGCTGTCTGGTAAAACCCGTCAATTGCAAGCAGTTCAGCCTCGATCCTCTGACAATAGATGCGCGCGCTGGTGTGACCGTTCACGCCCGCCATGGCGCGGCCGCGCAGCGCGCCGTAGACGTGGATGGAGCCGCCGGCAACGACCTCGGCGCCGGAGCCGACCGAGCCGAGAATGGTGACGTCGCCTTCCGGGAAGATCACGGTCTGGCCCGAGCGCACGGGGTTTTCGAGCAGCAACGAGGTCGGCTTGGTCTCGACCTTCACCTCGGCCTTCTTCGGCGCGCTCGGCTCGACCACGCAGCTGCGCCCGCCCGACAGGAGCGGCGGCATCATGGGGGTCAACCGGCCCTCCTCCACCCCTTCGATGCCGAGCACGCGAATGTTGCGGTCCTGAAGGCTGGTGAGCAGATGGCCGATGCCGGCCTGGCTGAGATCGACCGACGACAGGTCGATCACCACGGGCCGGCCGGCAAAGAAGCCCGGCGACCGCGCGATGGTGGCGTCGATCTCATGCAGCCAGTCCTGGACCGGAACCGTCGGCGTGAACACGAACGCCACGTAGGAGCGCCCGCGCAGGCGCACCATTTGACGTTGGACTTTTGCTGCAGCCTCCATAGCGGCCGACTCGTTCCCTGTTATTGAATGGTTAACGATGCGGCGGATATGGTTAACGGTCGGTTAATGTCTCCGTGCCATTACGTGGGGACGTGAACTGGTTGGACCGCCGCTGTCGTGTCCGCACACGCGCTGCGACGCAAAACTCTGCTGCGTATGACGCGCCCAAGCCGGTCACGCTCACCGCCAGCATGAGCCCGGGCCCCGGCTCTGCAGCGCACCGTCAGGAACGCTACGCTGGGCCACAAAGGTGAAAGTCAGGCGCGCTCGCTTGAACTATGAGTGCAGCAGTCACGCGAAAGCGACCGTGGAGACGGCGCACGCCCGCTTCCCTCGCATGTCGCGTCATCCATGTGATTGCAGGACCGCTCACCCGGATTGACACGGTCGTGCCATCTGGTTTCGATGCGCGTCCCGCAGACGGAGCCGATCATGTCAATTCAGTCCTCCATCAGACGCAAGACAGCCCCGGACATCCGGGCCCGCAAGCAAGGCGAGCCGGTCGTCATGCTGACCTCCTATCATGCGCACACGGCAGCGCTGGTGGATCAGCATTGCGACGTCATTCTGGTCGGCGATTCCCTTGGTAACGTCATGCACGGCTTCGAGACGACAGTGCCGGTCACGCTCGACATGATGATCCTTCAAGGCGCTGCGGTGATGCGGGGATCCAGGCGGGCGCTGGTCGTGGTCGATATGCCGTTCGGATCGTATGAAGCTTCCAGAGAGCAAGCGTTCAACTCCGCGGTACGGATCATGAAGGAAACGCAATGCGGCGCGGTGAAGCTTGAAGGTGGCGTCCGCATGGCGGAGACGATTGCATTCCTGTCCGGGCGTGGCATCCCGGTGATGGGTCATATCGGCCTTACGCCGCAATCCATCAACACGCTCGGTTCGTTTCGCGCCCAGGGGCGCGACGAGATCGACTGGGGGCCGATCGAGGACGATGCGAAGGCGGTCGCCGATGCCGGTGCGTTCTCAGTCGTCGTTGAAGCCGTGGCCGAGCCGTTAGCGCGCAAGATCACGGAAACGATCGCGATCCCCACCATCGGGATCGGCGCGAGCGCGGCCTGCGACGGCCAAGTGCTCGTGCTCGAGGACATGCTTGGGCTCTCGCCACGAACGCCTAAATTCGTTCGGCGCTACGGCGATCTCGGTCCGGCCATCGAAGCGGCGGTCGAACGGTATGCCGCAGACGTGCGGTCGCGTGCCTTTCCCGGACCGGAACACGTCTACGACATGAAGAAGGGCTGACGCAGCTGGCAGCAAGCGCCGCTCACTTCTTCACCTTGCTCGCATCCATCTTGACGTTCGGATCCAGCATCTTCGTTGTGAACGCCGTCGTCACGTCGAACGGCTTCTCCATGCCGAGATAGGTGTTGACCAGCTCGTAGTCCTTCTTCATCCGCTCGCCGTCGATCCAGCCGAGACCCTTGGTGGTCGTGAATTCGTCGGTCATCAGGAACTTGATGCGCTCCCACTGCCGTTCCTGGTTGGCCCGGTCGAGCCCCGAGACCTGCTCGAGCAGCGCGTTCAGGCACGGGGCCACGTCGGCGACGCAGGCCGCGAAGGCTTTCTGCGTGACGCGCACGAAATCTTCGACGACCTTCGGGTTCTTCTGCAAGTAGGCGCCGTTGACGATCAGGGAATTGCCGTAAGGGTTGAGCCCGATGTCCTTCCAGTTGACGTAGCCGAGATCGCCGCCGAACTCGATCACCTTCAGGTCGTGCTCGTTGTAGAAGTCGCTGATGATATCGACGGTGTGGCTCTTCAGTGCCGCGATCTTGGCGGTCGGTCCGACATTGACGAAGCCGACGGAATCGGGCGCAAGCCCCGCCGCCTTGGCGAAGGCCGGCCACATCACGCGCGAGGCATCGCCGGGCGGGTTGCCGATCTTGTGCCCGGCGAAATCCTTCACCCCGTTCACGCCATAGCTCTTCAGCCAGTAGAAGGTCTGGCCGGTGTTGGCATAGACGCTCATCACCGCGACCGTGTCGGCGCCCTTGCTCTTGGCCACCAGCATGGTGGCGAGATCGGCGACGCCGAAGGGCGAGCCGCCGGAGCCGACCTTGGCCGCGGAGACGCCTGAGCCCTTGCCGGTCTCGATGGTGAGGTCGATGCCCGCCTTCTCGTACCAGCCCTGCGCCTTGGCGTAATAATACGGCGAGTGGTCGGCCGTCGGCGTCCAGTTCAGGATCAGATTGACGGCCTCTCCCGCATGCGCGGGCATCGCCGTCGCACCGAGCGCCAGAGCCAACACCAGGGCCAAACCCGCCGCCTGCAAACGCTTCATCGCATCTCTCCTCGTTGCCGCGACCCGGCTTGTCGCTCTCCCCTTGTGAGGATACCAATGCAACAAGCCCGCCCTCCACTTGTCAACTGTTTGGTTGGAAATGCCCGCAAAACGATCTGGCGACACCGTGCCGCAGCGCCGCGACCCCGTCGCCACCCGCAGGAAACTCCTGACCGCGGCGCGCCAGGAATTCGCCCGGCACGGCTTTGCGGGCGCCCGCGTCGACGAGATCGCCGAGCGCGCCGGCGTCAACAAGCAGCTCGTCTACCACTATTTCGGCGACAAGGACGCGCTCTACCTCGCCGTGCTCGAATGGGTCTATGAGGACATCCGCGAGCAGGAGCGCAGGCTCAATCTCGAAGGCCTGGCGCCAGAGAAGGCGATCCGCAAGCTGATCGAGGCGTCGTTCGATCACCTGGCGGCAAACCCTGATTTCATCGTGCTTCTGAACGACGAGAACCGCGGCGGCGCCCGTCATGTCCGCGGCTCGACCCGGCTGGAGGCGATGCACTCGCCGCTCGTCAAAAGCGTCTCCCACATCCTCAACGAGGGGGTGCGATCTGGCGTATTCCGCAAGGGGATCGATCCCGTCCAGCTCTACATCTCCATTGCGGGCCTCAGCTATTTCTTCTTCTCCAACACGCAGACGCTGTCGGCGATCTTCGGCAAGGACCTGTCGAGCCGGGCCCAGCGGCGCGCCCGCCGCCGGCACGTCGCCGACCTCGTGCTCCAGTCGCTCCGGCCCTAATCAACCAACTGGTTGAAACTTCCCTCGAGTCCGGCTAGGCTCGCGACCCGCGGCAGGGTGGCTGTCGGCAACAGGGAGCAGGCGGTGGCAGGAGACGGGGCACGCACCTCGCGCAGCTTTGCGATCATCCTGATCGTGCACCTCGCCGTGCTCGTGCTGTGGCAAGTCGCGGTCGATGCCTTCCAGGTCCCGAAATTCATCCTGCCCTCCCCGCTTGCGACAATTCAGACGTTGGGGACCACAGGCTATGCCTGGGGCGCCAACACGCTGGTGACGGCGGTCGAGATCCTCGGCGGCTTCGCGCTCGGCGCCTTCGTCGGCGTGGCGCTCGCCGTGATCTTCAGCTGGGCACCGCTGCTCAGCCTCGTGCTGCTGCCGCTGTTCGTCACGCTGAACATGATTCCGAAAGTGGCGCTCGGCCCGCTCTTCATCGTCTGGTTCTCCTACGGCATCGTGCCGAACATCCTGATCGCCTTCAGCATCTGCTTCTTCCCGATCCTGCTCACCACCGCGCGCGGCCTGCGCGAAGTCGAGCCGGACCTGCTCGATCTCGTCAAATCGCTACGCGGCTCGCGCTGGACTCTGTTCCGCAAGATCCAGCTGCCGGGATCGCTGCCCTACATTTTCTCCGGGATGAAGGTCGGCGCCATCCTCGCGGTCGCCGGCGCCATCGTCGGCGAGTTCATCGCCTCCGAGCGCGGGCTCGGCTACCTCATGATCCAGGTGCAGTCCTCGCTCGACACGCCCGCGATGGTGATGGCGGTCGTGCTGCTGACGCTGCTTGGTGTCGCTCTCTACGGCCTGGTGCTCGCCCTCGAACGCATGTTCGTCGTCGGCGACGCCAGGCAGACCTGAAGACCAAGGACGACGTATCCATGCTGCTCACCCGCCAGACGCTGCCGAAGACCATCCCTGACATCGCCGCGCTCGATGATCTCCTGTGCCGGCCGAGCCAGGACCTGATCGACGATCTCAAGAAGGTCGAGGGCGACATCATGATCCTCGGCGTCGCCGGCAAGATGGGCCCGACGCTGGCAGGACTTGCGAAGACCGCCGCGCCGGATCGCCGTATCATCGGCGTCGCCCGCTTCAGCGACGCCGGCGTGAAGGACTGGCTGCACGCGCGCGGGGTCGAAACGATCAACTGCGACCTCATGGACGAGAAGGCGATTGCAGCGCTGCCCAAGGCGCCGAACATCGTCTTCATGGCCGGCCGCAAGTTCGGCGCCGAGGGCGATCTGTCGCTGACCTGGGCGATGAACGCGCACGTCCCGGCGCTGGTCGCGCAGGCTTTCCCCTCCTCGCGCATCGTGGCGTTCTCGACCGGCTGCATCTATCCGTTCGTTCCGGTCGATGGCAAAGGCTCGAGCGAGGACATGGCGCCGAACCCGCCCGGCGAATACGCCCAGTCCTGCGTCGGCCGCGAGCGCATGTTCGAATATTTCTCGCACCAGTTCGGCACGCCGGGGCGCCTTTTCCGCCTCAACTACGCGATCGACATGCGCTATGGCGTGCTGCACGACATCGCGACGAAAGTGCTGACGGGCACGCCGATCGACGTCAGCCTCGGCCATGTCAACTTCATCTGGCAGGGCGATGCGTCGTCCCAGGCGCTGCGCTGTCTGGCGCATTGCACGGCGCCGACCTCCCCGATCAACGTCAGCGGCCACGAGATCCTCGCAGTGCGCGATCTCGCGGCGAAGTTCGGCGCAAGGTTCGGCCGCGCGCCGGTGCTGACGGGCAAGGAAGAGCCGACGGCCTGGCTGACCGACACGTCGAAAGCGGTCGAACTCTTCGGCCTGCCCGTCGTTGACACCGAGCAACTGATCGCCTGGACCGCGGATTGGGTCTCTCGCGCCATGCCGAGCCTCGGCAAGCCCACCAAATACGAGGTGCGCGATGGCCGCTACTGACGGCCCGGCCGTCATCAAGCTCAGCGAGCAGGATGCGATCGCCGGGCTGGCGCTCTCGACGGAAGCGCACTGGAACCAGACCGAAGCGGACTGGCGCATCTTCCTGCGCGACGGAGTCGTGTTCGGCATCCGCGACGGCGCGCGACTGGTCGCGACTGCGGCGCTGCTGCCCTATTCCGGCAACAATGCATGGGTCAGCATGGTGCTGGTGACGGCAAGCCATCGCCGCCGCGGTCTTGCCACGCAGCTCGTCGATGCCTGCCTCGAAGCGGCGCGCAGGGACGGGCTGACGTGCTGGCTCGATGCGACCCCCGACGGCGCCAAGGTCTACGGCCCGCTCGGCTTCACCCCGACCTCGCAATTGCGCCGGCTGAAGCTGGTGAAATCCACGTCCGCATCCGGGCAAGCGCCGTCAACCGCAACGCTCGACGCGCTTTGCGATCGGGACCGGCGCGCGACCGGCCTCGACCGCACCGCCCTTCTCTCGGCGTTCGCGCGGCGGCCTGGCTCGCGCATCGTCACCGCGAACGGCGCCATCGCGCTGGTGCGGGACGGCCGAGCCGCGTGCCATATCGGCCCGTTGTGCGCCGATCACACCGCAGCCGCGCTGACCCTGGTCGACGCGATCGCGCGGTCGCAGGACGGACCGCTCCTGCTCGACGCCGTCGCGTCGCAAGGAACGTTCCTGGACGGATTGACAGCGTCCGGCTGGACCATCGAACGCCCCTTCCAGCGGATGCGTCTCGGCCCCGCCACCGCCATGGCCGGGGAAATGCCATTCGCCGTCGCCGGCCCCGAATTCGGATAGGACATCATGCACCACAGCCAGATCAACAGCGACGTCCGCAAGCTGATCGCCGACGGCACCGTGCTGCCGGCGCATCCCCTCGCGCTCACCGCCGAGCGACAGCTCGACAAGATTCATCAGCGTGCGCTGACGCGCTATTACATCGACGCCGGCTCGGGCGGTCTTGCCGTAGGTGTGCACACCACGCAATTCGCGATCCGCGACGTCGGCCTCTACCGTCCTGTGCTCGAGCTCGCCGCGGAGACCGCAGCACACTGGACCCAGCGGCCGCTGGCGTTGGTCGCGGGCCTCGCCGGCCCAACCAGCCAGGCGATCGCCGAGGCCCGCACCGCACGCGACATCGGCTATCATGCGGGCTTGCTCAGCCTCGCCGCGATGAAGAGCGCCTCCGAGGACGAGATCATCGCGCACTGCACGGCCGTGGCCGCCGAAATTCCGCTGGTCGGCTTCTACCTTCAGCCGGCCGTGGGCGGCGTCATCCTGTCGAGCCGGTTCTGGCAGCGCTTCGCCTCGATAGACAACGTCATTGCGATCAAGATCGCACCGTTCAACCGCTACCGTACCCTCGATGTTCTGCGCGGCGTCGCGGCCGCCGGCGCGCTCGACCGCGTCGCGCTCTACACCGGCAATGACGACCACATCCTGCTCGACCTGATGCTGCCGTTCGATCTCCGCGACAAGGGCGTCACCACGCGCACCTATTTCAAGGGCGGCCTGCTCGGCCACTGGTCGGTCTGGACCGCGAGCGCCATCCAGCAGTTCGAGCGCTGCAAGGCGGCGCGGCACAAGGACACCGTGCCCGCCGACCTGCTGGCGCTCGATGCCCGCGTCACCGACAGCAACAGCGCCTTCTTCGACGTCGCCAACAATTTCCACGGCTGTATCGCCGGCTGCCACGAGGTGCTGCGGCGCCAGGGCCTGATGAAAGGTTTGTGGTGCCTCGACCCCGACGAGGGCCTCAGCCCCGGCCAGAAGGAGGAGATCGATCGCGTCTGCCGCGAGCACGCCGACCTCAGCGACGATGCCTTCGTCGCCGCGAATTTGGACAAATGGCTGGCATGAGCTCAGACCCGTTCATCAGCCTGCAAGGCGTCCGAAAGGTCTATCGCAGCGGCGGCACCGAGTTTCTGGCGGTGTCCGACGTCACCATGGACGTGCAGGAAGGTGAGCTCGTCTCGCTGGTCGGCCCGTCCGGCTGCGGCAAGACGACGGTGATGAAGATCCTGGCGGGCCTGCATGGCGCCGATGGCGGCACCGTGACGATAGGCAATGCCACGAGTCCATTCGATCCGACCCGCGATATCGGCATGGTGTTCCAGCAGGCCCTGCTGCTGAAATGGCGGACCATCCTGGACAACGTGCTGCTGCCGGCCGAGATCGTCGGCCTGCCGATGAAGGCCGCGCGCGAGCGGGCGCGCGACCTTCTCAATCTCGTCGGGCTCTCCGGCTACGAGCAGAAATATCCGCAACAATTGTCCGGCGGCATGCAGCAGCGCACGGCGATCGCGCGCGCCTTCATCCACGATCCGAAACTGATCCTGATGGACGAGCCGTTCGGCGCACTGGATGCGCTGACGCGCGAGCAGATGAATCTGGAGATGCTGCGGATCTGGCGCGAGAGCGGCAAGACCATCATCTTCGTCACGCATTCGATCCAGGAAGCCGTGTTCCTGTCCTCGCACTGCGCCGTGCTGACGGCGGGCCCGGCGAAGATGGCCGACTATTTCGCGATCGACCTGCCCTTCCCGCGCAACCTTCCGCTGAAGACGACGGACGCGTTCGGCGCCTATGCAAGGCGGATCTATGCGAAGCTGGGCTTAGGGACGGCGTAAACAGCCGGTCCGCTGTCATTCCGGGGCGCAAGGAAGTCGCGACCTGCGATGCGCAGTTGCGCATCCGAGAATCCATCGGGCAGCAAAACACGCGGTGAAATGGATTCCGGGCTCGCGCCAAGAGGCGCGCCCCGGAATGACGGTGCACGGCGTGAACACCGTGCCCCGTTCTCTCAGCTCTTGTTGCGCATCTTGCTGAGCAGATAGTTGTCGTAGAAGTTCTCCGCGATCTGCGTGTAGAAGAGCAGCTCCTTCATATACGCGTCGTGGCTCTCCTTGGTCCGCTTGAACAGATCGCTCTTGGCGGCAAGCTCGTTCAGATGGTCCTGGGTCGCGTTGTAGCAGGCCTCCAGCACCGGCTGCGGGAACGCTTTCAGCTCCGTGCCGCTCGCGATCAGCCGCTTCAGCGCGGCCGGATTGACGCTGTCGTACTTCTCGAGCATCCAGGCGCCGGCCGCCGCGCCTGCCTGGTTGACAATCGCCTGGTATTGCTTGGGCAGCGAATTCCACTTTTCGTCATTGACGATCATGTGCAGCATGGCGCCGCCTTCCCACCAGCCGGGGAAGTAGTAATATTTGGCGACCTTGTAGAAGCCGAGCTTCTCGTCGTCATAGGGACCGACGAACTCGACCGCGTCGATCGTGCCCTTCTCCAGCGCCGGATAGATATCGCCGCCCGCGATCTGCTGCGGGACGACCCCGAGCTTTGCCAGCACGTGGCCGCCCATGCCGGCGATGCGGAATTTGAGACCCTTGAGATCGTCGACGGTCTTGATCTCCTTGCGGAACCAGCCGCCCATCTGGGTGCCGGAATTGCCGCACAGGATGGCGTGCGCCTTGAAAGGCTTGAGCGCCTCGTTGGTGAGGTCGGCGCCGCCACCGAAGTGCCACCACGACTCCTGATGGCGATGGTTCATGCCGAACGGCGCACCGGTGGCATAGGCCAGCGCCGGCTCCTTGCCGATGTAGAAATAGAGCGGCGTCTGCGCCATCTCCACCGATGCGGTGCTGACGGCATCCAGCGCCTGGAGGCCGGGCACGAGCTCGCCCGCCGAGAAGGTCTGGATCTGGAATTTGTTGTCGGTGGCCTCAGCGACGTATTTCGCGAAGGTCTGCGCCGTGCCGTAGATGGTGTCGAGCGATCTCGGAAAGCTCGAGGTCAGGCGCCATTTGATCTCGGGCGCGCTCTGCGCGATCGCAGGTGCAGCAACCAGCGTCGTCGCGCCGGCGACCGCGCCGCCCTGGAGGAATGTACGGCGTTTCATGATGTGGACTCTCCCTGGAAGTAGATTTCGAACATATGGGCTTTGTGACGACGGTCTTAGCGGACCGTTTGCCCGTTCCTATAGCGGAGTTCAAGTTGCGAGGAGAAGGCCCGTACGGAGCTCTCAGAGCAGCTTGGCGCTGACGAACAGCGCGCGCACGGCGTTGGTCGCCTGCACCGCCAGCATAGCGTTACCGGCGGCACCTTCCAGGGCTGCGACTGCATCCTCGTGCAGGGAGCGAAATTCCATCCACTCGACCGACTTGAAGTTGGTCAGGAATTGGTAGGCCTGACCGACGGTCGCGATCGCCAACGTGTCACCGTTCAGCTTGATCTTGAACGTCGTGCGCAGCGGGGTTTCGGAACTTGATGGATCACTCATGGGCTGCTTCTGGGCGAGGACGGCTTAACGAAGAGGAAACGGCAGCCCCGCCGTCGCAGGCAAGGTCAGGAATTGGTGCTCGCGCGCTGCGAAGCGGTCGCCGTCCCGCGCAGGCTCGGCACCACGACCAGGCGGTTGAACTCGCCATTGTCGTAGGCCTTCAGGAAACGGTCGTAGTCCTTGATCGAGACGCAACCGTTGGAATCGCCGCGCGGCCCGAGCAGGTAGTTGTGCGTGAGCAGACCGACGCGGCCAAGCGCACTGGTGCCCTCAGTCGGCGTCATGCGCAGTGCCCGGACGCCGTGGAACAGCTTTTCGCGCGGCTTGAGGTCGTAGGTCGCCGGCGGCGTCGCGCCGACCATCCGCCGGTCGACGTGGTCGGGGTCGTCCATCAGCGCGCCCAGGCCAGAATGGGCCTCCAGCGCCACCCCGCTCGGCAGATAGACCGCCTTGGCCGAGATGTCGTAGACCGCGGTTCGCGAGTCGTAGCCGAGGGAAGCGAGATCGGGCGCCTTTGTCAGCAGCCCGCTGTCCGGCGTCAACGAAGCCAGCTTGATCTTGTCGGTGAATTTTTCGAAGAAGTTGCGGTTGTCGGTCCTGGAACCGGTATCGGCATAGGCTTGGCTGGAGGCGATCTGGGCGGCCAGATCTGCCTGGACCGGACGCGAGCGCGGGATCGGGATAGCGTCGGCACGCTGCGAGGGCCTCGCCTCTTCGGCTGCAGGCTGTTCGTCATCGGACAGCATCGAGCGCCAGTCGTCGCCCTGGAGCCTCTGGGCGAGCATCGCCTTGGCGTCTCGCAGCTTGAGCTGGACCGCATTCACGGCGGAGCGCTCGAGCGCCCGCAGGCCGAACTCGCGCGCCGGCGGACTGCCGGCAGCAGACGCGAAACGGTCCTCGAACGAAGGAGCATTGGCCGGCGGCAGCGCAGCGGAGACCAGCGGAGTCGAATCACCGATGTCAGAAACCCACGCGGCGGCGCCAAGCGCCAGCGCGACCGCTGCCACAGACAGTAAAATCGTCTCGGCCCGCCCGACACGGCGGCGCGACAACAGCCTATCGGCGTTTGCTGCGTCGGAAACCATCAGATCCCCAAAATCGACCCCGGGGGTGCCCACCCCCACCCGGAGACTCTATACCAGCTACCACATTGGGAGCCAAAAGTTAGGCATAATCGCGGCCGGAAAACCTCCCAAAGGTATCCAATGACCGATCTCTTCGATCTCAACCGCTTTGTCCGGGCCCAGGACCCGGTCTATCGCGACGTCCAGGCCGAGCTGGCCCGGGGTCGAAAGCAGACTCACTGGATGTGGTTCATCTTCCCGCAGGTCGCAGGCCTCGGCTTCAGCGCCATGTCGCAGCGCTACGCCATCGGGTCCCGCGCGGAGGCCGAGGCCTATCTCGCCCATCCCGTCCTCGGGGCGCGCCTGATCGAATGCACGAGGCTCGTGCTCGCCGTCGAGGGTCGGACCATCAACGCGATCCTGGGCGCACCTGATGACGCCAAATTCCGCTCGTCGATGACTCTGTTCGGCGCGGTGTCCGACGCACCCGTCTTCGATCAGGCGATTGCCCGTTATTTTGCTGGTGAACGCGACGGCGCCACGCTTGAGATCCTGTCGAGGCTCGACCGCGCATCCGGCTGAATTGGCCGCCGGGGGCGTAACCCGAGATTAACACGGGCTATCTATCGTCTGTGCAAATTTAACTCTCGTCGCATGCCATTGCCGGACAGATCATGAAAATCGGTACGCTCCTGACCAGCGCCATCGTCTCGCTCTCGACCGTCGGCGGCGGCCTCGCCGTCTACGTCGCCGTGACGAAATACCAGACCATGGAACGGGTCGGCGAGGCGCAAGGCCGCCTGGCCATCGTCCGCGCCGTCAGCGATATCCCGCGTTACCTCAATCCCGAGCGCGGCTTTTCCACCAACATTCTCTATGGCCCTGCGAGTATCGACCCGGCACTGCTCACTGAGCAGGACAAATTGCGCAAGCAGACTGACGGCGCCCGCGACAGGATGAACGCACGACGCAAGGAGCTGCCCGGCTCCTTCGAGGACGGCAGTACCATCGGCAGCAATATCGACGGGATCAATGCGAAATTCACCGCCTTGCGCGAAGCCATCGACAAGGCGCTCGCCGGACCGGCGGAGGCCCGCAAGGACGCGGCCAAGAAGATCGTCGCCGACAATGCCGTGCTCAATGCAGGTGTGACCGCGCTACTCAACGAGCAGGTCCGCCGCATGGCAATCCTCAATGGCGATGCCTACCGACAGGCCAGCTACGCCAACATCGCCATGACGTTGCGGGACGTCGGCGGCTTCAATTCCAGCCTCCACAAGAATCTGGTCGGCGGCAAGAAACCGGCGACCGACGCCGAAAAGGCCGACATCGCCCGCTCACAGGGCCGCAACGACCAGATCGTGATGGCGCTGCAGGAACTGCGCGGCAATCCGTCAACCCCTGCGAACGTCGCCGAGGCCCTGGAGAAATTCAACGCGATCTATGTCGAGGAGTTCGGTCGTGAGCTCAAGCTGGTGAAAGACGGCGCCGTCACCGGCAAGTACGAGCACGATATGGACACCTATTACGCCGCGACACAGCGCGGCCTCGGCACCATCATCGGCGTTCGCGATGCCTTCTACGACAATGCCGAGCAGATTCTCGCCAGCGCATCTTCCGCCGCCCGCACCAGCTTCATCATCGCCCTCGGCGTTCTCCTCGCCGTGCTGATCGCCAGCGCCGGCCTGATCGTGATGGTCCGACGCCGCGTCTGCGCCCCGATCGTCGGCTTGACGACGCGCATGACACAGCTTGCCGATGGCGACGTTGCCGGCGAGATCCCCGGCGCCCAGCGCTCCGATGAGATCGGCGCGATGGCCGCGGCCGTTCAGGTCTTCAAGGACAACATGATCCGGGCCGACCGGCTCGCCGCCGAGAAGCAGGCTGAGAACGACGGCAAGATGCGGCGCGCGCAGGCGCTCGACAGCCTCACGCGAGCCTTCGAGGCCAAGGTCACCGAGCTCGTCGGCGGACTGTCCCAGGCCTCGGCGACCATGGAAAGCACCGCGCAGTCGATGACCTCTACGGCGGCGCAGACCAACAGCCAGGCCGCGGTGGTCGCCGCCGCCTCCGAACAGACCTCGAGCAACGTGCAGACCGTCGCCAGCGCCACCGAAGAGCTGACCTCCTCGATCGCGGAGATTGGCCGTCAGGTCGCCCAAAGCACCGAGATCGCCGCCCGTGCCGTCGACAACGCGCGCCGCACCGGCGACACCGCCCGCGCGCTCGCCGAGGGCGCCCAGAAGATCGGCGACGTCGTCACGCTGATCCAGAGCATCGCCGAACAGACCAACCTGCTCGCGCTGAACGCGACCATCGAGGCCGCCCGCGCCGGCGATGCCGGCCGCGGCTTCGCAGTGGTCGCCTCCGAAGTGAAGTCGCTGGCCGGCCAGACCGCCAAGGCCACCACCGAGATCTCCGAGCAGATCACGGCGATCCAGACCGCAAGTGACGAGACCGTGGCCGCGATCCGCAACGTCGCCGACGTCATCGGCGAGATCGACCAGATCGGCACCGCGATCGCCGCTGCGATCGAGGAGCAGGGCTCGGCTACCAAGGAGATCGCCCGCAGCGTCCAGGAGGCCGCCCGCGGCACCCAGGAGGTCAACAGCAACATCTCCGGGGTACAGCGCGCCGCCGACGACACGGGAGCTGCCGCGAGGGAGGTGCTGGGCGCCGCCGAGCAGCTATCGAGCCAGTCGCGCGATCTCGCCGGACAGTTCGACCGTTTCCTCGGCGAGGTCAGGGCCGCTTAAAGCGTGATCCGGAAAAGCGCGCAGCGGTTTTCCGAAAAGCTCATGCTGAAACTACAACCCAAAGCGCGATGACGGTTCATCCCGGTCGCATCGCGCTTTAGTAAGGCGGCGCCTTCCGCGCCCGCTGCGCTTTCGCCGCCTCGATCCACCACAGGAGATCGTCGGCAAAGCGGGGGAACGAGCGCTCCAGCGCCTTGCCGCCCTCGCCGATCGGCTCGGCGTCCGCCGACAATGTCTGCGCGATCGGGCCGACGCCGATGGTGCTCGACACCACCACCATCCCCATCTCCGAAAGCGTGCCGTGCCAGGCCGTCGCCGCGCGCGCACCGGACAGTCGGCCGGCGGAATAGCTCACGATCGCGGCCGGACGCCAGAACCACTCTTCGAGGAAGTGGTCGGTGAGATTCTTCAGCCCGGGCTGGATGCCCCAATTGTATTCGCCGGTGACGAAGACGAAGCCGTCGGCGCCGCGGATCTGCCCGGCCAGCTTCTCCAGCGACTCGGGCGCCGCGCCCTTGGGATATTCCTTGTACATGCGGTCCAGCATCGGCAGGCCGATCGCCTTGGCGTCGATGAATTCGACCTCCTCGCCGCGGCCGCGCAGCCGATCGACGACGAAATTCGCAAGGCGGATGCCCATGCGGTCGGAACGGTAGGAACCGTAGAGAACGAGAATGCGATTGCTCATGGCCGAACGGTAGCACGAAACCGGTGTCCGCCCTACTCGATTTGTCGAACTATCGTCCGCGACCACGGCGCAGCGTTTGCGACGGCGACTCGTTGAACTGGACGCGGTAGCTTCTAGAGAAATCGCTGAGATGCCAGAAGCCAAACGCCAGCGCGACCGCCTTGACGCTATCGGCGCCGGCGAGCAGCTGCCGCCGCACCAGCCACAGCCGGCGCAGGCGCAAATAGCGGTGCAGGCTCATGCCCCGATAGCGGCGGACGACGTCGTGCATGGTGCGAACGGACAGCCCGAGTTTGCGCGCGATCTCATCGCTGTAGATCGGCTGCGACAAATCCTCGGTCAGCAGTGCGCGGATGTCCTGGAACATCCTGAAATTCCGCTCGTCGTTGGGGCCGTGGGTCCAGCGGGCCGAGACGACGCTTTCGAAGGCCTCGTCGGCGGCTCCGAGCAGGGACTCCTTCATCGCCGCGCCCTTCAACAAGAGCTCCGGCGCCTCGACCGGGCCGGACGCCTCGGCCAGCACCTCACGAACCACGGTGCGCAGCCGGTGCAGGCCGGCCGCTGAGACTTCAAAAATCTTGAAGCTCGAGAGCGTGGCCGGCCAGCCGCGGTCCCGCACCTCCGGCCTGAAAACCACCGAGGCGATTTGTCGCTGCACCTCCTCAATGGTGGTGTAGGCGGCGCCGCCGCTGCCAACGACCACGACCGGTCGGGCGCGCTGCGAGCCATTGAAGCGAACGGGGACGTCGAGGTCGTCCATCATGAAGCCGACCGCCGTGCAGTTCTCGACCAGCTGCGCATCGACCATTCGCGGAAACGTCCGCGTCAAATTCACGTCGCAGCCGGGCAACGACAGGATTGTCTGCTCAGCCGAAATCCTCCGTACGAAAGGCGTGAATTCGAAATTCAGCCCGCGTATCGCACTTCGAAATTCGTCGACGTCTGAAAAGCGAAAAGTGTTGAGTGCCAGTCTCGGCACATCGTCAATGCTGTTCATGAAAATATGAAACGCAACGTGGCGTAGACGTGCGTCCGGCCGCGACGCCGGTTCGTTTCCCCCTTCGGTTTTCCGCTCCCTAGAAAGGATCAATCTTAACGTGTCCTGACAAATTGGCGAGGAGCCACTTGAAAGAACAAGCGGGCACGTCTGCTCTCTCGCCGAATTTCGATAGCGTTTCCCGCACAGTGATGGTGCCAGGCTACCTGACCCTCGATATCTAAAATTCAAAATTAACGACTTTGAGGCGCAATAGCTCACGTTTGATCGTCAAAGTTATTTCGAATTTCAGGCCCCTGCCATGACGGCAAATTCGCCTGCTGATGTTCTGGTCGAGTTGGAGGACGCGGTCGCAACGTGTCCGCTGGACCGCTGCGCACGCATTCTTTCCGGCATCATGCAGCTGCTCACCAGCAGCCGTGACCGGCCCCAGGAATTGCTCGCCAATGTGGTCGACGGCGTTCTGCTGCGGCTGACGGAGCGGGTTGAGGCCAGTGCGTTGATCGAGCTCAGCACCGCACTCGCGGAGCTCGCGGTGGCCCCGCCGAAGACCATGCGGCGTCTCGCCTCGCACCACGATCCGGAGGTGGCGTGCCCCGTCTTGCTGCGATCGCCGTCACTGTCCACAGCCGACCTCAAATCGATCGCGGCCTCGAGCGGCGAACGGCAGCAACGCGCGATCGCCGCCCGCGCGCCGATCGATCCGCCGGTGATCGAGACGCTGATCGAAGGCGGCTCCCGCGGCGTTTGTATTGCGCTGATCGCCAATACGGACGCACGATTCTCTGACGCCGCCTACGCCGCGCTGGTCGGCAAGTGCCTGACGGATGATGAGCTCACGAAGGCGCTGGCCCTCAGGCCGGACACGCCCGACACGGTCATGCGGAAGTTGCTGTCGGCGGCTCCGGCATCCGGCACAGGGCCGAAGGCGACCGTCTCGCTTCAAGCCGTAGCGGCCGCGCCGATCGTCCCCAAGCTGCCCTGCGCGGCCGCCTATGCAAGCGCGCGGCCGGAGATCGTCGCGCTCAACCGCATCGGCAAGCTCAACGATTCCACGGTGAACCGCTTCGCCATCCGCGGCGAGACCGCCAACCTCGTCACGGCCCTATCGGTGCTTTCGGGGACCCCCATCGAAATCGTCGAGCATGTCATGACGGACGACGATTGCGAGGGTCTCGTGATGGCCTGCCGCGCCTCGCGGCTGAACTGGCAGACCACGTTGGCCATCTTGGGCAATCGCTGCGGCAGAAGGCTCTCCTTCGCCGAGCGCGAACGCGCGCAGCACACTTTTGAGACACTACTCCTGTCCACCAGCCAGTGGACGGTGCGTTGGGGGGAAATTGCCGCAAGTGCCAGGGAGAGCAGTCGGGAACATCGCGGCGCAAAGATGGGGATTAGCCGATGAAATTCGACGGTCGCAAAGCGGCTCGTGTGAAAATGGACCACAGGCAGCCGGTCAATCTCATGGGTTCGGACGGGACCTGGCGACGCAGCTGCGTCCTGCTGGACGTATCGCAAAGCGGCGCCAAGATCGAGGTCGAGGGCACACTCGACGTGCTCCAGGCCAAGGAGTTCTTCATGCTGCTGTCGTCGACCGGCCTCGCCTACCGGCGCTGCGAACTGGTCTGGATCGACGGCACCACGGCTGGAGTTCACTTCGTTACGGCTGACGGCAAGAAGAAACCTGCAGGCGCACCAGCGCCTGCGCAGACCGCGGTTCAGGGCAAATAGATTCGAGCATTCCACCTGGTGTTTGACTTTCATACGGTCGCAAAGTGTAGGTCAGATCGTGCAGCACGCGCCAACAAGATCCGGCCCGGTCGATGGTGACGGCGGTATCCGTCAGACACGAACCGATCGCCCCTTCCTGCATGTGCTGGCCGACACGTCCGACAAACTTTCGGGCGTCTGCGCGATCCTCCAAGAGAAATTCACCATTGCCGGCGAGCGACTCGACGCCGATTCCAGGCTGTCGCAGACGCCGGCCGCCATCGTCATCCGCGCGGAGCTGCGCGACGTCGACAACATCGCCGCGATCAAGAAGCGGGCCGGCAAGCTGGCGAAGGCCAGGAAGCGCATCTTCCTGCTCGAGCACGCCTCCCATGTCTGCATCTCGCAAGCCTACGCGCTCGGAGCGACGCTGGTCCTTCCCGGCACGGTTAGCCGGACCAGGCTTCTGGCGGCGCTGGCCGATCCGGCCGACGGTCCGTCGGCGTCGTCAGGCGACGCGTCGCAACCGGACAACGCCGTCGAGACCGCCGCGACCGCGATCGCATCGATGTTCACGGCTGTGACCCTGGGCCAGCCGCTCGACGTCGACGGCACCAAGGAAGCCGGTCGCCAGATTGCCGAGCGTATCACCCAGCATGGCCTGACGGAGTGGCTCATGACGGTGCGGCGCCACCACGAAGGAACCTATCAGCATTGCCTGCTCGTGACCGGCGTTGCCATCGACTTCGGACTGAGCCTCGGCGTCGGCAGGGCCGACCTGGAACGGCTCTATTCGGCTGCCATGTTCCACGACATCGGCAAGGCGCAGATACCACTCGCCATCCTCGACAAGCCGGGCCGCCTTGATGCCGCCGAACGCGCGCTGATCGAAACGCATCCGGCCGCCGGTTACGAGTTTCTCAAGGGACACGACGGAATCTCGCCGGAGATACTCGATGCCGTTCGCCATCATCACGAATACCTCGACGGGAGCGGTTATCCCGACGCGCTCTGCGCCGAGAGGATCGGCGACATCGTGCGAATTCTAACGATCTCGGACATCTTCGCGGCGCTGATCGAGCACCGACACTACAAGCCGACCATGCCGCGCGCGGAGGCCTACAATATTCTGTGCGGGATGAACGGGAAGCTGGAGAAGGCGCTGGTCCACTCATTCAAGCAGGTCGCGCTCACGCGGTGAGCGCGGCAGACCGGTCTCGAACGCGGCCTAATGAGTAGCGCGATGGCTGGCGCGGCGCGGGATGGATCGGCAGGCCAGCCCCTCGGCCAGCAGCTTCATGTCCTCGTGCCGGCCGCTGCGTATCAGCCGGCCGAACTCTTCGGGTGTGAAAGGAAGACTTGGATCGTCATCGATCTTGTGCCGGAGTCGCGGACCGAAGAACCGTCGAACCAGGCTAGCCAGCCGCCGCATGTCAATTCCCTCGCGCCAGCAACAAACCTCTCAGTCCGCACATTGTTCCTCCTGCACCTTCGAGATTGCAAGAGGCCGCTTGGGACTCCGCAGCAAAAATTTCCGCCAGAGAATAATCTCCTCCTGTCGCGCTAATCGGCAAAACCCACGTAACGCACGAACTGGTGGTTGTGCTCGCGGTCCGAGCGTACCGCGTTCGCGGCAAAGCCGTCGTCGGGATAGCCCATCGCGACGCAGGTCATGATGACCTCGTCCTCCGGAATCTCGGCGACCTCGCGCACGATGTCGGAGCGCATGATGCCCTGCCCGTTGATGACAGAGCCGAGCCCGCGGTCCCACGCCGCGAGCACGATGCCGTAGCAGAGCGCGCCGAGATCGAAATGGCAGACGGCGCCGGGATCGAGCACGCGGTCGTAGGTCAGCACCAGCGAGACCGGCGCGTCGAACTGGCGGAAGCCGCGCAGCACCCAGTCCTGCCGCATCGGCTTGTCGTCGCGCGCGATTCCCATCGCGCCGAACAGCTTCTTGGCAATGTCGACCTGCCGGGTGCGATGCACACCCTGGTACTCGCCGTGGCTGACGATGTCGCGCTTGACCTTGGCGCCGCCGGCCATCTCCTCCATGTTGCGGCGACGCACCTCCTCCAGCGGATGGCCCGTGAGCACATGGACATGCCAGGGCTGGGTGTTCATCGACGAGGGCGCGCGTTTGGCGCTCTCGATGATCACCTCGATCACCGCGCGCGGCACCGGCTCGTTCTTGAAGCCGCGCACGCTGCGGCGCGACTGGACCAGCGTCTCGAATTCCACCTCGTGAACCTCCCTGCCCGTTCGTCCGGCGTTGCGACGCAGGCCGGTTGCCGATGCGGCCCGCAAAACCTATGCTGGTCCGCAAGCAAGACCAAGAATCCCGGAGGACCCTCATGGCCGCGCCGCTCGATCCCGTCATCGCCCAGATCATTCCGCTCATGCCGATGCGCGATCCCGTCACGATGACGCCACAGAGTGCCCGCGATTCCTTGCGCGCACTGGCTGCCTCGCGCGCGGCCATACCGCCGCCGCCCGTCGATACCGTGCAGGACATCAAGGTGAAAGGCGGCGCCGGGCCGCTCGATGCACGCGTCTATCGGGTCGGCACCACGTCGGCACCGACCGTGGTGTTCTTTCACGGCGGCGGCTGGGTCGCGGGCGACCTCGAGACCCACGACCGGCAGGCGCGCAATCTCGCGATCGAGACTGGCGCGGTGGTCGTCTCCGTCGACTATCGCCGCCCGCCCGAGACGCGCTTTCCCGGCGCCTTCGAGGATGCCTTCACCGCAGTCGGAGATATCTTCAACCGCGTCGCGGAATTTGGCGGTGACGCAAAGCGCTTCGGCGTTGCCGGCGACAGCGCCGGCGGCAATCTCGCGGCCACCACCGCGATCGCCTGCCGCGACGCCGGCATCAAGCTCGCCGCGCAATTGCTGGTCTATCCCGTGACCGACGTCCTCGGCAGCTACGCGGACGCACGTGAGAACGCGCGCTATCCCTCCCGCGCGGAGAATGCGGACGGCTACTTCCTCACGCGTGCTACGATGGAATGGTTTTGCGGCCATTATCTCGCCGATCCCGCTCACGCGACCGACTGGCGTGCCTCGCCGCTGCGCGCCGCATCGCTTGCCGGGCTGGCACCTGCGATCGTGACCACGGCCTGGTTCGATCCCTTGCGCGACGAGGGTGCGGCTTACGTGCGGGCGCTGGAGGCGGCCGGAGTCCGCGTCAAGCACCACGAGGGCCCCGGCCTGATCCACGGCTATTTCGGCATGGGCGACGCCTCCGAGGTCGCGCGCGCCGAGGCGCAGCGCGCACGCGCCGACTTCAAGGCCCTGCTCATGCGGGGCGTTTGAAGCGGTCAGGTGCTCCGCGCGCGTTGCGCGCCGGTATGCCCCCAGGTCTCGTCCCAGTCCTGACCGGCGGCGTCGACGACGCGGCCGTCGGCTTCGAAGAACTTGTTCGGCACCTGGAAGATCGCCAGGATCAAGGCGCCGTCCGGACACCAGGCGGCGTGGCGGCTGCCCGCCTCGCGCCAGATGAATTCGCCGGCCTTGCAGGCGATACCCTCGGCCGGGCCCTCCTTGTCGACGAGCGCGCCTTCGATCACCCAGCTCTGCTCGATGCCGACATGCTCGTGATCGGGCAGCACCGATCCCGGCGCAAAGCGCATCAAGGCGGTCATCAGGCCCGTGCTGCGATCGAACAGCAGCGTTTTGGCCTCGCACCCCGGAAAGCGGGTCTTCTGCCAGTCCATGTCCTGGGGCCGAACCAGGTGGGAATGCCGATCAGCAGATTCCCCGCCCTTCGGGATCGTGGCGTCCATGACGATGCTCCATTCAGCTAAGCCGATCGAAGCTAGCAGGGTCGCGCGGCGGGGTCTGCGAGCAGTGCAACAAGGATGGACGGCCGCCGACCGCGCTCGAAAAATCGGTACGTCGACCGGACGACGTCCGCTCGTCCTGCTTGATTGCGCCACGATTCCCAGCTCCAATCTCCCGGCCATTTCTGGTTTCAGGAGACACCCATGATGAAGCGGATTTTCCTCGCAGCGATTGTTGCCGCCTTTGCAGCGGGCTCGGCATTCGCACAAGAAACCTGCGAGAGCAAAGCGATCGGCAAGGACGGCAAGCCGTTGGCCGGCGCCGCCAAGACCTCGTTCCTGAAGAAATGCAAGGCCGATGCCTGCGCACCCAAGGCGGTCGGCTCCGATGGCAAGCCGCTCGCCGGCGCCGCCAAGAACAGCTTCATGAAGAAGTGCGAGACGAACGCGTAAGCGCCCGGAGAGATCCTCGGTAATCTTCGAAAGACGTCATCGGGCTCGATCCAGACCGTATCGAGCCCGATTTGCTGTTTCCCTTGTCTCCGGTTTAGCCGCTTCGATGCCTTTGCGGCTTCAGCGTCGCGACTGGCGAGTATCCTGATCTTGATCACCACAAGTTCGCAAACCACCCAGGCGGCTGTGCTGACGACCGCGACGATGGTTTGCTTTGCAGCCAACTCGCTGCTGTGCCGGCTCGCGCTGGGGCCCGGGCTGATCGATCCCGCGAGCTTCACGACGGTGCGGGTGCTTGCGGCGGTCGCAATTCTCGCGCTGGTGGTCTGGCAACGCTACGGGCATCTGCCGTCATTTGCCTATGCCAAGGTCAGGTCGGTGGCCGCCCTGTTCGTCTACCTGATCTGCTTCTCGTTTGCCTATGTGCGGCTGCCGGCAGGCACCGGCGCCCTGATCCTGTTCACCGCCGTGCAGCTCACGATGTTCTGCGTCGCGCTGCGGGAGGGAGAACGGTTCTCCACAGCTGGCTGGATCGGGCTTTCGATCGCGAGCTTGGGCCTCATCTATCTGGTTCTGCCCGGCGTCAGCGCCCCCGATCCCATCGGCGCGGTCCTGATCGCCATGTCGGGTATCGCCTGGGGCGTGTTCTCGCTGTCGGCGCGGGGCGTTGATCATCCCATCGAGGCCAACGCCATCAATTTCCTCTGCTGCCTGCCGCTTGCCGCAGCCGTGAACCTCTGGCAGCTCTCCGATCTCCACGTCACGCCGACCGGGTTCGCCTATGCGATCGCATCCGGCGCGATCGCCTCGGGGCTCGGCTATGTGATGTGGTACGTCACCTTGCGCTACCTGACGGCGGCCCGCGCGGCCTCCGTCCAGCTTTCCGTCCCCGCCATCGCCGCGATCGGCGGCGCGCTGTTCCTGGCCGAGCCGGTTACGCTCCGATTGTTGCTCGCCTCCCCTGCGATGCTCGGCGGCATCGCGTTGGTGCTCGCGCAGCGCAGCAAGCGTTGACCGGGATGTTCGCGCCTCAATCCCGCTTGAACCGATAGTCGAACGCCCCATCCAGCGGCCTGATCCATCCCACCGTCGGCGCCGGAAAATGCACCGGCAGGATCAGCGTGTCGGTGTCGGCAACCGACCCAAAGAATTTTCGCCGCGACACCGCCGACTGCTTCGGGTCCCAATCCGGCTTAGCTGACCAGTCCGGCTCGCGGCACTGGATCTGGTGATGCATGAGGTCGCCCGCGACCACCGCGCGCCGGCCTCTGGAGAAGATGTTCACGCAGCAATGGCAGGGTGAATGCCCCGGCGTCGGCGTCAGCGTCACGGTATCGTCGAGCGCGTAGTCGTCATCGACCAGCAGCGCCTGCCCGGCCTCGACGATCGGCAGGCAATTGTCGCGGAAGACAGTGCCGGGCGGGTTGTTACCCTTGGCATGCTCCGCTTCCCAGGCCGCATACTCCCCCTTGTGGAAGACGTATTTCGCATTTGGAAACGTCGGCACCCAGCGGCCGTCGCGCAAACTCGTGTTCCAGCCGGTGTGGTCGATGTGCAGATGCGTGCAGAAGACATAATCGATCTGCTCGAAGCCGATGCCGAGCGCGAACAACTCGTTGCGCCAGCGTTCCTTGCCGGGAAAGTCGAACGGCGGCGGATGACCCTTGTTCTCGCCGGTGCAGGTATCGACCAGGATGGTATGGCGCGGCGTCCGCACCACGAAAGTCTGATACGTGATGACCATCATGCCGCGCGCGGCATCGAACACCTCCGGCTCCATCGTCGGCAGATGGCGGGCGAACACGCGCTCGTCATAGGCCGGGAAGAAATCCTGCGGCCGCCGCCACGGCCCTTCCCGCTCGATCACCGCGTCGATGGTGATGTCGCCGATCCGGATTTGCTTCATCGCCGTTTCGCTCCCATTTTGAGGGAGCGTAGCGGGAGGTGTCAACGCGTCAAGCCGCGCAGCGGAATGCTAGCTCCGCAATCCCGGCGCCTCCTGCCCGGTGCGCGTGACATATTCCGTGTAGCCGCCGCCGTATTGGTGGATGCCATCAGGCGTCAGCTCCAGCACGCGGTTCGACAGCGTCGCCAAAAAATGCCGGTCATGCGAGACGAACAGCATGGTGCCCTCGAAATCCGACAGCGCATTGATCAGCATCTCCTTGGTGGCGAGGTCGAGATGGTTGGTGGGCTCGTCCAGCACCAGGAAGTTCGGCGGGTCAAACAGCATCTTAGCCATCACGAGCCGCGCCTTCTCGCCGCCCGAGAGCACGCGGCAGCGCTTCTCGACGTCGTCGCCGGAGAAGCCGAAGCAGCCGGCGAGCGCGCGCAACGAGCCCTGCCCAGCGGTCGGAAATGCATATTCGAGTGACTCAAACACCGTCTGCTCGCCGTCGAGCAGGTCCATCGCGTGCTGAGCGAAATAGCCCATCTTGACGCTGCCCCCGAGCGCCACTGTGCCCTGGTCCGGCTCGCTCGCACCGGCGACGAGCTTGAGCAGCGTCGACTTGCCGGCGCCGTTGACGCCCATCACGCACCAGCGCTCCCTGCGGCGGATCATGAAGTCGAGGCCGTCATAGATGCGCTTGCTGCCATAGCCCTTGTGCACGTTCTTGAGCGCCACGACGTCCTCACCCGAGCGCGGCGCCGGCAAAAAGTCGAACGCCACGCTCTGGCGGCGGCGCGGCGGCTCGACCCGTTCGATCTTGTCGAGCTTCTTCACCCGGCTCTGCACTTGCGCGGCATGCGAGGCGCGCGCCTTGAAGCGCTCGATGAACTTGATCTCCTTGGCCAGCATGGCCTGCTGTCGCTCGAACTGGGCCTGCTGCTGCTTCTCGTTCTGCGCCCGCTGCTGCTCGTAGAACTCGTAATTGCCAGTGTAGGTGGTGAGCGAGCCGCTGTCGATCTCGATCACCTTGGAGATGACGCGGTTGATGAACTCGCGGTCATGCGAGGTCATCAGCAGCGTGCCTTCGTAATCGTGCAGGAATTTTTCCAGCCAGATCAGGCTTTCGAGATCGAGATGGTTGCTCGGCTCGTCGAGCAGCATCACGTCGGGACGCATCAGGAGAATACGGGCCAGCGCCACGCGCATCTTCCAGCCGCCGGAGAGTTTTCCGACGTCGCCGTCCATCATCTCCTGGCTGAACCCGAGGCCGGACAGCGCTTCGCGCGCACGGCCATCGAGTGCATAGCCGTCCAACTCCTCGAAACGATGCTGCACCTCGCCGTAGCGCGCGATGATCTCGTCCATCTGATCGGCCTTTTCAGGGTCGGCCATCGCGGCCTCGAGCTCGCGCAGCTCGGCCGCAACCTCGCTGACGGGGCCGGCGCCATCCATCACCTCGGCCACCGCGCTGCGGCCGCTCATCTCGCCGACGTCCTGGTTGAAATAACCGATGGTAATGCCGCGATCGGTCGAGACCTGCCCCTCGTCAGGCAGCTCCTCGCCGGCGATCATCCGGAACAATGTGGTCTTGCCGGCGCCGTTCGGCCCGACGAGGCCGATCTTCTCGCCCTTGTTCAGGGCGGCGGAGGCTTCGATGAACAGGATCTGGTGGCCGGCTTGCTTGCTGACGTTGTCGAGGCGGATCATGAGGTCTTTATGGGGGGATTTTTGCGTTGCAGCGTCATAGGCCATACGGGCTTCCAGGGGAAGCCCGGGACCAGCGCACCACCCGGCCGCAATACCGTCGTTCAAACCGCAGCTTTCGGGATTATAACCCCCGATGACCCACCTCTTGGTTGGTCCAGCCGCCGCCCGGTCTTGATGATCGTCACTTCTTGAGGATGCCCGTATTGGTATTTCCGAGCTGCTGGATGGCAGCGTTTGCGGCGGGCGTGTTGTAGGTCGGTCGAGATCCACCGCCTTCCTGATCAGAAGGGGTAGCACCGGGTCTCGCGCCCGTCGTTCTCCGGTTTTTTGCATTGAGCGTGTTGGGGCCTGGCGAACCGCCAGTTCCGCTGAGCGTCGTCCCGTTCGAGAGCGTCGAGCCACCCGCGCCGCTCGAACCAGCCGCGCTCGCGCCGCCGCTGGATGAAGAACCGCCTGAAGAGCCTCCCGAGCTTTGCGCCATGGAGAACGAAATGGTGCCCAGAAGAATGGTCACAACCGCCGCCAGAAGCCTCATTTGTGTCCTCTCCCTCGATCCGTTGCCAGCTCCGGAAGCGCTGGGTTCCTGGGATGAAGTCGCGCAGCGCACAGTTCCTATCGACGGCGAGCGATCCATGCCCCGGCCAGAAAAGCAACAAGCAAAGACACCAAAGGCGCCTTCACCGTCACCTCGCGCAACTGGTCGGCCCATCGCTTCACCGATTCCGACGAGGGCGAGTGGAGCTGCCGGCTGAAAGCGCCTCTTTGCTCTCCGGAACCCGACCGCGGGCTTGAAGCCTGCTGCATGCCGCCTTGGTCGTCCGTCAGCCCGGAGGCTTCCGTCATTGCCGCGGCTTCCTTCATGTCCATGGGCGCGCTCCAATGCTGGTGCGGAACAACGACTTGATCTCGGCTGCCCGTCCGGCTCTGCTGACAAGCGGGTTGGGAACCAATGGGAGCAGCTATGGCGGCGGCGTTCATGCGAACTATATGGTTTCGTCGAAGCCCCCGCCCGTACCGCTCCCTTGAAGAAGCCCTTGCTCATCTTTCTGTTCCTCGTCATCGCACCGCTTACCGCATCAGCGGCGAGATATTTCTGGCTGGGCGATGGCCGCCAGAATTGGCAAACAGCCGATCGGTCGAGCGCGGGGCTTCTGGCCGCCGCGGCCGATCATCGCGAAGCCGTCGTACGGGTATTCGGGGCGAGAACGGTGAGATGGCGCAGCATCTTCGCAATTCACACCTGGATCGTCGTAAAAGAGAAGGATGCGGCGACCTACACCCGCTATGACTACACGGCGTGGGGCGAGCCGATCCGCACCAACGGCTTCGCTCCGGACGGGCGGTGGTTCGGCGCGGCGCCGGAAACCATTGTCGCCGTGGATGGAGCGCGCGCGGAGGCGCTGATCCCGAAAATCAGACATGTGATCGAAAACTACAAGTTTCGATCCTATGGAGATTACAGCGTCTGGCCGGGGCCCAATTCTAATACCTTCGTGCAGGCCGCACTCGACTCCGTCCCTGAGCTCCGAGCCGTCCTGCCGCCGACCGCGATCGGCAAGGACTTCCCGTATACCGGCAGATGGTTCGGGGTAACGGCGTCCGGCACAGGCATCTATGCTTCACTTGCCGGATATATCGGCTTTTCGATCGGCTGGGTCGAAGGCCTGGAGATCAATTTCTTCGGCGCCGTGCTCGGCGTCGACATCCGGCGCCCGGCGCTCAAACTGCCAGGCCTCGGCCGCGTTGGGGTCACCACCGGCGTGTAGGGGCCCGGAGCCGGACGCCGGTTTCGCTTTCGCAGCGTTGCCGGTTCAAGCCGCCGCCCCGGCCGCGACGAAACGTTCCGCGATGACGTTGTCGGGAGCCGCGCCCAGCCCGATCGCGATGCGGCGCGCGCTGTCCGCCATTGCCGGCGGGCCGCACAGATAGACATCGTGCCCTGAAAGAGAGCGCTCCCCGATCAGGTCGGTGACCAGTCCCTGGCTGATACCCGTCGGGCTCGGCCCATGAGCGACCGCAATCCGCACGTCCAGTTCCGGAATTGCCCTGGCGAGCTCGTTCAGCTCGTCTACGAAGAAAAGATCATCGGCAGAATTCACACCGAAGCAAAGCGTGACGTTGCGGCTCTCGCCGGACGCCTTGATCTGCCGGAGCATGGACATCATCGGCGCCACGCCCGTTCCGCCCGCCACCATCAGCACCGGCCGCCCGCCCGATCTCAGATAGAAAACGCCCTGCGGGCCGCGGCACTGGACGACGTCGCCCACGGCCGCGCGCTCGGTCAGATAACGCGACATCTCCCCGTCCTCCAGCAGGCGAACCAGGAACTCCAAGCAGCGATCGTCGCCGAGAGAATTGGCCATCGAGTAGGAGCGCCAGTGCGTCGTGCCCGGCACGTGAAAATTGACGTACTGGCCCGGCAGAAACCGGATCGGTGAAAGTCCGAGCGTGCGCGTAACGACTCGGACCACGGAGGCGCTCAGCCGTTCGATGCTCTCGATCTTCATCGAAAACGGCTTCGCTGGGATCAGCTTGCCGCGCTCATAGGGCAGCCTGATTTGCACGTCGGTGCGGGCGCTGGCTACGCAGGGCAGCATCTCCCCGGCGTCGATCTCCTGCCGCGACAGCGACACCGACGCGCCGTCCTCGTAGTCCAGATCGCCGCCGAAACAGGTCGCACGGCAGGTCTGGCAATCGCCAACCTCGCAATCCGAGCTCAGCGGGATTCCGGCGCGCCGCGCCGCAACCAGGACCGTCTCACTTGGATTCGCCTCGATGCGCACGCAATCGCCATCCGCAAAGCTGAGGAAAAGGGTCGGCATGGCTCGCTCCTGTGGCCAGCGGCGGTCACTGCGCCATGGTGAACTTGCCGTCCTTCACGGTCAGCATCACGACGCTGTCGGCCTTTGCACCGAAATGATCGTCGGGGCCGTAGGAATACACCGCGGTCACACCGACATAGTCCTTCAGACCCTCGATGGCGTCCCGAATTCCGGCGCGATCGGTGCCCCCCTTCCCGATCGCCGCCGCGATCATGTTGACGGCATCATAGGCGTTTCCCGCAAAGGTCGCCGGCGGCTTGCCGTACTTGTTCTGGTAGTCGGTCACGAAGCGCCGCAGCGCGGCCTTCTGGGGATCGGAGTCCTTGAGTGAATCGATCACGTAGATCTTAGACGAGGGGATCAGCACGTCGTCGGCGGAGCCGCCGGCCAGCCGCAAGAAATTGAAGTCATTGGCGGCGTGCGACATGTACAACGGCGCAGTGAGACCGAGCTGGCGGTAGTTCTTCACAGCAATCGCCTGGCCCGGGCCGGTCGCCCAGATCACCACCGCATCCGGCTGCGCGCTGCGGATCTTGGTGAGCTGCGGCGTCATGTCCTTGTCGGCGTTGGCGTAGGATTCCTGGGCGACGAGCGTCAGTCCGAACGAGCCTGCATTCTTCACGAGCTGGTCGCGGCCACTGGTGCCGAACGGCGAGTCCGCATACAGCAGCGCGATCTTCTTGGCTCTGCGCTTCTGCATGTCCGTCATCATGACGCTCTGCACCAGCACGTCGGTGAGCGGCGACAGGAACAGCCATTTCTTGTCCTGCGCGGGCAGGACGATGCCACGCGAGCCGCCGTTGGAAATCATCGGCGTTGCGGCATTCTGGACGGTGTCGATAATCGCGTAGGACGAGCCGCTGTTCATCGGTCCGACGAGGGCGACCACGCCGTTCTGCTCGAGCAGCCGCTTGGCGGCCGTCACTGTCTTGGTGTTGTCGCCCTCGGTGTTGACGTTGTCGAGTTCGAGCTTCTTGCCGGCGACACCGCCCTTGGCGTTGATCTGCTCGACCGCGAGCATCGCACCTTCGAGTCCGGGCTGACCGAGCGAGGCCAGAGGCCCGGAGGTCTCTAGCAATCCGCCAATCTTGATCGTGTCTTCCGCCTGGGCGCCGACGGCGGACGTCATCAGTAGCAGCGCAGCCAGTATGGCCTTGGTCGTCATCATCAGATCCCCTGTGTTTGGAAAGTCGTGGGTGCGAGCGAAGCGACCGCGGCAGCGAACGGATCCCTGGGCGGCCGGTAGATTCCGCCGCCGATGCGGCCGTTTTGTCCCTTGCGATCGAGAACGCCGAGGACGACGTCGAGCGGCATGCCGCCGGACACGAGGGCCCGCGCGACCGTCCCGACCCTGATCCGGCTTCGTACGAAGCCGGGATGAGCCGCGGGTAGCAGCTGGACTGCTTCCGCCGCGGTGGCGCCATCTGCCAGCAAAGATCGCGCGGTCATCGCGCCGAAGCCCATGGCGTCGACCAGCGCGCTGTCTCCGATCGCACCGAGGCGATCGCTGCTCTGAAAGCCCGGCAGCAGATTGCCTTCGGGCGGCTCCGCCGCGGCGACGAACCAGCGTTGACCGCTGCCGCCGAGCTTGACGCCGCAATCGACCCCATTGCCGCCGAGCGCAGTGACGATGCTGCTCCCTTCTCCTTCCCCTGCCTTGGCGATGCACTTCATTGCCGCCATCCAGAGATTGAGAAAGAAAGCCGAGGCCCGGTCGAGAAAGCGGCGCTCTGGCGTGTCGCCGCCGAGGCGCGGTGCGAGTTCTTCGATCAGGCGACGCGTCGCCGCTGACGTGCGCGAATGGCAATCGTCGCCCTCCATCAACGCCGGATCGGCAATCTCGATCAGCGGGATGTCTCGGTCGGCGATGATCTCGAGGGTTGCGGCTAGATTTCCGTTCATCCACCGCAGATGCGTCAGCACTTCGCGGCTGCACAAACCCAGCCGTTGCGCCAGCGCCATTCCGCCGTTCAGAGGACTGCACGTGACGTTGGTCGCGTCGGCGGCATCGGTCACGATCTGCACCGCCATGCCGGGCGACAGCACCGCGGCGAGGGGCACCATCGCGTCGAAATCCTGGGCGGGCGCCAGCCGCACCTCCCCTCGCATCAGCATTGCCCGGGCCGCCCCTTCGTCCGCCGCCCAGCGCTCGAACAGGATCGCCATCACGGCGCTGTTGACGATTGGCGCGGCGATCGCATCGGGCCGGACCGGAGGGCCGGCATGGAGGATGGTGCGATCCGGAAGCGCGATGACGTCCCGCGCCGCCGCAACACCTCGCCAGACCGGACGCACGGCATGCATCCGCGCCAGCGCCGCGCGATCGGCAGCGTGAAGGCTGGTCTCGACCGAGCGATCCATCATTGCGGAGGAAGGATCGGACAATTCAACCTCCGTTGACGGCGACGGCGTCACGGCCTGGCCCGGCGTCGTCCGCTTCTGACTCGCTCGACCCGAGATAGGCCTCGGTGAGACCGCGGTCCTGGAGCAGCGTCCGGCCCGCGCCCTCCGCGATGACCCGCCCGCCCGCGAGCACGTAGCCGCGGTCGGCGATCGACAAGGCGGCGGACACGTTCTGCTCCACCAGCAGGATCGTCAGCCCCTGGTCGCGCAACCGTTCGACGCAGCGCAGGATTTCGATGAGGACCTGCGGCGCCAGGCCAAGCGAGGGCTCGTCCAGCATCAGCAATTTCGGCTCACCCATCAGGGCGCGACCGATCGCCACCATCTGTTGCTGCCCGCCGCTGAGCGTGCCCACCAGTTGATCCGCACGTTCCTGCAAAACCGGGAAGAGCTGATACACGGTTTCGAGCCGTTGCTCGAAGGCGCTTCGTTCGGCGGAGTCGCGCCAGACGACGTGATGGAAGCCCCTCGCCCGCCGCAACGCGTAGCGGCCGGCAGCGAGGTTCTGCAGCACCGTGAGCGATCCGAACAACGCACGCCCCTCCGGCACCAGGCTGATGCCGCTCGCCACGCGCCGGTCCGCCATCATGCCGCGCAGGTCGCGCTGACCGAACGTCAGTTTCTCTGCGCTGCACGGCTCCACCCCCGCGATCGCCCGCAACAAGCTGCTCTTTCCTGCGCCATTGGCGCCGACCAGCGCCACGATTTCTCCGCGGCCCACCCCGAGCGAGACGCTGTCCAGCGCCAGGAGCCCGCCATAGCTGACGCCGAGACCGCCGATCTCCAGCAACGGTGATGTGACGGCCCGGATCACCTTCGGCGCTTCCTGGGCGACGTCGCGGCGCCCGAGATAGGCATCGAGCACCTGCGGATTTCGCCGCACATCCGCCGGCTCGCCGTCCGCGATGATGCGGCCCTGGTCAAGCACCAGAATCCGGCGCGCCAGCCGGCTCACCAGCGGCATGTCGTGGTCGATGAACAGGATGGTCTTGCCCGCGCGCGAGAGCGACAAGATGATGTCGCCGAGCGCACGTTTTTCAAGCTCGTTCAGCCCGGCGCCGGGTTCGTCGAGCACCAGCATCCGCGCGCCCGAGGCGAGCACGCGCGCGATACTGAGGAGCCGCCGCTGGCCGGCGGTCAGGATCGACGCCTGTTGATCCGCAAGGTCTGCCAATCCGACCGCCGCGAGATGTTCGTCGGCCTCGCGCCGCAACAGTCCTTGGTCGAGCACCGCCGTCCCGCGGCCGATCATCGAGGACAAGAGACCCATGCGATGCCGCGCGACGCCGCCGACCATGACGTTCTCGCGCACCGACATATTCTGGAACGGCTCGGCTGCCTGGAACGTGCGCGCCAATCCGCGCGCGACGACGTCGTGCGGCGCCTCGCCCGTGATGGTCTGGCCGTCGAACTGCACCGAACCGGTCTGCGGAGTGATCTCTCCGGAGAGCACGTTGAGCAGCGTGGTCTTACCCGCGCCGTTCGGGCCGATCAGCGCGACCAGTTCACCGGCATCGACGTCGAAGCTGACGTCGGTCAGCGCGCGAAAGGCGCCGAAACTCACCGACGCGGTCTTGACCGAGAGCAACGGGATCGTCATCGCGTGCTCCCCGCGGTTGCCGTCCGCCGGGCACGAGCGACGAGCGCCGCCATGCCGCGCAACAATCCATTGGGGCAGTAGATCACGCTGACGACCAGCAGCGTCCCGTAAGCCACGATGTCATAGGCGCCTAGCGGCTTCAGCAACTCGCCGATCAAGGTGATGAAGATGACGCCGAGCAGCACGCCCCAGACGTCGGCGAAACCACCGATCGCGACCATCAGCAACAGCTTGATGGAGAAACCGACGTCGAACGGGCCTGGACTGAGATAACCGATGTAGTGCGCATAGAGCCCGCCGCCGAGCGCGCAGAATGCGCCGCTTACCATCATGATCAGCCGCTTGATCGACTGGACGTCGTTGCCGACCGACCGGGCCGTGACTTCGTTTTCCGCGATCGCCCGCATGGCGAGACCGGTCGGCGAAGCCACGAGATTTTGCGCGGCCAGGATCGCTGCGATCGCAACCAGCCAGACCACCGCCAGCATTGCGGCATCGCTGCGGAAAGTGAGGCCGAACAGGCTCAGCGGCGGAATGCCCGTCAGTCCGTCCTGACCGCCGGTGACACCATGCATTTCGGTGAAGCAGATCTGCACGATGATGCCGAACGCCAGTGTCGCCATCGCAAGGTAATGGCCCTTGAGACGAAACACGAGCCAGCCGATCGCCCAGGCCAGCAGCGCCACCATCGCAGTCGACAGCGCGATATCGACCCAGGCGGGAACACCGAGCCACCGGCCGAACAGCGCCGCGCCATAGGCTCCGAGCCCATAAAAGGCAGCGTGGCCGAGCGAGATCTGCCCCGTAAATCCAGCGATCAGCGCGAGGCCAATCGCGGGCAGCGCCTGCAGCCCGATCACCACCAACAGGCTGATGATGTAGCCGTTACCGGTTGCGGCACAGGCCAGGAGAGCCGCAGCAAGCGCGAGAATACGCCATCGCATCATGCGCGCACCCGATCGTAGTCACCGAGCAGCCCGCCGGGACGGAACAGCAGGAAGCCGAGCAGAAGCGCGAAGGCGATCGCGTTCTTGTAGCCGGAGGACACGTAGCCTGCAGAGAACGCCTCCAGCACACCGAGCACCAGGCCGCCCAGGGCGGCGCCGACCGGACCGCCGAAGCCGCCGACGATGCAGGCCACAAAGCCCTTGATCCCCAGCTGCAGGCCACTGTCGTATTGAGTCAGCGCGATGGGTGCGACGACGATGCCGGCGATCGCACCCAGCGCGCCCGACATGACGAATCCGACCAGACTCATCGTCTCGACCTTCATGCCGACCAGCCGCGCGGCGAACGGATTCATCGCGCAGGCCCGGAACATCTGGCCGAGATAGGTGCGACGAAACAGCAGGTCGAGGCCGCCCATCGCCAGGATGCCGATCCCGATCACCCATAGCGACTGCGGCATCACGGTTGCGCCGAGAAGATGGATCAACTTCTCGCCCGAGAACGCAGGCATCGGCTGCGCGTCGGTTCCCCAGACGATCGCGGCGAGACCTTGCAGCACCACCCCGACGCCGATGGTGACGATGATGCCGCGCATGACGTCGCCGCGGACGGGTTGGATGGCGGTGCGCTCGATCAACACCGCCACCACACAGGTGATCACGATGGCGAGCAGAATCGCGAGCCACAGCGGCACGCCTGCGACGTTCAGCGCGATCGCGCTCATCGCGCCTACCATCGCGAAATCGCCCTGGGCAAAATTGACGATGCCGGTGACGTTGTAGATGCAAGTGAAGCCGACGCCTATCAGCCCGTAGATGCTGCCCACCACCAGTCCGCTCATGAGAAACTGCAAGGCGTCGGGCATTGCCCCTCCTCTGCTTAGACCTGCATCCAGGATTCGGAGAACGCCAGGAACGCCGTGCTCTTGCGTGTTCCGGCGAAATCGCGCTGCACCACCTTGCCCGCGAGCGAACGGCCGTTGATGGTCACAGCGCCATCACCGGCATCGAGGAAAAGGCTGTACATCTGGTGCAGCTTGGTCGGGCCGCTCTCGGCCGGCATGTCGACCGCATAGGGCGCGCCGAGCTTCGACCATGTCGCGACAACCTCCAGGTCGGCGGCGCGCACGATCTCCGAATAGCTCGACAGCGTACTGCCTTCGCGACGGCACTCGACCATCGGCAGGTACGTCAGTGCGCCAATGCCGGGCGAGACCCGGAACGAAGCGAATTTCGAGAAAAACTCCGCAACCAGATATCTGGCGAGCGGCTCGTTGTCACTGATGCAGAAATTGTCGGCGTCCGGGCGGCCTTTCGCAAGGCCGGGTTGGTCCAGAACCACGATGCCGCTACCCATGCCGTGCGCGGAGTAGAAGATGCGGAAGAAGCACATCAATCCGGTCCACGGACCGTCCTGGGTGTCCTTCAGATAAATTCCGGGATTCTCGCCGGTCCAGGCTACCGCGCCGGGATGAATGGGACTTTTGCTCGACACGTTCACGCTCTCTTCGTTGAAGGCTCAGGCCGCGGCCTGCGATGCGACGCTGCTTTCGTATTCGATCAAAAGCTTGCGGACGACGTCGTGCCGGTCGTCGGCGGCGTGATGATCGCCCGCGATCACGATCTCGGTAACACGGCGTCCGACCTCTTCCTGCAATTCGAGATCATCGACACCCGCGATCGGCGGGATTGCAAGGACGGTATCGTGGCAATAAGTGGGGATCGCGCCGCCGGAGCGGAGCGTCGAGCGCGGCGGCTCCTCGCCGGCGGCGACCTTTCGGATGTCGCGGCGCAGCAGCTTGCGCAGCATCACCACACCCTTGTCGCAGTATGTGAGGTGCTCGAGTCCATGCAGCGCGATGGGACGCTGCGTGACGATCGCGTCATAGTCGCCTGGCAGGCGTTGCCGCTCCTCGAACGAACCGCCGGCGCCCTGGCCGTAGAAGTCCACCTTCTCCAGGCCGCAATCCTCTTCCTTGCCGATCCCCCTCGGATTGACATCGGGATGGAAGTGCCGCCACCCGATCACCTTGCAAGTCGTGTTGTCGATCGGCGTCGTCCAGCGGGTGATGCCGACGCGGCCGAACTGCTTGGCGTCCTGGCCGTCTTCCCAGATATGGCCGACCTGCGCGAGATTCGGCATGATGATGTCGTTGGAGCGGACCCAGACCTTGTCCTTCCAGCGCCGCGTTGTGACGTAGATCATGCCGGTCGGCGTCTCCACGAAGTCCATCACCGGCAATTCACCCCACGTGTCGGAGAAGTGCGAGAAAGTGACGCGGGTGTGCAGGAACACGGCATGTGCCGGGTCCATCACGTTTTCCTGCACCTGCAGCCAGTTGCAGGGATAGGTGATGCAATACGGCACCATTCTGTCGCCGGGATAGTCGTAGCTGTCGAAGATCGGGAATTCAGCGATGCTGTCGGGCGGCCCGAAGTAACCGAAGATGAGACCCTTGTATTCCTTGCAGGGATAGGCGCCATGGAACAGCCGCTCCTTGAGCGCGCTGCCAGGGGGATCGCCGGGCGTTTCCAGCACCTGTCCGTTCACGCCGAACAGCCAGCCGTGATAGCAGCACCGCAATCCGTTCTCCGTCGGCAGGCCGAACTCCAGCGACGTGCCGCGATGGCTGCAATGCCGGTCGAGAATGCCGTACTCGCCCTGGGTGGTGCGGAACACCACGAGGTCTTCGCCGAACATACGAAAGCCAAGCGGCACGTCTGTGAGCTCGGACGTCAACGCGATCGGCTGCCAGTAGCGGCGCAGCAGCTCGCCGGCAGGCGATCCCTTCTCCACGTGCGTGAGTTCGACGTTCTCTCCCGGAATCTCCTGCTTGAGGTAGCCACCATAGGCGGTCGTCAGAAACTGCTTTTGCGCAACCATCGCTGCCCTCGTTCCGCTCGCGCGGGTCGTTGGAATTAGTCTCATTCGAGTATTGTGTGCGGCTCTGGTTCTGCCAATAATAGTTACATGCAAGACGAGTTTGGAAATCTTGAATTGCTCAATAGATCAGCGGCAGCGCTTATGATGCGAGCAGACACTGCCTGAAAATGGACCTTTGCGAGGTGAACCGATTTGGCGGCCGAGAAATACAGGGACCAGATCGAGGTCGGCGAGGCCGTTCCTAAGCTTTCGCTGCGACAACTCACGTATTTTCTCGCAACTGCGAACCACGAGAGCGTGTTGCGCGCCTCGGAAACGCTGAACGTATCGTCTGCCTCCATTTCGACTGCGATCGCCCAGATTGAGGAATTTCTGCAGACTCAATTGTTCATCCGCCGTCACGCGCGCGGTCTGGTGCTGACCTCGGCCGGACAGGATCTCGCCGCCCATGCTCGGAACATTCTCCTCCACGCCCGCGAAATCGAGGCCGTTGCGCAACGAGGACCGTTTCGAGCCGCCGGCCGCATCAACGTCGGATGCCTTGCGACGATCGCCCCCTATCTGATCCCGCTGGTGTTGCGCGACCTCCAGGAGAAGCATCCAGACATCGAAATGCGCTGGCGCGCGGACAAGCACGAAGCGCTGCTTGACGGTCTGCACAACGGAAGCTTCGACCTGATCATTGTCTACGACTACGATATTCCGACGACGCTTCACGCCTCACCGCTGCGATCAATGCCGATCCAGGTGGTCCTGCCGAGTGCACATCCCCTGGCCTCCAGCCAGAGTTGCAGCCTCTCCGACCTGGTCGCACTGCCCATGGTGCTGCTCGATCAGCCGCGGACGCGCGACTACTTCCTGTCGCTGTTCGCAAACCGCGGCCTCAGTCCAACTGTGGCGTACCGCGTCGACTCCTTCGAGATGGTCCGCAGTCTCGTAGCGAACGGATTCGGCTACGCGCTGCTGAACTTTGTGCCACCCTACAATGTCTATGGCCATGGGACGCTAACGTCCCGGCCCCTTGCCGATGTGGACCGACCGCAGCAACTCGTGCTCGCCCGATTGTACCGATTTCGAGCTCCGCGGCTCGTCGACGAGTTCTTCAAAAGCGTCAGCTTCGCCGCCCAGCAACTCACGATATCGACTCTCTAGCCATGGCAACGTGCGCGAAGCGTCGGCATGGCAGCTGCCCGAGCCGGGCACGGTCTTTGCTTGCTCATGCAAAGACGAGGTCAGATGCGATGAAGTCGATGTTTCTCGATGCAATGAAGGCAGCCGCGAAATTTCTCGCCGAGGGTGCGAAATTCGTTCCCTACCATTGAGCGGCGGCGAGACTACGCCCGCCGCATCAGCTTGAGCGACGCCGCAAGCCGTAAGCTCCGCTTGCCGGCGAGCGCGATGCCTTCGAGTTCGCCGCTGTCTTCCGTGCAGGTCCCGGAGAAACCGATCCCGACCTCGTAGCCGCCGAACACCGGGTTCTCGCCTTTCGCCGGCGTGTGCTCCTGGTTCAGCATCTCGCCCTTCCAGCGGCCGTCCGCCGAGGAATAGGAGCCGAGATAGTAGAAGAACGCATCGCCGCCGAGGATGCGCCCGTCGATCAGGAGCATCACGCCGGACAGTCCGGCATCGACCCCGTCGAGCGCGCGCAGGCTCATCCCATAGAGCCCGTTGGCGATGCCGCCCGGCCCAATCGTGCCGCATGCCGGCAGCGCCCCATCGTCAAGCCGCGTGAGATTGGCCCAGAATCTGGCGCTCGGCATGGTATTCGCGCCGCCCTCGAGACGGATCTGGTTGCCGTAGAGCCGGCCGCGCGCCCCAATCGAGGCGACATCGGCTCCGAGCAGCGGCTTGTAGTTTGGATCGTGGTTATGCCGCTCGGTGATGACCTCGGCGATGATCTCGCCGTCGCGCTCGACATAGGTGCCAAGATGCGCAAAGCCCGAATTGCCGCCCAGCATCTTGCCGTCATGCAGGCACATGATGCTGCAGCCGAACGCATCGTTCACGCCGTATTCAACCTTGTAGAGCCCGTCCAGCAACGCCTGAACCCGCAAATAGAAATGAGAATGCGGGCTATCTAGCATCGTCGCCGCATTGAAGCCATCCGGCTTTTCCGCGCGGGGCCGATCCCGGGACGCTCGCCGCCAATGGTGCCATATGCCCCTGTTTTGCGCGACGGTCAAATCGATTTCGCAAAATCAGCAACCCTGTGATTTCAGTGGCTTGGCTACTGTGCATGAGGTTGTTTTTCGACTTTTTGCGTCCGGCTCGCGGGAAAGGCCCTCTCACGCGTCAATGACGCTTGAAGTACTGCACCTCGCGCTCGTGCTTCTCGGCGGCTGCACGGCTCTTGAACGTGCCGAGATTGCGGCGCTTGCCGGTCTTCGGATTCACCTTGCGGGAATAGAGGCGATATTCGCCCGATGCCAGTTTGCGGATCATGATCGCGCTCCGTTTTGTCCGGACGACAACGACGTACGCGCGAGCCGGGTTCCGTCAGGTCCCGGCTCTGCTCAGAAGCAGAGCGTGGTGACAAGCCTGCCCTGCTTGTCCTTGATCGCGTAGGGACAGCGAATGCGCTCCAGCGCCTTCTTCGCGTCCTCGTCGCCGAGCGCCGCGGCGCGCTCGTAATAGGCCTTCGCGGCGTCCTTGTCCTTGGGCCCGCCGCGGCCTTCCTGCGCGAAGGCGCCCATCCGCTCCAATGCGCCGGGATGGTTTTGTGCCGCCGCCTTCTCGAACAGCGCACGCGCCGCGACGTCGTCCTTCGCACCGCCCGTGCCTTCGGAGAGCATCAGGCCGAGCTGGTACTGCGCTTCCGCGTTGGTCTCGGCAGCCTTGCCGAGCAGCGCGCGCGCCTGCGCGGGATCGGCCGGCGCGGCGCCACCTGCGCCGCCGAGCGCGGCGAGATTGCTGACGCCACGGGGGTTGCCGGCCTGCGCCGCCTTCTCGAACAGCTTTCGCGCTTGCGCCTCGTCCTTGGCAACGCCAGCGCCGGTGGCATAGGCCACGCCGAGTTCGACCATGGCCGCGCTCGATCCCTTGTCGGCGGCCTTGCGCCAGGCTGCGATCGCCTCTCCGGTCTGCCTGTTGGCCGCATAGGCGCGGCCGAGCGCGAACATTGCGCGCCGCGAGGATGGCGCGGCCTGTTTGCAGAACCTGACCGCGGTTGCAATGTCGGAGGCCGCAATCTCCGCCACGCCCTTCACGTCAGCCGGCTTGTCGGGATCGCTGGGATCGGCGGCGACCCGATCGCACAGAACGAGGTCGGCCGATTGCGCCTGCGCCGTCAGGGGCACGGCGAGCGCGAACAGCATGGCAAGGAGGAAAGTCCGCATGGTCGTCACGTTGCGTCCCCGTCCCGGCGAATTCAAGGCTCGAGTCCTGATTGGCGCAGCACGGGCACGACATCAGGCGATGACAGATAGCGCAGCAGCCGGTCGGCGGCGTCGGCATGTTTCGCATTCGCCATGCGGCCGGCGGAGAACACGGCCGGCGTCTGCAAATCGTGCGGGATCGGGCCGGCGACCTCGATGCCGCCAACCTGCTTCAGCTCGCTGATCTGCTGCACGGCGAGGTCCGCCTCGCCGGTCACTAGCCGCTCCGCCGTAAATCCCTGCTCGACGATGGTGGCCCTGGCGTTGATCTCGGCCGCGATCCCCATCCGCACGATCAGCTGGGCGAAGTACACGCCGCTCGCACCGAGCCGCGAATAGGCGACGGACCGCGCTGCGAGCAGGGTCGTGCGCAGCGCCGCTTCGCTGCCGATGTCGGGGTGCGCCTGCCCGGCCCGCACGGCGATGCCGACGAAGGACCGCGCCAGATCTGCCGCGCTCTCGGCAATCACGCGCTCCTCGCCGATCATCTCGTCGAGCCCTTCGCGGGTGAGGATGACGAGGTCGGCGGCCTCGCCCTCGCGCAACCGCTTCAGCAGCGCCAGGGTCGGGGCGAAATCGGCATCGACATGGATGCCGGTTGCAGTCTCGAAGGCCGAGGACAGGCTGCGCATCCCGCCCATGAGGCCGAGCGTCGAGAGCATGCGGACATTTTCCATGAGCAGTTCCTGGCGCGATCAGGCGCGATGCATCAGCTTGAGCGCGGCGGTCAGGCGCAGGCTGCGCTTGCCGGCAAGCGCTGTCGCCTCGAGCACCGCCTGCTCCGCATCGTAGCTGCCGGAGAAGCCGATGCCGACCTCGTGGCCGCCGAAGATCGGATCGTCCTTGGCCGGCGTGTGCTCCTGGTTGAGAATCTGGCCCTTCCAGCGGCCGTTCGCAGCGGTGTAGCTGCCGAGATAGTGGAACGACGCATCGCCGCCGAGGATGCGGCCCTGATTGAGCAGCATCACGCCGGTGAGGCCTCCGTCGAGACCGTCGAGCATCCGCAGATGGATCGAGTAGAGACCGTCGGCGATGCCGGCCTCGCCGACGCCGCCGGCGATCGGCACTTCGTCATCCGTGATCGGCGTCATCACCGACTGGAACGGCACGCCGGGCAGCTCCTTCAGCTCGCCCTTGAAGCGATAGAGGTCGCCGTCCGCCCAGCCTTTCGCGATCAAGGTCGCATCGTCCGTGCCCGCCATCGCGCGATAGCTCGGATCCGGGTTATGGCGGACGGTGTTGATCACGATGTCCACGCCCTCGCCGGTCTTCACGTAGGTGCCGATATGCGCAAAGGCCGAATTGCCGCCGAGCATCTTGCCGTTGCCGGCATGCATCACGCTCCGGCCGATGGCATCGCCGAGCTGAAATCTCACCTTGTAGAAACCTTCAAACACCAGCCGTGCCCCGGCCCTGCGCGCATCCTGGAGCACTCTATCCCGGTTTCGGCGGCAATGGACAAGTTTCGCGGAGCCGCGGTCGGCAGACCCGGAAACGGCCGTCATTCAAATGCAAAAATCCGCCGGAGCCTTGCAGCTCCGGCGGATTGAGACCAACCCGGGCCAGCCCCCAAGCCCGGGCCGGGAGGATCTTAGGCCGCGGCCTTCTTGTCGGTCGGCACGGACGCGATCGTCTTCAGGATCTGCGAAGCGATCTGGTAGGGGTCGCCCTGCGAGTTCGGACGGCGGTCTTCCAGATAGCCCTTGTAGCCGTTGTTGACGAAGGAGTGCGGAACGCGGATCGACGCGCCGCGGTCGGCAATGCCGTAGCTGAACTTGTTCCACGGCGCGGTCTCGTGCTTGCCGGTCAGACGCTTGTCGTTGTCCGGGCCGTAGACGGCGATGTGGTCCATCAGGTTCTTGTCGAAGGCGGCCATCAGCGCCTCGAAATACTCCTTGCCGCCGACCGTCCGCATGTACTCGGTCGAGAAGTTCGCATGCATGCCCGAGCCGTTCCAGTCGGTATCGCCGAGCGGCTTGCAGTGGAATTCGATGTCGATGCCGTACTTCTCGGTCAGGCGCAGCATCAGGTAGCGGGCCATCCACATTTCGTCAGCGGCCTTCTTGGAGCCCTTGCCGAAGATCTGGAATTCCCACTGGCCCTTTGCGACTTCCGCGTTGATGCCTTCATGGTTGATGCCAGCAGCGAGGCAGAGGTCGAGGTGCTCTTCGACGATCTTGCGGGCGACGTCGCCGACGTTCGAGTAACCGACGCCGGTGTAGTACGGACCTTGCGGCGCCGGATAGCCGGCCTCGGGGAAGCCGAGCGGACGGCCGTTCTTGTAGAAGAAGTATTCCTGCTCGAAGCCGAACCAGGCGCCGGCGTCGTCCAGGATGGTGGCACGCTTGTTGGACGGATGCGGGGTCTTGCCGTCCGGCATCATGACTTCGCACATCACCAGCACGCCGTTGGTGCGGGCACCGTCCGGGAACACCGCGACCGGCTTCAGCACGCAATCGGAGCTGTGGCCTTCGGCCTGCATGGTGGAGGAGCCATCGAAGCCCCAGAGCGGAAGCTGCTCGAGCGTCGGGAACGACGCGAATTCCTTGATCTGAGTTTTGCCGCGCAAATTCGGAGTCGGCGTATATCCGTCGAGCCAGATGTACTCGAGCTTGTACTTGGTCATTGAGCCTCTCTGTAGATGATGCGAAAGGTTGGGGGCCTGAAGGCCCCCGCACGTTTTGTACCCGGCCATCATCGGCCGGCGCTTCCCAAGCATTTTACGTGCCAAAAAGCCGCAGTACGGGCGGTTTTCCACCGCGGCCGACCTCCCCACGTCGCCGGCGAACCACTCACGGCAGTGTGCGTCATAGCCGCGCACCTTCACGTGAAGCTGCACTGCAAAATTCCTCGGAAAACGCCCGATTCTGGAGCAGCCAGCATCGTCCCGGAAGTTGCCGACTAAACGCGCATCAACGTCCGGCAATTTTCGCAAACTATCCGCCCCCTGCCCCGCAACCTTCGGAATGGCCCACGCGTTGGCCAGAGGGATCGTGCCTTAGACGATGCAGAAGGCTGCCTGCCCACAAATTGGGCGGAAACTGATTTCCTTTTCAGCACTTTCCAATCCGGGAAGCCCGGCCGATATGGGGATTCCAGTAACCACAATCGAACGAGTCGGGCGCACCATGGAGGCCAAGGCGCTTCGACCAAGGAGAATCGCAATGATGAACAATGGTCTGAGTCACGGATCTGCAAAGATCTACCACTTCCCCGTCGGCGGCCGTGCGGCCCTCGCCGGACGCCGCTATGGCGATACCCGCCTTCCCGCCGATCACGCTTCGCTTCCCGCGAACGTCTCGATCTGCAGCGACAGCTGGTACCATCAGGATGCGGTCGATGAAGCCAAGCCCAAATGGGAACGCTGATGCCTGTACTTGGTTTGAGACCGCCGCACTCTCGCCTCCAAGCGGCGGCAGTTTGAAAAGGGACCGAAACAACGAAGTTTCGGTCCTTTTTGATTCTGAGGGGCACCAGGCTGTTCAGACCACCGCGCAGGCCGTGACCGGCCGCTTCAGATGCTTGACCGTGGTGGTCCCGGCCTTCCCGATGGTCAGCGTGATACCGGCTCCCGAATAGCGCGCGCCAGAGACCGCCAGCCGCTTCGCGAGCGTTACGGGCTCGCCGTCGATCTGCACAAAGGCGCGCTTGTCGCCATCATAAAAACCAACGATGAACCGTGTACCATCGGCACAGCGATAGGTCCGGACCGTCTGCGCATCGGCCTGCGGCGCGTGGCAAACTCCGTCCACCAGCATGGTGACCGCCAAAAGAATGGCCTTGTGGCAGCCCATGATCGCCCCCTCTAGTAGCCCTTAAGAACGCCCGTCGTGCGTCCAATGGAACATAACCCAAGCTGATCTCATGTCAGACTCTCCTGCCCGCCATCTCTCCCTGCAAGGCGCCAGCAATTTTCGCGACCTCGGCGGCTATCCGACCACCGATGGCCGCATCACGCGCTGGCGGCACATCTTCCGCTCCAATCATCTCGGCCAGCTCACCGCAGCCGACGTCGAGATCGTTCGCGCGCTGGGCGTCAGAAGCGCATTCGATTTCCGCGGCCTGGAGGAGCGCGCAGCCGGCATCTGCGTCGTGAACGAAATCACGGTGCATTCGCTGCCGATCGAGCCGACCGTCGTGGCCGCGCTGCGCGCCGAGCTCGCCAGGGGCGCGCTCACCGCACCCGTGGCGCTCGAGCTCATGCGCGAGTCCTATCGGAACTATGTTCGCCACAACACGCACTGCTTTCGCACGCTGTTCGGCCATTTGCTGGAAGACCGCGCGCCGCTGGTGATCCACTGCACCGCCGGCAAGGACCGCACCGGCTTCGCCAGCGCGCTGATCCTGCATGCGCTGGGCGTGCCGGACGACGTCATTGCCGAGGACTACCTCTTGACCAACCGGCACTACAGGCGCGACGCCTCAAACGCCTCCGATCTCCCCGCCGATGTTCTCGACGCGATCGGCAGCGTGGAGGCCTCTTACCTTGCGGCCGCATTCGAAGCGGTCGGCAGCGAATACGGCGATCTCGAAACCTATTTGCGCGACGGGCTCAAGCTCGGCACGGCAGAGCGGACCGCGCTCAAGGAGCGCTATCTGCAATCTTCGGCCCCCGCGCCGGGAGAACGATGATGCAAGACAAGATCCTGATCGTGACCGGCGCGCTCGGCGCACTCGGCAAGGTCGTTGCCGAGGCCGCGCAGTCGCGCGGCGCGCGCGTGGCCTGCATCGATCACGCGCCTTCGCAAGCCCCCGCAAGCGCCGACCGCATCGAGATCGGCGGCGTCGACCTGTCCGACCCGGCGCAGGCAACGACGGCCGTTGATGCGGCGGCAAAGCATTTCGGCCGGCTCGATGCCCTGATCAACATTGCCGGCGGCTTCGCCTTCGAGACCATCGGCGACGGCGACATCAAGACGTGGCAGCGCATGCACGCGCTCAACGTGCTCACCGCGCTCAACGCCTCGCGCGCGGCTCTGCCGCATCTCGCCGCGTCCAACGCCGGTCGCATCGTCAACATCGGCGCCATGGGCGCGCTTCAGGCCGGCAGCGGGATGGGCCCCTATGCCGCGTCGAAGGCCGGCGTGCATCGCCTCACCGAGGCGCTCGCCAACGAATGGAAAGGCAAGGTCACCGTGAATGCCGTGCTGCCCTCGATTATCGACACCGCGGCCAATCGCGCCGACATGCCGAAGGCCGATTTCTCCAAATGGGTGACGTCGCAGGAACTCGCCGAGGTCATCCTGTTCCTCGCCAGCGACGCCGCGAGCGGCGTCACCGGTGCGCTGATTCCGGTAGGTGGTCGGGTGTGATTGCGTTTTGATCTGATCGTCCGAACACCGGCTTGATTCAATCGGAGGCGAGAAGGCACTAGACTAGCCGCAACTGATTCTCCGATCGGAACTGCCTTGGAAACCGCGCTATACCTGCCCGTCAAACGCTTCCTCGAAGAGCTCGGCTTCACGGTCAAGGGCGAGATCGGCGGCTGCGATCTCGTCGGTCTCAGCGCCGGCGATCCGCCGGTCGTGGTCATCGGCGAGCTCAAGCTTGCCTTCAATCTCGAGTTGATCCTCCAGGCGGTCGACCGCGCGCCGGCCGGCGACGAGGTCTGGATCGCGGCCAAGATGTCAGCGCGCGGCAAGGGACGCGAGAGCGATGCGCGCTACCGCAATCTCTGCCGCCGTCTCGGCTTCGGCATGCTCGGGGTCACCGATCGCGGCCAGGTCGAGGTGCTGGTGAAACCGCCGACCGCTGCGCCGCGCCGGGAGCCGAAGGTGCGCTCGCGGCTCGTCGCCGAGCATCAACGCCGCCAGGGCGATCCCGTGCTCGGCGGCAGCACCCGCGCACCGATCATGACGGCCTATCGGCAGCAGGCACTGGCCTGCGCGTCGGCGCTTGCCGAGGGCCCGAAGCGCGTGCGCGAGCTGCGCGAACGCTGTCCCGATGCCGGCAAGATCTTGCTTAACAATGTGTACGGCTGGTTCGAACGCACTGAGCGGGGGATTTACCGGCTCACCGAAGCCGGAGACGCAGCTCTGAAACGCTGGCCTCAGCAACGTGTGGAGGTCGTCGCAGGTGCTGTGTCACCGCCATGACACCCGAACGGTGCATAGCTGAGCTGCCACTCCGATTTCATATTGCAATGCAACATTCAGGGCACTAGGTATCCCGGCATCAAAACGAGGCCGTTATGAGCGCAGACTGGAACACCAAATATGGCACGCGGCGCGTGCGCCACGATCCGCCCACCCTGGACGAGGCGATCTTCGCCGCCGTCGGCATCACCGACGATCAGGCGCAGCAGGCCGAGATCGCCGCAGCCTTGATGGGAATGCCGCTCGACGTCGTCCAGGCCGAGGTGAAGAAGCAGGCTCGCACCAACAGCCGCATCACGGCCACGCGCGTCATCGCCGGCGAACAGGGCGCGCAGCGCTCCGTGGTGGTCGAGCGCCGCGTCGTCCGCCGTTTCGGCAACGACAAGCGCACCGGCACCTGAGCGTTCATTTCACCACCCAGAATACGAAAGCGGACCGGCCATGCCGGTCCGCTTTTTGATTCGTGTCCGTTGCCTTCAGGCTATGCGGCGCGACTGCCGTACATACTCGAGATCAGCTTCCAGCAAGTGCTGTTGAAGCTGAGAAGCGCGCGCCCGGCCGTGAACGGCGACGCCGCGAGATCGGCGAGTTCGGCCTCAGGCGTCCTCGCGAGGTCGATCGTACCGGTCGATTCGCCGTGGCGGAAAGCCAGATGCGCCCCGAACTTCCTGGCGAGCGCCCGCATCGCGTGATTCTCGGCACCCGTGGTGATGCGCAGCTGCTTGTAGCCTTTCCAGCGCGCCTCCGCGATCAGGCGGCGGAACAGCACTGTGCCGACACCCTGGCGGCGCGCGGAGGCTTCCACGCTGAAGGCGACTTCGGGCAAGCAATCATGTTCCGGCGGATGCAGCTCGGCCGCGCCGCGGACCACGCCATCGACGATATAGGCCACGATCACCGTGCCGTCCTCGGCGCAGCGGGCGGCGTAACGCTCGATGAAGCTGTCGTCGAGAAAGCCGTTGAAGCGATCGTGTCGACTGCCGGCATCAAGCCTCAGCAGATGATCGCGCAGGAGCGGCAATTCTTCCTGCTGGATCAAGGTCCGCACATAGCCGGGAGCGGTGCGGACGGTCTCTTCAAGTACCACGTCAGAAACTCCTCTTGGTGTCCCTCGAGGAGGCGTTCGAATCCCTAGGCCTCCTATATTGTGCATCGCACCATAATTTTCAAGACGGAGACCTGCCCAAGTTAGAGGCAGCGAGAGCGACTAATTCGTTAATAGAATCAAAGTCCCGTAGTCTTACAGGACCAGCTGCGTCTGGGTCACCACGGCGACGAGCTTGCCGTCCTCGGTTTCCAGCCGGGTGGTCCAGATCTGGGTCCGCCGGCCACGATGAACCGGAGTGGCGGTGGCGATGACTGTGGTTCCCTCCTTGGCCCCGCCGATGAAATTGGTCTTGCTCTCCAGCGTGGTCGTGCCCTTGGCATCCTCGGGCAGATTGATCACGGTCGCCGCCGCGCCGACGGAATCGGCCAGGGCCATCACTGCCCCGCCATGGATGGTGTGGTGAAGCGTGCAGAGATCGGGCCGGACCGTCATTCGCGCCACCACGCGGTCCTTCCCGGCCTCGACGAACTCGACGCCCTTGAGCTCGGCGAACGGCATCTTCATCGCTTTAAGTTTCTCGAGCGGCGTCATCACATCTCCTCCCAATTGCTTGTTGTCTCAGGGTGAATTGCTTCGCGCGGCAAAGCAATGACCTCCGAGGTAATGGCGGTGCTGACATATGCGCCGCGTTCGCGCATATGCTCCCTCCATGCGCCACTTCCCGCCCCGCCGCGTCGTCTGCCTCACCGAAGAGACGGTCGAGACGCTCTATCTGCTCGGCGAGCAGGACCGTATCGTCGGCGTCTCCGGCTACGCGGTGCGCCCACCGCAGGTCCGGCGCGAGAAGCCACGGGTGTCCGCTTTCGTCTCAGCGGACATCCCGAAGATCCTGGCATTGGAGCCAGACCTCGTGCTCGCGTTCTCCGATCTCCAGGCCGGCATCGCGGCCGATCTCGTCCGCGCCGGCATCGATGTCCACGTCTTCAACCAGCGCGACATCGCCGGGATCCTGGCGATGATCCGCACGCTCGGTGCACTGGTCGGCGCCGCCGGGTGCGCGGAACAACTCGCGCAAGGCTTCGAGCGGCGCCTTGCGGCAATCGCCGCAGCGCCTCGCCCCTCGTCGTCGCCAAAAGTTTATTTCGAGGAATGGGATGATCCGTTGATCTCGGGCATCGGCTGGGTCTCCGAGTTGATCGAGATCGCTGGCGGCGTGGATGTCTTCCCGGAACTGCGGCATCGGCCGGCGGCAAAGGATCGCATCGTTTCGACAGAGGCGGTGCGCGAGGCCGCACCTGACGTCATCCTCGCCTCTTGGTGCGGCAAGAAGGTCGTGCCCGCCCGCATCAAGCAGCGCGACGGATGGAGCGGCATCCCGGCCGTGCGCAACAATTGCATCATCGAGATCAAGTCGCCGATCATTTTGCAGCCGGGACCCGCGGCGCTGACGGACGGTCTCGAGGCAATCGTGACGGCGTTGTGGGGATGAAAGCGCCCGATCCACTACCGTCATGCGCGCGAAGCGACGCAATCCACAGTGTCACTGCGGAGGCATTCTGGATTCTCGTCGCAAGGGGTCGTCGCTATGAAGCCCGAGGAGTCGTCTTCCTCAAGTCACCGCGTTGACGACTTGGTATTCCGGCCAGCGCCACACTTCGCCTGCGATCACATCCTCGATGATCTCGGCCGCCCTCACTATCTCGCTCTCGCCGATATACAGCGGCGTGAGGCCGAACCGCATGATGTCGGGCGCGCGGAAATCGCCGATGACGCCGCGCGCGATCAGGGCCTGCATCGCGGCGTAGCCGCCCTCGAATGCGAGGGAGACCTGCGAGCCGCGGCGCTCCTGAGCGCGTGGCGTCACCAGCTTCAGGGACGGACAGCGCCGTTCGACCTCGGCAATCAGGAGATCGCCGAGCCCCAGCGAGCGCGCGCGGACTTCGGCGATGTCGACCCTGTCCCAGATATCGAGCGAAGCCTCTAGCGCCGCCATGGCCAGCACCGGCGGCGTGCCCACGCGCATGCGTTCGACGCCGCCGGCGGCGGCATAGGCGAGCTCGAACGCAAACGGCTTCGCATGGCCCATCCAGCCCGACAGCGCGGCGCGAGCGCCGTCGGCATGGCGCGGCGCAACGTAGAGGAAGGCCGGCGCGCCGGGACCGGCATTGAGATATTTGTAGGTGCACCCCGCGGCGAAATCGGCGCCACAGCCGGCGAGATCGACCGGCAGCGCGCCGGCGGAATGCGCGAGATCCCAGACAGTGACGATGCCGAGGGCGTGCGCTTTCGCGGTCAACTTCGCCATGTCGTGGCGGCGGCCGGTGCGGTAGTCGACCTCGGTGATGTAGAGCACCGCGACCTCCTCCGACAATGCGGTCTCGATCTCCTCCGGCGCCACCAGGCGCAATTGATGGCCGCGCCCGAGCGTTTCGATCAGGCCCTCAGCCATGTAGAGGTCGGTCGGGAAGTTACCGGTATCCGACAGGATCACCTTGCGCGAGACGCTCATGTCGAGCGCGGCGGCGAGCGCCTGATAGACCTTGAGCGACAGCGTGTCGCCGACCATCACGGAGCCCGCTTCCGCGCCGACCAGCCGCGCGATGCGGTCGCCGACATGACGCGGCTGTGCGTACCAGCCGGCGGTGTTCCAGGCGCGGATCAGCTCGTTGCCCCACTCGTCCGTGATGACGCGGCCAACGCGCTCGGCAACGCCCAGCGGCAGCGCCCCCAGCGAGTTGCCGTCGAGATAGATCACGCCGTCGGGCAAATGGAACAGCGCCCTAGTGTCGTCGTAGACGCGAAGCCGGGTCATGGACATCCCTACAGAATCGTGCGCACGCGCCAGAGTTCGGGGAACAGCTCGACCTCCAGCATGCGCTTGAGATAGCTGACGCCGCCAGTGCCGCCTGTGCCGCGCTTGAATCCGATGACGCGCTCGACCGTCGTCACATGGTTGAAGCGCCAACGCCGGAAATAGTCCTCGAAATCGACCAGTTTCTCGGCGAGCTCATAGAGCATCCAGTGCGTCTCCGGCGCCTCGTAGACGATACGCCAGGCCTGCAGCACGCCTTCGTTGAAGCTGTGGGTCTCACGGATATCGCGCGCCAGCACCGCCGCAGGCATCTTGAGCCCGTTGCGGTCGGCGAGGCGCAACACCTCGTCATAGAGGCTTGGCGTTGCAAGTTCCGCTTCGAGCAGCTTGGTGGTCTCCGCATCGTGCGCGTGCGGCTTCAGCATGGCGTGGTTGCGGTTGCCGAGCAGAAATTCGATCAGCCGGTATTGGCGCGACTGGAAGCCCGAGGATTGCCCGAGCTGCGAGCGGAAGCGGGTATATTCGCTGGGCGTCATCGTGCGCAGCACGTCCCAGGCGCCGTTGAGCTGCTCGAAGATGCGCGACATCCGCGCCAGCATCTTCATGGCGGGCTGCACCTCGTCTTTCGCGATGGCCCGACGCGCGGCGCTGAGTTCGTGGATGGCAAGCCGCATCCAGAGCTCCGTGGTCTGATGCTGGATGATGAACAGCATCTCGTCATGCGCCTCCGACAGCGGGTGCTGCGCGCCGAGGATCGCATCCAGTGCAAGGTAGTCGCCGTAGGACATCCGCCGCGCGAAATCGGTCTCGGCGCCTTCGCTCGTGGGATCGTAATCGCTGGACGTCATGCCAAGTCCTTTCGATCGATCTTCCATGCTTCGTCAGTCGAGGCCGATCAGGCGGGCGGTGATCGGCGACGACGGATCCTTCAGTCCGTCGATCACGGTAAAATGGTTGAGGCCGGGATCGATGACGAGGTGCGTCGGCACGTCGAAGCCGGTCCAGACATTGGCCATCAGATCGGACTGGCGGATGAATTCGGGCCGCTCGCTGCCGCCGACCCAGGCGGTCACAGGCGAATGCCCGCGCGGCAGATGCAACGCCGCGCTTTCCAGCGTCGCCTCCTCCATCGTCATGCGCAGCGTTTCGTTCATCTTGGTCTTCAGCAGCGGACGCAGATCGTGCAGGCCGCTGATCGAGAGTGTGCCGGCGATGCGGTTGTAGACGGCGGACTCGAGGCGGCTGTCGTCGCACAGCATGCGGGTGACGAGATGGCCGCCGGCGGAATGGCCCGCGAGCCGGATCGGACCTGCGACCAGCGAGGCCGCCTTGGCGATCGCGGCGGCGATCTCGGCCGTGATGTCGGAGATGCGCGCGGCCGGCGCCAGCGTGTAGCTCGGCAGCGCCACCGTCCAGCCATGATGGCGCGCGCCTTCGGCGAGATCGGTCCAGGTCGACTTGTCGAAGCGCAGCCAATAGCCGCCATGGACGAACACGACGAGGCCCTTGCTGCCGCCGTCGGGCAGGACCAGGTCGAGCTTCTGGCGCTCGCCGGCGCCATAGGCGATGTCGGAACGAAACTCTGTCAGTCCGGCGCGGTACGTCGCCGCCCGCTCCGCCCACAGCGCCGGCATCTTGTCCGCGCCCGGGATATGGGCCGAATTGGCGTAAGCGTCATCCCAATCGCGCATCGTGACTTCCTTGACTTGAGGCCAGCGAACCGGAGCCAGTCTGCCACCGGCAAGGCCGCCCTCCTAGTCTTTATTTTAAGCTTAAAGGATTTCGACTCGCCCGAGTTTCGGGCAACGGGGCGGCAAGATATTCCCGCCATTCCGGCCTGAACGGGGATCTGATGGGCCGTTTCCCTCATTGCGAGCGCGGTGAAGCAATCCAGAATCTTGCCGCCGCGGAGACAGTCTGGATTGCTCACATGGGGATTTGGTGTGTCAAGTGGGATGGTCAGCTCTTTGTTCGACTGCAGGCCAGCTCTTCGTCCCGACCGTGTGGACTTCCGGATGGCGCGCGCAGA